>BNJU01001048.1_pt1 | contig 470257 bp, 615 predicted proteins | sample 8539281 | NCBI WGS metagenome assembly BNJU01 (sample SAMD00202456, study PRJDB9452) | human saliva metagenome | isolation source: human saliva | place: Japan
TTTTTACTTGACAAGTGTCGTTATAAATAATAGAATAGTAGAAAACTTTTAAAGCAGTCCAGAGAGGCAGCTAAGGTTAGACAGTGAAAGGGTGGAGACTACCCGTTTTTCGTGGAACCTAGCTGCTAGCAGGTTCCTTTTTTGAGCAATGGACTGTTAGCAAAGAATAGGAGAAAAGAATGCGTGAGAGTCGCCCGGTCATTGCTCTGGATTTTCCAAGTTTCGAGGAAGCCAAAGAATTTTTAGCCCTTTTTCCAGCAGAGGAAAAACTCTATGTCAAGGTAGGAATGGAAATCTACTATGCAGTAGGGTCCCGAAGTTGTGCGTTATTTGAAAATCATTGGGACATAGTGTTTTTTTGGATCTCAAGTTGCATGATATTCCAAATACGGTCAAGTCAACTATGAAAATCTTGTCAAGTCTGGGTGTCGATATGACCAATGTTCAGGCTGCAGGTGGGCTTGAAATGATGCAGGCCGCGCGTGAAGGCCTTGGTGATCAAGGGATTCTTATCGCGGTGACCCAATTGACCTCAACATCTGAAGAACAGATGCAAGACTGTCAAAATATCCAAACTAGTCTGCAAGAATCAGTGATTCACTATGCTAAGAAAACAGCTGAAGCTGGATTGGATGGAGTGGTTTGCTCAGCCCAAGAGGCACAGCTCATCAAGGAAGCTACAAACGAAGATTTTATCTGCTTGACACCAGGTATTCGACCAGCAGGTGCTGAAGCAGGGGATCAAAAACGAGTAGTGACCCCTGGTCAAGCCTATCAAATCGGTAGTGACTACATTGTAATAGGCCGTCCAATCACACAGGCAGCAGACCCTGTAGCAGCTTACCACGCTATCAAGGAAGAATGGACACGCGATTGGGTCTAAAGCGTATTTGATTATAGATTTAAGGATAAGAAGGAGTATACCATGACACTTGCTAGAGACATTGCTAGCCATCTATTGAAAATTCAAGCGGTTTATCTCAAACCAGAAGAGCCTTTCACTTGGGCATCTGGGATCAAGTCACCTATCTATACGGATAATCGTGTGACCCTAGCTTACCCGGAAACTAGAACTTTGATTGAAAATGGTTTTGTGGATGCTATCAAAGCAGCCTTTCCAGAGGTTGAAGTCATCGCTGGTACAGCGACAGCAGGGATTCCACACGGAGCTATCATCGCGGACAAGATGAACCTACCATTTGCTTATATTCGTAGCAAACCAAAAGATCATGGAGCCGGAAACCAAATCGAAGGCCGTGTAGCCCAGGGGCAAAAAATGGTAATTGTAGAAGACCTGATCTCAACTGGTGGTTCAGTTCTCGAAGCGGTAGCAGCTGCCAAGCGTGAAGGAGCAGATGTTCTCGGTGTAGTAGCTATTTAGCTATCAACTAGTAAAAGCAGATAAGAACTTTGCAAATGCAGGCGTGAAACTGGTGACTCTCTCAAACTACAGCGAGCTCATCCACCTAGCCCAAGAAGAAGGTTACATCACACCAGAGGGACTCGCTCTCCTAAAACGCTTTAAAGAAGACCAAGAAAATTGGCAAAACGCTTAAAACATAGAAAATCAGGTAGTCCTTATGATCACCTGATTTCTTTTTATTTTCGGAAAGTATTAGTCAACTTTTCCACCTTCAACAACTAGATCATCTGCTTTAGCAGCGTCACCGTAGGTTGGGTGAAGTGTCTTTTCATAAGCCTTGTGGAAGAAGTTTTCTTTACCTAATTTTTCGATTTCTTGGTTGATGTAGTCAAGAAGTTCTTGATTACCCTTTTGAACTGCTGGCGCAATAGTATCTGGGTCACCGAGGGAAGTAATTCCTACTTCAAATCCTTTATTTTCGAGTGCCCATGCTAGGACTTCAGTATTGTCAGTAGAGAAGGCATCTCCACGTCCGTCAAGAAGGGCTTGGTAGGCATCACTATACTGGTCGTATTTTTGGAGTTTCACTTCTGGGTGATTTTTCTCAAAATAGGTCTCAGCGGTTGTTCCTTTTGTGACAATCAAGGTTTTGCCTTCTAATTCTTTAACATCCTTAATAAGCTTATCCTTAGGTGATACGACACCAAGTGATACTTTCATGTAAGGAAAGGCAAAGTCTACTTGTTTCTTACGTTCGTCAGTCACTGTAAAGTTAGCAAGTGTGATATCCACCTTGTTTGAAATCAAGTATTCAGCACGGTTGGCAGCATCAACTGAGACGTATTTAACCTTCACACCAAGGTCTTGTGCTAATTGGTTTCCCAATTCGATATCGTAACCTTGGTAAGAACCGTCGTTGTCTACATAACCAAAAGGTTTCTTATCTCCAAATACGGCAATTCGAAGTTCACCGCTCTTTTTAATTTCTTCAATAGTTCGAGCTTTGGCAGTGGTTTTACCTGATGAAGCATCAGAGTTCCCACCTGAGCTACAAGCTGTGACAAAGATAAGGGCAAATGCAAGTGCAAAAACAGTTAAGAATGGTTTGAGTAGTTTCATAAGAATCTCCTTTATAGATATGAGCCAAACTGGCTAAAGTCAAAGACGTTTAAAAATTCCTGTGCTCGTTTGGTTTGTGGGTTGGTGAAAGAAGTCTTGAGCCGTTCCTTCTTCAGCGATTTTCCCTTGGTCGAGGAAAGATAATGCGGTCTGCAATAGCTTGGGCAAACTGCATTTCGTGGGTCACCAAAACCATGGTGCGGCCTTCTTGAGCCAAGTCATTGATGAGTTCGAAAACCTCACGCACCATTTCTGGATCCAGCGAAGCCGTCACTTCGTCAAAGAGGATAATTTCTGGATGCATGAGAAGGGCACGGACAATCGCAACTCGTTGCTTTTTCTGTCCACCAGATAATTGTCGAGCAAAAGCTGTCTTTTTTATCAAGTAGTCCGACGCGTTCCGAGTAATTGCAGGGCTTCTTCAGTTACTTCTTTCTTGTCCCGTCCTTGTGCCTTGATAGGACCTAGGATGAGGTTTTGCAGAACATCTAGATGGGGAAAGAGTTCATAACTTTGAAAGACCATCCCAATCTTTTGGCGAACGAAGTGAAAGTCTTTCTGGTTTCCAATAATGGACTGGCCGTCCAGAAGAATATCTCCCACCTTGTATGCTTTCTAGACCATTGAGGCAACGAAGGAGAGTGCTTTTTCCGCAACCAGATGGCCCTAGAATAACCACAACTTCCCCCTTTTTGATATTCAGAGAAAGGCCTTGGAGGATGGGATTGTTTCCAAAGGATTTTTTTAGGTCCTTTATTTCTAAAATAGTTTCAGACATTTAGTTCCTCCAATGTTTTTCTAAGTGAGTGGATAGTTTGGAAATAGGAAAACAGACTGCGAAATACAGGACCAGGATGGTTCCGTAGATCCAAAAGGAAGTAGTTGGGATGGTCAAGCGATTGCTATCAATGATCTGCTGTCCCACTTTTGTGACTTCAACGACCCCAATCAAGACAACTAAGGAAGTCGTTTTGATCATCCGAGTGACAAGGTTGATGGCTTGTGGCAGCAGTCTTCTCAAGACCTGCGGGATGATGATGTGGTAGTAAAGTTGGAAGTTTGTCAAACCTAGCGCCTGTCCGCTTTCAAACTGATGTTTAGGGAGGGAAGTGATGGCTCCACGTACCAAGTCTCCCATTTCGGCTGTACCCCAGAGGGTAAAAACGATAATAGCCGAAGTCTCACCTGAGATATTGATATTAAAGTTTCGAGCCAATCCAAAGTATACGATGAAAAGTAGTACCAGTTGGGGCATGATACGGACAAATTCCAGATAAACGTGTTAAAAAACGAATAACTCTAGAATGTGAGGTCATGATGATTCCTATGACTGTTCCGAAAACCATTGATAGAAGGACAGAGAGAATGGAAATTCCAATCGTGACACCCAATCCCTGTAGAATTCGCAGGAGATTATTTCCCTGAAAGAGTACTTGCATTCCCGAATCCTGCATGGCGGAGCCTCCTTTCTATCCAGCTAAAGACTAGCGAGATGGGTAGCAGCATGATCAGATAAGCAACTACCAACATGGCCAGTGCAATGTCTGTCTCATAATAGAGTCCAATCAAGTCCTTGGCGACGTACATGAGATCGGCTAAGGCTACTGCAGAGAAAACTGAGGTTTCCTTAATCAAGAAAATCACGTTGGCACTGAAGGACGGCAGAGCCACTGCTGTAGCTTGTGGCAAGACTACGTAGCTAAAAACCTGAACGGGTGTCAGACCGATAGCTAAGCCAATCTCATGCTGGATTTGACCAACTGCTTCTAGTCCGCTTCGGAAGGATTCTGCCATATAGGAGCCTCCTAAAAAGATGAGGCCAAGAGTTGCACAGACTTCTGAGGAGAGGACAATTCCTATTCGAGGCAGCCCGAAATAGAGAAAGAAAAGTTGAATCAAAAGGGGCGTGTTTCGTGACAATTCGATGTAGGCTGTTGCTAACTGTGAAAAGATAGGAACGCGATAATGACGAATGACACTAACGATTAGACCAACAAGGAAAGAACCCAGAATTCCCCAAACTGCGATATGTAAGGTCAGAAAGAATGCCTTTTGATAGAGTGGTAAATATTGTTCAACAATGGACCAATCCAAAATAGAACCTCCCGTCTAGGAATAATATAGCTATTGTAGCACTAAAGGGCATGTTTGGATAATATGAATTTTTTATCACAATGATAGAAAATATTTATCATGTCGGTGATTTGAAATTTCCAGACAAAATTTTTGAAAGGATTCTGAAAAAGAGGTAAGATAGTTTATGCAAGAAAAAGTAAACGCTTACTTAATAAGGAGGACACTTTATGTCATATAAAACAAGCAATGCAGAAGGACCTGTAGATTTTATTAACACTTATGATTTGGAGCCAATGGCGCAACAAGTCATTCCTAAAGCTGCCTTTGGTTATATCGCTAGTGGAGCAGAGGATACTTTCACTTTACGCGAGAATATCCGTGCCTTTAACCACAAACTCATCGTTCCTCATACTCTTTGCGATGTTGAAAATCCAAGTACAGAGATTGAATTTGCAGGTGAAAAATTATCTTCACCAATCATTATGGCGCCTGTTGCGGCTCATAAATTGGCAAATGAGCAGGGGGAAGTAGCTACTGCGCGTGGTGTGCATGAATTTGGTTCTCTTTACACAACCAGCTCTTACTCTACTGTCGACCTTCCAGAAATTACAGAAGCCCTTCAAGGGACACCTCACTGGTTCCAATTTTATTTTAGTAAGGATGATGGGATCAACCGCCATATCATGGACCGTGTGAAGGCTGAAGGTTATAAAGCGATTATCTTGACGGCAGATGCAACTGTAGGGGGCAATCGTGAGATCGACAAGCGCAATGGTTTTGTCTTCCCCGTTGGTATGCCGATTGTTGAAGAATACCTGCCAGAAGGTGCTGGAAAATCAATGGACTTTGTTTACAAGTCAGCCAAACAACGCTTGTCTCCACGCGATGTCGAATTTATCGCTGCATACTCAGGACTTCCTGTGTATGTCAAGGGGCCACAATGCCGTGAGGACGTTGAACGTTCGCTTGCCGCAGGTGCTTCTGGTATCTGGGTAACCAACCACGGTGGCCGCCAAATCGATGGTGGACCAGCGGCCTTTGACTCGCTTCAAGAAGTGGCTGAAGCAGTTGATAAACGTGTGCCAATTGTCTTTGACTCTGGTGTTCGTCGTGGTCAGCACGTCTTTAAAGCTTTGGCTTCAGGAGCAGACTTGGTAGCTATTGGCCGCCCTGTGATCTATGGTTTGGCTCTTGGTGGTAGTGTTGGTGTGCGTCAAGTCTTTGAGCACTTGAATGCAGAATTGAAGACAGTCATGCAATTATCTGGAACTCAGACTATTGAGGATGTCAAACACTTCAAACTCCGTCACAACCCATACAACCCAACCTTCCCAGTCGACCCTCGTGACTTAAAATTGTATTGATAAAATGCTAGTCTCCACCTAATGTGGAGGTTTTTTTATTTCGTGTTTTTAATAGTTTTAATAAAGTAAATCGTTATCAGAAAACTATATAAATATATTTTCTAATCAAATATCTTGCTAGGGCTTTCAAATTCTGTTATACTGGTCCAGTAATTAAATAATAAAGACATTTGGGGTGCTTTAGGCTGAGATGATACCCATTGAACCTGATACAGTTAAGACTGGCGAAGGGAAATGTGAAAAGGTTTTTTTCGTATGTCGAAAGAAACTGTCTAATCTTGTAAGGTAAACTCTAATTCTCGTTTGTAATTGGAGTTTTTTTGTTTATCAAAAGAGGATAGGCTTGACCGCAAGTCTTTCGGTAGCTCTCCTTGAATGCCCCACTTTTCTTTAAAAAAGGAGTTTTTTATGTTGAAAAAATGGCAGTTAAAAGATGTTATCTTGCTTGCTTTCTTGTCTATCTTTTTTGGTGGCGTTTTTGTGGGTTCAGGCTATCTATTTGATATCCTCACCCTAATCTTGGCCCCTCTTGGTTTACAGGCTTTTGCCAATGAAATCCTCTTTGGTCTCTGGTGTATGGCTGCGCCCATTGCGGCCATCTTTGTTCCAAGAGTCGGAAGCGCAACGATTGGAGAAGTGCTCGCTGCGCTTGCTGAAGTCCTATATGGTAGCCAATTCGGTCTAGGTGCTCTTTTGTCTGGCTTGGTTCAAGGGTTGGGAAGTGAATTTGGTTTTCTTGTGACCAAGAATCGCTATGAAAGTTGGCTCTCTCTAACTGCTAATAGTATTGGGATTACTCTTTTTAGCTTTGTCTATGAATACATTAAATTAGGTTACTACGCCTTCTCCCTTCCTTTTGTCCTTTCCTTGCTGGTGGTGCGTTTTATTTCCGTCTTTTTCTTCTGTACCATTTTGGTTCGTGCCATTGTCAAACTCTATCATCAGTTTGCGGCTGGAGGAAAGGCGTAGATGGGGCTGGAACTACGGGGGATTCAGTCCCCAATCTTTTCGGAGCCAATTGATTTTACTTTTCATGCGCAAGCTTTTACCTTGTTAGTTGGGAGCAGTGGTTCAGGAAAATCCAGTCTCTTTCAAATCATTGCTCAAGTCAGTTCCTTGCCCTATAGTGGTCAAGTCCTGATAGAGGGAAGCCAGATCAGTCAGCTTTCTATCGTTGAACGTGTCCAAACAGTAGGTATTCTCTTTCAAAATCCCAATCATCAATTTACCATGGAGAACTTGTTTGAAGAGCTAATTTTTACCTTGGAGAATATCGGACATCCTGTGCAAGAGATTGATGCTAAAATAGCAGAGGTGGTCCGGCAATGTCGCTGCGAGGCAATCTTACACCGTCCCATCCATCACTTATCAGGTGGGGAAAAGCAAAAGGCTGCACTGGCTGTTCTCTTTGCCATGAATCCTAGGGTCTATCTCTTGGATGAACCCTTCGCTTCCATTGACCGCAAGAGCAGGCTGGAGATATTAGAGATTCTAAAAGAGTTGGTCCTTGATGGGAAGACAGTCATCCTGTGCGACCATGATTTATCAGACTACGGAGCCTACATTGACCATATGGTGGAGCTGAGAGACGGGCAACTAAGGGAAGTGTTTCAAATCCCTACCTCTGAGATGACACAGGTTGCTTCAAAGGAAGTTGCCTTTAGCCCAGAATTATTCCATATGGACCGTGTGACTTGTGAGCTGGGGAATCGCCCCTTCTTTTCGATTGCAGATTTCACATTTTACCAAGGGATTTCCTGTATCCTGGGTGACAATGGTGTCGGGAAATCAACCCTCTTTCGCTCTATTCTTCAATTTCAAAAGTATAAGGGGTGCATTATTTGGAAGGGTTGGCTTCTCAAAAAGAAAAAGAGTCTGTATCGTGACTTGACGGGTGTTGTTCAGGAAGCTGAGAAGCAGTTTATCCGAGTCAGTCTGCGAGAGGAACTTCAATTAGATGGTCCTGATACTGTGAGAAATCAGCGGATTCTCCAAGCATTACAATTTTTTAATTTGGACCAGGCACTCGATAAGAGTCCCTATCAATTAAGTGGTGGCCAACAAAAGATTCTTCAGCTTTTGACCATCTTGACCAGCAAGGCTTCTGTGATCTTGCTAGATGAGCCATTTGCTGGTTTGGATGATAGAGCCTGCGACTACTTTTGTCAGTGGATGTTGGAGGAGAGCAATCAAGGAAGAAGTTTTTTGATCATTAGCCATCGTTTAGATCCCTTGATCTCTGTGGTTGATTATTGGATTGAGATGACTAGTGAGGGGCTCAGTCATCTCCAAGACGTGACCATCAGCAAACCTCTCCCCTCTCTGAACAATGATACTCTAGGGGAGGTGAGATAGTATGATCAAAGTAGCAACCAAGACACCAGTTATCAGCCTCTTCTTTCTAATTTTATCCTTGGAAACATCTTTCATTCCTTCGATTGCTCTTAATCTTTCTGTAGTCGCATTTTGCATCCTCTTTATGCTCTATTACCGTCGATTTAAAATGTTGGCTTGGATGCTCGTACTCGCCATTTTACCATCCTTTGCTAACTACTGGGCAGTTCAGTTACATGGGGATGCTTCTCAGGCAGTGATACTTGGAACGAGAGCTTTTGTGACCGTTTGTATCGGCCTTGTCTTTGTTTCCAGTATTTCCCTAAAAGAGCTTTCTTGTACTTGGCCCAAAAGGGCCTATCACGGTCTTGGGCCTATGCCTTGATTGTGGTATTCAATGCCTTTCCCCTCATTCAGCAAGAAATCAAGTCCCTCAAGGAAGCTTGCCTATTGCGTGGTCAAAAACTGCATGTTTGGTCTCCCTTGATTTACAGCAAGGTTCTTATGACAGTTTTTAGATGGCGCCATCTTTACCTGAGAGCTCTATCTGCGCACGGATATGACGAACATGCACAGGTGGAGAATAGCTATCGGACTTTTTATATTTCTCAGAGGACAAAATTGATCTACCTACTTTTCTTTTTATTGCTTCAAACCAGTTTATTTCTATAAAGGAGTTATTATGGAATTTACAGATATTGCTATGGAATTATCCAAGGAAGCTTGGCAGGCTTCCTTTCATCACCCATTTGTATTACAGTTACAAGAAGGAACGTTAGAACCTTCTATTTTCCGCTATTACCTAATTCAGGATGCTTATTATCTGAAGTCTTTTTCAGAAGCCTATCACCTCTTGGCTGATAAGACTCCAAACGAAAAGATGAAAAGACTCTTGAAACAAAATGCCCAGAGTCTAGTGGATGGTGAGTTGTTTATCCGCCAACAATTTTTCAAGGAATTAGGAATCAGTGCCCAGGAAATGGATGAGCGACCGATTGCTCCAACCTGTTATCATTACATTTCTCACATTTATCGTCAATTTGAAGAAGCAAATCTAGCCATTGCTTTTGCTAGTTTGCTCCCCTGTCCTTGGTTATACCATAATTTGGGCAAGGCACTTAATCGCAAACCATCCCCGAATCCTCTTTACCAACAGTGGATTGAAACCTATATCACCGATGAATTAGAACAGCAGATTAAAGAGGAAGAAGAGCTGGTCAATCAACTCTATCGAGAAAGCAACGAGACGGACAAACAAAAAATGCTAGAGGCCTTCCACCGCAGTGTCCACATGGAAGCCAAGTTTTGGGAGATGGCTTACCAACACCAAACATGGACGAGTGATTTACAGTCCTTAGAAAAAGAGAAGAAATAGAAAATGAGAAACCACCAACTTCAAGTTCACAAATTAACCATTTTATCCATGATGATTGCCCTTGACGTAGTTCTTACACCCATCTTTCGAATTGAAGGAATGGCACCAATGTCTAGTGTAGTCAACATTCTTGCAGGAATCTTGATGGGACCTGTTTATGCCTTGGTCATGGCTACAGTCACAGCCTTCATCCGTATGTCTACTCAAGGCATTCCCCCTTTGGCCCTAACAGGAGCTACTTTTGGAGCCCTCCTAGCAGGTCTCTTTTATAAGTTTGGTCGAAAATTTCATTATTCTGCCCTAGGAGAGATTTTGGGAACAGGAATTATCGGATCCATTGTTTCCTATCCTGTCATGGTTCTCTTTACGGGATCTGCGGCCAAGCTCAGCTGGTTTATCTATACTCCGCGATTTTTCGGAGCGACCTTGATCGGTACAGCCATAGCTTTTCTTGCCTTTCGATTTTTAATCAAGCAGGAATTCTTTAAAAAAGTGCAAGGATATTTCTTTGGTGAAAGGATAGAATGATGCAGAAGTTAACAAATCCCTTTCCTCTGAGCTCTAGTTCCTTAATTCACTGCATCACCAATGAGATTTCCTGTGAGATGATGGCCAATGGCATTTTGGCTCTGGGATGCAAACCTGTTATGGCAGATGATCCTCGTGAGGTTCTTGATTTTACTAAGCAAAGTCAAGCTCTCTTCATCAATTTGGGGCATTTGTCAGCCGAGAAGGAAAAAGCAATCCGTATGGCAGCTTCTTATGCAGCTCAAGCTTGTCTCCCAATGGTGGTAGATGCGGTTGGCGTAGCGGCATCTCCCATTCGTAAGGATCTAGTCAGAGATCTTTTAGAATACAAGCCCACGGTCCTTAAAGGAAATATGTCAGAAATCCGAAGTCTTGTTGGTTTAAAGCACCACGGAGTTGGAGTTGATGCTAGTGCTAAAGATCAAGAAACTGAGGATTTGCTTCAAGTCTTGAAAGACTGGTGTCAGAGCTATCCAGGTATGTCGTTCCTAGTCACTGGACCCAAGGATCTTATCGTTTCGGAGAATCAGGTTGCAATATTGGGAAATGGCTGCGACGAATTGGACTGGATAACAGGGACAGGAGACTTGGTTGGAGCCTTGACAGCCGTTTTTCTCAGCCAAGGAAAGACTGCCTTTGAAGCTTCTTGCCTAGCAGTTTCTTATCTCAATATCGCTGCTGAGAGAATAGTTGTTCAAGGAATGGGATTGGAAGATTTTCGTTACCAAGTTCTCAATCAACTCTCTCTCCTAAAAAGAGACGAAAACTGGCTAGAAGCCATCAAAGGAGACTTTTATGAATAGAGAAGCACTTAGACTGTATCTAGTAACCAATCGCTACCAAGATTCCTTGGAAAGCTTTCTTGAAAAAGTTGAGATGGCCTGCCGTTCAGGTGTTACCATAATCCAACTACGAGAAAAAGATCTCACGACCAGTCAATACTATCAACTGGCAAAACAAGTCAAGGAAATAACAGATGCCTATCAGGTACCCTTGATAATCGATGATCGGTTGGATATCTGTCTTGCAGTCGATGCTGCAGGTCTGCATATCGGAGACGATGAACTACCAGTTTCAGTTGCCCGCAGAGTCTTGGGTCCTGAAAAAATCCTCGGTGTCACTGCTAAAACAGTTAAAAGAGCTCTAGAAGCAGAAGACATGAGGGTGCGGATTACTTGGGAACAGGAGCCATTTTCCCGACTACGACCAAAGAAAATGCCCCCATCACCCTGATTTCAACCTTGAAAACAATTTGCCAAACGGTCGCCATTCCAGTAGTTGCTATCGGAGGCTTGACTTCAGAGAATATTGACCAACTTATTGGCACGGGTATAGCTGGAGTAGCTGTCGTACGTGATCTGATGCAGGCAGAAGATATGGAGGCAAAAACGCAAGCCTTTTTAACAAAGCTGGATGACATTGTTTCCTAATCAAAAACTCTCTAATTCCCTTAAAGTAGGGAACTAGAGAGTTTTTTCTTAATCTTTAAAGCTTGTATGGTTGACTGGGCCAGAACCATGTCCAAGTTGAGGGGCGTCTTGGATGGCTTTTGTGATAAAGGCCTTGGCCTTATCAACTGCCTGGTAAAGGCTTCTGCCCTTGGCTAGTTCAGCCGTAATCACAGCAGCAAAGGTACATCCGGTACCATGGGTGTGACAGGTTTGAATTCTTGGGCTTTCCCAGAAAAATTGCTCATCCTTGGTAAAGAGGAAATCCTTGGCACCACCTTCCAGATGGCCACCTTTGATAACAACAGACTGAGGACCAAATTCTTTTATAATCAGGCGACCAGCACGCTGCATGTCTTCTGGGTCATGAATCGAAAAACCAACAATCTCTTCTGCTTCAGGAAGATTCGGAGTGATAATGGTTGCAAGGGGAAGCAGGTTTGTTTTTAGGTAGTCTCTGGCACTGGAATCAATCAGGGTGTCTCCACTCGTAGCGACCATAACAGGATCAAGCACATAGGGACAGTCCAGTTTTTTAAGATAGGGTTGGATGATCTCCATGATCTCAGTAGTTGCCAACATCCCAGTTTTTACAGCCTGAGGCTTGATATCCGAAAAGACACTCTCCAATTGAGCTTCCAGCATTTGGTTGGAGACGTGCTCGATTAGCTGAACACCTTTGGTATTTTGAGCGACAAGGCTAGTCACAACGGCCATTCCATAGACATCTCTAGCTTGGAATGACTTTAAATCAGCCATAATGCCAGCACCGCCACTAGGGTCAGTCCCTGCAATGGTTAGAGCAACGGGTAAATAAGTCATCTAAAACCTCCCAACCAACTGAAGTTTGTATTCATAAGAACAAGCTAGTCTGTTTCAGGAAAGCAATAGAAGACAAGTAGTCCTCATTATCATTTCCACTTCCATCAGCTAGCATTACCTAGATTGAGTCAAAGGGATCTAACAGTCGTTAATCTCAGCTTTACGCACCCCTAGTGGTTGTTTTCTTTTTTCTACAGTATAGCATATTTTTATTGTTTATATAGTAAAATTTGACTGCAAATCTCCCATCAAATGATTAAAGCACTTTTTTAAGAAATATGTAAATTTTATAATTGACAAATGTAGATTTTAAGGGTATACTATAAGTCATAATTGACAAATGTAGATTTTGGAGGTGTGCTGATGCAGATTTCAGATGCAGAATGGCAGGTCATGAAGATTATTTGGATGCAAAGGAGAGCAGACTAGTACAGATTTGATCAGAGCTTTGGCAGAGCGGTTTGACTGGTCCAAATCAACTATTCAAACTCTTTTGGCTCGTTTGGTTGATAAAGAGTGTCTGACTCGAAAAAAAGAGGGCAAGTTCTTTGTCTATTCAGCCCTTTTAACTCTGGACCAGAGTCGAGACTTGCTTGTCCAAGATATCAAAGACAAGGTTTGTTCTCGTAGGATTAAGAACTTGTTGGCTGATTTGATTGTCGAATGTGATTTCACTCAGGCTGACTTGGAAGACTTGGAAGTTGCGATTTCAAAGAAGAAATCAAGTGCTGTAAAAGAAGTAAGATGTAATTGTATGTAAAGGAGACGTCATGTTGAATATTATTGTAACCATTATTTGTATTGCCCTTATCGTATTTATCCTATTTTGGTTTTTCAAAAAGCCTGAAAAATCTGGACAAAAGGCCCAGCAAAAAAAGGGCTACCAAGAAATTCGTGTGGAAGTTATGGGAGGCTATACGCCTGAGTTGATTATTCTTAAAAAATCAGTGCCAGCACGTATTGTCTTTGATCGCAAGGATCCATCACCCTGTCTAGATCAGATTGTTTTTCCAGACTTTGGTGTGCATGTGGACCTGCCAATGGGTGAAGAGTATGTAGTGGAAATCACGCCTGAGCAAGCTGGAGAGTTTGGCTTTGCTTGTGGTATGAACATGATGCACGGTAAGATGATTGTAGAGTAGGAGGAAACTATGACAGAAATTGTGAAAGCCAGCCTAGAAAATGGCATTCAAAAAATCCATATCACAGCTGAAAAAGGCTATCATCCAGCTCATATCCAGCTTCAAAAAGGGATTCCAGCTGAGATTACCTTTCATCGTGCAACCCCTTCAAACTGTTACAAGGAAATTCTTTTTGAAGAAGAAGGCATCTTGGAACCAATCGGAGTAGACGAGGAAAAGGTCATTCGTTTTACACCTCAAGAGTTGGGTGAGCATGAATTCTCATGTGGAATGAAGATGCAAAAAGGAAGCTATACCGTAGTTGAGAAGACGCGAAAATCTCTATCACTTTTACAGCGTTTTTGGATTACTAGTATCTTTACTGTGCCTCTTGTGATTCTCATGATTGGGATGTTGACAGGCCAGCATTAGTCACCAAGTCATGCATTGGGGAACATTTCTAGCCACAACGCCTATTATGTTAGTAGCAGGTGGTCCTTATATCCAAAGCGCTTGGGCCAGCTTTAAAAAACACAATGCCAATATGGATACCTTGGTTGCTTTGGGAACTCTAGTGGCTTATCTCTATAGTCTAGTTGCCCTCTTCGCTGGGCTCCCTGTCTACTTTGAAAGTGCTGGATTTATCCTCTTCTTCGTTCTTTTGGGAGCAGTTTTTGAAGAGAAAATGCGGAAAAATACTTCCCAAGCTGTGGAGAAACTACTAGACTTGCAGGCTAAAACAGCAGAAGTCTTGCGTGATGATAGCTATGTTCAAGTTCCCTTGGACCAAGTCAAGGTAGGCGACCTGATTCGAGTGCGGCCCGGTGAAAAGATTGCAGTTGATGGTGTCGTAGTGGAAGGTGTGTCCAGTATAGATGAATCCATGGTGACAGGTGAGAGCCTCCCAGTGGATAAAACAGTTGGAGATACCGTTATTGGCTCAACCATCAATAATAGCGGAACGCTTATTTTTAGGGCAGAAAAAGTTGGCTCAGAGACTGTTTTGGCACAGATTGTAGACTTTGTAAAGAAAGCCCAGACCAGCCGCGCACCGATTCAGGACTTGACGGATAAGATTTCAGGGATTTTTGTCCCAGCAGTTGTCATTTTAGGAATCGTGACCTTTTGGGTTTGGTTCGTCTTGCTCAGGGATAGTGTAGTCGTGCTTGGAGCTAGCTTTGTGTCTTCTCTTCTCTATGGAGTTGCGGTTTTGATTATTGCCTGCCCTTGTGCCTTGGGTCTTGCAACACCGACAGCTCTTATGGTAGGGACAGGACGCAGTGCCAAAATGGGGGTTCTTCTCAAAAATGGAACAGTCTTACAGGAAATTCAGAAAGTCCAAACTATTGTGTTTGATAAGACAGGGACTTTGACGGAAGGAAAACCAGTGGTCACTGATATCATTGGCGATGAGACAGAAGTGCTCGGCTTAGCTGCCTCTTTAGAAGAAGCTTCCCAACATCCACTGGCTGAGGCCATTGTTAAGCGAGCGACTGAAACTGGAATTGAGTTTCAAACTGTTGAAAATTTCCAAGCCTTGCATGGAAAAGGTGTCTCAGGGCAAATCAATGGAAAACAAGTTCTGCTAGGAAATGCTAAAATGCTGGATGGCATGAACATTTCTAGCACTTATCAAGAAAAACTAGAAGAACTAGAAAAAGAAGCTAAGACAGTTGTCTACTTGGCTGTTGACAATGAAATCAAAGGCTTGCTTGCCCTGCAAGATATTCCTAAGGAAAATGCTAAGCTTGCCATCAGTCAGTTGAAAAAACGAGGTCTTAAAACAGTCATGCTGACAGGGGATAATGCTGGCGTGGCGCGTGCTATTGCCGATCAGATCGGAATCGAAGAGGTCATTGCAGGTGTCTTGCCAGAAGAAAAAGCCCATGAAATCCATAAACTACAATCAGCTGGAAAAGTAGCCTTTGTTGGTGATGGTATCAATGACGCTCCTGCCCTCAGTGTAGCAGATGTGGGGATTGCTATGGGAGCTGGAACAGATATTGCCATCGAGTCAGCAGATTTGGTGTTGACAACTAATAACCTCCTAGGAGTGGTTCGTGCCTTTGACATGAGTAAGAAAACCTTTAATCGAATTCTGCTCAATCTTTTCTGGGCATTTATCTACAATGTCGCCGGAATTCCGATTGCAGCAGGTGTCTTTTCAGGAATTGGTCTCGTTCTCAATCCAGAACTGGCAGGTCTAGCCATGGCCTTTAGTTCTGTATCTGTTCTGACCAGTTCACTCATGTTAAATGTTACTAAGATAGACTAAAAAGCGGGCTTACTCGCTTTTTATTATAAAACAGATATTAAAAACGTTTCCAGTCTGTGCTGTAATAGAGAATGAAGACTTCTGAGCACATTCTTAGGATACTCAAAGTAAATGTGGTAAATTAGGATTGTAAATTTACTGAATCGCTTTCAAACAACATATAAAAGCGCTTTTTGTAAATGTATGAAATTATTTTGAAGGAGAGTTATTATGACTCAAGGGAAAATTACTGCATCTGCAGCAATGCTCAACGTATTGAAGACATGGGGCGTAGACACTATCTACGGTATCCCATCAGGAACACTCAGCTCATTGATGGATGCTTTGGCTGAAGACAAAGATATCCGCTTCTTGCAAGTTCGCCACGAAGAAACAGGAGCTCTTGCAGCGGTCATGCAAGCTAAATTCGGCGGCTCAATCGGGGTTGCAGTAGGTTCAGGTGGGCCAGGTGCGACTCACTTGATTAACGGTGTTTACGATGCAGCTATGGATAACACTCCATTCCTTGCTATCCTTGGATCACGTCCAGTAAACGAACTCAACATGGATGCCTTCCAAGAATTGAACCAAAACCCAATGTACAACGGTATCGCTGTTTACAACAAACGTGTCGCTTACGCTGAGCAATTGCCAAAAGTGATTGACGAAGCTTGCCGTGCTGCAGTTTCTAAAAAAGGTCCAGCTGTTGTTGAAATTCCAGTAAACTTTGGTTTCCAAGAAATCGACGAAAATTCATACTACGGTTCAGGTTCATACGAGCGTTCATTCATCGCTCCTGCCTTGAATGAAGTTGAAATCGACAAAGCTGTTGAAATCTTGAACAATGCTGAACGTCCAGTGATCTACGCTGGTTACGGTGGTGTTAAAGCTGGTGAAGTGATTACTGAATTGTCACGTAAAATCAAAGCACCAATCATCACAACTGGTAAAAACTTTGAAGCTTTTGAATGGAACTATGAAGGTTTGACAGGCTCTGCTTACCGTGTTGGTTGGAAACCAGCCAACGAAGTGGTCTTTGAAGCAGACACCGTTCTTTTCCTTGGTTCAAACTTCCCATTTGCTGAAGTTTACGAAGCCTTCAAGAACACTGAAAAATTCATCCAAGTCGATATCGACCCTTACAAACTTGGTAAACGTCATGCCCTTGACGCTTCTATCCTTGGTGATGCAGGTCAAGCAGCGAAAGCAATCCTTGACAAAGTAAACCCAGTAGAATCTACTCCATGGTGGCGTGCAAACGTGAAGAACAACCAAAACTGGCGTGATTACATGAACAAACTCGAAGGTAAAACTGAGGGTGAATTGCAATTGTACCAAGTTTACAATGCAATCAACAAACATGCTGATCAAGACGCTATCTACTCAATCGACGTAGGTGACACTACTCAAACATCTACTCGTCACCTTCACATGACACCTAAGAACATGTGGCGTACATCTCCACTCTTTGCGACAATGGGTATTGCCCTTCCTGGTGGTATCGCTGCTAAGAAAGACAATCCAGATCGCCAAGTATGGAACATCATGGGTGACGGTGCATTCAACATGTGCTACCCAGACGTTATCACAAACGTTCAATACGACCTTCCAGTTATCAACGTTGTCTTCTCAAATGGTAAATATGCCTTCATCAAGGACAAATACGAAGACACAAACAAACACTTGTTTGGTTGTGACTTCCCTAATGCTGACTATGCGAAAATCGCTGAAGCGCAAGGTGCTGTAGGATTTACAGTTGACCGTATCGAAGACATCGATGCAGTTGTTGCAGAAGCTGTTAAACTGAACAAAGAAGGTAAAACTGTTGTGATCGATGCTCGCATCTCTCAACATCGTCCACTTCCAGTAGAAGTACTTGAACTGGATCCAAAACTACACTCAGAAGAAGCAATCAAAGCCTTCAAGGAAAAATACGAAGCAGAAGAACTCGTACCATTCCGCCTCTTCTTGGAAGAAGAAGGATTGCAATCACGCGCAATCAAATAATTTCTCTCATCGAAAATCAAAAGTAAACATTGAAGATTTTATTCTTTGATTTTCAAGAGTCGAACTTGAAAAGATCGGAGTAATCCGGTCTTTTTATGGAGGATAGTAAATGAATTTAAATCAATTAGATATTATCGTTTCAGAAGTTCCTCAAGTCTGTGCTGACTTGGAGCGTATTTTGGATAAAAAAGCCGATTATGTTGACGACAGTTTTGCTCAGTTTACGATTGGCAGTCACTGTCTGATGTTGTCCCAAAATCATTTGATTCCTTTGGAAGATTTTCAGTCAGGAATCATTCTTCATATCGAGGTTGAGGATGTAGACCAGAATTACCAACGGTTGAAAGAACTTGGTATCCAGGTTTTAAACGGACCAACTGTAACCGATTGGGGAACAGAGTCCTTATTAGTTAAAGGGCCTGCTGGTCTAGTGATTGATTTTTATCGTATGAAGTAGGTAATTCTATTATCAAATTTTTTATCTAAACATTCTTGGAGTGAAACTTAAAAAGATCGGAGCAATTCGATCTTTTTTGTATTTATGCGACTTTCAGTCCGTCTCGCTCCGTTAGGTGCGAGACTAAAAACCACCCGTTTTCACGGGTGGTTATGATTTCTACACTTATTGTTTGGCTTCCTGTTTTAATTGTTGCACCTGTTCCTCGTACTGGACAAGCTCCCTGTCTTTTATATTGATAGTCGCTTCTGCTTCAGCAATGCGGCTTCTCAGATCTTGAGTCTTGTTATGGTGATAGCTAATACCAATAGCACTACCAGCAATGATCCCGATTACTAGACAAGTAAAAATCACCAAAATCAAGGGAGCAGATAGTTGTGTAAAGACAAGACTGACAGTTACTGTTTGACGATTGAGTAGACCAAATGAGATCACAATGACTAATAAGCTCAAACCGCCAATTAGATAAGCCTTATCTTTCAGTGACAATTCATTAAATTTTTTTAGCATAAGTTCCTTTTCTCCTGACTATGTTGATAGAAAACTACACACCATTTAGGTATTAACAAAATTCATTTTACTAGAAAATTTCGATACTGTCAATAATTTCTAACGGCTTATTTACCATCAATCAATCGATTCATTGAAAAGGAGTATTCATTTTCTAATATTTGATTGAGTAAACAGAACGGAGCAATTCGGTCTTTTTTCTGTTCCCTCTTTCTTATAACAAGATTGTGATAGTTTATATCTTTATAACAAAAGTTTTAAAGACTTGATTGTTTTGAAAAAAGATTATAAAATATGATTCATAAAAATGAAAGAGGTTTTGAAAATGTCTGAAAAACAAATGAAAGTTTTGGGTTGGGTAGCGACCTTCATGTCTGTTATGATGTACGTCTCTTACTTCCCGCAAATTATGAACAACCTGGCTGGTCAAAAAGGGAACTTTATCCAGCCCTTGGTTGCAGCCATCAACTGTAGTCTCTGGGTTTACTACGGTCTTTTCAAGAAAGAAAGAGATATTCCCCTTGCGGCTGCTAATGCGCCAGGTATCATTTTTGGTCTGGTAACGGCTATCACAGCTTTGATTTAAAAAGAAGACTGGTTTCAGTCTTTTTTGTACATAAAAATAGATTCTCAAGTAAAGAAAGTCTAATGAGAGTTGAGGAGAATAGCCGTTGACAGCGAGCTTTCTGATTGCTGCTTTAGGGGTTCCTCCATCAAGTAAGAGATTGTTTCGTTACTATTTTTACAAAATCTTCTCCCTACTTTATAAAATAGAAAAAAGAGTTCAATTCGAACTCTTTTTTTGCTATAATGAGGGGAGAAAAATCAGACAGGAGATCGACATGTCAGAACCATTATTTTTACAATCAGTTATGCAAGAAAAAATCTGGGGTGGGACCAAGCTACGTGATGAGTTTGGTTACGACATTCCAAGTGAAAAAATCGGGGAATACTGGGCTATCTCAGCCCACCCAAATGGAGTTTCTAAGGTAGCCAATGGACGCTACGAGGGAACAGACCTTGCTACTTTGTATGCGGAACACCGTGAGTTGTTTGGCAACCGTCCAGAACCAGTATTTCCTCTCTTAACTAAAATTCTCGATGCCAACGACTGGCTTAGCGTCCAAGTTCACCCAGACGATGCCTATGGACTAGAACACGAAGGCGAACTTGGAAACAGAATGCTGGTATATCATCGCAGCGGATGAGGGATCAGAGATTATCTATGGTCACAATGCCAAGTCAAAAGAAGAACTCCGCCAGCAAATTGAGGACAAGAACTGGGATGCCTTACTGACAAAAGTGCCAGTTAAGGCTGGAGATTTCTTCTATGTGCCAAGTGGTACCATGCACGCTATCGGTGCAGGTATCTTGATTCTTGAAACCCAGCAGTCTAGTGACACTACCTACCGTGTCTATGACTTTGACCGCAAGGATGACAAGGGCAACTTGCGTGAACTTCATCTTGAAAAATCCATCGATGTTTTAAACATTGGAGAACCTGCCAATAGCCGACCTGTCACTGTCAAAGCAGATGATCTACGTTCCACTCTCCTTGTATCCAATGATTTCTTCGCAGTTTACAAATGGGAAATTACTGGAAAAGTTAACTTTGAAAAGACAGCTGACTACAGCTTGTTGAGTGTCTTGGCTGGTCAAGGTCAACTAACTGTTGACGGGAAAAACTATCCAATCCAAAAAGGGAGCCACTTTATCCTACCAAGTGATGTTGAAGCTTGGACTCTGGAAGGGCAAGGTTTGGAATTGATTGTCAGTCATCCATAAAAAGAAAAGACTTGAGAGATATTCTCAAGTCCTTTTTTGTATTTACATAAATTGGGCGATAAAGACCACGATGATGATGATAGGAATGATAAAACGAAGAAGGAAAAGCCAGACTTGGAAAAGTCCCTGTTTCCATGCTGTTTCATCAAGGTGTAGTTCCTCCATTGCAAGAGCCTTTTTAAAGACATAGCCTGTAAAAAGTGAAAGGCAGAGAGCTCCAAATGGCATGAGGAGATTGGAAACTAAGAAGTCCATAGCATCAAAGAAAGTCTTACCAAAGATGTGAACATCCGCCATAACTCCATAGGATAGGGCTGAAGGAATGCCAAAGACAAAGGTCAAGATTCCTAAAATGGTACTCCATTTAGCACGCATACTGTTGTCCTGGTTGGTGATATTGCCCACATTGATTTCCAGCATCACGACAGAGGAAGTGACCGTCGCAAAAAGGAAGAGCAAGAGGAAGAGGATGTAGAAAATGGTTCCAAAAGGCATCTTGTCAAAGAGTTGAGGCAAGACGATGAAGAGCAGGCTTGGTCCCCCTTCAGACTGAATATTGAAGGCTGACATGGCTGGGAAAATGGCTAGACCTGCCATGATGGATACCGAGATGTTCATGGCTACGATGGAAATCCCTGACTGGACCAGATTGGTTTTCTTGTCTAAGTAAGAAGCATAGGTCAGCATGGCTGTGACCCCTAGTGAAAGGGCAAAGAAAGATTGTCCTAGAGCATAAAGGAAACCGGCACTGGTCAGTTTTGAGAAGTCTGGTTTGAGGAAGTAGAGAACGCCTTCCATGGCATTTGGCAAACTGAGAGAGCGTCCAATGATAATGACAAAAATGATAAAGAGCAGGGGCATCATAACTTTTGAGGCTCTTTCAATCCCTTTTTGAACCCCACGTGATACAATAAAGATATTCAACAAGATAAAGGAAGCTTGAGCCCCTAGAGCAATGGCTGGATTTGAAATGATTGAAGTGAATAACTGAGCATAATCACCCGTACCGCCAAGCTGGAACAATTTCCCAAACTCAATTCCTAGATAGACTAGAATCCAACCTCCGATGACACTGTAAAAGGAGAGGAGGATAAAGAGGGCAAAGGCACCAATCCAACCGATAAAGTTGTACTTGTTATTCTTGCCTAGTTTTCCAAAGGTTTTGATAGCGGAAACGCCAGCACTACGGCCAAGGGCAAATTCAGCCAGCAGGAGCGGGAAACCGATTAAAATGGTGGAAATGAGAAAGACCAGTAAAAAGCCTCCCCCGCCATTAGCGGCAGTCATGTAGGGAAATTTCCAAACGGCTCCAAGTCCGATGGCTGAACCAGCAGATGCTAGGATAAAGCCTAGTTTCGAGCCCCATTGCGATTTTTCTGACATAGTTGAAACTCCAATCTTGTTTTTTAAAATAAGAAAAGGCTACTTGAGTTGTCAAATAGCCCTCTCTCAATGGCTCTCTATGAACCTTCTGTTTGATTGATAGACTTGACTATCCTATCATGTTTTCAAAGGTCTGTCAAGAAAACCATTTTCAAGTTTTCACACCTTTCTCAAAAAGTTAAAAATTTTTCGCAAAAACGCTTGACTCTGACCTAGGGGGAGGGGTTATACTATCAATGTAATACTCTTCGAAAATCAAATTCAAACCACGTCAGCGTCGCCTTACCGTACTCAAGTACAGCTTGCGGCTAGCTTCCTAGTTTGCTCTTTGATTTTCATTGAGTATAAGGAGGAAATCATGTACCATATAAAAGAAGCTGCGCAGCTTTCGGGTGTCTCTGTCAAGACCCTGCACCACTACGATAAGATAGGACTCTTGGTTCCGTTAAAGTCGGAAAACGGCTATCGAACCTACAGTCAAGAAGATTTGGAACGCCTTCAGGTCATTCTTTACTATAAATATCTAGGTTTTTCTTTAGAAAAAATAGCAGAGCTGTTAAAGGAAGAAAGGACAGATTTATTGCCCCATTTGACTAGGCAGTTGGACTATCTAACTCGAGAAAGGCAACATCTGGATACCTTGATTTCCACCTTGCAAAAAACCATTCAAGAACAAAAAGGAGAAAGAAAAATGACCATTGAGGAAAAATTCACTGGATTTAGCTATCAAGATCATCAAAAATACCAGCAAGAAGCGGTAGAGAAATATGGGCAAGAAGTCATGGATCAAGCCCTCGAACGCCAAAAGGGTCGTGAAGATGAGTCTACAGCCGCCTTCAACCAAGTCTTTCAAACTTTGGCACAAAATCTTCAAGCTGGTTTACCTGCAACAGCAGCTGAAAACCAAGAGCAAGCAGCCAAGCTCTTGCAAGCCATTCGAACTTATGGATTTGACTGCTCCGTTGAAGTCTTCGGACATATCGGTAAAGGATACGTCTACAACCCAGAGTTTAAGGAAAACATTGACAAGTTTGGTTCTGGAACAGCCCAGTACACGTCAGATGTCATTGCCCACTATGTTCAAACTCAGATAAAATAAGCATCGCTAGAGATTTGTCCTGCTCCGCTAAAAAAGCTAAATCTTCTGTTTAACTTTTTTAGGGGACAGGTCATTTTAGTTGTTACTTTTTTGAAAAGCATCCTTGTCCCAGACTCTTTACTTTGTTACTAAAAGAAAATTCTTCTTTAAAGTTTTTGTAGTGACAACTCTGAGTGATTAGTTCGCCTTGATAAAATCAGTAAAAAAAGATATGATAGTAGGAGAAAAATGAGGTTAAGAGTGATGGATAAAAATAGAATTGGAACAGAGACACAGCAGGTGCTTGAGGATGTTTTGGATAAGGCTGGATTGCGTGAGGGGGCTCTCTTTGTCCTTGGACTCTCGTCTAGCGAAGTTTTAGGCGGCCATATAGGCAAGGAATCAAGCCAAGAAATTGGGGAAATCATTGTGAAGACCATCCTAGATATCCTAGAAGAAAAAGGAATTCACCTAGCTGTTCAAGGCTGTGAGCACGTCAATCGTGCCCTCGTTGTTGAACGCCAGGTGGCAGAGCAGTTTGGTCTGGAAATCGTCAGTGTCCTTCCAACTCTTCATGCAGGAGGTTCAGGTCAGCTAGCTGCCTTTAAGTTTATGAAAGCACCTGTTGAAGTGGAGTTCATCACGGCTTATGCGGGAATTGATATCGGAGATACCGCAATTGGCATGCATGTCAAGCATGTGCAGGTTCCGATTCGACCAGTTTTGCGTGAGATTGGTCATGCCCATGTAACAGCTCTAGCTAGTCGTCCAAAGCTAATCGGGGGTGCGCGTGCCCAGTATCCACAAGATTCTATTAGAAAGATATGAGAATGAAAAAAAGAAAAGAACAGTTTCAAAAAAACCTAAAGTATTCTATTCGTAAATTGACTGTTGGAGTTGGTCCTGTAGCAATCGGGGCCTTTCTTGTTGGTGCCGCTTTGTTATCAGCTGGTAAAGTCCAAGCAGATGAATTAGCTGAAGTGAATTCAGTCCATTATCGATATTTGACAGAGCAAGAATTAACCGAATCTGAAAAAGCCTTGATTCATCATGAAGTTCCTACAGAATTTCATGACGAAGATATTATTTATGTCGTTTATCGCAAGAAGGCAACTAACAGTCAACAACTTCCCTATACAGGAAGTAAAGAATTTGCTTTAGCAGGTCTTGGTCTTGCAACAGCATCTTTAGCTGTTTTTTTGGTGTCTAAAAAACATCGTCGGAAAGTTATTGGAGTGCTTTTGATTAGTTCTCTTGGTGTCAGCAACCTCATTCCTTTTGCTACTTTTGCCTTTGAGAATAAAGAGTTACTTTCTTACAATCAAACGATCTCGGCCTCCTCAAATAAAGAATTAGCGAAAGGTGTGATCGATATTGAAGGATATAAGTATATTGGTTATTTTAAAGGAATTGACACAAAAGTAGCTAGTTTTTCTAAAAAAGGGAAATCTCTAGTCCAAGACAATGCCCTAGATTATACTGGAAAACTTGAAAGCAAAGGCACTCAGGAATCCGGCAAAGAGGGTCAATCCCTTGTCCAAGATAGTTTACCAGCCTATACTGAAAAACTTGAGAGCAAGGGTACTCAGGAATCCGGTAAAGAAGGCGATTCCCTTGTCCAAGATAGTTTGCCAGCGTATACTGGAAAGCTTGAAAGCAAAGGGACTCAGGAAACTGGTAAGGAAGGTCAATCCCTTGTCCAAGATAGTTTGCCAGCGTATACTGAAAAGCTTGAAAGTAAGGGGACTCAGGAATCCGGCAAAGAGGGTGAATCCTTAGTTCAAGATAGTTTGCCAGCGTATACTGAAAAGCTTGAAAGCAAAGGCACCCAGGAAACTGGCAAGGAAGGCCAATCTCTAATTCAAGATAGTTTACCAGCGTATAGTGGAAAGCTTGAGAGCAAAGGTACTCAGGAAGCTGGCAAAGAGGGTGACTCCCTTGTTCAAGATAGTTTGCCAGCGTATACTGAAAAGCTTGAAAGTAAAGGCACTCAGGAAACTGGTAAGGAAGGTCACTCCCTTGTTCAAGAGGACCTTCCAGAATATACAGTAACTGAAGGAATAATTACTAAAGACACAATCTCAGAGATTGACTACCAGACGGAAATCATTGATGATCCTACAAAATACACTGACGAAGAAACAGTGGTTCAAAACGGTGAAAGGGATCCAAGTTACCAAAACGACTTATAAAACTGTCGAAGGTGTTGAGACTGACCAAGTTTTAAATACAACAACCACTGTCATCAAAAAACCAGTCACTAAAAAAATAAGCCGCGGTACGAAACCAATAGAAGGCACTCTTGTAGAAGAAAGTCTTGAAAAAATTCCGTTTAAGGAGATAGTCGAAGAAGACGCGCAACTGAAAAAGGGCGATAAAGTTACGGTCCAAGAAGGAAAAGACGGTCAGAAAAAGGTTATCAAAACCTACAAGACCATCAAAGGAATCAAGAAGCAGGAAGCTCCTGAAATTCTTGAACAGGTCATCGAGTTAGCCCAAGACCGTATTGTTAAACTAGGTACCAAAAACTTCGAAAAGCCAGTGTTGACTTTTTCAAGGGTTGATATTCAGGATTTGAAACGCTCATCTCAGATTTACTATAATCTGGAAAATCCAAGTAAGGCAGCGATTAAATCGATCACTTTAACCCTGAAAAAAGGCAACGAAGTTGTCAAAACCATGACGGTTTCACCGAATAACTTGACTGCAACTCTAACAGATTTGCAGTATTACAAGGATTATAAACTCGAAACAAAAATGGTTTATGATCGTGGTGAAGGAAACGAGGAAGAAATTCTCAAAGAAGAACCACTGAGAATTGATTTAAAAAAGGTCGAAGTTAAAAATATAAAAGAAACAAGCCTCATAAGTGTTGACGACAATGGCGTGGAAACGGATAGTAGTTTCTTAACTTTTGTTCCAAGTGATGTAAGGCCTTACTATCTAAAAATTGTTACACGTGACAATAAGGTGATGCGCCTTGCGATTGACAAAATTGAAGAAGTGATAGTCGATGGAAAAACGCTTTATAAGGTCACTGCCAAAGCGCCTGACCTCGTTCAGCATACAGATGGTAACCAGCTCAGTGAAGAATACGTCCATTATTTTGCCAAACCAAAAACTCATGAGCAGAATGTCTACTACGATTTCAATGAACTTGTAAAAGCTATGCAGGCCAATCCATCTGGTGAATTTAAAATTGGTGCGGACTTGAATGCGGTTAATGTTCCTGCAGCTGGTAAATCATATGTAACGACGAAGTTCCGAGGCAAGCTATCAAGTGTAGACGGTCAACGATACACGATTCATAACTTGGAACGTCCACTATTAGGCGATACTGAAGGCGCACACATCCATGACCTTAACCTTGGTAAGGTAAACATTCATATGCCATGGGCAAATAGAGTTGCTCCCTTGGCTGCTGTTGTAAAAAACACAACGATCAATAATGTGAAAGTAACGGGTACAGTTGTTGGAAATAATGACGTATCAGGTTTGATCAATAAAATTGATAATAACGGCAGATTAACAAATGTGGCATTTATTGGTAAGCTTCATGCTGGTGGGAATCAAGGCACCTTTCTTGCTGGAATTGTTGGAGAAAACTGGAAAGGTTCTGTTGAGAAGGCCTATGTTGATGCACAAATAACAGGTCATAAAGCGAAAGTTGCAGGCATCGCCTATTGGTCACAAAATGGTGGGGATAACCATGCAGTTTATCGGGACGGAGCCATTAAAAAATCTGTAGCTAAAGGTACTATCGATGTGAGAGAACCGATTAGCGCGGGTGGTGTTGTAGGCAGTACAAATGCCTTGGGTTCCGTTGAAGACACTGTTTCAATGATGAAAGTTAAGAACGGTGAGATTTTCTATGGCTCATCTGATATTGATGATGATCCTTATTGGACAGGTGACCGCTTGAACAGAAACTTTGTTGTTACTGGTGTGAGTGAAGGAAAATCTTCATATAGATATTCTAAACAACAGCATCGTATTAAGCCTATTTCGCAAGAAGAAGCAGACAAGAAAATTGCTGCTCTGGGAATCACAGCGCATGAGTATGAAATCAATGAGCCTATTGTAGATAAATTAAACCGTTTGACACACCGTGAAGACGAGTACAAGGCCACTCAAGACTACAGAGCTGACCGCGAACTTGCCTATCGCAATATTGAAAAATTACAACCATTCTATAATAAAGAGTGGATTGTCAATCAGGCTAATAAACTAGATGCTAGCTCAAACTTGGTGACCAAAGAAGTCCTTTCTGTTACTGGTTTGAAAAATGGACAGTTTGTAACAGACTTGTCAGCTATTGATCAGATCATGATTCACTATGCTGATGGTACCAAAGAAGAATCGGCCGTTACTGCCAAAGCTGACTCTGATGTAAAACAAGTCAAAGAGTACGAAGTGACCAACCAGAATATTGTTTATACGCCAAATGTGCTAGTGAAAGATCGTGCTGGTTTGATTGCAAAGGCAAAAGAAACATTATCCAGTGTGGAGTTGATTTCTCCTGAAGTGCGCGCTCTTATGGACAAGCGGAACAAACCGCAAGAAAACACGGATGAACGAAAAAATGGTTACATTCGCGATTTATTCTTAGAAGAAAGTTTTGCTGAAGTAAAACAAAATCTTGGAAACTTGGTGAAACAAATTGTTGAAAATGAAGATCATCAACTAAATGATGATGAAGCAGCTCAACGTGCTTTCATTAAGAAAGTTGAAGACAATAAGGCCAACATTATGATGGGGCTTGCTTATTTGAACCAATACTATGCCATTAAATATGATGGATTGTCGATCAAAGATATTATGATGTTTAAACCAGATTTTTATGGTAAGAACGTGAATGTCTTAGATCGCTTGATCACTATCGGATCAAAAGAGAACAATCTTAAGGGCGACCAATCCCAAGATGCGTATAATCGAGTGATTGCAGGTGCTACAGGTAAAGGAAGCCTTCATGAGTTTCTAACATATAACATGAAATTGTTTACAAATGAAACCGATATGAATGTTTGGTTTAAAAAGGCAATTGAAAAGAATGCTTATGTGGTAGAACAGCCATCATTGAACCCCGATTTTGTTCATAAGAAGTATCGTCTGTATGAAGGGATTAATAATGGCGTGCATGGTCGGATGATTTTGCCTCTATTAAACTTGAAGAACTCGCATCTCTTCATGATTTCGACCTATAATACCATTTCTTTTAGTGCTTTTGAAAAATATGGTAAAAATACTGAGGAGGCTCGTGAAGCCTTCAAGAGTGAAATCAATAAGAGAGCAAAAGAGCAGGTGAACTACTTAGACTTTGGTCAAAATTAGCTGCTGATAATGTACGTAATAAGCTCCTCAAGAGTGAAAATAGTGTTCCTACACCTGTTTGGGACAATCATGATGCGCCGGGTATCGGTTGGGCAAACCGATATGGTCACAAGGATGGGAAACCAGATTATGCTCCGATTCGAGAGTTCTTTGGACGGATCCATAAATATCATGGTTATCAGTATGGATATGGTGCTTACGCTTATATCTTTGCCGCTCCAAATCAGCAAGATGCTGTCTACTTTGTTATGACAGAGTTGATAAGTGATTTTGGTACATCGGCCTTTACGCATGAAACGACTCATGTGAATGATCGTATGGCTTACTATGGTGGTTGGTATCATCGTGAAGGGACGGACTTAGAGTCCTTTGCGCAAGGTATGCTCCAGTCACCATCGTTGACAAATCCAAATGGTGAATACGGTGCCTTAGGTTTGAACATGGCTTATGAACGTCAGAATGATGGCAATCAAATCTACAATTATGATCCAAACAAGTTAAAGAACCGTGAAGAAATTGATCACTATATGAAGAACTATAACGAGGCTCTGATGATGCTGGATCATCTAGAAGCAGATGCAGTTATTGGAAAACACTTGAACGACAACAGCAAGTGGTTCAAAAAGATGGACCGAGAATGGCGTACGAACGCTGAGCGAAACAATCTGAAAGGCGAGCCACATCAATGGGATAAATTACGTGATTTAACGGATAATGAGAAGAAATTGACGATTACGAGCATTGATCAATTGGTTGATCATAACTTTGTTACAAAACATGGTATGCCAGGGAATGGACGTTATCGTTCGGAAGGTTTTGACAGTGCTTACCAAACCGTAAATATGATGTCGGGTATCTTTGGTGGTAATACTAGCAAGAGTACAGTTGGTTCGATTTCATTTAAACATAATGCTTTCCGTATGTGGGGATACTATGGTTATCTTAACGGATTTATTGGTTACGCTTCAAACAAATATAAGGCGGAAGCCAACAAGGAAAACAAAGGGTTGTTGGGTGATGACTTCATTATCAAGAAAGTCTCTGATGGCCAATTTGATACTCTTGAAGCATGGAAGAAACATTGGTATAAAGAAGTCTATGACAAAGCTCAAAACGGCTTACTACAATCGAAATCAATGGCAGATCTATCTCTACTTATGCTGAGTTGAAGTCCTTATTTGATGAAGCTGTTCAAAAAGACCTAGATAGCATGGAAAATCCAAATATAAAGAATCATTATAAAAATACTGAGGATCTTAAATGGAAGGTTTACAAACAGCTCCTTCAAAAATCAGATGGATTCTCTGGAAATTTATTTGCCAAAGCATCGTTATAAAGTCGAAATGACTAAAAAGGTGGATCAGCTTAAGCTGCATCTGCCTTTTTGTGCTATACTTAAGATATGCATAGAAAAACAGTGATTGATTTTAGGGCTTTGGGGGAGAGATACACCTTTATCCAGCCCATCAAAGAGTTAAAAACGAGAGATTTATCAGAAGTGGCAAACTTGCTGGCACAAGTGGAAAGCTACCAAGAACAGGGATATTATGTGGTGGGCTATGTCAGCTATGAGGCTGCACCTGCTTTTGAGGAGAAATTAGCAGTTCACACCGCTCCTTTACTGGGAGAGTATCTGCTATATTTTACAGTTCATGATAGCGTAGAAACATCGCCTATTCCTCTGACTTATGAGGAAGTAGATTTGCCTTCAAATTGGCAGGAAGTAACGTCAGCAGAGGACTATGAAAAGGCTATTGCCCAGATTCACCATCATTTGCGTCAGGGGGACACCTATCAGGTCAATTACACTGTCCAACTCAAGCAAGATTTAAGTGCCAATCCTTTTTCTATCTACAATCGTATGGTGGTAGAGCAGGAGGCGGGCTACAATGCCTATGTTGAACACGATGAGATGGCAGTGATTTCCATGAGCCCAGAGCTCTTTTTTGAGCAAAATGACCGGGAATTAACGACTCGCCCGATGAAGGGAACAACCCAGCGGGGAGTGACTGACGATGAAGATTTGAAAGAGGCAGCTTGGTTGGAGCAAGATCCTAAAAATCGCTCTGAAAATATGATGATTGTGGATCTCTTGCGCAATGACATGAACCGTATTTCTGAAGTGGGCAGTGAACATGTAGAACGTCTCTGTCAAGTGGAGCAGTATTCGACGGTTTGGCAGATGACTTCAACCATCAAGAGTCAGTTACGAGAGGATGTGGACTTGGTTGTCATTTTTCGCTCTCTCTTTCCTTGTGGTTCCATAACAGGAGCGCCCAAAATTGCGACCATGGAAATCATCAAGGACTTGGAGCCACAACCCAGAGGAGTTTACTGCGGAACTATTGGTATCTTGCTTCCAAATGGGCGACGAATTTTCAATGTCGCTATTCGGACTATCCAACTGCATCAAGGGAAAGCCATCTATGGAGTTGGCGGAGGGATTACTTGGGATAGTACTTGGGAATCTGAATACCGAGAGGTTCATCAAAAGGCGGCTGTACTCTATCGTAAACAAGCTCGTTTCCAACTGATTTCAACTGGTAAAATCAGCCAAAAACAACTGCTGTTTGAAGATCAACATCTGGAAAGACTGACAAAGGCGAGTAGGTATTTTGCCTATCCTTTTGATCCGGAAGACCTGAGACAAAGGATAGAGGAAGAGTGCCAAGCTTGCGATTCCCACCAAGACTATCGTTTGCGAATTACTCTTAACAAGTCTGGAGAGCTGGAACTCAGTCGCCAAGTATTAACACCACTTAGTCCAGGTTTCTGTCAGGCTAAACTTTGTCTGCAAGAAACAGATTTGAATCAAGCGTTTACCTACTTTAAAACAACTTACAGACCACATTTGAGTATAGGGGAGCAAGAGAAGATTTACCACAATAAGTCAGAAGAACTGCTTGAGACCTCCATTGGAAATCTGGTTCTGAAAATTGCCGGAAAATTCTATACACCGCCTATCAGACTAGGAATTTTGCCAGGAATCTACCGCCAGCATTTGCTAGAAACAGGACAGGTAGAGGAAAAAGTCTTGACTTTGGCAGACTTGAACCAAGCGGAAACTATCTATGGCTGTAATGCAGTCAGAGGTTTGTATGAGTTGAAAGTGATATAACTATGGATTTTTCAATTAAGTTTTAGATTTATTTCTGAATATTTAATATTTGATTTGAAAGCAAAATAAAGTATATGGTATACTATAGGTATAAATCGTTAAAATAATGGAGATTTTTATGAAAAAATCAAAAAAAATTTTAGTAACCAGCTTAGCAACTGCAACACTGGGACTTATTTCATTTGCAGATACAACTGAAGCCTTTCCTTTTTCGGCTCAGCATGTTTCTGCTCAAGAAAAGGATGTATCTAAAAACGGTAAGATTGTAAAAGAGAATACAACTTCGGCGCCAAATCAAGCTGAGAAACCGAAAACACCAGCGCAAAATCCTGCTGAGAAATCGAAAACACCAGCGCAAAATCCTGCTGAGAAATCGAAAACACCAGCGCAAAATCCTGCTGAGAAACCGAAAACACCAGCACAAAATCCTGCTGAGAAAACAAAAACACCAGCACCAAAACTCGCGCCGAAGCCGGCACCAAAACCCGCGCCGAAGCCGGCACCAAAACCCGCGTCGAAGCCAGCACCAAAACCTGCGCCGAAGCCGGCACCAAAACCTACACCGAAACCCGCGCCGAAGCCGGCACCGAAACCCGCACCGAAGCCAGCACCAAAACCCGCGCCGAAGCCGGCACTAAAACCCGCGCCGAAGCCGGCACCAAAACCTGCGCCGAAGCCGGCACCAAAACCTGCGCCGAAGCCGGCACCAAAACCTGCGCCGAAGCCAGCACCAAAACCTACGCCGAAGCCAGCACCGAAACCCGCTCCAAAGCCAGCACCAAAACCCGCGCCGAAGCCGGCACCAAAACCGGCTGAAAAAGCTAAAGAAACAACTCCTAAACAGGATAAATCACAATCTAAAGTTCAGTCTGGCTGGGTAGGAAATTACTACCTCAAATCAGATGGAAAGAGAGCTAAAAATGAATGGGTAGATGGTGGTCGTTATTATGTTGATTCTGATGGAAAAAAGGTTAAAAGTGACTGGATTTATGATAAAAACCATGGTTCATATTATTATCTAACAGCAGAAGGAAGCTCTGCTCGCAATAAATGGGTAGGAAATTATTACCTCAAATCAGATGGAAAGATGGCCAAGAATGAATGGGTAGATGGTGGCCGTTATTATGTTGAATCAGATGGTAAAATGGCTAGGGATAAATGGGTAGATGGTGGCCGTCACTATGTAGGATACGATGGTGTGCGGCAACCAAAACTAGATGGGAAGCAGTACAATGCTGCTTTAAATAAAGCGAAAAGCTATAATTCGGTTTTACATATGTCAAAAAAAGATCTCTATAACCAATTAACGTGGAATGGTTTTTCAAGTTCAGTAGCGCAGTATGCCATCGATCACTTGAATGCAGATTACAAAGCAAATGCCTTAATTACAGCAAGAGAATACCGAAAGAATAACCATTTATCAAAGACAGAGATTTATGAGTGGCTAACTTCTTCTTATGTTGGAAAATTTACAAAAGAAGAAGCAAACTATGCAATTCAAAAACTTAATCTACCATCAGAAGGCAGCCAAGCTCGCAATAAATGGGTAGGAAATTATTATTTCAAATCAGATGGAAAGATGGCCAAGAATGAATGGGTAGATGGTGGCCGTTACTATGTTGATTCTGAAGGCAAAATGGTAAGGGGCAAATGGGTAGATGGTGGCCGTTATTATGTTGAATCAGATGGTAAAATGGCTAGGGATAAATGGGTAGATGGTGGCCGTCACTATGTAGGATACGATGGTGTGCGGCAACCAAAACTAGATGGGAAGCAGTACAATGCTGCTTTAAATAAAGCGAAAAGCTATAATTCGGTTTTACATATGTCAAAAAAAGATCTCTATAACCAATTAACGTGGAATGGTTTTTCAAGTTCAGCAGCGCAGTATGCCATCGATCACTTGAATGCAGATTACAAAGCAAATGCCTTAATTACAGCAAGAGAATACCGAAAGAATAACCATTTATCAAAGACAGAGATTTATGAGTGGCTAACTTCTTCTTATGTTGGAAAATTTACAAAAGAAGAAGCAAACTATGCAATTCAACATTTAGGTGACTAATTTTTACAAATAGTGAAGCAAATAAGATGTTTTAATTTTGGCTTGTAGCCTGCAAACCTTTGCACAAAAGAGACGTTTTTGTTATACTATATCTGTAAGCATTTTCAATTAAAAAGGAGAAGACGATGAGTCAAAAGATTATTGGGATTGACCTTGGTGGTACATCTATCAAGTTTGCAATTTTAACTCAAGAGGGAGAAATCCAAGAAAAATGGTCTATCAAGACTAATATTTTGGATGAAGGAAGCCATATTGTAGATGATATGATTGAGTCTATTCAACATCGTTTGGACTTGCTTGGATTGTCAGCCACAGACTTCCGAGGGATTGGGATGGGATCACCTGGTGTGGTTGACCGTGAAAAAGGAACTGTTATCGGTGCCTACAACCTCAACTGGAAAACCCTTCAACCAATTAAAGAAAAGATTGAAAAAGCCTTGGGTATTCCATTCTTCATTGATAATGATGCCAACGTAGCTGCTCTTGGTGAGCGCTGGATGGGTGCTGGTGACAACCAACCGGACGTTGTCTTTATGACACTTGGTACCGGTGTTGGTGGTGGTATCGTCGCTGAAGGAAAACTGCTCCACGGTGTTGCTGGTGCGGCAGGAGAGCTTGGTCACATCACTGTTGACTTTGACCAACCAATCGCATGTACTTGTGGTAAGAAAGGCTGTCTTGAGACAGTTGCTTCTGCAACAGGGATTGTCAACTTGACTCGTCGATATGCAGATGAATACGAAGGCGATGCAGCCTTGAAACGCTTGATTGATGACGGCGAAGAAGTAACTGCCAAAACTGTCTTTGACCTTGCAAAAGAAGGAGACGACCTTGCCTTTGATCGTTTACCGTAACTTTTCACGTTACTTGGGTATTGCATGTGCTAACATCGGATCAATCCTCAACCCATCAACTATCGTTATCGGTGGTGGGGTGTCAGCAGCTGGAGAATTCCTTCTCCAAGGCGTGCAAAAAGTTTATGATGAAAAATACCTTCCCTCAAGTACGCACATCCACTAAAATTGGCTCTTGCAACTCTAGGAAATGACGCTGGAGTTATCGGAGCGGCATCACTTGTATTGCAATAAAATAAAATGATTATAGAGCTTGGTGTTTATCAAGCTCTTTTTTTAAAAATCGAATAAAACGAAATAGGTTTAAATTTTTGGGAAGGAGCCGCTAGATGAATACATCAAAACAACCCATGCTTGAACTAGCATTGTCTATCGCTACGGAAGCTCATAGGGGGCAATTTGATAAGGCAGGGATAGATTATATAGAACATCCAATTTTTGTTGCGAGCCAAGTTGATTCTGAAGAAGAGAAAGCAGTGGCTCTACTACATGATGTTATTGAGGATAGTTCTGTTACTGCTGAAGAGTTACTAAATGCGGGTTTACCAGAGACAGTAGTTACAGCCGTTCAGATTTTGTCAAAGAAAAAGGGACAAGACTATCCAACCTATCTGAAAACTGTGAAATCCAATCCCCTAGCACGCGTTGTCAAATTAGCAGATTTGAAGCATAATTCGGATTTATCGAGACTGAGTTCTGTCACTGACAAGGATTTGGAACGATTAGAAAAATATAAAAAGGCCATCGATTATCTGAGTATGTAGAAAAGATTTTTTATGCTATACTAGTTAGGACAATAAATGAGGTGAGAGTAAATGACAAAAGCAGATACGATTTTTAAAGAGAATATTGAACGAATCCTCAAAGACGGTGTCTTTTCCGAGCAGGCACGTCCCAAGTACAAGGATGGGACTGTTGCCAACTCCAAGTACGTAACGGGTGCCTTTGCCGAGTATGACTTGGCTATGGGGGAATTTCCCATCACAACCTTGCGTCCCATTGCAATCAAATCCGCCATCAAGGAAGTACTCTGGATCTACCAAGATCAGTCTAATAGCCTAGAAGTGCTAAATAGCAAGTACAATGTTCACTACTGGAATGACTGGGAAGTGGGAGATACGGGAACCATCGGTGAACGCTATGGGGCGGTCGTTAAGAAACACGATATCATTAATAAGATTCTCAAGCAGTTGGAAGCCAATCCCTGGAACCGTCGCAATATCATCTCACTCTGGGATTACCAAGCATTTGAGGAGACAGACGGCCTCCTTCCATGCGCCTTTCAGACCATGTTTGATGTCCGTCGGGTTGATGGGGAAATCTATCTGGATGCGACCTTGACCCAGCGCTCTAATGATATGCTGGTGGCCCACCATATCAATGCCATGCAGTATGTGGCTCTTCAAATGATGATTGCCAAGCATTTTGGCTGGAAGATTGGGAAGTTTTTCTATTTTATCAACAACCTCCATATCTATGATAATCAGTTTGAACAAGCTCAGGAATTGCTCCGTCGTGAGCCGTCAAACTGCCAACCTCGTTTGGTCTTGAATGTTCCTGATGGGACCAATTTCTTTGATATCAAAGCGGAGGACTTTGAGTTAGTTGACTATAATCCAGTCAAGCCACAACTGAAGTTTGATTTGGCTATTTAAGAAAATAAAAAGAAGTTGAGAAATCTCAACTTCTTTTGTTGCTTAATGTGATACGCGGCGGCGAGCTGCTTTTTTGCGGTTTTCTTCGATGAAAGCTGCTTTTTGCTCTTCTGGCTCAATCACTTTCTTTTTAATTGCGTATACTGCACCTGCAACGGCAGCGACAGTTCCTGCGACACCTGTTACAAGACCTTTAGCGAATCCTTTAGCCATGAGTCTTCCTCCTTTATCTTCCCGATCAGCCAGGCTCCTCAAGTGGTAGCATTTTTCTGACTGACCTTTTTATGATATAATAATAGTAACGAAAAAATGGGAATTTTTCAAGGAAAAAAGATGAAAACAAAAATAATTGTGATTGTTGGACCGACTGCTGTTGGGAAGACAGCTCTTGCTATTGAAGTAGCCAAGCGCTTTGGTGGAGAGGTGGTCAGCGGTGACAGTCAGCAAGTATACAGAGGGTTGGATATTGGAACAGCCAAGGCTAGCCCGGAGGAGCAAGCTGTTGTTCCTCATCATTTGATTGATGTCAGAGAGGTGACCGAGTCTTACTCGGCTTTTGATTTTGTTTCAGAAGCTAAGGCAGCCATAGAGGACATCCAAAGTCGTGGCAAGCTTGCTATTATCGCTGGAGGCACAGGGCTTTATATCCAGAGCTTGCTGGAAGGCTACCACCTAGGTGGAGAAACACCTCATGAGGAGATTTTAGCCTATCGGACTAGTTTGGAGCCTTATTCAGATGAGGAATTAGCCCATCTTGTGGAGCAAGCAGGTCTTGAAATTCCCCAGTTTAACCGTCGTCGTGCCATGCGCGCCTTGGAAATTGCCCATTTTGGTCAGGATTTGGAAAATCAGGAAAGTCCTTATGAACCACTGATTATCTGCTTGGATGATGAACGCAGTCAGCTTTATGAACGTATCAATCGCCGAGTAGATCTGATGTTTGAGGCTGGGCTTTTGGATGAGGCCAAGTGGCTCTTTGACCATTATCCAGATGTGCAGGCAGCTAAAGGCATTGGCTACAAGGAACTCTTTCCTTATTTCCGTGGGGAGCAAACTCTTGAGGAAGCCAGCGAGAGTCTCAAACAGGCGACTCGCCGTTTTGCTAAGCGTCAGCTGACCTGGTTCCGTAATCGCATGCAGGTGACCTTTTATCAGATAGGAGAGCCTGACGTGCAGGACCGCATTTTAAGCCAGATAGAGGAGTTTTTAGATGATTGAAACGGAGAAAAAAGAGGAGCGAGTCCTGCTCGTAGGTGTGGAATTGCAGGGCATGGACAATTTTGACCTCTCTATGGAAGAGTTGGCCAGTCTGGCTAAGACAGCTGGGGCAGTCGTTGTAGATAGCTACAGGCAAAAACGGGAAAAGTATGACTCCAAGACCTTCGTCGGCTCTGGTAAGTTGGAAGAGATTGCGCGGATGGTAGATGCAGAAGAAATTACTACTGTCATCGTCAATAATCGTTTGACTCCACGGCAAAATGTCAATCTAGAAGAAGTTCTGGGAGTTAAGGTTATTGACCGTATGCAGTTGATTCTGGATATCTTTGCCATGCGGGCTCGAAGCCATGAAGGGAAACTCCAAGTCCACCTAGCTCAACTCAAGTATCTCTTGCCTCGCTTGGTTGGTCAGGGGATTATGCTTAGCCGTCAGGCAGGTGGAATTGGTTCCCGTGGTCCAGGTGAAAGCCAGCTGGAACTGAACCGTCGTAGTGTTCGTAATCAAATCACAGATATCGAGCGCCAGCTCAAGGTGGTTGAGAAAAAAATCGGGCGACAGTCAGAGAAAAAAACGCTTGGAGTCAAGTACCTTTAAGATTGGTTTGATTGGTTACACCAATGCTGGGAAATCAACCATCATGAACACCTTGACCAGTAAGATCCAGTATGAAGCAGACGAGCTCTTTGCGACTCTGGATGCGACGACAAAGAGTATCCATTTGGGAGGTAATCTTCAGGTTACCTTAACTGATACGGTTGGCTTTATCCAAGATTTGCCAACAGAATTGGTGTCCAGTTTCAAGTCAACCTTGGAAGAAAGCAAGCATGTGGACCTTCTGGTTCATGTCATTGATGCCAGCAATCCTTATCACGAGGAGCATGAAAAAACGGTTCTGTCTATCATGAAAGACTTGGATATGGAGGATATTCCTCGCCTGACTCTTTATAATAAAGCAGATTTGGTGGAGGATTTCACGCCTACTCAAACGCCTTATGCCCTCATTTCTGCCAAGTCTGAGGATAGTCGTGAGAATTTGCAGGCTTTGTTTTTAGAGAAAATCAAGGAGATTTTTGAAGCATTTACTTTGCGCGTGCCTTTTTCAAAATCCTACAAGATTCATGATTTGGAAAGTGTGGCGATTCTTGAAGATCGTGACTATCAAGATGACGGTGAAGTGATTACAGGATTTATTTCCGAGAAAAATAAATGGAGGTTAGAGGAATTTTATGACTGATATTAAAACTTTGGCTCTAAAGTATGGAGGTTATACAAGTCTGGATAAGGTCTATCTGGATCAGCTTCTAGCTGGCAAAACAGAGCAAGAGCAGTTGGCTCTCATCACACCTCCTCCGAGTGTAGTCAATGCCTACTTTGCAGAACTTTATCAGAAAGAGCCCTCAGGCTGCGACGGATTATTTTGCAGAACTTAGTCAGGAACTGAACCTCTACAATGCTGAGCCAAGTTTCACCTTTGAAAATAAGCCCTTTATTCGTCTGAACCTATCTGGCAAATCCTTTGGCTTTTGCTATGAGAGGGAGGGACTTTGTCGCATTTTCTCAGAAGCTGAAGAAGCAATCACAGATAACTTGCTTTTTGAGATTGCGCAAATTTTCCCCCATCAACTCGTCTTTGAAGAGTCTGGAAAGATTTACATGAAAGCTGTCGGAGATGAGGAAGTTGTTAGTGTCAAAAATCTCACAGCCTTGACAGATTTGGAAAGTTTGGCTGATGGTCGCAAACGTCTCAAAGGCTACAGTCAAGAGGATTTACTGCAAGAAGCTGTTGCTTTCTCTGGCAGTCGCTATTTCCGATCGGAAAATCGCACAGCTATGTTATATATTGATTAATTAGAAAGTATCGAATGGATATTCAATTTTTAGGAACGGGGGCTGGTCAGCCCTCTAAAGCCCGCAACGTTTCAAGTCTCGCTCTGAAACTCTTGGATGAGATTAACGAAGTTTGGCTCTTTGACTGTGGAGAAGGAACGCAAAATCGCATTCTGGAAACCACGATTCGACCACGTAAGGTCAGCAAAATCTTTATCACTCACCTGCATGGAGATCATATCTTTGGCTTGCCAGGATTCCTTTCTAGCCGTGCCTTTCAGGCCAATGAAGAGCAGACAGATTTGGACATCTACGGACCTCAAGGGATCAAGTCCTTTGTCTTAACCAGTCTACGTGTGTCGGGTTCTCGTCTGCCTTACCGCATTCATTTTCATGAGTTTGACCAAGATTCTCTAGGGAAAATCCTTGAGACCGATAAATTCACGGTGTATGCAGAGGAGCTGGACCACACTATTTTCTGTGTTGGCTATCGTGTCATGCAAAAGGACCTAGAAGGTACCTTGGATGCTGAAAAACTCAAAGCTGCAGGTGTGCCATTTGGACCTCTCTTTGGAAAAATCAAAAATGGTCAGGATGTTGTCCTAGAAGACGGAACTGAAATCAAGGCGACAGACTATATCTCAGCTCCCCGTCCAGGTAAGATTATCACTATTCTTGGTGATACCCGAAAAACCAATGCCAGCGTGCGTCTAGGCATCAATGCTGATATCCTAGTCCATGAGTCAACTTATGGAAAGGGCGATGAGAAAATTGCCCGTAACCATGGTCACTCAACCAATATGCAGGCAGCGCAAGTAGCTGCAGAAGCAGGAGCCAAACGCCTTTTGCTCAATCATATCAGCGCCCGCTTCCTCTCAAAAGATATCAGCCAGCTCAAGAAAGATGCGGCTACTGTTTTTGAAAATGTCCATGTGGTCAAAGACTTGGAAGAAGTGGAAATTTAGAAGATTGAGAAAGGATAAGTATGCGTACTATTCTGATTACCGGAGCAAGCGGTGGACTGGCCCAAGAAATGGTCAAACTCTTGCCAGATGACCAACTCATCTTACTAGGTAGAAACAAGGAAAAACTAGCTCAACTATATGGAAATCATCCCCGTGTAGAATTGATTGAAATCGATATTACTGATGACTCGGTTCTAGAAGATCTGGTAGCTGACCTCTATCTCCGTTATGGTAAAATTGATGTTTTGATTAACAATGCTGGTTACGGGATTTTTGAGGAATTTGACCAGATTTCTGACAAAGACATTCACCAGATGTTTGAGGTCAATACCTTTGCTCTGATGAACTTGTCTCGTCGCATTGGGTTTCGAATGAAGAAAAGGCGAAAGGGGCATATTATCAATATCGTCAGTATGGCAGGTTTGATAGCTACTGGCAAATCCAGTCTCTACTCAGCGACAAAGTTTGCAGCGATTGGATTTTCAAACGCTCTGCGCCTCGAACTCATGCCCTATGGTGTCTATCTAACGACGGTCAATCCAGGACCAATCCGAACAAGATTTTTTGACCAGGCAGACCCAGATGGCAGCTACCTCAAGTCTGTTGACCGCTTTCTCTTAGAACCAGATGCGGTTGCTAAAAAAATCGTCAAGACTATAGGAAAAAATAAACGAGAACTCAATCTCCCAGTTTTGTTGAATTTAGCCCACAAATTTTATAGCCTCTTTCCTAAACTAGCTGATAAGTTGGCAGGGGGAATCTTTAATTATAAGTAAAAGGAGTTCCTTACAAAGGGAACTTTTTATCATGTTTTACTGAGTGTCAAAAAAATTGTTTATTTTTTTGTTCTAAATCTACATTCACATTTTTCTAAATCTTCTACAAATTTTTAGAAAAAAACAATCAAAAATTATGATTTTTAATGTTTAGGGTATTGAAATTTCCCTATATTATTTTTATAAAATAAGAGTAAAAGGCTATGAAAAAGTAATACGCTTACAAGAAAATGGAAGCGGTTACTAAAGGAGGATTTTATGGAAAAAGGCCATTGGAATCGTAAAAGAGTCTACAGCATTCGTAAGTTTGCTGTAGGCGCTTGCTCTGTCATGATTGGAACCTGTGCGGTTCTATTTGGAGGAAGTGTCGTTGGAGAATCACCAGTTTTCGCGGATGAAACTCCTATCACCCACACTGTGGAACAAGCAAAAGAGGAAAGTCCGGCAGTGGAGGAAAAAGAAGATCAAACTGTAGCAGAGCACAAGGATGCTGCAAGTGTCGACCAAAGTCAAGCTACTCCCATTGAAGCAAGCAAACCAGAGGTGAAAGAAGAGGAACCTGTAGCTCCAAAAGAGGAGAAAGCATCTCTAAAACCTGAAGAAACTGCTCCAAAGGTAGAATCTCAAGTTTCAAGTCAAGAAAAGCCTGTCAAGGAAGATTTGAAAGCTGCGACAAATGAAGAAGTGAATCAAATGATTGAAGATAGAAAAGTGAATTTTAATCAAAATTGGCACTTTAAACTCAATGCGAATCCTAAAGAAGCTGTGAAATCAGATGCCGATGTATCAACATGGCAAAAATTGGACCTTCCACACGACTGGAGTATCTTTAACGATTTTGACCATCAATCACCTGCTCAAAACGAAGGTGGACAGCTAAATGGTGGTGAAGCTTGGTATCGTAAGACCTTTAAACTTGATGAAAAAGACCTCAAGAAGAATGTTCGTTTGACTTTTGACGGTGTCTACATGGATTCTCAAGTCTATGTCAACGGCCAGTTAGTGGGACATTATCCAAATGGTTATAACCAGTTCTCATACGATATCACCAAATACCTTCACAAAGATGGTCGTGAGAATGTGATTGCTGTCCATGCTGTTAACAAACAACCAAGTAGCCGTTGGTACTCAGGAAGTGGTATTTACCGTGATGTGACCTTGCAAGTGACAGATAAGGTTCATGTTGAGAAAAATGGTACAACTATCTTAACTCCGAAACTGGAAGAACAGCAACACGGCAAGGTTGAAACTCATGTGACCAGCAAAATCGTCAATACAGACGATAAAGACCATGAACTTGTGGCAGAGTATCAAATCGTTGAACGTGGTGGTCAGGCTGTAACAGGCGTGGTTCGTACAGCAAGTCGTACCTTGAAAGCACATGAGTCAACAAGCCTAGATGCTATTTTAGAAGTTGAAAAACCAAAACTCTGGACAGTTTTAAATGACAAACCTGCCTTGTATGAATTGATTACGCGTGTATATCGTGATGGTCAATTGGTTGATGCTAAGAAGGATTTGTTTGGTTACCGTTACTATCACTGGACTCCAAATGATGGTTTCTCTTTAAATGGTGAACGCATTAAATTCCATGGCGTTTCCTTGCACCATGACCACGGAGCGCTTGGAGCAGAAGAAAACTATAAAGCAGAATATCGCCGTCTCAAACAAATGAAGGAGATGGGGGTTAACGCCATCCGTACAACTCATAACCCTGCAAGTCCTCAAACCTTGCAAATCGCAGCAGAACTTGGTTTGCTCGTTCAGGAAGAGGCCTTTGATACGTGGTATAATGGCAAGAAACCTTATGACTATGGTCGTTTCTTTGAAAAAGATGCCACTCACCCAGAAGCTAGAAAAGGTGAAAAATGGTCAGACTACGATCTTCGTACTATGGTCGAAAGAGATAAAAATAACCCAGCTGTCTTCATGTGGTCAATCGGTAATGAAATCGGTGAAGCCAACGGTGATGCTCATTCTCTAGCAACTGTAAAACGTTTGGTCAAAGTTATCAAGGATGTTGATAAGACTCGTTACGTTACCATGGGAGCAGATAAGTTTCGCTTTGGTGATGGTAGTGGTGGTCATGAGAAGATTGCCGAAGAACTGGATGCAGTTGGTTTTAACTACTCAGAAGATAACTACAAGAAACTTCGTGCGAAACATCCAAACTGGTTGATTTACGGCTCTGAGACATCTTCAGCAACCCGTACACGTGGAAGTTACTATCGCCCTGAACAGGAATTGAAACATAGTAACGGACCTGAGCGTAACTACGAACAGTCTGACTATGGTAATGACCGTGTTGGTTGGGGTAAAACTGCAACAGATTCATGGACTTTTGACCGCGACAATGCTGGCTATGCTGGACAGTTTATCTGGACAGGTACGGACTATATCGGTGAGCCAACACCATGGCACAACCAAAACCATACACCAGTTAAGAGTTCTTACTTTGGAATCGTAGATACAGCTGGTATTCCAAAACATGACTTCTATCTCTACCAAAGCCAATGGGTTTCTGCCAAGAAGAAACCAATGGTACACCTTCTTCCTCACTGGAACTGGGAAAATAGAGAATTGGCATCGAAAGTTGAAGATTCAGACGGAAAAATCCCAGTTCGTGCATACTCAAACGCTGCAAGCGTAGAATTGTTCTTGAACGGTCAATCTCTCGGAGTTAAGAAGTTCAACAAAAACAAACTAGTGATGGCCGTACCTACCAAGAAGGTGCCAATGCTAAGGAACTCTATCTTGAGTGGAAGGTTGCTTACCAACCAGGTACTTTGGAAGCTGTAGCTCGCGATGAAGCTGGAAAAGAAATTGCACGTGATAAGATTACCACTGCAGGTCAACCAGCAGGTGTTCGACTCATCAAGGAAGAACATGCAATCGCAGCAGATGGAAAAGACTTGACATACATCTACTACGAAATCGTTGACAGTCAAGGAAATGTAGTACCAACTGCCAATAATCTGGTTCGCTTCCAATTGCATGGACAAGGTCAACTGGTCGGTGTTGATAATGGGGAACAAGCCAGCCGTGAACGCTACAAGGCACAAGCAGATGGTTCTTGGATTCGTAGAGCCTTTAACGGTAAAGGGGTTGCCATTGTCAAATCAACTGAACAAGCAGGTAAATTCACACTAACAGCTCATTCAGATCTCTTGAAATCTGGTCAAGTAACAGTCTTTACTGGTAAGAAAGAAGGACAAGAAAAGACAGTTCTAGGAACAGAGGTACCAAAAGTACGTACTGTTATCGAGAAAGAACCAAAAATGCCGAAGACCGTCGCTTTTGTCTATAGTGATGGCAGTCGTGAAAAACGTCCAGTAACATGGTCTTCTGTTGATGTGAGCCGAGCTGGAGTTGTGACAGTTAAAGGCATGGCAGACGGACGTGAAGTAGAGGCTCGTGTTGAGGTTCTAGCAATTGCGAAAGAACTACCAACAGTTAAACGTGTTGCCCCAGGAACAGATTTGAATGCTGTTGATAAATACGTTTCTATCACTGTAACAGATGGAAGCGTTCAAGAATACGAAGTGGATAAGTGGGAGATTGCGGAAGCAGATAAAGCCAAACTTTCAGTTGCAGGATCACGTATTCAAATGACTGGCCAACTAGGAGGCGAAACCGTTCATGCTACCCTTGTGGTAGAAGAAGGCAATCCTGCAGCACCTGTAGTGCCAAATGTAAGTGTTGGTGGTGAAGCCGTTACAGGCCTCACTAGTCAACATCCAATGCAATACCGCACTCTTGCTTACGGTGCATCCTTGCCAGAAGTTGTAGCAAGTGCTGAAAATGCGGATGTTACTGTAGTCCAAGCAAGTGCAGCAAACGGTATGCGTGCAAGCATCTTTGTTCAACCCAAAGATGGTGGTCCGCTTCAAACCTATGCAATTCAATTCCTTGAAGAAGCACCGAAAATTGACCATTTGAGCTTACAAGTGGAGCAAGCTAACGGTCTTAAAGAAGACCAAACAGTGAAATTGTCTGTACTTGCTCACTATCAAGACGGAACACAAGCAGTTTTACCAGCTGATAAAGTGACCTTCTCTACAAGTGGTGAAGGGGAAGTCGCAGTTCGTAAAGGAATGCTTGAGTTACATAAGCCAGGAGCAGTCACTCTCAAAGCAGAATATGAGGGGGGCTACAGGTCAAATCGATTTCACGATCCAAGCCAATACTGAGACGAAGGTTGCGCAATCCATTCGTCCAGTAAATGTAGTGACTGACTTGCATCAGGAACCAAGCTTTCCAGCAACAGTAACGGTTGAGTATGACAAAGGTTTCCCTAAAACTCACAAAGTCACATGGCAAGCTATTCCAAAAGAAAAACTAGACCGCTATCAAACCTTTGAAGTGCTAGGTAAAGTTGAAGGAATTGACCTTGAAGCGCGTGCCAAAGTATCTGTTGAAGGTATCGTTTCAGTTGAAGAAGTCAGTGTGACGACTCCAATCGCAGAAGCTCCGCAATTACCAGAAAGTGTTCGTACCTACGATTCAAATGGTCACGTTTCATCAGCTAAGGTTACTTGGGATGCGATTCAATCAGACCAATACGCTAAGGAAGGTGTCTTTACAGTCACTGGTCGCCTAGAAGGTACGCAATTAACTACCAAACTTCATGTTCGTGTGTCTGCTCAAACTGAGCAGGGGGGCAAACATTTCTGACCAATGGACCGGCTCAGAATTGCCACTTGCCTTTGCTTCAGACTCAAATCCAAGCGATCCTGTTTCAAACGTCAACGATAAATTGATTTCCTTTAATGACCGACCAGCCAACCGCTGGACCAACTGGAATCGTAGTAATCCAGAAGCTTCAGTCGGTGTTCTATTTGGAGATTCAGGTATCTTAAGCAAACGTTCCGTTGATAATCTAAGTGTCGGATTCCACGAAGACCATGGAGTCGGTGCACCGAAGTCTTATGTGATTGAGTATTATGTCGGTAAGACCGTTCCGACAGCTCCTAAAAACCCTAGCTTTGTAGGCAATGAAGAACATGTCTTTAACGATCCAGCTAACTGGAAACCAGTTACCAATCTAAAAGCCCCAGCTCAACTCAAGGCTGGAGAAATGAATCACTTTAGCTTTGATAAAGTTGAGACTTATGCTGTGCGCATTCGCATGGTTAAAGCAGATAATAAGCGTGGAACTTCTATCACAGAAGTACAAATCTTTGCAAAACAAGTTGCGGCAGCCAAACAAGGACAAACAAGAATCCAAGTTGACGGCAAAGATTTAGCAAACTTCAACCCTGATTTGACAGACTACTACCTTGAGTCTGTAGATGGAAAAGTTCCTACAGTAACAGCAAGTGTTAGCAGCAATGGTCTTGCTACCGTTGTTCCAAGTGTTCGTGAAGGTGAGCCAGTTCGTGTCGTCGCGAAAGCTGAAAATGGTGACATCCTAGGAGAATACCGTCTACACTTTACAGGCAATAAAGACTTACTCTCTCGTAAACCAGTTGCTGCGGTCAAACAAGCTCGCTTATTGCAACTAGGTCAACCACTTGAATTGCCAACTAAGGTTCCTGTTTACTTCACAGGTAAAGACGGCTATGAGACAAAAGACTTGACAGTGGAATGGGAAAAAGTTCCAGCAGAAAATCTGACAAAAGCAGGTCAATTTACCGTTCGAGGCCATGTCCTTGGTAGTGACCTCGTTGCTGAGTTCACTGTACGAGTGACGGACAAACTTGGTGAGGCTCTCTCAAACAACACTAACTATGATGAAAACAGTAACCAAGCCTTTGCTTCTGCAACTAATGATATTGATCCAAGTTCACATGACCGTGTAGACTATATCAATGATGGAGACCACAATGAAAATCGCCGTTGGACAAACTGGTCTCCAACACCATCTTCTAATCCAGAAGTATCAACAGGTGTTATTTTCCGTGAAAATGGTAAGATTGTAGAACGGACTGTTGCGCAAGCCAAACTTCACTTCTTTGCAGATAGTGGAACGGATGCGCCATCTAAACTCGTTTTGGAACGCTATATTGGTCCAGACTTGAAGTGCCTACCTACTATTCAAACTACCAAGCCTATGATGCAGCCCATCCATTCAACAATCCAGATAACTGGGAAGCTGTTCCTTATCGTGCGGATAAAGATATTGAAGCTGGTGATGAAATTAACGTAACATTTAAAGCTGTGAAAGCCAAAGCCATGAGATGGCGTATGGAGCGTAAAGCAGACAAGAGCGGTGTTGCGATGATTGAGATGACCTTCCTTGCGCCAAGCGAATTGCCTCAAGAAAGCACTGCATCGAAGATTCTTGTAGATGGAAAAGAACTTCCTGACTTCGCTGAAGATCGTCAAGACTACCAAATTACCTATAAAGGTCAACGTCCAAAAGTGACCGTTCAAGAACGCAATCAAGTAGCTTCAACAGTTGTAGATAGTGGCGATAATAGTCTTCCAGTACTTGTTCGTCTCGTTTCAGAAAGTGGAAAACAAGTCAAGGAATACCGTATCCAGTTAACCAAGGAAAAACCAGTTTCTGAGAAAACAGCCCCTGCTATTCAAGAAGAGAATCCAAGTCTTGAGGTTGTCGAAAAGGAACTTGCCTTCCAGACTGTTGAAAAAGAAGATCCAAGTCTATATGTAGGTGAAAGTCGTGTAGAACAAGAAGGACAAGTTGGTAAGGAACGCATTCTTACATCTGTTAGTCCAGACGGAACTCGTGAAGAGAAACTCCGTGAAGTGATCCAGGCTCCTGTTAACCGGGTTCTTCTCGTTGGAACTAAGCGAGGTACAGCCCAACCACTTGATGGAGCTGCAGGTTTGGTTCATGAAAAACCAGAGCTTCTGGTTGAAGAAGAGGCAATTGATTTCAAAGTTCAAGAACGTAAGACTGACAAACTTTATGTGGGTGAAAGTCGTGTTCTTCAAGAAGGTCAAAAAGGTGTTCGTATTCATCTAGTAGAAGTCGAAAACGGTAAGCGTACATTGAAAGAAACTTTTGATAAGATAGTTGCGCAAGATCGTATCGTGGAAGTAGGAACTAAACGTGGTACGGCTCAACCGCTTGATGGTGTCAAAGATTTGATTCATCACAAGCCAGAGCTCCTAGTGGAAGAAGAGGAAGTTGATTTCCAAGTTCAAGAACGTAAGAACGATAAACTTCCAGTAGGGAAAACTCGTGTGATCCAAGAAGGTCAAAAAGGTGTTCGTGTCCACCTAGTAGAAGTCGAAAATGGTAAGCGTACATCGAAAGAAACCTTTGATAAGGTAGCATCGCAAGATCGCATTGTGGAAGTGGGAACTGCTGTAGCACAAGAAGAACTAAACCCACAAGTTCCTGTCAATCCAGATGCGCACCAACTGGCTCAAACAGGAGCACAATCTCAAGAAGAAAAAGTGACACAAACTGAAAAAGGTCACCTTCCAAATACAGGAAGTGAGTCTCAGGTGTCAGCTTTAGCAGCAGGATTGGCTATCTTGGGCTTAGGTGCAGGCCTTGCAGCTACTACTCGCAAAAAAGAAGATTAAGTTTAGTTACAAGCTAAACTGAACAGGAAAAGGCCAGAGTGACGCTCTGGTCTTTTTCGTCTGAGTTGTAATAGTAAATAAATGTTTAGAATAGTCAATCCTATTCCAAATGGATTTTGTTCAAAATTCATAAAGTGCTCTTCACACTTATAAAAAGAGAGGTCGTGTTTGAAAATAACTGATAAATATGCTACAATAGTAGGCACTGGTAATTTTTATAAATGATTTTTTAATGAGAAAAATCGGATAAAATCCATTCAACTTTCGAAGAATCATGATCAGATGAGAAAGCGTAAAATTCCTTACCTTTCAGAGATTTGGTATGGGAATGGTTTTTTTAGATGCTAATCATGGTGACAGAGTTGATATACTTATAAAAATTTTAAGGATTAAGTAGATCCGTTTATGCATTTGATAATGTTCAAATAGAAAAAATGGAAGAACAGGTGTTCTCACATGAAAATATTCAAGGATAGAAGAGAAGCTCCAAGTAGATTTACACTCATGAGGTGCTCCTGTATTTCGTAGGTGAAATATCATGGTAAGCCAGTTAATCCTATCTTGATTATCAGTGGGATGAGCCTGTTTTCTTGGGTTGTCTTGCTGTTACGATGGTGCATGAACATTGCTAGAAAATGATCGCAAGACTTGCTAAATATAAAGAATAAAGGATGACAGATGAAACATTTCGGTCTTAAGAAACAGAAACGAACAAGTATTTTTTTCCGAAGAGCAATTTTTACAATTTTGATCATTGCGATCTATTTACTTGGTCGCCATATTTTACTTCCAGGATACAATGGCAATACAGGTTTTTCACAAATAACTGAGCAAAATCCCTTGGCCTATTTGTATTCCTTGGCAGGAGTAGATGTCTCTCAGATTTCCATGTTTTCTCTGGGATTAGGTCCATGGATTACGACGATGATTGTCTGGCAGGTCATCAACTTGAATAAAAGTTGGAATATCCAGTCCTGGTCATTGAAAAAAGCGGATTTTGTGCAAAAGATTCTCACTTTGATTTTTTCCGTGTTACAAGGGATAGCTGTTATGTACACGGCTCGTTCGGAAAATGGACGCTTTTTGCTTCTTGTAGATGATTGGATTTATAATATGGCTGTACTAGCAACTGTTGTAGCAGGAAGCTTTGTTATTATCTGGTTGGCTGGTTTGAATGTTAGCAAGGGAGTAGGCGGGCAGACAATTATTATTATTTCAGGAATTCTGCTACAATTTGCTAACCAATTAGTGGTATTGATAGGACAATCTGTTTTTTCTAAAGAAGGATTAGCCTTTCTAGTAGGTGCGGCAATCTCATTTTTGCTCTTGGGCTATATTGCTGTGGTCTGCGAGAGAGCTGAAATTCGTTTGCCTCTAAATCGAGTTATGCTAAGTAGTCGTTACTACGGCAAATCTTACCTCCCTATCAAATTTCTTCCCTCTGGGGGAATGCCTATTATGTATGCCTCGAGTGTTATTATGTTGCTTCAGTTGGTATTAGACTGGTTTGGACATGGTTTTACAAAAAATTTTGGTAGTTTATTTGACTTTACAAAACCCCTAAGTTTAGCCTTTTACCTGCTTGCTATCTATCTTCTTGCAATTTTATTTGCCTATATCAACTTAGAACCAGAAGAAACAGCGAAACGTTTACAACGTCAAGGAGAATACCTAGATTATATCCAGCCTGGGAAAGCAACTTTAAAAGTTTTGAAACATTACATTTCCTTACAATCTAACGTAGGAGCACTCTACCTGATCGTTTTTATTGGTTTACCCTATTTCATTAATTTCTTCCTACCTCTTCCAAATTTGCTTTTGACTATACCAAGTACATTGATCATTTTAGTCAGTATGCTCTTGCCTTTGCATGAAGAAATACGTATCTTGAGAATTGGGACTTACTACCACAAAGAATTAGAATTTAAAGGAGAATAGAGGGATATGTTTTACTTTGTACCATCTTGGTATAGACAAGATCGGAAATGGTATTCTACCACCCTGCCTTTCTATTACGTGTCTAAAAATATGATGTTTGATGATGCGGTGAATTTGCTGCGAATGTTTCAGCAATCAGGAGAGGAAAATACCACTCTGATTTTTGAACTATTCACCACATATTCGAACCTTTCTTTATCAGCAAAGAATATTGCCAGAAACTGTATGGAATCTATTTGATACCATACAAGGTCTGACGGATGTATCTGTACGTAAAATTCGTCTGGAAGATATTAAATGGCCTCAAGGAGTAGAATTCTTCTATACTCCTTTTTATGATTGAGGTATATTTAAATCAAGAACACTATGCTAAAATTAACTTTTTCACAAACAGGTAATTTCTTTGATATTACTTATTTTGAGGGTGGGCAGACAAATCATCAGCTAATTTTTTTGATGATCGTGGATTTGTTTCAAGTATCATCTATTTTGAAAATGATCAACCTTACTACCAAGATTATTTAAATTTACAAGGCACATGGCAGTTTAGGGAATTTTTTTGGGTACAGAAAATCATCAAGTGCTTATCAACCCTGAGGCGCAGGCTACATTTGCAAAAAGAAGTTTACCGAGATATCGAAGAATTGATCAATGAAAAAAACTAGATCAGTATCTAACTTCTGCGCTAACCAAGGATGATACGATTGTGATTTCGTCAGATGTGCAGCACAATCACTTTTTTTCCAAAAGATTAAGGAAAACCATCATGTTATCTTGTCTTTTTGGAGATCGCTATCCAATTACAAACCAGGAGCAGCTGCTAACGGATTTGACAGACACGCCGTTCTTCGTTGTTGATAGTTTAAATAAAATTGAAACGATAGCAGCTAATGTTGATCTAGAACAGTTGCCGGGATTTTATGAGATTCCGCCTTATGACACTCATCTAAACCTAGGGCATAGTCAAAGAAAAAAAGAGTTGATTGTTTACGTCAATTACGACAATCTACCAGCGGATCAAATTCAATATGTGTTTACGACTTTGTTTGAAATGATGTTGAAAAATGAATGGATTGACTTGCTGGTTGGAACACAAAGTCAGGATTTTGGTCGAGAGGCCTATATAAAACAGGTACTAGAAAGCTATCGATCTCTTAAGCCAGAATATGAACAAGAATTGATTTTTGTTGATAAAGAGAAGAGAGCGAGAGGTGAGAACCGAGTTCTTGATGATGAAGAGGAGATTGTTCGCGAACGGATTGATATTGAAACCATTCATAGCGACAGCGATTTGATTAAAGTTCTGAAGTACGTTCGTATTATACTAGATTTGGGAACTCCAGCTGATGTGTTGACTCAAATCGCTGGCATTAGTGGAGGGATCCCTCAGGTTAACTTGTATAGTTCCTCTTATGTGAAGCATGGAGAAAATGGTTGGATTCTAGATGATATTTCAGATTTTGAAGAGGCACTCTTATACTACCTCACAAACTTAGAACATTGGAATCAATCTCTAGTTCACTCAGTCAAGAAGATTGAACAGTATACAAGGGGTGAGATTGTCGATATGTGGAAAAATACCATAAAGGAATTAAAAGGAAATGAAAAAAATTAGTGTTTTGCAAATTGCTGATGAAAATTGGCAGGAGCAATATGAAATTCCTAGTAATATAAAATGGACATTTGTCAAACCAGAAGACATCGTCTCTTTATTGCCAGAAGATATCGGGATCTTAAATAGAGAAGTTGAGGCGGAAAACGGGAAAAAAAAGAAGAAAAAAGTAGACAGACCGTTTGATGTCGTGTTGGTCGATACTGCTGAATATTTAGAGTATGTCACTATCTTGGATCAGAAAATTCAGGTTTACCGTCTGTTCTATCATGAGCGTTGTCAAATCACTACAAAAACGTTGGAACGATTTCTTTTGCGCAAAAAAGCTGTGAAAACAAATTTTGAAAATCCAGAGCAGATGCTACATATATTTTCACGTGGTTTTTTCTCTAAGCAAAATGGAACGAAACTAAGTGTTAATCATCTAGTCGCTGCACCATCTTTTGAGGGGCAAGTCAGTTATGAAGGGACAAATTACCTTCGTTTGTGTGGCCGATACGGCGAGGATTATCAGACTATTGCGACCTATCAACATAATGTTTTTCTGAGCGGGGAGATGCCCTTTAGATCTGTGGCCTGAGTTCAGGGTTTCAGAAGGTTGTTCGATCCGCTACGTTGTTAAAGGTTTTCCAGCTGGAAATTCTCCCATGCAAGAATGGATTTATGATGAAACGAGCTTTGATCGGTCTCTGACGTTAGATGTAAATGATTCGTATTATTTGAGTATCAGTATTCAAGCAAAAGGGACAAGGAATTGTAAAACTTGGTCCCTGCCACTATCGAGACTCCCATCTAGGCTATGGAGACTTGTTAGTCGGAGGAAAACGAATTAGCGATAAAAATAGAGAAGAACTGATTTATTTCTTCCATCCAGGAGATTTGAAACCACCGTTGAACATCTATTTTTCAGGGTACCGTCCTGCAGAGGGATTCGAGGGATACTGGATGATGAATAATTTGGGATCGCCATTCTTACTAGTAGGGGATCCGCGTTCAGAAGGGGGCGCATTCTATCTTGGATCGGAGGAGCTGGAACAAAAACTTCTCCAAGTGGTTCATAACTGCTTAGATGAACTTGGTTTTACGAAGGAACAACTGACCTTGTCAGGTTTATCAATGGGTACTTTTGGCGCCCTTTACTATAGTTCTAAGTTGGAACCTCATGCCGTCATTGTCGGAAAACCTCTTGTCAACTTAGGAGATATGGCAGAAAATGAGTCAACTATTCGTCCGGGAGGATTTCCAACGTCACTGGATTTGGTGTACCGCACAATAGGGGAGTTATCAAGTGAAGCTACAGCTCAGCTTAACGAACGTTTCTGGACGGCTTTTGAGTCAGCTGATTTCTCAAGAACAAAATTCATTATCTCCTTTATGTATCAAGATGACTATGATATGTCGGCCTATCCTGATATGCTGGATGAGTTAGGACAGCGAGATTACCGCGTCAGCGTTATCAGTAAGGGATTGACTGGACGACACAACGACGATACTCAAGGTATTGTCGAATGGTTCTTTAATCAATATAAAACGCTATTAATGAATAGTTTTGAAAGGGAGTTTAAATCGTGAGATACAAGGAAGAAGTCTATTTTGCTTATTGGGATATCCAAAGCATATCTCAGTATCTATACGGTTCATCTGTCAAACTGTTAGATGGTGGTCATGTTTTGTATGAAAACCAGTTCATGCCTTCGGGGACAGTTATTCATGAATGGCATTCACGGGCAAACTATCAGGCCTTTACGCAATACGAGTCAGCTTCCTGAATTGAAACGTGGGCAAAACTATATTTTTGGCAGTCATATAGAAACCATCCCAGAAAATTCAACATACTTAAAGGTTGAATTTATGGATGCTCGAGATGAAGAAATTTCGAATCAAATCATTAAACAGGGAGAGAAAGTGAGCGTATGCGTTCCAGATAATACACAATATTATAAGGTGCAGTTAGTCAGCTCGGGTTGTCATCGCTTCCTTTTTGAAGGGATTTATGTTGCTGAGGAGCAGTTGGCGGATTATACAGTGGATCGCTACTGGATATCTGATTTGCTTCATCAGGATTCCGAGAAAGAAACGATGTATGTTTGCTTTACTGAACCTGAACTCAATCGAACAGGTTTTATTCCAGAACGTGTTCGTGAACATTTCTCAAATGTATTGATTGTTAATTCGTCTTATAGGGAAGCGCTCCTATACATGGAGGAACGTTTTTACGAAACCTTGCTTGAAACGATTGAAGAATTAGCGCAAGAGCATCTTTTTGAAAAAGTGGCTTTTGTTGGTTATGGAGCGATTTCTAATATTGCGGCCTTGCATTACTCCAAACAATTTGGAAATTCATACGCTCTTGTGACGGATGAGTTTTTAAGCGAACTAGACTATCAACGCTTGCTGGAACGTTACCGTACTCGAGTAAATCCGCCTATTTTTAAAGAATTATTGCTACAGCAATTTAATCCGACAAAAGTTAAGGAATATGCGGACTTGAAGACTAGACCACGTGAACTAGCAAACATTGAATATTTATTAGATAAGTCATTTTTACTTCAAGCGATTGACTTGGAAAAGATTGAAGAGTGGATGAGAGAGAATGAAAACTAAACGATTCAATTTGACCAACTCCTATAAACTAATGCGTTACAAAAAGATTTTGGAGAAGGTTAATAAACTATCTGATAGTTATGCAGCTATGTCAAATGAGAAACTGCAAGCTCAGACAAAATGGTTTAAAGAACGCCTTTCTGGAGGAGAAAGCTTGCAGTCCATTTTGCCAGAAGCGTATGCAACCATTCGTGAGGCAGCCAAGCGTGTTTTAGGATTATATCCTTATGATGTTCAGGTTTTAGGGGCCTTGGTTATGCAAGACAATCAGATTGCAGAAATGAGAACAGGGGAAGGAAAAACCTTGACAGCTATCCTTCCTTTATACCTAAATGCTTTGACGGAAAAAAGTACAATCCTAGTCACGGCCAATGAATATTTGGCAGCGCGTGATGCTAAACAAATGGCACCCGTTTTTCGATTTTTAGGAATGACAGTTGGGGTTGGCGTCTCGGACGATCCGACAAAAAAACTTAAAATTCCTCAAAAACAACAAATCTATAAGAATGATATTGTTTATACAACACATAGTGCGTTAGGGTTTGATTACCTAGAAGAAAACTTGGCGACATCTCAATCAAAGAAGTTTTTGCCAAAATTTTATTTTTGTTTGGTCGATGAAGTAGATGCAGCCTTGCTAGATAGTGCGCAGATGCCCCTAATCATTTCAGGTTCTCCTCGGGTTCAATCCAACCTCTTTCTCTCGTGTGATGAGTTTGTAAAAACTCTAAAAGAAGGGGAAGATTTTAATTTAGACTCCACTCGGACGTCTGTATGGTTGACGAGAAAAGGAGTAAAGGAAGCAGAGGTTTATTTCCGCGTTCAGAATGCCTATGATCCAGATAATTACCAGCTCATTCGCCAAATTAACCTAGCTTTGAGAGCTAACCACTTATTTGAAAAAGATCGTCAGTATACGGTGGATAATGGCGAAGTTAAACTGATGGATGAGGCGACAGGACGTCTCTTGGAAGGAAACAAACTCCAATCAGGACTACACCAAGCACTAGAAGCCAGAGAACGTGTGAAAATCACATTGGAAACGCGTTCGATGGCCTCTATTACCTATCAAAATTTATTTAGAATGTTTCCCAAATTAGCAGGGATGACGGGTACTGGTAAAGTTTGTGAGGATGAGTTCAGAGACGTTTACGACTTGGGAGTCGTAGTTGTTCCTACACGAAAACCCAATTTACGAATTGATTATCCAGATGAAATCTATCTCACGATTCCTCAAAAGTTATATGCTTCATTGGAGTATATCAAAAAATTACATAAAAAAGGTCAGCCAGTTTTAATTGCGACAGGATCAGTTGGAATGTCTGAGATTTATTCTATGCTCTTACTCCAAGAGGGAATCGCCCATAATGTGTTGAACGCCCATAATGCAGCGAAAGAGGCTGAGATGATCGCACTGGCTGGTAGACGTTCTGCAGTGACGGTAGCAACATCAATGGCAGGTCGTGGAACAGATATTATCTTGGAAGAAGGGGTTGCTGAGTTGGGTGGACTCGCTGTTGTTGGAACAGAGAGAATGTCCAGTGAGCGAGTGGATTTGCAGCTTCGCGGTCGTGCCGGACGACAAGGCGCTCCAGGGTTGAGCAAATTCTTTATTTCTCTTGAGGATGATCTTATTTCCAAGTCTGGTAGCAAATGGATTAGTGAGTACTATCACAAAGAAATTGCAAAACCAGAGGAAAAACAAAAGATTCATTTGACCTCTCGTCGTATTAGATATGCGGTTGAAGAAGCTCAGAAGAATAGTGATAACGCGTCAGCGGCTTCCAGACGTTCAACGGAACGATATGATGAAAGTATCCGTATTCAGCGACAGATTATCTACAATAAGCGTAATAAGCTCATCTCTCATCCAGACTTTGATTTGACTTATTTCTTGTCTATCCTATCGGATGCAGTGGATATTTATACAAGTAAAACACCGTTTAAAGAGCGGGCGGATTTATTTCGCTTTGTTTTGGATAACATTAGTTATTACTGCGAGGATATTCCAGATGATCTAGATGTCACGGATTTACGGCAAGTTAAAAAGTTTTTATCTGACCTCCTTGTTTCAGAGTACCAGCAGAAAAAAGATAAAATCAAGGATTCAGAGTTGTTCAATCAATTTCAACGAACTGTCGTTTTGAGAGCGATAGATGACTGTTGGGTTGAGCAGGTTGACTATTTACAGCAATTTCAAGGTTTGGTGTCTAGTCAAGGGTATGCCCAAAAAAATCCTGTCTTTGAGTTTCATAAAGAAGCTTTTAAATCATACAAAAGAATGAATGCAGATATAAATCTAAACATTATAAAAAATATGGCATTGAGTTACATTAATATTAAGCCTTCTGGGAAGTTAGAAGTTTTCTTTGGCTAATACTTTGACAGATTCTGTTGTAGACTTTATAATGATGATATAACTGTATTTTTGGAGAAAATCATATTATGAGCAAAAATAATAACGAAGAGCTAAAGGGATTTAAACGTTTGATATCAAAGTTTAAGCAAAAGGGTAGGGAAGATAGTGATTACCGTAGCCTGGATGCAACTAAATCAAAGCCCGTCAGTCGAAAACTCAAAGAGCAAAAGGAAATTATTCTGAGTGCTAGTGAAGATCTTGAGTTACCAACAGAATCAGTTTCTGTCATGGAAGCCTTAGAAGACTTTCAGGAAAGGAACAGTTTGGGAGTGGCTGACTTGATAAGGAATGTTAGTCAGAGCTTGTCAACTAGCGCTTTAGCTTCCCTCAGCCTTTCTGTCGCAGATTCGTACAGTGAGTCGTTTAGCCAGAGTATATCAGCAAAAGGATTCTCGCTTCGAGAGTCCATGTCTGAGAACTACTCATTAGTGGTCTCTTCTTCAGAATCTGAATTTGAGTCCCTTTCCTTGGTTGATAGCCTCTCTGTTTCTGAGCATTTGACAGGGGAGTCCCTTTGTCAGGATACGGATGCATTCTCTTTGAGTGAAAGTATTGCATACTCCGAGTCCCTTTCTTATGATCAAAATCCTAGTGTCTCCGAGTCCCTTTCCTTGAGTGAATCGGAACAAGCGAGTCAGAGTGTCTCCGAGTCTGAGTTCTATAGCCTGAGTCAGAGTGAGTGGGAATCTATATCCGAATCCCAAAGTCACTCAGAATCAGAGTGGTCGAGTTCTTCCGAATCAGAACAAGCAAGTCAGAGTATTTCCGAGTCAGAGTTCTATAGCTTAAGTCAGAGTGAGTGGGAATCCATATCCGAATCCCAAAGTCACTCAGAATCAGAGTGGTCGAGTTCTTCCGAATCGGAACAAGCGAGTCAGAGTGTCTCTGAGTCCGAGTTCTATAGCCTAAGCCAGAGTGAATGGGAATCGATATCCGAATCCCAAAGCTCTTCAGAATCAGAGTGGTGGAGTTCTTCCGAATCAGAGCAAGCAAGTCAGAGTGTTTCCGAGTCTGAGTTCTATAGCCTAAGTCAGAGTGAATGGGAATCGATATCCGAATCCCAAAGCTCTTCAGAATCAGAGTGGTGGAGTTCTTCCGAATCAGAGCAAGCAAGTCAGAGTGTTTCCGAGTCAGAGTTCTATAGCCTGAGCCAGAGTGAATGGGAATCCATATCCGAATCCCAAAAGCTCTTCAGAATCAGAGTGGTGGAGTTCTTCCGAATCAGAGCAAGCAAGTCAGAGTGTTTCCGAGTCAGAGTTCTATAGCCTGAGCCAGAGTGAATGGGAATCCATATCCGAATCCCAAAGCTCTTCAGAATCAGAGTGGTGGAGTTCTTCCGAATCAGAGCAAGCAAGTCAGAGTGTTTCCGAGTCAGAGTTCTATAGCCTGAGCCAGAGTGAATGGGAATCCATATCCGAATCCCAAAGCTCTTCAGAATCAGAGTGGTGGAGCTACTCCGAATCAGAACAAGCGAGTCAGAGTGTTTCCGAGTCTGAGTTCTATAGCCTAAGCCAGAGCGAGTGGGAATCTGTTTCAGACTCCCAAAGTCACTCAGAATCAGAGTGGTGGAGCTACTCCGAATCAGAGCAAGCAAGTCAGAGTGTCTCCGAGTCCGAGTTTTATAGCTTGAGTCAGAGTGAATGGGAATCCATATCCGAATCCCAAAGCTCTTCAGAATCAGAGTGGTGGAGTTCTTCCGAATCAGAACAAGCGAGTCAGAGTGTTTCCGAGTCTGAGTTCTATAGCCTAAGCCAGAGCGAGTGGGAATCTGTTTCAGACTCCCAAAGTCACTCAGAATCAGAGTGGTGGAGCTACTCCGAATCAGAGCAAGCAAGTCAGAGTGTCTCCGAGTCCGAGTTTTATAGCTTGAGTCAGAGTGAATGGGAATCCCTTTCGGAGTCTGAATCCTTGAGTGAGATGATTTCTCATTTACTTTCTGAGTCCGAGTCGTTAAGTTTGAGCGAAGTCCTCTATCTCAGTGAGTCTGAATCCTTGAGTCAAAGCCAACAAATATCTGAATCCTTAAGTCAAAGTCAGAGTGTAGCTGATTCGGTGAGTTTAAGGAAAGCATCCCTATCTCAATCCTATAGTATGTTAGAATCAGAATTTGGTTCCTATAGACAGAGTGTAGCGGAGACAGAAGTATTCGCGCATGACTTGCATACTTCGGAACGTCTGTATAAGAGCCTCTCTGAACTGGATATGAGCCCTCTAACTCACCAGCAAAAAGTGCAAGAAGTGATGACACCTGAAATTTCTGAAGAAGGATCGTCTCAAACACATATTGCTGAGGAGCAACAGGAGCTTGAAAATAGAGAAGAATCAATAAAGAATGTAGATTTGCAAGACTCTCTGAAACATCTGTCTCACTATTCAGAATCAAATGGAACAAATTTAAGGATGACGGAACGCCAACTCTATCACCTACTCAGACCAGGTTCGCAGCCCCTAGCACGTGACTTAAGAAATGTTGCAAGTGAATTGTCTGGTTTGGCTGCTATTACTCAAAAAAAGGAAGATGCTAAATCATCCTAAAAATATCAGAACTTGCAATCATTAAATAGAAATAATAAAAATCAAAAGGAGCCACTATGATTAGAAATATGATGTCAAATAGTAACAAAGGTTTGGGTACTACAGATGTATTACCAGTTGACCAATCTCGGATAGAAGTTCTGAATGGAACAGTTGACTACAAAAATGTACCTTTAGGATCTTATGATATCCTAGGGAGATTTGCTTCAGTAGGTCAGAGAGATTATACGGAAGAGCTGAATTTAATTCAATCAATGGGTTTTAATGCCTATAGAATCTCGATTTCTTGGGCACGCATCTTTCCAAATGGTGAAGAGCTGCAGCCGAGTGAAGAGGGGTTGAAATATTATGAAGCAATCATCGATGACGTATTAGAAAAAGATATCGAACCGATTGTGACCTTGAGTCACTTTGACCTTCCGCTGAATCTATACGAAAAATATGGAGCTTGGAAAAGCCGCAAGATGATCGAACTCTTTGAGCGTTACGCAGAAGCTGTCTTTCAGTACTTTAAGGACAAGTGAAGTATTGGATTACCTTCAATGAGTTCAACGTTTTGCACCATTTGCCGTTTCTTGGTGGAGGATTGTCTTTTGGAGCAGATGACAATCAAGAACAGGTGATTTGGCAAGCAGCTCATTATCAATTAGTTGCTTCTGCACGTGCAATCAAGCTCGGAAAAGCAATCAACCCAGAGTTTCAGTTTGGTGGGATGATGGTTGTTAGTAAAAACTACAGTCAGCAAACTGAAAATGCTATTGATGTAATGGAAGCAGAAGTCAAAGATAGGGAAAATTATTTGTTTACAGATGTGCAAGTGCGTGGATACTACCCAAATCACTTTTTGCGTCGTTTAGAACGTGATCAAATCGCCTTGGATATTGAAAATGACGACCTCTTTGTCCTAAGAGATGGGAAAATTGACTTTGTCAGCTTCAGTTATTATGCATCAAGCAATTCCCAAGAAGTTTTTATCAACAAATATGCAAGTAATGGCCAAAATCAAAATCGCATTGATTCTGTGGGACTTCGTCTCGTGATGAACAATCTTTACGATCGTTACCAAAAACCACTCTTCGTCGTGGAAGATGATGTGGTTTTGGATGATTCAAATAGTGTAGCAACTGAAGAATTGAAAACAAACATCCAAGAGATCGTGAAAACAGTCGAGTATGATGGTGTGGAATTACTTGGCTATACACCACTTACTTGGACGGAACTAAATTTTTAAAATAGGAAGTAATAACTCGAATTCTTTCTGGTTTAGAAGCAGCGTTCATGTTTTTACTTTTAAAAATGTCTGACCTATCAATCAGACATTTTTTTAGAAATGGATGAGCTTTAAGCTAAGTTCGGGTTTTGCTCGATAGCGCTTCATGATATTTTCCTTATTTGGAGCTTAGAAAAGAATAGCAATTTGCGCTATTTTATGCTACAATGAGGGGTAGTGGTGTAAATCAGAATAAGTAAGGAATAGAGGGAGCAAAATGAGACTGAAGAAAACATTGTTCGGTAACTACCGTGCTAAGGAAGTTGAAGATTGTATCGAAGCATTAGAGGAAGGGTTCGATCGTGAAATTCAAAAGAAGAATGAAAAAATCGAATCCCTACGTAAAAAAAAATCGACTCTATGAAGAATCAAGAAAAAGAGATCGGTGAAGCAGTCATTTATGCCAAATCTCTTGTTATTGAAGCTCATGATAGAGCCGAAAAAGAAGCTAAAGAAGTTTTAGAAAAGGCACAAAAAGACTACTTGGATACGAGAGAATCTATTCTCGAAGAAATCGATACTCTGACAAAAAAACGGGCAGAGGCTGAGAGATTGTATAATTTACAAAAAGAAAAAATTAAAAATATTATCAGTCGAATTGATGATTTTCTAGAACTGGACGATATCGATGGCAAACCAAAAGATATCAAAAAAATTCAAGAATTGCGTAAAGAACTTGATAGACCAGAAGAAGTTGCTAAGGAGAAAGAAGAGGAGGTGCCTGAGAGAGAGAAAGTCCATCTCGAACAACCCCTTGCAAAAACAGGAACAGATAGTACCATCTCTGTCAGCTACATCACTTCACGTCGCGCAAAACCTAAAAAGAAAGACGAAGATAAGTTAGATGATGATAAGGGCAAGAGAATCAAACGTCTTTCGAGAATTAAACGAGATAACTTTTTGTAAGAGGATAATCAAATATGACAATTTATAACATCAATTTGGGGATTGGCTGGGCGAGTAGCGGTGTAGAATATGCACAGATCTACCGTGCAAATTGCTTCGTAGTGTTGGCTTAGAAGCAAAGTTCATCTTTATGGATTTTATATCTGCTGATAACATTGAACATTTGACAAAGAATATTGGCTTTGAAGATTCTGAGGTTATCTGGCTTTATCAGTATTTTACAGATGTTAAAATTGCACCGACGACCTATACGCTAGCACAGGTCTTAGCGAGTTTCGATAAGGAGCCCCTCGAAATTATTCGGGACACCGATATGAAGACGATTCGACTTGTATTTGGTGATGGTGATTTTGTGACTTGTTATGCCTGTGATATGGACAAAGAATTGATTGAGCGCGCTGAAATTGTTTCGCGTGGTTGTTTGATTCAAAAAGAGTACTATACTTATACGAAGAATTTTATCGAGTATTTTAGTCCGATGAATGGTCATGCGCAATTATATCAACGTACCTGGCTCAATGAAGATGGCAGTGTGGCTTATGAGGAAATCATCAATGAAGTCGATGGTAGACAGGAGACGCAAGTCTATCGTTTCCCAAATCATGTTTTCTATTCTAAGCAAGAGTTTGTCGCGCATTTTATAAGAAGTTTGTCTCTGACGGACAAAGATTTATTGATCTTAGACCGAGAGACAGATATTGGTCAAGCTATCTTTGCTAATAAGGGCGCTGCAAAGCTAGTCGTAATCGTTCATGCAGACCACTTTAGTGAAAATCCTGCTGAGAAAGACTATATTTTATGGAATAACTATTACGAGTATCAGTTCGAATATGCTGACGAAGTGGACTATATCATTAACTCGACCGATGCGCAAACGAACCTACTCAAAGAACAATTCGCTCAATATACAACCATCAAACCAAAGGAAATCTTGACTATTCCAGTGGGAAGTCTGGATCAATTGCGTCATCCAGAAGGAGAGCGCAAGCCGTTTGGATTGATTACAGCTTCGCGCTTGGCCAGTGAAAAGCATATTGATTGGTTGATTCACTCTGTAGTGAAGGCACATGAGCAATTACCTGAAATCACTTTTGATATCTATGGTACGGGTGGTGAAAGAGCCATGTTGGAGCAGTTGATTCATGAGTTAAATGCAGAAGAGTATATCCGTCTGATGGGGCATCACCACATGGCAGATGTTTATCGAAAATTACTCTGCTTACCTGTCTGCCTCTACAAGTGAAGGATTTGGTTTGACCTTGTTAGAGGCGGTTGGTTCTGGTCTGCCAATTATTGGTTTTGATGTACGTTATGGAAATCCAACCTTTATTCGTGATGGGGAAAATGGCTACTTGATTCCTGAGGCGCGTCCAGATGATCTGGATGCAATGACAACGGAATACGCAGAAAAGATTGTCCAGCTATTTACTCAACATTCCCAAGAAGATCTATCCCGTGTGTCCTACGAGGTGGCAGAACCATATCTTGATGAACATATCGCCCAGCGTTGGTATGATCTTGTTCAATCTGCACAGCATCAGTAGGGATTCGAAAAGAAAGGCATAAACACTATGATTTGTTTATTTGAACGCTATGATCAAGCGAGTTTTGATTTGTTACGTTCACTTAAGGCAGCTGGGCTAGACTGCCCTGTTGTTGTGATCCGAGACGATGGCTACCTCGCACCTGATGTCGAGTCGCCTTACAGTTACTTTACTGGAGATGTGGCTTCAGAGGACGATCTACCTCTTTATTTTAACCTTGTTCCGAAACCTCATTTGTGGGAAATTCGCTCGAGCAATGTTAATGGTGAAATCTTGGATATGGGTAAGAAACGTGCCAATATCTTTTACCGCCAACCAACACACGAACGTCGCGTGCGTGCAGTCGAGTGGCTGGATGATCAAGGTCATGTACGTGCTGCAGACATTTACAATCGCAAGGGACGTCTCTTTGCACAGATTACCTATGATGATGCCCAACGTCCAACTCATACACGCTACTTTAATCAAGATAACGTAACGGTGATTATGGAAAATCATCTAACAGAGGATATTGTCTTAACTCTTGATGGGAAACGCCATATTTTCAATTCTAAGCAAGAGTTTGTAATCTTTTACTTGCGATATCGTGGATATGATACAGATCGCATTATCTACAATTCTCTAGCAACACCATTTTTAGTAGCTGTTGGTCTGACTCCGAAAGAAGGACGAGCAGAGGATATTCTCTTCTGGCAGGAGCCAATTGGAGAGGAGTTGCCGGGTAACATGAAAGCGGCGATGCAGTTGCCTCATCGAAACATCCGTATCGCAGTACAGGATAAACAAGTTTATGATAAAATCCTCAAGCTTGCGACACCAAAAGAGAAGAGTTACTTCCGCAATGTCGGTTATCTCTATCAATACCATCGCCTCAATAATATGAATCCAGAAGCTTTGATCCTGACGAATAGTGACCAAATCGAGCAAATTGAGTCACTTTTGACTCAATTACCAAATGTTCATTTCCATATTGGAGCGATCACTGAGATGTCAAGTCATTTGATGGAATTAAATCGCTATCCGAATATTTCCCTCTACCCTAATATTCGTCCAGCTAAGGTGAATGAGCTCTTTGCTCGCTGTGACTTGTATCTGGATATCAATATCAGTGATGAAATTCTCAATGGCAGTCGAACAGCTTTTGAGAATAATATGCTGATTCTCAGTTTTGAGACGACTTGTCACAATCATCGTTTCGTTGCAGAAAGTCATATTTATCCGGTGGAAAATGTATCAGCCATGGTAGGTAAGATTCAGGGAGTTCTCTCTCTTCCGTCTGAAATGGAGGCTGCTCTTGCTAAGCAAAAACAGGCGGCGAATCAGGCTGATCTGGAAGCCTACAAGGCAATTTTATAAGCTAATAAGACAAGGGCTTGCTTTCGATGAAAGCAAGTTCCTTTCTATCAACAGAAAAGGAGGAGCACATGTCTAACAAGGACAATGGCATTTTACAAGAACATATACGAGAACAACTAGATAATCGAAAGAAACCCCTAAAAAGGGAGAAGCAAGATTTTAGCATGATTGCTGTGTTGGGCGGAGTTCTCTTTCTCGTCACCCTTTTGGTCACGCTACTCATGCAGTTGGGACACTTTTTCTAGGATCTTTTCTGGACGGAGGAGTTCTCTAGAACAGATGAACCTTGACGATTTGCTCGTCAAGGTTTTTTGTCTCTGTCTAATTGAACTAGTGTAAAAGGCGGGAGAAGGGATTTTGAAAGATGATAAAACACTTCCAACAATTTGAAACTTAAAAGCGAATTTTAGGTATAAATTAGGCGTTTTCGTTGGTCATTTCGAGTATAAATGCTTGAAAAGGAGGAGCTACTTTGATAGAATGGTAAATGGTATATACTAGTTAAAAGCAACTGGTATATCCCAGATGGAATCTGCTTTTTCTGAGTCAAAGGGATAAAAACTGAGACTGACTGCGGCTTTTATTGGCTTTGGTTTTGAGAGGGCAGCGCAACTACGCTTTGTTAATGATCATGAGGTTAACAAAGGGTCGCATTTTGATGAAAGAAAGGAAACAAATGTTTCGAAGTAAAAAGTTTAACAAAGATTTCGAGATCGTAGATGAGAAAAAGCGTTATAAGCTTTACAAGTCGGGTAAAAACTGGGTAAAAGCCTCGAACTCTCAATTGGATCTCTTCCGTATCGGTGGGATGGGCGAAGTTGTCTCTAGTACCCTGTCAGACACTGAAGAACTTGATCACGCACACCTAAGCCTTAACACGCTAGCGGGTATAGGGGGAATTCTGGCCGCGGGGGCTGCAGGATTTGTGATGACTCAAGAGCAAACTGTTTATGCAGATGAAACATCTGAGTATACAGAAAAGGATAAAACAGTCATCGCAGCTGAACCAAAAGCAGCTGAAACAACTGAGACAAGTACTAACTCAATCATCGCTCAAGCGCAGGCAGAAGTAAAGAAAGCTCAAACAGAACAAGCATCTGCAACAGCTTCTGTATCAGTCAGTCAATCTGTTGAGGCTCAAGCGAGTGCGAGTCAGTCAGCTTCAGTCAGTCAATCTGCCTCAGCGAGTCAGTCAGTATCAGTCAGTCGATCAGCATCTGCAAGTGCTTCAACATCAGCAGGTCAGTCAACTGTTCCAGCATCTGAGTCAGCGAGTCAATCAACATCAGCTCCTACATCAGTCTCAGCAAGTGCAAAAGCATCTGCATCAGCAAGCGCTCAAGCACCTGCCTCTGTAGTTGAGAGTACATCAGCTGTTAGCGAACCATCAGCTCAGGCTTCTGTATCTACCTCAGCTTCAGCATCACTCAACCATAAGGTCAACCCTGCGGCAAGTCTTGTATCAGGCAGTGCTAACCAAAGTTTGGCAAGCGCAGCTCTTAGCACAAGCCAAGCAGTAACGACAAGCAACAATATCGCAGCTGGTGTTGTAGCGGATAAGAACCAAGCCCAAGGTAAGGATACAACCAAGCAAGCTGAGAAAGACCAAGCAGCAGATAAGCAAGTAACTACTGCACCAAAAGAAGGTTACTCAGGTTTCCGTCAAGCAGGAAATCTAAACCGACAAGGAAATATCACTTATTCGCGCGGTGCTACAATCATAAGTGGACCAGGACATGTTACAGTTGAACCAGGTCAAAGAATTGATTACTCAGTAGTGATTGAAGGGGCACCTATCCATCCGCAGTACTTAGCACTGGTAACCAATGATATGAGACCTACTCATGCATTGGGGATAACGACTACGTTTACGCAATCTGGGCCTAATAGGGTTATAGCTCGTATTACTGGTACTGTCCAAACACCAGGGCCGAATGCAAAAGCTAGGCTTCCGTTTTACCTTGCTCGTAGAGAATACGGTTCTGTTGGGGATTATCAACCTTTGAGAAACTTTAGCCTGAACATCAGTGATGCTGGTAGCAAGTCTACTTCAACAAGTAAGCAACAGTCACTGTCGGCCAGTGCTTCAGCGAGTGCCTCACTTAGCGCATATCAATCCCACTCAGCAAGCATCAGTGCTAGCCAATCAGTATCAAGTTCAGCGAGTGCGAGCGTAAGTGCATCAGTAAGTGCAAGTCAAAGTGCTTCAGCATCAGTAAGTGCAAACCAATCAGCTTCAGCCTCAGCGAGTGCCTCACTTAGCGCAAGTCGTTCAGCATCAGCTTCTGCAAGTTCAAGCCGTTCAGCAAGTGCTTCAGCCAGCGCATCACTTAGCGCAAGTCGCTCAGCATCAGCTTCTGCAAGTTCAAGCCGTTCAGCCAGTGCTTCAGCGAGTGCCTCACTTAGCGCAAGTCGCTCAGCTTCAGCATCTGTAAGCTCAAGCCGTTCAGCCAGTGCTTCAGCGAGTGCCTCACTTAGCGCAAGTCGCTCAGCGTCAGCTTCTGTAAGCTCAAGCCGTTCAGCAAGTGTTTCAGCGAGCGCCTCACTTAGCGCAAGTCGCTCAGCTTCAGCATCAGTAAGCTCAAGCCGTTCAGCCAGTGCTTCAGCGAGTGCCTCACTTAGCGCAAGTCGCTCAGCTTCAGCATCTGTAAGCTCAAGCCGTTCAGCCAGTGCTTCAGCGAGTGCCTCACTTAGCGCAAGTCGCTCAGCGTCAGCATCAGTAAGCTCAAGTCGTTCAGCATCAGCGAGCGTAAGCTCAAGTCGCTCAGCTTCAGCATCAGTAAGCTCAAGCCAATCAGCATCAAGCTCAGCAAATGCAAGCCAAAGTGCTTCAGCAAGTGCAAGCGTAAGTGCATCAGTGAGCGCAAGTCAATCGGCTTCAGCATCAGTAAGTGCAAGTCACTCAGCATCTGTATCAGCAAGCCAATCAGCAAGCGCATCAGAATCAGCTAGTCAAAGTGCTTCAACATCAGTATCTGCAAGCCAATCAGCTTCAGCTTCAGCATCTAACAACCAGAACTCAGCTTCTATCTCAGCAAGCGCGAGCCACTCTGCGTCAATTAGTGCGAGCCAAAGCGCTTCAGCATCTATCTCAGCAAGCATCAGTGCTAGCCAATCAGCATCAAGCTCAGCAAATGCGAGCCAAAGTGCTTCAGCATCAGTAAGTGCAAGTCAATCAGCTTCTGTATCAGCAAGCCAATCAGCAAGCGCATCAGAATCAGCTAGTCAAAGTGCTTCAACATCAGTATCTGCAAGCCAATCAGCTTCAGCTTCAGCTTCAGCATCTAACAACCAGAACTCAGCTTCTATCTCAGCAAGCGCGAGCCACTCTGCGTCAATTAGTGCGAGCCAAAGCGCTTCAGCATCTATCTCAGCAAGCATCAGTGCTAGCCAATCAGCATCAAGCTCAGCAACAGCAAGCCAAAGTGCTTCAGCAAGTGCAAGCGTAAGTGCATCAGTGAGCGCAAGTCAATCGGCTTCAGCATCAGTAAGTGCAAGTCACTCAGCTTCTGTATCAGCAAGCCAATCAGCAAGCGCATCAGAATCAGCTAGTCAAAGTGCTTCAACATCAGTATCTGCAAGCCAATCAGCTTCAGCTTCAGCATCTAACAACCAGAACTCAGCTTCTATCTCAGCAAGCGCGAGCCACTCTGCGTCAATTAGTGCGAGCCAAAGCGCTTCAGCATCTATCTCAGCAAGCATCAGTGCTAGCCAATCAGCATCAAGCTCAGCAAATGCGAGCCAAAGTGCTTCAGCATCAGTAAGTGCAAGTCAATCAGCTTCTGTATCAGCAAGCCAATCAGCAAGCGCATCAGAATCAGCTAGTCAAAGTGCTTCAACATCAGTATCTGCAAGCCAATCAGCTTCAGCTTCAGCATCTAACAACCAGAACTCAGCTTCTATCTCAGCAAGCGCGAGCCACTCTGCGTCAATTAGTGCGAGCCAAAGCGCTTCAGCATCTATCTCAGCAAGCATCAGTGCTAGCCAATCAGCATCAAGCTCAGCAAATGCGAGCCAAAGTGCTTCAGCAAGTGCAAGCGTAAGTGCATCAGTGAGCGCAAGTCAATCGGCTTCAGCATCAGTAAGTGCAAGTCACTCAGCATCAGTATCAGCTAGCCAATCAGCTTCAGCGTCTGTATCAGCAAGTCAAAGTACTTCAGCATCAGTATCTGCAAGCCAAAGTGCCTCAGCTTCAGCATCTAACAACCAGAACTCAGCTTCTATCTCAGCAAGCGCGAGCCACTCTGCGTCTGTATCAGCAAGCCAAAGCGCTTCAGCATCAGTAAGTGCTAGTCAATCAGCATCAGTATCAGCTAGCCAATCAGCTTCAGCGTCTGTATCAGCAAGTCAAAGTACTTCAGCATCAGTAAGTGCTAGCCAAAGTGCCTCAGCTTCAGCATCTAACAACCAGAACTCAGCTTCTATCTCAGCAAGCGCGAGCCACTCTGCGTCTGTATCAGCAAGCCAAAGCGCTTCAGCATCAGTAAGTGCGAGTCAATCAGCATCAAGCTCAGCAAATGCAAGCCAAAGTGCCTCAGCAAGTGCCAGCGACTCAGCATCTGTATCAGCTAGCCAAAGCGCATCAGCTTCTGTAAGTGCAAGTCAATCAGCAAGCGCATCAGTAAGCGCAAGCCAAAGTGCTTCAGCTTCAGCATCTAACGACCAGAACTCAGCTTCTATCTCAGCAAGCGCGAGCCAGTCTGCGTCAATTAGTGCGAGCCAAAGCGCATCAGCATCAGTAAGTGCTAGTCAATCAGCATCTGTATCAGCTAGCCAAAGTGCTTCAGCTTCTGTAAGTGCAAGTCAATCAACTAGCGCATCAGTAAGCGCAAGCCAAAGTGCTTCAGCTTCAGCATCTAACGACCAGAACTCAGCTTCTATCTCAGCAAGCGCGAGCCAGTCTGCGTCAATTAGTGCGAGCCAAAGCGCATCAGCATCAGTAAGTGCTAGTCAATCAGCATCTGTATCAGCTAGCCAAAGTGCTTCAGCTTCTGTAAGTGCAAGCGAATCAACTAGCGCATCAGTAAGCTCAAGTCAATCAGCTTCAGCATCTGTAAGTGCAAGCGAATCAACTAGCGCATCTGTATCAGCTAGCCAAAGTGCTTCAGCTTCTGTAAGTGCAAGCGAATCAACTAGCGCATCAGTAAGCGCAAGCCAAAGTGCTTCAGCTTCAGCATCTAACGACCAGAACTCAGCTTCTATCTCAGCAAGCGCGAGCCAGTCTGCGTCAATTAGTGCGAGCCAAAGCGCATCAGCATCAGTAAGTGCTAGTCAATCAGCATCTGTATCAGCTAGCCAAAGTGCTTCAGCTTCTGTAAGTGCAAGTCAATCAACTAGCGCATCAGTAAGCGCAAGCCAAAGTGCTTCAGCATCAGCATCTAACAACCAGAACTCAGCTTCTATCTCAGCAAGCGCGAGCCAGTCTGCGTCAATTAGTGCGAGCCAAAGCGCATCAGCATCAGTAAGTGCTAGTCAATCAGCATCTGTATCAGCTAGCCAAAGTGCTTCAGCTTCTGTAAGTGCAAGTCAATCAACTAGCGCATCAGTAAGCGCAAGCCAAAGTGCTTCAGCTTCAGCATCTAACGACCAGAACTCAGCTTCTATCTCAGCAAGCGCGAGCCAGTCTGCGTCAATTAGTGCGAGCCAAAGCGCATCAGCATCAGTAAGTGCTAGTCAATCAGCATCTGTATCAGCTAGCCAAAGTGCTTCAGCTTCTGTAAGTGCAAGCGAATCAACTAGCGCATCAGTAAGCTCAAGTCAATCAGCTTCAGCATCTGTAAGTGCAAGCGAATCAACTAGCGCATCTGTATCAGCTAGCCAAAGTGCTTCAGCTTCTGTAAGTGCAAGCGAATCAACTAGCGCATCAGTAAGCGCAAGCCAAAGTGCTTCAGCTTCAGCATCTAACGACCAGAACTCAGCTTCTATCTCAGCAAGCGCGAGCCAGTCTGCGTCAATTAGTGCGAGCCAAAGCGCATCAGCATCAGTAAGTGCTAGTCAATCAGCATCTGTATCAGCTAGCCAAAGTGCTTCAGCTTCTGTAAGTGCAAGCGAATCAACTAGCGCATCAGTAAGCTCAAGTCAATCAGCTTCAGCATCTGTAAGTGCAAGCGAATCAACTAGCGCATCTGTATCAGCTAGCCAAAGTGCTTCAGCTTCTGTAAGTGCAAGCGAATCAACTAGCGCATCAGTAAGCGCAAGCCAAAGTGCTTCAGCTTCAGCATCTAACGACCAGAACTCAGCTTCTATCTCAGCAAGCGCGAGCCAGTCTGCGTCAATTAGTGCGAGCCAAAGCGCATCAGCATCAGTAAGTGCTAGTCAATCAGCATCTGTATCAGCTAGCCAAAGTGCTTCAGCTTCTGTAAGTGCAAGTCAATCAACTAGCGCATCAGTAAGCGCAAGCCAAAGTGCTTCAGCATCAGCATCTAACAACCAGAACTCAGCTTCTATCTCAGCAAGCGCGAGCCAGTCTGCGTCAATTAGTGCGAGCCAAAGCGCATCAGCATCAGTAAGTGCTAGTCAATCAGCATCTGTATCAGCTAGCCAAAGTGCTTCAGCTTCTGTAAGTGCAAGTCAATCAACTAGCGCATCAGTAAGCGCAAGCCAAAGTGCTTCAGCTTCAGCATCTAACGACCAGAACTCAGCTTCTATCTCAGCAAGCGCGAGCCAGTCTGCGTCAATTAGTGCGAGCCAAAGCGCATCAGCATCAGTAAGTGCTAGTCAATCAGCATCTGTATCAGCTAGCCAAAGTGCTTCAGCTTCTGTAAGTGCAAGCGAATCAACTAGCGCATCAGTAAGCTCAAGTCAATCAGCTTCAGCATCTGTAAGTGCAAGCGAATCAACTAGCGCATCTGTATCAGCTAGCCAAAGTGCTTCAGCTTCTGTAAGTGCAAGCGAATCAACTAGCGCATCAGTAAGCGCAAGCCAAAGTGCTTCAGCTTCAGCATCTAACGACCAGAACTCAGCTTCTATCTCAGCAAGCGCGAGCCAGTCTGCGTCAATTAGTGCGAGCCAAAGCGCATCAGCATCAGTAAGTGCTAGTCAATCAGCATCTGTATCAGCTAGCCAAAGTGCTTCAGCTTCTGTAAGTGCAAGTCAAAGTACTTCAACATCAGTAAGCGCAAGCCAAAGTGCTTCAGCTTCAGCATCTAACGACCAGAACTCAGCTTCTATCTCAGCAAGCGCGAGCCAGTCTGCGTCAATTAGTGCGAGCCAAAGCGCATCAGCATCAGTAAGTGCTAGTCAATCAGCATCTGTATCAGCTAGCCAAAGTGCTTCAGCTTCTGTAAGTGCAAGTCAATCAACTAGCGCATCAGTAAGCGCAAGCCAAAGTGCTTCAGCTTCAGCATCTAACGACCAGAACTCAGCTTCTATCTCAGCAAGCGCGAGCCAGTCTGCGTCAATTAGTGCGAGCCAAAGCGCATCAGCATCAGTAAGTGCTAGTCAATCAGCATCTGTATCAGCTAGCCAAAGTGCTTCAGCTTCTGTATCAGCTAGCCAATCAACTAGCGCATCAGTAAGCTCAAGTCAATCAGCTTCAGCATCTGTAAGTGCAAGCGAATCAACTAGCGCATCAGTATCTGCAAGTCAATCAGCTTCAGCATCAGCTAGTCAATCAGCAAGCGCATCAGTAAGCTCAAGCCAATCAGCTTCAGCGTCTGTATCAGCTAGCCAATCAACTAGCGCATCAGTAAGCTCAAGCCAATCAGCTTCAGCATCAGTATCAGCTAGTCAATCAACTAGCGCATCAGTATCTGCAAGTCAAAGCGCATCAGCATCTGTATCTGCAAGCGAATCAACTAGCGCATCAGTATCTGCAAGTCAATCAGCTTCAGCATCAGTATCAGCTAGTCAATCAGCAAGCGCATCAGTAAGCTCAAGCCAATCAGCTTCAGCGTCTGTATCAGCTAGCCAATCAACTAGCGCATCAGTATCTGCAAGTCAATCAGCTTCAGCATCAGTATCAGCTAGTCAATCAGCAAGCGCATCAGTAAGCTCAAGCCAATCAGCTTCAGCGTCTGTATCAGCTAGCCAATCAACTAGCGCATCAGTAAGCTCAAGCCAATCAGCTTCAGCATCAGTATCAGCTAGTCAATCAGCAAGCGCATCAGTAAGCTCAAGCCAATCAGCTTCAGCGTCTGTATCTGCAAGCCAATCAGCTTCAGCGTCTGTATCAGCTAGCCAATCAACTAGCGCATCAGTATCTGCAAGTCAATCAGCTTCAGCATCAGTATCAGCTAGTCAATCAGCAAGCGCATCTGTAAGCTCAAGCCAATCAGCTTCAGCGTCTGTATCAGCTAGTCAATCAGCTTCAGCATCAGTAAGTGCAAGTCAATCAACTAGCGCATCAGTAAGCTCAAGTCAATCAGCTTCAGCGTCTGTATCTGCAAGTCAATCAACTAGCGCATCTGTATCAGCTAGTCAATCAGCTTCAGCATCAGTATCTGCAAGTCAATCAACTAGCGCATCAGTAAGTGCAAGTCAATCAACTAGCGCATCAGTATCTGCAAGTCAATCAGCTTCAGCATCAGTATCTGCAAGCCAATCAGCTTCAGCGTCTGTATCAGCAAGCCAAAGCGCTTCAGCATCTGTAAGTGCAAGCCAATCAGCTTCAGCGTCTGTATCAGCTAGTCAATCAACTAGCGCATCAGTAAGCTCAAGTCAATCAGCTTCAGCATCTGTAAGTGCAAGCGAATCAACTAGCGCATCAGTATCTGCAAGTCAATCAGCTTCAGCATCAGTATCTGCAAGCCAATCAGCTTCAGCGTCTGTATCAGCAAGCCAAAGCGCTTCAGCATCAGTAAGCTCAAGCGAATCAGCTTCAGCATCAGTATCAGCTAGTCAATCAGCTTCAGCATCTGTATCTGCAAGCGAATCAACTAGCGCATCAGTATCTGCAAGTCAATCAGCTTCAGCATCTGTAAGTGCAAGCCAATCAGCTTCAGCGTCTGTATCAGCTAGTCAATCAGCTTCAGCATCAGTATCTGCAAGCGAATCAACTAGCGCATCAGTATCTGCAAGTCAAAGCGCATCAGCATCTGTATCTGCAAGCGAATCAACTAGCGCATCAGTATCTGCAAGCGAATCAACTAGCGCATCAGTATCTGCAAGTCAATCAGCTTCAGCATCAGTATCAGCTAGCCAATCAGCAAGCGCATCAGTAAGCTCAAGCCAATCAGCTTCAGCGTCTGTATCAGCTAGCCAATCAACTAGCGCATCAGTATCTGCAAGTCAATCAGCTTCAGCATCTGTAAGTGCAAGCCAATCAACTAGCGCATCAGTATCTGCAAGTCAATCAACTAGCGCATCAGTATCTGCAAGTGAATCAGCTTCAGCATCTGTATCAGCTAGCCAATCAGCAAGCGCATCAGTAAGCTCAAGTCAATCAACTAGCGCATCAGTATCTGCAAGTCAATCAGCTTCAGCATCAGTATCTGCAAGTCAATCAGCTTCAGCATCAGTATCTGCAAGTGAATCAGCTTCAGCATCAGTATCTGCAAGTCAATCAACTTCAGCATCTGTATCAGCTAGTCAATCAGCTTCAGCATCTGTATCAGCTAGCCAATCAACTAGCGCATCAGTAAGCTCAAGTCAATCAACTAGCGCATCAGTATCTGCAAGTCAATCAGCTTCAGCATCAGTATCTGCAAGTCAATCAGCTTCAGCATCAGTATCTGCAAGTGAATCAGCTTCAGCATCAGTATCTGCAAGTCAATCAACTTCAGCATCTGTAAGTGCAAGCCAATCAGCTTCAGCGTCTGTATCAGCTAGCCAATCAGCAAGCGCATCAGTAAGCTCAAGTCAATCAGCTTCAGCATCTGTAAGTGCAAGCCAATCAGCTTCAGCATCTGTATCAGCTAGCCAATCAGCAAGCGCATCAGTAAGCTCAAGTCAATCAACTAGCGCATCAGTATCTGCAAGTCAATCAGCTTCAGCATCTGTATCAGCTAGCCAATCAACTAGCGCATCAGTATCTGCAAGTCAATCAACTTCAGCATCAGTATCTGCAAGTCAATCAGCTTCAGCATCAGTATCTGCAAGCCAATCAGCTTCAGCATCTGTAAGTGCAAGCCAATCAACTAGCGCATCAGTATCTGCAAGTCAATCAACTAGCGCATCAGTATCTGCAAGTGAATCAGCTTCAGCATCTGTATCAGCTAGCCAATCAGCAAGCGCATCAGTAAGCTCAAGTCAATCAACTAGCGCATCAGTATCTGCAAGTCAATCAGCTTCAGCATCAGTATCTGCAAGTCAATCAGCTTCAGCATCAGTATCTGCAAGTGAATCAGCTTCAGCATCAGTATCTGCAAGTCAATCAACTTCAGCATCTGTATCAGCTAGTCAATCAGCTTCAGCATCTGTATCAGCTAGCCAATCAACTAGCGCATCAGTAAGCTCAAGTCAATCAACTAGCGCATCAGTATCTGCAAGTCAATCAGCTTCAGCATCAGTATCTGCAAGTCAATCAGCTTCAGCATCAGTATCTGCAAGTGAATCAGCTTCAGCATCAGTATCTGCAAGTCAATCAACTTCAGCATCTGTAAGTGCAAGCCAATCAGCTTCAGCATCTGTATCAGCTAGCCAATCAGCAAGCGCATCAGTAAGCTCAAGTCAATCAACTAGCGCATCAGTATCTGCAAGTCAATCAGCTTCAGCATCTGTATCAGCTAGCCAATCAACTAGCGCATCAGTATCTGCAAGTCAATCAACTTCAGCATCAGTATCTGCAAGTCAATCAGCTTCAGCATCAGTATCTGCAAGCCAATCAGCTTCAGCATCTGTAAGTGCAAGCCAATCAGCAAGCACAAGCATGAGCAACAGCGTATCTGCATCAATCAGTGCCAGCCAATCAGCAAGCACAAGCATGAGCAACAGCGTATCTGCCTCAATTAGTGCTTCAGTATCAGCAAGCACAAGCTTGAGCAACAGCGTGTCTGCCTCAATTAGTGCATCTGAATCAGCAAGCACAAGCATGAGCAACAGCGTGTCTGCTTCAATTAGTGCTAGCCAATCAGCAAGCACAAGCTTGAGTAACAGCGTATCTGCTTCAATTAGTGCTTCAGTATCAGCAAGCACAAGCTTGAGCAACAGCGTGTCTGCTTCAATCAGTGCTAGCCACTCAGCAAGCACAAGCATGAGCAACAGCGTGTCTGCTTCAATCAGTGCGAGCCAATCAGCAAGCACAAGCTTGAGCAACAGCGTGTCTGCCTCAATTAGTGCTAGCCAATCAGCAAGCACAAGCTTGAGCAACAGCGTGTCAGCTTCAATCAGTGCATCTGAATCAGCAAGCACAAGCTTGAGCAACAGCGTGTCTGCCTCAATTAGTGCTAGCCAATCAGCAAGCACAAGCTTGAGCAACAGCGTATCTGCTTCAATCAGTGCATCTGAATCAGCAAGCACAAGCATGAGCAACAGCGTATCTGCCTCAATTAGTGCTTCAGTATCAGCAAGCACAAGCATGAGCAACAGCGTGTCTGCCTCAATTAGTGCATCTGAATCAGCAAGCACAAGCATGAGCAACAGCGTGTCTGCTTCAATTAGTGCTAGCCAATCAGCAAGCACAAGCTTGAGTAACAGCGTATCTGCTTCAATTAGTGCTTCAGTATCAGCAAGCACAAGCTTGAGCAACAGCGTGTCTGCTTCAATCAGTGCTAGCCACTCAGCAAGCACCAGCATGAGCAACAGCGTGTCTGCTTCAATCAGTGCGAGCCAATCAGCAAGCACAAGCTTGAGTAACAGCGTATCTGCTTCAATTAGTGCTTCAGTATCAGCAAGCACAAGCTTGAGCAACAGCGTGTCAGCGTCAATCAGTGCATCTGAATCAGCAAGCACCAGCATGAGCAACAGTGTGTCTGCTTCAATTAGTGCGAGCCAATCAGCAAGCACAAGCTTGAGCAACAGCGTGTCAGCCTCAATCAGTGCGAGCCAATTAGCAAGCACAAGCCAATTAGCAAGCATAAGCTTGAGCAACAGCGTATCCGCATCAATCAGTGCAAGCCAATCAGTAAGCACAAGCATGAGCAACAGCGTGTCAGCGTCAATCAGTGCAAGCCAATCAGTAAGCACAAGCTTGAGCAACAGCATCTCAGCTTCAATCAGTGCATCTGAAACAGCAAGTAATGCTGGAGGCAATGCTTCAGCATCAGCAAGTGCATCATTGAGTAACAGTGTAAGTACATCTACATCACTTAGCGATAGCACTTCAAGCAGCTTGAGTACAAGTGCGTCACAACAATCTAACTCATTCAGCTATAGTAAAGGTGAACCAACAAGCGAGTCTAAACCAGAGTTTAACCTTCCTAGCTACCTTGAATCAGTAAGTGCAAGTGAGTCAGTTTCACTCAGCAAGTCAGTAAGTGTATCATTGAGCGATAGTACTTCAGCCTCAATCAGCGCAAGTGAGTCAGTCTCAACAAGCGCAAGCTTGAGTGACAGCGTGTCTGCATCAATCAGTGCAAGCAACAACTCAGGTAGCGGTTCAGGTTCAACAAGCACAAGCAATGGTTCAGGCGATGCCTCAACTTCAGCAAGTACTTCAGCAAGCTTGAGCAACAGCGTATCTGCATCAATTAGTGCATCTGAATCAGCAAGCACAAGCTTGAGCAATAGCGCAAGTACCTCAGCTAGCTTGTCTGACAGTGCTTCAATCTCAAGTGCATTGAACCACTCACAAGCTCCTGCACAACAACCTGCTGGACCAGGACGTTCAAACGGTAGAAAACTTCCAAATACAGGAACTGCAAGTAACCAATTTGCTGGTCTTGGATTAGGAGTAGCTGCCTTGGCAACTGCCTCTCTTCTTGGCAAGAAGAAGAAATCAGCAGCTTCTGAAATGGATTTAGAAGACTAAGTCCCAGAAATCGACTAAAATGAAATTGTTGATATCATTTTAGCGATGAAAACAAGAACCCCGGATAGCTCAAGGCTATCTGGGGTTTTTGGCTCTTTGTCAACTGTAGAGGGTGAGATCTAATTAAGCATGAGAGAGAATCAGATTGGTTCTCTCTTTTCTAACATTCAAAGTAACGAGAATTATCACTCTAAATGTTCTAAAGAACTTAATGATGTCTTACTGGTTATTAATCACTACCAAAGAGAATATCCAAATTACAAGACAGCTTTTAAAGCGCTTAGGAATAAGAGGTAGAAATATTACACTACTCATTGCATATACCTAACGAAATAGATAAAAATCTAAAATTTGTATAGAAAATAATATAATTTCGACCTTTTGTGACAGGAATTGCTTGACTAAATAAAACTAAAGCTGTATAATAAGGCAAATATCTAAAACAGGAGGTTCTGGAAATGAAAAAGTCTAAGGCCAAGTATCTGACACTGGCAGGTGTCGTGTTAAGCGCAGGTATCCTATTGAGCGCATGTGGGAACTCAGCAAGTTCATCTAAAACATATAACTATGTCTATTCTAGTGATCCATCTAGTTTGAACTATCTAGCAGAGAACCGTGCAACAACCAATGATATCGTTACCAATCTGGTAGATGGTTTGATGGAAAATGACCAATATGGTAACTATGTCCCATCTTTGGCAGAGGATTGGACTGTTTCCAAGGACGGTTTGACTTATACCTACAAACTTCGTAAAGATGCCAAGTGGTATACATACGAAGGTGAAGAATACGCACCTGTAACTGCTCAAGACTTTGTGACAGGTTTGAAATATGCTGCTGATAAAAATCCGAAGCCTTGTACCTGGTTCAAGACTCTGTAGCAGGTTTGGATGACTATATCAACGGTAAAACAACTGACTTTTCAACTGTCGGTGTGAAGGCGATTGATGACCAAACAGTTCAGTACACTTTGACACGTCCAGAATCTTATTGGAACTCTAAAACAACTTCAACCATTCTCTTCCCTGTCAATGCAGATTTCTTGAAATCAAAAGGGGATGATTTTGGTAAGGTAGACCCTTCTAGCATTTTGTACAATGGACCTTTCTTGATGAAATCATTTGTTTCAAAATCTGTTATCGAATACAAGAAAAATCCGAACTACTGGGATGCTAAAAATGTCTTTGTGGACGATGTGAAATTGACTTACTATGATGGTAGTGACCAAGATGCCCTAGCTCGTAACTTTGTAGAAGGAGTCTACAGCTACGCGCGTCTCTATCCAAATAGCTCAAGTTTTGAAGGAATTAAAGAGAAGAACAAGGATAACATCATCTATAGTATGCAAACCGCAACTTCTTATTACTTGAACTTCAACTTGGACAGAAAATCTTATAACTTCACTTCTAAGTCCTCAGATATCGAAAAGAAATCAACACAAGAAGCAGTTCTGAATAAAAACTTCCGTCAAGCCTTCAACTATGCTTATAACCGTACAGCCTATGGAGCTCAATCTCAAGGAGAAGACGGAGCAACGAAGATTATTCGTAACCTAGTGGTACCTCCTACATTTGTAAGTATCAACGGAAAAGACTTTGGCGATGTTGTTTCAGAAAAGATGGTCAACTATGGTCAAGAATGGCAAGGAATCAACTTTGCAGACGCGCAAGATCCATACTACAATCCTGACAAGGCTAAAGCTAAATTTGCAGAAGCTAAGAAAGAATTGGAAGCTAAGGGTGTGCAATTCCCAATTCACTTGGATGTATCAGTTGACCAATCAGCTAAAAAAGGTGTACTTGAAGCAAGTTCTTTAAAACAATCCATCGAATCTGTTCTAGGAGCTGAGAATGTGGTTATTGATATCCAACAATTATCAACAGATGACTTTCGATAATTCTAGCTACCTCGCTCAAAACGGCAGCTCAAAAAAAGACTTTGATATCTATAATGGCGGTTGGAGTGCTGACTACTTGGATCCATCAAGCTATCTAGATATCCTAAATGTCAATAACGGCGGTATGTTGCAAAACCTTGGTCTAGAACCAGGTGAGGTCAATGACAAGGCTAAGGCAGTTGGACTTGATACCTATACTGAAATGTTGGAAGAAGCCAATAAAGAGCAGGATCCAGCGAAACGTTATGAAAAATATGCTGAAATTCAAGCTTGGCTCGTTGATAGCGCCCTTGCAATTCCAAACGTTTCCCTTGGTGGAACACCTAGCTTGAGAAAGACAGTTCCATTCTCAGCACCATTCTCACAAGCAGGAAATAAGGGTGTGGAATCATACAAGTACCTCAAGTTACAAGATAAGACTGTAACGGCTGATGAGTATGAAAAAGCTAAAGAAAAATGGCTGAAAGAAAAAGAAGAATCAAATAAGAAAGCTCAAGAAGAATTGGCAAAACACGTTAAATAACCAGTCTATTCAACAGGATAAACGATAGTTTCTCAGGAAGCTATCGTTTTTGTATAGTTTGAAACTATAACTAGCTCTTGAAAAGAAGAAAATGAGTTGGCGAAAATAAGTGGTACAATAGTTACTATAGATTTGGAGGTATTGTATGAGCAAAGAACTACACATCAACACAATTTTGGCCCAGGCGGGTATCAAGTCAGATAAGACGACAGGTGCCTTGGTGACGCCACTACATTTTTCAACAACTTATCAGCATCCAGAGTTCGGTCAGTCTACTGGATTTGACTACACGCGCACTAAAAACCCAACTCGCAGTAAGGCGGAGGAAGTCTTGGCTGCAATCGAATCAGCAGACTATGCCCTAGCGACGAGCTCAGGTATGGCTGCGATTGTACTGGCTTTTAGTGTTTTTCCAGTAGGAAGTAAAGTCTTGGCTGTGCGAGATCTTTATGGGGGGTCTTTCCGTTGGTTCAACCAAGTGGAGAAGGAAGGTCGTTTCCATTTTACCTATGCCAATACTGAAGCAGAGTTGATTACTGAGCTGGAAAATGATGTGGATGTTCTCTATATCGAAACGCCAACCAATCCTTTGATGTTGGAATTTGATATTGCAAAACTAGCCAAACTAGCTCATGACAAGGGTGCTAAAGTAGTGGTGGACAATACCTTCTACAGTCCGATTTACCAACGACCGATTGAAGACGGTGCGGATATTGTTCTTCATTCAGCAACCAAGTATCTAGCAGGACACAATGATGTCTTGGCTGGGGTGGTTGTGACTAATAGTTTAGAACTATATGAACAACTTTTCTACAATTTGAATACGACTGGTGCGGTCTTGTCACCGTTTGATAGTTATCAGTTGATTCGTGGTCTTAAAACTCTACCTCTTCGTATGGAGCGTTCTACAGCCAATGCCCAAGAAGTGGTTGCCTTTTTGAAGGATTCACCTGCTGTTAAGGAAGTGCTCTATACAGGTCGTGGAGGTATGATTTCCTTTAAAGTAGCAGATGAAAAACGAATTCCTCATATTCTAAACAGCTTGAAGGTATTTTCATTTGCTGAGAGTTTGGGTGGGGTAGAGAGTCTCATCACCTATCCGACGACGCAAACCCATGCGGATATTCCGGCAGAAGTGCGCCATTCCTATGGTTTAACAGATGATCTCTTGCGCTTGTCTATTGGGATTGAGGATGCTAGAGATTTGATTGCGGACTTGCGCCAAGCTTTGGAAGGATAAGACAGATATGGGAAAATATGATTTTACAAGCCTGCCCAATCGTTTTGGACACCATACCTATAAATGGAAAGAAGTGGAAGCTGATCGAGAAGTTCTACCAGCCTGGATAGCAGATATGGACTTTGTGGTTTTGCCTGAGGTTCGACAAGCTGTACAAGCCTACGCAGATCAGTTGGTCTATGGCTATACCTATGCCAGTGATGCTTTGATTGAGTCGGTTCAGGACTGGGAAGCCACACAACACGGGTACTACTTTGACAAGGATGTCCTCGTCTTTATCGAGGGAGTGGTACCAGCTATTTCAACAGCTATTCAAGCCTTTACAAAAGAAGGAGAGGCTGTTCTGATTAATACACCGGTCTATCCACCTTTTGCCCGCAGTGTCAAACTGAACAATCGCCGATTGATTACCAACTCTTTGGTGGAAAAGGATGGTCTGTTTGAGATTGACTTTGATCAACTTGAGAAGGATTTGGTGGAAGAGGATGTCAAACTTTATATCCTCTGCAATCCTCATAATCCTGGTGGACGTGTGTGGGAAAAGGAAGTGTTGGAAAAGATTGGGCAACTCTGCCAGAAACACTGTGTTTTGCTAGTTTCGGATGAGATTCACCAAGATTTGGCTCTCTTTGGTCACAAACACCAGTCTTTCAATACAATCGATCCAGACTTTAAAGACTTTGCCCTTATCTTGAGCAGCGCCACTAAGACATTTAATATTGCTGGAACGAAAAATTCCTATGCTGTCATTGAAAATCCAAAACTTCGAGTTGACTTTCAGAAACGCCAGTTGGCCAATAACCAACATGAAATTTCAGGCTTGGGTTATTTGGCGACAGAAGCTGCCTACCATTATGGGAAGGACTGGTTAGGAGAGCTAAAAGAAGTCATCGAGGACCACATTAACTATGTAGTGGATGTCTTGAGCAACGAAACTAAGATTAAGGTCATGAAACCGCAAGGTACCTACTTAATCTGGCTTGATTTTTCAGACTATGATCTAACGGATGACCGCTTGCAAGAGCTTTTGAAGAATGAAGCCAAGGTTATCTTGAACCGAGGTTTGGACTTTGGAGAGGAGGGAACTCTTCATGCCCGCCTCAATGTAGCTATGCCGAAGTCAGTACTGGAAGAGGTTTGCCAACGCATCGTGACCACTTTTGCTACACTTTAAAAATCCAGCCTTCTAGGAGAAAAGTCTTCCTAGAAGGCTATTTTCGTAGGGGAAAATGTGGTATAATGAAAAGATAAGATAAAGGGGTAACTATGGCTAAATTGATTCCAGGAAAGTTGCGTATGGAGGGTGTTGCTCTCTATGAGACGGGCAAGATTGAGATCATCAAGGAAAAAGGGAATCGCCTCTATACTCGTGTGGCGGGAGAAGACTTGCGCTACAGTTTAGAGGATGATCTTGTTTTTTGTGCTTGTGATTTTTTCCCAAAAAGAGGTTACTGTGTTCACCTCGCAGCGCTCGAGCATTATCTGAAAAATGATGAAGAAGGTCAGGTGATTTTACAAACCTTAGAAAAAGGACATGAAGAGCAAGAAGAAGTTGAAACCAAGGTTAGTTTTGGTGGAAGTTTTTTGGAGCGCCTTCGACCTCAAAAACGAGAAGAGACTTACACTTTGTCGGCTCTAGGCCAGGTGGAAGCTGGAACCAATCGGTTCCTTTGGACTCTTCGAATCGGTTTGCTTGAGAGTAAAAAATATTATGTCATCCGTGATATTCCACTCTTTTTGAAGGTCTTGGCCCAACGTAAATCTTACATGATTGGGAAACACTATGAAAATGACTTGTCTTTGGAAGCTTTTGACGAATCGAGTCAAGAAGTTCTTACTTTTTTACGGGGCATGATTGAGGAGGGGCTCAGTCAGGAACTCTTTTTCCCAAATCAAGGTCGTCACCTCTTTTTTCCTCTGACCTTTTTTGAGCAGGGGGTGGGGTTATTGATGAACTTGGAAGATTTTCATTTTGACCACCAGCTTGATAGTTATGAGAAACTCCTCTTTCACGATTTAGATCCTGATGCAGGACTTTTCTCTTTTTCCGTGCAGGAGTACCCAGATTATTTTGAAATGGAAATCTCTGAGACTGAGCAGGTTAATGTATTTTATGGAGGAGCAGTTCTCTTTCGTAAAGGTAATGTTTATCTCTTAAATCCCAAACAAATCAGTCTTTTGAAGGAAATCAATGAACTTCCTCAGGAAACAAAAGGGAGAAAATGCCTCCAGTTCGATACTGGCGATCGGGATCGATTGGCCTCCTGTCTTCCTTGTTTGGGCAACTGGGCAAGATTTCTGCTCCAGAACGTTTACAAATACGAGCCTTTTCACCGATTTTTTACTTTGATAAGGAGGAGGATGGACGTATCCGCTTGGATATTCAGTTTGACTATGGAGATGTTAAGGTGACTAGTCGTCAACAGCTGGAACAATTACCATTTTCAAGCGATGCCGTCTTGGAAAACCAGCTATTTCAAGTTAGTTTAGGGGCTGGTTTTGAGGCTGATTTTCAGTCTTGGAGACAGGCTTTAAAGCCAGAGGCAGTTTATTCTTTCTTTCACCATACGATTCCTGCTTTTGAGAAATTGGGGCAAGTTTTCTTGTCTGATGAGATGAATCAGCTCTATAGCATTCAGGTTCCTCAGGTTCAGATCGAGTCCAAGGGAGGACTGCTGGAAATTCAGTTTGACTTTCAAGGGATTGGCCAAGAAGAGATTGATCAAGCTCTTAAAGCCTTAACCAGCAATCAGGATTTCTATATCAGTTCTTCTGATCAAGTATTCTTTTTTGATGAGGAAACCAAACAGATCCGTCAGGATTTGCAAGAAATGGGTGTTGAACTAAAAGATGGTTCTTTCCAAGCTCGGAAATCCCTAGCTTATAGTCTTTCTCAGCTTTTTGAAGGTCGCGATCGGATAGCATTTTCGGAGGAATTTCAGCATTTGGCTTATGATTTGACCCATCCAGAGGACTTTCCTTTAGGAGACGTACAGGTTCAAGCAAGTTTGAGAGACTATCAGGAAAAGGGAGTACGATGGCTCCGGATGCTTCACCACTATGGCTTGGAGGCATCTTGGCAGATGATATGGGACTGGGAAAAACGCTGCAAACCATTGCTTTTTTGACAAGTCAGGTGACAAAAGATAGTCGTGTCTTGATTTTGGCGCCGTCAGGTTTGATCTACAACTGGGCAGATGAATTCAAAAGATTTGCGCCGCAGTTGGATTTGACTGTAGTTCATGGTTTGAAAGCGAATCGAGAAGTGATTCTTTCCGAAAATCATCAAATCTATGTGACTAGCTATGCAACCTTTCGTCAAGACAGCGAGCTTTATCAAGAGATGGCTTTTGATTTTCTCTTCTTAGATGAAGCCCAGGTCATGAAAAATGCCCAAACCAAGATTGCTCAGAGTTTGCGCCAGTTTGTGGTGCCAGCAGTCTTTGCATTGTCAGGTACGCCCATAGAAAACCATCTAGGAGAGCTGTGGTCTATCTTTCAAATCGTGCTTCCGGGGCTCTTGCCAAGTAAAAAGGAGTTTATGAAATTACCGGCTGACCGAGTGGCGCAGTTTATCAAGCCCTTTGTCATGAGGCGTAAGAAAGAAGAAGTCCTTACAGAACTGCCTGACCTAATCGAAGTCGTCTATAAAAATGAACTGGAAGACCAGCAGAAGGCCATCTATCTCGCCCAGTTGCAACAGATGCGAGACCGCCTAGCTCAAGTGACCGATCAAGAATTCCAGAGAAGTCGCGTAGAAATCTTATCTGGTCTCATGCGTTTGCGTCAAATCTGCGATACGCCAGCTCTCTTTATGGACGATTATCAGGGCGCCAGCGGTAAATTGGATAGTCTCCGAGATTTATTGCTACAAGTGGCTGCTGGTGGGCATCGGGTCTTGATTTTCTCCCAGTTCAAAGGAATGTTGGAAAAAATCGAGCAAGAACTCCCAGACTTGGGCTTGACCTCCTTCAAAATCACAGGTTCAACTCCTGCTCAAGACAGACAGGAGATGACTAAGGCCTTTAACCAAGGAGAAAGAGATGCCTTTCTCATCTCCCTTAAGGCGGGTGGTGTTGGTCTCAATCTAACGGGAGCTGATACGGTTATTTGGTTGACCTCTGGTGGAATCCTGCTGTCGAAGCACAGGCTATCGGACGAGCCCACCGCATGGGGCAGGAGCAGATGGTCGAGGTCTATCGTTTGATTACCAAGGGAACCATTGAAGAAAAGATCCAAGAACTTCAAGAACAAAAGAAACATTTGGTTTCCCAAGTTTTAGATGGTACGGAGTCGCGTGCGAGTCTCAGTCTGGCAGAAATTCGTGAAATTTTGGGAATTTCTGAAGCCAGCACTTGAAAAATCAAGACAATACGCTATAATGAAGTGTTGAAAGGAAATACAAAATGAAACAAGATCGATTTCCATTGGTGTCAGATGATGAGATCATGCTGACCAAAATGCCAGTCATGGACTTGTACGATGAGTCAGACTTTATTAGCAATATCAGAGGTGATTACCGAGATAAAAATCATTTAGAATGGTCTCCTATCAATGAGGAAGAAACCGTAGTTTCTCCAGTGGTTAAAAAGGAGTCAAAGCCGAGCCCAGAACCTAAAAAAGTTGAAAAAACGTATGCTGAATTGGCTCGAGAAGAGGCGCGTGCGGATCTGAAAAAGAAACGTTCAGCCAAGTATTTGACTCAGGATGTTAGTCATACCAGACGACACAATGGTTCAACACTTGTTCGTCAAGGAAACCAACCAACAGCACCATTCCAAAAGGAAAATCCAGGTGAGTTTGCCAAGTTTAGCAAAAACTTGATCCAGTCTCACTATATTCTAGCTGAAGAGGTTGACCAAGTGGCGACTCCAACTCCGAAAACCCAAACGGGAAAAAATAAAAAGAACAACTATGATTTTCTAAAGAAGAGTCAAATCTATAATAAAAAGAATAAGCAAACAGAACAGGAACGTCAGGTTGCCCAAGAGTTGAATCTGACAAGAATCACTGAATAAGGGAGAAAAGCATGTCAAAAACATATCATTTTATTGGAATCAAGGGATCAGGGATGAGTGCCTTGGCCTTGATGTTACACCAAATGGGGCACAAGGTTCAAGGTTCAGACGTTGAAAAATATTACTTTACTCAACGTGGACTAGAGCAGGCAGGGATTGCCATTCTTCCTTTTGATGAAAAGAACCTACAAGGTGATGTGGAGATTATCGCTGGCAATGCCTTCCGTCCAGATAACAACGTTGAAATCGCCTATGCAGATCAAAATGGTATCAGCTACAAACGTTACCATGAATTCCTAGGTAGCTTTATGCGCGACTTTGTTAGCATGGGAGTGGCAGGAGCTCATGGAAAAACTTCAACAACAGGTATGCTGTCACACGTCTTGTCTCACATCACAGACACCAGCTTCTTGATTGGTGACGGGACAGGTCGTGGTTCAGCTAATGCCAAATATTTTGTCTTTGAATCTGACGAATATGAGCGTCACTTCATGCCTTACCACCCAGAATACTCTATCATCACCAACATTGACTTTGACCATCCAGACTACTTTACAAGTCTAGAGGATGTTTTCAATGCCTTTAACGACTATGCCAAACAAATTACTAAAGGTTTGTTTGTATACGGTGAGGATGCTGAGTTGCGTAAGATTACAGCCAATGCGCCAATCTATTACTATGGGTTTGAAGCAGAGGGCAATGACTTTGTAGCTAGCGATCTCCTACGTTCTACGACTGGTTCGACCTTTACAGTTCACTTCCGTGGTCAAGAATTGGGTCAATTCCACATTCCAACCTTTGGTCGTCACAATATTATGAATGCGACAGCCGTTATCGGATTGCTTTACACAGCAGGATTTGATTTGAACTTGGTCCGTGAACACTTGAAAACTTTTGCAGGTGTTAAGCGTCGTTTCACTGAAAAAATTGTCAATGATACAGTGATTATTGATGACTTTGCCCACCATCCAACAGAAATCATTGCAACCTTGGATGCGGCTCGTCAAAAATACCCAAGCAAGGAAATCGTAGCAATCTTCCAACCTCATACCTTTACTAGAACCATCGCCTTGTTAGATGATTTTGCTCAAGCCTTGAATCAGGCAGATGCCGTTTACCTAGCTCAAATCTATGGGTCTGCTCGTGAAGTGGACAATGGCGATGTCAAGGTAGAAGACCTAGCAAGCAAGATCACGAAGAAAAATCAAGTTATCACCGTTGAAAATGTATCTCCACTCCTTGACCATGACAATGCTGTTTACGTCTTTATGGGAGCAGGAGACATCCAAACCTATGAGTACTCATTTGAACGTCTCTTGTCAAACCTGACAAGCAACGTCCAATAGGAAAACAAATGGAAATTCCAATTACTATAAGGCAAGCCACCTTATCAGATTTAGAAGAAATGTTGGCGATTGAAGAAGCCAATCCTTCGTTAGAAGAGGCACTTAGCCGCCAATCCTTAGAAGAGAGTATCCGCAAGACTGCGGGTACCTTTCTTGTAGCTGGGGATGAAAATCAGCTCGTGGGCTATGTTTTGGGAGAAGATCAGTCTATTCATCCCAAATGGATAGAAATAAAATTATTAACCATTCATCCTGACTATTGGGGACAAGGGCTGGGAACTCTTCTTCTTGCAGCCTTGAAACAGGTGACTGTCGAGCTAGATTACCAAGGTATTCTTTTGCAAAGTCCTGATGAGTTACTATCATATTTTGAAATGAATGGCTTTGTTGAGGAAGAAGTGACAGAGAGCCAATATGACAGTGGTTCTTGTTGGTATCTGACTTGGGCTAATCCTTTTTATCAGGAGGAAATATGAAAATCAGACAAGCAAGAGTTTCGGATTTAGATCGAATCTTAGAGATAGAGATAGAAAATTTTTCTCTTGAGGAAGCCATTCCTCGATCGGTCTTTGAGGCGCACTTACGTGAAATTCAGACCAGCTTTCTCGTCGCTGAAAGGGAGGGACGTATCCTTGGCTACATTGAAGGTCCGGTCGTCCCACATCGTCATCTACAAGATCAGTCCTTTACAGAAGAAATAAAAGACTATAGCCATAAACCTGGAGGTTATATTTCTGTGACCTGTCTCTCCATAGCTAAGGAAGCACAAGCCTTGGGCGTTGGAAAAAGACTGTTAAGTGCTCTGAAAGAAGTCGCTTTAGAACATGAACGAGAAGGCATTAATCTGACTTGTCATGATTATCTTATCTCATATTACGAGAAACATGGTTTTGTCAATGAAGGAATATCCCAGTCCACCTATGCAGGTGAGACTTGGTATAACATGGTTTGGAAGCCTTGAAAACAAGAAATATAGTTGGAGAAAGGTATATTTTGTTGCTTTTCTGCGACTTTTAAGATATAATGTTATGGATTGCCAACAAGGAGGTAAAGCTTTTGAGCGAGAAATCAAGAGAAGAAGAAACATTAAGCTTTAAAGAACAGATTTTACGCGATTTAGAGAGAGTCAGAGAGAGAGAAAGAAGAGGAAAAGAGGATGAAAGTCCAACTACCCCACCAACTCCATCTTCTCAAGTAACTCCCACCTGCCCCTTCTGAACAAGAATCCAATCTTGCCACAGAAGATTTAATGGTAGACTCTCTGTCAACTGTGGATGAAATTCTTAAATGCCCCAAGTGTGCCACCACGTCCCAGTTTTGAATCAAGCGAAGCAACAGCAACAGAACCAGAAGAGTCAAAACTAGAGGAGCCTGCACCAGCTAAGATTGATGCTGTAGAGCCTAAAAAGGAAGAGAAAGAGTTTAATACTACTCCAACTAAAGTGGCTGTTTCCTATAAAACAGATGACAAAAAAGAAGAATCGGTCCCTCCTGTTGTAGAGAATGTAGTACCTGCTCCAGTTGAGAAAGTTGATAACCTAGCGGATGCCCCACGACGCAGTCGTCGTGAAGGAACAAAGCCAGCTAAGAAAAAGAAGAAATCAAAAGCTAAAGGCTGTTTGCTAACTTTCCTAGTGCTCGTAAGTATTGGTGGCTTCTTTGGTTATGGATACGTTCAAGAATCCTTGAAACCTGTTGATGCAAGTTCTAAGGACTATGTGACAGTTCAAATTCCAGAAGGTTCAAATATTCAAGAAATTGGGAGCACTTTGGAAAAATCTGGTTTGGTAAAACATGGACTTATCTTTAGCTTTTATGCTAAATATAAGGGCGCAGACTTAAAATCAGGTTATTACAACTTGAAGAAGAGCATGAGTACGGATGAATTGATCCAAGAATTGCAAAAGGGGGGAACTCCTGAACCTCAAGAACCAGCTCTTGCAAGCCTGACAATTCCAGAAGGATATACATTAGAGCAAATCGCTCAAACAGTAGGACAACTTCAAGGTGAATTTAAAGAACCTCTTACAGCGGATGCTTTCTTGGCAAAAGCTCAAGATGAGACCTTTATCTCTCAAGTAGTAGCCAAGTATCCAAACTTGCTTGGAAGTCTACCAACAAAAGATAGCGGGGTTCGTTATCGCCTAGAAGGTTACCTTTTCCCAGCAACTTATACCATCAAAGAAAGCACTACAGTTGAAAGTTTGATTGATGAGATGTTAGCTGCTATGGATAAGGCTATGTCACCATATTACGCTACGATCAAAGAAAAGAATCTGACTGTCAATGAATTGCTCAGTATCGCTTCTCTTGTTGAAAAAGAAGGTGCCAAGACAGAAGATCGCAAGAAGATTGCTGGTGTCTTCTATAACCGCTTAAACCTCGGTATGCCGCTTCAAAGTAATATCGCTATCCTGTATGCCCAAGGCAAGCTTGGTCAAAAGATTAGTCTAGCGGATGACGCTGGAATTGATACAACGATTGATTCACCATACAATGTTTACACACACCTTGGCCTCATGCCTGGACCGGTAGACAGTCCAAGTCTGGATGCCATCGAAGCAAGTGTAAATCAGACAAAGAGTGACTACTTATACTTTGTAGCCAATGTCGAAGATGGTAAAGTGTACTTTGCAACGACCAAAGAAGAACATGATCAAAACGTTGCAGAACACATCAATAGCAAACTGACACAATCAAGTAGTTCAAACTAAAATTATGTGGTTTTCCACATAATTTTGTTTTAAAAACAAATTAAGAAAAGAAAGTTGAGAAAAATGGCAGAAAAAACTTACCCAATGACCCTTGAAGAAAAGGAAAAACTAGAAAAAGAATTAGAGGAGTTGAAACTCGTTCGACGTCCCGAAGTCGTAGAGCGTATTAAGATTGCTCGTTCCTATGGAGACCTTTCAGAAAATAGTGAGTATGAAGCAGCGAAAGATGAACAAGCTTTTGTTGAAGGACAAATTTCAAGTCTAGAAACAAAAATCCGCTATGCTGAAATAGTTAATAGCGATGCAGTTGCCCAAGATGAAGTGGCTATCGGTAAGACTGTAACGATCCAAGAAATCGGGGAAGATGACGAAGAAGTCTATATCATCGTCGGTTCTGCAGGTGCAGATGCTTTTGCTGGTAAGGTTTCAAATGAGAGCCCGATTGGACAAGCCTTGATCGGTAAAAAGACTGGTGATACAGCGACCATTGAGACACCAGTTGGTAGCTATGATGTAAAAATCTTGAAGGTTGAAAAAACAGCCTAGATAGGATGAAAAAGGAGTAGTGGAGATCTTGTCTTGCTCAACTCCTTTTTGGTTTTTTGAATAAATAGGAGACTATATGAGTGAAAATAAGAAGAAAAATAAAATGGAGCGTGGATTAACCAATCGTCACGTTCAGGTGATGGCCATTGCTGGGACAATCGGAACAGGACTTTTCCTAGGTGCTGGTCGTTCTATCAGCCTTACTGGACCTTCTATCATCCTGATTTACATGATTACAGGAGCCTTTATGTTTTTGATGATGAGGGCTGTTGGAGAGATGCTCTACCAGGATCCAGAACAACATACTTTTATCAATTTTATCACCCGTCATTTAGGGAAAGGCTGGGGGTATTTCTCAGTTTGGTCTTATTGGTTGTCTGTCGTCTTTATCGGTATGGCAGAAATCACTGCGATTTCGCATTATGTTCAGTTTTGGTTTCCTAGCTGGCCTAGTTGGTTGATTCAGATTGTCTTTTTAACGATTTTGGCCTTGGTCAATCTGATTGCGGTTAAGCTCTTTGGAGAAGTCGAGTTTTGGTTTGCAATGGTTAAGATTGTGGCTATTTTAGCTATGATTGCAACGGGAGCCTTTATGGTTTTAACTGGATTTGAGACGCCACATGGGGCTGCAAGTCTGGCAAATATCAGCGACCAGTTCTCTCTTTTTCCAAACGGAGTCATGAACTTTGTCATGGCCTTTCAAATGGTATTTTTTGCCTATCTGATGATTGAGTTTATCGGGGTGACAACTTCTGAAACGAAGAATCCTCGTCAGGTTTTACCCAAAAGGCCGTTAAAGGAAATTCCTCTCCGAATTGTCTTCTTCTATGGTGGAGCTCTATTAGCCATTATGTCTATCATTCCCTGGAGAGAACTTGCTTCTTCAGATTCACCATTTGTAACGGTCTTTGAGCTAGCAGGTATCAAGTGGGCGGCAGCTCTGATTAACTTTGTCGTTTTGACGTCGGCAGCGTCTGCTCTTAACTCGACTCTCTACTCAACAGGGCGACACTTGTATCAGATAGCCCATGATTCGCCTAATCGCTTCTTAAAAGCTATTAAGGCAGATACTCTTTCTCGTCACAATGTTCCGCAAAATGCCATCATCGCTTCAGCAATCTTGATTGCTCTAGCGGCCTTTATCAACGTTTTGCCAGGCGTTTCAGATGCCTTTGCTTTGATTACGGCGTCCTCATCAGGTGTTTACATCGCGATTTATATCTTGATTATGGTGGCTCACCTCAAATACCGTAAGTCACAAGACTTCATGGCTGATGGCTACCTCATGCCTCAGTATCGCTTGCTCAATCCCCTAACAATCCTCTTTTTCGTTTTTGTTTTTGCAACCCTCTTTTTACAAGAGTCTACCTTCATGGGGGCAGTTGGTTCTGCCATCTGGATCCTTGTTTTTGGGATTTATAGCCAGTGGAAATTTAGAAAATAAACCATGGACTCATCAACTCAGCTTGGTGAGTTTTTTTCTTGTTTGACAGTCTATTGAAATAGGATTATAATCAAGCTGTATCAGTTTTTAGGAGGCTAGAATGTACGTTAAATTGGAGAATAGGGAGTCCCAGAAAGCGCAAGAAATCAGGAATCAAATTCGTGCTTATAATCGTTCCAAAAGAGAAGAGGCTGCAAGTGAGCCACTGAATCTTTATCTCGAAGACGAAAAGGGCAATCTTATGGCAGGCTTAGTAGCTGAGACTTTCGGAAATTGGCTAGAAATCGAATATTTGTTTGTGAAAGAAGAGTTACGAGGACAAGGAATTGGTTCGAAACTACTGCAACAAGCGGAAAATGAAGCTAAGAATCGAAAGTGTCGTTTTGCATTTGTGAATACCTACCAGTTTCAAGCACCAGATTTTTACCAGAGACATGGCTACAAGGAAGTTTTTACCTTGCAAGACTATCCCTACACAGGGCAAAGATACTATTACCAAAAGGATTTGTAAGGGGGATATGAAGCCATAAAATAAAGAGCAATTCGTCACCTAACCAAGGAGGTAGGCAAATGGATATACTATTGGATATGGGCAACGTTTTATTAGAATGGAACAAGGATAAGATTTTGCAAGGTGTCTCGGATACGAAAAAAGACTATCTGATGTTAGATAAGGCTATTTTTCAGTCGGGACTTTGGGAAAGATTGGATCTTGGGACCATGAGCAGAGAAGAATTAGTGCTTAAAGTTGTGTCGATGATTGGAAGGACCTATCAAAAGAAGGTCGAAGAGGTTATCTGGAACTGGCCTAACTATATTGAGATTTTCACAGAAGTATTTCCTATTTTGTCAGAAGTAAAGAAAAAGGGACATCGCATCTTTGTCCTGTCCAATACCTCAAAGGTATTTTATGACCTGTTGGAAGAGCAGCTATCGCCCATAAAAGAGCTTTTGGATGGTTTCGTCCTATCCTGTGATATAAAAGCTATAAAGCCTGATTTAGCAATGTTTGAGGAGATTCTCGACAAATACCAGTTAGATCCTACAAATTGTGTTTTTCTAGATGATATTGAGGACAATACAATCGCAGCTCAGAAATTGGGAATCAAGGCCTATCAGATTAAGAAAAGAAGTGATGTTGTTGATATTTTGAAATCCTATATTTAAACTCAGAACTCTCTGTTATTTTGTGATAGAGAGTTTTTTGTTAATAGAGACCAATTTAATTTTCCTTAACAGATTAATTATATTATTTCTTTACGTCCAAAAAATTCTATGCTATACTTAGGGTGCATAGTAGAAAAATATTAGTCGGGGGCTAAATTGTTGAAGTCGAATTTAGTAGATAAAATAAAAAGAAAAAAAGAAATTGATTACTGGGACTTTAAAAATGTAACTGCTTCAGGTATACATAAAATTAGTGCTTATCCAGCTACGATGGTTCCTGATATGCAATATGAATTAATTAAATTAATTAAAAGTGAAGATTTATCTATTACAAATATTCTTGATCCTTTTTCATGGTTCTGGAACAACACTAGTTGAGGGTGAAAAAGAATAACCTTTCTCCGATTGGCATAGATATTAATCCTTTAGCTAATCTTATTACAAAAGTTAAGTTGCAAGGTGTTAACAAAAAAATATAGACATAGCAAATAATAGAATTGAGAAATTTTTTTAAAAGGTAATAGTTTTGAATTTGACAAACACTATTTTTTTATAATATAGATAAATGGTATCGAAAAGATTTTATAAATACGTTTAGTAAAAATTCGTTGTGCTATTCAGAGAAAAAAATACAGATACGTAAGACAGTATTATTGGGTATGTTTAATTAATATTTTTAAAAAAATACAGTAATACAAGAAGTTCAACATTTAAATTGCATATAAAAAGAGAAAAATGCTATTGAAAAGATGGAAAATCACATCATTGAAGATTTTTTTAAAGAGCATTAACGAATACTGTCAATATTTACCTGATTATAACAGAAGTAAAAAAATTGATTTGAAAATAGGAAAAATCGGAAGATATTTTTATTTGGAATGAAGAGCGATTCTGTTGATTTGATTGTAACTTCTCCTCCTTATGGAGATAATTCAACTACAGTAACATATGGACAGTATTCTATGTTACCAATTTACTGGATAGACAGAAAAGATATGGAGAGTTTTGACGAGAGATTAATAGAAAAATTATTCAAGTATTGACTCGAATAGTTTAGGGTGGGAGAATTAGAAGAATTAAACAAAACTATCAATCAGATTGTTTAAATATGTATGTTGAAAGCATAGCTACTGATAAGAGAAAAAAAGTTGTAGATTTTATAACGGACTATTTGGCTGTAATGGGACAAATGGGACGAATTATAAAAAGGACAAGAGAATTGTTTTAACTTTAGGCAATCGACGAGTTGATAATAAAACGGTTCCATTATCTAAAGTTACTCAAGAATTTTTTTGAGAGTATTGGATTTGAATTAGAAGCATCTATTACAAGAAATATACCTATTAAGAGAATGCCGAGAAGGTTATCGAATGTAAAAAGATAAATCAGTGGAATCAATGAATCAAGAATATGTTTTTGATATTAAGAAAAATAAAGGAGATTTAGATGCCTAATAAAGTTGAACAAGTACCTATTACTGTAGCAGGTAATATATTGAGTGAACTATCAGAAAAAAATTCCTAATAATATTATTGCATTAAATGAGTTAATAAAAAAATGCGTACGATGCGTTTTCTCCCAGTGTTGATATTATATTGGACTCGAGTTCAAAAAAACCTCACTATTCGGGATTATGGTATTGGTATGGATACAGAAGGAATTAAGAAATTATTCCATATATCAAGCAGTGATAAACAATATGGAACAATTATCTCTTATAATGGTACTATACGCCTGACTCAAGGGTCAAAGGGGTTAGGGTTCTTGTCTGTTTTTTTAAGTTTGGTAAAAAGTATATTGGAAAAACATCACGTAATAATCAAATTTCAGATTTTGCTGTAGATTTTGACTCTTTGATTTCTGAATATAATATAACAGATAAATGCTTAGATGTCACTCTTGTACGTTCAGAGGATTTTGTAGGGACTTTAATCCAAATTGAAGTCGATGATTATAATCTTGAAGCTTTAAAAGAATATCTCACCAAAGATGTCAATCGAAATAAAGTTTTTAAATTCTTTTTATTGATAATGAGAAAAATGATGGGAAAAATTTCTGCTGATAGAAACTTTATTATAAATCTAAATATAGATGGAGAATTATACTCTACTGACTACAGTATCCAGTTAGAGAATCAAAATAGTTCTGATCAGTTATTTGAAATTAATTATTCTTCAAATGAATGTTTGTTAGTTTTTTTAAGAAAAAAATGGTGAGGATATCTACTCTGAAAAAAATTTAGTTTTGACTCAGATAGGTATTCTGTTGAGATGAATCTAGCTGCTTTTTATCTCGTCCCAAATGGAAAAAAAGTAAGATTAACTCTTTATTTTTACAATCCTAATAATAACAATTTAACACCTTTGGTTTATATCAATAATAATTTGTTTAACAATTATCTATTATTTGATACTGAATTAATGGTGACCAAAAAAATATAGCGATGTATTAAAAGCAATTAATCGGTTATATTTCGATTAAATCAAGTGATTCTGCAATACAGTTTAATTCTGATCGAACTCAATTTTTCTCAGAGTAAGTTAACTGATGATATAGCTATTTTTATTGAAAAAAATAAACGAAAAAAATTCAGAGAATCGGATCTTCGTTAAAAAAATGAATTAAGAGATTTTTTTCTGAGAAAGCTGAGACAACATTTATTCAAAATAGGATAGCTGAAGAAGAGACTTCTGATCTCAGAAATCTTAAAAAAATATATTAGACCAAATTTTTAAATTAAAAGATTTTTATAATTTTTTTGAAAAAAACAAAGAGACAAATTAAAATGTACTCTTTTTTTGATAAGGAAATTCTATTAGATATTATTCCAAAGACCAAAGAAACAATAAATTTGGGAATAGTTGAATCATGGATTGATATAGATGATCTAGACAAGAAGATTCCTAATTTAAAGGAATTAATTCAAGTTGCTACAGATATTTATTTTTAACGAAGAAAAAGTGAGAAAAATTTAATGAAACACAAGAAGGTGAATGGCTGATTAAGAAAGAGACAGACACTGCAGTATCTTCTCTAAAGATAATTTTAAGGAAGCCAGCTCAACCTAAAAATCAGTCAAAAAAAGAAAATATACTCAAGAAGGGGATAGATTATAAAGTTGATGATTTATTCACTTTTACAAATAGTTTTGATGAAGAGGATAAGGGCTTACATTTTGAAATTGATACAAAAAAAGCAACCCTACTATTAATTTTTAATAAAGGTATAATAAGTTTTGGTCGATTAAATGAAAAATACAATTTCGATTAAAATAACAGATAAGAAAAACAGGGCTTATTCATGAGGCTGATTTTACATTTAGAGTAGTAGAGGATAACTTTTATATTGCTCAACCAGAATCTTCTAGTAGTAATTTAGTCAGTATGCCTATAAACAAAGAAGTTAACTTTAGGTCAGATGTTGTCAGTTTTATAGGAGAAATTAATCGAATTTTTTTAGTAATGAAGAATATAGTTTTTGTAGCAGTTGCTGCTTATCGAACTTTAATTGAAATTGTTGTAAATGATATTTTTGGATAACAGTAAAATAGGTAAGACAGAAAGTTTATTGAAAAACTATAGAAAAGTAATTGAAGAAGGAAAAGATTTGATTGATAGTAGTGAATTAGACGACGCGGATAAACGAGTTTTGAATTCTTTACGTACCACAATTAGTTCTAGAGATGAAAGTGAAAGCTTTTTTAGCATTTCTTAACCTGTCAACGCATGGGGAACTAGAATTATAACAAAAAGCTGATGTAATGAAAAAAACACAAGAAATAAAATTGCTATTAGGCTTACTATATATTTCTAGTTTAGATAAAGAAAGGTAATTTTGAATTTTTAAATATAATCTGTAGTTTTTAAAGTATGGTGGATTTTTTTATATAAAAAGTTTTTGTCAAATGGGCTACAAGAACTATGCTAAGCTCTTACTTGAAGGCCTAGGTATCAAAAGCCTACCAAGTAAAAACAAAAAAAGTCATGTCGTTGATATTTTTGAAATCCTATATTTAAACTCAGAACTCTCTATTATTTTATGATAGAGAGTTTTTTTGTTAATAAAATATTACAAAATGACATTTATATATTGCATTAAGTTAGATATATGGTATAATATTTTTGAAAAGAAGCGCAACTTTTTAAAAAATAGAAGGAGGATACTAGTGGCTAAAAATTTAAAGTTAAAACTAGCTCGTGTGGAGCTTGATATGACACAAGGTGATTTGGCAGAAGCTGTGGGTGTTACGCGACAGACTATCGGCTTGATAGAAGCAGGGAAATATAATCCTAGTCTCTCCCTCTGTCAGTCCATTTGCAGATGCTTAGGCAAAACGTTAGACCAACTATTTTGGGAGGAAGAAGATGAAAAATAGAAAAAAACTTGTTATCAAAGATGAACGTACGGAAAAATTGGATGGAAAGATTTCAGGAGAAATTCTCTTGGGAATGTACCTATTTTTGGCACTGGAAATTTTTGCCAAAGTTTATATTTTCAATTTAACACTTCTGTCCTATTTGCCAGAATTACTTTTATTGATCGGAGTTGGTTTGTATGCCATTATTCGCTGCATGTATGTAGGAATTGATATTCGGGATATTGTTGAGAATACTGGAAAAGAAAGAGTTTTATCTGCTTTGGGATTTTCTATAGTGATTTTATTGATTGATATCGTAGGAAATCGCGAGGAACTGGTTAGTCTATTGACTTGGAAGTACTCCCTAAAAGTGGTTCTAGCAGTTATCATCTATCTCGTTGGGAGTTATTCTATGGACCGAGTTATCCTATACTTGAATCGCAGAAATCAGCAAGTTTGGGAGGAAGAAGATGAAAAATAGATTTTTTTATTATCAATTATTAGACGAAAGAGAAGAACAACTGATGAATAAAGCGGGGGCTGAAAGTTTCTATATCTCTATAGCTTTCTCGCTTTTATCTTATATGATTGCAGTATTAGCACCAAGTCTTTTTAATCCGAGAATGATTCTCATCATTATCATTATTGGAACTTCTTACTTTTTCGGCCGTGCTCGAGATTTGGGTGTGAACTACTATAGTCGTTTTCATTTTACGATTGTAGGGTGTTTGCTGGTAACTCTCGCTATTACAACTCTTTTGATGTTGCAGAATTATCAATCCAATATCGAAATTTATCAGCACAATCCTCTGAACGTTAAATACTTGTCTGCTTGGGTGATTACTTATCTAATTTACCTTCCTTGGGTTTTTATCGGCAATCTAGGCCTTAAAAGTTATGGCGAATGGGCTCAAAAAAAGTTTGAGCAAGATATGGATGAACTTGAGAGTGGAGAATAGTTTGTTAGCTTTTTATCAATCTTGATAAAATGTGTTATAATAGTACTAATTTATCAGATGGTGGGAAAGCGACTAAAGGCTTTCATGGCTTACAAACAAGGAAGAAGGAAAACAGATGTATCCAGATGATAGTTTAACTTTGCACACAGACTTGTACCAGATCAATATGATGCAAGTTTACTTTGACCAAGGAATTCACAATAAGAAAGCGGTTTTTGAGGTTTACTTCCGCCAGCAACCCTTTAACAACGGCTATGCGGTTTTTGCAGGTTTGGAAAGAATTGTACATTATCTTGAAAACTTGCGTTTTTCAGATAGCGATATTGACTACTTAGAGTCACTTGGCTATCATGGAGAATTCTTGGACTACCTACGAAATCTCAAGTTAGAACTAACGGTTCGTTCCGCTCAGGAAGGGGACTTGGTTTTTGCTAATGAACCGATTGTGCAGGTGGAAGGACCTCTAGCCCAATGTCAATTGGTCGAAACGGCTCTCTTAAACATCGTTAACTTTCAAACCTTGATAGCGACCAAGGCAGCTCGTATTCGTTCGGTCATTGAAGATGAGCCTTTGATGGAATTCGGGACACGTCGTGCGCAAGAAATGGATGCGGCTATCTGGGGAACACGCGCAGCGGTGATTGGTGGCGCCAATGGAACTAGTAACGTGCGTGCTGGTAAACTCTTTGACATTCCTGTTTTGGGGACTCATGCCCATTCCTTGGTACAGGTTTATGGAAATGACTATGAGGCCTTTAAGGCCTATGCTTCAACCCATCGTGACTGTGTCTTTTTAGTAGATACTTATGATACGTTGCGAATCGGTGTGCCAGCTGCTATTCAAGTGGCGCGTGAGTTGGGGAACCAGATTAATTTTATGGGTGTCCGTATCGACTCTGGGGATATTGCCTACATCTCCAAGAAAGTCCGTCAACAACTGGACGAGGCTGGATTCACAGAGGCTAAGATCTATGCCTCCAATGATCTTGATGAAAATACCATCCTTAACCTCAAGATGCAAAAGGCTAAGATTGATGTCTGGGGTGTCGGTACCAAGCTGATTACAGCCTATGACCAGCCTGCTCTTGGCGCAGTTTATAAGATTGTGGCTATCGAAGATGAAAATGGTCATCTGCGCAATACCATCAAGCTTTCAAGCAATGCTGAAAAAGTATCTACTCCAGGTAAGAAACAGGTTTGGCGTATTACCAGTCGTGAAAAAGGCAAGTCAGAAGGTGACTACATCACCTATGACGGTGTTGATGTTGCCAGCATGACTGAAATCAAAATGTTCCATCCGACCTATACTTACATCAAGAAGACTGTTCGAGATTTTGATGCTGTTCCTCTCTTGGTGGACATCTTCAAAGAAGGGAAATTGGTTTACGATTTGCCTAGTTTGCCTGAGATTCAGGCTTATGCTCGCAAGGAATTTGACAAGCTTTGGGATGAGTATAAACGGGTACTCAATCCACAGCACTATCCAGTAGATTTGGCGCGTGATATTTGGCAAGATAAGATGGACTTGATTGATAAGATGCGCAAAGAAGCTCTTGGTGAAGGAGAAGAAGAATGAGTTTGCAAGAGACTATTATCCAGCAACTGGGTGTCAGCCAGTGATTGACGCTCAGGAGGAAATCCGTCGTTCCATTGATTTCTTAAAAAAATACTTGAAAAAACATCCCTTCCTTAAAAGTTTTGTACTAGGAATTTCTGGAGGACAGGACTCGACTTTAGCGGGGCGCTTGGCGCAATTAGCTATGGAAGAAATGAGAGCAGAAACTGGAGATGATAGTTACAAATTTATCGCTGTTCGCTTACCTTATGGAGTCCAAGCTGATGAAGACGACGCTCAAAAAGCCCTTGCTTTCATCCAACCAGATGTCAGTGTGGTAGTCAATATCAAGGACTCTGTTGATGCTATGGCCTTAGCGGTAGAAGCTACAGGCAGTCCAATGACGGATTTTAATAAAGGAAATATTAAGGCTCGTAGCCGTATGATCGCTCAATATGCGCTAGCAGGAGCACATAGCGGAGCTGTTATTGGGACAGATCATGCAGCTGAAAATATCACAGGTTTCTTTACTAAGTTTGGTGACGGCGGTGCGGATATTCTCCCACTTTATCGCCTCAATAAACGCCAAGGGAAACAACTTTTGAAGGAACTTGGAGCAGATCCTGCCCTCTATGAAAAAGTACCCATCGCAGACCTAGAAGAAGACAAACCAGGTCTAGCTGATGAAGTGGCACTTGGGGTCACTTATGCAGAGATTGATGACTACCTAGAAGGCAAAACAATAAGCCCAGAAGCTCAAGCAAGGATCGAAAACTGGTGGCATAAAGGCCAACACAAACGCCACTTACCAATCACCGTCTTTGATGACTTTTGGGAGTGAAAACCTCCAGTGGAGGTTTTCAGCCCGAGTCTAGAAACGGGAAAACGAGGAACCTCCAGTGGAGGTTTTTACCCCGAGCATGGAAACAAGTAAGCGAGGAAGGTCCAGTGGACCTTCTTCGCTTCTCGTCTTGAATAGAGAGTAAAGTCGAGAAATGGAAGTATAAACCTACTCCCAAAGATAGAAAGCGAGGTGGCGTCATGAAAGCAATCGGTACGCAAACGTTACAGACAGATCGTTTAATCTTGAGAAGATTTGTGGAGAGTGATGCGGAAGCCATGTTTCAAAATTGGGCTTCGTCTGCTGATAATCTGACCTATGTCACCTGGGATCCCCATCCGAATCTTGAGGTAACTCGAAACTCGATTCGCAATTGGGTTACCTCTTATACCAATCCCAACTATTACAAATGGGCCATTTGTCTCAAAGACAATCCAGAGCAAGTGATAGGAGATATCAGTATTGTTGAGGTGAATGAAACTGATTCTAGTTGTGAAATTGGCTATATTTTAGGTAAAACCTATTGGGGCCGTGGTATGATGACAGAGGCCTTGAAAGCTGTCTTAGACTTCTGTTTTACTCAAGCAGGCTTTCAAAAGGTCAGAGCACGTTATGCTAGTCTCAACCCAGCTTCAGGCCGAGTCATGGAAAAGGCTGGAATGACCTATCTAAAAACCATTGCCAATGGGGTTGAGAGAAAAGACTACGTTGCGGACCTTATTTATTACCAGATTAAAAAGAACTAAGAAATGACCTGGGCTTCAAAATCTAACTTTTGAAGCTCAGGTCATTTTCTTCTGCTCTTTTATTTTAACTCATAAAGCCAGTCATCGCCGTCTTTATAGTAAAAGAATTCACTGAGACCCTCTTCTAGAAAAACACGAAGCATATCAGACATATCCTCAGTTGCAAGTTTTAGATGAGATAGATTGTCAAAATTCTCCCACCAGACTTTCCCTTCGTCTGAAGAATGGAGTTCACCAGTAAAGTGTTCTGTTTTGTAAAAGAGGACGACATACCGATAATCCTCCTCGTCGTACCAGTTTTTGATTCCACAAAGTTGGAGTCTGGAAATAGTCAGACCAGTTTCTTCCTTGACTTCTCTGATAACTGCATCGGTAAAAGATTCCCCGCGCTCTACGTGCCCGCTAGGAAAAGTAATGCCAGGCCAGTCGGGACTAACTCGATCTTGAACTAGAACCTTGTTTCCGTTTTTAATCATGCACATGTTGACAAATTCGACTAATTCTCGTCTGTTCATATTGTTTTTCCTATTTTGTTAGTAATTTTTCTACTACGTTTAACTTTCGCATGGTTAAATCCACGCCAAAAAGTTTTTCAAGATAGTTGGTGTTGAGCTTTTTTCGTTTTGCAGTTCTAGGGAGATAAAGGTAGAGACAGTGATCGCCTACACAAATTTCTTCCTCACCGTAGTCAGCTTTCAATTTTTCTAGTGGCAGACTTTGGATAAATTCCTGATAAAGAATCACATGTACACGATCATGAAGATAGTCTTCTCTAAATGGGTTTTCTTGGACAATTTTTGTAAAATCACTTTTGTTCTTGATAACCATTTTTAAGTCGGCCCCAATTTTTTCCTTTATTAGAGTATGAACACATTCTCGTATTTTTTCTAAATCTAAGTCACTTTCAAGAATGATATTCCCACTTTGAATATAGGTTCGAACGTGTTGAAAACCAGCTTCTGTCAAAATATTAACCAAATAAGACATTTTCGGGATAGCATTTTTTCCATTAGGAGTAATGCCTCTTAGTAAAATAATATGTTCCAAAGGACTTCCTTTCTTATTGGGGATTCTAGTCATTCAATTATTTATATATTGGATTTGAGCCTGCCACCCAGCCGGTACAGAGGGCAGAAGTGATGTTAAAGCCGCCTGTATGGGCATTGATGTCTAGGACTTCTCCAGCAAAGTGGAGGCCAGTTACCAGCTTACTTTCCAGAGTTTTAGGATTGATTTCCTTAAGACTGACGCCTCCTTTGGTAACAAAGGATTTGGCAAGAGACATTTTACCAGTGACAGGAATTTTGAGAACCTTGATAGACTGGAGCAGTTGCTCGCGTTCCTTTTCAGTTAGCTGTTTGACTTTTTCTGGATATCCTTGAACAAAAAATTCTGCCAAGCGTTCTGGCAACAAGGCTTTTAAAGCATTTTTCAAGGATTTTTCCCGATTTTCTTCTAGAAATGCTACCAAGTCGTCTACTGAAAGTTGAGGCAAAACATCGAGCGAGAGGATCTCCCCACCCTTGACAAAGCTGGACATGCGTAGTGCAGCAGGACCGGACAAACCAAAGTGGGTAAAGAGCAGGTCATGGGTGATGACATGCTTGCCATAACTTAAGGTCACATCGTCCAGCGAAATCCCTTGTAAGGCCTTATGTGGAAAATCTGTCAATAAAGGACTTTCAGCTGCTTCAAGTTCGGTCACAGTATGCTTAAAATGACGGGCAATCTCGTGACCAAAACCAGTCGAACCAGTCGAAGGATAAGACTTACCACCTGTTGTGACAATGAGTTTATCACAAGTGAAGCTTTGGTCTGCGGACTTAAGGACAAACTGGTCGTCTATCTTTTTAACCGAAACAATTTCTGTTTGAGTAGCAATTTGCCCACCAAGTTCAGTGATTTTCTTCTCCAAGGCTTCAATAATGGTCCGAGACTTGTCACTGGCAGGAAAGACGCGGCCGTGGTCCTCGACCTTAAGTTTGACTCCATTTTCCGTAAAAAAGTTGATGATATCATGGTTATTAAACTGGGAAAAGACACTGTATAGAAAGCGTCCATTTCCAGGAATGCCAGCCAGTAGGTCATCTAGAGTTCCGTTGTTAGTTACATTGCAACGACCACCACCAGTACCAGATAATTTTTTTCCGAGTTTCCGATTTTTTTCGATGAGAAGGGTTTTCTGACCATAAAAGCTACTGGAAATCGTAGCCATCATGCCGGCAGGACCTCCACCGATGACAATAGTATCAAAATGTTTCATAGCTCTATTGTACCACAAAAAACAAGAGATGCTTGGCATCTCTTGTTGCTAATGATCTTAGTTGATTTCATATCCCATCAACAAACCGCCATCTTCTGCATAAACTGCAGAGACCAGATGTTGGAACGATTTTGATATTGGCTTGTGGGAATGTTTCCAGCAAGCGTTCTGACAATTGCTGACAGAATTTTTCATTGCTGCGATGAGCCATGACGATACGACCACCAGCATAGCCAGCCTTGATGAGTTCTTCATAGGCTGCTTGAAGGGACTTTTTAGCACCACGAGCTTTTTGAAGAAGCTCTAGGGTTCCAGTTTCACTTGCTTCCCCAACCATACGGATGTTGAGAAGACCAACGACTGTACCGATAAGCTTACTTAAACGGCCATTTTTTACCAAGTTATCAACTTTAGCGAGGACAAAGAGCAATTTTGTTTTTTCTTGGTAGGCTGTGATAGCTTCAACAATTTCCTCATGAGAAAGTCCTTGGTCAATCAAATCATTGATTTTTTCGACAATCAAGTCAACTTCCCCACCTGCAGATAAACTATCAATCACATGAATCTGAGTGTCAGGGTGTTCTTCAAGGTAGATATTTTTAGCGAGTTGTGCACTATTATGACTACCTGAAAGAGTACCAGTGATAGTAACGACAAAAATATGTTTGGCACCTTCAAATGCACGCAAGTAATCATCAGGGCTAGGACAAGCTGATTTTGAAGCCTCAGAAGTCGCATACATGGTTTTCATCATGTGGTCAATGTCGAGATTGGCATCATCAATAAAGACCTGATCAGCTACTTGAATGGTTAAAGGAACACTAACAAATTCAGTATCAATAGCGGGAGTTGTCAGTTGACGATAATCACAACCCGAGTCAGCCACAATCTTCCAAGTCATAGAAATTCTCCATCTTTGTCACTTATACATTGACAAAGGTTCTGTCTTTTTTTACAATTATATCATGAAAGCCCTTGAAACAAAAGTACCACCTCTCAGTTGTCACAAGTAGAAAGAAATTGTTATGTCTGAACGTAAAATATCTGAAAAATCTCTTGAAAATCTCAGAAAATCAAATCAAGAATCCAATTTCTTGACCAGAGAAGCGATTGAGACTGCACTTTTGCAACTTCTGGAAAGAAAAGACTTGGCTAAGATTAGTATTTCAGAGTTAGTCAAGCGGGCAGGTGTCTCTCGCGCTGCCTTCTATCGAAATTATGATTCTAAAGAAGAGATTTTGGAAAGCGTTTTTAAACGCAGTGTTCATAATATCATGGAACAGTTGAGTCATTACGATGTCAAAACCGACCTTTATTTGGTCTGGGTTCACCTTTTCCGAGCAGCAAAGAAAGAAGCTAAGGTTATCCAACTTGCTCTGGACTACCACTTGGAAAAGATTTTTGTCCAAGCTATGCAGGAATTTCTGGAAAAATACCACGGAAAATCAAAAGGTGTCAGCAGCTATCTGCATTCGTTTTGGAGTTCTGCCATCGTATCGGTTCTACTCAAATGGATCAAGGATGGAATGAAGGTTCCAGCTGAAAGATTGCTGATTTACGCTTGCCATTTTTCAAAAAATAAAGGAAAAGGAGAAGACTTATGACAGAAAAAAGACTGGCTTGGGATGAGTACTTTGCAGCACAAGCCTTACTGATTGCCAATCGTTCTACTTGTAAACGCGCCAAAGTAGGAGCTGTCCTAGTCAAGGATAATAAGGTCATTTCAACAGGTTACAATGGTTCAGTATCAGGAACTGAGCACTGTATTGACCACGAATGTCTTGTCATTGAAGGACACTGTGTCCGAACCCTTCATGCTGAGGTCAATGCCATCTTACAAGGAGCCGAACGTGGGGTTCCCAAAGGATTTACAGCTTATGTGACCCATTTCCCTTGTCTGAACTGTACAAAACAACTCTTACAAGTCGGCTGCAAACGTGTAGTTTATATCAATCAGTATCGTATGGACGACTATGCCAAATACCTCTATCAAGAAAAAGGGACCGAGTTGACCCATTTACCATTAGAGACTGTTCAGACAGCTCTTCAAGAAGCCAATTTAATTTAGAATTTATAAAAAATGAATGGTTTAGAAAGCTTTTTAAACCGTTTTTTGATATAATAAGAAGAATAAATTGAAAGAAGGAATTCAGAAAATGGGAAAAATTGAAGTCATTAATCATCCACTGATTCAACACAAATTGTCAATCTTGCGTCGTACAGACACTTCTACAAAAGCTTTTCGTGAGCTAGTTGACGAGATTGCAATGTTGATGGGATATGAAGTACTTCGTGATCTTCCACTTGAAGATGTGGAAATCGAAACACCAATCACAAAAACAGTTCAAAAACAATTGGCTGGTAAAAAATTGGCGATTGTCCCAATCTTGCGTGCAGGTATCGGGATGGTAGATGGGCTCTTGAGCTTGGTTCCAGCAGCAAAAGTTGGACACATCGGTATGTACCGTGATGAAGAAACCCTTCAGCCAGTTGAATACTTGGTGAAATTGCCTGAAGATATTGATCAACGTCAAATCTTTGTCGTTGATCCAATGCTTGCAACAGGTGGATCAGCAATCTTGGCCGTAGATTCCCTTAAAAAACGTGGTGCATCAAATATCAAGTTTGTCTGCCTAGTAGCTGCTCCAGAAGGAGTGAAGGCTCTTCAAGGAGCTCACCCAGATGTAGAAATCTTTACAGCAGCTTTGGACGAGCACTTGAATGAACATGGCTATATTGTCCCAGGACTTGGGGACGCGGGAGACCGCTTGTTCGGTACCAAATAAAATTCCAAAGTAAACATTGAGACTGAGGGTTAGTTTCAGTTTTGAAAGGAGGTTGAGTTTTTGTTTCTGTCGATAGTATAGAGCAAAAATTTGACCTTTTTTGACCAAAAAGATATAATAGTTCTGTATTGAGTCGCATGACTAAGAAAATTCAACATTAAAAGGAGAAATGAATGATTCCTGTAGTTATTGAACAAACAAGCCGTGGAGAACGTTCCTATGACATTTACTCTCGTCTTCTGAAAGACCGCATCATCATGCTAACTGGGCCAGTCGAAGATAATATGGCCAACTCAGTTATTGCCCAGTTGCTCTTCTTGGATGCCCAAGACAGCACAAAAGATATTTACCTTTATGTCAACACACCTGGAGGTTCTGTTTCAGCTGGTTTGGCAATCGTTGATACCATGAACTTTATCAAGGCAGATGTCCAAACAATCGTTATGGGAATGGCTGCATCTATGGGGACTGTTATTGCATCAAGTGGTGCAAAAGGCAAACGCTTCATGCTTCCAAATGCAGAGTACATGATTCACCAACCAATGGGTGGTACAGGTGGTGGTACCCAACAAACAGATATGGCAATCGCTGCAGAACACTTGCTCAAAACTCGTAAGACTTTGGAGCAAATCCTTGCGACTAACTCAGGTAAATCAGTTGAGCAAATTCATGCAGATGCTGAACGTGATTACTGGATGAGTGCCCAAGAAACGCTCGAATATGGCTTCATTGATGAAATCATGGCCAACAATTCTTTGAGCTAAGCAACCTAGAAAGCAAACTCGACGGAGTTTGCTTTTTTTGGTATAATAGGGGAAGATTTCTTAGAAAGAGGATCCCTCATGTTTGAAAAAACAAATCGATCAGGATTAATCATCTATCTTTACTATAATCGAGATGCAAAAAAACTTCAGGAATACGGTGATATCTGTTACCATTCCAAAAGACATCGTTACTTGCAGCTCTATGTTCCAACTGAGGAGCTAGATGACTTAGTTGAGAGATTAGGTAAGGAAAGATTTATCAAAAAAATAAGACGTTGCCACATTCAAGAGTTAGAAACTCCCTTTGTTGGCAATCTCTATCGCACTGAGGAAAACGTTATCATTTAAAAAATGAGATAAATGTGTTGACAATTTTCTGATAATTCGGTATATTCTTAACATACTATTTTTGAAACAACTATAAGGAGATTAACATGAAGAAAAAATTTGCCCTATCTTTTGTGGCTCTTGCTAGTGTGGCCCTTCTCGCTGCCTGTGGAGAGGTCAAGTCAGGAGCGTCAAATACAACTGGTAACCCAGTAGACGAAAAGACTATTAAAATCGGTTTTAACTTTGAAGAAACAGGTGCTGTAGCTGCCTATGGTACTTCTGAACAAAAAGGTGCCCAACTTGCTGTTGATGAAATCAATGCTGCAGGTGGTATCGATGGAAAACAAATCGAAGTTGTGGATAAAGATAACAAATCTGAAACTGCTGAGGCTGCCTCTGTTACAACTAACCTAGTTACCCAATCAAAAGTTACAGCTATCGTAGGACCTGCGACATCTGGTGCAACTGCTGCGGCTGTAGCCAACGCTACTCAAGCAGGAGTGCCATTGATCTCACCAAGTGCGACTCAAGATGGATTGACCAAAGGTCAAGAATATCTATTTATCGGAACTTTCCAAGATAGCTTCCAAGGGAAGATTATTTCAAACTATGTGACAAACAAATTGAACGCTAAGAAGGTTGTTCTTTATACGGACAATGCTAGTGACTATGCTAAAGGTATTGCTAAATCTTTCCGCGAAGCCTACAAGGGTGAGATTGTAGCAGATGAAACGTTTGTGGCAGGTGATACAGACTTCCAAGCAGCCCTTACTAAATGAAAGGGAAAGAGTTTGACGCTATCGTTGTTCCAGGTTACTACACAGAAGCAGGTAAAATCGTAAACCAAGCACGTGGTATGGGAATTGATAAACCAATCGTTGGTGGTGACGGCTTTAACGGTGAAGAATTTGTTCAACAAGCAACTGCTGAAAGAGCATCAAACATTTACTTCATCTCAGGATTCTCAACTACAGTTGATGTTTCTGCAAAAGCTAAAGCTTTCCTTGAAGCCTACCGTGCTAAATACAATGAAGAACCTTCAACATTCTCAGCTTTGGCCTATGACTCAGTTTACCTAGTAGCTAATGCTGCAAAAGGTGCTAAAAACTCAGGTGAAATCAAGGACAACCTTGCTAAAACCAAAGACTTTGATGGTGTGACTGGTCAAACGAGCTTTGATGCAGATCACAACACAGTGAAAACTGCTTACATGATGACCATGAATAATGGTAAAGTGGAAGCAGCAGAAGTTGTAAAACCATAACATTAGAATAGTAGCTGAAATAGGGAATGAGCCTTTGACTCACTCCCTGTTTCGGTGTTTATGAACTTGTGAAAATTGAGAAATTTTCTAAAAATAATGATAGAAAAGAGTGAATGCTATGCTCCAACAACTTGTGAATGGTTTAATTCTGGGTAGTGTTTATGCACTTTTGGCCCTGGGTTATACCATGGTTTATGGAATTATCAAACTCATCAACTTCGCCCACGGTGATATTTATATGATGGGAGCTTTTATTGGTTACTTTTTGATTAATTCTTTCCAAATGGATTTCTTTTTAGCTTTGATTATTTCAATGGCAGGAACTGCACTACTTGGTGTTGTGATTGAGTTTCTTGCCTACCGTCCTTTGCGACATTCTACGCGTATTGCTGTATTGATTACTGCTATCGGAGTGTCTTTCCTACTTGAATATGGAATGGTCTACTTGGTCGGTGCAAATACTCGCGCCTTTCCTCAAGCCATTCAAACAGTTCGCTATGATTTAGGACCAATCAGCTTAACAAATGTTCAGTTAATGATTTTAGCAGTTTCCTTACTCTTGATGATTTTATTGCAAGTGATTGTTCAAAAAACAAAAATGGGTAAAGCGATGCGTGCTGTATCAGTTGATAGTGACGCAGCTCAATTGATGGGAATTAATGTAAATCGTACAATCAGCTTTACTTTTGCTTTGGGTTCAGCCCTTGCTGGAGCGGCAGGTGTCCTAATCGCCCTTTACTACAACTCTCTTGAACCGTTGATGGGTGTGACTCCAGGTCTGAAATCATTCGTTGCGGCCGTACTGGGAGGTATCGGGATTATTCCTGGTGCAGCTCTGGGGGGATTTGTGATTGGCTTGTTGGAAACTTTTGCAACTGCCTTCGGTATGTCTGATTTCCGTGATGCTATCGTATATGGAATCTTACTTTTGATTCTGATTGTTCGTCCTGCAGGTATCCTCGGCAAGAATGTGAAAGAGAAGGTGTAAACAATGAAGACAAATCTTAAAGTAAATATTCTCTGGTTATTCCTTCTGTTAGCAGGTTATGGATTGATTAGTGTACTGGTTTCTGCTGGTGTTCTCAATCTATTCCATGTCCAAATTTTAGAACAAATTGGGATTAATATCATCCTTGCAGTAGGTCTGAACTTAATTGTCGGTTTTTCAGGACAATTCTCACTCGGTCATGCAGGTTTTATGGCGATTGGGGCTTATGCAGCAGCGATTATTGGCTCAAAATCACCAACCTATGGTGCCTTCTTTGGAGCAATGGTCTTGGGTGCCTTGATTTCTGGTGCAGTCGCTTTGCTCGTTGGGATCCCAACACTACGTTTGAAGGGAGACTACCTGGCTGTTGCGACACTAGGTGTTTCAGAAATCATTCGTATCTTTATCATTAATGGTGGAAGTTTGACCAACGGTGCTGCTGGTATCTTGGGTATTCCAAACTTTACCAACTGGCAGATGGTTTATCTTTTTGTTGTAATCACAACTATTTCAACCCTCAACTTCTTACGTAGTCCGATTGGACGCTCTACTCTATCTGTTCGTGAAGATGAGATTGCTGCAGAATCTGTTGGGGTAAACACTACAAGAATCAAGATTATCGCTTTTGTCTTTGGTGCCATTACGGCAAGTATTGCTGGTTCACTTCAAGCAGGTTTTATCGGATCTGTTGTACCTAAAGATTACACCTTTATTAATTCCATCAATGTGTTGATTATCGTTGTCTTTGGTGGACTTGGATCTATTACTGGTACCATTGTTTCTGCGATTGTTTTGGGAATTTTAAATATGCTCCTTCAAGATGTGGCTAGCGTACGTATGATCATCTACGCTTTGGCTCTTGTATTGGTGATGATCTTCAGACCAGGTGGACTTCTTGGGACATGGGAATTGAGTCTGTCACGTTTCTTTAAAAAATCTAAGAAGGAGGGACAAAACTAATGGCATTACTTGAAGTTAAACAGTTAACCAAACATTTTGGCGGTCTAACAGCTGTTGGAGATGTCACTCTTGAGTTGAACGAGGGAGAATTGGTCGGTCTGATTGGACCGAACGGGGCTGGTAAAACAACACTTTTCAATCTCTTGACCGGTGTTTATGAACCAAGCGAAGGTACTGTGACACTAGATGGTCACCTCCTAAATGGAAAAACTCCCTACAAGATTGCTTCACTTGGTCTCAGTCGTACTTTCCAAAATATTCGTTTGTTCAAGGACTTGACAGTTTTGGAAAATGTTTTGATTGCATTTAGTAATCATCATAAACAACATGTTCTTGCGAGCTTTCTACGTCTGCCAGCTTTCTATAAGAATGAGGAAGAATTAAAAAGCAAAGCGTTGGACTTGCTTAAGATTTTTGATTTGGATGGTGACGCAGATACCCTTGCAAAGAATCTTGCCTATGGTCAACAACGTCGATTGGAAATTGTTCGTGCTCTGGCAACCGAACCTAAGATCCTCTTTTTGGATGAGCCTGCGGCTGGGATGAATCCACAAGAAACAGCTGAATTGACAGAATTGATCCGTCGTATCAAAGATGAATTTAAAATTACCATCATGCTCATCGAACATGACATGAATTTGGTTATGGAAGTCACTGAGCGTATCTATGTTCTTGAATATGGCCGTTTGATTGCTCACGGTACTCCAGATGAAATTAAGAACAACAAACGTGTTATCGAAGCTTATCTAGGAGGTGAAGCCTAATGTCTATGTTAAAAGTTGAAAACCTCTCTGTGCATTACGGTATGATCCAAGCAGTTCGTGATGTAAGTTTCGAGGTTAATGAAGGTGAAGTTGTTTCCTTGATTGGTGCCAATGGTGCTGGTAAAACAACCATTCTTCGTACCCTTTCAGGTTTGGTTCGTCCAAGTGCTGGTAAAATTCAGTTTTTAGGAAAAGAAATTCAAAAGATGCCAGCGCAAAAAATCGTCGCAGGCGGCCTTTCACAAGTTCCTGAAGGACGCCATGTTTTTCCAGGATTGACTGTTATGGAAAACTTAGAAATGGGAGCCTTTTTAAAGAAAAATCGTGAAGAAAATCAAGCTAACTTGAAAAAAGTTTTCTCACGTTTCCCTCGTCTGGAAGAACGTAAAAACCAAGATGCGGCAACTCTTTCAGGTGGTGAACAGCAGATGCTGGCTATGGGACGTGCTCTCATGTCCACGCCTAAGCTCCTTCTCTTGGATGAGCCGTCAATGGGACTTGCCCCGATCTTTATCCAAGAAATTTTTGATATCATCCAAGATATTCAGAAGCAAGGAACAACGGTTCTCCTAATTGAACAGAACGCTAACAAGGCCCTTGCTATCTCTGACCGAGGTTATGTACTTGAAACAGGCAAGATTGTCCTATCAGGAACAGGAAAAGAACTCGCAGCATCAGATGAAGTCAGAAAAGCATATCTAGGTGGCTAAAACAATCCAGTGGATTGTTTTAGTCGGCAGATGGAGATTACGAAGTAATCATCATTATAGTCCGGAGGACCTTTTTAGTCGACAGATAAGGATTACGTAAGCAATCATCCAATCCACTGGATTGTTTTAGCCGGTGGATGAGAGTTGCGGAAGCAATTTTCATATAGTCTGGGAGACTAGTTTAGGTCACAGATGGAGATTGTGCAAGCAATCGTCAAATCCAGTGGATTGTTTTGTAGATGAATTTGAAGAGCTCCAATTTGGGGCTCTTTTTTCGTTTGGTCCCTATTTTGATGAACCTGATTTGAGCATCCGTTTTCTTAATATAGAATCTAACTTGACAAAAGTATGTGTTCATCATATAATTAAATAAACAAAAATATTGAACAAAGAGGCTGAAGATATGCTATCAGAAAAACAATTTAAACTTTTACGTTTTTTGTTGACTCACAAAGACGAAAACTTTACGCAGAGACAATTGGCTGAACAGCTAGACATCGCTTTGGGGACGGTAAATAATCTTCTCAAGGAATGTAAAGAAGAGAAGTGGATCAGTGAGGAAAATCACTTAACTGACTTAGGTGAGGAGGCTTTGGCTCCGTATCAGGTGAAGAATGCCATTATCATGGCTGCAGGTATGAGTAGCCGCTTTGCTCCTCTGTCTTATGAGCTACCTAAAGGATTGCTTCAAGTTAAAGGTGAGCGTTTGATTGAGAGAGAAATCAAGCAATTGCAAGAAGCTGGGATAGAGGACATTACAGTTATTGTAGGCTATCTGCAAGAAAATGTTCTATCTTGCTGAGAAGTTTGGCGTTAAAATCGTTGTGAATAATGATTACTACAAGTACAACAACTGTTCTTCTCTCATGCTAGTCAGAGATCAACTTTCTAACACTTATATTTGCTCTTCGGATAATTATTTTGTAGAAAATCCGTTTGAGCGATATATTTACAGGGGTTATTATTCGACTATATTTGCAGAGGGAGACACAGACGAATACTGCTCTAAGGAAGACTCCAATCACACAATTATCGATATTCAAATCGGTGGAACGAATACTTGGGCTATGGTGGGGCATGTTTATTTTGATCGTGCATTTAGTGAAAAATTTGTAGACATTTTAGAAACTGAATTTAAGCACGAACCATATCGCGAACAGCTCTGGGAAGATTACTATAGTCGTCACGTCAAGGAGCTTCCTTTGGAAGCTCGGCATTATTCAGCAGATATTGTTAAGGAGTTTGATTCACTAGATGAGTTGCGTCAGTTTGATGAACACTATTTGGTGAATACTAATTCGGAAATCATTGATAACATCTGTAAGACATTGGGATGTGTAGCTTCAGATATTGTCAATATCAAACCTCTAAAAGATGGTCTAACCAACACTTCGTTTTCATTTGACTGCCTAGGGAAGAAATATGTTTACCGTCATCCAGGTAGAGGAACGGAGAATTATATCGATCGTGCTAGTGAAGCGGCTTCCATGGAAATTGCTGCAAAATTGAAGATTGATCGTACTTTTGTCGCTATGAACAAGGATGAGGGCTGGAAAATTTCAGAATTTATCCCTAACGCCAAGCAACTAGATTATGATAATTGGGATGATGTGGCAAAAGCAATGGAGCTCTTGAGACGCTTGCACCAATCTGGAGAAAAAACAGATCATTCCTTTGATCAATTTGAGGGAATTGATGATTTTAGACAAAAATTAAAAGCCAGCAATCGTTTTGAATTTGATGGGCTTGAAGAGTTGGATAAGAATGTCTCAGTTCTTGAGAAGTTTCTACAAGAAGATCAAGCGAAAAAGGTTCTCTGCCATGGAGATTCTTATAGCCCGAATTTCTTGTTGAATGAAGCTGGAGAAATGAGCTTGATTGATTGGGAATATTCTGGTATGGGAGATCCAGCAGGAGATTTAGGAACCTTTATTGGGTGTTCAAATTATACAGTAGAAGAAGCTGAAAGGTGCTTGAAATCTATTTACAAGAAGTTCCAGACAAGAAAACTAAACGCCACTACTTGGCCTATGTATCAGTGACTTCATATTACTGGTTTTTGTGGGCCTTGTTCCAAGAAAGCGTTGGAAAACCAGTAGGTGAATTTCTTTATATCTGGTATCGTTATACCAAGCAGTATGGAAAACTTGCATTAGATTTGTACTTAGAGGAGAATTGAGATGAAACCGACATCAGAAATTGAAGAATTAGTGGCAAATGAAACGAAAAGAAGGCTAGAAGAAATGGAATCACCAAACTATGTGTTTGCTCAGCCATTTTTAAAAAGTGACTTTACTATAGTCATCGCCCTAGTCATAATCAATCTCATTTTGATTATACTAGCCATGACAGGGGGTATTCAATAAAATGTCTAAGATGAATGACTTTATTCAACAGGAGACGATAACGGGAATTGTTCCCATGACCAACAAGGATCGTCAGTATTCTTTCTGGGATCTCTTCCTGTCGACAAGTGGTTTTGCCATCGCAACTTGGTGTTATACCCAAGGAGCCTATGTGGCTCAATATTTGACCTTTAATCAAATGTTGATTAATATTTTTAGCTTTAATATTATCTGGGTCTTTATTGAATGTCTCCCAATCTTGTTTGCGGTTAAATATGGAATTGATTTATGGATTTGGTTGAGGGCTGTCTTAGGAAAAAAAGGGGTAGCCTTGCTATCAACCATTATTAGCTTGGCTAACTTTGGCTGGTACGCCGTTGCGGCTAATCTTTTTGCCAATTCTATGATCCACTTGGGAAATAATTTTGGACTTGGTTTAGACAAGGGAGTATGGGCACCGATTTTAGGTACTCTCTGTGTTCTTCTCGGAACGTTGATTGCTCTTGGAGGTCCAGAAGTAATCAAATGGACCAATCGATTTTTGGTCATCGCTCTGTTGATTGTTGGTCTGATTATAGTGGGGAATTTGCTTTGTGGCCGTGCCTATCACTGAAATTATGAACATTCAACCAGCTACCCAAGGAGATTTAACTCCATTAGAACGCTTCATGCTTTCTGGGGAAGGAAATGTAGCCTTTGCTTTCTCTTGGTCTACACAAGCATTGGTCTTGCCACGTTTGGCAAAATCAGAACGCAGTGGTTATTGGGCTACAGCCTTATCATACGGAGTTGTGGCCCCATTCTTCGTTGCCACTGGTGGAGTTATGGCTCTAGCCATGTTTGTTAAAACAGGTGTTTATGAAAGTGATCCAACAACCATGCTGTCAACTCTAAGCACCCCAGCCTTTGCCCTCTTAAGTCTACTACTAGTAGCCTTTGCCAATATTGGAACTCAGGGGACAGGATCGTATGTGAATTGTATGATTGTTAAAAGCGGGATGCCCAAAGTAAGCTATAAACTAATGGTTTGGATTGCTATGGTATACGTGAGCCTACTTACAATCTGGGGAGGAGTGGAAGAGTACTTCGGTTCCTTCATCTCACTAGCCGCCTATATTCAGGGGCCAATTATTGGTATGATCGTTGTTGACTACTTTATCTTAAGAAAACGAAAACTTGATTTGCGCTCAGCCTATTTCCTTGAAGGACATGACGCCTATGAGTTTACAAATGGCTTTAATCTGGTAGGATTGTCTTGCGTGTTTATTTCCTTATTGGTAGCGGTACTATTTGTTTATAACCCTGTAACAGCACAGATTCAAAGCCCAATCTTTTTAATCACAACGGGTAGTGGCTTTACTGCTATTTTTGGAGGTTTATTGTACTGGTTAGCTAGCTTAACTCCGTTAAAACGCTATATGATCAATGATCGGGACTCTGTTACGATTTAAGGATAAATGAAAACCTTCATCTATATCTATTTGCTTCCTCTTTTTTGAAAGTTAATTTTACATTAGTAATTGATATGATTCTAGTCAATCATATTCTGATTATCCTAGCCATGACAGGAGGTATTCAATAAAATGTCCAAGATGAATGACTTCATTCAACAGGAGACGATAACGGGAATCGTTCCCATGACCAACAAGGATCGTCAGTATTCTTTCTGGGATCTCTTCTTATCGACAAGTGGTTTTGCCATCGCAACTTGGTGTTATACCCAAGGAGCCTATGTGGCTCAATATTTGACCTTTAATCAAATGTTGATTAATATTTTTAGTTTTAACATTATCTGGGTCTTTATTGAATGTCTCCCAATCTTGTTTGCGGTTAAATATGGAATTGATTTATGGATTTGGTTGAGAGCCGTTCTAGGTAGAAAAGGGGTGGCTGTTCTATCAACCGTGATTAGTCTGGCAAATTTTGGTTGGTACGCCGTTACCGCCAATCTTTTTGCCAGCTCCATGATTCATTTGGCAAATAATTTTGGACTTGGTTTAGACAAGGGAGTATGGGCACCGATTCTAGGCACTCTCTGTGTTCTCCTTGGAACGCTGATTGCTCTTGGGGGGCCAGAGGTGATTAAAGGCACTAATCGCTTCCTGGTGGTTGCCTTGTTATTTGTTGGGCTAATCATTGTTGGAATCTGTTTTGTTGCGGTTCCGATTAGGGATATTATGAATGTCCAACCTGCCATCCAAGAAAATTTGACACCGATTGAACGTTTTATGATGTCAGGGGAAGGAAATGTGGCCGTAGCCTTTTCTTGGTCTACACAAGCATTTGTCTTACCACGTTTGGCAAAATCAGAACGTAGTGGCTATTGGGCTACAGCCTTGTCATACGGGGTTGTTGCGCCATTCTTTGCTGCGACAGGTGGAGTGATGGCTTTGGCTATGTTTGTCAAAACAGGTGTCTATGAAAGTGACCCAACAACGATGCTTTCAACGTTGAGCACTCCTGCCTTTGCCCTTTTAAGTTTACTACTGGTAGCTTTTGCTAATATTGGAACTCAGGGTACAGGATCGTACGTGAACTGTATGATTGTAAAAAGCGGGATGCCTAAAGTAAGCTATAAACTAATGGTTTGGATTGCCATGGTTTACGTGAGCCTACTCACCATCTGGGGAGGAGTGGATGAATACTTTGGTTCCTTCATCTCGCTGGCTGCCTATATTCAAGGACCCATTATCGGAATGATCGTTGTTGACTATTTATCTTAAGAAAACAAAAACTCGATTTGCGTTCAGCCTATTTCCTTGAAGGACATGACGCCTATGAGTTTACCAAAGGATTTAATCTGGTAGGATTATCTTGTGTAATCATTTCCTTGTTAGTTGCAGTACTATTTGTTTACAACCCTATAACAAAGCATATCCAGAGTCCTATGTTCCTGCTCACAACTGGTAGTGGCTTTACTGCGATCTTTGGTGGTCTATTGTACTGGCTAGCTAGCGTAACTCCTTTAAAACGCTATATGATTAAGGATAGAGATTCCGTTACGATTTAAGTTTAAGAGAGAAGGTTGTTTCTCTCTTTTTTTGTGATTGAATGTTACAAAATCTTGAAAAAGAGATGAAAGCGTTTGATAGTTTTTGTAAGAAAGTGTATAATTATAGTAGCAATAAAGAAGGAGAAGTCTCATGGCAGTTAAAGATTTTATGACCCGCAAGGTAGTTTATATCAGTCCAGATACGACTGTAGCACATGCAGCAGATTTGATGCGCGAGCAAGGCTTGCACCGTTTACCTGTTATCGAAAATGACCAATTGGTTGGTCTTGTAACAGAAGGAACTATTGCTGAAGCCAGTCCGTCTAAAGCAACCAGTCTCTCCATCTATGAGATGAATTATCTTCTCAATAAGACCAAAGTCAAAGACGTCATGATTCGGGATGTCATCACAGTGTCAGGTTATGCTAGTCTAGAAGATGCGACCTATCTCATGTTGAAGAATAAAATCGGTATTCTTCCAGTTGTGGACAATCAACAGGTTTATGGTGTGATTACAGATCGTGATGTTTTTCAAGCCTTTCTAGAAATCGCTGGCTACGGCGAGGAAGGAATTCGTGTTCGGTTTATTACGGAAAATGAAGTCGGGGTTTTGGGCAAGATTGTGACCTTGATTGTAGAAGAAAATCTGAATATTTCACACACAGTCAATATTCCGCGCAAGGATGGTAAGGTCGTGATTGAAGTTCAAATTGATGGGATGATTGATTTAACCTTTCTGAAGGAGAAATTTGAAGCGCAAGGTATCCAAGTAGAGGAGATTGCTCGAACCTCTGCTAAAAAGTTATAAATATGGAGGGTGAAAGCCCTCTTTTTTGTATACAATTTGAAATAACAAGCAAAATATGGAAAGAAATGAGAGAATGTGGTATAATGAAACGATGTGAATAAAGGAGTATTTATGGACATTTCAGAAATTCGTCAAAAAATTGACGCAAATCGTGAAAAATTAGCTTCTTTCAGGGGGTCTCTTTGACCTCGAAGGACTAGAGGAAGAGATTGCCATCTTGGAAAACAAGATGACAGAACCTGATTTTTGGAACGATAATATCGCGGCCCAAAAAACGTCGCAAGAATTAAATGAATTAAAAAATACCTACAACACCTTCCGTAAAATGGAGGAGTTGCAGGATGAAGTTGAGATTTTATTGGACTTTTTGGCAGAAGACGAGTCTGTACGTGATGAACTGGTTGAACAGTTGACAGAACTGGATAAGATGATGACCAGCTACGAGATGACGCTTCTCTTGTCAGAACCTTATGACCATAATAATGCGATTTTGGAGATCCATCCAGGATCTGGTGGTACTGAGGCTCAGGACTGGGGTGATATGTTGCTCCGTATGTATACTCGCTATGGAAATGCCAAAGGCTTTAAAGTTGAAGTCTTGGATTACCAAGCTGGTGATGAAGCAGGTATCAAGTCTGTGACCTTGTCCTTTGAAGGTCCAAATGCCTACGGTCTTCTCAAGTCGGAAATGGGTGTTCACCGTTTAGTCCGTATTTCGCCATTTGACTCTGCCAAACGTCGCCATACTTCATTTACATCCGTTGAGGTTATGCCTGAGTTGGATGATACCATCGAAGTGGAGATTCGTGAAGATGATATCAAAATGGATACCTTCCGTTCAGGTGGTGCTGGTGGACAAAACGTCAATAAAGTTTCAACAGGTGTGCGTTTGACACACATTCCTACGGGGACAGTCGTTCAATCGACAGTCGATCGTACCCAGTATGGAAATAGAGATCGTGCTATGAAGATGTTGCAAGCCAAGCTCTATCAAATGGAGCAAGAAAAGAAAGCTGCGGGAAGTCGACTCCCTCAAAGGTGAGAAAAAGGAAATCACATGGGGAAGTCAGATTCGTTCTTATGTCTTCACACCTTATACCATGGTAAAAGATCACCGTACGAGCTTTGAAGTCGCTCAGGTAGATAAGGTCATGGATGGAGACCTTGATGGTTTCATCGACGCTTATCTCAAGTGGCGAATCAGCTAAGAATAGAAAGGAACTCACATGTCAATCATTGAAATGCGAGATGTTATCAAAAAATACGATAACGGAACGACTGCTCTTCGTGGAGTCTCTCTTAGTATTGAACCAGGAGAATTTGCCTATATCGTTGGGCCTTCTGGAGCAGGGAAGTCAACCTTTATTCGAGCTTTATATCGAGAAGTAAAGATTGAAAAAGGGAGCCTAACAGTTGCAGGCTTTAATTTGGTTAAAATCAAGAAGAAAGATATCCCTCTACTCCGTCGCAGTGTTGGGGTAGTCTTCCAAGATTATAAACTCTTGCCTAAGAAAACTGTTTATGAAAATATTGCTTACGCAATGGAAGTTATCGGAGAGAACCGTCGCAATATTAAGAAACGGGTTATGGAAGTATTGGACTTGGTCGGTTTGAAACACAAGGTTCGCTCTTTCCCTAACGAACTCTCAGGTGGAGAACAGCAACGGATTGCGATTGCTCGTGCGATTGTCAACAATCCTAAGGTCTTGATTGCCGATGAGCCGACAGGAAACTTGGACCCAGATAATTCTTGGGAAATTATGAATCTGTTGGAACGCATCAATCTCCAAGGTACGACTGTCTTGATGGCGACCCACAACAGTCAAATTGTAAATACCTTGCGCCACCGTGTCATTGCCATTGAAATGGCCGTGTCGTTCGTGACGAAGCTAAAGGAGAATATGGATACGATGATTAGTAGATTTTTTCGCCATTTATTTGAATCATTAAAAAGTTTAAAACGAAATGGCTGGATGACAGTAGCAGCAGTGAGTTCGGTTATGATTACCTTGACACTTGTTGCCCTGTTTGCATCTGTAATTTTTAATACAGCAAAACTGGCTACCGACATTGAAAACAACGTTCGGGTCATGGTTTACATTCGTAAGGATGTAGCAGATAATAGTGAAACGATTGAAAAAGAAGGTCAGACAGTTACCAATAATGACTACCACAAGGTTTATGATGCCTTAAAAGCCATGCAAGGTGTTAAGAATGTCACTTTTTCAAGCAAGGAAGAGCAGTATCAAAAATTGACTGAAACGATGGGGGAGGACTGGAAGGTCTTTGAAGGGGATGCCAATCCTCTCTATGATGCCTATATCGTTGATACCAATTCTCCGAGTGATGTTCCTAAAGTAGCAGAAGAAGCTAAGAAAATTGAAGGGGTATCTGATGTTCAAGACGGTGGTGCCAACACTCAACGACTTTTCGAACTGGCTTCCTTTATCCGTGTTTGGGGATTGGTTATTGCGGGGCTCTTGATTTTTATTGCAGTCTTCCTCATTTCCAATACCATTCGTATTACCATTATTTCTCGGAGCCGTGAAATTCAAATCATGCGTCTAGTAGGAGCTAAAAATGGCTACATTAGAGGACCATTCTTACTTGAAGGTGCCTTTATCGGTTTATTTGGTGCAGCGATTCCTTCAGTCCTTGTATTCTTTGTTTATAATATGGTTTATCAATCTGTCAATAAATCCTTGGTGGGGCAAAACTTGTCAATGATTACACCAGATGTGTTTATCCCTTTGATGACAGTCCTATTGTTTGTGATTGGTATTTTCATTGGGGCAATTGGATCAGGCATTTCAATGCGTCGATTCTTGAAGATCTAGTTGGATATAAATGCAACTTGCAGACCAAATCAGAAATAATACAATTTTAAAAGAGAAGTTTTCTTGAGCTTCTCTTTTTTCTTCGGCTCTTTGTTAACTGTAGTGGGTTGAAGTCAGCTAAGCTCGAGAAAGGACGAATTTCGTCCTTTCTTTTTTGATGTTGAGAGCGATGAAAATTCTTTTATTGAAGTTTTCAAAGTTTCGAAAACCAAAGGCATTTCGTTTAATGAGTTTAATAAGGTTATTCGTTGCTTCCAATTTGGCGTTGGAATAGGGTAATTGGAGAGTGTTGACGATCTTTTCTTTATCCTTGAGGAAGGTTTTAAAGACAGTCTGAAAAAGAGGATGAACCAGCTTTAGGTTGTCCTCAATGAGTCCGAAAAATTTCTTCGGTTCCTTATTCTGAAAGTGAAAAAGCAAGAGCTGATAGAGATTATAGTGGTGTTTTAAGTCTTCGGAATAGCTCAAAAGCTTGTCTAGAATTTCTCTATTCGTTAAGTGCATACGAAAAGTAGGGCGATAAAATCTCTTATCGCTGAGTTTACGGCTTTCTTGTTGAATGAGCTTCCAGTAGCGCTTGATAGCCTTGTATTCATGGGATTTTCTATCGAATTGGTTCATGATTTGGACCCGCACACGGCTCATAGCACGGCTTAAGTGTTGGAGTAAAACAGTCCACGGAACTGTTTAGCTTGAGTTTAGAAATTCGAAAGCCAAGTCGTTTAGCCAAGTCATAGTAAGGGCTAAACAAATTCATTGTAATGATTTTCACTTGACAACGAACAGCTCGATCGTATCGAAGAAAGTGATTTCTTATGATAGCTTGTGTTCTACCCTCAAGGACAGCGATGATATTAAGCTTGTCAAAATCTTGCGCAATAAAGCTCATCTTCATCTCCCGATTGAAACAGTCACTCCCCTGACTGTTTCAACATCCCAAGACATAATCTCTGGAAGACGAGAAAAATCATGTTTAAAACGGAAGTCATTGAACTTTCGGAGAACAGTTGAAGTTGAAATGGAAAGCTGGTGAGCGATATCGGTCATAGAAGTTTTTTCAACTAGTTTTTGAGCACTGATAGCACTTGAAACGACGTTTTTTCAGAAGAATTCTAGTAGGCATACCAGTCATTTCGAGGCAAGGAATTTTAGATGGTTTTTGAAAGTCATATTTCTTCATTTGGGTTCCGCAATCAGGACAAGATGGGGCGTCGTAGTCCAGTTTAGCGATGATTTCCTTATGTGTATTCTTATTGATGATATCTACAATCTTTATGTTTGGGTCTTTGATATCGAGTAGTTTTGTGATAAAATATAATGGTTCCATATGAATCTTTCTAATGATGGTTTGATCGCTTTTCATTATAGATCTTATGGGACTTTTTTCTACAACAAAATAGACTCCATCATATCTATAGGGGATTGACCCACTACAAATATTATAGAGCCAATAAACAAGTAAGATCTGGGAAGACATTTCCAGATCTTTTTGATAGAATGAAATCAAAGAAAACGTTATTAAAAAGAGGTGTGTGATGGAGAAATTTTTTATATTATTGCTATTATCACCCTACTTTTTTATTTTTTTCATTGGATTGAGAAGACGGACAAAGATAGTAAACATTTCGCATTTTTCTATTACTTTTACTGGATTTATCTCCCTTTGTGGGCTTTGTTCAGTATCGCTTTTACAATTTTTTCATTTTTTATTTTCAATATTGTCTTGAAAAATCCTGCTGATTTAACAATTTGGGTGATATGGTTCCTTTTAGTTTTTTTGTCTCTTGTGAATGACTGGAAAGTCTATGACTGTCTAAAAAGAATGGTCAAGCTGAAACAGGAGAATAAAACGAGGACATCCATCAATAGCTAAAGTTTATAGGAGGTTCCGATGTTCAAAATAAAGCAGTTCATTCATCAATACTACAAAACCTACATTCTTACGATTTGCTTGTTATGGCTGCTGGTCTTTTGTCTTCCTTGGGATTTGCAAATAGGAGGAGTTTCGATTTATTTCTTCATCATGAAAAAACTCTTTGTCGTCTTTGTCGTCTTTGGTGTATTGGCAATCTTTTTCTCAGTACTGACTAAAAGGATAAGTCTCTTTCTCTTTGGAGTGCTATTTTGCATGGCCTTCTGGATCAATCTCTTCCTGATTTTTGGAATTTTGCCAGCTCTGCTTGGCAATTAAATTTTTGTGTGAAATGTAGTCCATAAAAAGCCAAGAGGCTGACCTAGAAGTCAGCCTCTTTTCCCTGTTAAAACGCGGATTCTTTCTTGAAAATTAAGAGCAAATATGCTAGAATTAAAAGAACATTCTAAAATATTCAGAATCTAAAGTAAGGAAAATAATGGCTAATATTTTAAAAACGATTATCGAAAATGATAAAGGAGAACTTCGTCGTCTGGAAAAGATGGCAGACAAGGTTCTTAAATATGAAGATCAGATGGCAGCCTTGACGGATGACCAGCTAAAAGCAAAAACAGATGAATTTAAGGAACGTTACAACAAGGGTGAATCGCTGGATTCATTGCTCTATGAGGCTTTTGCGGTAGTACGTGAAGCAGCAAAACGTGTCCTTGGGCTCTTCCCTTATAAGGTTCAGGTCATGGGTGGGATTGTTCTTCACCATGGTGACGTTCCAGAGATGCGTACGGGTGAAGGGAAGACCTTGACAGCGACTATGCCAGTGTACCTCAATGCCCTTGCAGGTAAAGGGGTTCACGTAGTTACAGTCAACGAATACCTAACAGAACGTGACGCGACTGAAATGGGTGAATTGTACTCATGGCTCGGTCTGTCAGTAGGGATCAACTTGGCAGCTAAATCTCCAATGGAGAAAAAAGAGGCTTACCTTTGTGATATTACCTACTCAACCAACTCAGAGATTGGTTTCGACTACCTTCGTGACAACATGGTCGTTCGTGCAGAAAACATGGTGCAACGTCCACTCAACTATGCCTTGGTCGATGAGGTTGACTCAATTTTGATCGACGAAGCTCGTACACCATTGATTGTTTCAGGTGCCAACGCAGTTGAAACAAGCCAACTCTACCATATGGCGGACCACTTCGTGAAATCTTTGGACAAGGACGACTATATCATTGACGTTCAGTCTAAGACGATCGGTTTGTCAGATTCTGGTATTGACAAGGCTGAAAGCTACTTCAAACTAGAAAATCTCTACGACATTGAAAATGTAGCCCTTACTCACTTTATTGACAATGCCCTCCGTGCCAACTATATCATGATTCTCGATATCGACTATGTGGTTAGTGAAGAGCAGGAAATCTTGATTGTCGACCAATTTACAGGCCGTACCATGGAAGGTCGTCGTTACTCGGATGGTTTGCACCAAGCGATTGAAGCAAAAGAAGGTGTGCCAATCCAAGACGAGACTAAGACTTCAGCTTCTATTACCTACCAAAACCTCTTCCGTATGTATAAGAAATTGGCAGGTATGACAGGTACTGGTAAAACAGAAGAAGAAGAATTCCGCGAAATTTACAACATTCGTGTTATCCCAATCCCAACTAACCGTCCAATTCAACGTATCGACCACTCAGACCTTCTCTATGCAAGTCTTGATGCGAAATTTAAGGCTGTAGTTGAAGATGTAAAAGCTCGTTACCAAAAAGGTCAGCCGGTCTTGGTAGGTACAGTTGCCGTTGAAACGAGTGATTTCCTCTCAAGAAATTGGTAGCAGCAGGTGTTCCTCACGAAGTCTTGAATGCGAAGAACCACTACAGAGAAGCGCAAATCATCATGAACGCTGGTCAACGTGGCGCAGTTACCATCGCAACCAACATGGCCGGTCGTGGTACCGACATCAAGCTTGGTGAAGGGGTTCGTGAACTTGGTGGGCTTTGCGTCATTGGTACAGAGCGTCACGAAAGTCGCCGTATTGATAATCAGCTTCGTGGACGTTCAGGACGTCAAGGAGACCCAGGTGAGTCACAATTCTACTTGTCTCTTGAAGATGATTTGATGAAACGTTTCGGTTCTGAACGTTTGAAAGGTGTCTTTGAACGACTCAACATGTCTGACGAAGCTATCGAATCTCGCATGTTGACGCGTCAGGTTGAAGCAGCTCAAAAACGTGTCGAAGGAAACAACTACGATACTCGTAAACAAGTCCTTCAATACGATGATGTTATGCGTGAACAACGTGAAATCATCTATGCACAACGTTATGATGTTATTACTGCAGATCGTGACTTGGCACCAGAAATCCATGCTATGATCCGTCGTACCATTGGACGTATCGTGGATGCACATGCTCGTTCGAAAGAAGATGAAAAATTGGAAGCAATCTTGAACTTTGCTAAGTATAACTTGCTTCCAGAAGATTCAATTAGCCGTTCAGACCTTGCAGGTTTGTCGGACCAAGCTATCAAAGATGAACTTTTCCAACGTGCCTTGAAAGTCTATGACAGCCAAGTTGCTAAGCTTCGTGACGAAGATGCAGTGAAAGAATTCCAAAAAGTCTTGATTCTACGTGTTGTAGACAACAAGTGGACAGACCATATCGATGCTCTTGACCAGTTGCGAAATGCTGTTGGTCTTCGTGGATATGCCCAAAACAACCCTGTTGTAGAATATCAAGCAGAAGGTTTCCGCATGTTTAACGACATGATTGGTTCAATCGAATTCGATGTGACCCGCTTGATGATGAAAGCACAAATCCATGAACAAGAACGTCCGCAAACTGAACACAATATCAGTACAACTGCAACTCGTAATATCGCAGCGCAACAGACTCATCTTCCAGAAGATGTGGACTTGAGCCAAATCGGACGCAATGACCAATGTCCATGTGGATCTGGTAAGAAATTCAAGAACTGTCATGGTAAGAGACAATAATATGAGATAAGATACAGGCGGATACCTGGTGAAAATACATTTTTACTTGGTGTCCGTTTGCTTTATAAGGAGATGAATCATGGTATTTACAGCTAAAGTCCTAAAATTAACATTGAAGAAGTTCGCGCCTTGTCTAAATTAGAGGGAGCTGCTCTTGCGAGAAAAAACCAACGTGATCAGGAATTGGAAGCCATCATCCGTGGGGAAGACCAGCGTATTCTCTTGGTGATTGGACCATGTTCATCTGATAATGAAGAGGCAGTCCTCGAGTATGCTAAGCGTCTATCTGCTTTGCAAGAAGAGGTCAAAGACCGTATTTTTATGGTCATGCGTGTCTATACAGCTAAACCTCGTACCAATGGAGATGGCTATAAGGGTTTGATTCATCAACCAAATGCGACAGAAGCCCCTAGCTTGATCAATGGGATCAAGGCTGTTCGTCAGCTCCACTACCGTGTGATTACCGAGACTGGTATGACAACAGCGGATGAGATGCTTTATCCTGAAAATCTTCCGCTGGTGGATGATTTGATTTCTTATATGGCTGTTGGAGCTCGTTCTGTAGAAGATCAACAGCACCGTTTTGTAGCGAGTGGAGCAGATTTCTCAACAGGATTTAAAAATCCAACATCTGGAAATCTCAATGTTATGTTTAACGGGATTTACGCAGCGCAAAATAAGCAGAGTTTCCTTTTCCTCGGTAAAGAGGTGGAAACGACCGGAAATCCATTGTCCCACGCCATTCTTCGCGGTGCCTTGAATGAATACGGGAAAAATATTCCTAACTACTACTATGACAATTTGATGGATACCATTGCCCAATATGAAAAGATGGGCTTGGAAAATCCATTTATCATCATCGATACCAATCATGACAATTCAGGCAAGCAGTACATGGATCAAATCCGTATCGTTCGTCAGACCTTGATTAACCGTGACTGGAATGAGAAAATCAAGAAATATGTTCGTGGTTTCATGATTGAGTCTTATCTAGAAGATGGACGTCAAAATGAACCAGAAGTTTTTGGTAAGTCCATTACAGATCCGTGTCTCGGATGGGACAACACAGAAGCACTTGTTCGCGAAATTTACCAAACGCTAGGAGAGTAAGATGGCATTTATCGAAAAAGGTCAAGAAATAGATATTGAAGCAATCAAGGCTGCGACCCAGTTGTCACCTGAAGCCTTGCGAAAGAAGAAGCCCGCGATAGAGAGTTGGCAGCCATCATCTCGAGTGAGGACGACCGAATCCTTTTGGTGATGGGACCTTGCTCTTCAGACAATGAAGAAGCTGTTTTGGAATATGCTCATCGCTTAGCAGACTTGCAGAAAAAAGTTGCGGATAAAATTTTTATCGTGATGCGTGTCTATACGGCTAAACCTCGTACTAATGGAGATGGTTATAAGGGCTTGATTCATCAACCAAATACCAGCGAAGCGCCTAGTCTCATCAATGGTTTGCAGGCTGTTCGTCAGCTGCACTATCGTGTGATTACGGAGACGGGCTTGACAACAGCTGATGAGATGCTTTATCCGTCAAATCTCGTTTTGGTTGATGATCTGGTCAGCTACCATGCTGTAGGGGCTCGTTCAGTGGAAGACCAAGAACACCGCTTTGTAGCCTCTGGGATTGATGCTCCGGTTGGGATGAAAAATCCAACATCTGGAAACCTTGGGGAGTCATGTTTAATGCTATCTATGCAGCTCAAAACAAGCAAACCTTCCTTTACCATGGGCAAGAAGTGGAAACTTCAGGAAATCCTTTGGCCCACGTTATCCTTCGTGGTGCCATGAACGAATATGGTAAAAATGAACCCAATTTCTACTATGAAACCCTCTTAAATGCCATCAATAGCTATGAGACCATGGGACTTGAAAATCCCTTTATTATCATCGATACCAATCATGACAATTCAGGCAAGCAGTATATGGAACAAATTCGCATTATTCGTCAAGCCTTGCTGAATCGTGACTGGAATGAGAAAATCAAAAAGACGGTTCGAGGCTTTATGATCGAATCTTACCTAGCAGACGGTCGCCAAAATCAACCAGAGGTCTTTGGTTGCTCCATAACTGACCCTTGTCTAGGTTGGGAAAATACAGAGGCTTTGGTAGAAGAAATCTATGCTACCTTGACAAAATAAGTGAAAAGGATGGAGTTGGGGAATCTCAACTCCTTTTGATGAGAATGATAGTTGGACACGGAATTGACATCGAAGAATTGGCTTCGATAGAAAATGCAGTTACACGACGTGAGGGCTTTGCCAAGCGCGTGCTGACCCCTAAAGAAATGGAGCGTTTTGCCAGTCTCAAAGGGCGTAGACAGATCGAATACTTGGCAGGTCGCTGGTCAGCTAAGGAGGCCTTTTCCAAGGCTATGGGAACTGGTATTGGTAAACTGACCTTTCAGGATTTGGAAGTTTTGAACAATGAAAGAGGGGCACCTTATTTTAGTCAGTCACCATTTTTAGGAAAGATTTGGCTATCCATCAGCCATACAGATCAGTTTGTGACAGCCAGTGTCATTTTGGAGGAAAATCATGAAAGCTAGTCCACATAGACCAACCAAGGCTCTGATATATCTGGGAGCCATTCGACAAAATATCCAGCAAATGGGGGCTCATATCCCTGAAGGAACGCTCAAGTGGGCAGTGGTCAAGGCCAATGCTTATGGTCATGGAGCTGTTGCCGTTGCGATGGCAATTCAGGATGATGTTGATGGATTTTGCGTTTCTAATATTGATGAAGCTATTGAGTTGCGTCAAGCAGGTATAAACAAGAAAATCCTCATCTTAGGAGTTTCTGAGCTAGAAGTTGTTTCCCTAGCTAAAGAATATGACATCACCTTGACAGTGGCAGGATTGGAGTGGATTCAAACACTCTTATCTAGGGAGGCAGACCTAGCAGGCTTAACGATTCACCTCAAGATTGATTCAGGAATGGGACGGATTGGTTTTAGAGAGGCCAGTGAAGCTGATCTGGCTCAAGACTTGCTCAAGAAAAAGGGTGCTCGCGTTGAAGGAATTTTTACCCACTTTGCGACTGCAGATGAGGAATCAGATACCTACTTTAATCAGCAGTTAGAATGCTTTAAAGCTATTTTGGCAAGTATGAAGGAAGTTCCAGAGCTGGTTCATGCCAGCAACTCAGCAACGACCCTCTGGCATGCAGAGACTATTTTCAATGCGGTTCGTATGGGAGATTCCATGTATGGTCTCAATCCAAGTGGAGAAGTTTTGGACTTGCCTTATGACTTGACTCCAGCCTTGACCTTGGAGTCTGCTCTGGTTCATGTCAAGACAGTTCCAGCTGGAGCTTGCATGGGCTATGGAGCCACCTATCAGGCGGATAGCGAGCAAGTCATCGCGACCGTGCCAATCGGCTATGCGGATGGCTGGACACGAGATATGCAAAATTTCACTGTCTTGGTAGATGGACAAGCTTGCCCAATCGTCGGACGAGTATCTATGGATCAAATCACTATTCGGCTGCCTAAGGTTTACCCACTAGGAACAAAAGTAACCCTAATCGGCACAAACGGTGGCAAGGAAATCACAGCAACTCAGGTAGCTATCTACCGCGGAACCATTAACTATGAGGTGGTTTGCCTCCTCAGCGATCGTATTCCGAGAGAATATTATTAAAAAAAGAAAGGAGTGGAGCATGAATCTACATCAACCCTTGCATGTCTTGCCTGGTGTGGGACCAAAGTCAGCCGAGAAATACGCCAAACTAGGAATTGAAAACTTGCAAGACCTCTTGCTCTACTTTCCTTTCCGTTACGAAGACTTCAAGACCAAGCAGGTATTGGAATTGGAAGATGGGGAGAAGGCGGTTCTGTCTGGTCAGGTAGTCACTCCTGCCAGTGTCCAGTATTATGGTTTCAAGCGCAATCGCCTGCGTTTTAGTCTCAAGCAGGGAGAAGTCGTTTTTGCGGTGAATTTCTTTAACCAGTCCTATCTGGCTGATAAGATAGAGTTGGGAGCAACCCTTGCCGTTTTTGGGAAATGGGATCGTTCCAAGGCTAGTCTTACTGGGATGAAGGTTCTAGCTCAGGTGGAAGATGACCTCCAGCCTGTCTATCGTCTGGCTCAGGGAATCAGTCAGTCAGGGCTGGTCAAGGTCATTAAGACAGCCTTTGATCAGGGGTTGGACCTCTTGATAGAGGAAAATCTTCCCCAGTCTTTGCTGGACAAATACAAACTCATGTCCCGTTGTCAGGCCGTTCGTGCCATGCATTTTCCTAAGGATCTAGCAGAATACAAGCAGGCCCTTCGTCGCATCAAGTTTGAAGAACTTTTCTACTTTCAAATGCAGCTACAGACCCTCAAGTCTGAAAATAGAGTTCAGGGAAGCGGTCTGGTTCTGAATTGGTCTCAGGAAAAGGTGACAGCTGCTAAAGAAAATCTGCCTTTTTCTCTGACCCCAGCTCAGGAAAAGAGTTTGCGGGAAATTTTGACTGACATGAAGTCCGACCATCACATGAATCGTCTTCTGCAAGGGGATGTGGGGAGCGGAAAAACGGTGGTTGCTGGCTTGGCCATGTTTGCGGCGGTGACGGCTGGATATCAGGCAGCTCTTATGGTGCCAACAGAAATCCTAGCAGAGCAACACTTTGAGAGTTTACAGAACCTTTTTCCAGACTTGAAACTCGCTCTCTTGACAGGTTCCTTGAAAGCTACAGAAAAAAGAGAAGTCTTGGAGACCATTGCCAAGGGTGAGGCTGACTTTATTATCGGGACTCATGCTCTGATTCAGGATGGAGTGGATTATGCTCGTCTTGGCTTGATTATCATTGATGAGCAGCACCGTTTTGGTGTGGGGCAAAGGCGTATTTTACGGGAAAAAGGGGACAATCCTGACGTTCTCATGATGACGGCTACGCCCATTCCTCGGACGCTGGCTATCACAGCCTTTGGGGATATGGATGTTTCTATTATTGACCAGATGCCAGCAGGGCGGAAGCCTATTGTGACTCGTTGGATTAAGCATGAGCAGCTGCCTCAGGTCTTGACTTGGTTAGAGGGAGAAATTCAAAAAGGTTCGCAAGCCTACGTCATCTCTCCCTTGATTGAAGAATCTGAAGCTCTGGATCTGAAAAATGCCATTGCCTTATCAGAAGAGTTGACAGCTCATTTTGCTGGCAAGGCAGAAGTGGCTCTTTTACATGGTAAGATGAAGAGTGACGAAAAAGACCAGATCATGCAAGAGTTCAAAGAGCGAAAAACGGATATTCTGGTTTCGACAACGGTTATTGAGGTTGGGGTTAATGTTCCCAATGCGACCGTCATGATTATCATGGATGCCGACCGGTTCGGTCTCAGTCAGCTTCACCAGCTCAGAGGTCGTGTGGGTCGGGGTGACAAGCAGTCCTATGCTGTTCTCGTGGCTAATCCCAAGACGGATTCTGGGAAAGATCGCATGCGTATCATGACAGAAACGACCAATGGATTTGTCCTTGCGGAGGAAGATTTGAAAATGCGTGGTTCTGGAGAGATTTTTTTGGAACCAGACAGTCAGGACTTCCAGAGTTTCAAGTGGCTGATATTATCGAAGATTTTTCCGATTTTTAGAAGAAGCCAGAAAGGTTGCCAGCTACATTAGTTCTATAGAAGGTTGGCAAGAGGATCCAGAATGGCGCATGATTGCTCTCCATCTAGAAAAAAGAGAACATCTGGATTAAGCTTTCTCTAAGGAAATGTTAAGCTAGCTTTTAGGATTATTTCTTATAATAGTGTCAACAAAAAAGAAACGAGGACTTTCTTATGACTATTAAAGTAACCTACCAAAAGAAGTTTCAAACTGTCAAACAAGAGAAAGGAGCTAGCACCTATTGATACACAAAGAGCGGAAACGCTCTTTTTATTTTTAAAACTACTTTCAGGTGCTCTGTTTGAAGTTAGAGAATCTAAAATCACTTTCTATTTAGCATTCTTTCTTGCATTGCTTTCCTAGATATGCTACAGTTGTGATAGCGATTACAAAATTAAAGGAGCATGCTATGAAAAATCCAGCTTTGTTAGAAGAAATTAAGACTTATAAAGGACGGGATGAGGTTCCAGAAGACTTTGATGCTTTCTGGGATGAGGAATTAAAAAAAGTTTCCACTCTTCCAGCCTACCAGTTGGAGGAAAGAGATTTCCACATTCCCCGAGTCAAGTGCTTTGAGCTCACTTTTGAGGGAACTAATGAAGGCAAGGTCTATGCACGCGTCGTCCTTCCAAAGACTGAGGGAAAAGTTCCCCTAATTTTCCATTTCCATGGCTATATGGGACGTGGCTGGGATTGGGCTGACATGCTGGCCTATACTGTGGCTGGTTACGGTGTTGTTTCCATGGATGTGCGGGGCCAGTCGGGCTATTCGCAAGACGGCTTGCGTTCTCCTCTTGGAAATACTGTGAAAGGGCATATCATCCGTGGTGCTGTGGAAGGTCGTGAGCATCTCTTTTATAAGGATGTTTATCTGGATATTTACCAGTTGGTTGAAATTGTTGCCAGTCTGCCTCAGGTAGATGAGGAAAGACTTTCTAGCTATGGTGCTTCACAAGGAGGGGCGTTAGCTTTGGTTGCAGCAGCGCTCAATCCTCGCATTCAGCAAACAGTTGCCATCTATCCCTTCTTGTCAGACTTTAGACGAGTGCTTGAGATTGGCAATACCAGTGAAGCCTATGATGAACTCTTCCGATATTTCAAGTTTCACGATCCTTTCCATGAAACAGAGGAGGAAATCATGGCGACTCTTGCCTATATCGATGTGAAAAATCTTGCCCATCGTATTAAAGGTGAGGTCAAGATGATTACGGGCTTGGATGACGATGTGTGCTATCCTATTACCCAGTTTGCTATTTACAACCGTCTGACCTGCGATAAGACCTATCGCATCATGCCAGAGTATGCTCACGAAGCCATGAATGTCTTTGCCAATGACCAAGTCTACAACTGGCTCTGTGGCAGTGAGATTCCTTTTTCCTATGTAAAAAAATAAGTTTAAGAGAGCCTTGAGCTCCCTTTTTGTTTTCCAAAATCGAAAAGTACTTTCAGGAAACTTGAGATATTAAAATAGTTTTAAAAGTAGAATCTATTCTATATCATTTAGCTATAAAGTTCAGAGTTTATTGTATAATAAGGGAAAGACATTGTGCGAAAGGAGGAAACTTTCCGCTGTTTGGTCAGAGAGTAAGAGCAGTGGACGTTTGAAGAATGGGAGGTCTCATTCAGTCGGTTACTTTCTTTTTACTTGTTTAGTTGGAGGAACTAAAAATTTTAAGAAAAAAAGAAAGCGCTTTATTTATGAAGAATATGAAAGGTAAAAAATGAAGTATAGGGATTTTGATCGAAAACGACGATATGGTATTAGAAAATTTGCAGTTGGGGCGGCATCTGTAGTGATTGGTACAGTAGTATTTGGAGCAAATCCAGTATTAGCTCAAGAGCAAGCCAATGCAGCAGGGGCCAATACAGAAACTGTCGAACCTGGTCAAGGTTTATCAGGATTGCCAAAAGAAGTGTCCTCGGGAGAACTTGCTCATTTGGATAAGGATTTGGCTGGTAAATTGGCAGCAGCTCAAGACAACGGCGTTGAGGTGGACCAAGATCATATGAAAAAAAATGAGAGTGCAGAGTCAGAAACCCCATCCTCTACGGAAACCCCTGCAGAAGAAGCAAATAAGGAAGAGGAATCAGAGGATCAGGGGGCTATTCCTCGTGACTATTACTCAAGAGATTTAAAAAATGCCAATCCTGTCCTTGAAAAAGAAGATGTTGAAACCAATGCGGCAAATGGTCAGAGAGTTGATTTATCAAGTGAACTAGATAAACTAAAGCAACTAAAAAATGCTACAGTTCACATGGAGTTCAAACCAGATGCATCAGCTCCACGCTTTTACAATCTCTTCTCTGTATCCAGTGACACCAAGGAAAATGAGTACTTTACTATGTCGGTCCTTGATAATACAGCTCTTATTGAAGGGCGTGGCGCTAACGGAGAGCAGTTCTATGATAAGTATACAGATGCTCCTTTGAAAGTTCGCCCAGGACAATGGAATTCCGTGACCTTTACTGTCGAACAACCAACAGCAGAGTTACCTCATGGTCGAGTTCGTCTCTATGTGAACGGTGTCTTATCCCGTACAAGTCTCAAATCTGGTAACTTCATCAAAGATATGCCAGATGTTAATCAAGCTCAACTTGGAGCAACCAAACGGGGCAATAAAACAGTTTGGTCATCAAACCTACAAGTACGAAACCTAACTGTTTATGATCGTGCTTTAAGCCCAGATGAAGTTCAAACACGAAGTCAATTATTTGAAAGAGGTGAATTAGAACAGAAACTTCCTGAGGGAGCAAAAGTCACTGAGAAAGAAGACGTCTTTGAAGGTGGTAGGAACAATCAACCAAATAAAGATGGTATCAAGAGTTATCGTATCCCAGCTCTTCTCAAGACAGATAAAGGAACGCTGATTGCTGGAACGGATGAAAGACGTTTGCACCATTCTGACTGGGGAGATATTGGGATGGTTGTTCGTCGTAGCTCAGATAATGGAAAAACATGGGGAGACCGAATCGTAATCTCAAATCCTCGTGACAATGAGCACGCTAAACATGCAGATTGGCCATCTCCAGTCAATATTGATATGGCCTTGGTACAAGACCCTGAAACAAAGAGAAATTTTTTTGCAATTTATGACATGTTCCTTGAGAGTAAGGCAGTATTTTTCATTGCCGGGGCAAGCTCCGAAAGCTTATGAACAAGTGGGAGATAAAGTTTATCAAGTTTTATATAAGCAAGGAGAATCAGGTCGCTATACGATTCGAGAAAACGGAGAGGTTTTCGACCCTCAAAATAGAAAGACAGATTATCGTGTTGTCGTTGACCCTAAAAAAACCAGCCTACAGCGATAAGGGGGATTTGTATAAAGGGAATGAGCTAGTCGGAAATATTTATTTTTGAGTATAGCGAGAAGAATATTTTTTTAGAGTTTCCAATACCAACTACCTATGGATGTCCTACAGTGATGACGATGGGAAGACTTGGTCTGCACCAAAAGATATTACTCATGGGATTCGGAAAGATTGGATGCACTTCCTAGGAACTGGACCTGGTACTGGGATTGCCTTGCGTACAGGACCTCATAAGGGAAGACTGGTGATTCCAGTTTATACAACAAACAACGTTTCCTACCTAAGTGGTTCTCAATCATCTCGTGTAATTTACTCAGATGATCATGGAGAAACATGGCAAGCAGGGAAGCAGTTAATGATAACCGCCCAGTAGGCAACCAAACCATTCACTCTTCTACCATGAATAATCCAGGTGCCCAAAATACGGAGTCAACTGTTGTTCAGTTGAATAATGGGGACCTCAAGCTCTTTATGCGTGGGTTGACTGGCGATCTTCAGGTTGCGACCAGTCATGATGGGGGAGCAACGTGGGATAAGGAAATCAAACGTTATCCTCAAGTAAAAGACGTTTATGTTCAAATGTCCGCTATTCACACCATGCATGAAGGAAAGGAATACATTCTACTCAGCAATGCTGGTGGTCCTGGACGCAACAATGGTTTGGTTCACCTGGCTCGTGTTGAGGAGAATGGTGAGTTGACATGGTTGAAACACAATCCTATACAAAGTGGTAAGTTTGCTTACAACTCACTCCAAGAACTCGGAAATGGCGAATATGGTTTGCTTTATGAGCATGCGGATGGCAATCAAAACGATTATACTTTATCCTATAAGAAATTCAACTGGGATTTCTTGACCAAGGATTGGATTTCTCCTAAGGAAGCAAAAGTGAAATATGCGATTGAAAAATGGCCAGGCATCCTTGCTATGGAGTTTGATTCGGAAGTATTGGTCAACAAGGCACCAACCCTTCAATTGGCAAACGGTAAAACAGCACGCTTTATGACCCAGTATGACACAAAAACCCTCCTATTTACGGTGGATTCAGAGGATATGGGTCAAAAAGTTACAGGTCTGGCAGAAGGTGCTATTGAGAGTATGCATAATTTACCAGTCTCTGTAGCGGGCACTAAGCTTTCGAATGGAATGAACGGAAGTGAAGCTGCTGTTCATGAAGTGCCAGAATATACAGACCCACTAGGGACAGCGGGTGAAGAGGCAGCTCCGACAGTCGAGAAGCCAGAATATACAGGCCCACTAGGGACAGCGGGTGAGGAACCAGCACCAACAGTTGAAAAACCAGAATTTACAGGCGGTGTGAATGGTGAAGAGGCCGCAGTTCATGAAGTACCAGAGTACACAGGCCCACTAGGGACATCCGGCGAAGAACCAGCACCAACAGTTGAAAAGCCAGAATTTACAGGCGGGGTTAATGCTGTTGAAGCCGCAGCCCATGAAGTACCAGAGTACACAGGCCCACTAGGGACATCCGGCAAAGAGCCAGCCCCAACAGTCGAGAAGCCAGAATACACAGGCGGAGTTAATGCTGTTGAGGCCGCAGTTCATGAAGTCCCAGAGTACACAGGTCCTTTGGCAACAGTAGGCGAAGAAGCAGCACCAAAAGTAGATAAGCCAGAATTTACAGGCGGGGTTAATGCTGTTGAGGCTGCAGTACATGAACTCCCTGAGTACACAGGTGGCGTGAATGCAGCCGATGCAGCTGTACATGAAATTGCAGAATATAAGGGAGCTGATTCGCTTGTAACTCTTGCTGCAGAAGATTATACTTACAAAGCTCCTCTTGCTCAGCAGACACTTCCTGATACAGGTAACAAGGAGAGTAGCCTCCTTGCCTCACTAGGATTAACAGCTTTCTTCCTTGGCTTGTTTGCAATGGGGAAAAAGAGAGAAAAGTAAGAGAATAATTCTAATCATTTGACTTTGTTAAAAATAGAAGGAGATAGCAGGTTTTTCAGTCTGTTATCTTTTTCTTTCGGCTCAAGGTGTGCTAATAAGAAATTCTAAGATGTCTGAAACTACTTTCAGGATAGTCTGTTCTATAAAATAGTTTTGAAACTGAAATCTATTCCACTACAAACTATTGAAAGCGCTTAACAAATGATATATAATAAGCCCATAAGAACAAGAAAGGGAGGAAAGAGGATGCCACAGATTAGCAAAGAAGCCTTGATTGAACAAATCAAAGATGGAATCATTGTCTCTTGCCAGGCACTTCCTCACGAACCGCTTTATACAGAAGCGGGAGGAGTCATTCCCTTGCTAGTCAAAGCGGCTGAGCAAGGTGGAGCAGTCGGTATCCGAGCAAACAGTGTTCGCGATATCAAGGAGATTAAGGAGGTTACGAAACTCCCGATTATCGGGATTATCAAACGTGACTATCCGCCGCAGGAGCCATTCATTACAGCTACTATGAAAGAAGTTGATGAGCTGGCTGAACTAGACATTGAGGTCATTGCTCTGGATTGTACCAAACGTGAACGTTACGACGGTTTAGAAATTCAGGACTTTATCCGACAAGTCAAAGAAAAATATCCGCATCAACTCTTGATGGCTGATACCAGTACTTTTGAAGAAGGAATTGCAGCAGTTGAAGCAGGGATTGATTTTGTTGGAACAACCCTATCAGGTTATACCTCTTATAGTCCTAAGGTAGATGGTCCAGACTTTGAACTGATCAAAAAACTCTGCGATGCCGGTGTGGATGTCATCGCTGAAGGAAAAATTCATACACCAGAACAAGCTAAGCAAATCCTTGAGTATGGGGTGCGAGGTATCGTTGTTGGTGGAGCTATTACTAGACCAAAAGAGATTACGGAACGCTTTGTTGCCGGTCTTAAATAATACAATCTCAAAACAGAGGAGAGTGGTCGATGCGTCGGATGAAATGAAAACGTATACAAACAGAAGCTTACTCACTATCCAATATGGACACGCTTATCAATTAGGAGAATACAAATGAAATTTAGAAAACTAGCTTGTACAGTACTTGCGAGTGCTGCGATTCTTGGCCTTGCTGCTTGTGGTAACTCTGGTGGAAGTAAAGATGCTGGAAATCAGGAAGCGATAGCGGAAAAACAGAAATCACTTGGTGGGCATTCCCAGTCTTCACACAAGAAAAAACTGGTGACGGTGTTGGAACTTATGAAAAATCAATCATCGAAGCTTTTGAAAAAGCAAATCCAGATGTAAAAGTGAAATTGGAAACCATCGACTTCAAGTCAGGTCCTGAAAAGATCACAACAGCCATCGAAGCAGGAACAGCGCCAGACGTACTCTTTGACGCACCAGGACGGATCATCCAATACGGTAAAAACGGTAAATTGGCTGAGTTGAACGACCTCTTCACAGACGAATTTGTCAAAGATGTGAACAACGAAAACATCGTACAAGCAAGTAAGGCTGGAGACAAAGCTTACATGTATCCAATCAGTTCAGCTCCATTCTACATGGCAATGAACAAGAAAATGTTGGAAGATGCTGGAGTTGCAAACCTTGTAAAAGAAGGTTGGACAACTGATGACTTTGAAAAAGTTTTGAAAGCGCTTAAAGATAAAGGGTATACACCAGGTTCATTGTTCAGTTCTGGTCAAGGGGGAGACCAAGGAACACGTGCCTTCATTGCAAACCTTTATGGCGGTTCTGTAACAGATAAAGACGTAACCAAATACACAACAGACGATCCTAAATTCGTCAAAGGTCTTGAAAAAGCTGCTAGCTGGATCAAAGACGGTTTGTTGAACAATGGTTCACAATTTGACGGTGGAGCAGACATCCAAAACTTTGCGAACGGTCAAACTTCATACACAATCCTTTGGGCTCCAGCTCAAAACGGTATTCAAGCGAAACTCTTGGAAGCAAGTAAGGTAGACGTGGTAGAAGTACCATTCCCATCAGACTCTGGTAAACCAGCTCTTGAATACCTTGTAAATGGATTTGCAGTATTTAACAACAAAGACGATAAGAAAGTCGCTGCTGCTAAGAAATTCGTTCAATTCATCGCAGATGACAAAGAATGGGGTCCTAAAGACGTTGTTCGTACAGGTGCCTTCCCAGTTCGTACATCATTTGGCAAACTTTATGATGACAAACGTATGGAAACAATCAGCAGCTGGACTAAATACTACTCACCATACTATAACACAATCAATGGATTTGCTGAAATGAGAACACTTTGGTTCCCAATGTTGCAATCTGTATCAAATGGTGACGAAAAACCAGCAGATGCTTTGAAAGCCTTCACTGAAAAAGCTAACGAAACCATCAAAAAAGCTACAAAACAATAAGCACTAAGTCAGATTGATTCCCCCCTTTTCCCTGAGCACTACGGTGTAAGAAAAGGGGGACTTTTGTTTGAAATGGTAGGAACTGTCACGAAATTAAAATGAAGTTCTTACATAAGCGAATCTTAAAAAATTTCATTTTGATTTTAAAACAGTTCAAGAAAATCAAAAACTATTCTATTTGAAAGAGAGGTGCCGACTGTGAAAGTCAATAAAATTCGCATGCGGGAAACAGTGATTTCCTATGCTTTCCTAGCACCAGTATTATTCTTCTTTGTGATCTTTGTCTTGGCTCCTATGATTATGGGATTCATCACAAGTTTCTTTAACTACTCCATGACCAGTTTGAGTTTGTGGGCTTGGACAACTACATTCGCATGTTTAAAGACCCTGTCTTTACTAAGTCTTTGATCAATACCGTTATTCTGGTTATTGGGTCTGTTCCGATTGTGGTTCTCTTCTCGCTCTTTGTAGCATCTCAAACCTATCATCAAAATGCTATTGCTCGATCTTTCTATCGTTTTGTCTTCTTCCTTCCTGTAGTTACAGGTAGTGTTGCCGTAACGGTTGTATGGAAATGGATCTATGACCCACTATCAGGGATTCTAAACTTTGTCCTTAAGTCAAGCCATATCATCAGCCAAAACATTTCTTGGTTGGGTGATAAAAACTGGGCCTTGCTAGCGATTATGATTATCCTTTTGACAACATCTGTTGGTCAACCGATTATCCTTTATATCGCTGCCATGGGAAATATTGATAACTCACTAGTTGAAGCAGCGCGTGTTGACGGTGCGACTGAGTTCCAAGTGTTCTGGAAGATCAAATGGCCTAGCCTTCTTCCAACAACCCTTTACATCGCGATCATTACGACTATCAACTCTTTCCAATGTTTCGCTTTGATTCAGTTGTTGACATCTGGTGGTCCAAACTACTCAACAAGTACACTCATGTACTACCTTTACGAAAAAGCCTTCCAATTGACAGAGTACGGCTATGCAAATACCATCGGTGTCTTCTTGGCAGTGATGATTGCCATTGTCAGCTTTGCTCAATTCAAGATCCTCGGAAACGACGTAGAATACTAAAGAAAGGAGACAGTTATGCAACCTACACAAAAGAAACCTTTAACAGCTTTCACTGTTATTTCAACGATTATCTTGCTCTTGTTGACCGTGCTGTTCATCTTTCCATTCTACTGGATTTTGACAGGGGCTTTTAAATCACAGCCTGATACCATTATGATTCCACCACAGTGGTTCCCTAAAATGCCAACCATGGAGAACTTCCAACAACTCATGGTGCAAAACCCTGCTATGCAGTGGATGTGGAACTCTGTATTTATCTCATTGGTAACCATGTTCCTAGTGTGTGCAACCTCTTCTCTAGCAGGCTATGTCTTGGCTAAAAAACGTTTCTATGGTCAACGCATCCTCTTTGCAGTCTTTATCGCTGCCATGGCTCTTCCCAAAACAAGTTGTCCTTGTACCATTGGTACGTATCGTCAACTTCATGGGAATTCACGATACTCTCTGGGCAGTAATCTTGCCTTTGATCGGATGGCCATTCGGGGTCTTCCTCATGAAACAGTTCAGTGAAAATATCCCTACAGAATTGCTTGAATCAGCTAAAATCGACGGTTGTGGTGAGATTCGTACTTTCTGGAGCGTAGCCTTCCCTATCGTGAAACCAGGATTTGCAGCTCTTGCGATCTTTACCTTCATCAATACTTGGAACGACTACTTTATGCAGTTGGTTATGTTGACTTCACGTCAAAACTTGACCATCTCACTCGGGGTTGCGACCATGCAGGCCGAAATGGCAACCAACTACGGTTTGATCATGGCTGGTGCAGCTCTTGCAGCCGTGCCAATCGTAACCGTCTTCCTTGTCTTCCAAAAATCCTTCACTCAAGGGATTACTATGGGAGCGGTTAAGGGATAAGAAAAGTAAACTAGTATATCAAGGCTGCGGAAGTGGTCTTGACATGCTATGGAAATATAGAGTTATAAGTGTCTACAAAATGTTGGGTATTTTCTTGCCTTAGAGATTTTGTCAGACACTTATAAACTTAATTTACGATTTTAGTTAACTATCAGAAACGAAGGAAACAGTATGATTTTTGACGATTTAAAAAATATCACCTTTTACAAAGGGATTCATCCCAATCTAGACAAGGCTATCGACTATCTCTATCAGCACCGTAAGGATTCTTCGAACTCGGTAAGTATGAGATTGACGGGGACAAGGTCTTTCTAGTTGTGCAGGAAAATGTCCTCAATCAAGCTGAAAATGATCAATTTGAGCACCATAAGAACTATGCAGACTTGCATTTGTTGGTAGAAGGACATGAATATTCGAGCTACGGTTCACGTATCAAAGACGAAGCAGTAGCATTCGACGAAGCGAGCGACATTGGCTTTGTCCATTGTCATGAAAAATACCCACTCTTGTTGGGCTATCACAATTTTGCAATTTTCTTCCCAGGAGAACCACACCAGCCAAATGGCTACGCAGGGATGGAAGAAAAAGTTCGCAAGTATCTCTTTAAAATTTTGATTGATTAAAAGAATCAGGAGGAGTAAACATGGCACAAAAAGGAGTAAGCCTTATCAAGGCAGCATTTGATACAGATAATTTTCTCATGCGTTTCAGTGAGAAGGTCTTGGATATCGTGACAGTCAATCTTCTTTTTGTCGTCTCTTGTTTGCCCATTGTGACGATTGGAGTGGCGAAAATCAGCCTCTATGAGACCATGTTTGAGATTAAGAGAAGCAGACGGGTACCAGTCTTTAGAACTTATCTGAGAGCTTTCAAGCAAAATCTGAAACTGGGGCTTCAGTTAGGTTTGCTGGAGTTAGGCATTGTTCTGCTGAGTCTTTTAGACCTTTATCTCTTCTGGGGCCAGGTAGCTTTGCCTTTCCAGATTGTGAAAGCTATTTGTTTGGGGATTCTCATCTTCCTCACTCTGGTGATGTTGGCTAGTTATCCCATCGCTGCGCGCTATGATTTGTCTTGGAAAGAAGTATTGCAAAAGGGGCTTATCTTGGCAAGTTTTAACTTTCCTTGGTTCTTCCTCATGTTAGCCATTCTCTTTCTCATAGTGATGATTCTTTATCTATCCGCCTTCACTCTCCTTTTGGGTGGATCGGCCTTTATCCTCTTTGGTTTGGTTTGCTGGTCTTTCTCCAAGCAGGATTGATGGAGAAAATCTTCGCCAAATACCAGTAGGATGACTTGTTTCTGAAACTACTTTCAATCGTTACAGTTTCTAAAATACAAGTAGAAACTAAAATCTAAGTGTATACAAGATATTGAAAGCGATTTTCACAAGGTGTATACTAAACTTGTAAAAAATAGAACTGCTCTCAGCAGAAAAAAAGAAATCTTAGGAGAAAATCTATGTCAGATTTGAAAAAATACGAAGGTGTCATTCCAGCCTTCTACGCATGTTATGATGATCAAGGAGAAGTCAGTCCAGAGCGTACGCGCGCCTTGGTTCAATACTTCATTGATAAAGGTGTTCAAGGTCTCTATGTCAATGGTTCTTCTGGTGAATGTATCTACCAAAGTGTAGAGGACCGCAAGTTGATTTTGGAAGAAGTCATGGCAGTTGCCAAAGGGAAATTGACCATCATCGCTCACGTAGCTTGCAACAATACCAAAGATAGTATGGAGCTTGCTCGCCACGCGGAAAGCTTGGGTGTAGATGCCATTGCAACAATTCCACCGATTTACTTCCGCTTGCCTGAGTATTCAGTTGCCAAATACTGGAATGACATTAGTGCCGCAGCACCAAACACAGACTACGTGATTTATAACATTCCTCAATTGGCAGGTGTTGCTTTGACTCCAAGTCTCTATACTGAAATGTTGAAGAATCCTCGTGTTATCGGTGTTAAGAATTCTTCTATGCCAGTTCAAGATATCCAAACCTTTGTCAGCCTTGGTGGAGAAGACCACATCGTATTCAATGGTCCAGATGAACAGTTCCTAGTGGACGACTCATGGGTGCCAAAGCTGGTATCGGTGGTACTTATGGTGCGATGCCAGAACTCTTCTTGAAACTCAATCAGTTGATTGCTGAGAAAGACTTGGAAACAGCTCGTGAATTGCAATATGCTATCAACGCAATTATTGGTAAATTGACTGCTGCTCATGGAAATATGTACGGTGTAATTAAAGAAGTCTTGAAGATCAATGAAGGTTTGAACATTGGTTCAGTTCGTTCGCCATTGACACCAGTAACTGAAGAAGATCGTCCAGTTGTAGAAGTAGCAGCACAATTGATTCGTGAAACCAAGGAGCGCTTCCTCTAATCCATAAGGAGGTATTTATGACACACTACGTTGCAATTGATATTGGCGGAACCAACATCAAATATGGTTTGATTGACCAAGAAGGCCAACTTGTTGAATCGCATGAAATGCCAACTGAGGCGTATAAGGGTGGCCCCCATATCTTACAAAAGACAAAAGATATCGTAGCCAGCTATTTAGAAAAGGGTCCAGTAGCAGGTGTTGCCATTTCTTCTGCAGGAATGGTGGATCCTGACAAGGGTGAGATTTTCTATGCTGGACCACAGATTCCCAACTATGCAGGAACCCAGTTCAAGAAAGAAATTGAAGCGGCATTTGCCATCCCTTGTGAGATTGAAAATGATGTTAACTGTGCAGGTCTTGCTGAGGCAGTATCTGGTTCAGGCAAGGGAGCGAGTGTGACCCTTTGCTTGACCATTGGAACAGGTATCGGTGGTTGCTTGATTATGGATGGGAAAGTTTTCCATGGATTTAGCAATTCAGCCTGTGAAGTCGGTTATATGCACATGCAGGATGGTGCTTTCCAAGATTTGGCCTCTACGACAGCCTTGGTAGAGTATGTGGCAACAACTCATGGAGATCCAGTTGACCAGTGGAATGGGCGACGCATCTTTAAGGAAGCCACAGAAGGAAACAAGATCTGCATGGCTGGTATTGACCGTATGGTAGATTACCTTGGAAAAGGTCTGGCAAATATTTGCTACGTTGCCAATCCAGAAGTGGTCATTCTCGGTGGCGGTATCATGGGGCAAGAGGCTATCCTCAAACCGAAGATCCGCAGAGCCTTGAAGGCGGCCTTAGTACCAAGTCTAGCTGAAAAACACGATTAGAATTTGCCCATCACCAAAATACAGCAGGTATGTTGGGTGCCTATTATCATTTCAAAACAAAACAATCCTAGTTTGGAATTATAGAATTAAGAAGAACACTTAATCACTACTTGAGTGAAAAATGTTTTCCTTAATTCTTTTTTGATGATAGAAAAACTGTCCAGTATATGAAAAGTAGCGAAAAGGCCTATCAAGACCATTAGGCGACCTTGCTTCATTGGTATGAGAAAGACAAAGAAGAATTACAAAAAAACGATAGGAGCAGAGTTTCTACCGTCAAAGAATATATGAGAAGAGATTCCCTTTAAGATGGTCTTAGAAGATGGTGCAAGCTCTCTACTTTGTTTCCAAATACTAAAACCTAATCCAAGAAGAAAAAGTGATATAATGGGATGGACGATTATTTGACAAATTAGAAGTTGTAGCGGAGAGAAAAATGTAATGGGAGCACATCCAGCTTAAATAGAAATAGTTTCAAATTACCAGGAGATTATCAGATGAGCAATTATATAAAATGTAATCAAGATAGATGGAATAATGTAAAAAATGACTATACTGAGCCATTGACACAGGAAGAATTAGAAGAAGTTAGAAAGCATCCAATTTCTGTCGCCTTAACTGTGGGGAAAAAAGTTCCGACAGAATGGTTTGAAAAAGCCAAGGGAAAAAAGATATTAGGTTTAGCTTGTGGTGGTGGACAGCAGGGTCCCGTTTTTGCTGCAAAAGGTTATGATGTCACCATCATGGATTTTTCTAAATCGCAATTACAAAGAGATGAGATGGTTGCTAAAAGAGAAGGCTTAAAAATCACTACCGTTCAAGGCGATATGACAAAAGCATTTCCATTTGAAGATGAAACTTTTGATATTGTTTTTAATCCAGTTTCAAATGTATATATAGAAGATTTAGAAAACATGTATAAAGAAGCCGCTCGAGTATTGAAAAAGGGTGGACTGTTAATGGTCGGATTTATGAATCCTTGGATATACATGTATGATGCTGACATTGTATGGGACAAACCCGATGAGGAATTACTTTTAAAGTTTTCACTACCTTTTAATTCAAGAGAGCTTGAAGAGGAAGGCGAAATCACCATCAATCCAGAATATGGATATGAATTTAGCCATACCTTAGAAACTCAGATTAGAGGACAACTAAAAAATGGTCTCGCTATGATCGATTTTTATGAATCGTGTGACAAAAGACATCGATTGTCACGTTATGGAAATGATTATATAGCTACACTTTGCATTAAACTATAATCTTATAGAACACATTTCAGGAGAATAGCCCGTTTTATTTTCTGTAAGGGTTAAAATCTAAATCCCAGTTTGTCGAAGCAAAACAATTAAATAAAATTAGAGAAAGGAAGTAAAAGCAAATAGCCGATACTTCCTTTTTGTTGTCAAACATTCAAAAACGGAAAGGAGAATTTATGGAAAAACTAAAAAACACAGATAAAAAAGCATCAGCACAAAGGGAAAAATTGGAAAAACCACCTATTAGCCAATTATCATTTCAAAACAAAAGAATCCTAGTTTGGTTGAGCCAAACTAGGATTTTCTAACGCGTTTTTGTCTACGATAGCCGTTGAGTTTTTTATTTTCCCAATAGCTGTTAAAGATTTTTTCCTTGCTATCTCGATTGATTTCTAAAAAGTAGGCATAAATCAAATCTATTAAAATGAGCATAGGGAGTTGAGCGGAAATACGCTGGATGTAAGAAGATTGACTATGACTTGCGACGAGGACTGTTTCGGTATAAGCCTGACTATTTTTGTTTGGAGCGCTGGTAAAGAGAATGGTCTTAGCCCCCATTTCCTTGGCATCCAACAAACTATCTAGGACGGATTGGGTAGTGCCTGATAGGGAAAAGCCAAGTACCAAACAGTTTTCATCCATGATACTGGTCGTCCAAGCAAAGCCATCCTGATCGGTCAAAGCTTCACAGACAACACCTAGACGCATAAAGCGCAGTTTCATCTCACGGGCAATCAGACCAGAACTTCCCGTTCCAAAAAAGTAAACTCGTTCTGCGTCATCGATTAACTGAGCTACACGTTCAAGCTGCGCTTCATCGATCAAATCCTGTGTTTGTTCTCGCATGGTACTGTAGCTTCGTAAAACACGTTTGGTCAAAGGACTATGTTTGTGGGAATGGGTGTCCTGTTTATTGGCATGGTGTTGGTATTGAAAGACAAATTCTCGATAGCCAGTAAAGCCACATTTTTTTGCAAAACGGGTAAGGGCAGCTTGGGAAACATGCAGTTTTTGAGTAACCTGTTGCGATGATAGATCATCCACAATCGTATCTACCTGCAAGAAATAACGAGCGATTTCCTGCTCTAACTCTGTTAATTCTTCAAAATGAAGATCAATAATGGTTGCGATATCCTGCTTTTTCATGGAGCTCCTTTTCATAAGTCAAACTCTTAAAAGTTGACGATTGCCAGCTTATTAACATCATTATATCATAGAAGTTAGGATAACTAAATAAAAAGGCATTTTCGATTAAAAGTCAAAAAATGCTTCGACTTTTCCAAGAGTTTCTCCGTAAAATATGGTACAATGAAAAGTACCGAGCTTCACCCGTTTGCTCTATTATTTTAGCTGAAAATGAAGGTGAAAATCGGGAATTTTTCTAGAAAAGAGTCTTAGTTGTATGAGAAAATTCAATAGCCATTCGATTCCGATTCGGCTTAATTTACTGTTTGCGATTGTTATCCTGCTGTTTATGGCCATTATTGGCCGATTGTTATATATGCAGGTACTGAATAAAGATTTTTATGAAACAAAATTGGCTTCAGCCAGCCAGACTAGGGTGACAACCAGTTCAGCTCGTGGTCAAATCTACGATGCGGCAGGGAAACCCTTGGTAGAAAACACACTCAAGCAAGTTGTTTCTTTCACACGAAACAATAAAATGACGGCAGCAGAGTTAAAGGAGACGGCTAAAAAACTGCTGACCTATGTGAATGTCACTTCCCCTGAACTCACAGACCGTCAGATTGCGGACTATTACTTAGCTGACCAAGAAATCTACAAGAAGACAGTCGAGGCCCTTCCAAGTGACAAACGCCTGGATTCATATGGAAATCGCTTATCTGAAGCGACCCTCTATAATAATGCGGTTGAAAGTATTAACGTGAGTCAGCTTAACTATACGGATGATCAGAAAAAGGAAATCTATCTGTTTAGCCAGCTCAATGCAGTTGGAAATTTCGCGACTGGAACTATTTCAACAGATGCCTTAGATGATACTCAAGTTGCTCTTGTGGCTTCTGCATCTAAGGAATTACCGGGTATTAGCATTTCAACCTCATGGGACCGAAAAGTACTGGACACTTCTCTATCGTCTATCGTCGGTAGCGTTTCAAATGAAAAGTCAGGACTTCCAGCAGAAGAAGTTGATGCTTATCTCAAAAAAAGGGTATTCTCTCAATGACCGAGTGGGAACTTCCTATCTTGAAAAGCAATATGAAGATGTTCTTCAAGGGAAACGCTCCGTCAAAGAAATTCACCTCGACAAACACGGAAATATGGAAAGTGTGGAAAATGTCGAAGAAGGAAGCAAAGGAAACAACATCAAGTTAACGGTTGACCTAGCTTTCCAGAATGGTGTGGACGACCTACTCAAGAGCTACTTCAACTCAGAGTTGGGTAACGGTGGAGCAAAGTACTCTGAAGGAGTCTACGCTGTAGCCCTCAATCCTAAAAACGGTGCAGTTCTGGCGATGTCAGGAGTCAAGCATGATGTCGAATCCGGGAAATTAAGTTCAGATTCGCTTGGAACGATAACCAACGTCTTTGTGCCAGGATCTGTTGTTAAGGCAGCGACCATCAGCTCTGGTTGGGAAAATGGGGTTTTGTCAGGGAATCAAACCTTGACAGATCAACCAATCGTCTTCCAAGGTTCTGCGCCTATCAATTCCTGGTATACCCCTTATTATTATGGTTCTTTCCCGATTACAGCCGTTGAGGCCTTGGAGTATTCATCCAATGCTTACATGGTCCAAACTGCGCTAGGAATCATGGGACAAACCTACACACCAAATATGACAGTCGCAACGGGACAGTTAGAGACTGCAATGGGCAAATTGCGATCAACCTTTGGGGAATATGGACTCGGAGCTTCAACAGGGATTGACCTCCCAGATGAATCTACAGGATTTACGCCAAAAGAATTTGATTTGGGGAACTATATCAATAATTCCTTTGGTCAGTTTGACAACTACACACCGATGCAGCTAGCCCAGTATGTCGCAACCATTGCAAACAATGGTGTGCGTTTAGCTCCTCACATTGTTGAAGGGGTTTATGGAAACAATGACCAAGGTGGCTTAGGCAGTCTGGTTCAAGAAACAGCCACTAAGGAACTAAACAAGGTCAATATCTCAGAATCAGATATGGCTATCTTGCAGCAAGGTTTCTATCAAGTTTCGCATGGAACGAGTGCTCTGACAACTGGTCGTGCCTTTCAAATGGCGCAGCCGTTTCCATCAGCGGGAAAACGGGTACTGCCGAAAGTTACGTTAATGGCGGTCAAAAAGCCAATAATACCAACGCAATCGCCTATGCACCAACCGAAAATCCTCAAATCGCGGTCGCAGTCGTCTTTCCTCATAACACCAACCTTACAAACGGTGTCGGACCTTCGATTGCACGCGACATTATCAATCTTTATCACCAACACCATCCAATGAATTAGAAAGGAACTTATGCTGTATCCAACACCTATTGCCAAGCTGATTGATAGCTATTCAAAGTTACCAGGTATCGGGATCAAAACGGCTACCCGCCTCGCCTTCTATACCATTGGAATGTCCGATGACGATGTCAATGAATTTGCCAAAAATCTCCTGTCTGCTAAACGGGAATTGACCTATTGTTCCATCTGTGGTCGCCTGACGGATGATGACCCTTGCTCTATCTGTACGGATTCGACTCGAGACCAGACAACCATCTTGGTGCTAGAGGATAGTCGCGATGTGGCTGCTATGGAAAATATCCAAGAATACCATGGACTCTATCATGTCTTGCACGGCCTTATTTCTCCTATGAATGGCATCAGCCCAGACGATATCAACCTCAAGAGTCTCATGACCCGTCTCATGGATAGTGAGGTTTCAGAGGTGATCGTAGCAACCAATGCGACAGCGGATGGAGAAGCGACATCTATGTATCTCTCTCGTCTCCTCAAGCCAGCTGGTATCAAAGTCACTCGCCTAGCACGAGGACTAGCCGTGGGAGCAGATATCGAGTATGCGGACGAAGTCACACTCTTACGAGCCATTGAAAATCGGACAGAGTTGTAGGAGTAAATAAATTTACGAACTCAATTCATTTAGTTAAAAACCAAGGAGACCGAATTTGTTTTTATCGGTCTCTTTTATGTTTCTTGAATTCTAGTGCCATGTTCAAGTTTCAAAAAAGAAGTAAATATGATATACTAAAGAACGAGTATTCTATTAGAAAATAGGACAGTAATATGAAACAAACGATTATTCTTTTATACGGTGGACGTAGTGCAGAGCGTGAGGTCTCTGTCCTTTCAGCTGAGAGTGTCATGCGTGCGGTCAACTACGATCGTTTCACAGTCAAGACTTTCTTTATCAGTCAGTCAGGTAACTTTATCAAAACGCAAGAATTTAGCCAGACTCCAGGTCAAGAGGACCGTCTCATGACCAATGAAACCATTGATTGGGATAAGAAAGTTGCACCAAGTGCCATCTACGAAGAAGGTGCAGTAGTCTTTCCAGTTCTTCATGGTCCGATGGGAGAAGATGGCTCTGTTCAAGGATTTCTTGAAGTTTTGAAAATGCCCTATGTCGGCTGCAATATCTTGTCATCTAGTCTTGCCATGGATAAAATCACGACCAAGCGTGTCTTGGAGTCTGCCGGGATTGCCCAAGTTCCTTATGTAGCCATCGTCGAAGGGGATGATATGACTGCTAAAATCGCTGAAGTTGAAGAAAAATTGACTTATCCAGTCTTCACCAAACCGTCAAACATGGGTTCAAGTGTCGGTATTTCTAAGTCTGAAAACCAAGAGGAACTCCGTCAAGCCTTGGAGCTTGCCTTCCAATATGACAGCCGTGTCTTGGTAGAGCAAGGGGTGAATGCTCGTGAAATCGAGGTTGGTCTCTTGGGCAACTACAATGTTAAGAGTACACTTCCTGGTGAAGTGGTCAAGGATGTTGCTTTCTACGACTATGATGCCAAGTATATCGATAACAAGATTACCATGGACATCCCGGCCAAGATTAGTGATGATGTAGTAGCTGTCATGCGTCGAAATGCTGAAACCGCCTTCCGTGCGATCGGTGGCCTCGGTCTATCTCGTTGTGATTTCTTTTATACAGATAAGGGAGAGATTTTCCTAAACGAGCTTAATACCATGCCAGGTTTTACCCAGTGGTCTATGTATCCACTACTTTGGGACAATATGGGAATCAGCTACCCAGAACTAATCGAGCGTTTGGTTGACCTTGCCAAGGAAAGCTTTAACAAGCGCGAAGCGCATTTGCTATAAAAACGAAAGAGAGGGTAGGAGTCAGAACCATCACTGCAAGGTGATTAGAGTTCTCGGGCTTCAACCCTTTTTAAAGGAGTAGAAATGAAATTAACAATCCACGAAGTTGCCCAAGCTGTTGGAGCTAAAAATGATGTTAGTCTTTTTGCGGATACCCAGTTGGAAAAGGCTGAGTTTGACAGTCGTTTGATTGGGATGGGAGATTTGTTTGTGCCACTTAAAGGTGCGCGTGATGGACATGACTTTATCGAAACAGCTTTTGAAAACGGTGCAGCAGTAACCCTCTCCGAGAAAGAGGTTGCAAATCATCCCTACATTCTAGTAGATGACGTTTTGATTGCCTTTCAAACCCTAGCCGCCTACTATCTTGAAAAAACGGCTGTTGATGTCTTTGCCGTTACGGGTTCAAATGGCAAGACAACGACCAAGGATATGCTGGCGCATTTACTGTCAACAACCTACAAGACCTACAAAACTCAAGGCAATTACAATAATGAGATTGGGCTTCCTTACACGGTTCTTCACATGCCTGAAGGGACAGAAAAGTTGGTCTTGGAGATGGGGCAGGATCACTTGGGAGATATCCATCTCTTGTCTGAGTTAGCTCATCCTAGGACAGCCATCGTGACTTTGGTTGGAGAAGCCCATTTGGCCTTTTTCAAAGACCGTTCGGAAATTGCTAAAGGCAAAATGCAAATTGCTGATGGTATGGCTCCGGGTTCCGTTCTCTTAGCACCAGCTGATTCGATTGTAGAGGACTACTTGCCTACTGATAAAAAGGTAGTTCGTTTTGGGCAAGGGGCAGAGTTGGAAATCACAGACTTGGTTGAGCGCAAGGATAGTCTGACCTTTAAGGCTAATTTCTTGGAGCAAGCCCTTGATTTGCCAGTGACTGGTAAGTACAATGCCACCAATGCTATGATTGCATCCTACGTTGCCTTGCAAGAAGGAGTGTCAGAGGAACAGATTCGTCAAGCCTTCCAAAATCTTGACTTGACGCGTAATCGTACTGAGTGGAAGAAAGCTGCCAACGGAGCAGATATTCTGTCAGATGTTTACAATGCCAATCCAACTGCTATGAAGTTGATTTTGGAGACATTCTCTGCCATCCCAGCCAACGAAGGGGGCAAGAAAATCGCTGTTCTAGCAGACATGAAGGAACTTGGTGACCAATCTATCCAACTCCATAACCAGATGATTTTTGAGCCTTTCCCCAGATGTGCTGGATACTGTTATTTTTCTATGGAGAAGACATTGCCGAATTAAGCCAACTTGCTAGTCAAATGTTCCCAATCGGTCACGTTTATTACTTCAAAAAAACAGCCGATGAGGACCAATTTGAAGACCTTGTCAAAGCAAGTCAAGGCAAGCCTCGGTGCCAATGACCAAATCTTGCTTAAAGGCTCTAACTCCATGAATCTAGCTAAGTTGGTAGAAAGTTTAGAAAATGAATGCAAGTGATTTTACCAAGTATCTGCAAAGAATGCTAGCCATTACGGATACTGGATTAACCTTCACAAAAGATCCTTTTGACTGTGAGCGATACGAGGATTTGCGAAGTCTGTTGTCTGAAATGTTGAATCAGGTATCAGACCTCGATGCAGAAGAAGTGGCAGAAGTCATGAAACCAACTTCCGCTTACGCAACTCCTCTGATGGACGTCCGTGCTTGGATTGTTGAGAATGAAAAAGTATGTTTAGTTAGAGGAAAAGGGGAGGATAGTTGGGCTTTGCCAGGTGGTTTTGGTGAAGTCGGCTATTCTCCAACTGAAAATATTCTTAAAGAAATTAAAGAAGAAACCGGTTTTACAGCAAAGGCTGAAAGGTTACTTGCAGTTTTTGACACCAATCGTTTCCAACTACAGAGCAAACAATATGCAAAGTTTGTCTTTGAATGTCAACTTCTTGACGGACAATTTCAAGAAAATCAAGAGATTGCCGACCTTCAATTTTTTGCTATTGACCAACTGCCAGCCTTATCTGAAAAACGCATCACCAAGGAGCAGATGGAGATTCTTTGGCAGGTTTATAAAGGACAAAGAGACCAATATATTGATTAGGTTATGCTAGAGAAGTCTGCAAATCAAAAAAGGGTGTTTGTAAGGTGCATTTCTGCGATACAAATGATATAATAGGTTGCGAATTTAAGCAGCAAGTATTCTATGCATGGTATAGAATCAAGCTTTTTCAAAAAAAATAAAAACTAGAGCAGTGAACTTTCTACTGCTCTGGCTAGATGAACGAGGAATAGAATATGAATTTGTGGGAACAATTATTTACCACACAGATATCAGAACCGCCCCAGTTTGAACTCCACTGGTATATTGGTTTGTTAAGTTTATTGGCTCTTACTTTCTATGTTTCATATCGTTACCGTGACAAGGTGGCTTACCAGCGCTTCATTCAGATCCTTCAGTCTCTTCAACTGATTGTTCTGTATAGCTGGTATTGGGGGAATCAAATGCCCTTATCAGAAAGTTTGCCCTTCTATCATTGCCGTATCGCCATGTTTGTTATGCTCTTGATTCCAGGGACTTCCAAGTACAAGCAATACTTTGCCCTTCTAGGAACCTTTGGAGCAACAGCAGCTCTGGCTTACCCACTCTTTGACCCTTATCCGTTTCCGCACGTGACCATCCTGTCCTTTATCATCGGGCATGTGGCACTTTTGGGGAATGCGCTCTTATACTTGTTTAAGAATTATGAAGCTTCCCTGCTCAATTTGAAAAATGTGACAGTGATTACATTTTCTCTAAACGCCTTGATAGGAGTTGTCAATTTGGTTGTAGGTGGAGATTATGGATTTTTAAATAAACCACCACTAGTGGGAAATCACGGACTATTGGCGAATTACCTCATCGTGTCCAGTGTGTTGGTAGCAGCTATCAGCTTGACTGCAAAAGTACTAGAGGTCTTTTTGCAACAAAGAGCAGAAAAAATGATTCAAGAGAAAGCTTAAAAAGGCCTTCTCTTTTTTGATTAAATATGCAAAATATAGCTGTAAGGATATAAAAATTAATGATTGCTCCTGAGAAAAAAATTGTTTAAAAGACTTTTTACAAAAAAAACCTAGAGGAAATTTATGAAAAAAACTAAGCACGATTGGATTTTTTTGTGTTATAATATTTTGTGAATAGCTGTGTCTCGTCACAGTTATTGAAAATAGAAGTGAGAAACTTGGAAGACAGAGAGGACGCAATGTAATGACTAGAGATGGTTTTTTTACAGGCTTAGATATCGGAACTAGCTCCATCAAAGTGCTGGTTGCCGAACATAGAGATGGTGAAGTAAATGTAATTGGCGTTAGCAATGCCAAGAGTAAAGGTGTCAAAGACGGGATTATCGTTGATATTGAGGCTGCTGCTTCAGCAATTAAATCCGCAATTTCCCAGGCAGAAGAGAAGGCAGGAATTTCAATTAAGTCTGTCAATGTTGGTTTACCAGCAAATCTCTTGCAGGTTGAACCAACTCAAGGAATGATTCCTGTAACATCAGATACAAAAGAAATTACAGATCAAGACGTAGAGAATGTTGTCAAATCAGCTTTGACGAAGAGCATGACGCCTGATCGTGAAGTGATTACTTTCATTCCAGAAGAATTTATCGTAGATGGTTTCCAAGGTATTCGTGACCCTCGTGGCATGATGGGGGTGCGTTTGGAAATGCGTGGTTTACTTTACACAGGGCCTCGTACCATTCTTCATAACCTTCGTAAAACCGTAGAGCGTGTGGGAATTCATGTTGACAACGTCATCATCTCACCATTAGCGATTGTAAATTCAGTTCTTAATGAGGGAGAACGTGAGTTTGGCGCGACAGTGATTGATATGGGTGGTGGACAGACTACAGTTGCAACTATTCGCAATCAAGAATTGCAATTTACAAACATTTACCAAGAGGGTGGAGAATATGTCACTAAAGATATTTCCAAGGTCTTAAAAACATCCCAAAAAATCGCGGAAAGTTTAAAACTAAACTATGGTGAAGCTTATGTTCCACTAGCAAGTAACGAGACTTTCCAAGTTGAAGTCATTGGTGAAGTAGAGCCCGTTGAAGTGACAGAAAGTTACTTGGCAGAAATTATTTCAGCACGTATCAAACATATTTTTGATCAAATTAAACAGGAGTTAGACAGAAGGCACTTGTTGGATCTACCAGGTGGTATCGTTCTGATCGGCGGAAATGCGATTTTACCAGGAGTTGTCGAATTGGCGCAAGAAGTGTTTGGTGTTCGAGTGAAACTCTATGTGCCAAATCAAGTGGGAATTCGCAACCCTGCTTTTGCCCATGTGATCAGCTTGTCTGAGTTTGCAGGTAAATTGACAGAAGTGAATCTTCTGGCTCAAAAGGCAGTCAGAGGAGATGAATTCCTTCGCCAAAAACCAATTAATTTTGGTGTTTCAAATCAGAGTGTGACACCAATTATACAATCAACTCCAGTGCAACCAGCTACTGCAGCAACTGAAATCACATCTGACAGTGGCCTTGCTCCAAGAGACGAATTCCAAGCAAGTTCTCAAGATAAACCGAAATTAACAGACCGTTTCCGTAGCTTGATCGGAAGCATGTTTGATGAATAAAAGAGGAAAAGAAATTATGACATTTTCATTTGATACAGCAGCTGCTCAAGGTGCAGTTATTAAAGTAATTGGTGTCGGTGGAGGCGGTGGTAATGCTATTAACCGCATGATCGACGAAGGTGTTTCAGGAGTAGAATTCATTGCGGCGAACACAGACGTACAAGCCTTAAGCAGTACAAAAGCTGAAACAGTTATCCAACTCGGACCAAAATTGACTCGTGGCTTGGGTGCTGGAGGTCGACCTGAGGTTGGTCGTAAGGCTGCTGAAGAAAGCGAAGAAGCATTGACAGCAGCGATTAGCGGGGCAGACATGGTCTTTATCACTGCTGGTATGGGTGGTGGATCTGGTACAGGAGCTGCCCCTGTTATTGCACGTATTGCTAAAGATTTAGGTGCCCTTACAGTTGGTGTTGTGACACGTCCTTTTGGCTTTGAAGGAAGCAAACGTGGTCAGTACGCTGTAGAAGGAATCAACGAACTTCGCGAACATGTTGATACTTTGTTGATTATTTCAAATAACAACTTGCTTGAAATTGTTGATAAGAAGACACCGCTTCTTGAAGCTCTTAGTGAAGCAGATAACGTCCTTCGCCAAGGTGTTCAAGGGATTACAGACTTGATTACTAACCCAGGTTTGATCAACCTTGACTTTGCTGACGTGAAAACGGTTATGGCAAACAAAGGGAATGCCCTTATGGGTATCGGTATTGGCAGTGGAGAAGAGCGTGTCGTTGAAGCGGCTCGTAAAGCGATTTACTCACCACTTCTTGAAACAACCATTGACGGTGCTGAAGATGTCATCGTCAACGTTACTGGTGGTCTTGATTTGACCTTGATTGAAGCAGAAGAGGCTTCTGAAATTGTCAATCAAGCAGCAGGCCAAGGAGTGAATATCTGGCTTGGAACCTCTATTGACGAAAGCATGAAGGATGAAATCCGTGTTACTGTTGTAGCGACAGGTGTTCGTCAAGAGCGAGTGGAAAGTTGTTGGTTCTCCAGTAAAACAAGCGGCTCGTCGTGAAGCCTCAAGACAACCGCACCCTCAAAATTTTGATCGTCATTTTGACCTAGAAGATACAGCAGAATTACCAAAACAAAGCCAACGACGCTTTGAAACAAGTCAATCTTCTGCTTTTGGTGATTGGGACTTGCGCCGTGAATCAATCGTTCGTCAAACTGATTCAGTCGTATCACCGGTAGAACGTTTCGAAGCACCGACTTATCAGGACGAAGATGAGTTGGACACACCTCCATTCTTCAAGAATCGTTAATCAATGGATTTGAAAAAAAATACAGAGTTCGTTTTTCAGCAGGTCGCTGAAGCTAGCCGAGAAGCAAATCGTGATCCAGCTTCTGTTTCAATTATTGCAGTGACGAAATATGTGGACGTAAAAACAGCGGAAGCCTTGCTTCCCCTGGGTGTTCATCATATTGGTGAAAATCGTGTTGATAAATTTTTAGAAAAATATCAGACGTTAAAAGAATTCCCTGTCACTTGGCATTTGATTGGAACGCTACAAAGACGGAAGGTCAAAGAAGTAATCCCTTTTGTGGATTACTTTCATGCTTTAGATTCCTTAAAATTGGCGCAGGAGATTCAAAAGAGAACAGATCATGTTATCAAGTGTTTCCTACAGGTCAATATTTCAGGAGAAGAAAGCAAGCACGGTTTTTCAAAAAAAGAATTACTAGAACTTTTGCCAGACTTGGCTCAGCTAGATCAGATTGAGTATGTTGGTTTGATGACCATGGCTCCTTTTGAGGCAGATTCTGATGAATTGAAACAAATTTTCAAGAAAACTCAGGAACTGCAAGCAGAAATTAGAGAAAAACAAATTCCTAATATGCCGATGACAGAGTTGAGCATGGGCATGAGTCGTGACTATAAGGAAGCGATTCAATTTGGTTCGACCTTTGTTCGAATTGGCACAGCATTTTTTAAATAGGAGAGATCTATGTCTTTAAAAGATAGATTTGATAAATTTATAGATTATTTTACAGAAGATGGGGAAGAAACAACTGCGACTTATCAACCTCAGGATGAGCAGATGATTGCTTCATCGAGTTCAGCTTCTAAAGAACTGCCAGCGCAGTTTCAATCAACCACTTCAAAAGATGCCAACATCACTCGCTTACATGCTCGCCAACAAGAATTGGCTATGCAAGCCATCGTACAGATGAAAAAGTGACGATTGATGTTCGTTATCCTAGAAAATATGAGGATGCAACAGAGATTGTGGATTTATTGGCTGGAAATGAAAGTATCTTGATTGACTTCCAGTACATGACAGAGGTTCAGGCTCGTCGTTGTCTAGACTATCTGGACGGTGCTCGTCATGTTTTGGCAGGTAATCTGAAAAAAGTTGCGAGTACAATGTATTTGTTGACACCAGTCAATGTGGTTGTGAATATTGAAGATATCAAGTTGCCTGATGATTCTCAAAGTGCAGAATTTGGTTTTGATATTAAACGAAGTAGAGCGAAATAATGATTTTTCTGATTCGTCTAATCCAAAATGCAGTGAATATCTATTCCCTGCTTTTGTTAATCTATGCACTCCTCTCTTGGTTTCCAAATTCTTACGGTAGTTCACTAGAACGTTTACTGGAAAAGCTGATTAGACCGATTGTTGATCCACTTCGCCGTTTACCTTTACAATTTGGAGGTTTGGATTTATCCATTTGGCTAGCAATCTTAATCGTCCGTTTTTTGGGTGACAGCTTGATTCGTTTCTTGTTGATACTATGATGACAAATAAAGCGATTTACCAGCACTTTTCTCTTGATGATACTCCCTTTATTGATAAGGGATTAGAGTGGATCAAGCGGGTGGAAGATACTTATACTCCTGTCCTCACTGCTTTTGTCAATCCGCATCAGGAACATATACTGAGGGTTTTGGCTGGGACCTATGGACTGGGCTGTGTGAGTAGCGGAGAATATATCCATACAGAATTTGTCCGTGTCCTTCTGTATCCGGACTATTTCAGTCCGACACTGTCAGATTTTGAAATAGCATTGTTAGAGATCCGTTATCCAAGTAGATTTGAACAGCTAACACATGCAAAGATTTTGGGGACAATCATCAATCAACTAGGAATTGATCGTAAGCTCTTTGGTGATATCTTGGTAGATGAAAAGAGAGCACAGATTTTTGTCAATCGTGATTTTATCCCTCTGTTTCAGGACGGGATACAAAAGATTGCCAGACTACCTGTGTCGCTGGAGGAATGTCCTTTCACCGATAAAATCATATCTGAGATCAATTATCAAGAACAAGAGATTTTGATTTCCAGTTTTCGTTTGGATGCCCTCTTATCAAGTGCCTTGAAATTATCCAGAAAGCAGGCTGGTCAACTGATAGAGAAAAAATCTGTTCAGGTAAACTACCACCCCATTGAAAAATTAGATTATCTAGTAGCTGTAGGGGATTTGATTAGTGTGAGAAAGTTTGGTCGTCTGAAGATTGTCAAAGAAAATGGGCAAACTAAAAGGGATAAGATAAAACTGACTATCCAATTATTATTAAGTAAGTGAGGAAAAGTATGCCAATTACATCATTAGAAATTAAAGATAAAACCTTTTCTACGAAATTCAGAGGGTTTGATCCAGAAGAAGTAGATGAATTTCTTGATATTGTTGTTCGTGATTACGAGGACTTAGTTCGCAATAATCACGAAATGGAAAGACACATTAGAAGTTTAGAAGAGCGCTTATCTTACTTTGATGAGATGAAGGATTCGTTGAGCCAGTCTGTTTTGATTGCTCAAGATACGGCTGAACGTGTAAAGCAAGCTGCTCAAGAGCGCTCAAACAATATTATTCAACAGGCTGAGCAAGATGCCCAGCGCCTCCTTGAAGAGGCAAAATACAAGGCTAATGAAATCCTACGTCAGGCAACAGATAATGCTAAGAAAGTAGCTGTTGAGACAGAAGAGTTGAAGAACAAGAGTCGTGTATTCCATCAACGCCTCAAGTCTACGATTGAGAGCCAGTTGGCAATTGTCGAATCTTCAGATTGGGAAGATATTCTTCGTCCGACTGCGACTTATCTCCAAACAAGTGATGAAGCCTTCAAGGAAGTCGTAGGTGAGGTCTTGGGAGAAGCTGTTCCTTCGCAACCAGAAGAAGAGCCGATTGATGTGACTCGCCAATTTTCACCTGAAGAAATGGCTGAGTTACAAGCCCGCATCGAAGCAGGTAACAAAGAATTAGCTGAGTTTGAAGCTCAGCAGGCTAACAGTCAAGCGGAAAGTCATGTGTTAGACATCAATACGGTTGTAGAAGAGATACAGTCTCATTCAGTTGAACCACAACATGAGGATTCAGAAATGATGACAGAGTATTTCTCAGTATCGCCATCAGCAACTGGAACTGCTTCTTCAACTACTAGACATGAAGCACAACAAGAATCCGTTACAATATTATAAGAAATAAATGTGAGAACAATATCTGGCCAACTATATTTTCAGCGAGTAGGAGATGGTGTGAATCCTGCAATCCCTAGTGGTCAGATTATCCTCTCAAGCAATCCAGTCTGAAAAGAGTAAGATTGGACGTTCCCCACGTTACGGGAAAAGAGGAAAAGAGACTTTGTCTTTTTTCGAACAAAGGTGGTACCACGATTTTCGTCCTTTTTGCGAATCGTGGTTTTTAATTTGTCTATATAATAAAGGAGATATAATGAAACTCAAAGATACCCTAAATCTTGGAAAAACTGAATTTCCAATGCGTGCTGGACTTCCTACTAAAGAACCACTATGGCAAAAAGAGTGGGACGAAGCGAAACTTTACCAACGTCGTCAAGAATTGAACCAAGGAAAACCCCATTTCACCTTGCATGATGGACCTCCCTATGCCAACGGAAATATCCACGTTGGGCACGCCATGAACAAGATTTCTAAAGATATTATTGTTCGTTCTAAGTCTATGTCAGGATTTTACGCACCTTATATTCCAGGTTGGGATACACATGGTCTGCCAATCGAGCAAGTTTTGGCAAAACAAGGTGTCAAACGCAAAGAAATGGACTTGGTTGAGTACTTGAAACTTTGCCGCGAGTACGCTCTTTCTCAAGTTGATAAACAACGTGAAGACTTTAAACGTTTGGGTATTTCTGGTGACTGGGAAAATCCTTATGTGACTTTGACTCCAGACTATGAAGCGGCTCAAATCCGTGTCTTTGGTGAAATGGCTAAAAAAGGCTATATCTACCGTGGTGCCAAGCCAGTTTACTGGTCATGGTCATCTGAATCAGCTCTTGCAGAAGCAGAAATTGAATATCATGACTTGCTTTCAACTTCCCTTTACTATGCTAACCGTGTCAAAGACGGAAAAGGTGTCCTAGATACTGATACTTACATCGTTGTTTGGACAACTACTCCATTTACCATTACAGCATCTCGTGGTTTGACTGTTGGAGCGGATATTGACTACGTAGTCGTACAACCTGCTGGTGAAGTTCGTAAGTTTGTGGTTGCTTCAGAATTGTTGACTAGTTTGTCTGAAATTTGGTTGGGCTGATGTTCAGGTCTTGGCAACCTACCGTGGTCAAGAATTGAACCATATCGTAACAGCTCACCCTTGGGATACGGCTGTAGATGAGTTGGTAATCCTTGGTGACCACGTTACGACTGACTCTGGTACTGGTATCGTCCATACAGCCCCTGGTTTTGGTGAGGACGACTACAATGTCGGTGTTGCTAACGGTCTTGAAGTTGCTGTAACAGTTAATGAACGCGGTATTATGATGGCCAATGCTGGCTCTGACTTTGAAGGTCAATTCTATGACAAGGTTGTACCAACTGTTATCGAAAAACTTGGTAATCTTCTCCTTGCGCAAGAAGAAATCTCTCACTCCTATCCATTTGACTGGCGTACGAAAAAACCAATCATCTGGCGTGCAGTACCACAGTGGTTTGCCTCAGTATCTAAATTCCGCCAAGAAATCTTGGACGAAATTGAAAAAGTGAAGTTCCACTCAGAATGGGGTAAAGTACGCCTTTACAACATGATTCGTGACCGTGGCGACTGGGTTATCTCTCGTCAACGTGCTTGGGGAGTTCCTCTTCCAATCTTCTACGCTGAAGACGGCACACCAATCATGACAGCTGAAACTATTGAACACGTGGCTCAACTCTTTGAGGAACATGGTTCTATCATCTGGTGGGAACGTGATGCCAAATATCTCTTGCCAGAAGGATTTACGCATCCAGGTTCACCAAATGGCGAGTTCAAAAAGAAACAGACATCATGGACGTATGGTTTGACTCAGGTTCGTCATGGAATGGAGTGGTAGTAAACCGTCCAGAACTCAAATATCCAGCAGACCTTTACCTAGAAGGTTCTGACCAATACCGTGGTTGGTTTAACTCTTCACTCATCACATCTGTTGCCAACCATGGCGTAGCGCCTTACAAACAAATCTTGTCACAAGGTTTTGCCCTTGACGGTAAAGGTGAGAAGATGTCTAAATCTCTTGGAAATACCATTGCTCCAAGCGATGTTGAAAAACAATTTGGTGCGGAAATCTTACGTCTCTGGGTAACTAGTGTTGACTCAAGCAACGACGTGCGTATCTCTATGGATATCTTAAGTCAAGTCTCTGAAACTTACCGTAAGATTCGTAACACCCTTCGTTTCTTGATTGCTAACACATCTGACTTTAACCCAGCTGAAGATACAGTAGCTTACGAAGAACTTCGTTCAGTTGATAAGTACATGACTATCCGATTTAACCAACTTGTTAAGACCATTCGTGATGCCTATGCTGACTTCGAATTCTTGACAATCTACAAGTCCTTGGTAAACTTTATCAATGTTGACTTGTCAGCCTTCTACCTTGATTTTGCTAAAGATGTTGTTTACATCGAAGGTGCCAAATCACTCGAACGCCGTCAAATGCAGACTGTCTTCTATGACATCCTTGTCAAAAACACGAAACTCTTGACACCAATCCTTCCTCACACTGCGGAAGAAATCTGGTCATATCTTGAGTTTGAAGCTGAAGACTTTGTTCAATTGTCAGAATTGCCAGAAGCGGAAACATTTGCTAACCAGGAAGAAATCTTGGATACTTGGGCAGCCTTCATGGACTTCCGCGGACAAGCTCAAAAAGCCTTGGAAGAAGCTCGTAATGCAAAAGTTATCGGAAAATCGCTTGAAGCACACTTGACAGTTTATCCAAATGAAGTGGTGAAAACTCTGCTTGGAGCAGTGGACAGCAATGTGGCTCAACTCTTGATTGTATCAGAATTGACCATCGCAGAAGGAGCAGCCCCAGAAGGCGCAGTTAGCTTTGAGGATGTTGCCTTCACAGTTGAACGCGCTGCAGGTGAAGTTTGTGACCGTTGCCGTCGTATCGATCCAACTACTGCAGAACGCAGTTACCATGCAGTTATCTGTGACCACTGTGCAAGCATCGTAGAAGAAAACTTTGCGGATGCAGTTGCAGAAGGATTTGAAGCAAAATAATCAGAAAGAGACTGAGAAAGGTCGCTAAAATCATAAAAACGCATAATATCAAGAGTTCAAGTGCTTTGATATTATGCGTTTTATCATGGGAAAATTTACTAGTCCATTTCCTAAAATGAAGTTCTTCCTGGCCTGTCCGTGTAGATGGTTAACATAATCTAGTATTCAGTTTTCTCATGATTTTTATATTTGCTAATAATTATAAAAAGAATTATGGAGCTTAAAATTCTTTAGAGAGTTTAAAAGGGTATTAATATTCATTATAAAATTTTATAGAAATGTTTAATTTTTATTGAAATTATGATAGAATAATACCTATAAAAATTTTAAGGAGATTATTATGAAAACAAATACACTTGCTCGTGTTAACGCTATTTTTGGTCTTATTTCAGGAATTGTATTGCTTTTAGCGCCAGTCATCATGTTTATGATGGCTGTTGGAGCTGCTGCAGCGACTGAAGACGCAGATGTAACAGTTGGGACATTGACAGGGCTCTCAATTATTTTGTCATTGGTTAAAATTGCTGTTTTAGTATTGGGAATTGTGGCTATAGTTTATTATAAAGATGATGAACGTGTTACGAATGCACCTTCTGTTTTGCTCATTGTAGGTGGTGCGGTCGGCTTGATTCCATTTTTAGGATGGGTAGGTGGAATTCTAACCATTATTGGTGGTTCACTCTACTTTGGAACATTGAAAAAATTTGTAATTGAAGAGTAGTAGTTTTTTAATTATTTAGGAGAGACTGCTTCATTTTCTGTTGAGAACAATTATGATAATATAATAAAGAGAAGGCTGAGAGGCTCTTCTCTTTTTCGTTGATTTTCACTAGCTTTTTTGTGAAAAATTGTGTAAAATGGAATAGATAAACGAGGGCAACCTCGAAAAATAAAAGGAGAATCCATCTAATGGTAAAATTGGTTTTTGCTCGCCACGGTGAGTCTGAATGGAACAAAGCTAACCTTTTCACTGGTTGGGCTGATGTTGATTTGTCTGATAAAGGAACACAACAAGCGATTGACGCTGGTAAATTGATCAAAGAAGCTGGTATCGAATTTGACCAAGCTTACACTTCAGTATTGAAACGTGCGATCAAAACAACAAACTTGGCTCTTGAAGCTGCTGACCAACTTTGGGTTCCAGTTGAAAAATCATGGCGCTTAAACGAACGTCACTACGGTGGTTTGACTGGTAAAAACAAGGCTGAAGCTGCTGAACAATTTGGTGATGAGCAAGTTCACATCTGGCGTCGTTCATACGATGTATTGCCTCCAAACATGGACCGTGATGATGAGCACTCAGCTCACACTGACCGTCGTTACGCTTCACTTGACGACTCAGTTATCCCAGATGCTGAAAACTTGAAAGTGACTTTGGAACGTGCCCTTCCATTCTGGGAAGACAAAAATCGCTCCAGCACTTAAAGATGGTAAAAACGTATTCGTAGGAGCTCACGGTAACTCAATCCGTGCCCTTGTAAAACACATCAAACGCTTGTCAGACGACGAAATCATGGACGTGGAAATCCCTAACTTCCCACCATTGGTATTCGAATTTGACGAAAAATTGAACGTAGTTTCTGAATACTACCTTGGAAAATAATCTATAAACAGAAAGCCTAGATTACTAGGCTTTTTTGTTTTTGCTTCTAGTTTCCAACTAGTTGAAAAAGCGTTATAATGATAGTAAAGAGTGACTTAATTGTAAGAAAGAGAGAAGGACGATGGCTTATATTGAAATGAAACACAGCTACAAGCGTTACCAGGTTGGGGATACGGAGATTGTGGCTAATCGAGATGTGAATTTTGAAATTGAAAAGGGGGAGCTGGTTATCATACTTGGTGCTTCAGGTGCGGGAAAATCAACCGTTCTCAATCTCCTAGGAGGTATGGATACCAATGATGAGGGGGAGATTTGGATTGATGGTGCCAATATTGCCAACTATAGTTCGCACCAACGAACAAACTATCGTCGTGAAGATGTGGGCTTTGTTTTTCAGTTTTACAATCTAGTCTCCAATCTGACAGCCAAGGAAAATGTGGAACTGGCTTCAGAAATCGTGACAGATGCCTTGGATCCAGAGCAAGTGCTCAAAGACGTAGGGCTAGGTCATCGCCTCAATAACTTTCCAGCCCAGCTTTCTGGAGGGGAGCAACAGCGAGTCTCCATTGCACGCGCTGTAGCCAAAAATCCTAAAATTCTCCTCTGTGATGAACCGACAGGTGCCTTGGATTACCAGACGGGGAAGCAAGTCTTGAAGATTCTCCAAGACATGTCTCGTCAAAAAGGAGCGACGGTGATTATCGTGACCCACAATGGCGCGCTAGCCCCTATTGCAGATCGGGTGATTCACATGCGCGATGCCACGGTTAAGAGTATGACGATCAATGAGCATCCGCAGGATATCGATACATTGGAGTATTAGCATGAAAAAAACATACCGAAAAGACTTGCTCCAGTCAGTGACGACTTCAAAAGGACGCTTTGTTTCTATCTTGACCTTGATGATGCTGGGTTCTTTAGCTCTAGTTGGCCTCAAAGTGGCCAGTCCAAACATGGAACGTACGGCAGAAGATTATCTCCGTAAAGCCAATACTCTGGATCTGGCCGTGATAGCAGATTATGGCTTGGACAAAGAAGACCAAGACGAACTAAAGACACTTCAAAGAGCAAGTGTTGAGTTTGGCTATATGGCAGACCTAACCGTTGAAATAGTGAAGAAGCGGTTCGACTTTATTCCAAACCAGAGAGCATTTCAACCTTCCAACTGACAGAAGGGCTACTGCCAGGGGCTGATGGGGAAATTGCCTTGGCTGATTTCTGGAAAGACCGCTATCAGATTGGGCAGACCATTATCTTTACTAAGAAAGAAGAAAAGTCCGTCGTAAAATCCCAAACTTTCACAATTACTGGATTTGTTCAGTCGGGTGAGATCCTTTCTCAAAAAGACTTAGGGAGTTCTAGCAGTGGAAATGGAAGCTTGGCTGGCTATGGAGTGATTTTACCCAGTCAGTTTGACTCAGATGTCTATAGTATCGCGCGTGTGCGCTATGACGATTTAAAAAATCTGGATGCTTTTTCATCAAACTATAAGACCAAACGATCCCAACATCAGGAAGAGTTGCAAGACTTGCTGGAAGATAATGGTCAAAAAAGATTGGCAAGTATCAAAGCAAATGGGCAGAAGAGCCTGAAAGATGGGAAAGAACAGCTCCAAACTGCTGAAAGCAACCTTGAAAATGGCAAGAGTCAGTTAGAACAGGCTGAAAGTCGATTAAAAACTCAAGAAGAACAAGTGACCGCTTTACCAGAACCGCAAAAGAGCCAAACCAAGGGACAGCTGACAAAAGCTAAGGAAGAATTGGCGACTAAAAAAGAAAAACTGGCTCAGACGGAGAGTGATCTATCTAAGGAAAAAGAGAAACTTGAACAGCGTCAGAAAGAGCTTGATGAACTGGCAGAGCCGACTTACCACGTATACAACCGCCAAACCATGCCAGGTGGACAAGGTTATCTCATGTATAGTAACGCTTCAGCCAGTATTCGTTCTGTCGGAAATATCTTTCCAGTGGTGCTTTATATGGTCGCTGCAATGGTGACCTTTACAACGATGACTCGCTTTGTGGACGAAGAGCGTACCAATGCTGGTATTTTCAAGGCCCTAGGTTACCGTAACCGAGATATAGTTGCCAAGTTTGTCCTCTATGGTTTTCTTGCAGGAACTGTGGGAACCATTATAGGAACACTTCTTGGACATTATCTCCTTGCCGGCGTGATTTCGGATGTTATAACAGCTGGGATGGTTGTTGGAAAAAGTCAGGAGTATTTTTACTGGTCTTATAGCCTTCTTGCCCTAGCCTTAAGTTGGGTATCCAGCGTTTTGCCAGCTTATCTGGTAGCGCGAAGGGAGTTGCACGATGAAGCAGCCCAACTTTTGCTTCCCAAACCTCCCGTTAAAGGATCAAAGATTTTGATGGAACGGTTGAGCTTTATATGGAGTCATTTGAGCTTTACTCATAAGGTTACGGCAAGAAATATCTTTCGTTATAAGCAACGAATGTTGATGACCATTTTTGGAGTTGCAGGTTCGGTTGCTCTCTTATTTGCTGGTCTTGGCATTCAGTCATCTGTGGGAGGAGTTTCCGAGCGCCAATTTGAACAAATCCAGCAATACCAGATGATTGTAGCGGAAAAGAGCAGTGCAACGGAACAAGAAAAGGCCGATTTAGAAAGTGCCTTGCAAGCTGAACCTATCCATGCTTATCAAAAGATTTACTCTAAATCCATTGAAAAAGATTTTAAAGGGAAAGCAGGACTTCAAAACATCACCATGATGGTTACTAGTGGTGAAGACTTCAAACCCTTTATCGCATTAGAGGAAAATAGGCGAGAGTTGCAGGTCACTGATGGAGCGGTCGTGAGTCAAAAATTAGCCCAACTAGCAGGTGTTACGATTGGAGACAAGCTGGAGTTTGATGGGAAGGAAATCAAGGTCGCGGCTATTTCTGAAAACTATGTTGGACACTTTGTTTATCTCAACAGAGCGACTTACGAACAAGTCTACGGCACCAGCCCGCAAGACAATACCTACCTAGTAAAATTAAAAGAGCCGACACCTTCCAATACGGAGAAAGAAGCTGCTACCTTTATGGAAAAAGCAGCTGTTTCTGGGGTAGTCCAAAATGCGACGGCCATCCATCTCTTTGAATCCGTGGCTAGTTCGCTCAATAAAACCATGGCAATCCTTGTCCTTGTTTCCGTCTTACTAGCCATTGTCATTCTTTACAATCTTACCAATATCAATGTGTCAGAACGTATCCGCGAACTTTCGACTATCAAGGTTCTCGGTTTCCACAATAAAGAAGTGACCCTCTATATCTACCGCGAGACCATAGTGCTATCCCTTGTGGGGATTGTTCTCGGTTTGGTAGCTGGCTACTATTTACATCAATTTTTGATACAAATGATTTCACCTGCCACCATACTTTTTTATCCACGAGTCAGCTGGGAAGTCTATGCTCTTCCAATCGTCACAGTGACTGTAATCATAGCCTTACTGGGCCTCTTTGTCAATCACCACTTGAGAAAGGTGGATATGCTTGAAGCCCTGAAATCAGTAGAGTAATTCAAGGTTTTAAACAGTAAATCAGTTGACAAAGTCTCTGCTTCTTGGTAGAATAAGAACTGTCGTAAAGACAAATAACTTCTTCTTGGTTACAGGCATGCCAACCTGTCACTCGGATGAAGCCAAATAAAAAGGAGAAACATCATGGCAATCTCAAAAGAGAAAAAAAATGAAATCATCGCACAATATGCACGTCACGAAGGTGATACAGGTTCAGTAGAGGTTCAAGTTGCTGTCCTTACTTGGGAAATCAACCACCTTAACGAACACATCAAACAACACAAAAAAGACCACGCTACTTACCGTGGATTGATGAAGAAAATCGGTCGCCGTCGTAACTTGCTTGCATACTTGCGTAAAAACGACGTTAACCGTTACCGTGAGTTAATCAACTCTCTAGGACTTCGTCGTTAATCTTGCGTCTAAAACGTTTCTATACTTCGTTGCCTTCGCCTCGATGTACCATCAGTACAATCTTCGGCTTGTCGCCTAGTCTATAAACGTTTTATCCAGCAAGAATAAAGCTCTCTGATTTCAGAGGGCTTTTTATGTTGTCACCTTATCTCGATATACTCAAGTATAATCTTTGGTTACGGTTCCTAGCACTGTAAGGTAAAATAAACCAGATCATCTCCCTTCGGGGAGATTTTTTTGTTTTACTAACATTTTTGTACAATCTTCGCCTCGTCGCCTAGTCTATAAACGTTTTATCCAGCAAGAATCATGATGCTAAGGGCGTTAAAAATCCGTATGAAAATAGGGAAAGGAAACAGTGTTCGATGAACATAAGGAGTTTTATCTTTTTCACTAGGATTTTAGCCCGAGCTCAAATCAGCTCTCTGATATTCAGAGGGCTTTTTTATTGAGGTTTTATCGGTCACAATTTTGGAGACTACAAAAACCATTTCCATAAGCAAATGTAAAACCTCTGTGTTTTATCGGTCACAATTTTGGAGACTACAAAAACTGGTAATGCTCAATCATATCATACTTATCCGTTTTATCGGTCACAATTTTGGAGACTACAAAAACCGTTAGAGTAGGCACGAACTGGGATTTTTCGTTTTATCGGTCACAATTTTGGAGACTACAAAAACCTCAAATAGTATCAGCTAGTTACACCATAAAGGTGCGCATCTACTCGGCTTGAAAAGTCGAGTAGATGTCTGCAAGCCCCCTCGGAGAGCCCACACTTTACGAAGTAAAGTATAGTATGTTATACTTTACATGGAAGTAGTCACCGAATTTCAGTTAGAAATTACTTTATAACTACGTTTTGAGGAGGAGTAAAATGCTTTCCTACGTTCGACATTACCCACTAGCGATAGCTAAATTAATGTGTCTGTGCTCTCCTAAAATCTGCTGATTTATTACTGACTAATACAGGAGGCTTTTATGGGACAGACAATCATATCTGCTATTGGTGTTTATATTTCCACCAGTATCGATTATTTAATTATTTTAATTATTTTATTTGCACAGCTATCACAGAATAAACAGAAATGGCATATTTATGCGGGGCAATATCTAGGAACAGGCTTACTTGTAGGGGCGAGTTTAGTTGCTGCTTATGTCGTTAATTTCGTGCCTGAAGAATGGATGGTTGGATTGCTTGGTTTAATCCCTATCTATTTAGGGATTCGCTTTGCAATTGTTGGAGAAGGTGAGGAAGAAGAGGAAGAAATTATTGAAAGATTAGAACAAAGCAAGGCAAATCAACTGTTTTGGACAGTTACATTGCTGACAATTGCGTCTGGCGGAGATAATTTAGGTATCTATATACCTTATTTTGCTTCGTTAGATTGGTCACAGACCCTCGTGGCGTTGCTTGTGTTTGTAATCGGCATAATTATCTTTTGCGAGATTAGTCGGATGTTATCCTCTATTCCGTTAATATTCGAGACAATTGAAAAATACGAGCGAATCATTGTGCCCATAGTATTCATTCTACTTGGACTATACATCATGTATGAAAATGGCACGATAGAGACTTTTCTGATCGTGTAGATTTTTTTGTTTCACTAGGATTTTAGCCCGGGCTCAAATCAAGCTCTCTGATTTCAGAGGGCTTTTTATGTTGTCACCTTACCTCGATATACTCAAGTATAATCTTCGGTTACGGTTCCTAGCACTGTAAGGTAAAATAAACCAGATCATCTCCCTTCGGGGAGATTTTTTTGTTTCACTAACATTTTTGTACAATCTTCGGCTTGTCTATATATGTCTCCATCCTTGTTCATCTAGTAGAAATATGGTATACTTTTTATGAGAATTTTCTAAATTTTTAATTTTGTCTAAGGAGGTTTTCATGCTTTCCAAATTTTCTGGAAGCCGACAAGATTTACAATTTGTGTTACTTTTAGGTGTTTTGCTAGGTATTTTAGGGATTTCACTTTTTCTTGCTGTTTCTATGGGATCCGTAGCGATTGACTTAGGAGATACCTATCGGATCATTTTGAGCAGGTTGGGTTTTCCTCTTGAGATAGGAGAGGTTTCCAAGTCTACTCTTGCCATTGTATGGAATATGAGGTTCCCCCGAGTATTGTTAGGCTTGATAGTAGGGGCTGGTCTTTCTATGTGTGGTAGCGTGATGCAGTCTACAGTGAACAATCCCATCGCAGAGCCTTATGTCTTAGGAATTTCTGCGGGTGCAACTCTAGGGGCAACTTTGAGCATCATTCTTGGTTTAAAATTGGTGATTAGCCTTGGAGCTTTCCTTGGAGCTATTTGGCAACAATCGCTGTCCTTATCATTGCCTCTATGCAGGGAAGGATGACGACTTCTAGTCTGATTTTATCAGGAACGGTGGTCAACGCTCTCTTTCTAGCCTTTTCCAACTTTATTATCTCAGTTGGGGCTAATGCTGACAGTGTGATGACCATTAAGTTTTGGACTATGGGCTCGCTTGCCGGGACTACCTGGTCTGACTTAGTCCTGCCAACTATAGTAGTAGGAATGGCCTTTCTATTTTTCGCTACTCAGTATCGTGTTTTCAATGCGATGATGATGGGAGATGAGGCTGCTTTAACTTTGGGTATTCCCTTACGCTTTTATTGGTATCTTTATGTGACCATGGTGGCTGTTCTGACAGCAGTCTTAGTAGCAACTTGTGGGATTATTGGATTTGTTGGTCTAATTACTCCTCACTTAGCTCGAGGCTTAGTAGGAACGAATTACAGGGGGCTTTTTCCTGTTGCGACCTTACTGGGTGCTCTCTTTGTCGTCTGGGCAGATGTACTTTCTCGTGTCATCATTCCAAATGCTGAGATGCCAATTGGTATTTTCACAGCCTTGGTAGGTGCTCCCTTTTTTTATCTACATTGTTGGAGGTAGGCGAAGGGAGGTGAGGGCCTGATATGGACTTGATTTGTCAGGATGTCCACTTTGGACTAGGAGAGAAAAAAATCCTCAAAGGAGTTTCTCTTAAGGTCGAGGGGCATCAATTTCACACGATACTAGGACCAAATGGAAGTGGAAAAACCAGCTTGCTTAAACTCCTCTATCGTCAGGAAAAGGCAGACAAAGGCTTGATAAGCTTAGATGGAAAGCCACTGGAGCATTGGTCACTCAAAGAAACAGCCAAGCAAATGGCAGTTGTAACCCAGTTTAATCAATTGCAGTTTGATTGTACAGTTGAGGAAATCGTCTTGCTGGGAAGAACTCCCCACCTCTCTTTTTTACAGAAGGAAAAGGAAAGAGATTACGCCCTCGTTCAAGATGCTCTCGTCAAGGTGGATATGCTTGAGAAGAAAACTCGTCTCTATTCGTCTCTGTCAGGGGGAGAGAAACAGCGAGTCTTATTAGCCCGCGCCTTGGCGCAAGAACCAACTCTCTTGCTCCTGGACGAACCAACCAATCACCTGGATATCAAGTATCAGCTAGACTTGTTGGCCATTGTGAAAAATCTCAAGGTCAATGTTCTAGCTGTCCTACATGATATTCAACTTGCTTGTCGCTATTCGGATTATCTCTATCTGATGAAAGAGGGGGAAATCCTTTACCAAGGGACTCCAAAGGAGACCATCACCCCTGAGTCATTGAAAACTGTATACGGAGTTCAAAGTCAGGTTACTTGGACAGAGGATCAGCAAGCCATGATTCACTATTTATAAGAATGAAAAGGAAAACAAGATGAAAAAAACACTCAGTATTTTACTGGTAACAGTAGCTACCCTAACCATGGCAGCTTGTGGCAATACTACTACAGAAAGCTACCACACAATCTAGCACAGAAACAAGTCAAAAGGCCAGCGCAGAGACGACTTATCCGTTAACGGTCAAGACCTATGATGCTAAGGGAAATGAAGTCGAACAAGTCTTTGACAAGGCACCTGAAAAAGTTATCACCAACAATCTCTCAACCACTGAAATCTTGTTGGAGTTAGGGTTGAAGGATAAAATTGCTGGCATGCTCAACCCAGACAATGCCGTAACAGGTAAATACAAGGACGCGATTGCGACTATTCCTCAAATTGGCGATAAAAAAACAGTCTCACAAGAGACCGTTCTTTCTTACGAGCCAGATGCTGTGATGGGTCGAAACATGATGTTCTCTGAAAAATCCTTGGGGACAGTTAGCACTTGGAATGAAAATAAAATCCCAGTCTATACACAAAAAGCTTCTCTCTCAACAATTCAGCAAGATTTGGGAAATATCGTAGAAGATGTCAAAAATCTTGGAATGATTTTCAATGTTCAGGAAAAAGCCAATGAATACGCAGCCCAATTACAAGCTAAAATTGACGCTGTTAAGAAAGCAAACCCAGCAAGCCAAGGTGAAAAGAAAAAGGCTTTGATTATGGTTGCTTATAATGACGAAACCTTTGGTGCATACAAGTCTGCTTTGCAAGAAAGCTTGTTGAATCAACTTGGTTATACCAACGTTGCAACGGGAACATCAGGCTTAACCTTGGAAAATCTCGTGTCAATGGATCCTGAGTTGATTATCTATGTAACCAGCGACCGCAATAAAAAATTGGATGCCAACGCAGTAGAGTTGATGAAGAAAAATGCTGTTTTGGAAAATGTTCCTGCAATTAAGAATCAAAAAATCATGACTATCTCTTACGATGAGTTGATGGACTATGGTCCAGCAGTGATTGATTCCCTTGAGAAAATCAATGACTTTATCAATAAATAATGAGTTTGGTTGGGAAGGAATCCAAGTCAAGGTCAGCCTTCCTTCGACCTATGATCCCAATCAAACCTATCCAGCGATTCTCTTGAATGATGGAAACTTGGATTTCCTATCTTCCCTTTCAGAATCTGTGATTTTAGTTGGTTTGACCTCTAAACATCGCCTAGATGACTACACTCCATGGAAGGCATCTGCTCTAAGAGATGGGGCTCCAGATTTTGGCGGTCAGGCAAATGCCTATCATGGTCATTTATTTGGAGGTCTTTTAGACAAGTTGCAGTCGCTTTATCGCTTGGACAAAAATTGCCTTGCTTATGGAGGATACTCACTAGGTGGATTGGTTGCAGTATACAGTCTGTTCCATTTTGACAAGGTCTCCTGTATCTTTTCTATCTGCGGTTCCTTTTGGTATCCTGATTTTACGACTTATTGCAAGGAAGAAAAGGTGAAAAATCTAGACTGTTTGCTGTATTTACAGAATGGTCAAACAGAAGGAGTCAATCATACCAATCGCTTGGCTCAAGCACCAGTCTATGCTGAGCAGATCCATACCAGTCTTCAGAAACGCTATCCGGCTGGTCAGTTTGTCTTTGATCCCTATGGGCATCATGAGCAAGTGGCTGAGCGATTTCTAGCTTTTTCCAGTTGGTTAGCTCAAAAATGGAAAATCAAATAAAAGAATTATCCCTTGGCTCTTGCCAAGGGATAATTGTATTTCTTAACCAAGAGCTTCTCTCTTCTTATCTGGATTCCAGATAAAGCTTGCGATGAAGGTAAAGATAATGGTTAGGATACCAACAAGCACAGCAAGGATGAGGGCAGGGATGCGGACAAACCACCAGAGTGGATTTGGTTTTTTATCATTGTGCCATTGCTTGGTTTCCTCGTCCAAACGTTGGAATTCTGCTTGGATACGATCTGCAACCATTTCGATTCCTTCATCATTCATTTTCTTGATGTCTGAGATATCGATTGGATTTCCAAAGTTCATATCGACACGTTCACGGCTAACCAAGCCTTTCAAGGTCATGGGACCGGTGTAGGTAACAGGCATGATACGGACTTTGGCCATCTTGGCAATCAGGGCTACGCCACCCTTGACATCGTTTGAGTGACGGCTCCCACTTGGAAACATGATGAGAGAGCGGTCGCTTTTTTTGAGGACGTTGATAGGGTACTTGATGGCAGAGGCGCTAGGATTTTCCCGGTCGATAGGAAAGGCGCCACACATACGGATCCACCAGCCAAAGATACGGTTGTTAAACAGCTCTTTTTTGGCCATAAAGATGAACTGTTTTGGCTTGGTCGCAAAGGCCATGTAAACAGGATCCCACCAGGTACGGTGAGGTGCGACGAGGATATAGTTTTCGTCTCGGCTAGGGATTTTATCAGTATTGTGATAGTGGGCATTGCCATTGATGGACCACAAGATTAGCATGACTAGTCCACGCAAATAAGTATAAAACATGAGATCTCCTTCGATTGTATTGCTTTATTATTATACCTTATCGAAAGACTACTGGCAAACTTTTTCAGTTATCAGTGGAGATATTTTGGATGAGATTAGAATTCTGCTAGAAAAAATGATATGATAGAATTTATGGATAAAAATAAGATAATGGGATTAACCCAAAAAGAAGTCAAGGAAAGACAGGCTCAAGGTTTGGTCAATGACTTTACCGCATCGGCCAGTACCAGTACTTGGCAAATCATCAAACGAAATGTCTTTACCCTTTTTAACGCTTTGAACTTTGCCATTGCCCTAGCACTGGCCTTTGTGCAGGCTTGGAGCAATCTGGTCTTCTTTGCCGTTATCTGCTTTAACGCTTTTTCGGGGATTGTGACCGAGCTACGGGCCAAACACATGGTGGACAAGCTCAATCTCATGACCAAGGAAAAGGTCAAAACCATCCGTGATGGCCAAGAAGTCGCTCTTAATCCAGAAGAATTGGTTCTAGGAGATGTGATTCGTTTGTCTGCTGGGGAGCAGATCCCTAGTGATGCCTTGGTTTTGGAAGGCTTTGCGGAAGTCAATGAAGCCATGTTGACGGGTGAGAGTGATTTGGTGCAAAAGGAAGTGGACGCCTTGCTTTTGTCTGGAAGTTTCTTAGCCAGTGGATCAGTTTTGGCTCAAGTTCACCATGTTGGGGCAGAAAACTATGTTTCCAAACTCATGCTGGAGGCCAAGACCGTTAAACCCATCAACTCCCGCATTATGAAATCGTTGGACAAGCTAGCAGGCTTTACTGGGAAGATTATCATTCCATTTGGTCTAGCTCTCTTGCTAGAAGCCTTGATGTTAAAAGGTTTACCTCTCAAGTCATCCGTTGTAAATTCTTCGACAGCCCTTTTGGGCATGTTGCCTAAGGGAATCGCTCTTTTGACCATCACCTCTCTCTTGACTGCGGTGATTAAGCTGGGTCTGAAAAAGGTTTTGGTACAGGAGATGTACTCTGTTGAGACCTTGGCGCGCGTGGATATGCTCTGTCTGGACAAGACGGGCACCATCACCCAAGGAAAGATGCAGGTGGAGGCGGTTCTTCCTCTGACGGAAACTTATGGTGAAGAGACTATTGCCAGTATTCTAACCAGCTACATCGCTCATAGTGAGGATAAAAATCCAACAGCCCAAGCCATTCGTCAGCGTTTCCAAGGACAGGTAGCCTATCCCATGCTTTCGAATCTTCCCTTCTCAAGCGACCGCAAGTGGGGTGCTATGGAATTGGAAGGTCTAGGAACGGTTTTCTTAGGGGCGCCTGAGATGTTGTTGGACTCTGAAGTCCCTGAAGCCAGAGAGGCCTTGGAGAGAGGGTCACGAGTCTTGGTCTTAGCCCTCAGTCAGGAAAAACTAGACCATCACAAACCACAGAAACCATCTGATATTCAGGCTCTGGCCTTGCTGGAGATTTTGGACCCCATTCGAGAAGGAGCAGCTGAGACGCTAGACTATCTCCGTTCTCAGGAAGTGGGACTCAAGATTATCTCTGGTGACAATCCCGTTACAGTGTCCAGTATTGCCCAGAAAGCTGGTTTTGCCGACTATCACAGCTATGTAGATTGCTCAAAAATTACGGATGAGGAATTGATTGCCATGGCTGAGGGAACAGCAATTTTTGGTCGTGTTTCCCCTCATCAAAAGAAACTCATCATCCAAACGCTGAAAAAAGCAGGGCATACAACGGCTATGACAGGGGACGGAGTCAATGACATCCTAGCTCTTCGTGAGGCGGATTGTTCGATTGTAATGGCGGAAGGAGATCCTGCGACTCGTCAGATTGCCAATCTAGTTCTTTTGAACTCAGACTTTGATGATGTTCCGGAGATTCTCTTTGAAGGTCGTCGCGTGGTCAATAACATCGCCCATATCGCACCGATTTTCTTGATTAAAACTATCTATTCCTTCCTGTTAGCAGTTATCTGTATCGCCAGTGTTCTTCTGGGACGGTCTGAGTGGATTTTGATTTTCCCCTTCATTCCGATTCAAATTACCATGATCGACCAATTCGTGGAAGGTTTCCCGCCATTCGTTCTGACTTTGAGAGAAATATCAAACCTGTCGAGTCAAACTTCCTCAGAAAATCCATGCTTCGTGCCCTACCGAGTGCACTGATGGTTGTGTTCAGCGTTCTTTTTGTGAAAATATTTGGAGCGAGTCAAGGCTGGACTGAGATTGAAATATCAACCCTCCTCTATTATCTCTTGGGGTCAATTGGTTTCTTATCTGTATTTAGAGCCTGCATGCCATTTACCCTCTGGCGTGTCCTCTTGATTGTCTGGTCAGTAGGTGGTTTCCTAGCCACAGCTCTCTTCCCAAGAATCCAGAAACTGCTTGAAATTTCGACACTTACAGGACAAACACTGCCTGTTTATGGGGCCATGATGTTGGTCTTTACCGTGATTTTCATTCTAACCAGTCGTTACCAAGCCAGAAAATAAAGAAAGACTGCAATCTGTGGATTGCGGTCTTTTTAGGTGCAAGATTGCTAGCTGAAATGTGGTATAATAAGAGGTAATAGAGTTTTGGAAAGTGAGAGAAGATGATTTCAAAGAGATTAGAATTGGTAGCTTCCTTTGTGCCACAAGGGGCCGTTTTACTAGATGTGGGAAGTGATCATGCTTATCTGCCGATTGACTTGGTTGAAAGAGGAAAAATCAAAAGTGCCATTGCAGGTGAGGTTGTGGAAGGCCCCTACCAGTCTGCAGTTAAAAATGTTGAAAGTCACAATCTAAAGGAGAAAATCCAAGTCCGTTTAGCCAATGGCTTAGCGGCATTTGAAGAGACAGACCAAGTATCGGTTATCACCATTGCTGGTATGGGTGGCCGTTTGATTGCTACCATATTGGAAGAAGGCTTGGACAAGTTAGCTAATGTAGAGCGTTTAATCCTCCAGCCTAATAATCGAGAAGACGACTTGCGCATTTGGTTGCAAGACCACGGTTTTCAGATCGTAGCAGAAAGCATCCTAGAAGAAGCTGGCAAATTTTATGAAATTCTAGTGGTGGAAGCAGGACAAATGAAGCTATCAGCCAGTGATGTCCGTTTTGGACCTATCTTGTCCAAAGAAGTCAGCCCAGTCTTTGTCCAAAAATGGCAAAAAGAAGCTGCTAAGTTAGAATTAGTCCTTGATCAAATCCCAGAAAAAAATATGGAGGAACGTCAAGTTCTTGTAGATAAAATTCAAGCCATCAAGGAGGTGCTCCATGCTAGCAAGTGAAGTAATTAGAGCTTATGAAGACTTTTGTCCTCAGGAATTTTCCATGGAGGGAGACAGTCGTGGCCTGCAAATCGGTACTTTAGACAAGGATATCCAAAGGGTCATGGTTGCCCTTGATATTCGAGAAGAGACGGTGGCAGAGGCCATTGAAAAGGGTGTAGACTTGATTATTGTCAAGCACGCGCCGATTTTCCGTCCGATCAAGGACTTGGTAGCTAGCCGTCCGCAAAATCAGATTTACATCGACCTCATCAAGCATGACATCGCAGTTTATGTCAGTCATACTAATATCGACATTGTAGAGAATGGTCTCAATGACTGGTTCTGCCAGATGCTAGGCATTGAGGAGACGACTTATCTCCAGGAAACAGGCACTGAACGTGGGATTGGACGGATTGGGAATATTCAACCTCAGACATTTGGGGAATTGGCCCAACATGTCAAGCAAGTCTTTGGTCTAGATAGTCTTCGCATGGTCCATTATCACGAGAGTGATTTGCAGAAGCCTATTTCAAGAGTAGCTATCTGTGGTGGTAGCGGGCAGTCTTTCTATAAGGATGCTTTAGCAAAGGGGGCAGATGTTTATATCACTGGCGATATCTACTATCACACAGCCCAGGATATGCTGTCTGATGGCCTGTTGGCATTGGACCCAGGCCACTATATAGAAGTGCTTTTTGTGGAAAAAATCGCAGAACTTCTTACTCAATGGAAGGCAGAGAAGGGCTGGGGCATTGATATTGTGCCTAGTCAAGCATCGACTAATCCTTTCCACCATATCTAGTTAGAAGGTGAAGACAATGAAAAAAGTTGCCATTATTGGAGCAGGAATTGTGGGGGCAACAGCTGCCTACTACCTCTCTAAAGAAGCTGACCTAGAGGTGACCGTTTTTGACCATGGACAGGGGCAAGCAACCAAGGCTGCAGCAGGAATTATCAGTCCTTGGTTTTCCAAACGCCGCAATAAAGCTTGGTACAAGATGGCGCGCTTGGGGGCTGACTTTTATGTGGATTTGTTGGCTGATTTAGAAAAATCAGGACAGGAGATCGACTTTTACCAGCGTTCGGGAGTTTTTCTCTTGAAAAAGGATGAATCCAAGTTAGAAGAACTCTATGAACTAGCCCTCCAGCGCAGAGAAGAATCTCCCTTGATAGGTCAATTAGCCATTCTAGACCAAGCGTCTGCAAATGAATTATTTCCTGGCTTGCAGGGATTCGACCGCCTGATCTACGCTTCTGGTGGGGCACGGGTGGATGGCCAGCTCTTAGTGACTCGTTTGCTAGAAGCCAGTCAGGTCAAGCTGGTCAAAGAAAAAGTGAGTCTGACACCTTTAGCATCCGGTTACCAGATTGGTGAAGAAGTGTTTGATCAAGTTATTTTGGCGTCGGGAGCTTGGTTGGGGGACATTTTGAAACCTTTAGGATATGAGGTAGATGTTCGTCCCCAAAAGGGACAACTACGAGATTATCAACTTACCAAAGATATGAAATCTTACCCTGTTGTCATGCCAGAAGGGGAGTGGGATTTGATTCCTTTTGCAGGTGGGAAATTGTCCCTAGGTGCTACCCATGAAAATGATATGGGATTTGACTTGACGGTGGATGAACCCTTGCTTCAACAAATGGAGGAAGCAGCCTTGCCATACTACCCAGCCTTGGCTGAAGCTACTAAAAGAGGTGAGCGAGTAGGAATCCGTGCCTATACCAGTGATTTCTCCCCTTTCTTTGGGGAAGTACCTGGCTTAGCAGGTGCCTATGCGGCTAGTGGTCTAGGTTCATCAGGTCTCACAACGGGTCCAATCATCGGATATCATCTAGCTCAACTTGTCCAAGACAAGGAGTTGACTTTGGATCCAGTAAAATATCCAATTGAAAACTATGTCAAACGAGTAAAAAGCGAATAAAATTTTACTGAAATTTTAGCAGGTAGTTTAGGATGTCAAATGACATTCCCTATCAAAAATGATAAAATAAGAAAAAATAATCCGAGAATCGAGGAAGAAAGATGCAAGAAAAGATTTTGGTAACTGGTGGTGCTGGATTTATCGGAACCCACACTGTTATTGAGTTGATCCAAGCAGGTCATCAAGTGGTTGTGGTGGATAATCTTGTCAATAGCAATCGTAAAAGTTTAGAAGTTGTTGAAAGAATCACAGGAGTTGAGATTCCTTTTTATGAGGCAGATATCCGTGACACAGATACACTCAGAGATATTTTCAAGCAGGAAGAACCGACTGGTGTCATTCACTTTGCGGGTTTGAAGGCTGTTGGTGAATCAACCCGTATCCCTCTTACCTACTATGACAACAATATCGCAGGAACTGTCAGCCTTCTAAAAGCCATGGAAGAAAATAACTGTAAGAACATCATCTTCAGTTCTTCTGCGACAGTTTACGGAGACCCTCATACAGTTCCAATCTTAGAAGATTTCCCACTTTCAGTGACCAATCCATATGGTCGTACTAAGCTCATGCTAGAGGAAATTTTGACGGATATCTACAAGGCAGACTCAGAATGGAACGTGGTATTACTTCGTTACTTTAACCCAATCGGAGCGCATGAAAGTGGAGACCTAGGAGAAAATCCAAATGGAATTCCAAACAATCTCTTACCTTATGTTGCACAAGTAGCAGTTGGCAAACTAGAGCAAGTGCAAGTATTTGGAGATGATTACGATACAGAAGATGGAACTGGTGTTCGTGACTATATCCATGTCGTAGACCTGGCCAAAGGTCACGTTGCAGCTTTGAAAAAACTCCAAAAAGGTTCAGGTCTTAATGTTTATAACCTTGGAACTGGGAAAGGTTACTCCGTTCTTGAAATTATTCAAAACATGGAAAAAGCAGTGGGACGTCCTATTCCTTACCGCATCGTAGAACGCCGCCCAGGTGATATAGCTACCTGCTACTCAGACCCAGCAAAAGCCAAAGCAGAACTGGGCTGGAAAGCAGAACTCGACATCGCCCAAATGTGTGAAGACGCATGGCGTTGGCAAAGCAAGCATCCAAATGGATTTGAAGACTAAGATGATGATTTCAATCATTGTCCCATGTCTAAACGAAGAGGAAGTACTTCCTCTTTTTTATCAGTCTGTGGAAGCTCTGCTTCCTGACTTGGGAGCAGAGGTCGAATATGTCTTTGTAGACGATGGCTCAAGCGATGGGACTTTAGAGCTTTTAAAGACCTATCGGGAGCAAAATCCTGCGGTCCGTTATGTCTCATTCTCACGAAATTTTGGGAAAGAGTCAGCCTTATACGCAGGCTTGCAGCATGCAACTGGAGACTTGGTGGTCGTGATGGATGCAGACCTTCAGGATCCTCCTAGTATGCTACTTGAGATGAAGGCCTTACTAGACCAGAATGCAGACTTAGACTGTGTTGGGACACGGAGAACTAGTCGGGAGGGAGAACCCTTTTTCCGTAGTCTCTGTGCGAACCTCTTTTACCGCCTCATGCAAAAAATTAGCCCAGTAGCCTTGCCCTCAGGTGTCCGTGATTTTTGCATGATGAGAAGGTCTGTAGTAGATGCTATTTTAACCCTGACCGAATCCAATCGTTTTTCTAAAGGACTCTTTGCCTGGGTGGGTTTTAAAACGCACTATCTGGACTATCCAAACGTTGAACGACAGGCTGGCAAGACCAGTTGGAGTTTTAGACAACTCTTTTTCTACTCGATTGAAGGGATTCTTAACTTTTCAGATTTTCCCTTGAGTATAGCCTTTGTAGCGGGACTCCTATCTTGTTTTCTTTCTTTTGTGATGACTGTTTTTGTAGTGTTTCGGACTCTTATCTTGGGGAATCCGACATCTGGCTGGACCTCTTTGATGGCTGTCATTCTCTTTCTTGGAGGGATTCAACTACTGACCATTGGGATTCTAGGCAAATATATCAGTAAGATTTATCTAGAGACCAAAAAAAGACCACTCTACCTCGTCAAAGAAAAAAGTGATCTTTCTGTTTTTGAAGGAAAAAATAACCGGAAAAGACTATAATTTTACCTGGAAATATGCTAAACTAGTAGATGAAGGGATTAAAGTGATAAAGAGAATCTACAAAATCAATCTCCCTTTTAAACTATGATGGATCTTTGAGAAGTGCATGTGTAGGGCACTGTTTGATAGCCTCCAGAACATCGCTGGTCTCAGCGATTTCTCTTTGCAGTTCATCAGGATCATCATAAAAGCGAACGATCCCATTATCATGGTAATCAAAGAGTTCAGAGTAGGTCTGGCAAAGCCCACAGGCGATGCACCGTTCGGGTATAAGTGTGACTTTCATATTTATATTGTAATAAGAAAATGAAAAAAATACAAGGAGTAAGGTATGGCAAAAGAACCGTGGCAAGAAGATATTTATGACAATAGAGAAGAAGAAACAAGATTAGAGCGTCGTCACCGTAAACAAAAAGGGACAGGTGTTGTTGCTAATCGTGTTTTAACGGTTCTAGCTAGCCTCTTCTTTGTAATCGTTGTAGCGATGGTTGTCGTATTGATTTACCTTTCTACTGGAGGAAGTAACCGCACGGCGGCTTTGAAGGATTTTTATGATTCTTCAGCTCCATCGTCAACCTCTAAAGTGGAAGAGTCTTCTTCCTCTACTAGTAAGCTCAAGAAACGAAAGAATCAACTCCTTCAGAAAGTAGTTCTGAAGAACACACAGATGGAGAAGGAACGCTTACTGTTCAGCCAGGAGAGGGTGAAGCCGCTCTTGCTCAACGTGCAGGAATTTCCATTGCCCAGCTGGAAGCTCTAAATCCTTCTCATATGTCATCAGGAACCTGGTTTGCCAACCCTGGTGATGTGATCAAGACTAGATAGGAGTCGGAAATGAAGACAATTCAAATTGCTATTGATGGTCCTGCTTCCAGTGGTAAGAGTACGGTCGCAAAGATTATTGCTAAGGATTTTGGTTACACTTATCTCGATACAGGTGCCATGTACCGTGCTACGACTTATATAGCACTCAAGCACCAGTTGGATGCAGGAAATGTAGAGCAACTTCTTGAACTTCTTAACCAACACCCTATTAGTTTTGGACGTTCAGAAACTGGAGAACAGCTTGTTTTTGTAGGGGATGTTGATATTACTCATCCTATCCGTGAAAATGAAGTAACCAACAAGGTTTCAAGCATTGCTGCCATTCCTGAAGTGCGTGAGAAATTGGTTTCGCTCCAGCAAGAGATTGCTCAGCAAGGTGGTATCGTCATGGATGGGCGTGATATCGGGACAGTTGTTTTACCACAAGCTGAACTCAAGATTTTCCTAGTGGCTTCTGTTGAAGAAAGAGCAGAGCGTCGTCACAAGGAAAATATTGCTAAAGGGATTGAGACTGACTTGGAAACGCTGAAAGAAGAGATTGCGGCGCGTGACTACAAGGATAGTCATCGTGAAACCTCACCTCTCAAACAGGCTGAGGATGCAGTTTACCTTGACACAACTGGACTAAGTATACAGGAAGTGGTCGAAAAAATCGAATCAGAAGCAAAAAAATATATGTCCTAGGGACGAGAGGAGCAGGCTAAATGAAGCCTGCTCCTTTTCTCTCTTTTGCGCGCGTTTCAAAACAGCCTTTTTGGGAGAATTTTGATAAAATAGTAGTATCAATAAAAAGGACGGAAGCATGACAAAGAAAATCATAGCCATTTGGGCCCAAGATGAAAAAGGTGTGATTGGGAAGGAAGATCGTCTCCCTTGGCATTTGCCAGCAGAGTTGCAACATTTTAAGGAAACAACTTTAAATCATGCTATACTGATGGGGCGTGTGACCTTTGATGGAATAGGGCGTCGCTTGCTTCCCAAACGGGAGACCTTGATTTTGACTCGTAACCCAGAAGAAAAGATAGACGGGGTTGCTACTTTTTATGATGTTCAGTCTGTCTTGGACTGGTATCAGGCTCAAGATAAGAATCTTTATATTCTAGGTGGAAAGCAAATTTTTCAAGCTTTTGAACCCTACCTTGACGAAGTGATTGTGACTCACATTCATGCTCGGGTGGAAGGAGATACCTATTTCCCTGAAGAATTTGACTTGTCTCTTTTTGAGACAGTTTCAAGCAAATTCTATAGCAAAGATGAGAAAAATCCTTATGATTTTACCATCCAATACCGCAAGAGAAAGGAAGTCTAATGGAACGTAGTATATTTGGTTTTTTCACAGCCATGCTGTGTTTGGTCTGCTTGCTTGCAGGGGCACAGGCTTTTCGTAAGAAGCGCTATGGACTGTCTGCCTTACTCTGGTTGAATGCTTTTACCAATCTGGTAAACAGTGTCCACGCTTTTTATATGACCTTATTTTAGATAGAATGATAAATTAGATTGGAAGGAAATCATGCCTACAAATAGGAAAAATAATATGATGGTTTATTGCTCATTTTGTGGCAAAAGCCAAGAAGAAGTAAAGAAAATAATCGCTGGGAACAACGCCTTTATCTGTAATGAATGTGTTGAGTTGGCCCAGGAAATCATTCGGGAGGAGTTGGCCGAGGAAGTCTTGGCAGACTTGTCTGAAGTACCAAAACCAATCGAACTCCTCAATATCCTAAACCACTATGTGATTGGTCAAGATCGTGCCAAACGTGCCTTGGCAGTGGCAGTTTACAACCACTACAAACGCATCAATTTCCATGATACGCGTGAAGAGTCAGAAGATGTGGATTTGCAGAAGTCAAATATCCTGATGATTGGCCCAACTGGTTCAGGGAAAACTTTCTTGGCTCAGACTTTGGCTAAGAGCTTGAACGTGCCTTTCGCTATTGCAGATGCGACAGCTCTGACTGAGGCTGGGTATGTGGGTGAGGACGTGGAAAATATCCTCCTCAAACTCTTGCAGGCTGCTGACTTTAACATCGAACGTGCAGAACGTGGGATTATCTACGTAGATGAAATTGACAAAATTGCCAAGAAGAGCGAGAATGTGTCTATCACACGTGACGTTTCGGGTGAAGGAGTGCAACAAGCCCTTCTCAAGATTATCGAGGGAACTGTAGCTAGCGTGCCACCTCAAGGTGGACGCAAACATCCACAACAAGAGATGATTCAGGTGGATACCAAGAATATCCTCTTTATCGTGGGTGGTGCTTTTGATGGCATCGAAGAAATCGTTAAACAACGTCTGGGAGAAAGTCATCGGTTTTGGTCAAAGTAACAAGGCAATTGACGAAAATAGCTCCTACATGCAAGAAATTATCGCTGAAGATATTCAAACATTTGGAATTATCCCTGAGTTGATTGGGCGCTTGCCTGTCTTTGCTGCTCTTGAGCAATTGACAGTAGATGACTTGGTTCGCATCCTGAAAGAGCCAAGAAATGCCTTGGTCAAACAATACCAAACCTTGCTTTCTTATGATGACGTTGAGTTGGAATTTGACGATGAAGCCCTTCAAGAAATCGCCAATAAGGCTATCGAACGCAAGACAGGGGCGCGTGGTCTTCGCTCTATCATTGAGGAAACCATGCTGGATGTCATGTTTGAAGTACCGAGTCAGGAAAATGTGAAACTGGTTCGCATCACGAAAGAAGCTGTCGATGGAACGGAAAAACCAATCCTAGAAACAGCCTAGAGGTGATTATGGAAATCAATACACACAATGCTGAAATCTTGCTCAGTGCAGCCAACAAGTCCCACTATCCGCAGGATGACCTGCCGGAGGTTGCTCTAGCAGGGCGTTCAAATGTTGGCAAGTCTAGTTTTATTAACACCATGCTGAACCGTAAGAATCTGGCCCGTACATCAGGGAAACCTGGGAAAACCCAGCTTCTCAATTTCTTTAACATTGATGACAAGATGCGCTTTGTGGATGTTCCGGGTTATGGTTATGCCCGTGTTTCCAAAAAGGAACGTGAAAAGTGGAGCCGCATGATTGAGGAGTATTTGACCACTCGGGAAAATCTCCGTGCAGTGGTCAGTCTGGTTGACCTCCGTCACGACCCGTCAGCAGATGATGTGCAGATGTACGAATTTCTCAAGTATTATGAGATTCCGGTTATCATCGTTGCGACCAAGGCGGACAAGATTCCTCGTGGTAAGTGGAACAAGCACGAATCAGCAATCAAAAAGAAATTAAACTTTGACCCAAGTGACGACTTCATCCTCTTTTCATCTGTCAGCAAGGCAGGGATGGATCAGGCTTGGGATGCAATATTAGAAAAATTGTGAGGGAAAGAAATGGCAAAAACAATTCATACAGACAAAGCTCCAAAAGCTATCGGACCTTATGTTCAAGGGAAAATCGTTGGCAATCTTTTGTTTGCTAGCGGTCAAGTTCCTCTTTCACCTGAAACTGGGGAGATTGTAGGAGAGACCATCCAAGAACAGACAGAACAAGTCTTGAAAAATATCGGTGCCATTTTGGCAGAAGCAGGAACGGACTTTGATCACGTTGTCAAAACAACTTGCTTTGAGCGATATGAACGACTTTGTTCCTTTTAACGAGGTTTACCAGACTGCCTTTAAAGAGGAATTTCCAGCTCGTTCAGCTGTAGAGGTTGCACGTCTTCCTCGTGATGTAAAAGTCGAAATTGAAGTGATCGCAGAGATTGGATAAGCTAGTTGAAGTTTGGCTCTGCCAAACTTTTTTTGATATAAGGAGAGATAGATGACAAAAAAACAACTTCACCTTGTGATTGTAACAGGGATGAGTGGTGCAGGGAAAACGGTGGCCATTCAGTCCTTCGAGGATTTGGGATATTTCACTATTGACAATATGCCACCAGCCCTCTTGCCGAAGTTTTTACAGTTGGTCGAGACCAAGGATGATGACCACAAACTGGCCTTGGTAGTCGATATGCGGAGCCGTTCTTTCTTTTCAGAGATTCAGGCTGTTTTGGATGAATTGGAAAACCAAGACGATTTGGATTTCAAAATCCTCTTTTTAGACGCAGCAGATAAGGAATTGGTCGCTCGTTACAAGGAAACTAGAAGAAGTCACCCTCTAGCAGCAGATGGTCGGATTTTAGATGGCATCAAGCTAGAACGTGAACTCTTGGCACCTTTGAAAAACATGAGTCAAAACGTGGTGGATACGACAGAACTCACTCCGCGTGAACTGCGTAAAACCATTGCTGAGCAATTTTCGGACCAAGAACAAGCCCAGTCTTTCCGTATTGAGGTCATGTCTTTTGGATTCAAGTATGGTATCCCTATTGATGCGGATTTGGTATTTGATGTCCGTTTTTTGCCAAATCCCTATTATCTACCTGAACTCCGTAATCAGACAGGTGAGGATCAAGCAGTTTATGACTATGTGATGAATCATGAAGAGTCTGAAAGTTTCTATCAGCACTTGTTAGCTTTGATTGAACCCATTTTGCCAAGTTACAAAAAAGAAGGCAAGTCTGTTTTAACTATTGCAGTAGGATGTACAGGTGGACAACACCGTAGTGTCGCCTTTGCCAAACGAATTGCTGAGGACCTTGCTAAAAACTGGCCTGTCAATGAAAGCCATCGTGACAAAGACAGAAGAAAGGAAACGGTAAACCGTTCATGAGAAAACCAAAGATAACGGTGATTGGTGGAGGAACAGGTATCCCCGTCATTTTGAAAAGCTTGCGAGAAAAGGATGTTGATATCGCAGCCATCGTAACGGTAGCTGATGATGGTGGCTCTTCTGGTGAACTAAGAAAGAATATCCAACAGCTGACACCACCAGGAGATCTTCGCAATGTCCTGGTAGCCATGTCGGATATGCCTAAATTTTATGAGAAGGTTTTTCAGTACCGCTTTTCAGAAGAGGCTGGTGCTTTTGCAGGTCATCCTCTAGGAAATATCATTATAGCAGGGCTCTCTGAAATGCAAGGATCTACCTACAATGCTATGCAATTACTCAGTAAGTTCTTTCATACAACAGGAAAAATCTACCCTTCAAGCGATCAGCCTTTGACACTGCATGCAGTCTTTAAAGACGGTTCTGAGGTGGCAGGTGAGAGCCATATTGCAGATCATCCAGGCATGATCGACCATGTCTATGTGACCAATACCTTGGATGATGAAACACCACAAGCCAGCCGTCGAGTAGTCAATACCATTCTCGAGAGTGACATGATCGTCTTGGGGCCTGGTTCCCTCTTTACATCGATTTTGCCCAATATTGTCATCGAGGAGATTGGGCAGGCTCTCCTGGAGACTAAGGCGGAAATCGCCTATGTCTGCAATATCATGACCCAACGTGGGGAAACAGAGCACTTTTCAGACAGTGACCATGTGGAAGTTCTCCATCGACACTTAGGTCGGCCTTTATTGATACGGTCTTGGTCAATATCGAAAAGGTTCCTAGAGAATACATGGATACCAACCGTTTCGATGAGTATTTGGTTCAGGTAGAGCATGATTTTGCTGGTCTTTGCAAGCAGGTTCCTCGTGTGATTTCATCCAACTTCCTTCGTTTGGAAAATGGAGGAGCCTTCCATGATGGCGATTTGATTGTAGATGAATTGATGCGCATTATACAGGTGAGGAAATGAGTTTCACAGTTGCAGTAAAAGAGGAAATTCTTGGTCAACACCATCTCAGTCGTCATGAATTGTCTGCCATCATCAAGATGTCTGGCAGTATCGGGCTATCTAGTTCGGGCTTGACCTTGTCCGTCGTGACCGAAAATGCCAAGTTAGCTCGTCACCTTTATGAGTCCTTTCTCCATTTTTATGAGATTAAGTCTGAGATTCGACACCATCAGAGAAGCAATCTTCGTAAGAACCGTGTCTACACGGTCTATACCGATGAGAGGGTGCAGGAGCTTTTAGCTGATTTGCGGCTTGCGGATTCTTTCTTTGGTTTGGAGACAGGCATTGATCCTGATATTTTAGCAGATGAAGAAGCTGGACGTGCTTACTTATGTGGTGCCTTTCTGGCAAATGGCAGCATCCGAGATCCTGAGTCTGGCAAGTACCAGTTGGAGATTAGTTCCGTTTATCTGGACCATGCCCAAGGATTGGCCTCTCTTCTCCAGCAGTTTTTGCTGGACGCCAAGGTCATTGAGCGCAAGAAAGGTGCGGTTACCTATCTCCAGCGTGCAGAGGACATCATGGATTTCTTGATCGTGATTGGGGCCATGCAGGCGCGTGATGATTTCGAGCGAGTTAAGATTTTGCGTGAAACCCGTAACGATCTCAATCGAGCCAATAACGCCGAAACAGCTAATATCGCTCGGACGGTTTCTGCCAGCATGAAGACTATCAATAATATCAGTAAAATCAAAGATAGAATGGGCTTGGAAAATTTACCAGTGGATTTGCAGGAGGTAGCTCGCTTGCGGATCCAGCATCCAGACTACTCTATCCAGCAGTTGGCAGATAGCCTGAGCAATCCCCTAACCAAAAGTGGCGTCAACCACAGACTCCGAAAAATAAACAAGATTGCAGATGAATTATAAAACCACGGATTATTCAATCCGTGGTTGTTTTCTTATAAACTTGTTGAGTGTTTTGGTTGCACTTTTTGGTCAGGGTCGATGTAGTTGATGGCATTGTTAATAGCAGTTGGTGCTTCTCCAAGTCCTGTGGCAATCAAGTCAATCTTTCCTTCGTAGTAGCAGCAGTCTCCGATAGCGTAAATACCCGCTTGGCTGGATTCTTGCTTGCTATTGACGATAATCTTGTGTCGGTTGAGATCCAGACCCCATTTTTTTAGATTTCCGACAGATGATTTAAAACCATAGTTGACAAAGAGATGGTCTACTTCGATAGTTTCGGCTTCATCTGATTTGACTTTGGTGATTTCTAGTTTGTCGAGTGTTTTTCCATCTCCGAGAAGTTGGCTAGGGACGAACGGTGTTTTAATGGTTACAGACGATTCTTGCAGGGCTTGCACACTATGTTCCAAGGCGCGGAAATTATCTCTGCGGTGAACGAGAGTAGTTGGGGCAATCTTTTCAAAAGCTAGAGCCCAGTCCACAGCTGAGTCTCCCCCACCAAGGATGGTTACTTTCTTGCCAGCGTATTGTTGGATATTGGAAACGTGGTAGTGGATATTTTCATAGTCTTCAACGTTCTCCAATTCGAGCGGACGCGGTTTAAAGGCGCCACCACCCATGGCAATGATAACTGTTTTAGTCAGGTGGCTACCTTTAGAGGTTGTAATGGCAAAGCCTTCTTCTTGTTTTTCAATCTCAAGAACGGTTTCATTGAGATGAATAGGAGTATCAAAGCCGTTTAGCTGTTCAATCAAGCGATTGGTCAACTCTTCTCCGGTTAAGTTTGGAAAACCTGGCACATCAAGGATTTGCTTTTCAGGGTAGAGGATGGCTGGTTGACCACCAAGCTGGGGAAGGGAGTCGATGATTTGGACTTTGGCTTGGCGTAGATGGGCGTAAAAGGCAGCAAAGAGCCCGACAGGACCGCCACCTACAATGGTAATATCATAGAGTTGAGACATGATTTCTCCTTTGTTTTTTCTAGTCAGTTTATTTTATCATATTTTTGCTTAATTTAAAATGAGGTAGGATAGGGAAAAAATGGGCAAAAAATGGTATAATGATGAGTAAAGTGTTTTGACAGGGAGGAGGCCAAGGATGAATTTTCAACAATTATCCAATTTACAATACTGGACGAGTTTGTTTTCAAGTCCTTGGAGTATAGTCACCAATCTGATTGATATTCTCATTGTGACTTATATTTTTATATCATTTTACTAAAAGCTATTGCAGGCACCAAGATTATGATATTGGTCCGTGGAGTCTTAGTTTTTATTCTAGCCCAGATTCTTTCCAATATGATTGGTTTAACAACTATTTCCTGGTTGATCAATCAGATCATCACCTACGGGGTGATTGCAGCAGTGGTTATCTTTTCACCAGAGATTCGGACTGGTTTGGAGCGATTGGGTCGGGCTACTGATTTCTTTTCCAATGCCCCTATCAGTGCGGAAGAGCAAATGGTTCGTGCATTTGTGAAATCAGTTGAATACATGAGTCCTCGTAAGATTGGGGCGCTTGTAGTGGTTCAGCGAGTAAGAACCTTGCAGGAATACATCTCGACAGGGATTCCTTTAGATGCTAAAATTTCGGCTGAATTGCTTATCAATATTTTTATTCCCAATACTCCCTTGCATGATGGTGCTGTCATTATCAAGGAAGACCGGATTGCCGTCACTTCAGCCTATCTACCCCTGACCGAAGATACCGGGATTTCCAAGGAGTTTGGAACGCGTCACAGGGCGGCGATTGGTTTGTCGGAAGTGTCAGATGCTCTTACCTTTGTGGTTTCGGAAGAAACGGGTGGAATCTCAATCACCTATAATGGAGTCTTTAAGCATGATTTGACCTTGGAAGAGTTTGAATCGGAGTTAAGAAGAATCTTACTTCCAAAATCAGAGAAAAAGCAAGGTCTGAAAGAGCGCTTGCTAGGAGGATTGAAACATGAGAAAAAATAGTCTATACATCATTTCTTCCTTCTTTTTCGCCTGCATTCTCTTTATCTATGCAACATTGACAAACTATCAGAATAGCAACAGTGCCAGACAGGTGCGGACGGAGACTTATACAAACACAGTTCTTAATGTCCCAATTGATATTCAGTATGACAGTGATCAGTATTTATCAGTGGTTTTACATCTGAGGTGACGGTCTTTCTAACAGGCTCAAACAGAGTTGCTTTAGCGAGTGAGATGCAGGAAAGTACCCGCAAATTTAAGGTGACGGCTGATCTTTCTGATGCTAGTGTAGGAACCATCGAAGTTCCTCTGACTATTGAAAATTTACCGAGTGGTTTGACGGCTGTTGCGACACCGCAAAAGATAACAGTGAAGGTTGGTAAAAAAGCAAAACGAGACAATGTCATTGTTGTGCCGGAGATTGATCCTAGTCAGATTGATTCTCGCGTGAAAATTGATACAGTCACTGTGTCAGATGAAAAAGTAACGGTTATTAGTGACGAGGAGACTCTCTCTAGAGTAGATCGTGTCATTGCCATCTTACCGACGAGTGAACGGATAACAGGTAACTACTCGGCTTCTGTTCCTCTACAAGCAGTTGATAAAAATGGAAATGTCTTGCCAAGTGTCATTATGCCGTTTGACACTACAATGAAAATTACAACAAAAACAGCAGCGTCTAGTTCGAGTAACTCGTCAACAAGTTCCTCAGAGGGCAGTTCGTCTTCAACGAGTTCAGAAACGAAACCAGACTCGTCTAAACAATAATAAATAATAGAAAAGGATGATAAATAACATGGGTAAATATTTTGGGACTGATGGAGTCCGTGGAGAAGCAAACGTAGAATTGACGCCAGAATTGGCCTTTAAATTGGGTCGTTTTGGAGGTTATGTCCTCAGTCAACACGAAACGGAAGCGCCTAAAGTCTTTGTAGGACGTGATACACGTATCTCAGGAGAAATGCTAGAATCTGCCTTGGTGGCAGGTCTTCTATCAGTAGGGATTCACGTCTACAAACTCGGTGTCCTTGCAACACCAGCAGTAGCTTATTTGGTTAAAACTGAGGGAGCTAGTGCGGGTGTCATGATTTCAGCGAGTCACAACCCAGCCCTTGATAATGGAATTAAGTTCTTTGGTGGAGATGGCTTTAAGCTTGACGACGACAAAGAAGCAGAAATTGAGCCTTGCTAGATGCTACAGAAGACACTCTTCCTCGTCCAAGTGCCGAAGGCTTGGGAACCTTAGTGGACTATCCAGAAGGCTTACGTAAGTACGAGGGCTACCTTGTTTCAACTGGAACTCCTCTTGAGGGAATGAAAGTGGCCTTGGACACAGCAAACGGTGCAGCAGCTACGAGTGCTCGTCAAATCTTTGCAGACCTTGGGGCTCAAATAACTGTTATTGGTGAGACACCAGATGGTCTTAACATCAACTTGAATGTGGGTTCTACACATCCAGAAGCTCTTCAAGAAGTGGTCAAAGAAAGCCAGTCAGCTATTGGTTTGGCCTTTGACGGAGACAGTGACCGTTTGATTGCTGTTGATGAAAATGGCGATATCGTTGATGGTGACAAGATCATGTACATCATCGGGAAATACCTTTCTGAAAAAGGCCAGTTAGCTCAAAACACCATTGTGACAACCGTCATGTCTAACCTTGGTTTCCATAAGGCTTTGGATAGTGCTGGCATTAACAAAGCAGTCACTGCAGTTGGAGATCGCTATGTTGTTGAAGAAATGAGAAAATCAGGCTACAACCTTGGTGGTGAACAATCAGGCCACGTTATCTTGATGGACTACAATACAACTGGTGATGGTCAACTATCAGCTGTTCAATTGACTAAAATCATGAAAGAAACAGGCAAGAGCTTGTCTCAACTAGCATCAGAAGTGACGATTTACCCACAAAAACTGGTCAATATCCGAGTGGAAAATGCCATGAAAGAAAAAGCCATGGAAGTACCAGCCATCAAGACAATCATCGAAAAGATGGAAGAAGAGATGGCAGGGAACGGTCGTATCCTTGTCCGTCCGAGTGGAACAGAACCCCTCTTGCGTGTCATGGCAGAAGCCCCTACAACAGAAGAAGTTAACTACTACGTAGATACGATTGCTGCTGTTGTTAAAGATGAAATCGGAATTGACTAAAGCCTAGAAAACTAGATGAAATGATAAAAATGTGGTACAATTGCGTAGTAAATTGTAGCAATGGGAGAGAAAAATGAATCTTAAACGAGAACAAGAATTTGTTAGCCAGTATCACTTTGATGCTCGTAACTTTGAATGGGAAAATGAAAATGGAGCTCCTGAAACTAAGGTAGACGTGAACTTTCAGCTACTCCAACATGACCAAGAAAACCAAGTGACTTCGCTTGTTGTTATCTTGAGCTTCATGATTGTCTTTGACAAATTCGTCATCAGCGGAACGATTTCTCAAGTTAACCATGTGGAAGGTCGTATTGTCAACGAACCAAGCGAATTTAACCAAGAAGAAGTCGAAACCTTGGCACGTCCATGTTTGAACATGCTCAACCGTTTGACGTATGAAGTAACAGAAATCGCCTTGGATCTTCCAGGGATCAATTTGGAGTTTTAGTCATGAAATTAGCTGTCATTACAGATTCTTCAGCCTATTTAGAGGAGAGGACGCTGCAAAGAGAGAATCTATTTATCTTGGATATTCCTGTCAATATTGATGGGGAGGAGTATGTTGAAGGTATCAATCTGACTGCTGAGGAATTTTATCAAAAAATGGCTCAGTCTGCAGAATTGCCTAAAACCAGTCAACCAAGTATTGCCAAATTGGATGAGATTCTAAGTTCCTTGAAAGATGAGGGCTATACCCATGTCTTGGGACTCTTTCTTTCGTCGGGAATTTCAGGCTTTTATCAGAATATCCAATACATGTTGGATGAGTATGATGGCTTGACCATCGCCTTTCCGGATACCCATATCACAAGCTCCCCTCTAGGATTTATGGTGGAGAGTGCCTTTGAATGGGCAGAACAAGGCGATGATTTTGCTCAGATTCAGGAGAAGTTGGCTATCCAAATTGCTGATAATTCAGCTTTTATCATAGTAGATGACCTAGACCACTTGGTTAAGGGAGGACGTTTGTCAAATGGGGCTGCCATCTTAGGGAATCTCCTCAGTATCAAGCCTATCCTTTACTTTAATGACCAAGGTGTGATCGAAGTTTACGAAAAAGTTCGTACAGAAAAGAAAGCAATCAAACGTTTGGTGGAAATCATCAAGGAGTTGACAAAAGATGGGGCCTACCGTATAACAGTCATTCATGGGAACGCTCCTCAAAAGGCGGCAGATTTACGCCAACTTTTGATTGAGAGTGGTGTGAATTCTGAGATTCCAATTGTTAGCTTTGGTAGTGTCATTGGGACCCACCTTGGAGAAGGCAGTATCGCCTTGAGCTATACACCAATCGTCTAAATTGTTCTTAAAAGCTTTATATCTTAGAAATTGAACATGGACTATCTGCCTCTTGAAAAAAGATGCCTGTCTTGCCTTTCATGGAAAGTCAGCGCCATTCCCTATTTTTCATGGGCAGCTAGCGTCCTTTGTATCTTGAATGGGAGTAGAGATGAGTATTCGAGTAATTATTGCCGGTTTTAAGGGGAAGATGGGTCAAGCTGCTTGTCAGATGGTCTTGGCTGATCCTGACTTGGACTTGGTTGCAGTTTTGGATCCTTTTGAATCTGAATCAGAATGGCAGGGAATTCCTGTCTTCAATGATAAGACTGACCTGGCTGGTTTTGAAGCGGATGTTTGGGTAGATTTTACCACACCAGCCGTTGCCTACGAAAATACACGCTTTGCTCTTGAAAATGGCTTCGCTCCAGTAGTTGGAACAACAGGCTTTACTAGTGAAGAAATTGCAGAACTAAAAGCATTTTCCCGTGAACAAGATTTGGGTGGCTTGATTGCCCCTAACTTTGCTTTGGGAGCTGTCTTGCTTATGCAATTTGCGGCGCAGGCTGTCAAATATTTCCCAAATGTGGAGATTATCGAGCTCCATCACGACAAGAAAAAAGATGCTCCGAGTGGAACAGCCATTAAAACGGCTGAGCTGATGGCGGAAGTTCGGGAATCAATCCAGCAAGGTGCGCCTGATGAGGAAGAATTGATTGCAGGTGCTCGTGGTGCTAACTTTGATGGCATGCGCATCCACTCAGTTCGTCTACCAGGCTTGGTAGCCCATCAGGAAGTCATTTTTGGCAATCAGGGAGAAGGATTGACCCTCCGTCATGACTCCTATGATCGCAGCTCCTTCATGACAGGGGTGAATTTGGGAATCAAAGAAGTTGTCAAGCGTCATGAGCTTGTTTATGGATTAGAACACTTATTATGAGATTAACACAAATGCCTTCTGAATTTCAGAAGGCTTTACCAGTATTAGAAAAAATTAAAGAAGCAGGTTTTGAAGCCTATTTTTGTTGGGGGGTCCGTCAGAGATGCCCTTCTCCATCGTCCCATCCATGATGTGGATATCGCGACCTCTTCTTATCCAGAAGAGACCAAGCAGATTTTTCCGCGAACAGCCGATATCGGAATTGAGCACGGAACAGTCTTGGTTTTAGATGGGAATGAAGAGTATGAAGTAACTACCTTTCGGACGGAGGATGTCTATGTGGACTATCGCAGACCGAGTGCGGTTTCTTTTGTGCGTTCGCTAGAAGAAGACCTCAAACGTCGTGATTTCACAGTCAACGCCTTTGCCTTGGATGAGACAGGTGAAATCATTGACTTGTTCCATGGTTTAGAAGATTTGGAAAATCAAGTTTTGCGAGCAGTTGGAATTGCTAGTGAGCGTTTCAACGAAGATGCTCTGCGGATTATGCGTGGTTTTTCGCTTTCAGGCCAGTCTTGGTTTTGAACTTGAGCCAGAAACATTTGAAGCGATGAAATCCTTGACGCCGCTCTTGGAGAAGATTTCTGTGGAGCGCACCTTCGTTGAGTTTGATAAACTCTTGCTGGCACCTTTTTGGCGAGTTGGCCTGTCTTCCATGATTGAGAGTCAAGCTTATAATTATCTTCCAGATATGGCAGGGAGTCAGGACAAGCTCAACAGACTGTTTGATTTAGAGAGTGATTTCACTTTTGAATCTTCCGAACAAGCTTGGGCGGCTCTCTTATGGGCTTTGGAGATTAAAGATGCACAGCCATTTTTGAAACATTGGAAAACCTCACGCCAGTTTGCAAAGCAAGTACAGGATTTGCTGACCATTTTGACTTTACGAGAAGAAGGAGAGCTGAGCAAGCGCGATTGTTACTGTTTTGACTTGGATTCCCTACTACAAGCTGAAAGGCTTCGTCAGGCCCAAGGAAAAGAAGTCAACCCACAAGACATCAAAGAAACTTACCATAGTTTGACCATTCATGATAAGAAAGAAATCAAGATTAACGGTGGCATTTGATTAAGGAATATGGCTATCAACCAGGTCCAGACTTGGGAGAGATTTTAACAGAGATTGAGTATTCCATTGTCGATGGAGAGTTGGAAAATGATCGTCAAGCTATCCATGCTTACCTGAGGGAGAAAAGATGAGTGATTTTATCGTTGAAAAACTAAGCAAATCCGTTGGTGACAAGACCGTTTTTAAGGATATTTCTTTTATCATCCATGACTTGGATAGAATCGGTCTAATTGGTGTCAATGGAACGGGTAAGACCACCCTTTTAGATGTTCTATCGGGTGTTTCTGGCTTTGATGGTGATGTCAGTCCCTTTTCAGCTAAGAATGACTACAAGATTGGCTATTTGACCCAGGATCCAGATTTTGACGATAGCAAGACGGTCTTGGATACGGTTCTGTCCAGCGACCTCAAGGAAATCCAGTTGATTCGTGAGTATGAACTCCTCATGCTCAACTACAGTGAGGACAAGCAGGCTCATTTGGAACGGGTCATGGCAGAGATGGATTCTCTCCAAGCCTGGGAAATTGAAAGCCAGGTCAAGACCGTTCTCAGCAAACTTGGGATTCAGGACTTATCTACTCCTGTTGGAGAATTGTCAGGTGGTCTAAGAAGACGTGTTCAGTTGGCGCAAGTTCTTCTTGGAAACCACGATCTCTTGCTTTTGGACGAGCCAACCAACCATTTGGACATTGCGACCATTGAGTGGCTGACCCTCTTTTTGAAAAATTCCAAGAAGACGGTTCTCTTTATCACCCACGATCGCTATTTCCTAGATGCACTGTCAACGCGTATTTTTGAGTTGGACCGAGCAGGCTTGACCGAGTATCAGGGTAATTATCAGGACTATGTTCGCCTCAAGGCTGAACAAGATGAGCGCGACGCTGCTCTCCTTCATAAGAAAGAACAACTCTATAAGCAAGAATTGGCTTGGATGCGTAGACAACCGCAGGCACGTGCGACCAAGCAGCAGGCTCGTATCAATCGTTTCCATGACTTGAAAAAAGAAGTTTCAGGTAGTAGTACTGAGACAGACTTGACCATGAATTTTGAAACCAGTCGGATTGGGAAAAAAGTCATCGAGTTTCAGCATGTTTCCTTCGCCTATGAGAACAAGCCGATATTACAAGATTTTAATCTCTTGGTGCAAGCTAAAGACCGTATCGGTATCGTTGGTGACAATGGTGTTGGAAAATCAACCCTGCTTAATCTGATTGCAGGAAGTCTTGAGCCGACAGCAGGTCAAGTTATCATTGGTGAGACAGTTCGTATCGCCTATTTCTCTCAACAAATTGAAGGCTTGGATGAAAGCAAACGGGTTATCAATTACCTGCAGGAAGTAGCAGAAGAGGTTAAGACCAGTGGTGGTTCTACGACTTCCATCGCTGAGCTGCTAGAGCAATTCCTCTTTCCACGTTCGACACATGGAACCTTGATTGAGAAGTTATCTGGTGGCGAGAAAAAAACGACTCTATCTCCTTAAACTTCTCTTGGAAAAAAACCAAATGTTCTTCTTTTTGGACGAACCGACCAATGACCTAGACATTGCGACTTTGACAGTCTTGGAGAATTTCTTGCAGGGCTTTGCAGGTCCCGTTTTAACAGTCAGCCACGACCGCTATTTTTTGGATAAGGTAGCGACCAAGATTCTAGCCTTTGAGAATGGAAGCATCCGTACTTTCTTTGGTCATTATACCGATTATCTTGATGAAAAGGCCTTTGAAGAAGAAACAGCAAGTCAAGTTCAAAAGGCCGAAAAGGAGAAAGTGGTCAAGGTACGTGAAGACAAGAAGCGTATGACCTACCAAGAAAAGCAGGAGTGGGCAAGTATTGAAGCAGATATTGAGGCCTTAGAAAATCGTATCGCTGCTATTGAAGAGGAGATGCAGGCAAATGGCTCTGATTTTGGCAAACTAGCGACTCTTCAAAAAGAACTAGATGAGAAGAATGAAGCGCTGCTTGAAAAATACGAACGCTATGAGTATCTAAGTGAGTTTGATAGTTAGGAGAATAGAAAAATCCCGTCTCAATGACAGGATTTCTCTATTCTTTTTTGGTTTCCTGGTGGAAGATATTTTGCCAAGTCTCATGGCGACGCCAGATACTGGTGTGGACGATGCCATCTAGCTCATAGCAAATGAGCTTGGTTTTCTGACTGATGGAAGTGATTTGAATATCCTTAATCGCAGCTTTAAGCTCTTTTGCAGCTTGATAGGACACCTTATCCATCTGCTCTCCATCTTGGCGGATATAGATAAAGTCTTCAGCAAGGAGTTCTTCTAGTTGATTTCCCTGATCAATCAATTGCTCGCGCATGAGCAGTTTTTTGTAGACATTGTCTAAAATTTCGTCTTCAGGTATAGGAGCAGGTTCGATATGGACATCGGTATCAAATACTCCAAAGCGATCCGCTAGCATGGATTCGACCTGGTCTGCAATCTCATGACTTTCATAAACAGACAAGTCGGGATTCATCTCTAGCGTGATATCAAGGTAGATATTGCTACCGTAGGTACGCCCTCTTTGGGATTTGACCTTACTAATCTTTGGAATCTCCATGATGGCCTTCTGGTAGTCTTCCAGCAGACGGTCGTCAAAACCATCTGAAAGACTGAAGGAAGACTCGATAAAGATATCATAGGCTGTCTTTAAGATAAAGAAAGTGATAATGATAGCGACCAGTTTATCCACGATTGGATAATTAAAACTGCTAGTCAAAATGGCAATGGAAGTCCCAAGCGAGGTGACAGCATCGGAAAGATTGTCCTTGGCGGCAGCCTTGAGAGCCTTGGATTTGGACTTCTTACTGAGGCGAGTATTATAGAGATAAACGGCAAACATGACCGCTGCCGAAATGATTCCTAGAATCGCTCCCAAAGGATCGATGGGTGTTTGTTCCCGACTGAGAATTTTTTGAATGGTGTCGCGGAGCACATCAAAACCAACGTAGAACATGATGATGGAAGTGATCAAGCTAGCCAAATCTTCAATCTTCCAGTGACCGAAACGATGGTCACGGTCTGCAGGTTGGCGCGCCATCCGAATCCCAATCAAGAGGGCAACATTTCCGATAATATCGGATACGTTGTTGAAACCATCTGCCACCAAACTGGAGGAATGAAGGAGGTGGCCAGTTGCCAATTTTGCTGCAGACAAGAGCAGGTAGGTCGAAATGCTGATAATGGCACCACGTTCCGCCAACTTAAGATTTGACATGGATTGGTTCATCGGGTTTCCTTTCTAGAGCTGAGATTCTGTTTCATTATACTGGTTTTCATGGGAAAATTCAAATTTAGTCTTGTTTCATCGGATTTTAACCATTGAAAATTTTTCAAATTTTGATATAATAGTACTACTCAAGGGAGTAGCTGGCAGAAACCTGTGATAGTGTCGTCATTCCGAATTGTATACTGAAAAGTATGTTTTCCGGCGCTATCTTAAACAGCGAGACTTGTTATGATTAACAGGTCTCTTTTTGTTTGTCATAAAACCAAAAGAGAGCTTGTTTTGCACACAAAGTCAAGGAGGAGACACATGTCAAAAGAACAAAAACGCCAAGCGTTTTACACTCAGAGTCCTGAAGAGGTCTTGAAGTCGGTTGAAGCAACTGAGCAAGGTCTTTCGTCAAGCGAAGCGCAGAAACGCCTAGCTGAATATGGGCGCAATGAACTTGAAGAGGGTGAGAAAAATCTCTCTTGGTTAAATTCATCGAACAGTTTAAGGATTTGATGATTATCATCCTAGTTGCTGCAGCTATCTTATCAGTCATAACTTCTGGTGGGGAAGATATCGCAGATGCCATTATCATTCTAGCCGTGGTTATCATCAACGCAGCCTTCGGTGTTTACCAAGAAGGAAAAGCAGAAGAAGCCATCGAAGCCCTCAAGTCTATGTCTAGTCCAGCTGCTCGCGTTATTCGTGATGGGCACATGGCAGAGATTGATTCCAAAGAATTGGTGCCAGGAGATATCGTTGCCCTTGAAGCAGGTGACGTAGTACCAGCAGACCTACGTTTGCTAGAAGCCAATTCTCTTAAAATCGAAGAAGCAGCCCTAACAGGTGAGTCTGTGCCAGTTGAAAAAGACTTGACCGTAGAACTCGCTGCAGATGCTGGTATTGGTGACCGTGTCAATATGGCCTTCCAAAACTCAAACGTGACTTATGGTCGTGGTCTTGGTGTTGTTGTCAATACAGGTATGTATACTGAAGTGGGTCATATCGCTGGCATGCTCCAAGATGCGGATGAGACAGACACGCCACTCAAACAAAACTTGAACAACCTTTCTAAGGTCTTGACCTATGTAATTTTGGTCATTGCCTTGGTTACTTTTGTAGTCGGAGTCTTCATTCAAGGAAAAGATCCACTTGGTGAGTTGATGACTTCTGTTGCGCTTGCTGTTGCAGCCATCCCAGAAGGACTTCCTGCTATCGTGACCATCGTTCTTGCCCTTGGTACTCAAGTTTTGGCAAAACGAAACTCTATCGTTCGTAAGTTGCCAGCAGTAGAAACACTTGGTTCAACTGAAATCATCGCTTCTGATAAGACTGGTACGCTGACTATGAACAAGATGACAGTCGAGAAAGTCTTCTATGACGCAGTCCTACATGATTCAGCTGATGATATTGAACTAGGTCTTGAAATGCCTCTTCTTCGTTCAGTTGTCTTGGCTAATGATACCAAGATTGATGCTGAAGGAAACCTGATCGGGGATCCAACGGAAACAGCCTTCATCCAGTATGCCTTGGACAAGGGCTACGATGTTAAAGAGTTCTTAGAGAAATATCCTCGTGTAGCTGAGTTACCGTTTGACTCGGACCGTAAGCTAATGTCAACAGTTCATCCATTGCCAGATGGTAAATTCCTCGTAGCAGTCAAAGGGGCTCCAGATCAACTCTTGAAACGTTGTGTTTCTCGTGATAAGGCTGGAGATGTCGCTCCGATTGATAATCAAGTCAATGACTTAATTCACACAAATAACTCTGAAATGGCTCACCAAGCCTTGCGTGTCCTTGCTGGTGCTTATAAGATTATTGACAGCATTCCAGAAAACTTGACTTCTGAAGAGCTTGAAAACAACTTGATCTTTGCTGGTTTGATTGGGATGATTGACCCTGAACGTGCCGAAGCAGCAGAAGCTGTTCGTGTGGCCAAGGAAGCGGGAATTCGTCCGATTATGATTACGGGTGACCACCAAGACACAGCAGAAGCCATTGCTAAACGTTTGGGAATCATCGATGAGAATGACTCGGAAGACCATGTCTTGACAGGTGCTGAGCTCAACGAACTCTCTGATGAAGAATTTGAAAAAGTCGTTGGTCAATACTCTGTTTATGCGCGTGTATCTCCGGAACACAAGGTTCGTATTGTCAAGGCTTGGCAAAACCAAGGTAAGGTCGTTGCCATGACAGGTGACGGTGTCAACGATGCGCCAGCTCTGAAAACAGCCGATATCGGTATCGGTATGGGAATCACTGGTACAGAGGTTTCTAAGGGAGCTTCTGACATGATCCTTGCAGATGATAACTTTGCGACTATCATCGTCGCAGTTGAAGAAGGACGTAAGGTCTTCTCAAATATTCAAAAGACAATTCAGTACCTACTTTCTGCTAATACTGCTGAAGTATTAACTATCTTCCTATCAACCTTGTTTGGTTGGGATGTCCTACAGCCAGTTCATCTTTTGTGGATTAACTTGGTAACCGATACCTTCCCAGCTATCGCTCTTGGTGTTGAGCCAGCTGAGCCAGGTGTTATGACCCACAAACCACGTGGACGCAAGTCAAGCTTCTTTTCAGGTGGGGTCATGAGTTCTATCATCTATCAAGGTGTACTCCAAGGGGGCTCTCGTCTTGACTGTTTATGGTCTTGCTCTTGCCTATCCGGTCCATGTAGGAGATAATCAAGCCATTCACGCGGATGCCCTCACTATGGCCTTTGCAACGCTCGGTTTGATTCAGCTCTTCCATGCCTACAATGTTAAGTCTGTTTACCAATCCATCTTGACAGTCGGACCATTCAAGTCTAAGACCTTCAACTGGTCTATCTTGGTATCCTTCATCCTCTTGATGGCAACAATCGTTGTAGAACCGCTTGAAGGTATCTTCCACGTAACCAAACTAGACTTGTCACAATGGGGAATTGTCATGGCTGGAAGCTTCTCAATGATTATCATTGTCGAAATCGTTAAGTTTGTTCAACGTAAACTTGGTCTTGATAAGAACGCGATTTAAAAAGAAAGTCATCTTCGGATGGCTTTTTTTGCATTTGAGGGAAAGGACTAGAAGTTGCCCCCTTTTGTGCTATAATAAAATAAAAATACAAAAGAAGGGAGAAATATGGAAAAGAAAATTGTCCGAGATGTCTTATTCTTGTCACAGGTATCGAAACCTGCAAGTCAGGAGGACCTTTATCTGGCTAAGGATTTGCAGGATACGCTGCTGGCTAATCGCGAAACCTGTGTCGGTCTGGCGGCCAATATGATTGGTGTGCAGAAGCGCGTGATTATCTTTAATCTTGGGCTAGTTCCCATGGTCATGTTTAACCCCATTCTTCTTTCCTATAAAGGACCTTACGAGACAGAGGAAGGTTGTTTGTCTTTGACTGGGGTTCGACCAACGACCCGTTATGAAACGATTACGGTTTCCTATCGTGATAGCAAGTGGCAGGAGCAGACCATTACGTTAACAGGTTTTCCAGCTCAGATTTGTCAACATGAACTGGATCATTTGGAAGGACGAATTATTTAGGAGGAACTCAGATGAAACGCATACTTTTTGAACTTGTTTTTATCGCAACGACTTGGTATATCTTTTTGCCACCCTTCAATCTGACTAGCTGGGAATTCATCTTCTTTATCTGTGGGCATCTGGTGGTGATGGGGATTTTGTTTAGTTTCCGCAAGGATACCAATCTCCTCAAAACTGTTCATGTACGTCATGGAAAGGTTGCAAACGAACTCAATCTAGAAGGGCTTCATTTTAATAAATTAGGTGGAGGATTGTTGCTGGCTGCAGGCCTTATCTTTGCCCTTGCTGGTCTGGTTAGCTTAGTGACATCAAGCTTTTTCCAAGCAAAAAACTATGCTAATGTGGTGTCTATCACAGAAAAAGATTTTAAAGATTTTCCCAAGAGTGATACCAGCAAGGTTCCAATCCTAGATCGGAGCACTGCTGAAAAGATCGGTGACCGTTATCTAGGCTCTCTGACGGATAAGGTCTCCCAGTACGTAGCAGCAGATACTTATACCCAGCTGACAGTTGATGGCAAGCCTTACCGGGTGACACCTTTGGAGTATGCCGACCCTATCAAATGGTTTAATAATCAGTCCAAGGGAATTGGCGAGTATATCAAGGTTGATATGGTGACAGGAAATGCGGAATTGGTGGATCTAAAAACACCGATGAAGTATTCGGACTCCGAGTATTTTAACCGTGACGTCAAACGTCATCTTCGAATCAAGTATCCAACCAAGATTTTTAAAACCCCGTCCTTTGAGGTGGATGATGAAGGCAATCCTTTCTATGTAGCAACCGTTTATCAAAAACAGTTTGGTCTAGGAGTACCTCGCCCTTCATCTGTTATTATCTTGGATGCTACTAATGGAGAAACTAAGGAATATAGCTTGGATGAAGTGCCAGAATGGGTAGACCGTGTCTATCCTGCCGAAGAAACCATCCAGCAAATCAACTACAACGGCAAGTATAAAGACGGCTTTTGGAATGCCTTGATTTCTAAGAAAAACGTTACCCAAACGACCGAGGGCTATAACTATCTTTCTATCGGAAATGACATTTATCTCTATACGGGGGTGACTTCAGCCAATGCTGACGAAAGTAATCTAGGATTTATCCTTGAAAATATGCGCACTGGTGAAATCACCAAGTACAATCTAGCATCAGCAACCGAAGAATCTGCCCGTGCTTCCGCAGAAGGAGCAGTTCAAGAGAAGGCCTACAAGGCTACCTTCCCTATTCTTGTCAATCTCAATGACAAGCCTCTCTACATCATGGGCTTGAAGGACAATGCAGGTCTGGTCAAGGAGTATGCTTTGGTCGATGCAGTGGAGTACCAAAACGTCATCGTAGCAGCTACGGTAGATGAACTCCTCAGCAAATATGCCAATAAAAATGACCTCGAGCTGGATAATGAAACGGTGGAAAGTATCAAGGGAGTGGTTTCAGACCTTAAATCAGCTGTCATCAAGGGGGATACCGTCTACTTCTTCAAAGTTGATGGCAAGATCTACAAGGTCAAGGCTTCAGTGTCAGACGACCTTCCTTACCTTGAAAATGGGCAATCCTTCGAGGGTCAAGTTGGAAAAGATAACTATCTCAAGACCTTTAAAGTCAAGTAAAAGAAACCTCGGTATTAACCGAGGTTTTTCAGATGAAATTCTTGGTCGTGATTGAAAAATATGCTACACTAACAATATGAAAATTTTAATCCCAACAGCCAAAGAAATGAACACAGACTTGCCGAGTATCAAAGCGCTCCCCTTGAGTGAAGAAAGTCAGGCAGTTCTTGACTCACTGGCGCACTACTCTGCCAGTGAATTAGAAAGTTTTTATAAGGTATCTGCCGAGAAAGCAGAAGAAGAGTACGCCCATATTCAAGCTCTAAAAGATCAGAGGGCTAAACATTATCCAGCCTTGAAACTCTTTGACGGTCTCATGTATCGCCACATCAAACGAGATGAGTTGACCGAGGCTGAACAAGCCTATCTTGAAAATCATGTTTTAATTACATCAGCTTTGTATGGCGTTGTTCCAGCCTTGTCACCTATGGCTCCCCACCGTTTGGACTTCTTGATGAAGTTAAATGTCGCTGGTAAGACTTTAAAGAGTCATTGGAAGTCAGCCTATGATGAGGCGCTACAGGACGAGGAGTTGATATTTTCACTCTTATCATCAGAGTTTGAAACTGTATTTTCTAAGGAAATCAGAGAAAAGATGGTGACCTTCAAATTTATGGAGAATAAGGCAGGCCAGTTGAAGATCCATTCAACCATTTCAAAAAAAGCCCGTGGCGCCTTTTTGACTGCCTTGATAGAGGGGCAAATCCAAACTGTCGAACAAGCTCGCAAGCTCCGCTTTGCCGGCTTTGACTACCGACCTGATTTATCAAGTGACTTAGAACTCGTCTTTGTGAAACAAGCATAAAACCAGCTCGAATGAGCTGGTTTTTGCTTGATTAGTTGATGGCTGCAAGAAGGTTGTCAGCTTGTTTGGCAAGTGATGAGGCAGCTGCTTTGTCTAGCACCAATTTTCCGTCTGCCCAAGCAGAGTCATTGACACGCGCGGCAGTAAAGTCGCCAACGACTTGTGTGCGGATAAATGGCAAGAGGTCTTTGTAAATCGCAAAGAGTTGTTCGTGACCTGCATTTGCTACAGAAGAGACAGTAACAAACTTGTCTTGAAGGGCAGAAGCACTACGTGTATCTGTCAAGTCAAGGGCGCGGGAGAGCCAGTCAAGCAAGTTCTTCACTGTTCCAGGGATAGAGAAGTTGTAGACTGGAGAGAAGATCCAGATAGCATCCGCAGCAAGGACTGCTTCACGAGCAGCAGCTACAGCTGGATGAGTCGGAACTTCAAGATCTTGGCTGAAGAGGGGAACAGCTGAGTAATCAAGATAGCTGACTTCCACTTTACCAGCAAGTGCTTTTTCAGCTTCGAGGGCCATTTGGTGGTTGAAAGAACCTTGTCGTAGTGAACCGACGATAAATAGTACTTTTTTAGACATGATGTGTCTCCTTTAGTTTAAAATTCAAAGAGCGAACCCTTTTGTTACCATCTATGTTACAACAAATGATACTAATTAGCAATAATTTTGCTCACAAATTTTTAAATTTTTTTAAAATGCGGATTAAGTCTTCCTTTTTCGCCATCTTCCAAGATGCTGAGTGCTTCTACGATAGAATCGATATGATCAGGAAGAATCTCTTCGATTTTTCTGCGTCCTGCAGGTGTTAATTTCAGGAAAAAAGAGCGACGATCCTTGGGGTCGCAAGTTCTAGAAATCCATCCATCTCGAACCATGTTTCGGATGACAACAGTCATGTTCCCAGAAGTGGCTAGCATTTTTTCAATCAAATCCTGAATGCGTAGTTCCCCCTTGCTATAGAGGGTTTCCAAAACTGAAAATTGGGTGGGTGTTAGCCCGTATTCTTTAGCAGCCTTAGCTTCATATGGTTTAAAAGTCCGTATGGCTTTATTGAGGATGATAGCTGTTTTTAAGTCTAGTTGATTATCGGAAATTTTCTCTTTCAAATATTGTTTCATAAGGTTATTTTATCAATAATGAGAGAGAAAAACAAGAACTTATATTTTAAAGGAAAAGAATCTTAGAATGTTCCTGTCTTCACTTGTAATAAAGAAGGAGAGATGGTAAAATAGACGAGTGAAACTAAGACAGAAAAAAGCAAAAAACAAGCTACTTTTACAGTATGGAATCGGCATTGCTCTGGTACTGCTAGTCATGACCACTTCCTTCCTTTATCTGATATCACTCAGCATGAAACCCTATCAAGATGCTAGAGTTGAGGGAGAAAAACTGGCCAAGCAGTACGCAGAATTGGAAAAGACAGACCAGGTTGATTTTTATAATGGACTAGAAAGCTATTACAGCGTTCTGGGGCATAATAAAAAGCAAGAGGCCATTGCCGTACTGATTGAAAAGAATGACCATAAGATTTATGTTTATCAGCTTGATAAGGGGATTTCTCAAGACAAGGCAGCGACGATTTCGAGGGAAAAAGGAGCTAGCGACATTGACAAAGTCACCTTTGGTCGCTATAAGGATAAGCCGATTTGGGAAGTTAAGTCAGGAAACCAGTACTATCTGGTCGACTTTGAAACAGGAGCAGTGATCCAATAAGGAGGACATATGAAACTATCCAAACGTGTACTAGAAATGGAAGAAAGCGTCACTCTAGCTAGTGATGCAAGAGCTAAAGCATTAAAGGCTCAGAGAAAGGATGTTCTTTTCCTAACCTTGGGACAGCCTGATTTTCATACTCCTGAAAATATTCAGAATGCAGCGGTGGAAGCGATTCGAGATGGACGAGCTTCCTTTTATACAGTTGCTTCAGGCCTACCAGAGTTAAAAGCAGCGGTTAATACCTATTTTGAACGCCATTATGGGTATTCTGTAGCAGCTAACGAGGTTACCTTTGCCACTGGTGCTAAGTTCTCTCTCTATACCTTCTTTATGGCTGTGGTCAATCCAGGTGATGAGGTCATCATTCCTACACCTTACTGGGTCAGCTATGGAGACCAGGTCAAGATGGCAGAAGGTGTGCCAGTCTTTGTCCAGGCCAAGGAAGACAATCACTTTAAAGTAACAGTAGAGCAGCTAGAAGCAGCCCGAACAGCTAAGACCAAGGTCTTGGTTCTCAATTCGCCATCGAATCCGACCGGTATGATTTACTCTCGTGAGGAACTCTTGGCTATCGGAAATTGGGCGGTTGAACATGATGTCCTTATCCTAGCAGATGATATTTACGGTCGTCTAGTTTATAATGGGAATGAATTTGTTCCAATCTCTAGTCTGTCAGAATCCATTCGCAAGCAAACCATCGTGATTAACGGTGTATCTAAGGCCTATGCCATGACTGGTTGGCGGGTAGGTTATGCTGTGGGAAATCCTGAGATTATCGCTGCTATGAGCAAACTAACAGGACAAACAACCTCCAACCTGACTGCTGTATCGCAATATGCTACCATTGAAGCCCTAACTGGGCCACAAGATTCTGTCGAAATCATGCGCCAGGCTTTGAGGAACGTTTGAACACTATTTATCCTCTCTTGTGTCAAGTGCCAGGATTTGAAGTTGTCAAGCCCCAAGGGGCCTTCTATCTCTTCCCAAATGTTAAAAAAGCGATGGAGATGAAGGGTTATACCGATGTGACGGACTTTACAACAGCTATCCTTGAAGAAGTCGGACTTGCCTTGATTACAGGAGCTGGATTTGGAGCACCAGAAAATGTTCGTCTCAGTTATGCCACCGACTTGGATACATTAAAAGAAGCTATTCGCCGTTTGCATCAGTTTATGGAAAAATAAAACTTAGAATCTTCGCCTTTTTAGCGAAGATTTTTTGTAACGAAAATCTCGCGATTTTTCTCTAGTAGAACCTAGCTATCGCAGTCTATTTATGGTAAAATAGTGGGTAATGATGTCTTCGGACAAGTTAAACGAAAAAAGGAAGATAGATTATGACAAAACGTGTAACAATTATCGATGTAAAAGACTACGTTGGTCAAGAAGTGACCATCGGAGCTTGGGTTGCCAACAAATCAGGAAAAGGAAAAATTGCCTTCTTGCAATTGCGTGATGGAACTGCCTTTTTCCAAGGAGTTGCCTTCAAACCAAACTTTATTGAAAAGTTCGGTGAGGAAGTGGGGCTAGAGAAATTTGACACCATTAAACGCTTGAGCCAAGAAACTTCTGTTTATGTGACAGGGATTGTCAAAGAAGACGAGCGTTCTAAGTTTGGTTATGAGCTCGATATTACAGATATCGAAGTTATTGGTGAATCTCAAGACTACCCTATCACACCAAAAGAACACGGAACAGACTTCTTGATGGACAACCGTCACTTGTGGCTCCGCTCTCGTAAGCAAGTGGCTGTGATGCAAATCCGTAACGCTATCATTTATGCAACTTATGAGTTCTTTGATAAGAACGGCTTCATGAAGTTTGATAGCCCAATTCTTTCAGGAAATGCGGCAGAAGATTCAACTGAACTCTTTGAAACTGACTACTTTGGAACGCCAGCCTACTTGAGCCAATCAGGTCAGCTTTACCTAGAAGCAGGAGCTATGGCTCTTGGCCGTGTCTTTGACTTTGGTCCAGTATTCCGTGCGGAGAAATCAAAAACGCGCCGTCACTTGACTGAGTTCTGGATGATGGATGCGGAGTACTCTTACTTGACACATGATGAGTCACTTGACTTGCAAGAAGCGTATGTTAAAGCCCTTCTTCAAGGTGTTCTTGATCGTGCGCCTCAAGCCTTGGAAACCTTGGAACGTGATACAGAGCTCTTGAAACGCTACATTGCTGAGCCGTTCAAACGCATCACTTACGATCAAGCCATTGACCTTTTGCAAGAGCATGAAAATGATGAAGATGCTGACTACGAGCATTTGGAGCATGGAGATGACTTTGGTTCACCACACGAAACCTGGATTTCAAACCACTTTGGTGTACCAACCTTTGTCATGAACTACCCAGCAGCCATCAAGGCCTTCTACATGAAACCAGTTCCTGGTAACCCAGAGCGCGTGCTTTGTGCAGACTTGCTGGCACCAGAAGGGTATGGAGAAATCATCGGTGGTTCTATGCGTGAGGAAGACTACGATGCCCTTGTCGCTAAGATGGAAGAACTTGGTATGGATCGTACAGAGTATGAATTCTACCTTGACCTTCGTAAATATGGTACAGTACCACATGGTGGATTTGGTATCGGTATCGAGCGTATGGTAACCTTCGCAGCAGGAACAAAACATATCCGTGAAGCTATTCCATTCCCACGTATGTTGCATCGTATTAAACCATAAAAAAACTAAAACGCCGTAATAGGCGTTTTTTCAAAACACCATAATACTTGAAGGAAGAGGTGAAGGACATGTAAAGTAAAGCTTAACAAGTGACAAACACAAAGATACAAATACACTTGTTAAAGGAGAAACTATGTTTAAACGAAATTACCGGAAGAATATCGGTCTCATGGCTGGTGTGGAATTTTTTGCCTTTTTGGGCATTACCAGCTTTTGGATTCTATTTCTCAGTCAAAACGGGATGTCGCTTTGGCAGATTGGCTTATTGGAAAGTATTTTTCATGCCACTAGTGTCATCTGTGAAATTCCCTCTGGAATGTTAGCTGACCGCTATTCCTATAAAACCAATCTGTATTTAAGTCGAATAGCTGGGATTGCGTCGTCTATTCTCATGTTACTAGGACAAGGTAATTTTTGGATTTATGCACTTGCTATGGTGGTGAGTGCCTTGTCTTATAATTTCGATTCGGGGACGAGTGCAGCCATGGTTTATGATTCGGCCGTGGAAGCTGGATTAAAAGAGCGCTACTTGTCCATCTCAAGTTTTATGTCAGGAGTAGCAGAAGGAACTCGGTCTTTGGGAACCGTTTTAGCAGGATTTTTTGTCCATGATCAGTTGCACTCGACCTACTATGTCATGATTGCTACTTCTATAATCGTTCTTTTCCTAACTTGGATGCTAAAAGAGCCTAGTGTTAAAGCACAAAAATCTGAGCGCTTGACGATGAAAAAAATAATCTGGACTGTCAAAGAGGAGTTGCAGAGAAATCCCAGTCTTTTTGGTTGGATGATTCTGTCCCAAATCATCGGAACACTGATGTGTATGTTTTATTTTTACTATCAAAATCAACTGCCTGACCTAGAAGGATGGCAGATTTCGATGGTCATGCTGATGGGCAGTGCTTTGAATATCTGGGCAGTTTATCTAGCAAGTAAGATTGGAAAGAGGTATTCAGCCTTAAAGCTTTTTCCAATTCTTGTGCTCTTGACAGGGAGGAACTTATTTGCTGTCCTACTTTGGTACACCACTGATTTATATTTTAGTTTATTTGATCAGTAACGCCTTATATGCTCTCTTTCAACCAATTTTTGACAACGATTTACAAAAGCGACTCCCAAGTGAGGTACGGGCAACCATGCTAAGTGTCTACTCTATGATGTTCAGCCTGAGTATGATCGTCATTTTTCCTCTGACGGGATGGTTGATTGACTATCTAGGATTTGTAGTAGCCTTTCTTTACTTAGGGTTCATTTTAGTACTAGCCAGCTTTTTGCTATTTTTCATTTTGAAAGAGATGGCCGGATTTTTGGAACTAAAAGAGAATGTTATTTCTAAGAAATAGAGTTATTTTTCACTTTTATCTTTTTTACTTGCCATCTATTAGTTTTTCTAGTATAATAGTTAATTGTGAGCAAACCTCACTTACCCCTTGCAAAGACTAGGGGTCATTAGACCAAAAAGGAGGAACATATCAATGGCTAAATACGAAATTCTTTATATCATTCGTCCAAACATTGAAGAAGAAGCGAAAAAAACGCTTTGGTAGCACGTTTTGACTCTATCTTGACTGACAACGGTGCAACTGTTGTTGAATCAAAATCATGGGAAAAACGTCGTCTTGCATACGAAATCCAAGATTTCCGTGAAGGACTTTACCACATCGTTAACGTTGAAGCAAACGATGACGCAGCTCTTAAAGAGTTTGACCGTCTTTCAAAAATCAACGCTGACATTCTTCGTCACATGATCGTCAAACTTGACGCGTAAGAAGGTAAATTATGATTAACAATGTTGTACTTGTAGGGCGTATGACTCGTGACGCTGAGTTACGTTATACCCCATCAAATGTAGCAGTTGCGACTTTTACTCTTGCAGTAAACCGTACATTTAAGAGTCAAAATGGCGAACGTGAGGCTGATTTTATCAATGTCGTTATGTGGCGCCAACAGGCTGAAAATCTTGCTAACTGGGCTAAGAAAGGCTCTCTTATCGGGATTACAGGCCGTATCCAGACTCGTAGTTACGATAACCAGCAAGGACAACGTGTCTACGTAACAGAAGTCGTGGCTGACAATTTCCAAATGTTGGAAAGCCGTAGCGTGCGTGAAGGACATACAGGTGGAGCTTATTCTGCACCAACTGCTAGTCAATCAGCACCTGCAAACCCAGTACCTGACTTTTCACGTGATGAAAATCCATTTGGAGCAACCAATCCGTTGGATATTTCAGATGATGATTTACCATTCTAATGGACAATTAAAACTATAAAGGAGAAAAACATGGCTCAACAACGTCGTGGCGGATTCAAACGCCGTAAAAAAGTTGATTACATCGCAGCAAACAAAATTGAATATGTTGATTACAAAGATACTGAGCTTCTTAGCCGTTTCGTTTCAGAACGTGGGAAAATCCTTCCTCGTCGTGTAACAGGAACTTCAGCTAAAAACCAACGTAAAGTAACAACAGCTATCAAACGTGCTCGCGTAATGGCTTTGATGCCTTTCGTAAACGAAGATTAAAAAAGAGGTCCAGTGGACCTCTTTTTCATGAGCTCGGAAACAAGAAAGCGAATTAAGACCCCAACGGGTCTTTTTTTCACGAGCTTTGAAACGAGAAGGCGAGTTAGGTCCAGTGGACCTCTTTTTCACGAGCTGGAAAATAAGAAAGCGAATTAAGACCCGGGTGGGTCTTTTTTTCAGGTCCCCCGGACCTCTTTTTCAGCTCCATACGAGCCTTTTTATCAGGTCCTATGAATCTCTTTTTCAGACTTTACAGGACTCTATTAGAAAGGGCTCTCTTTTGATCTAGTAAGATTCTTTTGCCTTACTAGTTTTTTTCTTTTAATTTTTATTATCGTGTTATAATGGTAGGAGAAAGCTTTAAAGGATCAGCTTATGAAGACGAAATGTCCAATTAGAAAAATGCAAGAATCTGACATTAAAAATCTATCTCAAGGATTTATCAGCCAAGGTTGGCCAAGTAGAGAGGAAATTTTAACTCTATACTTTAAGGAACAGGAGAGTGGAGAGAGGGAAGCTTTAGTTGCTGATTTTGAGGGTGTAGTAGCGGGGTACATCACTATTTTACCAATTGCCAAGCATGGTCCCTTTGCTGGAATGTCTCCAGAACTTTCAGATTTCAATGTCTTTGAGCCCTTTCAAAATCAAGGTATTGGAAATCTCTTGCTGGAAGAAGCAGAAAAAAGAGTTAAGCTCATATCGGATAAGGTAACCCTTGGTGTTGGCCTCCATTCAGGGTATGGACCTGCCCAGAGATTGTACATCAAACGAGGCTATATTCCAGATGGAACGGGAGTTTGGTATCGAAACCAACCGTTGGAAATGAATGCCACTATTCAAAATAATGATGATTTGGTTTTGTACTTATCCAAGGAATTAGAATAAGAGATAGCAAATTTTTTGGAGATATGGGATTTCTTTACTTTATGGTATAATGGAAAGAGTTAGATTGAGAGAGGTAGAGAGATGGATGCGAAATTAAAATACAAGGCAAAGAAGATTAAGATTGTCTTCTTTGATATTGATGATACCCTGCGTACATCAAAGACAGGTTTTATTCCAGCTACGATTCCCACGGTTTAAGCAGTTGCGAGAAAAAGGGATTTTGACAGGGATTGCATCTGGGCGTGGTATTTTTGGAGTTGTTCCAGAGATTCGCGAGCTCAAGCCTGACTTTTTTGTGACCTTGAATGGTGCCTATATAGAAGATAAAAAAGGACAGGTCATTTATCAACATCAGATTGAGAAGAAAGATGTAGAAGAATACATTTCGTGGACTAAGAGAGAAGGAATTGACTATGGATTGGTTGGGAGTCATGCTGCCAAACTATCCACTCGGACAGAACTGATCAGTGAGGCTATTGATCCGATTTATCCGAACTTGGATGTGGATCCTGACTTTCATGAAAAAGTTGATATTTACCAGATGTGGACCTTTGAAGATAAAGGAGATAGCTTGCACTTACCAGAGTCCTTATCAGATAAACTTCGCATGGTGCGTTGGCATGAACATTCATCTGATATCGTGCCGATTTCAGGATCCAAAGCAACTGGTGTAGCCAAGGTGGTGGAACATCTAGGCTTGAAACCAGAGAATGTCATGGTCTTTGGGGATGGTCTCAATGATATGGAACTCTTTGATTATGCTGGAATCAGTATTGCCATGGGAGTTTCCCACGAAAAAATCAAAGAAAAAGCAGATTATATTACAAAAACAGTAGAAGAAGATGGCATTTTTGATGCCTTAGAAGGATTTGGTATGGTAGAAAAAGAATTGTATTTCCCACAAGTAGAAATTGAAACAGTAGAAGGTCCTCTAGCGACTATTAAGACGAATCATGGAGACTTGCGTATCAAGCTCTTCCCTGAACAGGCTCCCAAAACAGTAGCAAACTTTGTCGCTCTTTCAAAAGACGGTTACTATGATGGTGTGATTTCCACCGTATTATCAAGGACTTTATGATTCAAGGTGGAGACCCAACTGGTACTGGTATGGGGGGAGAGTCTATTTATGGACAGGCTTTTGAAGATGAATTTTCAGAAGAACTTTATAATGTTCGTGGCGCTCTTTCTATGGCCAATGCTGGGCCCAATACCAATGGCAGCCAGTTCTTTATCGTGCAAAACCAACATTTGCCATACTCTAAGAAAGAGATTGCGCGTGGTGGCTGGCCTGAGCCAATCGCTGAGATTTATGCAGAACAAGGTGGAACTCCTCACCTTGACCGTCGTCACACTGTTTTTGGGCAATTGGTCGATGCAGAATCATTTGCGGTCTTGGATGCCATTGCAGCTGTTGAGACAGGCGCTATGGACAAACCAGTTGAAGATGTGGTAATTGAAACGATTGAAATTGAGGATTAAGATGAAAATCGGTGATAAGCTAAATGGGCGTATTACAGGAATCCAGCCCTATGGTGCCTTTGTCGAATTAGAGACAGGGGTGATTGGGTTGATCCATATTTCAGAGATTCGGACAGGATTTATTGAAAATATCTATGAAGTTTTGAAAATTGGTGAAGAAGTACAAGTTCAGGTTGTTGATTTAGACGAATTTTCAGGTAAAGCCAGTCTATCTATTCGCACTCTGGAGGAAGAAAAACACCAGCTACCAAGACGGAGACGTTTTTCAAATGATCGTATCAAGCATGGTTTGCACCACTTGGGCGAATGATGCCGATCTGGACAAAGGAAGCCCTCAACAATCTGAGAGAGAAAAACTAGTCTATTAGATTTCGTATCTTTTATTAAAAACATATATGCAAGAACAATTATTAAAACCAGGAGAGCGAATCAATCAGCTCTTTTCGACAGATATCAAAATCATTCAAAATAAAGAGGTGTTTAGCTATTCGGTAGATAGTGTTCTCTTATCGCGCTTTCCTCGCTTCCCTAAACGGGGCTTAATTGTGGACTTTTGTGCTGGAAATGGTGCAGTGGGACTTTTTGCTAGTTCACGTACTCAGGCGCGGATAATATCTGTAGAGATTCAGGAGCGCTTGGCAGATATGGCAGAGCGTTCGGTTCAGTTGAATGGCTTGGAAGAGCAGATGCGGGTCATCTGCGATGATTTGAAAAATATGCCTGCCCACATTCAGGGAAGTAAGGTAGATATGATTTTGTGTAATCCGCCTTATTTCAAGGTGGATCCACATTCCAATCTGAACGAGAGTGAACACTACCTTCTGGCCAGACACGAAATTGCGACTAACATAGAAGAAATCTGTCGAAGTGCTCAGAGTATTCTCAAATCCAATGGTCGTTTGGCCATGGTTCATCGTCCAGATCGGCTCTTGGATATCTTAGACATGCTTCAACGCCACAATTTGGCACCCAAGCGCCTGCAATTTGTCTATCCTAAACGTGAGAAGGAGGCCAATATGCTCTTAATCGAAGCTATCAAGGATGGCTCGACGAGTGGCTTTAAGGTCCTGCCACCTCTCATCGTTCACAATGATGATGGTTCCTATACACCAGAAATTCAAGAGATTTACTATGGATCATAAAGCCTATATGTATGTGGTAGAGTGCCGTGACGGTTCTTACTATACGGGCTATACAACTGATGTTAAGAAACGAATTACTGTCCACAATAGTGGCAAGGGAGCCAAGTATACCCGAGCACGCTTGCCAGTCAAACTCATCTATACTCAGGGTTTTGCCAGTAAGGAAGAAGCCATGTCTGCAGAAGCTCTCCTCAAACGTAAGAAGAGACCACAGAAAGAACGATTTTTATCTGAAAATCAAGAGAAAAATCTAGTCAATCATATTGATATCTAATGAGGAGTCCTTTGACTTCTCTTACTTTTGTAAAAAAAGGAAAAAAGTGCTACAATAAGATGAATAAATTAAATGAGGTATTATCATGTCTAAGATTCTAGTATTTGGTCACCAAAATCCAGACTCAGATGCCATCGGGTCATCTGTAGCCTTTGCCTATCTTGCAAAAGAGGCTTATGGATTGGACACAGAAGCAGTAGCACTTGGAACTCCAAATGAAGAAACAGCTTTCGTTTTGAACTATTTTGGTGTAGAAGCACCACGCGTCATTACATCTGCTAAAGCAGAAGGTGCAGCGCAAGTTATCTTAACTGACCACAATGAATTCCAACAGTCAGTGTCAGATATCGCTGAAGTAGAAGTTTACGGTGTTGTAGATCACCACCGTGTGGCTAACTTTGAAACTGCAAGCCCACTCTACATGCGTTTGGAGCCAGTTGGATCAGCTTCATCTATCGTTTACCGCATGTTCAAAGAACACGGTGTAGCAGTTCCTAAAGAAATCGCAGGTTTGATGCTTTCAGGTTTGATTTCAGATACCCTTCTTTTGAAATCACCAACAACACACCCATCAGATAAAGTTATAGCTCCTGAATTGGCAGACTTGGCTGGAGTTAACTTGGAGGAGTATGGTCTTTCTATGCTTAAGGCTGGGACCAACTTGGCAAGTAAATCTGCTGAAGAGTTGATTGACATCGATGCTAAGACTTTTGAACTCAACGGAAACAAGGTTCGTGTAGCTCAGGTTAACACAGTTGATATTGCCGAAGTCTTGGAACGCCAAACTGAAATCGAAGCAGCAATGCAAGCGGCTAATGCGGCAAATGGCTACTCTGACTTTGTTTTGATGATTACAGACATCGTAAACTCAAACTCAGAAATCCTTGCTCTTGGGTCAAACATGGACAAGGTGGAAGCAGCATTTAACTTCAAACTTGAAAACAACCACGCTTTCCTTCCAGGTGCTGTTTCACGTAAGAAACAAGTGGTGCCACAGTTGACTGAGAGCTTTAATGGGTAAGTTCCTGAGTGATAATTGAAACGTGGAAACACTTGTTTCCATATAGCTAAAGGGGTTTCGGCTCCTTTTTTTCTAGGAGAGGAAGATGTTAGAAAATGGCGATTTGATTTTTTTGTGAAGGACCTTTCAGACATGGGGCAGGCTATCCAGACTTCCACAGGCAACTATAGCCATATTGCCATCTTTTTTTGGACGGTTTGATCTACCATGCTAGTGGGCAAGCAGGGGTCGTCTGTCAAGAACCGGCTGAATTTTTTTGAACAGAATCATCTCTATGACCTTTATGTCTATCCAGAGCTGGAAGCTGACTTGGTGAAGGAGAGAGCTAGAAAACGTTTAGGTGCACCCTATAATGCCTCTTTTTTTATCCAGATGGGTCTGGTTTTTACTGTTCCCAGTATATCGCGGAAATTCTTCCTATTTTTGAGACTATTCCGATGCAATTTGGGGACGGGGAGCAGGAGATTAGTGATTTCTGGAGGGAATATTACAGGAAACTCGAACTTCCTGTGCCTCTTAATCAACCAGGGACCAATCCCAGCCAGTTGGCAGCATCACCCCTTTTAGAATGTAAAGAAAGGAATCTTCATGATTCAGATTTTTAATCCCTCCCGTTTGACTCGACAGCCATTTTTTATAGATTTGGTTGACTATCTGGACCAGCATGACGATGTGATTCTCCGAGAAATCAAGGCTCAGTTTCCAGATGTGGCAGTTGATAAACTCATGGAAGAGTATATAAAGGCGGGCTTGATCCGAAGGGAAAACAAACGCTATTCCCTCAATCTCCCTTTTCTAGAATCGATAGACAATCTATCCCTTGACCAAGAGATTTTTATCAGAGAGGATAGTCCAGTTTATCAAGCCTTGTTGGAGAAGATTTTTGAGACAGAATTGCGCAATCAAACCAATGTAGCTATCTTAGTTGAAAAGACTGACTTTGCGCGAACAAAAATGACCCTGTCTAATTATTTCTACAAGGTCAAGAATCAATATCCTTTGACACAAAAACAGCAGGAACTCTATGATATTTTAGGAGATGTCAATCCTGAGTACGCCCTCAAGTATATGACGACCTTTTTACTGAAGTTTCTCAAAAAAGACCAGCTCATGCAGAAACGTCGTGATATCTTTGTGGACAGTTTAGTCGTTCTAGGCTATATTGTGCAAAATGAAGCTGGAAAGTATGAGTTGGCCGTCGATTTTGACAAGGAGAGATTGTCTTTCTATTTGTCTTAATTAGTTGCTTTTGGGCAGATTGTTTGACTTTGCTAAAGAATAAGCATAAACTGAATGTAAGCGATAACCATTATCGTATTAAAAGCAAAGGAGACAGAGCTATGTCACTTGAAAATAAATTGGATCAAGCAACTGGTGCTATCAAAGAAGGATTTGGTAAAGTTACTGGCGATAGCAAGACAGAAGCAGAAGGCACTGTAGAAAAAACAGTTGCGAAAGCAAAAGAAGTTGTTGAAGATGCTAAAGGTGCTGTAGAAGGTGCCGTTGAAGGTCTTAAAAACTCATTTAAGAAAGAAGACTAAAAAATCAAGGGGAAACATTCCCTTGATTTTTTTATAGATAACGTTCTGCGATGGCTGCGTCCCCAGGATAGTCTTCTTTCTTTCCTTGGACAATCTGGTAGCAATCAGCTCCCTTACCTGCAATAATCACGGCATCTAGTTCTTGATTTGTGATGGCCATAGCCGCCTTGATAGCTTCTTCACGATCGGCAATTTTTCAACAGGATGACTGATATAGCTACTGATTTCATCCGCAATCGCCATTGGATCTTCATAGTTGGGGTCATCCGCGGTTAGAAAGACTTGAATCTCAGGGTGTTGATTGAGGAGGAGGCCAAAGTCTTTGCGACGACTTTCACCCTTGTTTCCAGTCGAACCGAGAACCAGAGCAATCTTTCCAGTTTGATGGGTTTCAACAACAGAAATCAGTTTTTTCAGACTATCGCCATTGTGGGCGTAGTCGATGAAGACCTTGGCACCATTTTTCTGTGTGAGGACTTCCATACGTCCTGGGACGCGGGTTGCAGCGATTCCTTTTTTGATATCCTCCAGACTAGCACCTAGACGAAGACAGGCAAGTCCTGCAGCAACGGCATTTTCTTGGTTAAAGTGGCCGATGAGTTGGATATCATAATCACCAGCGAGTTTACCTGTAGCTGAAAAGCTAAAGGCTTTGGAATTCTCAATTTGGTTACTTGACCGGCTACCATAGAAGTCATGTTCTTGATTCTCCACTTGTTCTTTCAATACAGAAAAGTGGTCCATATCGCTATTAATGACAACTGCTCGGCTATTTTTCAGCAAGAGACGTTTGTGGTAGAAGTAATCTTCAAAACTAGGATGTTCAATTGGTCCGATATGGTCAGGAGTGATGTTAAGAAAGACACCTACATCAAAGGTCAGACCATAGACGCGTTTGACCAGATAGGCTTGACTAGAGACTTCCATGATGAGGTGGGTTCTACCATTCTTAACAGCCTGAGCCATCATATCAAAGAGATCAATGCTCTCAGGAGTTGTGAGGGCAGACTTAAAGAAGGTCTTACCATCTAAGGTTGTATTCATGGTAGACAGCATAGCTGGGCGATGGTGTTGAGCCAAGATGTTATAGGCAAAATAGGCCGCTGTTGTCTTGCCCTTGGTTCCAGTGAAAGCGAGAATTTTGAGTTTCTCTTGTGGATTGCCATAAAATTCCATAGCAATCAAACTCATGGCTTTTTTGATATCGTTCACAACGATGACGGGGATACCAACCTCGTAGTCCTTTTCTGCAACATACCAAGCTAAGCCTTGACTTATAGCGGATAGGAGGTATTCTTTTTTAAAGGCAGTGCCTTTTGCAAAAAAAAGAGTACCTTCTTTTACTTTTCTGCTGTCATAACTGATGCTATCAAAAACAACTTCACTGTAGTTGTAGTGGTAATGTCCTTGATCAATAATTTCACGGAAGAGACTATCTTTCTTTAAAATATCTAATACGGTTTCAATCTTTATCATACTTTCTATTATAAACTTCAAGTCTGAATTTTACAAGTAACAAGGAAAAGTTTATAATGGGAGATAAGGAACTTTTCCTAGTTATCAAAATTGAATGAGGAAGCTATGTCTAACGAAAACAATCACCAGCAAGCCCAGATGTTGCGAGGGACTGCTTGGCTAACAGCTAGTAACTTTATTAGTCGCCTCCTTGGTGCTATCTACATTATTCCCTGGTATATCTGGATGGGGACCTATGCTGCCAAGGCAAATGGACTCTTTACCATGGGCTACAATATTTACGCCTGGTTCTTGCTGATTTCGACAGCGGGTATACCTGTTGCGGTCGCTAAACAAGTGGCTAAGTACAATACCATGCGAGAAGAAGAGCATAGCTTTGCCTTGATTCGGAGTTTCCTAAGCTTTATGACGGGCTTGGGCTTAGTCTTTGCTTTGGTCTTGTATCTCTTTTCTCCATGGTTAGCAGATTTGTCAGGTGTGGGGAAAGACCTGATTCCCATCATGCAGAGCTTGGCTTGGGCAGTTTTGATTTTCCCATCTATGAGTGTTATCCGAGGCTTCTTCCAAGGGATGAACAACCTTAAGCCCTATGCCATGAGCCAAATCGCCGAGCAGGTGATCCGTGTTATCTGGATGTTGCTGGCTACTTTTATTATCATGAAGATGGGTTCTGGTGACTACTTATCAGCGGTTACTCAGTCTACCTTTGCAGCCTTTGTGGGGATGGTGGCAAGTTTTGCAGTTTTGATCTATTTCCTTGCCCAAGAGGGTTTGCTCAAGAGAGTCTTTGAAACGCGGGATAAGATCAATAGTAAGCGACTCTTGGTGGATACTATTAAGGAAGCCATTCCCTTTATCCTGACAGGATCAGCTATCCAACTCTTCCAAATCTTGGACCAGATGACCTTTATCAATAGCATGACCTGGTTTACTAACTATAGCAATGAAGACTTGGTTGTCATGTTCTCCTACTTCTCAGCCAATCCCAACAAAATCACCATGATTTTGATTTCTGTCGGTGTCTCGATTGGAAGTGTTGGTTTGCCACTTTTGACGGAAAATTATGTAAAAGGTGATTTGAGAGCTGCTGCTCGTCTTGTCCAAGATAGTATGACCATGCTCTTTATGTTTCTATTACCAGCAACAGTTGGAGTCGTCATGGTGGGTGAGCCTCTCTATACAGTCTTTTATGGCAAGCCAGATAGTCTGGCCATGGGCTTGTTTGTCTTTGCGGTTTTACAGTCTACTATTTTAGGCTTGTATATGGTCTTGTCTCCTATGCTTCAGGCTATGTTCCGCAATCGCAAGGCAGTTCTTTATTTTGTCTATGGATCCATTGCTAAGTTAGTCTTGCAATTGCCAACCATTGCTATTTTCCACAGCTACGGTCCCTTGATCTCAACGACCATCGGTCTCATCATTCCAAATGTTCTGATGTACCGAGATATTTGTCAGGTGACGGGTGCACGTCGTAAGATTATCTTAAAACGGACAATTTTGATTATGATTTTGACACTGGTCATGTTTATTCTGGTTGGTTTCCTACAGTGGATTTTAGGATTTTTCTTCCAACCAACAGGACGCTTCTGGAGTTTCCTTTATGTAGCCCTCATCGGAGGTCTCGGGGGAGGGCTCTATGGTTTAATGAGTCTTGGCACTCACCTATTGGATAAGATTATTGGGAAACCTCAAGCAGACCGCCTACGAGCAAGATTTAAACGATCTTAACAAAATCTATTTATAAATAAAAGGAATGCTGGCTCTTTGTTAAGTGTCTGGGTTAGCTGACACATAAATTTCCATAAATTAAAATCCCTAGAATCAGTTGTTCTAGGGATTTATTGGGGTGTGAGCATGATTAACTCTACAATCATAGCGATATAGAGGACTAAGGTCAGGAGAAAACCGGCTCTCCAGAAGAATTTGATAAATTTAGGGTAATAAAAACTTCGTTTTTTGACAAGGAAAAAGACTACAAGGAGGATTGCTAGGAGAGAAAGTGCAACACCAAGTCGTGGCAGAAAGTTGTGGGTAAAGGCTTTTGCAGTGATAAGATAATACTCGAATACCAAAAGTGGAAAAGCTAAATCCGCAAAATTCAGTCCTAGTTTTTTCAGTTTAAAAAGTTTTGTTACAATGATGGAGACCACGAGGGTTAATACCAACAATAAAGTAGCTGCTATTTTCATTAAAATCATACCCATATTGTATCATAAAAAATCATTAAAGGAAACGAGAAACAAGGGAATTTGTAGGAAAGTCAGGCTTTTGAGATTGCGGGTGTTTTTTGTTATAATGAAAGTTATGAAATCTTATAATACCTTGAATGATTATTATCGAAAACTCTTTGGAGAAAAGACTTTTAAAGTTCCTATTGATGCGGGATTTGACTGTCCAAATCGCGATGGAACTGTGGCACATGGGGGCTGTACCTTTTGTACGGTTTCGGGCTCTGGAGATGCCATTGTGGCACCAGATGCACCTATCCGTGAGCAATTTTATAAGGAAATCGACTTTATGCACCGCAAGTGGCCAGATGTTAAAGTATCTGGTTTATTTTCAAAACTTTACCAATACCCATGAAAAGGTGGAAGTGATTCGGGAACGTTATGAGCAGGCTATCAACGAGCCAGGTGTAGTAGGGATCAATATCGGAACACGCCCAGACTGCCTACCAGACGAAACCATTGAATATTTGGCTGAGTTATCGGAGCGCATGCATGTGACAGTAGAATTGGGCTTACAGACTACTTATGAAAGAACCTCTGACCTGATTAACCGTGCTCATTCTTATGAATTGTATGTTGAAACAGTAAGACGCTTGAGGAAATATCCCAAGATTGAGATTGTTTCCCATTTGATTAATGGTTTGCCCGGTGAGACTCATGAGATGATGGTCGAAAATGTCCGCCGCTGTGTCACGGATAATGATATTCAAGGAATTAAACTGCACTTGCTTCACCTCATGACCAATACACGTATGCAGCGAGATTACCACGAAGGGCGCTTGCAACTGATGAGTCGGGACGAGTATGTCAAGGTTATCTGTGACCAGTTGGAAATCATTCCTAAGCATATCGTCATCCATCGAATCACGGGAGATGCGCCTAGAGATATGTTGATAGGTCCCATGTGGAGCCTCAATAAATGGGAAGTGCTAAATGCTATTGAAACTGAAATGAGACGTCGTGGAAGTGTGCAAGGATGCAAGGCTGTAAAACAGGAGTTTAAAAATGAAAAGACCACTTGAGATGGCGCATGATTTTTTGGCGGAAGTCGTGACAAAAGAGGATATTGTAGTGGATGCGACCATGGGCAATGGTCACGATACGCTTTTTTTAGCCAAGCTAGCCAAGCAAGTCTATGCCTTTGATATCCAGGAGCAGGCTTTGGAGAAAACCCAAGAGCGTTTAAATGAAGCTGGTTTAGAAAATGTCCAGTTGATTTTGCAAGGACATGAGACACTTGACCAGTTTGTGACAGAAGCTAAGGCAGGGATTTAATCTGGGTTATTTGCCTTCTGCTGACAAATCCGTCATCACCAAACCTCAGACTACCATGGAAGCACTTGAAAAGCTCTGTCATTTGCTTGTCAAGGGTGGAAGGATTGCCATTATGATTTACTATGGTCATGAGGGAGGAGATATTGAGAGGGATGCTGTTTTGGACTTTGTTAGCCAGTTGAACCAACAAGAGTTCACAGTTGTGATTTATCGAACCCTCAACCAAGTTAACAATCCACCGTTTTTAGTTATGATTGAGAAATTAGAAAGATATAGACATGGATAAACAATACCTTCGTGAGAAGCTTGAGGCAATGCGCCAAAATTTTGTCGAGTCAACGCATCACGAGAGAGCAGTCGGGGTGCTCGACGAAGCACATATGAGCAAGAAAATGCTTAAAATCAAGAAAAAATTAGTGGCTCTTGAAATGGAACGATGCCAGAAAAAAATTGAGCACAAAGACTGTTCTAAGATTGATCAGAAAATCCAAGAGCAGAAGGAGATGTTTGAATTTTGTTGTAAAAAAGACTAAGGAGGGTCTAGATGACACTACTAATTTACCTGATTCTATTTTTATTAGTCTTAATCGTTTCAACTACGACCAATAAACTTTTGCCTTTTTTGCCCCTCCCCCTAGTACAAATCCTTTTGGGACTTGGCATTGGTCTCTTTTTGCCCAATACTGACTTTCATCTCAATACAGAGCTGTTTCTGGCCATGGTTATTGGCCCCTTACTTTTCCGAGAGGCAGAAGAAGCCGATATTACTTCTGTTTTGAAACACTGGCGCATCATTGTCTACTTAATCTTTCCAGTAATTTTCATCTCTACCTTGAGTTTGGGAGCCTTGGCTCATTTCCTTTGGCTCAGTCTACCCTTAGCTGCCTGTTTGGCTGTTGGGGCAGCGCTTGGTCCGACGGATCTGGTAGCCTTTGCTTCTCTTTCTGAACGTTTTCGTTTTCCCAAACGGGTTTCCAATATCCTAAAAGGAGAAGGCCTTTTAAATGACGCTTCTGGTTTGGTTGCCTTTCAGATGGCTCTTGCTGCTTGGACAACAGGAACTTTTTCTCTCAGCCAAGCTGGGACTTCCCTAGCACTTTCAATCCTTGGTGGTTTTGTAGTTGGTTTTGTGACGGCAATGATCAATCGTTTCTTGCATAGCTTTTTACTGAGTGTGCGAGCGACTGATATAGCGAGTGAACTCTTGCTTGAACTGAGTTTGCCTCTCATGACCTTCTTTATCGCTGAAGAAATCCATGTTTCAGGGATTATCGCAGTTGTAGTTGCAGGGATTTTGAAGGCCAGTCGTTTCAAAAAAATCACGCTCCTCGAAGCTCAGGTAGATACTGTTACAGATACTGTTTGGCATACCGTGACCTTTATGCTCAACGGTTCTGTCTTTGTCATCTTGGGAATGGAATTGGAAATGATAGCAGAACCTATCCTGACTAATCCCCTTTATAACCCCCTACTACTATTAGTATCGGTAGTTTTGCTGACATTCTTACTTTTTGCCATTCGCTTTGTCATGATTTATGGCTTCTATATTTGGAGAACACGACGCCTCAAGAAGAATCTTCGTAATTACATGAAGGATATGCTCCTTTTGACCTTCTCTGGTGTAAAAGGAACGGTCTCTATTGCAACCATACTTCTCATACCAAGTAATCTAGAGCAGGAGTATCCCCTCTTACTTTTTCTAGTAGCGGGTGTCACGCTATTAAGCTTTCTAACAGGTCTCTTAGTTCTTCCCCACCTTTCCGAGGAACAAGAAGAAACCAAGGATTACCTCATGCACATTGCGATTTTAAATGAGGTCACAGCAGAATTAGAAAAAGAACTGGAAGGGCATAAGAATAAACTCCCCCTTTATGCGGCTATTGATAATTATCACGGTCGAATTGAAAACCTAATCCTTAGTCAAGAAAACAAGAGTGCCCAAGAGGACTGGGAGGCTTTAAAACTCCTCATCTTGAGTATCGAAAGCGATGGTTTGGAGCAGGCTTACGAGGAAGGAAAATCGGTGAGCGTGGCTATCAAGTTTACCAACGCTATTTGAAAAAAATATGGAACAGAATATTAATCGTAAGGTTGCTTCCCGCCTAACATATTACTTCCTTGTATCGCTCCGTATCTTGCGTTTTGTCCTGCATGAATTGCTGACCTTTGGCCAGACCTTCCGGAGTTGGAATGACAAGGAGCAACGTCGCCTTCGAGCTATTGACTATGATCAAATATCCGAACTCTATCTAGAGAATACGGAGTTGATTATCGAAAGTTTGGAAAACCTAAAAGGAATCTACAAGAGTAGTCTGATCAGCTTTATGCAAGAGTCTCGCTTGCGTGAAACAGCTATTATCGGTAGTGGTGCCTTCGTCGAACGTGTTATCACTCGTATCAAACCAAACAATATCGATGAAATGCTAAGAGGTTACTACCTAGAACGTAAGTTAATCTTTGAATTCGAAGAGAAGAAATTGATTACGACCAAGTATGCCAAGAAATTACGGCAAAATGTCAATAATCTTGAGAATTATTCTCTAAAAAGAAGCCGCAAAATACCCTACCCTATGATATGATGGAATTAGTCAGAAGAAATTAGTTTAGAAAATCAAGTTGTATTAGGAGGATAGCAACATGAAAAAGTGGTGGAAAGAGCTGATGGAACGGCCCTTGTTGAAAGCTTTTTTACATTTTTATCAAGCTTCCGATAGTGAACTGACCAGTGTTGCGGTTGCCTACTATTGGTTGATTTCAATCTTCCCCCTTGCTGATGATAGTGGTCAATATCTTGCCCTATTTTCAAATTCCGATTTCAAATTTTTTGCTCACCATCAAAGAATTTGTACCAGATACAGTCTATGATGTGGTCGCAAAGATTGCCCGAGAAGTCTTGACTCAACCATCGACTGGTTTGCTGAGTTTTGCAGTCTTGTCTGCCCTCTGGGCCTTCTCGAAATCGATGGATTTCCTCCAAAAAGCTTTTAATAAGGCTTATGGAGTGGCAAAGAGCCGAGGAATTATCTCCCATCAATTGATGAGTTTACTCGTCAGCTTTGGCTTGCAGTTTCTTTTTGCCTTAGCCTTATTTTTGAGTATGTTTGGGCGTATGTTGCTCAACCTGCTCAAAACTTACTGGCAATCAGACAGTCCTTTCTTTGATTATCTACAGGACTTTACAGGCCCTTTGATTTATGCCTTGCTCTTTGCCATCTTGGTCATGCTCTACTATTTCCTTCCAAATGTCAGAGTCCCTCGTATTCGCTACGTTTTTCCTGGTAGTATCTTTGTTTTACTGACTCTTGTCTTTCTTTTGAATATTTTTTCTGTCTATTTCAATAACTATGTCAACCATCTAGTCGATGTTCGATTTTTCAGTTCCATTATCGTTGTGGTCATGATGTTTTGGTTTATTCTCATCGCAAAGATTTTAATTATCGGAGCAGTTATCAATGCCAGTGTGCAGAGTTTGAAGGATCCAAAGTTTCGTGGTAATACATTCATTTTAAAAAATGAAGAATAAAAAAAGACGCTTTGAAAACAAAGTGTCTTTTTATTGCATTTGCAATAAAAATGTGCTATTCTATCATCATAGATGTGAGAGGAGGAAACATGTCGTTATTACGCGAAATCGGAGTTATAGCCCGTGCCCTAGATTCTATTGCTAATATTGAGTTTCGTGATATTGAACTAGCTCGTGGGCAATATCTTTATTTAGTACGAATCAAGGAGAACCCAGGGATTATTCAAGAAACTTTATCAGATTTGCTAAAGGTTGACCGTTCGACAGTTGCCCGTTCCGTTAAAAAACTGGAAGAAAAGGGATTGATAGAGCAAAGAGCAGCTGTGGATAATCGGAAAAATAAGGAGTGGTTTGTCACAGAAAAAGGTGAGAGTCTCTATCCTTTTATTCTAGCTGAACATCACTATTCAGAGAATTCTGCCCTAAAAGGATTTTCCAGGGAAGAGGCCAGGGAACTGGAGAGCCTACTAATTCGGGTTAGAAAAAATATTACAAGTGATTGGGATATGGTCAAAAAAGGCCAGAAAAGAAATTATTTATAATAAGAGGTGAAATATGAAAGTTATCGTTGAAAATGAATTTTGGAGCTTGTTTCCAGAAGCACAGATTAGCGTTTTAGTAGTAAAGGGATTAGATAATACAGTTGATGAAAGCAAGGATCCCTATTTCAAAACCTTGCTAGATAAGGGAGCTAAACGAGCTGAGGATTTCATTTCGGATGAGAATTTTACTCAGAATGATGTCATTCAAGAATGGCGTCAGGCTTTCAGCAAGTTCAAAACGAAAAAAGGAGCACGCTCCTCTATAGAAGCTCTGCTTAAAAGGGTCAGTCAGGGAAGAGAGTTTAATCCCATCAATCCCTTGGTAGACATCTATAATAGTGTCTCTCTATCTTATGCGGTTCCCTGTGGTGGCGAAGATGTGAACAAGATTGTAGGCAATCTTCATCTTGGTCAGGCTAAGGGAGGAGAACCTTTCTTTCCACTAGGAGCTGAAAACGATGCGCCTGCTTACCTGAAGAAATCATCTATTATGATGATGAAGGAGCGGTTTGTCGCTGTCTCAACTGGAGAGAGGCACAGAGAACCATGTTGACGGAAGAGACAAAGGATGCTGTCTTAGTGATTGAAGCGATCAATGCTGAACAGGCAACACGTGCTCGGGCTGCCATGGAAGAATTACAGAACTTAGTAAAGGACTACTTTGGTGTTCAAGGCAAACTGGTCCACCTAACTTCTGAGTCCCCAGAAATTACACTTTAAACAAAAATAGCCCTGTCATCTCTTAGGAATAAACTATCCTAAAGAAATGGCGGAGCTATTTTTAATAGATAAACATGGCATCACCAAAGCTAAAGAATCGGTAGTGTTCTTGAATAGCATGGTGGTAAGCATCTAGGACTAAGTCACGACCGGCAAAGGCAGAAACTAGCATAACCAGAGTTGACTTAGGGAGGTGGAAGTTGGTTGAAAAAGCATCCACGACCTTCCATTGGTAACCTGGTTTGATAAAGATATTGGTCCAACCAGAATCTGCTTGGATTTGTCCGTCAAACTTGGAACCGATGGTTTCCAGTGTGCGGATCGAAGTAGTTCCAACAGCAATAACACGACCTCCATTTTCCTTGACAGAGCGAAGGGTGGCTGCTGCTTCATCAGAAAGTTGGTAGAACTCTGAGTGCATTTCATGTTCGTCCAGATTGTCAACAGAGACAGGCCTAAATGTTCCTAAACCAACGTGGAGGGTCAAATAAACCAAATGGACACCCTTGGCTTGGATTTCTGCTAGCAGTTCTTTGGTGAAGTGGAGGCCAGCAGTCGGTGCAGCAGCAGAACCACTTTCTTTAGCATAGACCGTTTGATAGCGTTCACGATCATCCAGTTTTTCATGGATATAAGGTGGCAGTGGCATTTCACTAGACTTTCCAAAACTTCTAGGAAAATTCCTTGATATTCAAAGCGGACAATGCGTCCTCCGTGGGTCAATTCTTCCGTAACGACAGCGCTGAGACGACCATCTCCAAAGCTGACGCGAGTGTCGACCTTGAGGCGTTTGGCAGGTTTTGCTAGAACTTCCCACTCATCACCGGCAGTATTTTTGAGAAGGAGAAGTTCCACATGGCCTCCTGTTTCTTCCTTTTGACCATAAAGGCGAGCAGGGAGAACACGGGTGTCGTTCATAACAAGAGCATCGCCAGGTTCCAACATATCAATAATAGAGTGGAAGTGTTTATCCTGAAACTCTCCCGTTTCCCGGTTTACGATGAGGAGTTTAGAGGCATCTCGTTTTTCAAGTGGTGTTTGGGCAATCAATTCCTCAGGTAAGTGGAAATCAAAATCAGCTGTATTCATTTTTTTCATCATTCTTTCTAACTTCTAATCTTATCCATTATAGCATGTTTCAAGTTTGGGCGCTCTTTTTTTAGAAATTAAATCGTTTTCACTTGACAAAAATTGGTCTATACCATATAATGAATATAGAAATATGGAGGATATGAAATGAAAGTTATTAAAGTTGAAAATCAAGTCGAAGGTGGAAAAGTAGCTTTTGAGATTTTGAAGGAAAAATTGGCCAATGGTGCTCAAACATTAGGACTTGCGACAGGGAGCAGTCCGCTTGAGTTTTACAAGGAAATCGTTGAGAGTGACCTTGATTTTTCAAATTTAACCAGTGTGAACCTTGATGAGTATGTAGGGCTTGACGGAGACAATCCTCAGTCTTACCGTTACTTTATGCAAGAACACTTATTTAACCAAAAACCATTTAAAGAAAGCTTCTTACCCCGTGGGATTAAGGACAATGCTGAAGCTGAGGTAGAACGTTACAACCAAATTTTGGCTGACCATCCAGTTGACCTGCAAATTTTAGGAATCGGTCGCAATGGACATATAGGCTTTAACGAACCAGGCACTCCATTTGACAGTCAAACGCATCTAGTAGAACTTGATCAATCTACTATCGAAGCCAATGCTCGCTTCTTTGACAAGATTGAAGACGTTCCAACTCAAGCCATCTCAATGGGGATTAAAAACATCTTGGATGCCAAGTCTATCCTACTCTTTGCTTATGGTGAGTCAAAAGCAGAAGCTATTGCTGGAACAGTGTTAGGCCCAGTAACTGAAAGCCTGCCAGCAAGTAGCCTACAAAACCACCCTGATGTGACTATTATTGCGGATGCTGAAGCGCTAAGCTTGCTTGAAAAATAAAATATTTATTATTAAAGATCATTCAATTCTTTGGGTTGGGTGATTCTTTAATGTTTAATTGCCTAAAATGAAAGATAATATAAAACTAGAATCGTAATTAATAACTTAAAATATGTGATAGTTAACAAAAAAGATATTTTTAAAAGGATTTTTATTTATGAGAGAATATTCAGTAACTTATAATAATTTAACAAAAAAATTAAAAAGAGCATTATAAACAACATAAATATAAAGGTCAAACTACTAGAGATGTTACATCTTTCGTAAGAAGCCATTCCATCAATATTGAGACATTTCATGATCTAATAATGGAAATAGCAGAACTCTCATATAAAAAAATCCTGATGTCATGTTGTTTTTATAGAGGCCAAAAATAATAACTATATAAAAACTAAATATGCTACTTTGTATCCTACAATCTATCGTTCAAATAGTGAAAAAAAGATATTAATTTTTGATTTTTGATATTTTTAGAAAAAAACATCGACTCTGTTAATGACAGAATTAGAAAAAGATAATAATGTGGATAAGGAAGAAATAAAAAGAATTAAAGAAAATTAAATTACTGCAATACTCAATATTACAACACTATGAAGTATGTAAGACACCATTATTAGATTTAACTCAATCAATAAAAAGTAGCGTGTTCATTTGCTATATTAGACAATAAAGATAAAACAGGGATATATCTATGTATTAGGAATGCCTTATGTAAATGGTAGGATTTTCGGTAGATTCTGAAGATTATATTACAAACGTAAGATTATTAAGCATAAGTTCTAGCTCTTCAAAAAGGCCATTTTTTTCAAGAGGGATATTTGGTACAGACAGAATTTGCTTCTAATGCTGATATAGAAAAAAAGGTGAACTAGATTTTTAATAGAAGAATAGTTGCTATTTATAAATTTAAAAAAATACTAAAAAAATTCTGGGGCTCTGAAAGACCAATTGAAAAGGGAAATTTATATCCAGAAGAAGATACAATGAAAGATATTTGTGATAGGCTTAAGGAGAGAAAGTACGACTATATAGGAAATGAGGATAATAACGGGAATTTAATCGGAACATTTTTTTAACTTTGTGGAATTTATTAGAGGACGAAATTAGAAATACAACACAACTCAATGATTTGCAAAAAGGTTTAAAAAGTACTTGTAAATGGAAGAAATAAAGTAAATGAAGACGAAAAGACAAAAAAAATAGACGAAATTCGTAGGTTTAGAAATAAACTTGTACACAATACTAATGATGTTTCAGGTAAAGATTTGGATAATAAAATAATCGATTTAAAGAACTTATTAAGAGAATTAAACATAAAGTTTAAAGATATAAATTAAAAAAATATTTTTTTAAGTAGATTTAACAATAAATAGAGAATAATGAGTAAAATATTAACTGTATCCCCTTGACATTTATTCACTTTGTGTGTAAAATAGAATAGATCTTGAACTTGAAGGGAGTGAAAAAAATGTCTAAAACAGTAGTACGTAAGAATGAATCTCTTGACGATGCACTTCGTCGTTTCAAACGTGCGGTTACTAAAGCTGGTACTCTTCAAGAAACACGCAAACGTGAATTCTATGAAAAACCTTCTGTAAAACGTAAACGTAAATCAGAAGCAGCTCGTAAACGTAAAAAATTCTAATTTGAAATGAAAGGCTAGAGAAATCTAGTCTTTTTATTTTTAAATAAATACTGTAAATCCTGCAAAAAAAGGAAACTTCCAACTACAATTTGATATAATAGTAGGGAGAACTCGATTGAAGGAGGAAATTATGTCGGTTTTAGTAAGAGATGTCATTGAAAAGCTCAGACTAGATATTGTCTATGGTGAAGGCGAGTTACTTGAAAAGGAAATCAACACTGCGGATATTATGAGACCAGGTCTTGAAATGACGGGCTATTTTGATTACTATACTCCAGAACGGATTCAACTGTTAGGGATGAAGGAGTGGTCCTATTTGGTCGCCATGCCTGCCCATAACCGTTATCAAGTTTTGAAGAAAATGTTTCTACCTGAAACACCTGCTGTCATCGTTGCTCGTGGCTTGGTAGTGCCAGAAGAAATGTTGAAAGCTGCTAGGGAATGTAAGATTGCGATTTTAACCAGTCGAACATCAACTAGTCGTTTATCTGGAGAGTTATCTAGCTACCTTGATTCCCGTTTGGCTGAACGTACGAGCGTGCATGGTGTCTTGATGGATATCTATGGCATGGGTGTCTTGATCCAAGGGGATAGTGGTATCGGTAAGAGTGAGACAGGCCTTGAACTTGTGAAACGTGGACACCGTTTGGTAGCAGATGACCGTGTAGATATCTTGCTAAGGATGAAATGACCCTTTGGGGAGAGCCCGCTGAAATATTGAAGCATTTACTTGAGATTCGTGGAGTGGGTATTATTGACGTGATGAGTCTCTACGGAGCAAGTGCTGTAAAAGATTCTTCACAAGTCCAGCTGGCTGTTTACTTGGAAAATTATGATACCCATAAGACCTTTGATCGTCTAGGAAACAATGCCGAAGAACTCGAAGTTTCTGGTGTGACGATTCCGCGTATCCGCATCCCAGTAAAAACAGGACGCAATATCTCTGTTGTTATTGAGGCGGCAGCCATGAACTATCGCGCTAAGGAAATGGGATTTGATGCGACGCGTTTATTTGAAGAACGCTTGACTAATCTCATCTCCAAAAATGAGGTGAAAGATGATTAATCCAGTTGCATTTGAAATCGGTCCTTTTTCCATTCGTTGGTATGCTCTGTGTATTGTGGCTGGTTTGGTTTTGGCAGTCTACCTTGCCATGAAAGAAGCTCCTAAAAAGAAAATACTGTCAGATGATATTTTGGATTTTATCCTGATTGCTTTTCCAGTAGCTATTTTAGGTGCTAGATTATACTACGTACTCTTTCGCTTAGATTATTATCTTCAAAATCCAGGTGAAATCATCGCCATCTGGAATGGTGGTTTGGCCATTTACGGAGGTTTGATAGCGGGCGCTATTGTTCTTTATATCTTTGCAGATAGAAAGTTGATTAATACTTGGGATTTCTTAGATATTGCAGCTCCGAGCGTCATGGTTGCCCAGAGTTTAGGGCGTTGGGGGAACTTCTTTAACCAAGAAGCCTACGGTGCAGCAGTAGATAGTCTGGATTATTTGCCAGGCTTTATCCGTGACCAGATGTACATTGATGGTAGCTACCGTCAGCCGACCTTCTTATATGAGTCGGTTTGGAATCTGATTGGATTTGCTTTGATTTTGATTTTTAGACGAAAATTAAAAGGAATCAGACGCGGTCAGATCACGGCGTTCTACTTGATTTGGTATGGCTTTGGTCGTATGATTATCGAAGGCATGCGGACCGATAGTCTCATGTTCTTTGGTTTGCGAGTTTCCCAATGGTTATCAGTCGTTCTTATCGGACTCGGTATTTTTATCATACTTTATCAAAATCGAAAGAAAGCCCCTTTCTATCATACAGAGGAGGAAAAATAAATGTTAGAAGTTGCATATATTCTTGTTGCGATTGCTTTGATTGTCTGTTTAGTCTATTTGACGATCACAATTCAAAAAGCAGGTCGTATGATTGATGAGACAGAGAAAACCATCAAAACGTTGAGCTCAGATGTGAATGTTACCTTGCATCAGACCAATGAATTGTTGGTTAAGGTCAATGTGTTGGCAGACGATATCAATATCAAAGTTGCGAAGATTGATCCACTCTTTACCGCTGTAGCGGACTTGTCAGAATCAGTATCTGACCTCAACCAACATGCGCGTGTCTTGGGTAAAAAAGCCTCATCAGCTGGTTCAAAGACCATTAAGACAGGTGCAGGATTGTCAGCTCTTCGTTTCGCAAGTAAAATTTTCAAAAAATAAAAAAGGAGAAATCTTATGGGTAAACTATCCTCAATCCTTTTAGGAACTGTTTCAGGTGCAGCTCTTGCTTTGTTTTTGACGAGTGACAAGGGCAAGCAAGTTTGTAGTCAAGCTCAGGATTTTCTAGATGATTTGAGAGAAGATCCAGAATATGCTAGAGAGCAGGTTTGTGAAAAATTAACAGAAGTGAAGGAACAGGCAAGGGACTTTATGCTGAAAACAAAGGAACAAGTAGAATCTGGTGAAATCACTTTTGATAGTGTCCTTGACCAAGCCAAAACATGTGCTCGACAAGCGACAGAAGCGTCAAAAGAAACCTTTAACAATCTCAAGGAGCAGTGGCAAGAACAGTCAGCAACTCCAGACGTCGTTGAAGACCAAGAAGAAATCATCATCGATATTACTGAAGTATAAGGTATCACCATCTCTGATTTTTGGAGATGGTGATTTTTATCTGCAACCAGTCTTTGTGGTATAATAAATACTATGCAGAAAAAACCAACGTCAGCCTATGTGCATATCCCCTTTTGCACACAGATTTGTTATTATTGTGACTTTTCAAAAGTTTTTATTAAAAATCAGCCAGTAGATAGTTATCTGGAGCATTTGCTAGAAGAGTTTCGTTCTTATGATATCCAAAAGTTGCGAACTCTCTACATTGGAGGAGGGACGCCAACGGCTTTGTCTGCTTCCCAATTAGAAGTGCTCTTGGATGGTTTGACTAAACACTTGGACTTGTCTGTCTTAGAAGAGTTGACCATTGAGGCCAACCCAGGTGACTTGGACGCGGATAAGATTGAGGTTTTGAAAAACTCGGCTGTCAATCGCGTCTCCCTAGGTGTGCAGACCTTTGATAACAAAATGCTGAAAAAGATAGGGCGCAGTCATTTGGAAAAGGATATTTATGAGAATATCGACCGCCTCAAACTGGCTGGTTTTGACAATATCTCCATCGACCTAATCTACGCTCTTCCTGGTCAGACCATGGATCAGGTCAAGGAAAATGTGGCTAAGGCCATTTACCTTGATATTCCTCATATGAGCCTTTATAGCTTGATTTTGGAGAATCATACGGTTTTTATGAACCGTATGCGTCGAGGGAAATTGCCCTTGCCCAAGGAAGAGTTAGAAGCAGAAATGTTTGAGTACATCATTGCAGAACTTGAGCGAGCTGGTTTTGAACATTATGAGATTTCGAATTTCTCCAAGCCGGGCTTTGAAAGTCGCCACAATCTCATGTACTGGGATAATGCCGAGTATTATGGTATCGGTGCGGGCGCTTCAGGTTATGTGGACGGAGTTCGTTATAAAAATCATGGACCTATCCGCCACTATCTCAATGCAGTAGAGGCAGGAAATGCTCGGATAACAGAAGAACACCTGAGTCAAAGGGAGCAGATGGAAGAAGAAATGTTCCTAGGCCTCCGGAAAAAATCCGGAGTTTCCATGGCTAGATTTGAGGAAAAATTCGGACGGTCCTTTGATGGACTTTATGGCGAAATCATCAGAGACTTGGTTCAACAAGGTCTTATGCAGAACGATGGTGATCGTGTCCGAATGACAAAGAGGGGTCTCTTTTTAGGAGACACTGTAGCAGAACGATTTATTTTGGAGTAGAACGATGGGCTTAACTTATCAGATGAAAATGAAAATTCCTTTTGATATGGCGGACATGAACGGTCATATCAAACTTCCAGATGTGATTTTGCTGTCCCTGCAAGTATCAGGTATGCAGTCGATTGAACTGGGAGTTAGCGACAAGGATATGTTAGAACGTTACAATCTGGTCTGGATTATCACGGATTATGAGATTGACGTGGTTCGCTTGCCTCGCTTTGCTGAGGAGATTACGATTGAAACAGAAGCATTGACTTACAATCGTCTTTTTTGCTACCGCCGTTTCACTATCTATGATGAAGCAGGTCAAGAAATGATTCGCATGTTGGCAACCTTTGTTCTCATGGACAGAGACAGTCGTAAAGTCCATGCTGTCGAACCGGAGATTGTTGCGCCTTATCAGTCTGAGTTTGATAAAAAACTCATCCGTGGGCCGAAGTATGCTAACCTAGAAGACCCGATCAGTAAAGACTACCATGTTCGTTTTTACGACTTGGATATGAATGGTCATGTCAATAATAGCAAATATCTGGATTGGATTTTTGAGGTCATGGGAGCAGACTTTTTGACAAAGTATATTCCAAAGAAAATCAATCTCAAATATGTCAAAGAAGTGCGACCAGGTGGTATGATTGCTTCAGCATATGAACTCAATGGACTAGAAAGCAAGCATGAGATCATCAGTGATGGCGAGATCAATGCCCAAGCTATGATTACATGGCAAGAAATTAAAGGCAATTAGAAAGGACGATATGGCTTATAAAGGTTATTTAATTGATTTAGACGGAACCATTTACAAGGGAAAAGACCGGATTCCAGAGGGAGAGGCTTTGTGCATGAATTGCAAAAACGAGAGATTCCCTATCTCTTTGTGACTAATAATACAACTCGAACTCCTGAGAGTGTCCAAGAGATGTTGGCTCAGAATTTTAATATCGACATACCTCTTTCAACTGTCTACACGGCAACTCTAGCAACCATTGACTATATGAATGACTTGGGACTGGAAAAGACAGTCTATGTCATCGGTGAAGCAGGGCTCAAGGATGCCATTCAGGCGGCTGGTTATGTCGAAGACAAGGAAAATCCTGCCTATGTGGTAGTTGGACTGGACTGGCAAGTCGACTATGAAAAATTTGCGACGGCGACTCTAGCTATCCAAAAGGGTGCTCATTTTATCGGAACCAACCCTGATCTCAATATCCCGACGGAACGTGGCCTTTTGCCTGGTGCGGGGTCACTTGTAACACTTCTTGAAGCATCAACACGGGTCAAACCGGTTTATATTGGGAAACCGAATGCTATCATTATGGATAAGGCAGTTGAGCACTTAGGTTTGAAAAGAGAAGACTTGCTCATGGTTGGGGACAACTATCTGACAGATATCCGAGCAGGGATTGATAATGGTATTCCAACGCTTTTAGTGACAACAGGTTTCACCAAAGCAGAAGAAGTGGCTGATCTGCCTATCGCACCAACTCATGTCCTTTCTAGTCTAGCGGAGTGGAATTTTGATGAAAACTAAACTAACCTTTTGGGGAAGTATGCTTTTTTTCCTCTCCCTTTCTATTCTCTTGACCATTTATCTGGCATGGATTTTCTATCCTTTGGAGATTGAGTGGCTGAACTTAGCGGATCGGGTTTACCTAAAGTCAGAAACCATTCAGTACAACTTTCATATCCTGATGAATTACCTGACCAATCCCTTTAATCAGATCCTACAAATGCCGGATTTTCGTTCGTCAGCGGCAGGTTTGCACCACTTTGCGGCGGTGAAGAATCTCTTTCATTTGGTTCAGCTAGTGGCTGTGGTAACACTGCCATGTTTCTATTTCTTTGTTAAAAAGATTGTAAAAAAGGGTTTTCTACCCCTATATCGTAAAAGTATTCTGACTCTAGTACTATTGCCTCTGACCATTGGGCTTGTAGGAGTGTTGATTGGTTTTGAGCAATTTTTTACTCTTTTTCATCAGATTCTCTTTGTGGGAGATGATACCTGGCTTTTTGATCCAGCAAAGGACCCAGTTATTTTGATTTTACCAGAGACCTTCTTCCTCCATGCTTTCCTTCTCTTCTTTGGCTTCTATGAAAGCTTCTTTGGCTTCCTTTATTTGAAAAGTCATAATCGTAAACTATTCTAGTATTTTTGCATAGATAAAAAAAGAAACGAATTTAGAAATTCTGATGAGGGGTGAATTAATCTAGCTAGAATAGAGGTATTCGTTCGCATACAGTCTATTTTTCTAGAAAAAAATAGGCTTTTTTCTAGAAATTGCTAGTCAAGCGCTTTATTTTTTTGTATAATAAGAATAGCAAAGTATAGATAAAGAAGAGAAAAGCATGATTACACTATTTTTATCACCGAGCTGTACATCATGTCGTAAGGCAAAGGCCTGGTTAGAGACGCATAAGGTGCCCTTTCAAGAGCATAATATTATGACCAGTCCTTTAACAAGAAAAGAACTGCAACATATTCTTTCCTTGACCGAAAATGGTACTGATGACATCATTTCAACTCGTTCAAAAATTTTCCAAAAATTGGATATTGATGTAGAGAGTATTTCGGTATCGGAGTTGCTTCAGTTGATTGAGCAATATCCTAGTCTTTTGCGTCGCCCAATTATTATAGATACTAAACGCATGCAAATCGGTTTTAATGAAGATGAGATTCGTGCTTTTCTCCCTCGTAGTTACCGTAAACAAGAATTGAAAGAAGCAACATTGAGAGCTGGTATTGGATAGATGAACAAACAGTATAGTTACCCACTAGATTTGTCGTGGAGCACTGAAGAACTTGCTTCAGTGCTTTCTTTTTTTAATGATGTTGAAGCTGCCTATGAAGACAAGGTAGAAGCTGAAAAACTGCTAGATTCCTACAAGAAATTTAAGTCTGTGGTTCCGAGCAAAAGTGAAGAAAAACGCCTAGGCCGCGAATTTGAGACGGCTAGCGGTTATTCCTTCTATCATGCAGTTCAATTAGCAAAAGAAAAAAGAGAAGGGAAGATTTCTCTTGGAAACTAAATTTGAATTTGCCAAACAGATTGTGCAAGAAGCTGCTGAGTATATTTTAGCTCACATGCAAGAAGATTTGCAGGTCAAGCGTAAGTCTTCACCTACTGACTTGGTGACGCGTTTGGACAAGGAAGTTCAGGATCTCTTGATTGGTAGAATTTTAGCATCTTATCCAGAAGACTTGATTTGTGCGGAAGAGGGCTGTTTGCGTGCTGCAGTCGGACAGGGTACTGTTTGGGTGATTGATCCCATTGACGGAACTAATAATTTTGTTGCTCAGCAGGAAGATTTTGCTGTTATGTTGGCTTATTTTGAGAATGGGGTTGGGAAATTTGGTATTATTTATGATGTCATGAAAGAAGATTGTTACCATGGTGGTGGTGCCTTTCCTTCATGTCGAAATAATGAGCCCTTACCGATATTTAAAAAGAAACCTCTTCAAGAATTTAGTGGCTGGAAACTCAGCTATGTTTGAAACTAATGAGTGGGGCTTGGCTGATTTGGGCCGAGCAGCTTTGGGAGTCCGTGTCTATGGCAGTGCGGCCATTAGTTTTGCTAAGGTTTTATCGGGTCGTCTTCTGACTTATATTACCTACTTACAGCCATGGGATTACGCTGCGGCTAGTATTTTAGGGGAAAGTCTGGGTTATCGTCTTCTTACGGTATCAGGTGAGCCCGCTGATTTTAAAACGCGTCAGCCGGTCATGATGGTGCCAATCGAGATGCAAGAAGAGATTCAGTCTTATATCTACGAAAGGAAAGAGAACTAAATGCAATTTCCAGAAGGATTTGTTGAAAAATATGAAGCGATACTAGAAGATGAGGCAAGAGATTTTCTTGCCTCTTTTGAACAAGAAGCAGTTTCGGCTTTTCGGGTTAATCCCTTAAAAGAAAGTCAACTATCGTTTGCGGATGCCATTCCCCATACACCTTGGGGGCATTATGGTAAGGTCTCTGGAAAGTCACCAGAGCACGTGACGGGTTTCGTTTATTCACAAGAACCTGCAGCCCAAATGGTGGCCCAGGTAGCTCAGCCCCTTCCTGGTATGAAGGTCTTGGACTTGGCGGCAGCGCCAGGGGGGAAATCCACTCAATTGGCAGCTTATCTGGCTAATCAGGGTGTCCTTGTTTCCAACGAAATTTCAAGCAAGCGGGCTAAGATTTTAGTGGAAAATATGGAGCGGTTTGGAGCTACAAACGTAGTCGTGACCAATGAATCTGCGGACCGCTTGGCCAAGGTTTTTAAAGGTTATTTTGATGTGATTGTCCTTGATGCACCTTGCTCGGGTGAAGGGATGTTCCGTAAACAACCAGATGCCATGGACTATTGGAACCTCGACTATCCGAGCCAATGTGCTAGTCTCCAAAAAGAAATCCTAGAAGACGCAGCCACCATGCTTGCTGAAGGTGGCCGTCTGGTCTATTCGACCTGTACCTGGTCACCTGAGGAAAATGAAGAAATCGTCCACTGGTTGCTTGATACTTATGATTTTGAACTGCTTCCAGTCAAGCATGTGAATGGTATGGTAGCAGGAATTGACCTTCCTGAAACGGCTCGGATGTATCCTCATCATTTCAAGGGAGAAGGCCAGTTTGTTGCCCACCTGCAGTTTAAGGGAGAAAATCTGGCACCTAAATTCAAGCCAAGCAAGAGCAATCTCAGTCGTGAACAGCTAGCCTTGTGGCAAGAATTTGCCCAAAAACATCTCAAAACGTCCTTAACTGGTATCTTGCAAACTTTTGGAGACCAACTTTATCTCTTGCCAGAGAGGTTACCTGATCTAGGGAAACTCAAAATTGCCCGAAATGGACTTCATCTGGGTACTTTTAAGAAGAAACGCTTCGAACCAAGCTTTGCTCTGGGATTAGCCTTGAAACCAAGTCAAGTAAAACAAAGTGTTGAAATCAATGATGAGGACTTTGTAAAATATGCAGCTGGTGAGACCGTTCAATTGGCTGAAGCTCGACCAAATGGCTGGTACCAAGTTGTGGTTCAAGGAAACGGATTAGGCTTTGCCAAGGTAACGGGAAATGTTTTAAAAAATTATTATCCAAAAGGGCTTAGATTCAAGTGAAAAAGCTAGTCAAAGAGCTTATTCTATGTTATATTGGAAGTATGAGTTTTTTCTGACAGTCTTTCATTTTTACTTATATTATACGATGGAATTGTCCGCTCCGAAGAATGTCTAGATAAAATAAAGCGGGACAATCATTGATGATAATTGGATGATCAGGACAAACGGAAGAAATCAGAACATTTATCATTATGTTCAAGGAGAATAACAGTGAAAAAAAGAAAAAAGCTCGTCATGTCTCTTGCAGCTCTTTTGATGGCAGGTTCTCTTGCAGGATGTGCTAGCTGGATTGATCGTGGAGAATCCATGACAGCCGTTGGTTCAACAGCTCTTCAACCTCTTGTCGAAGCGGCAGCAGATGAATTTGGTTCTAGAAACATCGGAAAAACAGTCAATGTTCAAGGTGGTGGATCGGGTACAGGACTATCCCAAGTCCAGTCTGGAGCAGTAGACATCGGGAACTCTGACGTCTTTGCAGAGGAAAAAGAAGGAATCGATGCTTCAGCACTAGTAGACCACAAGGTTGCGGTAGCTGGTCTTGCAGTGATTGTAAACAAAGAAGTGGCTGTTGAAAATCTGACAACCGAGCAACTTCGCAAAATCTTTACAGGTGAAGTGACCAACTGGAAAGAGGTTGGGGGCAAAGACCTAGCAATTTCAATCATCAACCGAGCAGCAAGTTCTGGTTCACGAGCAACCTTTGACAATGTCGTAATGAATGGTCAGGCGGCTATGCAGAGTCAAGAGCAGGATTCTAACGGGATGGTCAAGTCGATTGTATCCCAAACTCCTGGAGCCATTTCTTACCTAGCCTTTGCCTATGTAGATGACTCAGTGAAAAGCATGAAATTGAATGGGTATGAACCTACATCTGAGAATGTAACGACCAACAATTGGCCTTTGTGGTCTTATGAACATATGTACACACTTGGTCAGCCTAATGAGTTAGCTGCTGAATTCCTGAACTTCGTCCTCTCAGATGAAGCCCAAACTGGGATTGTTAAGGGCATGGGCTATATCTCTATCAATGAAATGAAAGTCCAAAGGATGCTTCAGGTACCGTTACAGCAGTAGAAGGAGGTCAATAATGAATCAAGAAGAATTATCTAAAAAATTACTCTCTCCTTCAAAGAACTCTCGGCTTGAGAAGTTTGGTAAAGGATTGACCTTCACTTGCCTTTCTTTGATTGTTATCATTGTGGCAATGATTTTGATTTTTGTAGCCCAAAAAGGCTTATCGACCTTCTTTGTCAATGGAGTTAACATCTTTGATTTCCTCTTTGGACAAACTTGGAATCCTTCAGGGAAACAATTTGGTGCCCTTCCGATGATTTTGGGCTCCTTTATTGTGACGATTTTATCAGCCCTCATCGCAACACCCTTTGCTATTGGTGCTGCAGTCTTTATGACAGAAGTATCACCAAAGGGTGCAAAGATTTTGCAACCGGCCATTGAACTCCTCGTCGGTATTCCTTCAGTCGTCTATGGATTTATCGGTTTGCAAGTTGTGGTGCCTTTTGTTCGTAGCGTCTTTGGTGGAACTGGTTTTGGGATCTTGTCAGGGATTTTCGTTCTTTTTGTCATGATCCTACCAACTGTAACCTTTATGACAACAGACAGCTTGCGTGCTGTTCCTCGTCATTACCGTGAAGCTAGTTTAGCTATGGGAGCCACTCGTTGGCAAACCATCTGGCGTGTGACCTTGAAAGCAGCACGTTCAGGTATTTCACTGCAGTGGTCTTTGGGATGGCGCGTGCCTTCGGTGAAGCCCTTGCTATTCAGATGGTTGTCGGAAACTCAGCAGTTATCCCAACCTCGCTAACAACACCAGCTGCGACGTTGACATCTGTACTGACTATGGGTATCGGAAATACCGTCATGGGAACGGTTGATAATAACGTTCTCTGGTCACTGGCCCTAGTCTTGCTCTTGATGAGTTTAGCCTTTAACAGTGTGATTAAGTTGATTACGAAAGAAAGAGGAAAGAAAAACTATGCACGCTAAGAAATTAGATAAACTTGCAACAGCTGTCCTCTATACCATCGCGGGTATCATCGTGACCATCCTGGCGTCCTTGATTCTATATATCTTGGTGAGAGGGTTACCACACATCTCTTGGTCCTTCTTGACTGGGAAATCTTCCTCCTATCAAGCTGGCGGAGGTATCGGGATTCAGCTTTATAATTCCTTCTTCCTTCTGGTTATTACCCTGATTATCTCTGTACCATTATCTATGGGGGCTGGGATTTTCCTAGCTGAATATGCAAAAAAAGGACCTGTGACCAATTTTATTCGTACCTGTATTGAGATTTTGTCTTCTCTACCGTCAGTCGTTGTAGGTCTCTTTGGTTACTTAATCTTTGTAGTCCAGTTTGAGTATGGATTTTCCATTATTTCTGGTGCCTTGGCCTTAACGGTCTTTAACCTGCCTCAGATGACTCGGAATGTCGAAGATAGTTTGAGACACGTTCACCATACACAGCGTGAGGCTGGCTTGGCTCTTGGGATTTCTCGTTGGGAGACAATTGTTCATGTTGTTATTCCGGAAGCCCTACCAGGTATCGTAACGGGTGTTGTCTTGGCATCTGGCCGTATCTTTGGTGAGGCCGCCGCTCTTATCTATACGGCAGGACAATCTGCTCCAGCCCTTGACTGGTCTAACTGGAATATCCTCAGTGTTACTAGCCCTATCTCGATCTTCCGTCAAGCAGAAACCTTGGCGGTCCACATTTGGAAAGTCAATAGTGAAGGAACCATTCCTGATGCTACCATTGTATCTGCTGGTTCTGCCGCCGTGCTCCTCATCTTTATCTTGATTTTTAACTTTGGAGCACGCAAACTCGGAAGCTACCTACACAAGAAATTAACCGCTGCCTAAAGGAGAAGCCATGTCAAAAATATAACTGGGATGAAAAGCATATCATCACCTTCCCTGAAGAAAAAAAGTGGCCCTCTCAACCAAGGATTTACATGTTTACTATGGTAAAAATGAATCCATCAAGGGCATCGATATGCAATTTGAAAAAAATAAAATTACAGCCTTGATTGGTCCTTCTGGATCAGGGAAATCTACTTATCTTCGCAGTCTCAATCGGATGAATGATACTATTGATATTGCCAAGGTCACAGGTCAAATTCTCTACCGAGGGATTGACGTCAACCGTCCAGAAATCAATGTCTATGAGATGCGCAAGCACATCGGAATGGTCTTCCAACGGCCAAATCCATTTGCCAAGTCTATCTACCGCAATATCACTTTTGCCCATGAACGTGCAGGAGTTAAGGACAAGAAAGTCCTTGATGAAATTGTAGAAACCTCTCTACGACAGGCTGCCCTCTGGGATCAGGTAAAAGATGACCTCCACAAATCAGCCTTGATGCTTTCTGGTGGTCAGCAACAACGTCTCTGTATCGCTCGCGCCATCTCTGTTAAACCAGATATCCTCTTGATGGATGAGCCAGCATCAGCCTTGGATCCGATTGCGACAGCCCAGCTTGAGGAAACCATGCTGGAGTTGAAGAAGGACTTTACCATCATTATCGTTACCCACAGTATGCAGCAGGCTGCGCGTGCAAGTGACTACACAGGATTTTTCTACTTGGGCGATTTGATCGAGTATGATAAGACATCCAATATTTTCCAAAATGCTAAGTTACAGTCGACCAATGACTATGTAACAGGACACTTTGGTTAGAAAGGAAACAGCATGACAGAACCGATTTTGCAGGTTAAAGACCTGTCCGTTTATTACAACAAAAAGAAGGCTTTGAATAGTGTTTCCCTTTCTTTCCAACCTAAGGAAATAACGGCCTTGATTGGTCCTTCTGGATCAGGAAAGTCCACCCTACTCAAAGCCATCAACCGCATGGGCGATCTAAATCCTGAGGTGACAACAACTGGCTCAGTAGTCTATAATGGTCACAATATCTACAGCCCCCGTACCGATACGGTTGAATTGCGTAAGGAAATCGGTATGGTCTTTCAACAGCCCAATCCCTTCCCTATGTCTATCTACGAAATGTTGTCTATGGGCTACGTATCAATGGAGTCAAGGATAAACAAGTCCTTGATGAAGCAGTAGAAAAGGCATTGCAACGTGCGTCTATCTGGGATGAAGTCAAGGATCGTTTGCATGATTCGGCCATTGGTCTCTCAGGGGGTCAACAACAACGTGTTTGTGTTGCTCGTGTCTTAGCAACCAGTCCGAAAATTATCCTCTTAGATGAGCCAACTTCAGCTTTGGATCCTATTTCTGCAGGTAAGATTGAGGAAACCTTGTATGGTCTGAAGGATAAATACACCATGCTCTTGGTAACGCGTTCGATGCAACAGGCCTCTCGTATCTCTGATAAAACAGGATTTTTCCTAGATGGGGATTTAATCGAGTTTAATGATACGAAGAAGATGTTCCTTTCCCCTCAAAACAAGGAAACAGAAGATTATATTACAGGAAAATTTGGATAAGGAGTTGAAAGATGTTACGATCTCAATTTGAAGAAGATTTGGAGAAATTGCACAACCAGTTCTACGCTATGGGACAAGAAGTGCTCTCGCAGATCAATCGTACAGTACGTGCCTTTGTCACGCATGACCGTGATTTGGCAAAAGAAGTCATCGAAGACGATGCAGAAGTAAATGAATATGAAGTGAAGTTGGAAAAGAAATCATTTGAAATGATTGCCCTTCAACAACCTGTTTCGCAAGACCTTCGTACCGTCTTGACCGTTCTCAAGGCCGTATCAGACTTGGAACGCATGGGAGATCATGCAGTGTCTATCGCTGAGGCGACCATTCGTATGAAGGGGGAGCAACGTATCCCTGCTGTTGAAGAAGAAATCAAAAAGATGGGACGCGACGTGAAAAACTTCGTCGAAGCAGCTCTAGATCTCTATCTTAACGGTTCTGTGGATCAAGCCTACGAAGTAGCGGCTATGGATGAAAAAATCAACCATTATTTTGATAGCATCCGTGATTTGGCTACAGAAGAAATTAGGAAAAATCCTGAAGCTATTGTTACAGGCCGTGATTACTTCCAGGTTATTTCTTTTTTGGAACGTATCGGAGACTACGCAAAAAATATCTGTGAATGGGTTGTTTACTTTGAAACAGGTAAAATCGTCGAACTCTAAGAAATGGATTAAATATTCACTAAAAAGGCTAATCAACTCAGATTAGTCTTTATTTTTGAATAAAAAGGAAATTTTTTTGAAATGAAAATTCTGAAAATGTTGACAAGTATTTTCAAATGGGTTATAATTATTCAGAAATAACAGAAAGGTCGTTTATTTATGAAATTTAAAAAAATGGATGTTAGTTGTATGTAGCATGCTTACCAGCATGGTTTTGGTAGCTTGCCAATCAAGTACGGATAGTTCTCAGTCTGCTGTGGAGGCTATCAAACAAAAAGGCAAGCTAGTCGTTGCGACCAGCCCAGACTATGCACCATTTGAATTCCAATCCTTGGTAGATGGTAAAAACCAAGTGGTTGGGGCAGATATTGATATGGCTCAAGCGATTGCGGATGAACTTGGAGTTAAACTTGAAATCTCTAGCATGAGTTTTGACAATGTCTTGACCAGCTTTCAAACTGGAAAGGCTGACTTGGCTATTGCAGGAATTAGTGCCACAGATGAGAGAAAGGAAGTCTTTGACTTTTCAATTCCTTACTATGAAAACAAGATGAGTTTCTTGGTTAGAAAAGCCGATTTAGACAAATACAAGGATCTTTCAAATCTAGCAAGTGCCAATATCGCAGCTCAAAAGGGAACTGTGCCAGAAACCATGGTCAAGGAACAATTGCCAAATGCCCAATTGACATCTTTGACCAATATGGGGGAAGCAGTCAATGAGTTGCAGGCTGGAAAAGTGGATGCTGTTCATATGGATGAACCAGTTGCTCTTAGCTACGCAGGTAAAAACTCAGACCTTGTCGTTGCATCTGTCAACTTGACAATGAAAGATGGCGAAGCCAATGCCGTTGCTATCAAGAAGGATCAGTCAGACTTGAAAGCAGTAGTCGATAAGGTTATCCAAAAACTAAAAGATGACGGAACCTATCAAAACTATCTAGAAAAGGCAGCGAAACTAACAGAAGTTGAACAATAAGAAAAAGCAGAGTTGGACTTTAATCCAATTCTGCTTTTATGTATTCTAATAGCTCTTCTAGATTTTCAAGAGTGACTTTGGCGAACTGATAAGGACAGGCGTCCAAATAAGCTTTCTCAAAAAAGTCTAGTTTGAGTGAGCTGTGTTTCAAACTGGCAATTTTAGGATAGTTTCTCAAATCAAGCAAAAGACCATCGTGTAGAGGGTAGTGGGGCAAGGGACAGGTGTTTTCTTCAAGCACTTTCTTTATCTGAGCCTGATAGTTCTCTTGAAGGGTCAGTCTGGCCAGTCGATTTTTTTCAAATAACTGACTATCGATGTAAAGAGAAAGAGCCTTTTGCATGATGAGATTGCTGTCATAGTCCAGGATATTTTTGTAGGAAACAAAGGCTTCTTTTAGGGCATTTGGGAGAATGAGAGCGGTGATACGAAGGGATGGAAAGAGGCTGGTTGAGAAGGACTTGATATAAATGACTCGATCTTCAGTATCCAGATAGTGGAAGGTTTGTCCCTTTCTAGGATCTAGGTCCCCTAAATAGTCATCCTCTACGATGTAAACACCATACTGGTTTGCTAGATTCAGAATAGCCCTCTTTTCCTGATCAGAATAGGAATGGCCAAGAGGATAGTGGAAGCGAGGAATGGTATAGAAAAACTTGATTTTTCCAGATTTGAAATGTTCTTCTAGTTCGTCAAGGTCAATCCCATCGATTCGGCGTTCAATGGTCTGGTAGGCCAATCCCTGAGCGACCAAGAGGCGGTTCATTCGGTGGTAAGTCGGCTGTTCAACTAAAATCTCCTCTCCCTTGCTAGGAAAATCAATCTGAGAAAGGATAAAGAGAGCTTGCTGAGTGCCCGAAGTCAGAACCAGTTGGTCGGGTTTGCAGTAGAGGGCTTGGTTGAAAAGAAGTTGATGGACTGATTGCCTTAGTTCCTCAAGGCCTTCTTGGTTATCATAGTAGTTGAAGAGGTAGTTTTCCCGGCCAATCAGTGTTTCATTGACGCAGAGCCGAAAGTCATCATAGGCACTGGCATGTTCGTCAGTGACTTCGATTTCCAGGTCTTGATGCTGCCCCTGTTCCAGAACATAGTAGCCACTTTGGGGCTTGGCATAGAGGTATTGTTCATGGCGTAATTCCAGTAGAGCTCGTTGGATAGTGTCCTTGCTACAATGAAAGTCCAGACTCAGTTGACGGATAGAGGGAAGTCTGCTACCAGTTGGGAATTTTCCTGATTCGATACCCTTTTTTAGATAGGAAACAACTGCTTGGTACTTGCTTTGCTTCGTCATTCCAGACCTCCTTTGATTTTGTTACATTGTACCTTTTTTTTGCCTCCTTTGCAATGGGAAAAGCATTTCTCCCTTTCACATCTAAGAGCAAATGTGGTATACTTAGAAAGTATGATGATTCATTGAAAAGAAGATAAGAAAGAGAATGGATAGAAAAGTGCAGGAACCAGTAAAATTATTTCAATACAATACTCTAGGTGCCCTAATGGCTGGTCTCTACGGTGGAACCATGACAGTGGGAGAATTGTTGGAACATGGCGACCTTGGTTTGGGAACCCTTGATTCGATTGATGGGGAGTTGATCGTCCTTGATGGCAAGGCTTATCAAGCTAAAGGTTCAGGGGAGCAACCTGAAATTGTAGAAGTTGCACCTGATGCCCTTATCCCTTATGCGGCAGTGGTCCCTCATCAGGCAGAAGTGATTTTCCGCCAGCGATTTGAGATGACGGATAAGGAATTAGAAAAGCGGATTGAGTCCTACTATGATGGGGAAAATCTCTTTCGATCCATCAAGATTCATGGGGAATTCGCCCACATGCATGTACGGATGATTCCCAAATCCACACCTGACACCAAGTTTGCTGAGGTTGCTACCCATCAGCCTGAATATAGTCGTGAAAATGTATCGGGAACCATTGTTGGATTTTGGACACCGGAGATTTTCCATGGGGTCAGTGTGGCGGGTTACCATTTGCACTTTATCTCAGATGATTTGACCTTTGGTGGGCATGTGATGGACTTTGTTATCAAAGAAGGAATAATCGAGGTTGGAGCAGTCGATCAGTTGGATCAACGTTTTCCAGTCCAAGATCGCCAGTATTTGTTTGCGAAATTTAACGTTGATGAGATGAAGAAAGACATTGACAAGTCAGAATAGGAGAAAAAGATGACACTACATATTATCCTTACTATGATTATTTTGCTTCTAGTCCTAGTAGTTGGGACTTGGTACGCCAAAAAACGCTTTAAGATTTCTCTTGCAGTGATGGGCTTGGGGGCAATCGCATTTTTCGTTTCGTCTCAAGTGTTAGAGAAGCTGATTCACCTTCTAGTTCTTCAACCGCAAAAAGATGGAACGATTTCGCTCATGAATGAGCAACCCTTCCTATATGTTCTTTACGCGATTGCCATGGCAGCCCTCTTTGAGGAAACTGCCCGCCTTGTCTTTTTAAATGGTTGGAGAAAAAGAGAAGTCTAGAAGAGAAAGACGCTTTGGCTTACGGTTTGGGACATGGAGGCTTGGAGTTGCTCTATCTTGGGATGGGAAGCTTGATCAGCCTTTTGATCCTCTTTTCACTCATCCAGTCTTCAAATACTGATGTAGCCAATCTTCTTCCAAAGACGACACTCGAAACGGTTCAGTCTCTTTCTGTGTGGCAGGTTTATTTACTAGGAGTTGAGCGTGTACTTGCTTTGGTTCTGCAAATTAGTCTCTCTTTTTGGGTCTATCAAAGTGTCCGCCAGAAGAAATGGGTCTATCTCGTTGCAGCCTATGGTTTCCATGCCTTGTTTGACTTAGCTCCAGCTTTATCTCAAGTGGGATGGATTTCAAATCCACTTGTAGTGGAGGGCATTCTTCTTGTAGAAGTACTGGCCTTTATTTGGCTAACAAAATCTACATTTTGGAAAAAATTATCATAAAAAGAGGTTTACCTCTTTTTTTATGCGATGCTTTGATGCTTCCATTTTTCGGTTCGTCAAAAGCCTTTAAAAATGGTATAATGAAATGACTTTACAAAAGGATGAGAGATATGACATTAGTAACTAAAATACAAGAACAATTAGAAGGAATTGATATTCGTTTCAAGGAACCCTTGAAGACCTATACCTATACCAAGGTTGGAGGTCGAGCGGATTACCTAGTTTTACCACGCAATCGCTATGAGATGGCGCGTGTCGTCCAATTTGCCAACCAAGAGAATATTCCTTGGATGGTGCTAGGAAATGCCAGCAATATCATCGTTCGTGAAGGTGGAATCCGTGGTTTTGTCATCTTGTGTGATAAGCTCAATAACGTTTCAGTTGATGGTTACACTATTGAAGCTGAAGCTGGGGCCAACTTGATTGAGACAACACGCATTGCCCTTCGTCATAGTTTGACTGGTTTTGAGTTTGCTTGCGGCATTCCAGGAAGCATCGGAGGAGCTGTCTTTATGAATGCGGGTGCCTACGGAGGAGAGATTGCTCACATTTTGCAGTCTTGTAAGATTCTGACCAAGGAAGGGGGAAATCGAGACCTTGTCAGCCAAGGACTTGGCTTTTGGTTACCGCCATTCAGCTATTCAGGATTCTGGGGCCATTGTCTTGTCAGCTAAATTTGCCCTAGCTCCAGGAAATCATCAGGTTATCAAGCAGGAAATGGATCGCTTGACCCACCTTCGTGAACTCAAACAACCTCTAGAATACCCATCTTGTGGTTCAGTCTTTAAGCGTCCAGTCGGGCATTTTGCAGGTCAGTTGATTTCAGAAGCTGGTTTGAAAGGCTATCGTATCGGTGGAGTTGAAGTGTCTGAAAAGCATGCTGGTTTTATGATTAATGTTGCTGACGGAACTGCGAAAGACTACGAGGACTTGATCCAATCTGTTATTGAAAAAGTCAAGGAACATTCAGGCGTCACCCTTGAGAGAGAAGTTCGAATCTTGGGTGAGAAGGAGTAAGGTTTCACCAGAATAGCTGCTGCTATGTCAATGGAAAGGGGGTGAAAGCCTATCGGTAGCGAAGATGTATGCAGGTGGTTTTACTCCCTGCAAGAGGTAGTAGCGGCTTGACAGAGCCCTGATCTGTTAATTTATGAAAAAGAAGGAATTTATGCCAATTGAAAAAACCAATTATCGAATTCAAAAACGTCTCTAAAGTTTTTGAAGACAGCAACACCAAGGTTCTCAAAGACATTAACTTTGAGTTGGAAGAAGGGAAGTTCTATACCCTACTAGGCGCATCTGGTTCTGGAAAATCAACCATCCTGAACATCATTGCAGGTTTACTGGATGCGACGACAGGGGATATTTTACTGGATGGGGTGCGGATCAACGATATCCCAACCAACAAACGAGATGTTCATACGGTCTTCCAATCCTATGCCTTGTTTCCACATATGAATGTGTTTGAAAATGTTGCCTTTCCACTCCGCTTGCGTAAGATTGACAAGAAAGAAATCGAACAACGCGTAGCGGAAGTTCTCAAGATGGTTCAGTTGGAAGGTTATGAAAAACGTTCCATCCGTAAACTTTCTGGAGGACAACGTCAGCGTGTAGCCATTGCCCGTGCCATCATCAACCAACCCCGTGTGGTCTTGTTGGATGAGCCCTTGTCAGCGCTGGACTTGAAATTGCGAACAGACATGCAGTACGAACTCCGTGAATTGCAACAACGCTTGGGCATTACCTTTGTTTTTGTTACCCATGATCAAGAAGAAGCCCTGGCCATGAGTGACTGGATTTTCGTCATGAATGATGGTGAAATTGTTCAGTCAGGTACACCAGTGGACATCTATGATGAGCCCATTAACCACTTTGTTGCTACCTTTATCGGTGAGTCCAACATCTTGCCAGGAACCATGATTGAAGACTACTTGGTTGAGTTTAACGGCAAACGATTTGAAGCAGTCGACGGGGGGATGAAGCCAAATGAGCCTGTTGAAGTCGTTATTCGTCCAGAGGACTTGCGAATTACCCTTCCTGAAGAAGGCAAGCTCCAAGTTAAGGTTGATACCCAGCTTTTCCGTGGGGTTCACTACGAGATTATTGCCTATGACGAACTCGGAAATGAATGGATGATCCACTCGACCCGTAAGGCCATCGTTGGTGAGGAGATCGGTCTGGACTTTGAACCAGAAGATATCCACATCATGCGTCTCAACGAAACCGAAGAAGAATTCGATGCTCGTATTGAAGAATACGTAGAAATCGAAGAGCAAGAAGCAGGTCTGATTAACGCGATCGAGGAGGAAAGAGATGAAGAAAACAACCTCTAAACTCTTTGTAGTGCCCTATATGCTCTGGATTGCCCTCTTTGTTCTCGCACCCTTGGTTTGATTTTTGGACAATCCTTTTTCAACATTGAAGGCCAGTTTAGTTTAGAAAACTATAAATCCTACTTTGCGTCACAAAACTTGACCTATCTTAAGATGAGCTTCAACTCTGTGCTTTATGCAGGGATTGTGACCATGGTAACTCTACTCATCAGTTATCCAACAGCCCTCTTTTTGACCCGTCTCAAGCACCGTCAACTTTGGCTCATGCTGATTATCCTGCCGACATGGATTAACCTGCTCCTCAAGGCTTATGCCTTTATCGGGATTTTTGGTCAGAATGGCTCTATTAATCAATTTTTGGAATTCATCGGAATCGGTTCGCAGCAGTTGCTCTTTACGGATTTCTCCTTTATCTTTGTCGCAAGCTACATCGAGCTTCCCTTTATGATTTTGCCGATTTTCAATGTCTTGGATGATATGGATAACAATCTTATCAATGCCAGCTATGACCTCGGTGCGACCAAGTGGGAGACCTTCCGCCATGTCATCTTCCCCCTTTCTATGAACGGTGTGAGAAAAGTGGGGTTCAGTCTGTCTTTATCCCAAGTTTGAGTCTCTTCATGCTGACACGTTTGATCGGTGGGAACCGCGTTATCACGCTGGGAACGGCTATTGAGCAGAACTTCCTGACCAATGACAACTACGGTATGGGTTCTACCATCGGTGTGATCCTCATCCTGACCATGTTCATCACCATGTGGGTGACCAAGGAAAGGAGAGAACGATGAAAAAATTTGCCAATCTCTATCTAGCCTTTGTCTTTATCATCCTTTATTTGCCAATTTTTTACTTGATTGGCTATGCATTTAATGCTGGCGATGATATGAACAGCTTTACAGGCTTTAGCTTGAGCCATTTTAAAACTATGTTTGGTGATGGCCGTCTCATGTTGATCCTCACCCAAACCTTTTTCTTGGCCTTTTTATCAGCCTTGATTGCGACCATTATCGGGACTTTTGGTGCTATCTATATCTATCAGTCTCGTAAGAAATACCAAGAAGCCTTTCTTTCACTCAATAATATCCTCATGGTTGCGCCTGACGTTATGATTGGTGCCAGCTTCTTGATTCTCTTTACCCAGCTTAAGTTTTCACTTGGCTTTTTGACGGTTCTATCTAGTCACGTGGCCTTTTCCATCCCTATCGTGGTCTTGATGGTCTTGCCTCGCCTCAAGGAGATGAATGATGACATGATTCATGCGGCCTATGACTTGGGAGCCAGCCAGTTTCAGATGTTTAAGGAAATCATGCTACCGTACCTGACACCGTCTATCATTGCAGGTTATTTCATGGCCTTCACCTATTCGCTGGATGACTTTGCCGTGACCTTCTTTGTGACGGGAAATGGCTTTCAACCCTGTCAGTCGAGATTTACTCTCGAGCTCGCAAGGGAATTTCGCTGGAAATCAATGCCCTGTCTGCCCTTGTCTTTCTCTTTAGTATTATCCTAGTTGTTGGCTATTACTTCATCTCACGTGAGAAGGAGGAGCAAGCATGAAAAAACTCTATTCATTTTTAGCAGGAATTGCAGCAATTATCCTTGTCTTGTGGGGGATTGCGACTCATCTAGACAGTAAAATCAATAGCCGAGACAGTCAGAAATTGGTTATCTACAACTGGGGGGACTATATCGATCCCGAACTCTTGGAGAAATTCACAGAAGAAACAGGAATCCAAGTACAGTACGAGACCTTTGACTCCAACGAGGCCATGTATACCAAGATCAAGCAGGGTGGAACAACCTATGATATTGCCATCCCAAGTGAATACATGATCAACAAGATGAAGGACGAAGACCTCTTAGTTCCTCTTGATTATTCAAAAATTGAAGGAATCGAAAATATCGGACCTGAGTTCCTCAACCAGTCATTTGACCCGGGCAATAAATTCTCCATCCCATACTTCTGGGGGACCTTGGGAATTGTTTACAATGAAACCATGATAGATGAGGCGCCCGAGCATTGGGATGACCTTTGGAAGCCAGAATATAAGGATTCCATCATGCTCTTTGATGGGGCGCGTGAGGTGCTGGGACTCGGGCTTAACTCGCTCGGTTACAGCCTTAACTCAAAGGATCCTCAGCAGTTGGAAGAGACAGTGGATAAGCTCTACAAACTGACTCCAAATATCAAGGCCATTGTGGCCGACGAGATGAAGGGCTACATGATTCAGAACAATGCTGCTATCGGTGTGACTTTCTCTGGGGAAGCCAGCCAGATGTTGGAGAAAAATCCTAACCTCAAGTATGTCGTTCCGACTGAGGCCAGCAATCTCTGGTTTGACAACATGGTCATTCCAAAAACCGTGAAAAACCAAGATGCCGCCTATGCTTTTATCAACTTTATGTTGAAACCCGAAAATGCTCTGAAAAATGCGGAGTATGTAGGTTACTCAACACCAAACCTACCAGCTAAGGAAATGCTCCCAGAGGAGACTCGTGAGGACAAATCCTTCTATCCAGACGCTGATACCATGAAACACCTAGAAGTTTATGAAAAGTTTGACCATAAATGGACAGGAAAATACAGCGACCTCTTCCTACAGTTTAAAATGTACCGGAAGTAGGAATTAAATGTAAGAAACGAATCAGTTAAGCTGGTTCGTTTTTTTGTTTTTAAAAAAATTTATATTTGGGCTTGACAAAAAGCAATTTTAATGATAAAATAGTATCCTTTATTCATTTAGGAGGAAAAAAAATATGTGATTTATTTGGTATTCAGAAATGAAACCTCTTACAAAGTATGATATACTAGTAGTAGTTTTAAATAGGTTATATCTATTGCTTGTTATAGGGTTACATACAAGATATGGGGTATAGTTCCCTATCAACCTCAAGAGGGGATGGAAACCTTTGACTGCTTTACCTTCAATCAATTCATCATACAGTATAGATACCTATCTACCTCGAGAGGGGACGGAAACAGATCTAGTTGTAACCTTGTAACTCAGTTTTTACTCTGTATAGCTACCTATTCACCTCGAGAGAGGCCGGAAACCCCAAAAGTTCTGGATTTTCGTAGATGTTCCCGATAGTATATCCCCCTATCTGCCTCGCGAGGGGCCGGAAGCAGATAATTTCTGATTTTTGGTTTCAGAAAGAGTTTTGTATACCCACCTTTTTACCTTGAAAGGGGCCGGAAACCTAATCACACTCTCATAAACAATTTCTGAAATATCGTATAGATACCTATTTACCTCGCGAGGGGCCGGAAACTCCATTACTCGGTAAGAATAGTTTAGGGAAAAGAAAAGTATAGCTCCCTATCTACCTTGAGAGGGGCCGGAAACTAGATGAGATTAGCCTTCCTCTTGGTCCAGTAGTCTGTATAGCTCCCTATCTATCTCGCGAGGGGCCGGAAACAGTCATCGAAAGGATTGAATGGATTGTCGTATGTTGTGTATAGATACTTATCTACCTCGAGAGGGGCCGGAAACATGAACTGATTTCATCAATCAAGAAGTAATAATCCAGTATAGATACCTATCTACCTCAAGAGGGGCCGGAAACAATGTACCAACGCTCGCTTTTCTTGTCATACGTTCCGTATAGATACCTATCTCCCTCGAGAGGGGCCGGAAACTTACGGTCAGTTTCTTTTTTTGTTTCAACAACTGGTATAGCTACCTATCTACCTCGCGAGGGGCCGGAAACACTGCAATTTGTAGCCATGATAGCTTGCAGATAATTTCGTATAGCTACCTATCTACCTCGAAAGGGGTCGGAAACACTGTAATTGTTTTGCCAACGTTTTCTTTTAAGTATTGTATATCTCCCTATCTACCTCGAGAGGGGACGGAAATACAGGAGTATCCGTTGTAATAGCAGGAATGATAGGTGTAGAATAACCTATCCACCCCGCAAAGGGACGGAAACATGGTTGTTGAAAGAATGGTTTCAAGGAAGTTGTAGAACAACCTATTCACCTCGAGAGGGGCCGGAAACTTATTTCCAAGATGAGAATAATTCTTTTGAATCAACGGGTATAGATACCTATCTCCCTCGCGAGGGGCCGGAAATGGATAAGAGCCATCAGACTCCTCCCACCACCATCTGTATAGATACCTATCTACCTCGAGAGGGGCCGGAAACTACTTTACGCAACAATTCTTGATCTTTTTCCATATTTATTGTATAGATACCTATCTCCCTCGAGAGGGGCCGGAAACTACCATACCCCCATATCATTAATAAAATAAGTACATTCTGTATAGATACCTATCTACCTCGAGAGGGGACGGAAACTAACCAACGTATCTGATGACATTCATATCAGGGTTTAGAGTATAGATATAGCTCCCTATCAACCTCGAGAGGGGTCGGAAACTCGTAGTATTTAACCCAACCAGTTTGCATAGAGCCGGTATAGCTCCCTATCTACCTCGCGAGGGGTCGGAAACGGTACACCGTCGAGGTTCTCAGCGTTGTCCTTACCTTGTGTATAGATACCTATCTACCTCGAGAGGGGACCTTTTAAAAAGGCTAAAGGATTCCAAAAGTAAAATAAAAAAGCGCTGATGAGAAAGCAAAAGCGCAGTTGTATTAATAAAGGAGGCATATGAAACGCATCGAACTATCATTTAAGCGGATTGACCAATCACCGAGCGACCTATCGACCAAATTCCAAGGTTTTCTCATGGAAAATCTAGAACCAGACTATGTGACTTGGCTACATGAGCAGGAGACCAACCCCTACTCACTAAAAATCATCCATCAAAAGGACAAGACCCTATGGTCCCTTCATCTCCTGACGGATGAGGCTGTCAAGCAGATCCTGCCTTTTCTATTGGAGCTCAAGAGAGTAGAACTTCATGATTTGCCGACTCTCATAGTGGAATCTTTCTCCATGCAAGATCTCAGTTCGGAGCAACTCTTTGAGTTCTTTAATGAAAACCAAGATTGGTCACTCTTTACCATTCATTTTCAAACTCCAACAGGATTTCGCTCTCAGGGAGAGTACGTGCTCTTTCCGACCATGCGTCTCATCTTTCAGAGTTTGATGATGAAGTATGCACGTCTGGTCGAGAATCGTCAGGACATCGAAGAGGAAACCCTGGACTACTTGGTCAAGCATAGTAGAATTACCAGCTATCGATTGGAATCCAGCTATTTTAAAGTTCATGGCAAAAAAATTCCTGGTTTCAGGGGGAGACTGACCTTTAAAATTACAGGTCCAAATACCTTGAAAGCATACGTTAATATGCTTCTAAAATTTGGAGAGTACTCAGGTCTCGGTATGAAAACTAGCTTAGGGATGGGAGGTTTAGAACTTGAAGAAAGAAAAGATTGATTTAGTTTATGGATCGCTTTTGCACGCTATCGGCAAGGTGATTCAAGGTTCCAAGTATGATGAGAAAGACCTGGGTACCATTGGGTCCGAATGGTTTAAACGCTTTTCGGACAATGAAAAAATAGCCCAGCAGATAGCCAAGGCGACTTCTAGTGATTTGCCGACGGATTTAGCTCCTGATAGTTTAGTCTATATCACGTCAGCTGCTGCAAAGATTGCTTCAGGACTAAAAGGGACAGCAAGAATTCATCAAGGAAAAGAAGATTTCCTAAGCAAACAATCGGATATCTTCAATGTATTTTCAGATAGCCCTAGTCAGCGTTATCTTGATGCACGACCATTAGAGCTTGACGGGGAACCAAACTATGCTAAGGAATCGAGTGAGCCGTCTGACCAGTCAGACTATGACTTGATAGTAGAGACCTTAGAAAAAGAGTTTGAGAGATTGGACTTTAGCCAATCTGAGATAGATGCCCTTTTGAATCTCCTTGAGTCTACTCTATCCTATGTACCTGTTTCGACAAGAACTAAGGAATTATCGGATATTTCTCTAGCAACCTATAGTCGTCTGACAGCTGGTTTTTCCCTAGCCATAGAGGAATATTTAGCAGACAAGAATTGCCGTGACTATGAGAAGGTACTGGGGCAAGATTTAGAAGATTTTTATAGCGAAAAAGCCTTTTTATTAGCAAGTTTTGACCTGTCAGGGATTCAGGATTTTATCTACAATATCGCAACAGCTGGTGCAGCTAAGCAACTAAAAGCACGTTCCTTGTATCTAGATTTTATGGGGGAACATATCGCTGACAGCTTACTGGAGAAGTTAGAGCTTACGAGGGCTAATCTTCTCTACGTTGGTGGCGGGCACGCCTACTTTATCCTTCCAAACACCGAAAAAACTAGAGAAATCTTGGCTAGCTTTGAAGCAGAATTCAATCAGTTTCTGGTCAAGCATTTCCAGACAGGTTTGTACGTAGCATTTGGTTGGAGTCCGTTTTCTGCCAATGATATGACAACGACACTGGCCGACTATCGAAAAGTGTATCAAACAACCAGTCGGATGATTTCCCAAAAGAAAATTTCTCGTTATGATGCCAAAACTCTACTTGAACTCAACCAAGGAGGAAAAAGCTCCCAGAAAGAATGTGCAATTTGCCACTCAGTCGAAAAGCTTACCAAGTATAAAGATCAAGAGGTCTGCCATATCTGTGCTGGAATGTATCGCTTTGCCAAGGAAATACAAGAAAACTACTATATTGTGACAAAAGAAAAAGGCCTGCCGATAGGTCCGGGAGCCTATATTAGTGGTATTTCAAAAGCCGACCTTGCCAATGAAGAGTGGGACCGTATTTATGTAAAGAATAGCTATAGTACAGATATCCTAAAAGCAACCCATGTCTTTGTCGGAGATTACAAGTATGATGAGATTTACGAGTACGCCAAATTATCTCAGGATAGTGAAACTGGACAAGGGATTAAGCGATTAGCAGTTGTTCGACTAGATGTGGATGATCTTGGAGCAGCCTTTATGGCTGGATTCTCCTATCAAGATGGTGGCAAGTATAATACTCTGGCACGGTCAGCAACCTTCTCTAGAAGTATGAGTCTCTTCTTTAAGGTCTATATCAACCAGTTTGCGAAGGAGAAAAAACTATCGATCATTTATGCCGGTGGAGATGATGTATTTGCGATCGGTTCCTGGCAGGATATTATTGAGTTTACTATTTGTCTCCAACAAAACTTTATCAAGTGGACAAATGGTAAATTAACCCTATCAGCAGGGATTGGCCTCTTTCCAGATAAAACTCCAGTTAGCCTCATGGCTGAGGAAACTGGTAAGCTAGAAGGAGCAGCCAAGGATAACGATAAGGATAGTATTTCCCTTTTTGAAAAAGCCTATACCTTGAAGTTCGACCAATTTATTGACAATGTCTATAATGGGAAACTGAAGAGCATTCGTTACTACTTTAATATTCAAGATGAGCGAGGAAAGAGTTTTGTATACAGACTGATTGAGCTCCTTCGTAACTACGATCGTATGAATATTGCTCGATTAGCCTATTATTTGACGCGATTAGAAGATCAAACTTCTAAGGATAAAAAAGAAGAATTTAAAGAGTTTAAAGATTTATTCTTTTCTTGGTATACAGGTAGCGATAATGAACGTAAGGAAGCAGAGATAGCTTTACTTCTATATATTTATGAGATTAGAAAGGATTCATAGATGGCAATTTTAACAGATGATAATTACGTAGATAAGGCAGAAAAAAACCATTAAAAAAATTTAGTAACTGATAAGCGTAATTTTAAAAATAAAAATTCAGATGTTCTATCCATGAGTAAACTACGAAACTTATTGAGTTTAACGAGTACCCTCTTTGATGAAAGTAAGGTCCGCGAGTACGAAGAATTAAAGGATAAGATTGCCTATTTGAGGGTCCAATTCGTCTATCAATCGGGCCGGGAAGAGGCGGTACTGGACTTAGTTCAAAAAGGTGAGATTTTACCAATTTTAAAGAAATTAATAGTAGGGAAAGTCTCCAACGTTTTTGTCGCTATATGGAAGCGCTAGTAGCTTATTTTAAATTTTATGGAGGAAAAGATTAATGACATTTGCAAAAATTCAAGTAACAGCACAAATCCGTCTAGAGACAGGACTTCATATTGGGACAAGCAATGCTTTTGCGGCGATTGGTGCTACGGACTCACCTGTGATTAAAGATCCAATTACAAACTTACCCATTATTCCAGGATCTAGTATCAAAGGGAAAATGCGTACCCTTTTGGCAAGGGTATATAATACTAAATTAGCAGAAAAACCAGGAGAAGATGGGGAAATTATTAGTCGTCTCTTTGGGAATGGTTCAGACAAAAACTATAAAGTAGGAAGACTCATCTTTAGAGATGCCTTTCTAACTAACAAAAAAGATTTAGATTCACGAGCTGTCAAAGGTTATACTGAAGTTAAGTTTGAAAATACTATTGATCGTATCACTGCTGAAGCAAATCCAAGACAAATTGAACGTGCTATCCGAGACAGTATCTTTGGATTTGAGTTGATCTATGAGGTGACAGACAAGAGTCAAGCTCAAGTAGAAGAAGACTTCAAAGTAATTCTTGATGGATTAAAGCTGTTGGAACTTGATTATTTAGGTGGTTCAGGTTCTCGTGGTTATGGTAAAGTTGTTTTTGAGAATCTTAAAGCAAATACAGTTTTCGGAAACTATGATGTTAGTAGATTGAATGAACTTTTAACTACGGAGGTCTAGTATGACCTATAAGATGTATATTATGAACTTCCATACTGCTCACTTTGGTGCAGGTACTCTGGATAGTTCTAAAATGACTTTTGCAGCTGACCGATTATTTTCTGCCTTAGCTATTGAGGCGAAAAAAATGGGGAAAATGGAGGAATTTGTATCATTAGCAGGTCAAGATGATTTTGTTTTGACTGATGCCTTTCCTTATCAGTCAAGTCCATATTTACCGAAGCCGATAGGGTTTCCAAAGTTTGAACAGCCGGACTTAACAACGGATGTTAAAGAAGTAAGACGTCAAGCGAAAATGGCGAAGAAACTTCAATTTATCCCTTTAGATAAATTTGATTCTTATGTAAATGGAACGCTTTTTAAAGACGAAGAACATGCAGTAACAAACATTATCACTAAAAACCAACCTCATGTAGATGGAAATCTTTTCCAAGTGTCTACCGTTAGATTTAGAGATGAGTCTTCTCTTTACGTGATTGCAAACGAGTCTGAGCTCTTGAATGAACTCATGATAAGCTTGCAATACACAGGAATCGGGGGCAAACGTTCCAGTGGTTATGGACAATTTGATTTGACTATTACAGACCTACCTGATGCTCTTAAAAATCGTCTTACTAAGGTCCATCAAGGACCTGTTATGACCTTGACGACTTCTCTACCAGTCGAAAAGGAACTTGAATATGCTATGGAAACTGGTTCCTATTTACTAAGTAAATCAAGTGGTTTTGCTTTTAGTACAGAAACTAATGAAAATTACCGTAAGCAGGATTTATATAAGTTTGCTTCTGGATCTACTTTCTCTGAAACCTATACAGGACAGATTGTAGATGTAAGACCTCTTGATTTCCCACATGAAGTATTAAACTATGCTAAATCACTATTTTTCAAGATGGAGGAAGAAAGATGAAAACAGAATATAGAACCTTTCAATTTACCCTCCTAGCCATGGCTCCTATCCATATTGGGAATGGTGAAAAATATACTTCTCGAGAATTTATCTATGAAAATGGGTACTTTTATTTTCCTGATATGGGTAAGTTTTATAATCGCATGGTGGAGAAAGGATACGATCAAAAGTTTGAGCGTTTTTTACAGGAGACAAAGCCAAACGCCAGAAATAATCGCTTGATATCTTTTTTAGAGGATAACCGTATTTCTGACCGTAACTTTGGGGGCTATAGAATTATAGAAACTGAGTTAGAAACAAATAATAATTATTTAAGAGGAGGCGCATTAAATCAAGTATCAAAGTTTATTAGAGATCCTTTTGGTAATCCCTATATTCCTGGAAGTTCATTAAAGGGAGCTATTCGAACTATTCTGATGAATACCAATCCTGACTGGAATAATGAAAATGTTGTGAAAGATAAAAAGGAAAATAAATCTTTGATTTCTTGGGGAGCAAAAAAAGGTCAGAATTATGATGACTTGTTCAATACTATTCGTGTTAGTGATAGCAAACCATTTAGAAATGACAGTCTTATTTTAGTTCAAAAATGGGATCATAAAGCCACCCCCCCTCTTGCCAAGCCTCTTCCTTTATATAGGGAAGCAATCGCGCCCTTAACTAAAATCAATTTCACTATTACTACAACTACTAAGGAAGCTGGAATCCTAATGGAAGAATTAGGACAGAGAGCGCAAGCCTTTTACAAAGAATATAAAAACTTTTTCTTATCAGATTTTCCTGAAAATAAAATTCAGCCAAATATTCAATATCCTATATACTTGGGTGCTGGTAGTGGAGTTTGGACAAAAACAATTTTTAAACGAGCAAAAGATATTTTACAAGAACGTTATGGGAATAGCAGAACCACTAGGATGGTTGAAAAGGGAGTCTTGAAATTAACAAAAGCACCAATGAAAAGTGTTAAAACAACACAAGCAACTCGTAAACTGATAATGAATAATGAATCCTTCTATGAAATGGGCAAGGCAAACTTTATGATTAAGGAGATTACTAAATGAAGGTTTTGATTTCGGCAGTGGGTGATACAGATCCTATACGAAATTTTCACGATGGAGCCTTAGTACATATTGCGAGAAAATACCGTCCAGATAAGATTATTATTGTTTTTTCAGAGAGAACAATTAGTAAGAAAGATGATATTGAGAAAGTGATTCGTTCTATTGATTCTGAATACCTCCCAGAGATTGTATACCATGAACCAATTATCTTGAATGAAGATGTATTTGTTTTTGATACTATGTATGATCAATTTGATGCTATTATACAAGAGTATTATACAAAAGACGATGATTTTATTCTTAATCTTTCAAGTGCAACTCCTCAAGTAAAATCAGCTTTGTTTGTAATTAATAGACTTAGTGAAATCAATGTCAAGGCAGTACAAGTTTCAAGTCCTGAAAATGATTCAAATGCAGGAGTTGGACATGATGATTCAGAAGATATTGACGCACTAATTGATACGAACTTAGATAACAAACAGGACTATATCGACCGAACCATTGAAGATACTTCAGAGAAGTTTAAACAAGGCTTAATGAAGAAAACTTTACGTGATTTTATTACGAAATATGATTACAAAGCAAGTTTAGAGGTTGCTAATCAATTATCAGACTTTCCTGGATTGAAAGATTGTCGCAAAAAGTTGCAAGATATTGTGGATTCATTAGACAGGCAAGCTGTACCTCAAGTCCTCCAAAAGAAAAAATGGAGCGAAGAACAGAAAAAAGTATTAAATGCTTATTTGACTATTGATTTGCAAAAAGAACGTGGTAATTTTAGTGAAGGTCTGATTAGAATTAAAAACCTCACAGAGTTTATCTTAGAAGACTATATCGAAAATCGTTATCCAGGATTTTTGGATAATTACGTGAGTGAATCAGAGAAATATTATCTCGGGATTTGGGATTATAGTAAGATCTTAAAAGAAAAACATGAGTGGAATCAATATAAAAAAATCAAACCGATTATTAACATGAATTCAACTCGAAATACTGTAGCTCACAAATTGGATCCATTAGATTCTGCGGAATTAAAACAGTTAGGTCCTGTTCTAAAAAAACTCTAAAAGGGCTAATCAAGGAACAGTATCAACTCACTGAGAAGGATTTTAATTTTTTTACAATGATTTTTAATAAGGAATTATTAGAATTACTGAAATAATGAGAGGTAGAATATCTTGGAAATTTTTAATTTCAGCAGTTGGAACGACAGATCCGATAAGTTATAATCGAGATGCAGCTTTATTACATATTGCTCGAACTTACAGACCTGAACAGATTGTTTTGGTTTATAGTGAAGAAATGTTAGTAAAAAATGATCTAGTTGAGAAAGCATTATGTTCAATAGAGGGTTATCATCCTAAAGTGGTTATTGAATCAATCATATTGAAAAATGATGAAGTCTATCTATTTGATAAAATGTATGAAGTGATGGGACAGATTATCGAAAAATACTCTGGAACAGATCATCAATTAATCTTAAATCTATCCTCAGGAACACCTCAGATTATTTCTGCTTTATTTGCCTTAAATCGAATTAATGATTATAATACGCAAGCTATACAGGTTGCAACACCAAACAAATCAGCAAATAGAAAGTATGTGCCACTTTCAAGTGAAGGTGAACAGAAGCTTTTTGACGAGAACGAGGATAACCAAAAGGATTACGAAGATCGTACAATCAAAGATGAAGCTGAAAAATTCAATCAGTCTCTTATCAAGCGCCACTTAAGAAATTTAATCTCTTCTTATGATTATCTTGCTGCAGAAGAATTAGTTACTAGAAAAGAATACAATAAATTACTTTCTAAAAAGAAATTAGCTCGTTTAAGAGACATATTAAATGATTTTTGTAAAAGTATTTAAAAACTCAAGCGATTTTTAAAAGATATTCAGGGATATTCACTCACAGAAGTTGAGAAAAAAAGCTCTTAATTACTTTTTTTAATGATTGAAGTTTTTGAAAGAAAGAGGCAGGTTGCTGATGTCTTAATCAAATCAAAGTCTTATGTTGAATTTATCATCGAGGAGAAGATAAAGAAAGATTATCCAGAATTGATAAAATATGATGGAACTTTTTCCAAAGTTAAATGAGGAATACAAGGATTTTTGAAGCTATTTTAGATTTCATAGACCTAGAATTTAAGAAAGCCAAGGGTATAAAAAGATGAGAGAGAAAGAATCTATTCCCTCAGTCAACCTTAAATCTCTTGTCATATGAAAATATTCTATCTTATTATCAAGTTTCTCCTGAATTACTTAAGTCCATAAAGTTAATAAATAGCTTAAATGGTGAGAGAAATAAGGTGGCACATGGCTTGTCAGAGATTGATAGTAAACTAGTCAATTCTAGAAAATTGCAACAGACAATAGATACCTTACGCTTTATTTTACAAGATACATTTGAGATTGATGACAGCTATTTCTCTTGTTATCAAACACTCAATAATGAAATGCTTGACTTACTTCGTCAATAATATACTTTATCAATAAATCTTTTTTTGCTGATGATACATATAATGAGATTGCATGTGCCTGCTTTCCCGGTTGACTAAAACTCAAAAAAACAGTATAATAGGAATGTTGAGAATTGATTTTCAGTTGCCTTAGTCCAGAGAAATGGCGGTGCTGCGAGCCATCTAAGCTAGGAAGTCGTGCTACTCAATCTAACAATTGCATAAGAATTAGAGAATGACAAGTTCATTGAATGAAGGTGGTACCGCGGTTTTTCGCCCTTCGTGATATGGACTTGTCTTTTGATTTTTGGAGGTGTTTATGAAGACATTTCTCGTGAAACAAAAGTTTCGTCTTGGAGGCGAACGCTTTGATATCAAGGATGATAGAGGAGTAGTGAACTATCAGGTGGAGGGATCTTTTTTCCAAATTCCTAAAACCTTTACCATCTATGACGCCTATGGTGAGCAAGTCAGTGAAATCAGCAAAGAATTTTTCACTTTGCTTCCTCGCTTTAACATTCAGTTACGGGACGGTTCAAATTTCGTCATTCGTAAGAAGTTGACCTTCTGGCGAGATAGGTATGAGTTTGATGATTTAGGCCTTCGTATCGAGGGCAATATCTGGGATTTGAATTTCAAATTGCTGGATGACCGAGATCAACTTGTCGCCGAGATTCGGAAAGAGATTTTCCATTTAACCTCAACTTACACCGTAACCGTCTATGAAGACTCTTATGCAGATCTGGTCATTTCCCTCTGTGTCGCGATTGACTATGTGGAGATGCTGGAAAGCCAATCAAATTAAACAAGTAAATAAGGAGACAATATGAAACAACTATCTAGTGCACAAGTCCGCCAAATGTGGCTTGACTTCTGGGCAAGTAAAGGACACTCTGTAGAACCATCAGTGAGTTTGGTTCCTGTAAATGACCCAACACTTTTGTGGATTAACTCTGGGGTAGCAACTCTTAAGAAATACTTTGACGGAACCATTATCCCTGAAAACCCACGTATTACCAATGCGCAAAAAGCCATTCGTACCAACGACATCGAAAACGTTGGTAAGACTGCGCGTCACCATACTATGTTTGAAATGTTGGGGAACTTCTCTATTGGGGATTACTTCCGCGATGAGGCTATCACTTGGGCTTATGAGCTTTTGACAAGCCCTGAATGGTTTGATTTTCCAGCTGAAAAACTCTACATGACATACTATCCAGATGATAAAGATTCTTACAACCGCTGGATTGAAGTAGGAGTGGATCCAAGCCACTTGATTCCAATCGAAGACAACTTCTGGGAAATCGGTGCGGGACCTTCTGGACCGGATACTGAGATCTTCTTTGACCGTGGAGAAGCCTTTGACCCAGAAAATATCGGTATTCGCCTTCTTGCAGAAGATATCGAAAACGATCGTTATATCGAAATCTGGAATATTGTTTTGTCACAATTTAACGCGGATCCAGCTGTTCCTCGTAGCGAATACAAGGAATTGCCACACAAGAACATTGATACGGGCGCTGGTTTGGAGCGTTTGGTGGCAGTTATCCAAGGGGCGAAGACAAACTTTGAAACAGACCTCTTCATGCCGATTATCCGTGAAGTTGAGAAATTGTCAGGTAAGGTCTACGACCAAGATGGCGATAACATGAGCTTTAAGGTCATTGCGGACCATATTCGTTCTTTGTCATTTGCCATCGGTGATGGTGCCCTTCCAGGAAATGAAGGTCGTGGTTATGTCCTTCGTCGTCTTCTCCGTCGTGCTTCTATGCACGGTCAAAAATTGGGCATCAACGAGCCTTTCCTTTACAAACTCGTTCCAACTGTTGGAAAAATCATGGAAAGCTACTACCCAGAAGTGCTTGAAAAACGTGACTTTATCGAAAAAATCATCAAGAGCGAAGAAGAGTCATTTGCCCGTACCCTTCATTCAGGTCAACACTTTGCAGAAACCATTGTAGCTGATTTGAAAGCGAAAGGTCAAAACGTTATCGCTGGGCAAGATGTCTTCAAACTCTACGACACTTACGGATTCCCAGTTGAGTTGACGGAAGAAATCGCTGAAGAAGCTGGGATGACTGTAGACCGTGAAGGTTTTGAAGCAGCCATGAAAGAGCAGCAAGAACGTGCGCGTGCGTCAGCTGTCAAAGGGGGCTCAATGGGAATGCAAAATGAAACCCTCCAAAACATTACAGTGGAAAGTGTCTTCAACTACAATGCCAGTCAATTGCCTTCTAAGTTGGTGGCTATCGTAGCGGACAATGCTGAAGTTGAAGCTGTTTCAGAAGGAACTGCCTCCCTGTTCTTTGCAGAGACTCCATTCTATGCTGAAATGGGTGGACAAGTAGCTGACCATGGTCAAATCTTGGACACTGCTGGAAACATCGTGGCTACTGTAACAGATGTTCAAAAAGCACCAAACGGCCAACCACTTCATACTGTTGAAGTCCATGCTCCGCTTACTTTAAATGCAGAATATACTTTGGCAATTGATACTGACCGTCGTCTTCGTGTGATGAAGAACCACACAGCGACTCACTTGCTTCACGCTGCCCTTCACAATATCCTTGGTAGCCACGCAACTCAAGCAGGTTCACTTAATGAAGTCGAATTCCTTCGCTTTGACTTTACGCATTTTCAAGCAGTGACTCCTGAAGAATTGCGTGCCATTGAACAACAAGTCAATGAGAAAATCTGGGAAGCTCTTGCAGTCAAGACTGTTGAGACAGATATTGACACTGCCAAAGAAATGGGAGCTATGGCTCTCTTTGGTGAGAAATACGGCAAGGAAGTCCGTGTTGTGACGATTGGTGATTACTCTGTTGAGCTTTGTGGTGGTACCCACGTTGGCAACACTTCTGAAATCGGCCTCTTCAAGATTGTCAAAGAAGAAGGAATCGGATCAGGAACTCGCCGTATCTTGGCAGTGACTGGTAAGGAAGCCTTCGAAGCTTACCGTGAACAAGAAGACGCTCTTAAAGCAGTCGCAGCAACCTTGAAAGCACCGCAAGTTAAGGAAGTGCCTCACAAAGTCGAAGGACTTCAAGAGCAACTTCGTCAATTGCAAAAAGAAAATGCAGAATTGAAGGAGAAAGCCGCAGCAGCGGCAGCAGGTGATGTCTTCAAGGATGTGAAGGAAGTCAACGGACACCGTTACATTGCTAGCCAAGTTTCTGTATCAGATGCTGGTGCCCTTCGTACCTTTGCGGATAACTGGAAACAAAAAGACTACTCTGACTTGCTTGTTCTAGTTGCGGCTATCGGAGACAAAGTCAATGTCCTTGTCGCAAGCAAGACAAAAGACCTTCATGCAGGAAACCTTGTCAAAGAATTGGCTCCAATCGTCGATGGACGTGGTGGTGGGAAACCAGACATGGCCATGGCAGGAGGAAGCAACCAAGCTAAAATCCAAGAATTGTTGGATTCAGTAGCAGGTAAATTGTAAGAAAATAAAGATCTATCCACTTGGGTAGGTCTTTTTGCCTACTTAAAAAGCCAAATCCTAGTGGACTTGGCTTGATGCTTATGAACCATTAGATAGTATTGGCTGCCCAGACACTTACCGAAGCAGCTGAGACTGGAAATTGTCCATAACCTTCCTCATCGATTGTAACTTGACCTTGGTGGTTTCCAAGTAAATCTACAAATGTTTGGTCAGCCCATTCTTGACCGACAAACATGGACTTGCTGTTTTCTTGGTCATTTGAGATAAGGACTGCGATTGGGGATTGATTTTCAGCACCTGAACGAACCCATCCGATACAGTTAGCATCATCGAGTAGTCTGTTTGCTCTCCATAGGCCCTGTCTTTTCGGATGGCTAGGAGTCGGTCAAGGATTTCTCTAAAATCTTCTTGGGAATATTGCCCTGAAATGCCATAATAGTCTCCATAAAAGACACATGGAAGGCCTTGCTCACGAAGAAGGATGAGCGCATAGGCTGCTGGCTTGAACCATTCCTCGACAGTAGATTCAAGCGCTTGACCACGTTGGGTATCGTGGTTATCGACAAAGGTTACAGCTTTGTCGGGCTTGAGTTCAACTAAGCTATCTGTGAAAATACCACGGAGGTCGTAGTTTGCTCCAGCTTGACTAGCTTCAAAGAGATTCTGGTGGAGACGAACATCGACAAGGTCAAAACGTTCCTCCGTTTTCTCGAGATAGTCTAGGTTGGCTTCCTTGTCTGGATTCCAAAATTCCCCGAAAACATAGAAATCCTCACCGTATTTTTCCTTTATATCACGGATGAAATTGCCCATAAAGAAGGAATCGATATGCTTAACGGCATCCAAGCGGAAACCAGCCACACCAGTCGTTTCCATGAACCAGTCAGCCCAGTCATAGATGTTTTGGATGACTTCAGGGTGCTTAAAGTCCAGGTCAGCGTACATGAGGTAGTCGTAGTTGCCGTTTTCGTTATCGACTAATTCCTCATTTGCCCAACCTTTATTGTCCCCTTGGATCAGATAAATGCCAGACTTACGGCGTTTGGCATCGTAGTCTGTACCTGTAAAGTGGTACCAGTGCCAGTGGAAGTCATTATAGGTATTTTGGCGACCATCGAAGGTAAAGTGAGTCCAGCCATTGATAGTAAATGGCTCGCTTAGTTGAACTGTACGGTCCTCAGGATCGACTTCGATAACTTGAAAGGCTTCCATATGATCGGCTGCAGCCTTGTGATTGAGCACCACATCAGCCATTGGTTGGATTCCATGTTCTTTGAGAGTCTGAATCGTTTGCAGATAATCTTCCTTAAATCCATACTTGGTACGGACAGTCCCTTTTTGGTTAAATTCTCCTAGGTCAAAAAGATCATAAACTCCATAGCCAACATCTTTTTCATTGGTCGCCTTGAAGGCAGGTGGCATCCAGACATGACTGATACCAAGATTTGCTAGGTGTTCAGCGTCATCTGCCAATCGCGTCCAGTGTTGTCCGTCGTGGGGCAGATACCACTCAAAGTATTGCATAAGTGTCTGATTTTGCATTGTTTTTCCTCTTGCTTATCAATGTTGTGTTTTATTCTACCATAAAGTTTAGAACTAGGCAAACGTTTGCGCAAAATTCTATACTCCTTTCTAGAATTGTCTATTTTTAAAGACACTATTTCCTTCCCATTGCTAGAGAAATAATATTTAGGAGAAAAAAATAAATTGAGTAAACTTATTTTTACAAAAATGGCACTTAGTAAACTAAAGTAAAAATGGATAAGCGGTTTCTTTTTTGAGAATTGTCATAAAATTTGCTATAATAGTAGCTATGAATAGAATTAGGGTCAGCAGACGTGTTGAAAAAAAGCTAGCTAAGGGTCTAGTTCTTTTGGAAGCAAGTGATTTAACAGATATTGATCTGACGGATCAGGCAGTAGAAGTTATTAGTCAAGACGGGAAGTTTTTAGGGAGTGCCTATCTTTCTCAACAGAATAAGGGAATTGGTTGGTTCATCAGCAAGGAAAAAGTTTCTTTCGATCAAGCCTTTTTTGAAGTTCTGTTTCGCAAGGCAAAGGAAGCTAGAAAACCTTATTATCAGGATGACTTGACAACTGCCTTTCGCCTCTTTAACCAAGAGGGGGATGGTTTTGGTGGTCTGACTCTTGATCTCTACGGAGATTATGTGGTCTTCTCTTGGTACAACTCCTATGTTTACCAGATTCGGAAGTTGATAGTGAAGGCTTTTAAGGAAGTCTTTCCAGAGGTCTTAGGGGCTTATGAGAAGATTCGTTTTAAAGGTCTAGATTACGAGTCTGCTCATGTCTATGGTGAGGAAGCGCCAGATTACTTTACTGTTCTTGAGAATGGTGTACTCTACCAGGTCTTTATGAATGATGGCTTGATGACAGGGATTTTCCTAGACCAGCATGAGGTTCGTGGGAGTTTGGTAGACGGTTTAGCCATGGGCAAATCCTTGCTTAATATGTTTTCCTATACAGCTGCCTTTTCAGTTGCTGCAGCTATGGGAGGTGCGAGTGAGACGACTTCTGTCGACTTGGCCAAACGGTCTAGAGAGCTATCAGAAGCTCATTTTCAGGCAAATGGACTCAGCACTGAGAACCATCGTTTTATCGTAATGGATGTCTTTGACTACTTCAAGTATGCCAAGCGAAAAGGTTTGACCTATGATGTGATTGTCCTTGATCCGCCAAGCTTTGCTCGCAATAAAAAACAAACTTTTTCTGTAGCTAAGGACTATCACAAGCTGATTTCCCAAAGTCTAGAGATTTTAAATCTGGGAGGCATTATCATTGCCAGTACCAATGCTGCCAATGTTTCCCGCCAGAAATTTACAGAACAAATTGATAAAGGTTTTGCAGGAAGAAGGTATCAAGTCTTGAATAAATACGGACTTCCAGCAGACTTTGCCTATAATAAAAAAGATGAAAGCAGTAATTACCTCAAGGTGATTAGTATGAAGGTTAGTAGATGAAATTAATCGTTTCAGTGATGCCAAGAAGTTTAGAAGAAGCGCAAGAGCTGGATGCCACACGGTATGAAGATGCTGATATCATCGAGTGGCGTGCGGACTTTCTTGCAAAGGACGCTATTTTACAGGTAGCACCCGCTATCTTTGAGAAATTCGCAGGACGTGAACTTGTCTTTACCCTTCGGACTCGCGCAGAGGGAGGAGAAATCGAACTGTCTTCTGAAGAGTATGTTCAAATCATCAAGGAAGTCACCCAACTCTATCAACCGGATTACGTTGATTTGAGTACTTCAGCTACAAGGATGTATTTGAGGAAATGTTGGATTTTCCAAATCTCGTATTGAGTTACCATAATTTTCAGGAGACACCTGAAAACATGATGGAGATCCTGTCTGAGTTAACCAGTCTCTCTCCAAAAGTGGTCAAGGTATCTGTCATGGCTCATACGGAGCAAGATGTTTTAGACTTGATGAACTACACACGAGGATTTAAGACACTCAACCCTGAGCAAGAGTACGTGACCATTTCCATGGGGAAAATGGGCAAGGTATCTCGTATCACTTCAGATGTGACGGGTTCAAGTTGGTCATTTGCTAGTCTAGATGAAGCGAGTGCCCCAGGTCAGATCTCTCTATCAAACATGAAGAAAATCAGGGAGATTTTGGATGAAGCTTGATGGCTACACGCGTTTAGCTGCAGTTGTTGCAAATCCCATCAAACACTCTATTTCACCCTTCATCCATAATAGGGCCTTTGAGGCGACAGCTACCAATGGTGTCTATGTGGCTTGGGAGATTGAAGCGGGTGACTTGGCAGAAACAGTCGCCAATATTCGCCGTTACCAGATGTTTGGAATCAATCTGTCTATGCCTTACAAGGAACAAGTGATTCCTTATCTGGATGAGTTGAGTGATGAGGCTCGTTTAATTGGTGCAGTCAATACTGTTGTTAATCATAATGGCACTTTAATTGGATATAATACGGATGGCAAGGGATTCTTTAAGAGCTTGCCTTCTTTTACAATTTCAGATAAGAAAATGACTATTCTGGGAGCAGGTGGTGCGGCCAAGTCCATTTTGGCACAGGCTATTTTAGATGGCGTCAGTCAGATTTCAGTCTTTGTTCGTTCAGTTTCTATGGAAAAAACAAGACCTTACCTAGATAAGTTACAGGAGCAGACTGCCTTTAAAGTGGGCTTGTATGCTTTAGAGGATATTTCTGAACTGCAAGAAAAGATTGCCAAGTCGGATCTACTCGTCAATGCGACCAGTGTGGGGATGGATGGCCAGTCGTCTCCAGTTCCAGAAAGCATCAATTTGCCAGAAACTCTCTTGGTGGCAGATATCATTTACCAACCATTTGAAACACCATTTTTGAAATGGGCTAAAAGTCAGGGCAATCCAGCTGTCAATGGTCTGGGAATGTTGCTCTATCAAGCTGCTGAAGCTTTTCAACTGTGGACAGGTAAAGAAATGCCGACTGAAGAGATTTGGCAGTCCTTAACAGAAAAATACCAATAATGAAAAGGAGACCCTACTATGAAAATCAGAATCGATATTCCACATCATCCTTATGATATTCAGATTGAAAAAGGTTGTCTATCGCAAGCAGGTCAATGGTTGCGAGAACTCTGGCAACCGCAAAAAGTGGTTATCGTAACAGACAACCATGTGGCCTCACTCTACGCGGAGAAGGTCAAGCTCAGCCTAGAGGATGCTGGTTTTCAGGTAGCTGTTTTTGACTTTTTAGAAGGTGAAGAACGAAAGAATTTAACTACTGTTCAGAAAGTCTATGAATTTCTAGTCAAGCAAGGTCTGACTCGTAGCGATGGGATTGTAGCCCTTGGTGGTGGTGTCGTTGGAGACTTGGCTGGCTTTGTGGCCTCTACCTATATGCGTGGCATTCACTTTGTTCAGATTCCGACTAGTTTGACAGCTCAAGTGGATTCTTCTATCGGTGGAAAGACGGGTGTTAACACTCCATTTGCTAAGAATATGGTGGGAACCTTTGCCCAACCAGATGGGGTTCTGATTGACCCACTTGTCCTAGAAACGCTTGGAAAAAGAGAATTGATTGAGGGGATGGGCGAGGTCATCAAGTATGGCTTGATTGAGGACCCAGAATTGTGGGGTCTCTTGACGGAGTTAGATGGTTCTGTAGAGAGCATTTTGGAACATGCAGAGACTTTGATTGAACATTCTTGCCAAGTTAAGCGCAAGATGATAGTTGAGGATGAGTTGGACAACGGTGTCCGCCTTTACCTCAATTTTGGGCACACCATTGGCCATGCCATTGAAGCGACTGCAGGTTATGGCAAGGTTATGCATGGTGAGGCTGTCGCCATGGGAATGGTGCAGGTCTCTAAGGTTGCTGAGGGAAAAGGCCTCATGCCAGAAGGAATAACCCAGTCCATCACAGAAATGTGTCTGAAATTTGGACTCCCTGTTGACTATGAAAACTGGGATGTTGACAAGCTTTATCAAGCTTTGACTCATGATAAAAAAGCGCGTGGAAACACCTTGAAATTGGTCTTGGTGCCGGATCTTGGGTCAGCGACCATTCACCCAGTTTCTCTGGAAGAGATGAAAGACTACTTGATAAAATAAGGAGAGCCTATGAGATATTTAACTGCAGGAGAGTCACATGGACCCCGTCTGACAGCTATCATTGAAGGAATTCCTGCTGGACTTCCTTTGACAGTAGAGGACATCAATGAGGATCTGAAACGTCGTCAGGGTGGATATGGTCGTGGTGGTCGTATGAAAATTGAGAGTGACCAGGTGGTTTTTACCTCTGGCGTTCGCCATGGGAAGACGACTGGGGCTCCCATTACTATGGATGTTATCAATAAAGATCACCAAAAATGGCTGGATATCATGTCTGCGGAGGACATTGAAGACCGCCTTAAAAGCAAACGGAAAATCACTCATCCTCGGCCGGGTCATGCCGACTTGGTTGGGGGTATCAAGTACCGTTTTGATGATTTAAGAAATTCCTTGGAGCGCTCATCTGCCCGTGAGACCACCATGCGAGTTGCAGTTGGGGCGGTAGCCAAACGTCTCTTGGCTGAACTGGAGATAGAAATTGCCAACCATGTCGTTGTTTTCGGTGGCAAGGAAATCGATGTTCCTGAAGATCTGACGGTTGCTGAGATTAAGGAAAGAGCTGCCCAGTCAGAAGTTTCTATTGTCAACCAAGAACGGGAACAGGAAATCAAGGATTATATTGACCAAATCAAGCGTGACGGTGATACCATCGGTGGAGTTGTTGAGACAGTCGTCGGAGGCGTTCCAGTAGGACTCGGCTCCCATGTCCAATGGGACAGAAAATTGGATGCGCGATTGGCTCAGGCAGTTGTATCTATCAATGCCTTTAAAGGGGTGGAATTTGGTCTTGGCTTTGAAGCTGGTTACCGTAAAGGTAGCCAAGTTATGGACGAAATTCTCTGGTCTAAAGAAGACGGTTATACTCGTCGTACCAATAATCTAGGAGGTTTTGAAGGAGGCATGACCAATGGTCAGCCAATTGTTGTCCGTGGTGTCATGAAACCCATTCCCACACTTTACCAACCACTCATGAGTGTGGATATCGAAACGCACGAACCTTACAAGGCAACCGTGGAGAGAAGTGATCCTACCGCTCTTCCAGCAGCTGGTGTTGTCATGGAGGCTGTTGTGGCTACTGTCTTGGCGCAGGAAATTCTTGAAAAATTCTCATCGGACAATCTAGAGGAATTAAAAGAAGCGGTAGCTAAACACCGAGACTATACAAAGAACTATTAAGGAGTCCTTATGGCAAAAAACATCTATATCGCAGGTCTCGGTTTGATTGGTGCCTCGATGGCGCTTGGTATCAAGCGCGATCATCCCGATTACGAAATTCTAGGTTACAATCGCAGTCAGGCTTCGAGAGACATTGCCTTGGAGCGGGGGATGATTGACCGTGCGACGGATGATTTTGCCAGTTTCGCTCCCCTAGCAGATGTCATCATCCTGACCTTACCAATCAAACAGACTATTGCTTTTATTAAGGAGCTGACAAACTTAGACTTGAAAGAAGGCGTCATTATCTCGGATGCTGGCTCGACCAAGTCAGCCATTGTGGATACAGCGGAGCAGTACTTGGCTGGCAAGCCTGTTCGATTTGTCGGGGCCCATCCCATGGCTGGTAGCCACAAAACAGGGGCTGCCTCTGCGGATGTTAATCTCTTTGAAAATGCCTACTATATCTTCACACCTTCGAGCCTGACAAGTCAGGACACGCTTGAAGAAATGAAGGACCTACTTTCTGGTCTCCATGCTCGTTTCATTGAAATTGATGCCAAGGAGCACGATCGAGTGACTTCACAGATTAGCCATTTCCCCATATCTTAGCATCAGGTCTCATGGAGCAAACAGCTGTCTATGCTCAAGAACATGAGATGACAAGGCGCTTTGCGGCGGGTGGTTTTCGAGATATGACCCGGATTGCAGAGAGTGAACCAGGTATGTGGACTTCTATTCTCTTGTCCAATCGCGAGACCATCCTAGAGCGGATTGAAGATTTCAAGGAACGCTTAGATGGAATTGGTCAGGCTATTAGCAAGGGGGAAGAAGAGCAGATTTGGAACTTTTTCAACCAAGCGCGTGAACAACGTCAGGCTATGGAAATCCATAAACGTGGAGGCGTGGACAGCTCTTACGACCTCTATGTCGACGTTCCCGATGAAGAAGATGTTATCTTGCGGATTTTGGAATTGCTACGAGGAACTTCCTTGGTCAATATCCACATCAACGAAGAAAACCGTGAAGATGTTCATGGGATTCTACAAATTTCCTTTAAAAATGCTCAGGATCTGGAGCGAGCTGAGCGCTTAATTACAGAAAATACGAACTACACAGTCGTCATCAAATAAGGAGAAAATCATGTCAAATATTTACGATAGTGCAAATGAACTCAGTCGCGGATTACGCGAATTACCAGAATACAAGGCTGTCAAGGCAGCCAAAGATGCCATCCAAGCAGATGAACAAGCTAGCAAGATTTGCAGACTACCTCGCCTTCCAGCAAGAAATCCAAGTCATGGCGCAAACTGGACAAATGCCAGATGCCTCTTTCCAAGAAAAGATGCAGTCCTTCAGCAAGCAGATCCAAGAAAACGATCTTTTGTCAGATTTCTTTGCCAAGCAGCAACAGTTATCTATTTATCTCTCAGACATTGAAAAAATAGTCTTTGAACCTGTTTCAGAATTATTGAAATAGTATTTTATCTGTATAAAAGCCAGAAATTTCAGGAATTTCTGGCTTTTTTGTGATAAAATAAGAAAAAGTATTGCAAGTATGAGGTCAACTATGAAACTAAAAACAAACATTCGCCACTTACATGGCAGTATACGAGTTCCAGGTGATAAGTCTATCAGCCACCGTTTGATTATTTTTGGTAGTTTGGCTGAGGGAGAGACCAAGGTTTATGATATTCTGCGTGGAGAGGATGTGCTCTCGACTATTCAAGTTTTTCGTGACCTTGGTGTTGAAATTGAGGATAAAGAAGGGGTTATTACCATTCAAGGTGTTGGAATGGATGGCTTAAAAGCTCCGCAAAACGCCTTGGATATGGGAAATTCTGGTACCTCGATTCGCCTGATCTCAGGTGTACTTGCTGGAGTAGACTTCGAAGTAGAGATGTTTGGAGATGACAGTCTTTCCAAACGCCCTATGGATCGTGTGACCCTTCCCTTGAAAAAAATGGGAGTCAGCATTTCTGGTCAAACAGAGCGAGATTTGCCTCCTCTGCACTTAAAAGGTACTAAAAACCTAACACCAATTCACTATGAGTTGCCAATCGCCTCTGCCCAAGTCAAGTCAGCCTTGATTTTTGCAGCCTTGCAGGCTCAAGGTCAATCAGTCATTGTTGAGAAAGAATGTACACGAAATCACACAGAAGATATGCTACAGCAATTTGGTGGCCATTTAAGTGTGAATGGTAAAAGAATCACTGTCTCAGGACCGCAAAAACTGACCGGACAAAAGGTTATCGTTCCAGGAGATATTTCCAGTGCAGCCTTTTGGTTGGTCGCTGGATTGATTGTTCCAAATTCTCGTGTGGTGCTGAAGAATGTGGGCATTAACGAAACGCGTACGGGTATCATTGATGTCATTCGCGCCATGGGTGGAAAACTAGAAATAACTGATATTGATCCAGTCGCAAAATCTGCAACCCTAACTGTCGAGTCCTCTGACTTGAAAGGAACAGAAATTGGTGGAGCCTTGATTCCACGATTGATTGATGAGTTGCCGATTATTGCCCTTCTTGCCACCCAAGCAGAAGGAGTGACGGTTATCAAGGATGCAGAGGAACTAAAAGTCAAGGAAACAGACCGCATTCAAGTGGTAGCGGATGCTTTAAATAGTATGGGCGCGGAAATCACACCTACGGCAGATGGAATGATTATCAAAGGGAAATCTGCTCTTCATGGAGCTAGAATCAACACCTTTGGTGACCACCGTATCGGAATGATGACAGCCATTGCAGCTCTCTTGGTTGCAGATGGAGAAGTAGAGCTTGATCGTGCAGAAGCCATCAATACCAGTTATCCTAGCTTCTTTGATGATTTGGAGACCTTGATTCATGGCTAAGGTATTACTCGGATTTATGGGAGCTGGCAAATCGACTATTGCAAGAGGTTTAGACCCAGACTACCTCGATATGGATGCCTTGATTGAGGAACGTTTGGGCATGTCCATTGTGAATTTTTCGCAGAAAAGGGTGAAGTGGCCTTTCGCCAAGTGGAGTCAGAAGTTTTAGCGGACTTACTAAAAACAGACCGAGTTGTGTCAACTGGTGGAGGAGTAGTCGTTTATCAGAGAAATCGTGACTTGCTCAAGCAAAATCCTGATAACATTTATCTAAAATCCGATTTTGAAACCCTCTACCAACGTATTTCAGCTGATAATGACAATCAGCGCCCGCTTTTTCTCAACAAAAGTAAAGAAGAACTGGCCAGTATTTTCCAAGAAAGACAAGCTTGGTATGAGGAAGTAGCCAGTCGTGTTCTGGATGTGACCAAGCTAAGCCCAGAGGAAATTATAGAGGAACTGAGATGAAAATTGCCTATCTAGGTCCCAAGGGATCTTTTTCGCATCATGTTGTGCAGACAGCATTTCCCAAAGAGGAATTGCAGGCTTTTGCTAATATCACAGATGTTATTAAGGCCTATGAACAGGGCTTGGTGGACTATTCTGTGGTGCCAGTTGAAAACTCCATTGAGGGAAGTGTGCATGAAAGCTTAGACTATCTGTTTCATCAGGCGGATATTCAGGCTGTTGCAGAAATAGTACAACCCATTCATCAGCAACTGATGGCAGTTCCTGGTCAGTCAAAGATTGAGAAAATCTTTTCCCACCCTCAAGCTCTGGCTCAAGGAAAGAAATTCATAGAGGAGCATTATCCAGAAGCCCAGCTTGAAGTGACGGCAAGCACAGCCTATGCAGCTCGCTTTATTGCTGAACATCCAGACCAGCCTTTTGCAGCTATTGCGCCTAGAAACTCAGCTGCCGAGTATGGTTTGGAGCTGATAGCAGAAGATATCCAAGAAATGGAAGCTAATTTCACTCGTTTTTGGGTTTTAGGATCCGAGATTCCTACTATCCCTTTGCAATTACAAAATGAAAAAATGAGTCTAGCCCTAACCTTACCAGACAACCTTCCTGGTGCCCTCTACAAGGCTCTTTCAACCTTTGCTTGGCGAGGTATTGACTTAACCAAGATAGAAAGTCGCCCCCTTAAAACAGCCTTGGGAGAATATTTTTTCATTATTGATATGGATTATAGTGCCAAAGAGCTGGTTCATTTTGCCAAACAAGAACTAGAAACAATTGGGATCCAGTACAAGATACTGGGAACCTACCCTATTTTCACCATAAGGGATCTAGGAAAGGAGAACCTATGAGCAAAGAAAGCCCTTTAAGTCATCATGAGCAGTTACGTTATGACTACCTTTTTAAGAATATTCATTACTTAAATGACAGAGAAAAGAGAGAATTTGACTATCTGAAAAGAAAAATGGACGGCGAATTACCCTCTAATGAAAGGGAAAAAAATCTAGGGAAGGACATTGGAATTCCACAATATTCCAATCAAAGTCGCTCGAATAGACATCAGAAAATTCCCTCTCTTCCAAAAGTGAAAAAGAAGAAACCAAGAAGATTTTTTAAACGAGTTCTAATTTGGCTTTTACTGTTGATAACCTGTGTGGCTGCGGGCATGATTATTATGTTCCTTCGAGGTTTCCAGTCGGCAACTACTAGCAATAAGTCAGCTGACGCCAAGGCAGCTCAAGTAGAGGTCTTTAATGGTCAGGATACCAAAGATGGTGTGAATATCCTAGTCATGGGGACAGATGGCCGTATCGGTCAAAATAGTGCAGAGACCCGTACTGACACGATCATGGTACTAAACGTTAGCGGATCAGATAAGAAAATCAAGTTAGTCAGCTTCATGCGTGACAACCTAGTCTATATTGATGGCTACAGCCAGATTGTGAATGGAAAGAAGCAGAGGGATAACAAACTTAACGTAGCCTATGAACTTGGGGAGCAGGAGGGACAAAAAGGAGCAGAAATGATTCGCAAGGTTTTAAAAGATAACTTTGATTTGGACATTAAGTATTATGCTCTAGTGGATTTTCAGGCCTTTGCAACAGCTATTGATACGCTATTTCCTGATGGGGTGACTATAGACGCTAAGTTTTCAACGTTAAATGGTCAGCCTCTGACAGAAGCCACAGTTGGAGATGATCTTCATGCAACAGAAACCGAATCGCCAACTCAAACTATTAAAGTTGGGAAACAGCAGATGAATGGCTCAACCTTGCTCAATTACGCTCGCTTCCGTGATGATGATGAAGGAGACTATGGTCGTACCAAACGTCAGCAGCAGGTCATGTCAGCAGTTCTTGAGCAAATCAAAGATCCAACCAAACTCTTTACAGGATCAGAGGCACTTGGAAAAGTCTTTGGAATGACTTCTACCAACCTACCATATACCTTCTTACTGACCAATGGCTTATCAGTTATCGAAGGTGCACAGAATGGTATCGAAAGACTCACAGTGCCAGAACTGGGCGATTGGGTAGATGCTTATGATGTCTACGGAGGACAAGGTCTACTTGTCGACCAGAACAAATACCGGACTAAACTCGCCCAAATGGGAATGAGATAAGAGATAGATAAATAAAAATCAAAGTTTGATTCACTAGTGAAAATGGTGGATTGGGCTTTGATTTTTTACGGTATCTGATGGATTTTTAAGGCTTTTTTATGGTATAATAAAACGATATAACTCGTTATTGGACAGAAGAGGAGAGACATGAGTGATTTGAAAGCGATTCAGGCTCGTAGTCTGGAAATGGCTGAATATTTCGTCGCATTTGTAAAGAACATGATTTGTTGTGCTATCTCTGTGGTGGAGGAGCTATCGGTGCCCTTCGTAATAAGGGTTTCATTCCTTGGGATGATGACCTAGATTTTTTCATGCCTCGCAAGGACTATGAAAAGTTGGCAGAATTATGGCCTCGATATGCAGATGAGCGTTATTTTCTTTCAAAAAGCAAGAAGGATTTTGTCGATCGGAACCTTTTTATTACCATTCGAGATAAGGAAACGACCTGTATCAAGCCTTATCAGCAGGATTTGGATTTGCCACATGGTTTGGCCTTGGATGTTTTACCTTTAGATTATTATCCTAAAAATCCAGCTGAGCGTAAAAAACAGATTCGCTGGGCCTTGATCTATTCACTCTTTTGTGCCCAAACTGTCCCAGAAAAGCATGGTGCAGTCATGAAATGGGGAAGTCGCATTTTACTCGGTTTGACGCCAAAATCTCTACGTTATCGCATTTGGAAAAAAGCTGAGAAAGAAATGATCAAGTACAGTCTGGCTGAGAGCGATGGAATCACGGAATTATGCTCAGGTCCTGGCTACATGCGAAACAAGTACCCAATTGCATCCTTTGAAGATAATCTCTTCTTGCCATTTGAAGGAACAGAGATGCCCATTCCAGTAGGATATGATGCCTATCTCAGCACTGCTTTTGGGGATTATATGACACCTCCACCAGCAGACAAGCAGGTGCCGCATCATGATGCCATCATAGCAGACATGGACAAGAGTTACACAGAGTACAAGGGAGAATATGGGGCATGATGGCAGACAAAATTAGCGTTATTGTTCCAGTCTATAATGTAGAAGCCTATCTGGAGCGATGTGTGGAGTCAATTCTTCATCAAACTTATACCAATTTTGAACTAATTCTGATCAATGATGGCTCTACCGATTCCAGTGGACAGATCTGTGATCACTTAGCCTCTCAGCATGAGAATGTCAAGGTCTATCATCTTGAAAATGCTGGAGTCTCAAATGCGAGAAATAAGGGAATCAAGCTGGCGACTGGTGCTTGGATCACCTTTATTGATAGCGATGATTTCGTTACTAAAGATTATCTAGAAATCTTGATTGGTGCAGTTGATGATGAGGGGTCCGTAGGATTTACAATCGCTCCTCTGCACCATATTAAAAATGGAATTGTGACAGATTTACCTCCTCATTCTGGAAGAAAAGAAGTCTGGTCAACAGAAGAAACCATGAAGGAATTACTGATGACCACTAGAACGTCATTTTTTCCTGTCGCAAAACTGTTTAAGAGAGATCTATTAGCGGATGAAAAGTTTAATACAGATTATCACCTAGCTGAAGATGCCTTGTTCTTAACTGAATTGCTACTAAAGACAAGATGCAGTAGTGTATTTATTGACAAACCAATTTATTATTATGATCATCGTGAGGGAAGTGCGACAACATCTGTTAATCAGCATGTATTTGACACGATAGAAGTTTATAAGCACATAATCGCTAAAGTATCACAAGCCTTTCCTGATTTAAAACCTGAATTAAAAAATAGAGAACGTTGGTCATATATCACAGTTTACGATAAAATTATCTTTACTTCATCTGATCAGTATCAAAAGGAGAAAGCCGAATTGAGGACTTGGATTGTTCAGCATCGACACGAAATTTGGAAGGATGCTTATTTCACTACATTTCGCAAGATAGCAGTTCTATCACTTGTCTTTTCTCCATGGATGTATAAGAAAATTGTTGGGTTAAGAAACTAATATTATGAGAAGGAGTTGAAAATGAATTTTTTTCAAAAAAATGGATGAATACTTTGAAAAATCAAAACTATGGATTTCATATCTGTTTGTTTTCATTTCGATTTTAAGTATGAGTTCACTAGTTTATAAGGTAGCAAATCCAATCTATAAGGGATTGTCAGCGATTGTTGTACTTTATATTTGCTACACACTGTTGTTTAAGTGGAAACAGATTACAGTAGATCGAAAGTTTTTGGCCTTATTTGGCTTGTTATCTGGGAGTCATCTGCTATCAGCAGTATTCAATCGCTCCGGACATTTGATTGGGAATGTGATTGAAATACTTTTTATGGTAACCTATGTTTTATTATTTACCATGTTACAATCGGGGCAACTCAAAAAATTATTTGACTGGATTGCCTATACAGTTCAAATCATTTCTTTCTCTTCCGCAATCTTTGCATTTGGTTTATTAGTAAGTAGAGTCCTTATCCTATTTAAGATTGGCGAGCAATCTTATTACTATGGTGTCATGAATGGACGTCTGTGGGGGATTGTCAATCCTAATGCTAGTGCGATTTTTCATACATTAGCATTATTTTAGCTATGTATTTGATCCACAAAGGAAGTAAATATTCTGTATACCTTAAACTGAACAATGTGATTCAATTAGTTTACTTCGCTACTATGCAAAGTCGAGGAGCCTTACTTTCTTTACTCCTCATGATTGGACTTTATAGTTTCTTTGCTACTAGAGGAAGTATCGTTAAACGATTCCTTACTTTTATTGTTGCTGGTTTGCTGATGACTGCTACCAATATTGGATTGAGTTATGCAACTTCAATTTATATCTCATCTGAAACTGCGACTGTTTTTGACTTAAATAAAGGACAATCCTACGCTGAGACAGATTCGTCTGTTACTAAGAAGAATGGTGAACTCCATCTGATTGAAACAACACCGAGTGGTAGAACCTATATCTGGAAAAATGCTATCAAGATGGGAAGTGCCAAACCAATTTTTGGTTATGGTGTGCGGAATGTCCCAGATTATTACACAGAATATTTCAGTAAATTTGAGATTCAAAATTCCCTCATTGGTGGGAACTTCCATAACATTTTTGTGACCATATTTGTTAGTTCGGGAGTTCTAGGATTAGTATCCTTCCTTCTTATATTGGGTTATGTAATCAAGCGCTTTTTAACTTATTTGATTATTTCCAAGAAAAATACTGATAAATTGATTATGATTCTCTTCTTCGGTATCTTGTTTGGTCAGTTGTTTGAAAGTCAGATCATGTACTCTACCAACTTTATCAATATCATCTTTTGGTTGGCAATCGGTTATGGACTAGTGGTTTGCAAACGGGATGAAGGAGTTCGGTATCAAGAAGTAACAGATGTCAGTGAAATTCAACAGATGGAACTTGGAATCATGGAGTACATTCATGAAGTTTGTCAAAAAATTGGCGTCAAGTATTTTTTAGCATATGGAAGTCTAATTGGTGCTGTTCGCCATCAAGGATTTATACCTTGGGATGATGACATGGACATCTGCATGTTACGAGAAGATTATGAGAAGTTGCAAGACTATCTTATCGCTAACCCTGATGAACGTTACGAAGTGATGTCTTATAAAAATAATCTCAACTATGTCTATCCTTTTATGAAAGTGCAGGATAACCATACCTACTTGCTAGAAGAAGATGTTCGCATCGATTCAAATATGGGGATCTATGTAGATATTTTCCCTGTGGATGGATACGAAGATGACGCAGATTTTAAAAATAAGATGACGAAACTGATAAAGAAACGTCAATTGAGTTGTTATACTTTTAAAGGAATTACAAATACAAAAAGTCTACTGAATTCTTTGATTCGTTATATTTCTATTGTCATTTTCTATTTTACAAATACGAATAAGTATGTTGAGCAAATTGATGAGCTTGCCAAATCTAGAGCAGTTGCTGACTACGAGCAAGTTGATTATTTGATTTATAAGGATATGAATAAGCCAGTTTGGAAACGAGAGTGGTTGGAACAAGTGATTGTGGGAACGTTTGAAGGCAAGGAATTTATGATTCCAAAACATTACCATGAAATTTTGACCTCTGACTATGGAGATTACATGCAATTGCCCCCTCTTGAACAAAGAGTATCTCACCATGATTTCAAACTGTGGAAAATCACTAAAAGTTCTAAGTAAGCAAATCGCAGTTAAAAATCGTTTAAAGAATTAGTCGGAATTAGGAGAATAAAACGTATGTCTGAGAGAGTTTTAAGTCTTGAAGAAATAAAACAAGTGGAGTTGGATATTTTAAAGTATCTACATGAACTATGTGAACAGCATCAGATTAAATATTTTATTGATTTTGGAACCTTACTAGGAGCTGTTCGCCATAAAGGATTTATCCCTTGGGATGATGATACGGATATTTCCTTGGCGCGAGATGAATTTGAAAAACTTTATAAGGTTTTAAAAAATGAGAATCATCCCTACTACAAATTGATTTCATTTAGAGAAACAAAAGGCTATCCGTACAGTTATATGCGTGTCCATGACATTAGAACGCGTAGAGATGCCAATCTTCTGGATCCGACAGTCGTATTGGGAACTTGCGTTGACATTTTTCCGTACGATGGTGTCGTGACGGAGGAAAGTGATTGTAAGAAAATGAAGCTCTATAAACATTTTGTCCGCCTTTCTTCTTTGAATTTCAAAGGAATTAAATCAGAAAATGGGGGGATAAAAAATCTGCCTCGCTATATTGGATCGGCTATTTTTCGTCTAAGCTCTCCACAAACTTGGAATCAAAAATTAGAGAATCTTGCTTTGAAATATAGTGTAAATCAAGCTACAGATCTTACCTGTACGATATTTGATCCTAGCTTTCCAGAGGGAATCAAAAAAGAATGGCTCTATGATCTGATTGATATGCCATACGAAAACATCGTAGTGAAAGCTCCGAGAAAATACCATGAAATTCTTGCCTACGAATTTGGAGCAGATTATATGACTCCACCACCTGTTGAACAACAGGTTCCAGGAACTGATAAGAATTATTGGATTGATTAGTAAGAGATTGTTTTCATCGAGAAAGGAGTGTTCAAGATGAAGAATAAAGGATTAGTTAAGTCAGTCAGTTATAGTTTACTTGCTTTTCTTTTTGTGTTGATTGGTTTATCACAACAAGTTGATGCAGACACCATTACTGCTGGTTCGGGTAATCGTATCCATTTCATTAATACTAAGGCCAAGTCAGGAAGTGATGCCATTCTGCTAGAGAGTAATGGCCACTATGCCTTGATTGATATGGGGGAAGACTATGATTTTCCTGATGGGAGTGACCCAAGGTATCCAAGCCGCTGGGGAATTTCTATGAGAAATTATCAAGTATTGGAGGATCGATTGATTCGCCATCTTGATCAGATTGGTGTTAAAAATTAGATTTTATTTTGGGAACCCATGTACATAGTGACCATATCGGCGGAGCAGATGAGATACTTAATCGTTACCAGGTCGGTAAGTTTTATTTGAAAAAATATTCAGATGAACGGATCACAGCAAACTGGGGACTCTGGGATAATCTTTTTAATTACGATAATGCTTTGAGAGCCGCACAAAAACGAGGGGTCACTCTTATTCAGAATATTACAGATGAGGATAGTCACTTTAAATTAGGTGATATGGATATCCAACTCTATAATTATAAAAATGAATATGATGCTGATGGCAACCTGAAAAAAGTTCGAGATGATAACTCAAACTCAATCGTTTCAGTGGTGACTGTGGCAGGAAAGAGAATCTATCTTGGTGGAGATTTGGATAACGCAGAAGGAGCGGAAGATAAGTTAGGTCCTGTTATTGGTAAGGTTGATATGATGAAATGGAACCATCATTATGATGCGACAATTTCAAATACGATTAATTTTCTTGAAAACCTATCACCAAAGATGATTATTCAAACAACTGGAGGTGACATTAATGTTGCTTCAACCAGAGAATATCTCCAAAAGAAAAATATTCAAGTTCTCAGAGCTTCTAGTCAAACTCAAGATGCTACCGTTTTTGATATTAGTGATAGCGGATTTGCCAATGTTTCTAATCTCTTCCCGGACATCCCTGTAGTTGACGAAAAATGGTATCAAGAAGGTGGCTACTGGAAATATCGCTTGACTGACGGGGAAATGGCTATCGGTTGGAAAGAGATTGGCGGAGCCACTTACTTCTTTAATGGAAAGGGCAAATGCAAGCAGGACGCTGGCTTCACCTTAATGACGATTGGGGAGAAAATGCCAAGGGAAATGACTACTATTTGAACCAAAATGGTAAAATGCAAACTGGTGGTTGGTTCAAGCTGGAGGGATCTTGGTATTATATCCAATCAAATGGCGCTAGACGATTTAGTGAGCTTTCTGAAATTGGAGGGAAGAAATATCTCTTTGCAGCAGATGGAAAGATGCTAACAGGAAATCAATTCTTTAATGGCAAGAAGATGTTCTTTGCAGACAGTGGTGCACTACAAACAGAAGGTAAGCCTTCAACTTGGCAAAAGATTGATTCAGATTGGTATTTCTATGATGAGGATGGGTTAAAGACCATTGGTAAAAAGAATATCAATGGAAGCACATACTACTTTAATCAAGAAGGTGTGATGCAAACCGGTTGGGCCTTTGTTGATGGTCACTGGAACTATTTTGCTAGTTCTGGAGCTATGAAAACTAGATGGATCAAGGATCAGGATACTTGGTATTATCTGGACAAAGATGGTATCATGCTCACTGGAAAACAAGAAATCAATGGCTCTCGTTACTATTTGAATGCTAGTGGTGCAATGCAGACGGGATGGAAGTGGCTAGAGAATAATTGGTATTACTATGCGAACTCAGGCGCTATGAAAACAGGCTGGATTAAGGATAATGAAAAATGGTATTACCTAAATCAAGATGGTATTATGCAACCGGAAAACAAGAAATCAATGGTTCTCGTTACTATTTGAATACCAGCGGTGCCATGCAAACAGGCTGGCAGTGGCTTGATAAACACTGGCGTTACTACGCTGACTCAGGGGCTATGAAGACTGGTTGGTTGAAAGAACAAGGAACATGGTATTATCTTGAAGATCAGGAAGGTATCATGTTGGTCGGTTTCCAACAAGTGGATGGTAAGCAGTATTACTTTAGTGCATCAGGAGCTATGCAAACAGGCTGGAAATGGTTTGATAATCATTATCGTTACTTTGAAGCAAGTGGAGCTATGAAGACAGGTTGGATAAAGGATAAAGGAGTCTGGTATTATCTCAATCCTGAAGATGGCATCATGCTAGTCGGTCTTCACAAAATCAATGGCGATCATTATTACCTTGATTCAACCGGAGCTATGCAGACCGGTTGGAACCGGATTGACGGTAATTGGTACTATTTCCAAACAAATGGTTCCTTGTTGAAAAATGCAACTACGCCTGATGGTTATAAGGTAAACGAAGAAGGTATCTGGAAACAGGCTGTTGCTGCTGTAAATAGCGATGAAGATCAGTCAGAAAAGAAGCAAGAAGCTAATTCCTCTATTGTTGAACAACCAAAACAAGATTCAAATCTAGAAGTCAATACTTCTGACAAGAAAGAAAAAGAATAAATAAGAAACACCCTACCAGTAAACGCTCGTTTATCAGTAGGGTGTTTTTTTAGGTTCTTTTAATCTTAGCTAATACTAGGTTCAGTGCATAGTGAAGTGTTTTATCCTTAGTGAGGAAGAGTGTTAAGAGATAGTAGATTCCACAAGTAGCTATGGTAGAGAGAACCATGAGAATCATATTGAGGTTCACTGTATAGGAACTGATTTGGAAAATCATCTTGAAAATATAGAAGATTGGGATAAATCCAAGGGATATGAGACCATAACGTGTTAAGGTCACAAAAATTTCTTTTAAACTAATCAGTTGGTGTTTCCTAATAAAATGAATTTCTAAGAGAACAACAATGGCTTCTGCAATAATGGTAGTAGCAATATAATACTCAGGGGCAAAAATATTATTGAAATACAAGATGCTATTTAATAGGAAATTTGCTCCACCACCAGCAAAGTAGAAAGCAGTTAAGCGGTTCTCGTGGTCATTGATAAAGATAATTTGCTTACCAAGAATCAATTCAATAGCCCAGATAATGGTTCGAAAGGCGAAGACACTGGTCACGATACCTGCCTCAAGATACTTTTCAGAAGAGTAGATAACCGTTGCGTACTTTCCCAAAATCATAATCCCAAAACTAGTTGGAATCATGAGAAAATAGAATAATGATGCCGCTTGATTTACAAGATAATTATAAGAATTGTAATCCTTTTTCCCGAGGTAGTAGCCGAGACGTGGAATGCTGACACTGATAGCTCCACTTAAGACACCAGCAATTAGCATGACGATACTATAGGCAATTGTATAATAAGAAATATAGTTTTCATCAGGTCCCTTGGTGATAAACATTCTATCAAGCAAGGTATAGAGCATATTGGCATTTGCCAAGAGAAGCATAGTAAAGAGTGGTTTAGAAGCCTTAGCTAACTCGATGAAACCAATTTTGACAAAGGAAACTTCTCTCTTGATCCAAAGAAAACTGAGCAGGTAGTTGAGGATAGTTGTCGCAGTCATGACGATAGCGTAGGGAACAATATCATCAGCAGTTTTGACAAAGGCAAAGATGGCGACCAGCATGGTAATCCGAATAATCAATGTCTTGTAAAGGATGAAGGCATAGTTTTCATAAGCCTCATTCATCCATTCGATATTGAGAAATTGGAAGAGTGCCTGAGCTCCCAGGATGTAGTAAAGGACTTTCAGGTTCTCAATGCTAGTGTCAAAAAAGATAATGAGGAAGTAGATACCAGTCGTCAGGAGAGAGGTGAAAACCGAGATATAAAACAACTTAGAAAAGACATAGTTGATTTTATTCTTGTCATCCTTGACTTTACTGATAGCTCGAATCCCGTAGTTGTATATTCCAAAGGCTGCTAGTGGAATGACAAAGCTAGCCCAGGTATTGGCAGTATTGAAATAACCGTAGTTGGATTTGCTGAGAATCCGCGTCAGATAAGGGTTGGTTATCAGAGGAAAAACGATATTGAGAATATTGACCAGCAAACTGGCCAATGCATTAACTTTTATATTTTTCATTGTACTTTCTTTCTTAAATCTAAAATCATCTCTAGTATTATATCACATTCCAGCTTCATTCTTTTGATAAAATCGTAAAAATCTAGTATAATAGATAGACTGAAAGTATGAGGTTGTTAGATATGAAGATGAAACAAATTAGTGATACAACACTGAAAATCACGATGACTTTAGATGATTTGATGGATCGGGGAATGGAGATTGCAGACTTTCTCGTTCCTCAGGAAAAAACCGAAGAGTTTTTCTATGCTATTTTAGATGAATTAGAGATGCCAGACAATTTCTTGGATAGTGGTATGCTGAGTTTCCGTGTGACGCCAAAACCAGATAAGGTGGACGTCTTTGTGACCAAGTCTAAGATTGACCAAAATCTGGATTTTGAAGATTTGGCGGACCTACCAGACATGGAAGAATTAGCCCAAATGTCGCCGGATGAATTTCTCAAAACCTTGGAAAAGAGTATCGCAGAGAAAACCAAGGATGATATTGAGGCTATTCAATCCCTAGAGCAGGTCGAAACCAAGGAAGAAGAACAGGAGCAAGCGAACAAGGAGACTGAGAGCAAGAAGGAACCTTATATCTACTATATCTTGCGTTTCGCAAATCTTGCAGACCTAGTTGCTTTTGCAAAGACGGTTAACTACCAGATGGAAACATCTGAACTCTATAAGATGAATGACTACTATTATTTGACAATTTTAGTCGATATTGAAAATCATCCAAGTCCATATCCAGCTTGGCTCTTGGCCCGTATGCGTGAATTTGCAGATGATAGTGATATCAGTCGTTCTGTCTTACAAGAGTATGGTCGCATCTTGATCAATCATGACGCGGTGCTCGGTCTTCAAAAAATCAACAATTAAGAAAAACGAATCATGGGATTCGTTTTTTCTTTACCAGGCTGAAATAGTGATTTACTATAATAGGAATTTTCACAAAATTCTGTTATAATGGCTATATCAGAAAATTTCTAGGAGACAAACATGACAGTTAAAATTGCTTTACTTGGATTTGGTACCGTTGCAAGTGGTGTGCCATTCCTCCTAAAGGAAAATGGAGAAAAAATCGTTCAGTCAGCTCATTCGGAGATTGAAGTGGCCAAGGTATTGGTCAAGGATGAAGATGAAAAGAACCGCTTGCTTGCAGCAGGAAATGACTTTAACTTTGTAACCAATGTAGACGATATTTTAGCAGACAAAGACATTACTATCGTAGTGGAATTGATGGGGCGTATCGAACCAGCTAAAACCTTTATCACTCGTGCCTTGGAAGCTGGGAAACATGTTGTTACTGCTAACAAGGACCTTTTGGCTGTCCATGGTGCAGAATTGTTAGAAATCGCTAAAAATCATAATGTAGCACTTTACTACGAAGCAGCAGTAGCTGGTGGGATTCCAATTCTCCGCACTCTAGCAAATTCATTGGCTTCTGATAAAATCACGCGCGTTCTTGGTGTCGTTAACGGAACTTCTAACTTCATGATGACCAAGATGGTCGAAGAAGGCTGGTCTTATGATGATGCTCTTGCGGAAGCGCAACGCCTAGGATTTGCAGAAAGCGACCCGACAAATGACGTAGACGGAATTGATGCAGCTTACAAGATGGTTATTTTAAGCCAATTTGCCTTTGGGATGAAGGTTGCATTTGACGATGTAGCTCACAAGGGGATCCGCAATATCACACCAGAAGATGTGGCTGTAGCCCAAGACCTTGGTTATGTTGTGAAATTGGTTGGTTCTATCGAAGAAACTCCTTCAGGTATTGCCGCAGAAGTGACTCCAACCTTCCTGCCTAAAGCACACCCACTTGCCAGCGTAAATGGCGTGATGAACGCAGTCTTTGTAGAATCTATCGGTATCGGTGAATCTATGTACTACGGACCAGGTGCTGGTCAAAAACCAACTGCAACAAGTGTTGTGGCGGATATTGTCCGTATCGTTCGACGTTTGGATGATGGTACTATTGGTAAAGACTTCAACGAATACAGCCGTGACTTGGTCTTGGCTAATCCAGAGGATGTTAAAGCTAATTATTACTTCTCAATCCTGGCTCCAGACTCAAAGGTCAGGTCTTGAAACTAGCTAAAATCTTCAACGCTCAAGATATTTCCTTCAAGCAAATCCTTCAAGACGGAAAAGAAGGGGATAAGGCGCGTGTAGTGATTATTACTCATAAGATTAATAAAGCACAACTTGAGAAGGTTTCAGCCGAGTTGGCCAAAGCTTCAGAATTTGACCTCTTGAATACCTTCAAGGTGCTAGGAGAATAGGATGAAGATTATTGTACCTGCAACCAGTGCCAATATCGGGCCAGGTTTTGATTCGGTCGGTGTAGCTGTTACCAAGTATCTTCAAATTGAGGTCTGTGAAGAACGGGAAGAGTGGTTGATTGAACATCAAATCGGCAAATGGATTCCCCATGATGAGCGCAATCTCTTGCTCAAAATTGCTTTGCAAATTGCGCCTGACTTGCAACCAAGACGTTTGAAAATGACCAGTGATGTTCCCTTGGCGCGTGGTTTGGGTTCTTCTAGCTCGGTTATCGTTGCTGGGATTGAACTAGCTAATCAACTGGGCAAGCTCAACTTATCTGACCATGAAAAATTGCAGCTGGCGACCAAGATTGAAGGGCATCCTGACAATGTGGCTCCAGCTATCTATGGAAATCTCGTTGTCGCGAGCTCTGTTGACGGGAAAGTTTCAGCGATTGTCGCAGACTTCCCAGAGTGTGATTTCCCTAGCCTACATTCCAAACTATGAATTGCGTACCCGAGACAGCCGCGGTGTCTTGCCTAAAAAATTATCCTACAAGGAAGCTGTTGCAGCTAGTTCTATCGCAAATGTTGCTGTTGCGGCCTTGTTGGCGGGAGATATGGTGACAGCTGGTCAAGCGATTGAGGGAGACCTCTTCCACGAACGCTATCGTCAGGACTTGGTGAGAGAATTTGCGACGATTAAGCAAGTAGCCAAAGAAAATGGTGCCCATGCAACCTATCTCTCTGGAGCTGGACCGACAGTTATGGTCTTGGCTTCTCATGACAAGATGCCCAAGATTAAAGCTGAATTGCAAAAGCAGTCTTTCAAAGGCAAACTTCATGATTTGAAGGTGGATACTCAAGGTATCCGTGTCGAAGAAAAATAAAGAATAGAAGATAGGATGGGGAAAGTCTCAACTAGCGGGACTTCCTATCCTTTTTTTGAAAAGAAGTCTAGTTAAAAACTTGATAAAGGAGAAACGAAGATGGCAGAAATTTATCTAGCAGGTGGTTGCTTTTGGGGCTTAGAGGAGTATTTTTCCCGAATTTCGGGAGTGCTAGCAACTAGTGTTGGCTACGCTAATGGGCAAGTCGAAACAACCAATTACCAGCTACTCAAGGAAACAGACCATGCAGAAACGGTTCAAGTGATTTACGATGAGAAAGCAGTGTCACTCAGAGAGATTTTGCTCTATTATTTTCGAGTCATTGATCCTTTGTCTATCAACCAACAAGGGAATGACCGTGGTCGCCAATATCGAACTGGGATCTATTACCAAGATGAAACAGACTTGCCAGCTATCTACACAGTGGTGCAGGAGCAGGAGCGCATGCTTGGTCGAAAGATCGCAGTGGAAGTGGAGAAACTTCGCCACTACATTCTAGCAGAAGATTACCACCAAAACTATCTTAAGAAGAATCCTTCAGGTTACTGTCATATCGATGTAACTGATGCTGAGAAGCCATTGATTGATACCTCTAACTATGAAAAACCTAGTCAAGAAGTATTAAGGCAAAGTTTGTCAGAAGAGTCCTATCGTGTTACCCAAGAATCTGCTACAGAGGCGCCATTTACCAATGCTTATGACCAAACCTTTGAAGAAGGGATTTATGTAGATATCACGACTGGTGAGCCACTCTTTTTCGCCAAGGATAAGTTCGCCTCAGGATGTGGTTGGCCAAGTTTTAGTCGTCCGATTTCTAAGGAGTTGATTCATTATTACAAGGACTTGAGCCATGGGATGGAGCGAATCGAAGTTCGTTCTCGGTCAGGAAACGCTCACTTGGGTCATGTTTTCACAGATGGTCCTCAGGAATTAGGTGGCCTGCGTTACTGTATTAATTCTGCCTCCTTGCGCTTTGTAGCCAAGGATGAGATGGAAAAAGCAGGATATGGCTATCTATTACCTTACTTAAACAAATAAATCAGAGAGGGTGGGCGCTTCCCACTTTCTTCATTTCCAGAATAAGAATAGAAGGGATCTATGAAACACTTACTATCTTACTTCAAACCCTATATCAAAGAATCCATTTTAGCTCCCTTGTTCAAGTTACTAGAAGCTGTTTTTGAGCTCTTGGTCCCCATGGTAATTGCTGGGATTGTTGACCAATCTTTACCTCAGGCTGATCAAGGACACCTCTGGATGCAGATTGGCCTACTCCTTATCTTTTGCAGTGATTGGCGTTTTAGTAGCCTTGATTGCTCAATTCTATTCAGCCAAGGCATCGGTAGGTTTTGCCAAGGAATTGACAAACGACCTCTATCATCATATTCTTTCTTTACCTAAGGGCAGCAGAGACCGTTTGACAACTTCTAGCTTGGTGACCCGCTTGACTTCGGATACCTATCAGATTCAGACTGGAATCAATCAGTTCCTGCGTCTCTTTTTGAGAGCACCTATTATCGTTTTTGGAGCCATTTTTATGGCTTATCGGATTTCGTCTGAGCTGACTTTATGGTTCTTGGTCATGGTTGGTATTTTGACGATTGTCATTGTGGGGCTCTCACGACTGGTCAATCCTCTCTACAGCAGTCTCAGAAAGAAAACGGACCAACTGGTTCAAGAAACGCGCCAGCAATTACAAGGGATGCGAGTCATTCGTGCCTTTGGACAAGAAAAAAGGGAGTTACAGATTTTTCAGACTCTTAACCAAGTCTATGCTAGATTACAAGAGAAAACAGGTTTCTGGTCTAGTTTGTTAACACCTCTGACCTATCTGATTGTAAATGGAACTCTGCTTGTTATTATCTGGCAAGGATATGTTTCTATCCAAGGAGGTTTACTCAGTCAAGGTGCCCTCATTGCCCTTATCAACTACCTCTTGCAAATCTTGGTGGAATTGGTTAAACTCGCTATGCTGATCAATTCTCTCAACCAGTCTTATATCTCAGCTAAACGAATCGAGGAAGTCTTTGCAGAATCTCCCGAAGACATCCATTCAGAATTAGAAGAAAAGCAAGCTACCAGTAATCAGGTTTTACAAGTTCAAGAATTGACCTTTACCTATCCTGATGCAGCCCAACCTTCTCTGCGAGACATTTCTTTTGATATGACTCAAGGTCAAATCCTTGGCATCATCGGGGGAACGGGTTCTGGTAAATCAAGCTTGGTGCAAGTTTTGCTTGGACTTTATCCAGTAGATAAGGGAAGCATTGACATTTATAGAGATGGATGTAGTCCTCTTAATCTTGAGCAGTGGCGGTCTTGGATTGCCTATGTGCCCCAAAAGGTCGAACTCTTTAAGGGAACTATTCGTTCCAACTTGACTCTAGGTTTCAATCAAGAAGTGTCTGACCAAGAACTCTGGCAGGCCTTGGAGATTGCGCAAGCTAAGGATTTTGTCAGTGAAAAGGAAGGACTTTTGGATGCCCAAGTTGAGGCAGGAGGGCGAAATTTCTCTGGCGGACAAAAACAAAGGCTGTCTATCGCACGAGCAGTATTGCGCCAAGCTCCATTTCTCATCCTAGATGATGCGACCTCGGCTCTCGACACCATTACCGAGTCCAAGCTCTTGAAAGCTATCCGAGAAAATTTGCCAAACACGAGCTTAATCTTGATTTCTCAACGGACTTCGACACTTCAGATAGCTGACCAGATTCTCCTCTTGGAAAAAGGTGAGCTCCTAGCTATTGGCAAGCACGATGACTTGATGCAAACTAGTCAAGTCTATTGCGAAATCAATGCATCCCAACATGGAAAGGAGGACTAGCATGAAACGACAAACTGCAAACCAGACGCTCAAACGTTTAGCCGTAGATTTAGCAAGCCATCCTTTCCTCCTTTTCCTAGCTTTTCTAGGAACGATTGCCCAAGTTGGTTTATCAATTTACCTACCTATTTTGATTGGGCAGGTCATTGACCAAGTCCTTGTGACTGGTTCTTCACCAGTTTTTTGGCAGATTTTCCTCCAGATGATCTTGGTGGTAATAGGAAATACCCTGGTACAATGGACCAATCCTCTCCTCTATAATCGCCTAATCTTCTCTTATACCAAAGACTTGCGAGAGAGAATCATCCATAAGCTCCATCGTTTACCGATTTCTTTTGTGGATCGGCAAGGCAGTGGAGAGATGGTTAGTCGTGTGACCACAGACATAGAACAGCTGGCAGCCGGTTTGACCATGATTTTTAACCAATTTTTCATTGGTATTTTGATGATTTTGGTTAGTATTCTAGCAATGCTTCAAATTCATCTCCTCATGACCCTCTTGGTCTTGCTGTTGACGCCACTATCCATGGTGATTTCACGCTTTATTGCCAAGAGATCTTATCATCTCTTTCAAAAGCAAACAGAGACCAGGGGAATTCAGACTCAGTTGATTGAAGAATCGCTTAGCCAGCAGACTATTATCCAGTCCTTAATGCTCAGACAGAGTTTATCCGAAGACTGCACGAGGCGAATGCCAACTACTCAGGATATTCTCAATCAGCCATCTTTTATTCTTCAACGGTCAATCCTTCGACTCGCTTTGTCAATGCGCTCATTTATGCGCTTTTAGCTGGAGTAGGAGCTTATCGTATCATGATGGGGTCCACCTTGACCATCGGACGTTTAGTGACTTTTTTGAACTATGTCCAGCAGTACACTAAGCCCTTTAACGATATTTCTTCTGTTTTAGCCGAGTTGCAAAGTGCTCTCGCTTGCGCAGAGCGCGTCTATGCTGTCTTAGAAAGTCCAGAGGTGGCTGAAACAGGTAAGGAAGTCTTGACCAGTGACCAAGTGAAGGGAGCTATTTCCTTTAAACATGTTTCTTTTGGATACAATCCTGAAAGGATCTTAATTAAGGATTTGTCTATCGATATCCCAGCTGGTAGCAAGGTTGCTATTGTTGGTCCTACGGGTGCTGGAAAATCAACCCTCATCAATCTCCTCATGCGTTTTTATCCCATTAACTCGGGAGATATCTTGCTAGACGGGCGATCCATTTATGACTATAGTCGTGCCTCTATACGACAGCAGTTTGGCATGGTGCTCCAAGAAACCTGGCTCAAGCAAGGAACCATTCATGACAATATTGCCTTTGGAAATCCTGAAGCCAGCCGAGAGCAGGTGATTGCTGCTGCCAAAGCAGCCAACGCAGACTTTTTCATCCAACAGTTGCCACAGGGATACGATACCAAGTTGGAAAATGCAGGAGAATCTCTCTCTTGTCGGTCAAGCCCAGCTCTTGACCATCGCTCGTGTCTTTCTAGCTATCCCTAAGATTCTCATCTTAGACGAGGCGACTTCTTCTATCGATACACGTACAGAAGTGCTAGTTCAGGATGCCTTTGCCAAACTCATGAAGGGGCGCACCAGCTTTATCATTGCTCACCGCTTGTCAACCATTCAGGATGCGGATCTGATTCTAGTCTTGGTGGATGGTGACATCGTGGAATATGGCAATCATCAGGATCTCATGGCAAGAAAGGGCAAGTATTACCAAATGCAAAAAGCTGCGGCCTTTAGCTCTGAATAATCCTTTCTATTTGAAATCTTATGGACAAAAAAAGTTGCCTTCGGGTGACTTTTTTGTTTCAATAGCTAGAAAAAATCAGGGTCTTAGAAGGAGAAAACAATGAAAGTCTATCAGCATGTAAATATTGTGACTTGTGACCAAGATTTCCATGTTTATTTGGATGGTATCTTAGCCGTTAAGGACTCTCAAATCGTCTATGTCGGCCAAGAGGAGCCAGATATTTTAGAGCAAGCTGAGCAGATTATAGACTATCAGGGAGCCTGGATCATGCCTGGTTTGGTCAATTGCCATACCCACTCTGCTATGACAGGCTTGCGAGGGATCCGAGATGACAGCAATCTCCATGAATGGCTCAATGACTATATCTGGCCTGCAGAAGCTGAGTTTACTCCCGATATGACTACCAAGGCAGTCAAAGAAGCTCTGACAGAGATGCTCCAGTCAGGGACAACAACCTTCAACGATATGTATAATCCCAATGGTGTGGATATTGAGAGAATTTATCAGGCAGTCAAGGCATCTAAGATGCGTTGTTATTTCTCACCGACCCTCTTTTCTTCAGAGACAGAGACAACTGCTGAGACCATAAGCAGAACACGAGCTATCATCGAGGAAATCTTAGGATATGAAAACCCAAATTTCAAGGTTATGGTAGCCCCACATTCACCATACAGCTGTAGTAGAGACCTGCTGCAAGCGAGTTTAGAAATGGCAAAAGAGCTAAATATTCCTCTCCATATCCATGTGGCGGAGACCAAGGAGGAATCAGGAATTATCCTGAAACGATACGGCAAACGCCCCCTCGCCTTTCTCGAAGAATTGGGTTACTTAGACCATCCGTCCGTCTTTGCTCATGGGGTCGAATTAAACGAACGAGAAATTGAAGGCTTGGCGACTTCTCAAGTGGCTATCGCCCATAATCCTATCAGTAACCTCAAATTAGCCTCAGGAATTGCTCCAATCATCCAACTCCAAAAAGCCGGGGTGGCAGTGGGAATTGCGACTGACTCGGTTGCTTCCAATAACAATCTTGATATGTTTGAGGAAGGACGGACAGCAGCTCTCTTACAGAAAATGAAGAGTGGAGATGCCAGCCAATTCCCCATCGAAACAGCTCTAAAGGCTCTGACGATAGAAGGTGCTAAGGTTCTTGGAATGGAAGGTCAGATAGGAAGTCTGGAAGTTGGCAAGCAAGCAGATTTTCTGGTCATCCAACCACAAGGGAAAATCCATCTCCAACCTCAGGAAAATATGCTCTCTCATCTCGTTTATGCAGTCAAATCCAGTGATGTTGATGAAGTCTACATTGCTGGAGAACAGGTGGTTAAGCAAGGCAAAGTTTTGACAGTAGAGATTTAAAAAAATTTCAAAAAAAGTTTGCAAAAATCTTGCATTCTTTTTTTGTCTATGCTATACTTATATACGGTTTGAAAAAACTGCCTAAGACAGTAGGGGAGCTCGACTCATAAGGATCCTACCGAGGACAAAACGTATCATGTAAAAAGAAGCGTATTGTACTTTCGTGTCTAGGTTTGGGCGCGTTTTTCTTTTGGAAAAATTCCCCAAGCAAAATAATTACGGAGGTGAACACACTAATGAGTGAAGCAATTATTGCTAAAAAAGCGGAACTAGTTGACGTAGTAGCTGAAAAAATGAAAGCTGCTGCATCTATCGTCGTGGTAGACGCTCGTGGTTTGACAGTTGAGCAAGATACAGTTCTTCGTCGTGAGCTTCGTGGAAGCGAAGTTGAGTATAAAGTCATTAAAAACTCAATCTTGCGTCGTGCAGCTGAAAAAGCTGGTCTTGAAGATCTTGCATCAGTATTTGTTGGACCATCTGCAGTAGCATTTTCTAACGAAGATGTTATCGCACCAGCGAAAATCTTGAACGATTTTGCTAAAAACGCTGAAGCACTTGAAATCAAAGGTGGTGCAATCGAAGGCGCTGTCGCATCTAAAGAAGAAATCGTTGCTCTTGCAACTCTTCCAAACCGCGAAGGACTTCTTTCTATGCTCCTTTCTGTACTTCAAGCGCCAGTGCGCAACGTTGCTCTTGCAGTCAAAGCGGTTGCAGACAACAAAGAAGACGCAGCTTAATCTTAAGCTATGCAGCGTAGCCTAGCTACAAAAAAATATTATAAAATTTAAAACTTATTTGGAGGAAATAACAATGGCATTGAACATTGAAAACATTATTGCTGAAATTAAAGAAGCTTCAATCCTTGAATTGAACGACCTTGTAAAAAGCTATCGAAGAAGAATTTGGTGTAACTGCAGCTGCTCCGTAGCTGTTGCTGCAGCTGGTGCTGCTGACGCTGGTGCTACTAAAGACTCATTTGACGTTGAGTTGACAGCTGCTGGTGACAAAAAAGTTGGCGTTATCAAAGTTGTACGTGAAATCACTGGTCTTGGACTTAAAGAAGCTAAAGAACTTGTTGATGGTGCACCAGGTGTCATCAAAGAAGGCGTTCCAACTGCAGAAGCTGAAGAAATCAAAGCTAAATTGGAAGAAGCTGGAGCTTCAGTTACTCTTAAATAATAGAGTATCGCAATTTGATTGCGGAAGCCTAGTAAAATTAAGGTTTTAGAATTGCTTAGAGCGATTAATCAATCGGAGGAATGATTTCATTCTCACTAAAAACCCCACCAAGATTAAATCTTGGTGGGGTTTTTATTTTTAAAAAAATCATGGTATAATAAAGAAAAAAAGAATATTTGGGTAGTACTTTAGTGGGATTACATAGTAATACACTAGAGTCCTTAGTGTATTACATAGTAATACACTATCACCATCAGTCATCCCTTACCTTTGAGGAGAAAGGTAACTAAGATGACTTTTGATAACCTAGTACATCGGATTAATGAGCTTTGCTGAAACGCAACGTGATAGAGGAACATACTTTGAGTATTTAGCACGTGCCTATTTTCAAAATGAACCAACATACCAGAATGAGTTTAAGAATGTATGGATGCTAGCAGATGTTCCAGAGGAATTTGGAGTACCTAAAGTTGATCTTGGAGTAGATTTAGTTGCTGAAAAAAATTTACTGGTGAATTAGTAGCGATTCAGGCAAAAATTTCTATAAACATACTATCCAAAAATCTAATATTGATTCTTTTTAGGGGAGCTTGAAAAGACTATTACGAATCAGGTATTATCGTTGCTTCTACTCGATAGATGGGGCAAAAATGCTGAGAAAGCTCTGGCAGACCGAAGTGATGTTATTCGTATTGGGCTTTCGGATCTTAGAAATTCTCAAATTGATTGGTCAAAAATTCTCTTTGAATCACCAGAAGTAGTCACTGTTAAAGCTAAAAAGAAACTAAGATATTATCAAGAAAGTGCGATCCAGTTCTGCATTGAATCATTTTAAGGAAAACGATCGTGGGCAACTTATAATGGCTCCAGGAACAGGTAAGACTTTTTACAAGTTTAAAGATTGCTGGAAAGCGATGGCGAAGGAAGCGAAAAAGAACAGTATACTATTCTTTATTTAGTACCAAGTATTCAACTTCTCACTCAAACATTGAGAGGGTGGAATAATGATACAGAGATGACTATGTCTTCAATGGCAGTTACTAGTGATAGAAATGCTAGTCGTGGAAGTGTCAAGCAGGATGAATCAAATATAACAATTAAAGCTAGTGATATCGGTTATCCGGCTACAACTTCATCAAAAAGTTGTTGAAAATTATTTAGAATTAATGGATAGACCTAAAAAGAGCTGTTAGTTGTATTCGGAACATATCAGTCAATTGATGTTCTTGGAAAGGCTCAAAAGGAAGGATTCCCAGAATTTGATTTAATTATCGCTGATGAAGCTCACCGTACTACAGGTGCAAAAGCTCTTGGCGATGAAGCATCAGCGTTTACAAAAGTACATAGTGATCTAAATGTAAAGGGGACAAAACGCCTTTACCAAACAGCAACACCGAAATTATATGGTACTGATGCTAAGAAAAAAGCAGAAGAAAATTCAATCATTATTTCTAGTATGGATGATGAAAGCCTATATGGTAGTGTGTTCTATCGTTTAGGTTTTGGAGATGCTATTAGTCATGACATTCTTACTGATTATAAACTGATGGTTTTAGCAGTTGATGAAACAGTTGTTCAGAAAGATATGCAGAAGTCCCTGTCGGATTCTGAAAATGGGTTAAACATTGATGATGTCGGACGTATTATTGGCGTTTGGAATGGGATGATTAAGCGTGAGAGTTTTGCGGATAAGGTTTCTGGTGAACCGATGAAACGGGCAATTGCCTTTTCACGTACTATCAAAGATAGTCAACGCCTGTCAGCGCAATTTGAAAACGTAGTTAATGATTACCTCAATAGCGAAGATGGTTATTATGTTAATGTTCGTCATGTTGATGGTAGCATGAATGCCCTTGAGAAGAATGAGGCTTTAGATTGGTTAGCAAGTGATGATATACCTGAAGATTCAGCACGAATTTTATCAAATGTTCGCTTCCTAACTGAAGGAATCGATGTTCCTAATCTAGATGCAATTATATTCCTTTCACCTCGCAAATCACAGGTAGATATTGTTCAAGCTGTAGGACGAATCATCCGTAAATTTGAGGGTAAAGAATATGGGTACATAATTCTACCAATTGTAGTTCCTGCTGGTGAAACACCTGAAACAATTCTGGACAATAATAAAACATACGATGTTATCTGGCAGGTGTTAAACGCCTTGCGTTCAGTTGATGAACGCTTTGAAGCAACTATTAATAAACTGGAATTAAACAAACAGAAGCCTAAAAATATCCAAGTTATTGGAGTGGGTGCGGCACCAGACGACCCTAATTTTAATGATGGTTATGTGAAAGAGCCGACAGTGGCTTATCAGACAGAATTAGAACTAGACTGGGAAGCTGTCGAAGGGGCAATCTATGGTAAAATTGTCCAAAAGGTCGGTGATAGACGTTATCTAGAGGATTGGTCTAAAGATGTAGCTGATATTGCGAGACGTCACATTCAAGGAATTGAGTTCACCTTAGAACAAAATCCTGATAGTAAATATGCTTTTTGAAAAATTTCTTCAAAGCCTTCAACACAATATCAATGAATCAATTGACCAAAGTCAAGCGATTGAGATGTTAGTGCAACACTTAATCACTTTACCAATTTTTGATGCACTCTTTGGAGAATACAGTTTTGTTAAGAACAATCCAGTAAGTTCTGCGATGGAACAAATTGTAGAAGAATTATCACAATTTGGTTTTGAAAAAGAGCAGAAAGAGTTGCAACCATTTTATGATTCAGTTCGTTTACGTGCAGAGGGGATTGATAACGCCCAAGCTAAGCAAAAAAATTATTATTACTCTATATGATAAATTCTTTTCTACTGGCTTCAAATCAACCACAGAAAGACTAGGTATCGTCTTTACTCCTGTAGAAGTTGTAGATTTTATTGTCAAATCAGTCGATGTAGTCTTGAGAAAGCACTTTAGTAAGACTTTAGCAGTGAAAATGTTCATATTTTTGGATCCATTTACTGGAACTGGAACATTTATCACTAGAACATTGCATTACTTGAAATCACTGATGGATAGTGGTGAAATCACCTTTGATGACATTCTAAGAAAATATACACAAGAATTGCATGCTAATGAAATTGTTCTTCTAAGTTATTACATTGCTGCCATTAATATTGAAGCTGTATTTGATGAAATTAATGGTGATGAACCGTATGCACCATTCGAAGGAATTGTCTTAACGGATACTTTTGAATCAACAGAAACAGAAGATACGCTTGATGACTCCTTCTTTGGTACCAATGACAAACGTTTAAAAACGCCAGCAGGAAAAACCAATTACAGCTATTATTGGCAACCCACCATATTCTATTGGACAAGGTAGCCAGAACGATAATAACCAAAACATTTCTTATCCTAAATTAGAAAATCGTATATCAGATACCTATGCAAACAAGAGCGCTTCAAATTCTGTCAAAGGATTATATGACAGCTATATTAAAGCTTTCCGTTGGGCATCAGATCGCCTTAAAAATCAAGGAGTGATTGGATTTGTTACGAATGGTAACTATCTTAATACCAATTCAGCAGATGGCTTTACGTGCAGGACTTTATGATGAATTTAATCATCTTTATATCTTTTAATCTCCGTGGTGACCAAAGAACACTAGGAGAACAATCTCGAAGAGAAGGTGGGAAAAATATTTGGTTCGGGTAGTCGTACTCCTGTTGCGATTTCAATTCTAGTAAAAGATGGCTCAGATAGTCATGAACTTCACTATCATGATATTGGTGATTACTTGTCGCAAAAGGAAAAGCTTGCTATTATATCGAAATTTAATGATGTTTCACAAATAGATTGGCAAGGGATTATTCCGGATGATAATAACGACTGGCTCAATCAGAGAGACCCGAATTATCAACAATATAGTTCATTGGTAGACGGAATGAATAGTGTATTCAATCAAAATATCTTAGGTGTTGGTAGTTATAGAGATTTTTGGTTATATGGTTTTTCTAAATCAGAGGTTAAAAGTAAATCTGCAAACTCTTATAAAAACTATAATTTTGAATTAAACAGGTTGTCAGATTATTCAAAAATATTCAGAAAGAAAAAGTTAAATAGAAATGAATGTTTTGTAAAATGGACTGAGAATCTTGAAAAGAAATTGTATAGGGAGAAGCCATAGATATTAAATCAGATTCAGTGGTTACTGTTATGTACAGACCATTTACAAAGAAATATCTTTATTATGATAAAAATGTGATGGAGCGCCCTAGGAGTTTCAGTGAGAAATATGGAGTTAACAATTACGTTATATTCACTACAGGAAGAGGAGCAACACGTGATTTTTCTGTTCTTGTTTCAAAATTTTTCCCCTGACATTAACGCTATGTCGGCAGGTGCTCAGACCTTCATGCGTTATGACAATGAGATTGATGAGACATCGTTGTTTCAAAATAACGACAATATGAATCAAGAGTTTGCTGATAAGCTGGGATTGAATTTGGATGACACCTTTGCTTATGTTTATGGGTTGCTCAACTCTAAAGAATATCAAGAGAAATATGCTAATGATTTGAAGAAAGACCTCGCAAGAATTCCTATTGTAAAAAATAAAGAGAGATATGTTGAAGTTGGTAGGGCTTTGATGGATCTACACCTCAACTATGAAGAAGTCCCTGTTTATGATGGAGTAGAGATTACACCTCTTGTTAATCCAAGCTATAAAGTAACTAAGATGAGATTCGCTAAGAAACGTGATGAAAATGGTAAATCAGTGAATGACTTATCCACAATTATATTTAACAGCGATATCACTATTAGTAATATCCCTGAAAAAGCGTATGAATATGTTGTAAATGGACGCTCCGCTATTGAATGGATAATGGATCAGTATCAAGTCAAGACTGATAAAAAAATCTGGAATCACAGATAATCCAAATGACTATAGTGATGATGAAAAGTATATCTTTAATCTATTGTTAAGAATCATTAATGTCTCGGTTCAAACTGTTGATTTAGTCAATAGTTTGCCTAAGTTTAAGTGGAGGAGTAAAATGATACAGGATATTTTTGTTAATCTGATTGTTGCATTTATTACTTTTTCTTGCCTCAACTATTTTTTCATAATAGATTAAGATTAAAAATATACTATCAATCACTTATTCGATGGAATAAAAATATAAGATTGAGCTGTGCTTATCTTTTTCGAATAAGATATACTAACAAATATCTGTTAATAAAGGGAAATCGAATAGACCAATATCAGCCAGTTGGAGGTGTTTATAAATACTACGATTCATTTAATGGGCTGAAGGAAAATCTAGAATTAAAAGATGAATCTGAAAGTCATTTTTATGAAAATGGTGATTTAAGACTAGTAACAATAGGCAAAACATCTTGTGAAATTTCTTGACTGGTTTGATACGAAAAGGAATAGAGAAATAACGGTCATTAGGGAACTTATTGAAGAATTGGAACCATCAGGTATATCTATTGAAAAATCTGATAAAAACAATCACAGGTTGAATATCTAAAGACTGTTAAAGAACCTATCACGTTCTCAACTCACTTTCAAATGGACGAACTAAAAATCTTTGAAATTTTTGAAGTGAAAATACCAAAGGAAATACTGGATGATGTGTTAAAAAGTGAACATTATTTCTCTGTTAAAGCTGAAGATATGAGAAGTTTTGCTTTACTAAAGATGGACTTTCTAAAAAAATTTCTGCCACTGCTAGGTATATAGTTTAGGAGGAATGTAATTTGGTAGATATTGTTATCCCAAAAGAGATAAAAAGCCTCATTGAGGAGTTAGATGTTTCAGATTCCAAATATGAAAAAAGCTACTCAGAGATATAATTCAATCGCCGACTATATCAAAAAAATTCAGAACTTAGTTCTTATAGACCTGATATATATTTACAGGGTTCATTTAAATTGGGGACGGCAATCAAACCTCTAACAGAAGATGGAGCCTACGATATAGATATAGTTTGTAACTTTACAGGTTTGAGAAGAGAAGGACAGTCTCAATTTTTCTTTAAAAATATAACTTAGGAAAAATTGTAAAAAGCTATGCTAAATCGCAATCGATGTCTAACGACCCAGAGGAAAAGTAAGCGATGTTGGACATTAAAATATGTTGATGAGAACAATTTTCATATAGATATTTTTACCGTCAGTACCCTTAAATGAAAAAGGATGATGGGTATATAGCTATCACAGATAAAAAGTAATAATAACTATTATGAAGTATCTACTGATTGAAACAAGTAATCCTAAAGGATATGCTAAGTGGTTTAGAGATGTCTCAAAATTTTTCTATATATCAAGCAGAAGTTGCTAAGAGATTTTTATGCTTCCATTGAAAAAAATTCCCGAATATAAGGTTAAAAACACCATTGCAAAGGATTGTACAGATTCTGAAAAGACACGCTGAGGTTTGTTTTGCAGATGATATTGAGCATAAGCCAAGCTCTATCATCATTACTACTTTAGCAGCAAAACAGTACCAGTCAGCGAGTTCGTATAACAGTGACTTTTTGGATATTATGAACTATGTTATAGAACATTTGAAAGATGGAATAGAAATAAGAAATGAAAAAGCCTTGTGTTCATAATCCTGTAAATGAGGAAGAAGTTCTTTTCAAGCAAGTGGGATAAAGATAGCAGTTATTTTGAATTCTTTAAAATTTGGTTACAACAATTAGAATTAGATTTTAATGTCAGAAATCATAATTTATCTTATTCTGATAAAATTCAATATCTCAGGAGAAGTTTATTTAGAGATTGTGAAAATCAACTACCAATCACCAGTGTAAGTTTAATACCACACCACCAGAAGTCAAAATGGCTAAATCTTTCAAAAGAAGAAGTCTCAATTAAGGCAAAGTATTTGCATTCTGGATTTAGGTGGAAGGAAATTAAAAGCGGTACGATATTAAATAAACGTGGAGATTTGAGATTTGAAGTACAAGCTAAAAAGATTAAAAGATTACGAAATATGGTGGCAAGTTACTAACACAGGTAAAGAAGCTGAAAATGCGAATTGTTTAAGAGGTGATTTTTATAGTTCAGAATTAATTGAGGGAAGAAAGTTAGAAAAGAGAGTACTCGTTATGCGGGACGTCATTATGTTGAAGCATATCTAGTAAAAAATGGCATATGTTATGGGAAAAGCTCACCGTTTGAGGTTAATATCGCTGATGATTTTTCACTTGATTTTTCTAAGATAGAGGAGGATTTTCGAATGATGATTTATTTTTATATTGTCCCTTATTTTTACAGGGTTCACCTTCTAATTTCTCTATATTTTTAATTAACTAGTCTAGAAAAATACTCGATTCAATCAAGAATAAATTGTTACATCTTGATAGTGATAACTTGGTTATGGAGTTGTTTGGCCTGACTGAGGCAGAAAACTAAAGGTATAAGAGGGAGGTAATAGTGTTTAATTTTGAGACTGAGTTAGTTGAGTCTATTTCTAAGCGTTGTACGGATTTAAGAAGTAATAGTAGCTTTTAGGTAAGACGATATTGCAGATAAATCAGCAATCAGCAAAATTGAAAATATGAAATATAATGAGGAGATAATTTCATAACTCATACAGTTCTAGAGGCTTACGAAATAACTTTTAATATAAGTAAGGAGGAGATTATTTTCGGGTCAGAATCAGAGTTTGAGGAATTGTTACTAGGGTTCTTTAGTAACATGTTTAGGCTTGTATCTAGAAGAAATTTAGATGTTGACATGCACAGATATAAAAATGTACTGCTCCCAAAAAGTTAGGCACATCATTTAAGTAAAGGATTTAGTTCTGTATTTCATAGGGCTAAGTCCTTTTACATCGATCTCAATTTGCATATTTGAATTTATCTATAAAGGAGTAATAGATTTTTAGTGCATATCCTTTTATAAATTTTTCGTTGATTTAGTTGATATTATTCATCGATAAAGAAGCGATTATGGAGTATCAAATTTTTGTAATGTTATTTAGCGTCGGAGAGTTAGAAAATAATGGTAATACGTGCTATTTTATGCTACAATGGGTATCGTGGTATATATTAGATAAATAAGGAATAGAGGGAGCAAAATGAGACTTAGAAAAACATTGTTCGGTCGTTATCGTGCAAAGGAAGTCGACGATTGTATCGAATCCTTGAAGAGGGATTTTATAGTGAAATTCAGAAAAAAATGAAAAGATTGAATCTTTTGCGTAAAAATTGACTCCATGAGGGAAAAGGAAAAAGAGATAGGTGAAGCTGTTGTTTATGCAAAATCACTTGTCATTTCAGCTCATAAAAGTGCGGAGCAAGAAGCCAAGGAAGTTTTAGAAAAAGCACAAAAGGATTATCTGGACATACGCGAATCTATTCTGGAAGAGATTGATATCTTGACAAAAAAACGTCTAGAGGCTGAAAGACTCTATCATTTACAAAAGGAAAAGATAAAGGAACTTCTAAATCAGGTTGATGACTTTTTAGAAGACGAAAATCTAGATAAAGAAATCGATGCTACAACTCTGTTTGAAGCTCCTTTGGATGACGAAGAGCAAAAAGAAGAGCAGGAAGAATTAGACTTGTTTGCGGGTGAGGAAGAGAAGGTAAAGGATTCCCCTACCTCAAATAGAAGTTGTAAAGATTGAAAACATTGTTGCAAAGACTGGTTCAGAAAGTCCAGTCCCTGTTAATTACTTTATTTCTTCTGAGAAGGAACTAACTAGAGAAGAGAACAACAAAGAAGAGCAACAAGAGGAAAATACTAAGCATCTTTCAAGAGTCGAAGACGATATCTTTTTGTAAGAGGAATATGATTTATGACAATTTATAACATCAATCTGGGAATTGGCTGGGCGAGCAGTGGAGTGGAGTATGCGCAAATCTATCGAGCAAAATTATTCCGCAGTGTGGGCTTAGATGCAAAATTCATCTTTATGGATTTTATTTCAGCTGATAATATTGAGCATCTGACTAAAAATATCGGATTTAAAGATTCAGAAGTCATCTGGCTTTATCAGTATTTCACTGATGTTGAAATTGCTCCTACGACCTACACTCTAGCTCATGTTTTAGCTGGTTTTGATAGAGAGCCACTAGAGATTATCCGTAACCCTGAAAATAAAACTTTCCGAGTTATGTTTGGAGACAATGATTTTGTGACTTGTTATGCTAGCGATATGGATAATGAGCTAATTGAGCGAGCAGAAATTGTTTCACGGGGTTGTCTAATTCAAAAGGAATATTATACTTACGTCAAGAACTTTGTTGAGTATTATAGTCCTGTAGATGGTCGTGCTCGACTTTACCAACGAACCTGGCTTAATGAAGACGGTAGTGTAGCCTATGAAGAGATTATCGATGAGGGTGAACGGCAAGCAGGAGACGCAAAATCTATCGTTTTTCCAAATCATGTTTTCTACTCCAAGCAGGAATTTGTTGCCCATTTCATGAGAAGTTTAGAGTTGACTGACAAAGACTTATTGATTTTTGGATAGGAGACAGATATTGGGCAGCCAATTTTTGCTAATAAAGGAAGGCTAAATTAGCTGTTATCGTTCATGCTGACCACTTCAGTGAAAATCCTGCAGAAAAAGACTATATCTTGTGGAATAACTATTACAGTATCAGTTTGAACATGCTGACGAGGTAGATTACATTATCAATTCGACGGATGCTCAGACAAGACTTCTCACAGAGCAGTTTGCACAGTATACCAATATTAAACCAAAGGAAATATGGACTATTCCTGTGGGGAGTTTGGATAAGCTACGTCTACCAGAGGGGGAGAGGAAGCCTTTTGGTTTGATAACAGCTTCTCGATTAGCAAGTGAAAAACACATTGATTGGCTGATTCGCTCTGTGGTGAAGGCGCATGAACATTTGCCAGAGCTCACTTTTTGACATCTATGGTACTGGCGGTGAGGAGGCTATGCTTCGGGATTTGATTGAAGAATTGGAGGCAGGAGATTATATCCGTCTGATGGGCCATCATCATCTAACAGATGTTTATAAGAACTATTCAGCTTATTTGACTGCATCCACGAGTGAAGGATTTGGCCTGACCTTGCTAGAAGCAGTAGGGTCTGGTCTGCCTATTATTGGATTTGATGTACGTTATGGCAATCCAACATTTATCCGTGATGGTGAAAATGGTTATCTAATTCCTGAGGCTCGTCCAGATGACTTGGAGGCTATGACGACAGAGTATGCAGAGAAGATTATTCAGCTATTTATTCAGCACTCTCAAGAAGATTTGTCTCGAGTATCTTATGAGGTAGCTAAACCTTATCTTGATGAGCATATCGCTCAGCGTTGGTCTCGATCTTTGTCCAATCTGCTCAGACAAACTAAGTAGGGTTCAGAAAGAAAAGGTATAAAAACTATGATTTGTTTGTTTGAACGCTATGATCAGGCAAGTTTTGATTTGTTACGTTCACTAAAAACAGCAGGGCTAGATTGTCCCGTTGTTGTTGTCCAAGACGATGGTTATCTTGCTCCAGATGTTGAGTCTCCTTATAGTTATTTCACAGGAGATTTAGAGACACCAGAAAGTCGACCTCTTTATTTTAATCTAGTTCCAAAACCTCACTTGTGGGAAATTCGATCTAGTAATGTGAATGGTGAAATTCTAGACATGGGTAAGAAACGTGCTAATATTTTTTATCGTCAACCAACTCATGAAAGACGCGTTCGGGCTGTCGAATGGTTGGATTCAGAGGGGCAAGTTCGAGTAGCAGATATTTACAATCGTAAAGGACGACTTTTTGCGCAGATAACTTATGATAAGACACAACGTCCGACCCATACTCGCTATTTTGACCAAAAGCAATGTCGTTAGTGATTATGGAAAATCATTTGACGGGAGATATCATCCTTACATGGGAAGGAAAACGGCATATCTTTAAATCCAAACAAGAATTTATTATCTTTTACCTCCAATACCGTGGGTACGATACAGATCGAATTATTTATAATTCGCTATCGACTCCTTTCTTGGTGGCCTATTCGCTTCCTCCTAAAAATGGTCGTGCAGAAGATGTTCTTTTCTGGCAAGAGCCTATTGGAGAAGAGTTACCAGGTAATATGGTGGCAGCTATGAAGCTAACGAATCGAAAACGTTCGTATTGCTGTCCAAGATAAGCAGGCTTATGAGAAAATTCAAAACTTGGTGGCTCCTGAAGAAAAAAACTATTTCCACAATCTTGGATATATCTATGCTTATCAACGCCTTAATAACATGAATCCGGAAGCCTTGATTTTGACTAATAGTGATCAGCTTGAGCAGATTGAAGAACTTGTGACTAAGCTACCAAATGTTCATTTTCATATTGGAGCGATTACAGAAATGTCCGGTCATTTAATGGGACTAAATCGTTTTTGCAAATGTTTCGCTTTATCCAAATATCCGCCCAGCTAGAGTTGCTGAGCTTTTTGAGAAATGTGATTTGTATTTAGATATCAATATCAGCGATGAAATCCTTAATGCTTGTCGCACAGCCTTTGAGAACAATATGTTGATTCTCAGCTTCACAAACACTTGTCATAGCCATCGATTTATTGCAGATAGTCACATTTACCCAGCAGAAAATGTTTCAGGCATGGTAGAGAAGATTCAAAGTGTCCTTGCTCATTCATCAGAGATGAAAGAGGCTCTTTCTAGACAGAAAGAAGCAGCAAATCAGGCTGATTTAGGACAATATCAGGCTATTCTTTAGCTGTAAAATACTTTACACCAAGTGAAATAACTTCTAAGAGAGGATGATACCTCTCTTTTTACTTGAAGAAACAGGAAGAGTTTTTGGGATTATTTTATTTGAAAGACTTTATAAATGGATGAGAAAGCAGGTATTATTGTTTTGGGACATACGAAAATTCCTCGCATAACTACTAGGGAAATGATTTTCTAGTAGCTATACGAGGAGTAGGATGATGAGATTTGAGGATTATGTCAGCAAGATTAACTCTACAATCATAGCGATATAGAGGACCAAGGTTAGAGAAAACCTGCTCTCCAGAAGAATTTGATAAATTTAGGGTAGTAAAAACTTCTTTTTGAGGAGGAAAAAGACAACTAGGAGGATTGCTAGGAGTGAAAGTGCTACGCCAAGTCGCGGTAGAAAGTTGTGGGTAAAGGCTTTAGCAGTGATAAGGTAGTACTCGAATACCAAAAAGTGGAAAAAGCTAAATCCATGAAATTAAATCCTAATTTCCTAAGTCCGAACAGTTTAGTGACAATAAAGCAAACGACCAAGGTTAAAAATCAATAATAAAATAGATGCTATTTTCATTAAAATCATACCCATATTGTATCATAAAAATCACTAAAAGGAAACGAGAAACAGAGGATTTTTATGGCAAAGTCAGGCTTTTGAGATTGTGGGTGTTTTTTTGTTATAATGAAAGTTATGAAATCTTATAATACTTTGAATGATTATTATCGAGAACTCTTTGGAGAAAAGACTTTTAAAGTTCCTATTGATGCGGGGTTTGACTGTCCTAATCGCGATGGAACCGTGGCGCATGGAGGCTGTACCTTTTGTACGGTTTCGGGTTCTGGAGATGCCATTGTAGCACCAGATGCCCCGATCCGTGAGCAATTTTATAAGGAAATTGACTTTATGCACCGCAAGTGGCCAGATGTTAAAAAGTATCTGGTTTATTTTTCAAAACTTTACCAATACCCATGAAAAGGTGGAAGTGATTCGGGAGCGTTATGAACAAGCCATCAACGAACCGGGTGTAGTAGGAATCAATGTCGGAACACGCCCGGATTGCTTGCCAGAAGAAACTATTGAATATTTGGCTGAGTTATCGGAGCGCATGCATGTGACGGTAGAATTGGGCTTACAGACTACTTTTGAAGTAACATCTGACCTGATTAACCGTGCCCATTCCTACGAATTGTATGTAGAAACGGTCAAACGCTTGAGGAAATATCCCAAGATTGAGATTGTTTTCCCATTTGATTAATGGTTTGCCCGGTGAGACTCATGAGATGATGATTGAAAATGTCCGTCGCTGTGTCATGGATAATGATATTCAAGGAATTAAACTGCACTTGCTTCACCTCATGACCAATACACGGATGCAGCGAGATTACCATGAGGGACGCTTGCAACTGATGAGTCAGGATGAGTATGTCAAGGTCATCTGTGACCAGTTGGAAATCATTCCCAAACATATCGTCATCCATCGAATCACAGGAGATGCGCCTAGAGATATGTTGATTGGTCCCATGTGGAGCCTCAATAAATGGGAAGTGCTAAATGCCATTGAAACTGAAATGAGACGCCGCGGCAGTGTTCAAGGATGCAAGGCTGTAAAACAGGAGTTTGAAAATGAAAAGACCACTTGAGATGGCACATGATTTTTTGGCTGAAGTCGTGACAAAAGAGGATATCGTAGTGGATGCGACCATGGGGAATGGACACGATACGCTTTTTTTAGCCAAGTTAGCCAAGCAAGTCTATGCCTTTGATATACAGGAGCAGGCTTTTGGAGAAAACCCAAGAGCGTTTAAATGATGCGGGTTTAGAGAATGTCCAGTTGATTTTGCAAGGACATGAGACACTTGATCAGTTTGTGACAGAAGTCAAGGCAGGGATTTTTAATCTGGGTTATTTGCCTTCTGCTGACAAATCAGTCATCACCCGACCTCAGACTACCATTGAAGCACTTGAAAAGCTTTGCCATTTGCTTGTTAAGGGTGGAAGGATTGCCATCATGATTTACTATGGTCATGAGGGGGGAGATATTGAGAGGGATGTTGTTTTGGACTTTGTTAGTCAGCTGAACCAACAAGAGTACACTGCTGCCATTTATCGGACCCTCAACCAAGTCAACAATCCCCCGTTTTTAGTTATGATTGAGAAATTAGAAAGATATAGACATGGATAAACAATACCTACGTGAGAAATTAGAGGCTATGCGCCAAAAATTTTGTCGAGTCAACAGCATGAGCGAGCGGTTGGAGTACTTGACGAAGCACATATGAGCAAAAAGATGCTTAAAATCAAGAAAAAAATTAGTGGCTCTTGAAATGGAACGGTGCCAGAAAAAAATTGAGCACAGAGACTGTTCCAAGATCGATCAGAAAAATCCAAGAGCAAAAGGAGATTTTTTTGAATTTTGTTGTAAAAAGATTAAGGAGGAATTGTGTGGAATTACTCATATACTTGATTCTATTTTTATTTGTCTTAATCATTTCAACCACGACCAATAAACTTCTACCTTTTTTGCCCCTTCCTCTTGTGCAAATCCTTTTGGGGATTGGGATTGGCTTATTTGTCCCCAATACGGACTTTCATCTCAATACAGAGCTGTTTCTGGCCATGGTTATTGGTCCCTTACTTTTCCGGGAGGCAGAAGAAGCGGACATTACATCCATTTTGAAGCACTGGCGGATTGTCGTCTTCCTGATTTTTCCTGTGATTTTTATCTCGACCTTAAGCTTAGGGGGCATGGCTCACTTCCTTTGGCTTACTCTTCCTTTGGCGGCCTGTTTAGCAGTTGGAGCGGCACTTGGACCGACGGATTTGGTAGCCTTTGCTTCTCTGTCTGAGCGTTTTAGCTTCCCAAAACGGGTATCCAATATCCTAAAAGGGGAAGGACTCTTAAATGACGCTTCTGGCCTGGTTGCCTTTCAGATGGCTCTTGCTGCTTGGACAACAGGAACTTTTTCTCTCAGCCAAGCAGGAACTTCCCTAGCAATTTCTATCCTTGGTGGTTTTGTAGTCGGTTTTGTGACAGCTATGGTCAATCGTTTCTTGCATACATTTTTACTGAGTGTGCGAGCGATAGATATAGCCAGTGAACTCTTGCTAGAGTTAAGTTTGCCTCTTATGACCTTCTTTATTGCCGAAGAAATCCATGTTTCAGGGATTATCGCAGTTGTAGTTGCAGGGATTTTGAAGGCTAGTCGTTTCAAAAAAATTACGCTTCTAGAGGCCCAGGTGGACACCGTGACAGAGACCGTCTGGCACACCGTGACCTTTTATGCTAAAACGGATCTGTCTTTGTTATCTTGGGAATGGAATTAGAGTTGATTGCGGAGCCGATTCTGTCTAATTCTCTCTACAATCCCTTTCTTTTACTGCTTTCAGTTGTGGTACTGACCTTCATGCTCTTTGCGATCCGCTTTGTCATGATTGCTGGTTTTTACTTTGTGAGAACACATCGACTCAAGAAAAAAATCCATAAGTACATGAAAGATATGCTTCTTTTTGACCTTCTCTGGTGTCAAAGGGACAGTATCTATCGCGACGATTCTCCTCATACCAAGTCATTTGGAGCAGAAATATCCTCTGTTGCTCTTCCTAGTAGCAGGCGTTACACTATTGAGCTTTTTAACAGGTTTACTGGTTCTCCCCTACTTATCTGAGGAACAAGAGGAAAGTAAGGATCATTTGATGCATATAGCGATTTTGAATGATGTAGCGGCAGAATTAGAAAAAGAACTGGATCATCACAAGAACAAACTCCCTCTTTATGCAGCTATTGATAACTATCATGGTCGGATTGAAAACCTCATCCTTAGTCTGGAAAATAAGGGAGTCCAAGAGGACTGGGAGTCCCTCAAACTTCTTATCTTGAGCATTGAGAGTGATGGTTTGGAGCAAGCCTACGAGGAAAATAGAATCAGTGAGCGTGGCTATCGAGGTTTACCAACGTTACCTAAAAAAACATGGAGCAGAGTATCAATCGTAATTTCGCTTCTAGAGTTACGTATTACTTCTTAGTTTCTTTACGGATACTGCGCTTTCTACTCCATGAAATGTTTACATTTGGTAAGACTTTTCGTAGTTGGATGAATGAAGAATCTCGAAAACTGTTAGCAGTTGACTATGATCAGATTTCACAGTTGTATTTGGAAAATACAGAGTTGATTATCGAGAGTTTGGAAAACCTCAAAGGGGTTTACAAGAGTTCTCTGATTAGTTTTATGCAAGAGTCTCGTCTGCGCGAGACGGCCATTATCGGAAGCGGTGCCTTTGTTGAGCGGGTTATCAATCGCATCAAGCCAAACAATATCGATGAAATGCTACGAGGCTACTACCTCGAACGTAAGGCAATCTTTGAATACGAAGAAGCTAAATTGATAACGGCCAAGTATGCCAAAAAATTACGCCAAAATGTTAATAATTTAGAGAATTATTCTCTGAAAGAGGCCGCAAATACCCTGCCTTATGATATGGTAGATTTAATCAGAAAAACTTAGATGATGAAGAAAATGACGGAGGATGGAACATGAAAAAGTGGTGGAAAGAGTTGATGGAACGGCCCATATTGAAAGCTTTTTTGTATTATTATCAAGCATCTGATAGTGAGTTAACCAGTGTTGCGGTTGCTTACTATTGGTTGATTTCAATCTTTCCTTTGCTAATGATAATGGTCAATATCTTGCCTTATTTTCAGATTCCGGTCTCAAATTTCTTACTCACGATTAAAGAATTTCTACCTGATACAGTGTATGATGTGGTCGCCAAGATTGTCCGAGAAGTTCTGACTCAACCCTCAACAGGCTTATTGAGCTTTGCAGTTTTGTCAGCTCTATGGACCTTCTCAAAATCAATGGATTTCCTCCAAAAGGCCTTTAACAAAGCCTATGGAGTGACCAAGAGTCGAGGAATTATCTCCCATCAGTTGATGAGTTTACTTGTTAGTTTCGGCCTGCAGATTCTTTTTGCCCTAGCCTTGTTTTTGAGTATGTTTGGTCGTATGTTGCTTAACCTTTTCAAAACTTACTGGCAATCAGATAGTCCGCTACTCCTACCTGCAAGATTTTACAGGCCCTCTGGTCTATGCCTTGATCTTTGCCATTCTAGTCATGATTTACTATTTTCTTCCCAAAGTAAAAGCACCACGAATCCGCTATGTTTTACCAGGAAGTGTCTTTGTCTTGCTAACTCTTATCTTTTTATTGAATATCTTTTCTGTTTATGTCAATAGTTATGTCAATCATCTAGTTGACGTCCGATTTTTCAGTTCTATTATCGTGGTAGTCATGATGTTCTGGTTTATTCTCATTGCTAAGATTTTGATTATCGGAGCGGTTATCAATGCCAGTGTTCAGAGCTTGAAAGATCCAACCTTTACAATAAATTAACTAATAAAGTTATCCATTACAAAAACGCATAGAATCAAATCTGATTCTATGCGTTTTTTTGATTATGAATTAATAGATAAACATGGCATCACCGAAACTGAAGAAACGGTAGCGTTCTTGAATAGCGTGCTGGTATGCATCTAAGACTAATTCACGGCCTGCAAAGGCAGAAACTAGCATAACAAGAGTTGACTTGGGGAGGTGGAAGTTGGTTGAAAAAGCATCCACAACCTTCCAGTCGTAACCTGGTTTGATAAAGATATTGGTCCAGCCAGAATCTGCTTGGATTTGTCCGTCAAACTTGGAACCAATAGTTTCCAACGTACGGATAGAAGTGGTTCCGACAGCGATGACACGACCTCCATTTTCCTTGACAGAGCGAAGGGTAGAAGCTGCTTCCTCAGACAGTTGGTAGAACTCTGAGTGCATTTCATGTTCGTCCAGATTGTCAACAGAAACGGGTCTAAAGGTTCCTAAGCCAACGTGGAGGGTCAAATAAACTAAATGGACACCCTTGGCTTGAATTTCTGCTAGCAGTTCTTTGGTAAAGTGAAGGCCAGCAGTGGGTGCAGCAGCAGAGCCACTTTCTTTAGCGTAGACCGTTTGATAGCGCTCGCGATCATCTAGTTTTTCATGGATATAAGGCGGTAATGGCATTTCACCTAGACTTTCCAAAACTTCTAGGAAAATTCCTTGGTATTCAAAGCGGACAATGCGGCCCCCGTGGGTCAATTCTTCCGTAACGACAGCGCTGAGACGACCATCTCCAAAGCTGACGCGAGTACCGACCTTGAGGCGTTTGGCAGGTTTCGCTAGGACTTCCCACTCATCACCAGCAGTATTTTTGAGAAGGAGAAGTTCCACATGGCCACCTGTTTCTTCCTTTTGACCATAGAGGCGGGCTGGGAGAACACGGGTGTCGTTCATGACAAGGGCATCACCCGGTTCCAGCATATCGATAATAGAGTGGAAGTGTTTATCCTGCATTTCTCCCGTTTCACGATTAACGATAAGGAGTTTGGAGGCATCTCGTTTTTCAAGGGGTGTTTGGGCAATCAATTCCTCAGGTAAGTGGAAATCAAAATCAGCTGTATTCATTTTTCATTATTCTTTCTAAGTTCTAATCTTATCCATTATAACATGTTTCAAGTTTAGACGCTCTTTTTAGAAATTAAATCGTTTTTCACTTGACAAAAATTGGTCTATACCATATAATAAATATAGAAACATGGAGGATATAAAATGAAAGTTATAAAAGTTGAGAATCAAATCGAAGGTGGAAAAAGTTGCTTTTTGAGATTTTGAAGGAAAAAAATTGGCCAATGGTGCTCAAAACATTAGGACTTGCGACAGGAAAGCAGCCCGCTTGAGTTTTACAAGGAAATCGTTGAGAGTGACCTGATTTTTTTCAAATCTAACCAGTGTCAACCTTGATGAGTATGTGGGACTTGACGGAGACAATCCTCAGTCTTACCGTTACTTCATGCAAGAACACTTGTTTAATCAAAAACCATTTAAAGAAAGCTTCTTGCCTCGTGGGGTTAAGGACAATGCTGAAGCTGAAGTTGAACGTTACAATCAGATTTTTGGCTGACCACCCAGTCGATCTCCAAATCTTGGGAATCGGACGCAATGGACATATCGGCTTTTAACGAGCCAGGCACTCCATTTGATAGCCAAACGCATCTAGTTGAACTCGATCAGTCTACCATCGAAGCCAATGCTCGCTTCTTTGACAAGATTGAAGACGTCCCAACTCAAGCCATTTCAATGGGAATTAAAAACATCTTAGATGCCAAGTCTATCCTACTCTTTGCTTACGGTGAGTCAAAAGCAGAAGCTATTGCTGGAACAGTGTCAGGCCCAGTAACTGAAAGTCTACCAGCAAGTAGCCTACAAAACCACCCTGATGTGACTATTATTGCGGATGCTGAAGCGCTCAGCTTGCTTTGAAAAAATAAAAAGTACAAGAACCACTTGCTCTTTGGAGTGAGTGGTTTTTACTCAAATGTTCACTATCCCGCTAAAAGAAATTTTTTTCTGTAAATCACCATAACAGTTTTTCGATATTTCATATAAAAAGGCATCCAATAGAAAATTCTTAAATGTCTGTAAACTTTGATATAATCGTATTGACTATTTTTTTATGATACTATACGATTTTTATTAAGACAGTCGATAGTTGTTGATGCTGGAAACCATGATATAACTGGCAATTCCTGACATGTGAAGAAAGGTTGAAATCCAGCCTGTTATACTTGGTAGAAGCATGGTGAGAGATAGAACGATTAGAAGGATATAAAAATAGTTTTTAATCCTAAATTGAAATTTTTCCATATACTAAACATACTCATCACCCCACCCGTTACAAAAAGCATAGCCAATAGCAGAGATACCTGATGCTTGAATGTTTTGATTCTGTGTTAATAGATGGAATACAATCGAAGATATTACCATAGAAGTAATAAAAAAACTAAAAATACATATTTTCGATCCCCTTTTATACTCCAATAGCCCACCAAAAGGAAGTAACATTAAAGTATTTAAAACTAAATGAAACCATATAAACCACACTGGTGCTTCTTTACTTCATGCATAAATGTACCACTAAAGTATTGCCAACAATAAATTGGCTTTTGAATGAAATGCAAATAAGTCATACATTACACTTCCCCAAAAAGGTAGTAAGAATTCCTAGCAATAAACAAATTACAACTAAAAATACTGACCACAGGGCAAATTTTTTTATGATTCTTTTCATGTTATAGATTCACTTCTAAATAATACTAATTTTTGCTAATCAATATGTGCTACTATTATATCATTTTCATCTATAATGTTAATCAATTTTAACAAGATTAAAATTGAAGATAATATAAGTTTATGGCAGTTTTTCCTTGACATTTATTCACTTTTGTGTGTAAAATAGAATAGATCTTGAACTTGAAGGGAGTGAAAAAAATGTCTAAAACAGTAGTACGTAAGAATGAATCTCTTGACGATGCACTTCGTCGTTTCAAACGTGCGGTTACTAAAGCTGGTACTCTTTCAAGAAACACGCAAACGTGAATTTTATGAAAAACCTTCTGTAAAAACGTAAACGTAAATCAGAAGCAGCTCGTAAACGTAAAAATTCTAATTTGAAATGAAAGGCTAGACTTGTCTAGTCTTTTTCTTTAAATAAATACTGTAAATCCTGCAAAAGAAAAACTTCCTCCTACAATCTGATATAATAGTAAGGAGAACTTGATTGAAGGAGGAAATTATGTCGGTTTTAGTAAGAGAAATAATTGAAAAGCTCAGATTAGATATTGTCTATGGTGAAGGAGATTTGCTTTGAAAAAGAAGTCAATACTGCGGACATTTCTCGACCAGGTCTTGAAATGACAGGCTATTTTGATTACTATACTCCAGAGCGACTTCAACTGTTGGGGATGAAGGAGTGGTCTTATCTGGTCGCTATGTCTTCTCACAACCGTTATAAAGTCTTGACCAAGATGTTTCAACCAGAAACACCAGTGGTTATTGTTGCGCGTGGTTTGGTGATTCCAGAGGAGATGTTGAGAGCTGCTAGGGAATGTAAGATTGCCATTTTAACCAGTCGTACAGCTACTAGTCGCCTGTCAGGAGAATTATCTAGCTATTTGGATTCTCGTTTGGCAGAACGGACTAGTGTTCATGGTGTCTTGATGGACATTTATGGCATGGGTGTCTTGATCCAAGGGGATAGTGGTATCGGTAAGAGTGAGACAGGTCTCGAGCTTGTGAAACGCGGACACCGTTTGGTAGCAGATGACCGTGTGGATATCTTTGCTAAGGATGAAATGACCCTTTGGGGAGAGCCCGCTGAAATTTTGAAGCATTTGCTTGAGATTCGTGGAGTGGGGATTATCGATGTGATGAGTCTCTACGGAGCAAGCGCTGTAAAAGATTCTTCACAAGTTCAGCTGGCAGTCTATTTGGAAAATTACGATACCCAAAAGACTTTTGATCGTCTAGGAAACAATGCCGAAGAATTAGAAGTTTCTGGTGTGACTATTCCACGTATTCGTATCCCAGTAAAAACAGGACGCAATATCTCAGTTGTTATTGAGGCAGCAGCTATGAACTATCGCGCTAAGGAAATGGGCTTTGATGCGACGCGTTTATTTGAAGAACGCTTAACTAATCTCATCTCCAAAAATGAGGTGAAAGATGATTAATCCAGTTGCATTTGAAATCGGACCTTTTTCCATTCGTTGGTATGCCTTGTGTATTGTGACAGGCTTGGTCTTGGCAGTTTATCTTGCCATGAAAGAAGCTCCTAAAAAGAAAATCCTGTCAGATGACATTTTGGATTTTATCCTGATTGCTTTTCCAGTTGCGATTTTAGGCGCTAGATTATACTATGTACTCTTTTCGCTTAGATTACTATCTGCAAAATCCAGGTGAAATTATTGCCATCTGGAATGGTGGTTTGGCCATTTATGGAGGTTTGATAGCGGGAGCTATTGTCCTTTATATCTTTGCAGATAGAAAGCTGATCAATACTTGGGATTTCTTAGACATTGCAGCACCGAGCGTGATGGTTGCCCAAAGTTTAGGACGCTGGGGGAATTTCTTTAACCAAGAAGCCTACGGTGCAGCAGTAGATAGTCTGGATTATTTGCCAGGCTTCATTCGTGATCAGATGTACATTGACGGTAGCTACCGTCAGCCGACCTTCCTTTACGAGTCGGTTTGGAATCTGATTGGATTTGCTTTGATTCTGATTTTTAGAAGAAAATTGAAGGGAATCAGACGAGGTCATATCACTGCTTTCTACTTGATTTGGTATGGTTTTGGTCGTATGATCATCGAAGGAATGCGAACGGATAGTCTTATGTTCTTTGGACTGCGGGTGTCCCAATGGTTATCAGTTGTCCTCATTGGACTAGGTGTTTACATCATACTTTATAAAAATCGAAAGAAAGCCCCTTTCTATCATACTGAGGAGGAAAACTAAATGTTAGAAGTTGCTTATATTCTTGTTGCAATTGCTTTGATCGTTTGTTTAGTCTATCTGACGATCACCATTCAAAAAGCAGGTCGAATGATTGATGAGACGGAGAAAACTATCAAAACCTTGTCTTCAGATGTAGATGTTACTTTACATCATACCAATGAATTGTTGGTAAAAGTTAATGTCTTGGTAGACGATATCAATGTCAAGGTTGCGACGATCGACCCACTCTTTACAGCTGTGGCGGACTTGTCTGAGTCAGTATCTGACCTCAATAGCCAAGCGCGTGTCTTGAGCAAGAAAGCTTCATCAGCTGGGTCAAAAACACTTAAGACGGGGCAGGGCTTGTCAGCTCTTCGTTTCGCAAGTAAATTTTTCAAAAATAAAAAAAGGAGAAATCTCATGGGGAAAACTATCCTCAATCCTTTTTAGGAACTGTTTCAGGTGCAGCTCTGGCCTTTGTTTCTTAACCAGTGACAAGGGCAAGCAAGTTTGTAGTCAAGCTCAAGATTTTTCTAGATGACTTGAGAGAAGATCCAGAATATGCCAAAGAGCAAGTCTGTGAGAAATTGACAGAAGTGAAAGAACAAGCAAGGGACTTTGTGCTGAAAACAAAGGAACAAGTAGAATCTGGTGAAATTACTTTTTGACAGTGTCCTTGATCAAGCCAAAGCATGTGCACGACAAGCGACAGAAGCATCAAAAGAAACCTTTAACAATCTCAAGGAGCAATGGCAAGAACAGTCAGCAACTCCAGATATCGTAGAAAGACGAAGAAGAGATTATTATTGATATTACAGAAGAATAAAACATCACCATCTCTGGTTCATCTAGGTTCTGGGGATGGTGATTTTTATCTGAAAAGCAGTCTTTGTGGTATAATAAATACTATGCAGAAAAAACCAACGTCAGCCTATGTGCATATTCCCTTTTGCACACAGATTTGTTATTATTGCGACTTTTCAAAAGTTTTTATCAAGAATCAGCCGGTAGATAGTTATTTGGAGCATCTACTAGAAGAGTTTCGTTCTTATGATATCCAAAAGTTGCGAACCCTCTACATTGGAGGTGGGACGCCAACGGCTCTGTCTGCTTCCCAATTAGAAGTTCTCTTGGATGGTTTGACTAAAAATCTGGACTTGTCAGTTTTGGAAGATTAACCATTGAGGCCAATCCCAGGTGACTTGGACGCGGATAAGATTGCGGTTTTGAAAAAAACTCGGCTGTCAATCGTGTCTCTCTAGGTGTGCAGACCTTTGATGACAAGATGCTGAAAAAGATTGGGCGAAGTCATTTGGAAAAGGATATTTATGAGAATATCGACCGCCTCAAACTGGCTGGTTTTGACAATATCTCCATCGACTTGATTTATGCTCTACCTGGTCAAACTATGGCTCAGGTCAAGGATAATGTAGCTAAGGCTATCTCGCTTGATATTCCTCATATGAGTCTTTATAGCTTGATTTTGGAGAATCATACGATCTTTATGAACCGTATGCGACGAGGGAAATTACCTCTACCTAAGGAAGAATTAGAAGCAGAGATGTTTGAGTACATCATTGCAGAACTTGAGCGAGGCTGGTTTTGAGCATTATGAGATTTCCAAATTTCTCAAGCCAGGCTTTGAAAGTCGCCACAATCTCATGTATTGGGATAATGCTGAGTATTATGGTATTGGTGCAGGTGCTTCAGGTTATGTGGACGGAGTTCGTTATAAAAACCATGGACCTATTCGACATTATCTCAGTGCGGTAGAGGCAGGAGATGCTCGGATAACAGAAGAACACCTGAGCCAAAAGGAGCAGATGGAAGAAGAAATGTTTTTTTGGGACTCCGCAAGAAATCTGGGAGTTTCCATAGCTAGATTTGAGGAAAAATTTGGACGGTCCTTTGATGGGACTTTATGGCGAAATCGTCAGAGACTTAACTCAACAGGGTCTTATGCAGATAGATGGTGATCGTGTCCGAATGACAAAGAGAGGTCTCTTTTTAGGAGACACTGTAGCAGAACGATTTATTTTGGAGTAGAACGATGGGCTTAACTTACCAAATGAAAATGAAAATTCCTTTTGATATGGCGGACATGAATGGTCATATCAAACTTCCAGATGTGATTTTGCTGTCCTTGCAAGTATCAGGTATGCAGTCGATTGAACTGGGAGTTAGCGACAAGGATATGTTAGAACAATATAATCTGGTCTGGATTATCACGGATTATGAGATTGACGTGGTTCGCTTGCCTCGCTTTGCTGAGGAGATTACGATTGAAACAGAAGCATTGACTTACAATCGTCTTTTTTGCTATCGCCGTTTTCACTATCTACGATGAAGCAGGTCAAGAAATCATTCGCATGTTGGCAACCTTTGTTCTCATGGACAGAGACAGTCGTAAAGTCCATGCTGTCGAACCTGAGATTGTTGCGCCTTACCAGTCTGAGTTTGATAAAAAACTCATCCGTGGGCCAAAGTATGCAAATCTAGAAAACCCGATCAGTAAAGACTACCATGTTCGTTTTTACGACTTGGATATGAACGGACATGTTAATAATAGTAAATACCTAGACTGGATTTTTTTGAGGTCATGGGAGCCGATTTTTCTAACTAAGTATATTCCAAAGAAAAATCAATCTCAAATATGTTAAAGAAGTGCGACCAGGCGGCATGATTGCGTCAGCTTATGAACTCAAGGGACTAGAAAGTAGGCATCAGATTATCAGTGATGGCGAGATCAATGCCCAAGCTATGATTACTTGGCAAGAAATTGAAGCGAATTAGAAAGGACGATATGGCTTATAAAGGTTATTTAATTGATTTAGACGGAACCATTTACAAGGGAAAGACCGAATTCCGGCAGGAGAGGCTTTTTGTCCATGAGTTGCAAAAGCGAGAAATTCCTTATCTCTTTGTAACCAACAATACAACTCGTACTCCTGAGAGTGTCCAAGAGATGTTGGCTCAGAATTTTAATATCAACACGCCTCTATCAACGGTTTACACAGCGACTTTAGCAACCATCGACTATATGAATGACTTGGGACTGGAAAAGACAGTCTATGTCATCGGAGAAGCAGGACTCAAGGATGCCATTCAGGCGGCTGGTTATGTCGAAGACAAGGAAAATCCTGCCTATGTGGTAGTTGGACTGGACTGGCAAGTGGACTATGAAAAATTTGCTACGGCGACCCTAGCTATCCAAAAGGGTGCCCACTTTATTGGAACCAACCCTGACCTCAATATTCCAACAGAGCGTGGTCTCTTGCCAGGTGCTGGTTCACTGGTGACACTTCTTGAAGCAGCAACTCGGGTAAAACCAGTTTATATCGGGAAACCAAATGCTATTATCATGGACAAGGCAGTTGAGCACCTGGGCTTGAAACGAGAAGAATTGGTCATGGTTGGTGACAACTACTTGACCGATATTCGAGCAGGTATTGACAATGGCATTCCAACGCTCTTGGTGACGACAGGTTTTACCAAGGCAGAAGAAGTAGCGGACCTGCCAATCGCACCAACTCATGTGGTGTCTAGCCTTGCGGAGTGGAATTTTGATGAGAACTAAACTGACCTTTTTGGGGAAGTATGTCTTTCTCCTTTCCATTTCTATTCTCTTAACCATTTATCTGGCATGGATTTTTCTATCCCATGGAGATTCAGTGGCTGAACTTAGCGGATCGAGTCTATCTAAAGCCCGAAACCATTCAGTACAATTTTCATATCTTGATGAATTACCTGACCAATCCCTTTAGTCAGGTCTTAGAGATGCCAGATTTTCGTTCGTCAGCGGCTGGTTTACATCACTTTGCGGTGGTGAAGAATCTCTTCCACTTGGTTCAGCTGGTCGCTCTGGTGACACTTCCAAGTTTCTATTTCTTTGTTAGAAAGATTGTCAAAAAGGCTTTTTGCACTATATCGTAAAAAGTATCCTGACTCTAGTGCTATTGCCTCTCGCCATTGGGCTTGTAGGAGTGTTGATTGGGTTCGAGCAATTCTTTACTCTTTTCCATCAGATTCTCTTTGTGGGAGATGATACCTGGCTTTTTGATCCAGCAAAGGACCCAGTTATTTTGATTTTTACCAGAGACCTTTCTTTCTCCATGCTTTCCTTCTCTTCTTTGGCTTCTATGAAAGCATGTTTGGCTTCCTTTATTTGAAAAGTCAAATGTAGAATATTCTAGTATGTTTGCATAGATAAAAACAGAGACGAAGTTTAGAAAATTCTTATGAGGAGTGAATTAACTTCATTGGAATTGAGTAAATTCGTTCGCATACAGTCTATTTTTCTATGAAAAAAATAGGCTTTTTTTCTAGAAAATCTCTAGTCAAGCGCTTTATTTTTTTGTATAATAGAATAGCAAAGTATAGATAAAGAAGAGAAAAGCATGATTACACTATTTTTTTATCACCGAGCTGTACATCATGTCGTAAGGCAAAGGCCTGGTTAGAGACGCATAAAGTGCCCTTTTCAAGAGCATAATATTATGACTCAGTCCTTTAACAAGAAAAGAATTACAACATATTCTTTCCTTGACCGAAAAATGGTACTGATGACATCATTTCAACTCGTTCAAAAAAATTTTTTTCCAAAAAAATTGGATATTGATGTAGAGAGTATTTCGGTATCGGAGTTGCTTCAGTTGATTGAGCAATATCCTAGTCTTTTGCGTCGCCCAATTATTATAGATACCAAACGCATGCAGATCGGTTTTAATGAAGATGAGATTCGTGCTTTTCTCCCTCGTAGTTACCGTAAACAAGAATTGAAAGAAGCAACATTGAGAGCTGGTATTGGATAGATGAACAAACAGTATAGTTACCCACTAGATTTGTCGTGGAGCACTGAAGAACTTGCTTCAGTGCTTTCTTTTTTTAATGATGTTGAAGCTGCCTATGAAGATAAGGTAGAAGCAAAAAAACTGCTAGATTCCTACAAGGAATTTAAATCCGTAGTTCCGAGCAAAAGCGAAGAAAAGCGCTTAGGTCGCGAATTTGAGACGGCTAGCGGTTATTCCTTCTATCATGCAGTTCAATTAGCAAAAGAAAAAAGGGAAGGGAAGATTTCTCTTGGAAACTAAATTTGAATTTGCCAAACAGATTGTGCAGGAAGCTGCGGACTACATTTTGGCTCACATGCAAAGAAGATTTGCAGGTTGAGCGCAAGTCTTCGCCTACAGACTTGGTGACGCGTTTGGACAAGGAGGTTCAGGAACTCTTGTTGAGCGGATCAAGTCCTCCTATCCTGAGGACTTGATTTGTGCGGAAGAGGGCTGTTTACGTGCTGCAGTCGGTCAAGGTTCCGTCTGGGTGATTGATCCCATTGACGGTACCAATAACTTTGTCGCACAGCAGGAAGATTTTGCTGTTATGTTGGCTTATTTTGAGAATGGTGTGGGCAAATTTGGTATCATTCTATGATGTCATGAAAGGTGATTGTTACCATGGTGGTGGTGCCTTTCCTCCTTGTCGTAATAATGAGCCCTTACCGACTTTTTAAAAAGAAACCTCTTCAAGAATTTTTTTAGTTGCCGGTAACTCAGGTATGTTTGAAACCAATGAGTGGGGCTTGGCGGATTTGGGGCCGAGCAGCATTGGGAGTCCGTGTCTATGGCAGTGCGGCCATCAGTTTTGCCAAGGTTTTATCAGGACGTCTTCTGACTTATATCACCTACTTGCAACCATGGGATTACGCTGCAGCCAGCATCCTAGGGGAAAGTCTGGGCTATTGTCTTCTTACAGTATCTGGTGAGCCTGCTGATTTTTCAAAACACGCCAGCCGGTCATGATGGTGCCAATCGAGATGCAAGAAGAGATTCAGTCTTATATCTATGAAAGGAAAGAGAACTAAATGCAATTTCCAGAAGGATTTGTTGAAAAAAATATGAAGCGATACTAGAAGATGAGGCAAGAGATTTTCTTGCCTCTTTTGAACAAGAAGCAGTTTCGGCTTTTCGGGTTAATCCCTTAAAAGAAAGTCAGCTATCGTTTGCGGATGCCATTCCTCATACACCTTTGGGGGCATTATGGCAAGGTTTCAGGGAAGTCACCAGAGCACGTGACAGGCTTCGTTTATTCACAAGAACCCGCAGCCCAAATGGTGGCCCAGGTAGCTCAGCCCCTTCCTGGTATGAAGGTCTTGGACTTGGCAGCAGCACCAGGTGGGAAATCCACTCATTTGGCTGCTTATCTGTCTAATCAGGGAGTCCTTGTTTCCAACGAAATTTCAAGCAAACGAGCTAAGATTTTGGTGGAAAATATGGAGCGGTTTGGAGCGACAAATGTTGTCGTGACCAATGAATCTGCGGACCGCCTAGCCAAGGTTTTTAAAGGCTATTTTGATGTAATTGTTCTTGATGCCCCTTGTTCGGGTGAAGGGATGTTCCGTAAACAACCAGATGCCATGGACTATTGGAACCTCGACTATCCGAGCCAATGTGCCAGTCTCCAAAGAGAAATTTTAGAAGATGCAGTGACCATGCTTGCTGAAGGTGGCCGTCTGGTCTATTCGACCTGTACCTGGGCACCTGAGGAAAACGAAGAAATCGTCCACTGGTTGCTGGATACTTATGATTTTTGAACTGCTTCCGGTCGAGCATGTGAATGGCATGGTAGCAGGGATTGATCTCCCTGAAACGGCTCGGATGTACCCTCACCATTTTAAGGGAGAAGGTCAGTTTGTTGCCCATTTGCAGTTTAAGGGAGAAAATCCAGCACCCAAATTCAAAGCCAGCAAGAGCAATCTCAGTCGCGAACAGCTAGAACTTGTGGCAGGAATTTTGCCCAAAAATATCTCGAAAATATCACTAACTGGCTATCTTGCAAACTTTTTGGAGACCAACTCTATCTCTTACCAGAGATGCTACCTGATCTAGGGAAACTCAAAATTGCTAGAAATGGCCTCCATCTGGGTACTTTTAAGAAGAAACGCTTCGAACCAAGCTTTGCTCTGGGATTAGCTTTGAAGCCAAGCCAAGTAAAACAAAGGGTCGAAATCAAGGATGAGGACTTTGTAAAATATGTGACTGGGGAGACAGTTCCGTTAGCAGAAAGTCTACCAAATGGCTGGTATCAAGTTCTTGTTCAAGGAAACGGACTGGGCTTTGCAAAAGTTACTGGAAATGTTTTAAAAAATTATTATCCAAAAGGCCTCAGATTCAAGTGAAAAAGCTAGTCAAAGAGCCTATTCTATGTTATAGTGGAAGTATGGTTTTTCTGAGAGTCTTTCATTTTTACTTATATTATGTGATGAACTTGCTGGTCCTCAAGGGACCTGCAGTCTATAAATCGAAAGCCAAATCTTATCATCGCTGATTGGCATGATAGGAACTGAAAGAAATCAGAGCATTCATCATTATGTTCAAGGAGAAAAACAGTGAAAAAAAGAAAGAAGCTCGTCCTATCTCTTGCGACACTTTTACTTGCAGGTTTTCTAGCCGGATGTGCAAGCTGGATTGATCGTGGAGAAACCATGACAGCCGTCGGTTCAACTGCCCTTCAGCCTCTGGTCGAAGCTGCAGCAGATGAATTTGGTTCAAAAAATATCGGAAAAACAGTCAACGTTCAAGGTGGAGGTTCGGGAACAGGACTCTCTCAGGTGCAGTCTGGAGCTGTAGATATTGGCAACTCTGACGTTTTTGCTGAGGAAAAAGATGGTATTGATGCTTCAGCGCTTGTGGACCACAAGGTTGCAGTAGCTGGTCTTGCAGTGATTGTGAACAAGGAAGTAGATGTTGAAAATCTCACAACCGAGCAACTTCGCAAAATCTTTACAGGTGAAGTGACTAACTGGAAAGAGGTTGGTGGCAAAGACTTAGCTATTTCGATCATTAACCGTGCAGCAAGTTCGGGTTCGCGAGCAACCTTTGATAATGTCGTAATGAATGGTCAAGCGGCTATGCAGAGCCAAGAACAGGATTCTAATGGGATGGTCAAGTCAATTGTTTCGCAGACTCCAGGAGCCATTTCTTACCTGGCCTTTTGCCTATGTGGATGACTCGGTCAAGACCATGAAGCTCAATGGCTATGAGCCGACAACTGAAAATGTAACGACCAATAACTGGCCTTTGTGGTCTTATGAGCACATGTACACCTTAGGTCAGCCGAATGAGTTGGCAGCTGAATTTTTAAAATTCATCCTCTCAGACGAAGCCCAAACTGGAATTGTTAAGGGCATGGGCTATATTTCCATCAATGAAATGAAAGTCCAAAAAGATGCGTCAGGTACCGTAACAGCAATAGAAGGGAGGGTCAATAATGAATCAAGAAGAACTTTCAAAAAAATTGCTCTCTCCTTCAAAGAACTCTCGTCTTGAGAAGTTTGGTAAAGGATTGACCTTCGCCTGTCTTTCTTTGATTGTGATCATTGTGGCGATGATTTTGATCTTTGTAGCGCAGAAAGGCTTATCGACCTTCTTTGTCAATGGAGTCAACATCTTTGATTTCCTCTTTGGACAAACTTGGAATCCTTCAGGTAAACAATTTGGTGCCCTGCCGATGATTTTTGGGTTCCTTTATTGTGACGATTTTTATCAGCCCTCATCGCAACTCCCTTTGCTATTGGTGCTGCAGTCTTTATGACAGAAGTATCACCAAAGGGTGCAAAGATTTTGCAACCAGCCATTGAACTTCTTGTTGGGATTCCTTCAGTTGTCTATGGATTTATTGGTTTGCAGGTCGTAGTTCCCTTTGTCCGCAGTGTCTTTGGTGGAACTGGGTTTGGAATTTTGTCAGGGATTTTCGTTCTCTTTGTCATGATCCTACCAACTGTAACCTTTATGACAACAGACAGCTTGCGTGCTGTTCCTCGTCATTACCGTGAAGCTAGTTTGGCTATGGGAGCCACTCGTTGGCAAACCATCTGGCGTGTGACCTTGAAAGCAGCACGTTCAGGTATTTTCACAGCAGTGGTCTTTGGGATGGCGCGTGCCTTCGGTGAAGCTCTTGCTATTCAGATGGTTGTCGGAAACTCAGCAGTTATCCCAACCTCGCTAACAACACCTGCTGCGACTTTGACTTCTGTTTTGACTATGGGTATCGGAAATACCGTCATGGGAACGGTTGATAATAACGTTCTCTGGTCACTGGCCTTAGTCTTGCTCTTGATGAGTTTGGCCTTTAACAGTGTAATTAAATTGATTACGAAAGAAAGAGGAAAGAAAAACTATGCACGCTAAGAAATTAGATAAACTTGCAACAGCTGTCCTCTATAGCATCTCGGGTATCATCGTGACCATTTTGGCGTCTTTGATTCTCTATATCCTAGTGAGAGGGTTACCCCACATCTCTTGGTCCTTCTTGACTGGGAAATCTTCCTCCTATCAAGCAGGCGGAGGTATCGGGATTCAGCTTTATAATTCCTTCTTCCTTCTGGTTATTACCTTGATTATCTCTGTACCGTTATCCATGGGGGCTGGGATTTTCCTAGCTGAGTATGCAAAAAAAGGACCTGTGACCAATTTCATTCGTACCTGTATTGAGATTTTGTCTTCTTTACCGTCAGTCGTTGTAGGTCTCTTTGGTTACTTGATCTTTGTAGTCCAGTTTGAGTATGGATTTTCCATTATTTCAGGTGCCTTGGCCTTGACGGTCTTTAACCTGCCTCAGATGACTCGGAATGTCGAAGATAGTTTGAGACACGTTCACCATACACAGCGTGAGGCTGGCTTGGCTCTTGGTATTTCTCGTTGGGAGACAATTGTTCATGTTGTTATTCCAGAAGCCCTTCCAGGTATCGTAACGGGTGTTGTCTTGGCATCTGGCCGTATCTTTGGTGAGGCTGCCGCTCTTATCTATACGGCAGGACAGTCTGCACCAGCCCTTGACTGGTCTAACTGGAATATCCTCAGTGTTACCAGCCCCATCTCAATCTTCCGTCAAGCAGAAACCTTGGCTGTCCACATCTGGAAAGTCAATAGCGAGGGAACAATTCCTGATGCTACCATCGTGTCTGCAGGTTCTGCAGCTGTGCTCCTCATCTTTATCTTAATCTTTAACTTTGGAGCTCGCAAACTCGGAAGCTATTTACACAAGAAATTAACCGCTGCCTAAAGGAGAAGCCATGTCAAAATATAACTGGGATGAAAAGCATATCATCACCTTCCCTGAAGAAAAAGTGGCCCTCTCAACCAAGGATTTACATGTTTACTACGGTAAAAATGAATCCATTAAAGGGCATCGATATGCAATTTGAAAGAAATAAAAATTACAGCCTTGATTGGTCCGTCTGGATCGGGAAATCTACCTACCTTCGCAGTCTCAACCGGATGAATGATACCATTGACATTGCCAAGGTAACAGGGCAAATCCTCTACCAAGGTATTGATGTCAACCGTCCAGAAATCAATGTCTATGAGATGCGCAAGCATATCGGAATGGTCTTCCAACGGCCAAATCCATTTGCCAAGTCTATCTACCGCAACATTACTTTTTGCCCATGAACGTGCAGGTGTTAGGGACAAGAAAAATCCTTGATGAAATTGTAGAAACCTCTCTACGTCAAGCTGCCCTCTGGGATCAGGGTAAAAGATGACCTCCACAAATCAGCCTTGATGCTTTCCGGTGGTCAGCAACAACGTCTCTGTATCGCTCGTGCTATCTCTGTTAAACCAGACATTCTTTTGATGGATGAACCGGCGTCAGCCTTGGATCCAATTGCGACAGCCCAGCTGGAAGAAACCATGTTGGAATTGAAGAAAGACTTTACCATCATTATCGTTACCCACAGTATGCAGCAGGCTGCCCGTGCAAGTGACTACACTGGATTTTTCTACTTGGGCGATTTGATCGAGTATGATAAGACATCCAATATTTTCCAAAATGCTAAGTTACAGTCAACCAATGACTATGTAACAGGACATTTTGGTTAGAAAGGAAACAGCATGACAGAACCGATTTTGCAGGTTAAAGACCTGTCCGTTTATTACAACAAAAAGAAGGCCTTGAATAGTGTTTCCCTTTCTTTCCAACCCAAGGAAATAACCGCCCTCATTGGTCCGTCAGGTTCAGGGAAGTCAACTCTTCTCAAGGCCATCAACCGCATGGGAGATTTAAATCCTGAGGTGACAACAACTGGAACAGTGATTTATAATGGCCACAATATATACAGTCCTCGCACAGATACTGTTGAATTGCGTAAGGAAATCGGCATGGTTTTCCAACAGCCCAATCCCTTCCCTATGTCTATTTATGAAAATGTTGTCTACGGACTGCGTATCAATGGAGTCAAGGATAAACAAGTCCTTGATGAAGCAGTAGAAAAGGCTTTGCAACGTGCTTCCATCTGGGATGAGGTCAAGGACCGTTTGCATGATTCAGCCATTGGTCTTTCAGGAGGTCAACAGCAACGTGTCTGTGTTGCCCGTGTTTTGGCAACTAGCCCGAAAATCATCCTATTAGATGAACCAACTTCAGCTTTGGATCCTATATCGGCTGGTAAGATTGAGGAAACCTTGTATGGTCTGAAAGATAAATACACCATGCTCTTGGTAACGCGTTCCATGCAACAGGCCTCACGTATCTCTGATAAGACGGGCTTTTTCCTAGGTGGGGATTTGATCGAGTTTAATGATACCAAGAAGATGTTCCTAGACCCACAAAACAAGGAAACAGAAGATTATATTACAGGAAAATTTGGATAAGGAGTTGAATGATGTTACGATCTCAATTTGAAGAAGATTTGGAGAAATTGCACAACCAGTTCTACGCCATGGGACAAGAAGTGCTCTCACAAATCAATCGTACAGTGCGCGCCTTTGTCACGCACGACCGTGATTTGGCAAAAGAAGTTATCGAGGAAGACGCAGAGATAAATGAATATGAAGTGAAACTAGAAAAGAAATCATTTGAAATGATTGCTCTTCAACAACCTGTTTCACAAGACCTTCGTACTGTCTTGACAGTTCTCAAGGCCGTATCCGATTTGGAACGCATGGGAGATCAGCGGTGTCAATTGCGAAAAGCAACTATTCGCATGAAGGGAGAGCAACGCATCCCCGCCGTTGAAGAAGAAATCAAAAAGATGGGACGCGACGTGAAAGACTTTGTCGAAGCAGCTCTAGATCTTTATCTGAACGGTTCTGTGGATCAAGCATATGAAGTAGCGGCTATGGACGAAAAATCAACCATTACTTTGATAGCATCCGTGATTTAGCTACAGAGAAATCAAGAAAAATCCTGAAGCTATCGTTACAGGCCGTGATTACTTCCAGGTCATTTCCTTCTTGGAACGTATCGGAGACTATGCAAAAAAATATCTGTGAATGGGTTGTTTACTTTGAAACAGGTAAGATTGTCGAATTATAAATTATTTAAATGATAAAATTATTGTGAAAGCTTACTTTTTAATATAGTAAGCTTTCGTTGTATTGATGGTTTACTTTGTCAGAGGTGAGTAATGGACTACATACAGAATATCAGAAAAAAAGTTGGGAAAGATAAAATTATTTTAAATTTTACCTGTGGAATATTAAGTCAATCAGGAAAAAAATATTATTACAAAAAAACGAGCAGATAAAAGGAACTTGGGAGCTTACCAGGTGGTGATTGTGCATAATAACAGGTGCTTAAAAGGTTGATAAAATAAGAAGTTGAGTTTTTACCAATTATATATACTGTAAAAAGTTCAAAAAGAATGCTATAATTTAAAAATGGAGGATATTGCCATGAAAATTAATGCTGTAGATTTATTTTGTGGTGTTGGAGGGTTGACCTGTGGTGTTCAGCAAGCAGGTATAAATGTAATAGCAGGTTATGATATAGATCCTCGTAGTCAATTTGCATACGAATTTAACAATAACGCGAGATTTATTTTAAAGGACATAAAAAAATAGATAGCAAGGAAATTACTAATCTTTTTCCAGATGATACTGATATAAAAGTTTTTAATGGGATGTGCTCCATGCCAACCCTTTTTCAACATATAGCCATAAGTACAAAAATAATGAGAATACACTTCAAAAGATGGATCTTTTAGATTACTTTGGCAAACAAATTGAATATGTCCAACCTGACATTGTTTTCGATGGAAAATGTTCCACAAATGGTCAATGAAAAGGTATTTGATAAATTTATCCAGATTTTTGAATGATAATAATTACTTAATTGATTACAAAAGTTGTATTCGCGCCAGATTACGGTGTTCCTCAAAAAGAAAGAGATTATTGCTTTTTAGCTTCAAAATTAGGAGAAATCAAATTAATTCCTGCACAATTTAATAAAGATAATTACCCTACACTTCGAGATACAATTGGAAATTTACCAAAATTGAAGGCAGGAGATACTGATTTAAATGATCCTCTTCATAGAAGCAGAAATATATCTGATTTGAATATGAAGAGAATAAAGCAGTCAAAACCTGGTGGAACTTGGAGGGATTGGGACGAGGAACTATTACTGGAAGCTTATAAGAAAAAAAGCGGAGCTTCTTTTGGATCGGTATATGGTCGTTTAGAGTGGGATAAACCTGCTAATACAATTACAACACAATTCCCAGGAATAGGAAATGGGCGATTTGGACATCCTGATCAAGATAGAGCTTTAAGTCTACGTGAAGGTGCAATGTTACAAACATTTCCGAGAGATTACTTATTTACACAACCTGAACTTGGGGGAAACTATCCAATAGTACAAGTTGCATTACAAATTGGGAATGCTGTCCCTCCGAAGTTAGGTGAAGTTATTGGAAATAGTATATTGAAGCATTTGGAGAAAATTAAATGAGTATTGAAAAAATTGACTTGCAAATTGCCTATGGTGCAGTAAAGCATTTTGGTAGAAATTTATATACATCAAATCCACCAGCAATCACAGAATTGATTGCAAATTCTTGGGATGCTTATTGTACAGAGTGTAATATTTTTCTACAATGATATTGAAAATGATGGGGATAAAAACTTCTTTGCTAATTGTTGATGATGGTATTGGTATGACAGATGAAGAGTTGTCTGGGAGATATGCTATTTCTGGTACAGAAAAAAATACTGATTCAGTTAGACGTCCTGATGGAATTACACTTAGACCTTATATGGGGAGAAAAAGGTATCGGAAAATTTTCAGCATTTAGTTTAGGTGATAGTTATGTTCTTTATACAAAGAGTGACATAGATACTCAATGGAAAAAGATGATTTTTTTAATTATGAATTATTACTTGAAGACAGACCGACTGTTCCAATTGCTGTGGAATATATTGATTCATTGCAAGAATTAAAAAGTTTTTTTCCCAGATTTAGAAGAAAATACTACTGGAACAATTGTTTATATACCTGAGATGAGAAGAAAAATCATTTCATCAAGTATTGAGGATTGAAGAATTTAATTTCTAGAAGATTCTCGATAAATGTAATTAATAACCATGACTTTTAGTCTTAAAAATTAATTCTGAAATTGTAGATTTGAGTCAGCATTTTTACGATGATAATTTAGAGTTTGTTTATTATTTCGGTACAGAGTTAGAAGAAATCAAACAACGCTTCCCTAATATTCCAGAAAAATAATTTTTACAAAGAAGATGATGAATTCTTTACAAATTATTCAATTAGTGGATGGCTCGGTACTGTTGAAATTCCCAGTCAATTACTTGCTGATGAAAATATAAGTATTTCAGGCGTAACAGTCTATATTCATGGAAAAATTAGCTGATGAGGATATTTTACGGGATAAATTAAAAAAATAGGATAACAAATTCATACTTTTTAGGCGAAGTCAACGCAGATTTTTCTTCAAAAATGAAGAAGAAGACCCTGTGCTTAGTAGTAGAGAGGGTTTGAATAAAGAAATACCAAATGTCAAATTATTAATTGAAAAACTATCTAAAATTAGTAATAAGTTAAATGCAAATTGGAATAATTTACGTGCTAATAGAGATAGAGAAAAACTAAATTATCTTGATAAAATGTTAAGTACTGATAGTGGATTGGGGACCGCATTCAAATTTTATAGCGATGAACAGCAAAAAACAGGTTGCAAAAGCTTGCACAAAGAGTTTTTTGATAATGATGAAAAATATTCAGATGCTGAATATAGGGTTTATGGACAAGCAATCTTTGCACTTGTAAATAATAAAGTTATAAATGAAATTACTATAGATACAGATAAGGATACTTTTGAGAGATCTTTGAAAGAAGTTCTATAGCTTATTTGAGAAAACGGAACTAAATGCTGCTTTACGTATGAAATCTAATATTGAAGATCGTATTAGCATTATCAATAAACTAAAACTAATTATTGACGATGAGGAAGTTGAGAGTGTTTTTTGAGGAACATCTAGCTAAAAATCCATGGTTGATTAATCAATATTGGGATAAACCAAGTAATGAAATTGTGATTGAAACACAAAACAAATATAAAGCAATTATTCAAGAACGTAAGGTTAGTGGGAGAACCGATATTATTACAAAAGTTGCAGATGAGCCTTATCCAATTATCTGTGAGCTAAAAAGAGAAAGTTACTGCGTACTCTACACCTGAAATTTCCGAAATAACCAATCAGATCTATAAATACAGACGATTTATTAGTGATGAAATAAACCGATCAAATAATCCTTTAAGAATCTCAAATACTAAAGATATAAAAAGCTTATTTTATTTGTGGTGAGAAATCTAAGGAAAAACTAGAAGATTTAGATTTAATTGAATTGAAAAATAACAATATCGAATTAAAAAAACATATCAAGAGATTATTAGACAAGCTGAAAGAGTTTTATAGTGATAGAGTAAGAGAGTAAAATTTTTTTATTTAATAAGCCTTATTCCCCTTACCGTGGGGTTCCATTGAACTTGGTGAATCGGCTCTAGAAGCTTTTAGTGCGAGAGTTTTATGAAGAAACGGGAATCGAAGTGAGAGTGGAAAAACTATTGAATGTTTATACAAAATATTCAGATATTTATCCGAATGGTGATGAGGCTCAAGTTCTTATAATTTTTGTATTTAGTTTCATCTGAAACTTTTATTTCAACAAATTTTTTCTCAAGTGATGAAACTTTAGAATTAGGATTTTTTGATCATAGAGACGTATATAATATTGCTATTGTAAACCAACAACATCAAGATATGATAAATGATTTTTCAAAAATAAATTCCCAATAGATAGATAGACTAACCACAGAATTTCTATTTTTGTAACTATATTTTATGAAAATACAAGAAAAACGTTGACAACTATTTTTTAAAAGAGTTATAATTATTCATAAATAACAGAAAGGTCGTTTATTTATGAAGTTTAAGAAATGGATGTTAGTAGTGTGTAGCGTGCTAGCCAGCATGATTTTAGTAGCTTGTCAATCAAGTACGGATAGTTCCCAGTCTGCTGTGGATGCTATCAAACAAAAAGGGAAGCTAGTTGTGGCGACTAGTCCAGACTATGCACCATTTGAATTTCAAGCCTTGGTAGATGGTAAAAACCAAGTGGTTGGTGCAGATATTGATATGGCTCAAGCGATTGCGGATGAACTTGGAGTTAAGCTTGAAATCTCTAGTATGAGTTTTGACAATGTCTTGACCAGTCTTCAAACTGGAAAGGCTGACTTGGCCATTGCAGGAATTAGTGCCACCGATGAGAGAAAGGAAGCCTTTGACTTTTCAATTCCTTACTATGAAAACAAGATGAGTTTCTTGGTTAGAAAAGCCGATTTAGACAAATACAAGGATCTTTCAAACCTAGCAAGTGCAAATATCGCAGCTCAAAAGGGAACCGTTCCAGAAACTATGGTGAAGGAACAATTGCCAAATGCCCAATTGACATCCTTGACCAATATGGGTGAAGCAGTCAATGAATTGCAGGCTGGAAAAGTGGATGCTGTTCATATGGATGAACCAGTGGCTCTTAGTTACGCAGGTAAAAACTCAGACCTTGTCGTTGCGACAGCTACTTTGACGATGAAAGATGGCGAAGCAAATGCCGTTGCCATCAAGAAGAATCAATCAGACTTGAAAGCAGTAGTAGATAAGGGTTATCCAAAAACTAAAAGATGATGGAACGTACCAAACCTATCTAGAGAAAGCGGCGAAACTAACAGAAGTTGAACACTAAAAAGAAAGCAGAGTTGGAGTCTAATCCAATTCTGCTTTTTATGTATTGTAATAGCTCTTCTAGATTTTCAAGAGTGACTTTGGCAAACTGATAAGGGCAGGCATCCAAATAAGCCTTCTCAAAAAAAGTCTAGTTTGAGTGAGCTATGCTTTAAACTAGCAATTTTAGGATAGGTTCTCAAATCAAGGAGAAGGCCATCGTGTAGAGGATAGTAGGGCAAGGGACAGGGATTTTTTTCAAGTACTTCCTTTATCCGAGTCTGATAGTTCTCTTGAAGGGTCAGTCGAGCCAGACGATTTTTTTCAAATAACTGACTATCGATATACAGAGAGAGGGCCTTTTGCATGATGAGATTGCTGTCATAGTCTAGGATATTTTTGTAGGAGACAAAGGTCTCTTTTAGGGCATTTGGGAGAATGAGAGCGGTGATACGAAGGGCTGGAAAGAGGCTGGTTGAGAAGGACTTAATATAAATGACCCGATCCTCAGTATCCAAATAGTGGAAGGTCTGACCTTTTTTAGGGTCTAAGTCTCCTAAATAGTCATCCTCGACAATGTATACTCCATACTGGTTTGCTAGATCTAGAATGGCCCTTTTTTCCTGATCAGAATAGGAATGTCCAAGAGGATAGTGGTAGCGAGGAATGGTATAGAAGAACTTGATTTTTCCAGATTTGAACTGTTCTTCTAGTTCGTCAAGGTCAATCCCATCTATTCGACGTTCAATGGTCTGGTAGGCCAATCCCTGAGCGACCAAGAGGCGGTTCATTCGGTGGTAAGTCGGCTGTTCAACTAAAATCTCCTCTCCCTTGCTAGGGAAAATCAATCTGAGAAAGGATAAAGAGAGCTTGCTGAGTGCCCGAAGTCAGAACCAGTTGGTCGGGTTTGCAGTAGAGGGCTTGGTTGAAAAGAAGTTGATGGACTGATTGCCTTAGTTCCTCCAGGCCTTCTTGGTTGTCATAGTAGTTGAAGAGGTAGTTTTCTCTTCCAATCAGTGTTTCATTGACGCAAAGTCTGAAGTCGTCATAAGCACTGGCATGTTCGTCAGTGACTTCTATTTCCAAGTCCTGATGCTGCCCCTGTTCCAGAACATAATAGCCACTTTGGGGCTTGGCATAGAGGTATTGTTCATGGCGTAATTCTAGCAGGGCTCGTTGGACAGTGTCCTTGCTACAATGAAAGTCCAGACTCAGTTGACGGATGGAGGGAAGTCTGCTACCAGTTGGAAATTTTCCTGATTCGATACCCTTTTTTAGAAAGGAAACAACTGCTTGGTACTTACTTTGTTTCGTCATTCCAGACCTCCTTTGATTTTGTTACATTGTACCTTTTTTTTGCCTCCTTTGCAATGGGAAAAGCATTTCTCCCTTTCACATCTAGGAGCAAATGTGGTATACTAGAAAAGTATGATGATTCATTGAATAGAAGATAAGAAAGAGAATGGATAGAAAAGTGCAGGAACCGGTAAAATTATTTCAATACAATACTCTAGGTGCCCTTATGGCTGGTCTCTATGGCGGAACCATGACAGTAGGAGAATTGCTGGAGCATGGTGACCTTGGTTTGGGAACCCTTGATTCGATTGATGGGGAGTTGATTGTCCTTGATGGCAAGGCTTATCAAGCCAAAGGTTCAGGGGAGCAACCTGAAATTGTAGAAGTCGCACCTGATGCCCTTATCCCATATGCGGCAGTGGTTCCCCATCAGGCAGAAGTAATTTTCCGCCAGCGCTTTGAGATGACGGACAAGGAATTAGAAAAGCGGATTGAGTCCTACTATGATGGGGAAAATCTCTTTCGCTCCATCAAGATTCATGGGGAATTCGCCCACATGCATGTACGGATGATTCCCAAGTCAACAACAGACACCAAGTTTGCTGAGGTTGCCACCCATCAGCCTGAATATAGTCGTGAAAATGTATCGGGAACCATCGTTGGATTTTGGACACCGGAGATTTTCCATGGGGTGAGCGTGGCAGGCTACCATTTGCATTTTTATCTCAGACGATTTGACCTTTGGTGGACACGTGATGGACTTTGTTATCAAAGAAGGAATAATCGAGGTTGGAGCAGTCGATCAGTTGGACCAACGTTTTCCAGTCCAAGATCGCCAGTATTTATTTGCCAAATTTAACGTTGACGAGATGAAGAAAGATATTGACAAGTCAGAATAGGAGAAAAAGATGACACTACATATTATCCTTACTATGATCGCTTTGGTTTTAGTCCTAGTAGGTGGGACTTGGTACGCCAAAAAACGCTTTAAGATTTCTCTTGCAGTGATGGGCTTGGGGGCAATTGCATTTTTCGTTTCGTCTCAAGTGTTAGAGAAGCTGGTTCACGTTCTAGTTCTTCAACCACAAAAAGATGGAACGATTTCGCTCATGAATGAGCAACCCTTTCTATATGTTCTTTACGGGATTGCCATGGCTGCCCTCTTTGAGGAAACTGCACGACTTGTCTTTTTTAAATGGTTGGAGAAAAAGAGAAGTCTAGAAGAGAAAGACGCTTTGGCTTACGGCTTGGGACATGGAGGTTTGGAGTTGCTCTATCTCGGTATGGGAAGCTTGATCAGTTTGCTGATTCTCTTTTCACTCATCCAGTCTTCAAATACTGATGTAGCCAATCTCCTTCCAAAGACGACACTCGAAACGGTTCAGTCTCTTTCTGTATGGCAGGTTTATTTACTAGGAGTTGAGCGTGTGCTTGCTTTGGTTGTGCAAATTGGTCTCTCTGTTTGGGTCTATCAAAGTGTCCGCCAGAAGAAATGGATCTATCTCCTTGCAGCCTATGGTATCCATGCCTTGTTTGACTTGGCTCCAGCTTTATCTCAAGTGGGATGGATTGCAAATCCGCTTCTAGTGGAGGGCATTCTTTTTTTGTAGTACTGGCCTTTGTCTGGCTAACAAAATCTACATTTTGGAAAAAATCATCATAAAAAGAGGTTTACCTCTTTTTTTATGCGATGCTTTTGATGCTTCCATTTTTCGGTTCGTCAAAAGCCTTTAAAAATGGTATAATGAAATGACTTTTACAAAAGGATGAGAGATATGATATTAGTAACTAAAATACAAGAACAATTAGAAGGAATTGATATTCGTTTCAAGGAACCCTTGAAGACCTATACCTATACCAAGGTTGGAGGTCGAGCGGATTACCTAGTTTTACCACGCAATCGCTATGAGATGGCGCGTGTCGTCCAATTTGCCAATCAAGAGAATATTCCTTGGATGGTGCTAGGAAATGCCAGCAATATCATCGTGCGTGAGGGTGGAATCCGTGGTTTTGTCATCTTGTGTGATAAGCTCAATAACGTTTCAGTTGATGGTTACACTATTGAAGCTGAAGCTGGTGCTAATTTGATCGAGACAACACGCATTGCCCTCCGTCATAGTTTAACTGGTTTTGAGTTTGCTTGTGGTATTCCAGGGAGCATCGGAGGAGCTGTCTTTATGAATGCGGGTGCCTACGGAGGTGAGATTGCTCATATCTTGCAGTCTTGTCAAATTTTGACCAAGGAAGGGGAAATCAAGACCTTATCTGCCAAGGATTTGGCTTTTGGTTACCGCCATTCAGCTATTCAGGATTCTGGGGCTGTTGTTTTGTCAGCTAAATTTGCCCTATCTCCAGGGAATCATCAGGTTATCAAGCAAGAGATGGACCGCTTGACGCACCTACGTGAACTCAAACAACCTCTAGAATATCCATCATGTGGGTCAGTCTTTAAGCGTCCAGTTGGGCATTTTGCAGGACAGTTGATTTCAGAGGCTGGCTTGAAGGGCTATCGTATCGGTGGTGTGGAAGTATCTGAAAAGCATGCCGGTTTTATGATTAATGTTGCTGACGGAACGGCCAAAGACTATGAAGATTTGATCCAATCTGTTATCGAAAAAGTCAAGGAACACTCAGGTGTCACCCTTGAGAGAGAAGTCCGAATCTTGGGTGAGAAGGAATAAAATTTAGGTAGAAAAGTTGCTGCTATAACCATTGTAAAGGGGGTGAAAGCCTATCGTTAGTGAAGATGTATGTAGGCAGTTTAATCTCCTACACGAGGTAGTAGGGGCCTGACAGAGCCCTGATCTGTTAATTTATGAAAAAGAAGGAATTTATGACAATTGAAAAACCAATTATTGAATTCAAAAAAACGTCTCTAAAGTTTTTTTGAAGACAGCAACACTAAAGGTTCTCAAAGACATCAACTTTGAGTTGGAAGAAGGGAAGTTTTACACTCTTTTAGGCGCATCTGGTTCAGGGAAATCAACCATTTTAAACATCATTGCAGGTTTACTGGATGCGACGACAGGGGATATTTTACTGGATGGGGTGCGGATCAATGATATCCCGACCAACAAGCGAGACGTCCATACGGTCTTCCAATCCTATGCCTTGTTTCCACATATGAATGTGTTTGAAAATGTTGCCTTTCCGCTTCGCTTGCGTAAGATTGACAAGAAAGAAATCGAACAACGCGTAGCAGAAGTTCTCAAGATGGTTCAGTTGGAAGGTTATGAAAAACGTTCCATCCGCAAACTTTCTGGAGGACAACGTCAGCGTGTGGCCATTGCCCGTGCCATTATCAACCAGCCCCGTGTAGTCTTGTTGGATGAGCCCTTGTCAGCGCTGGACTTGAAATTGCGAACAGACATGCAGTATGAACTGCGTGAATTACAACAACGATTGGGGATTACCTTTGTCTTTGTCACTCACGATCAGGAGGAAGCCTTGGCTATGAGTGACTGGATTTTCGTTATGAACGATGGCGAGATTGTCCAGTCAGGAACGCCTGTGGACATCTACGATGAGCCAATCAACCACTTTGTTGCCACTTTTATCGGTGAGTCCAACATCTTGCCAGGAACCATGATTGAAGACTACCTAGTTGAGTTTAACGGCAAACGCTTTGAAGCAGTCGACGGGGGATGAAGCCAAATGAGCCTGTTGAGGTCGTTATTCGTCCAGAGGACTTGCGCATCACTCTTCCTGAAGAAGGCAAGCTCCAAGTTAAAGTTGATACCCAGCTTTTCCGTGGGGTTCATTACGAGATTATCGCCTATGACGAGCTCGGAAATGAATGGATGATCCACTCGACTCGTAAGGCCATTGTGGGTGAGGAAATTGGTCTGGACTTTGAACCAGAAGATATCCACATCATGCGTCTCAACGAAACCGAAGAAGAGTTCGATGCTCGTATCGAGGAGTACGTAGAAATCGAAGAGCAAGAAGCAGGTCTGATTAACGCGATCGAGGAGGAAAGAGATGAAGAAAAACAACCTCTAAACTCTTTGTAGTGCCCTACATGCTTTGGATTGCCCTCTTTGTTCTCGCACACTTTGGTCTTGATTTTTCGGTCAATCCTTTTTCAACATTGAAGGCCAGTTTAGTTTAGAAAAACTATAAATCCTACTTTTGCGTCACAAAAACTTGACCTATCTCAAAATGAGCTTCAACTCTGTGCTCTATGCTGGAATTGTGACCTTGGTAACACTTTTTCATCAGCTATCCAACAGCCCTCTTTTTGACCCGTCTCAGCACTCGTCAACTCTGGCTCATGCTGATTATCCTGCCAACCTGGATCGATTTGCTCCTCAAGGCCTATGCCTTTATCAGGGATTTTTGGTCAAAATGGCTCTATTAACCAATTTTTGAATTCATCGGAATCGGTTCGCAACAGTTGCTCTTTACCGATTTCTCCTTTATCTTTGTCGTAAGCTACATCGAGCTTCCCTTTATGATTTTTGCCCATTTTCAATGTCTTGGATGATATGGACAACAATCTCATCAATGCCAGCTATGATCTCGAGTGCGACCAAGTGGAGACCTTCCACTATGTTATCTTTCCCCCTCTATGAACGGGGTAAGAAGTGGGGTTCAGTCTGTCTTTATCCCTAGTTTGAGTCTCTTCATGCTGACACGTTTGATTGGTGGTAACCGCGTTATCACGCTGGGAATGGCTATTGAGCAGAACTTCCTGACCAATGACAACTACGGTATGGGTTCAACCATCGGTGTAATCCTCATCCTGACCATGTTCATCACCATGTGGGTGACCAAGGAAAGGAGAGAACGATGAAAAATTTGCCAACCTTTATCTGGGACTGGTCTTTCTTATCCTCTACCTGCCGATTTTTTTATCTGATTGGCTATGCCTTTAATGCAGGGGATGATATGAACAGCTTTACAGGTTTTAGTTTGAGCCATTTTAAAACCATGTTTGGTGATGGTCGCCTCATGTTGATTCTCACTCAAACCTTTTTCTTGGCCTTCCTATCAGCCTTGATAGCGACCATTATCGGAACTTTCGGTGCCATTTACATCTACCAGTCTCGCAAGAAATACCAAGAAGCTTTTTTATCACTCAATAATATCCTCATGGTTGCGCCTGATGTTATGATTGGTGCTAGCTTCTTGATTCTCTTTACCCAGCTTAAGTTTTCACTTGGCTTTTTGACGATTCTATCTAGTCACGTGGCTTTTTCCATCCCTATCGTAGTCTTGATGGTCTTGCCTCGTCTCAAGGAGATGAATGATGACATGATTCATGCGGCTTATGACCTTGGAGCTAGTCAATTTCAGATGTTTAAGGAAATCATGCTTCCTTACCTGACTCCGTCTATCATTGCAGGTTATTTCATGGCCTTTCACCTATTCGCTAGATGACTTTGCCGTAACCTTCTTTGTAACAGGAAATGGCTTTTCAACCCTCTCAGTCGAGATTTATTCTCGTGCTCGTAAGGGAATTTCGCTAGAAATCAATGCCCTCTCTGCCCTTGTCTTTCTCTTTAGTATTATCCTAGTTGTAGGCTATTACTTTATCTCACGTGAGAAGGAGGAGCAAGCATGAAAAAAACTCTATTCATTTTTAGCAGGAATTGTAGCAATTATCCTTGTCTTGTGGGGGATTTCCCATCATCTAGATAGTAAAATCAACAGTCGAGATAGTCAAAAACTGGTTATCTACAACTGGGGGGACTATATCGATCCAGAACTCTTGGAGAAATTCACAGAAGAAACAGGAATCCAAGTTCAGTACGAGACCTTTGACTCCAACGAAGCCATGTATACCAAGATCAAGCAGGGTGGAACGACCTATGATATTGCTATTCCTAGTGAATACATGATCAACAAGATGAAGGATGAGAACCTCTTGGTACCTCTTGATTATTCAAAAATTGAAGGAATCGAAAATATCGGACCTGAGTTCCTCAACCAGTCTTTTGACCCAAATAACCAGTACTCTATCCCATATTTCTGGGGTACCTTGGGAATTGTCTACAATGAAACCATGGTAGATGAGGCGCCTGAGCATTGGGATGACCTCTGGAGGCCAGAATATAAGGATTCCATCATGCTCTTTGATGGGGCGCGTGAGGTGCTGGGACTCGGGCTTAACTCACTTGGTTACAGCCTCAACTCAAAGGATCCTCAACAGTTGGAAGAGACAGTAGATAAGCTCTACAAACTGACTCCAAATATCAAGGCCATTGTGGCAGACGAGATGAAGGGTTACATGATCCAGAACAATGCTGCTATCGGGGTGACCTTCTCAGGAGAAGCCAGCCAGATGTTGGAGAAAAATCCTAACCTTAAATATGTCGTTCCGACTGAGGCCAGCAATCTCTGGTTTGATAACATGGTCATTCCCAAAACCGTGAAAAACCAAGATGCAGCCTATGCCTTTATCAACTTTATGTTGAAACCCGAAAATGCTCTGAAAAATGCGGAGTATGTAGGCTACTCAACACCAAACCTACCAGCCAAGGAAATGCTCCCAGAGGAGACTCGTGAGGACAAATCCTTCTATCCAGACGCTGATACCATGAAACACTTGGAAGTTTATGAGAAATTTGACCATAAATGGACAGGTAAATATAGCGACCTCTTCCTACAGTTTAAAATGTATCGGAAGTAGAAAGATAGAATAAAGAAAAAAACAGTAGAATGAGTTAAAATCTGATTCTATTGTTTTTTACTTTTCTAGTCATCTTCAGCTAACAGGGATGGCGGAAATGGCTCCTTATCTATACGGTGATGAAATCGCGAAGATACAGGGTCAAATTCCGGTTGGTATGCCCTATGCTGCAGGCTATGCTTATGGCTATCATCTGATACAAGCCTATCTGAAAAAGACTGGCAAGAACATTATTGAGGCTACAGTGACGCCTACAGAAGAGATTTTAGAGGCGACTAAAGACTTTTGGAAATGATACTTTTGCTTGCAAATCTGCCAGAGTTTGATATAATGAAAGTAATTTTTGGAGGTGACTATATGCACTATAAAAGAGTTGAATTAAAGGTCACAAATCAAGGTATCCATGAGCGCAAGATTTTTCAAGGTGTTAAGATTTTTAGTCGCAGTAAATTGTCCAAAGATCAGAAAAGTATTCTAACACAGAAGCTTTACCTGACTCCGAAGCAAAACATTGTTTACTATCAACGTACAGACGTCAACTATGACCAGAACTGGCATCATCATAAGGACTATTACGAATTAGCTTATGGTCAGATGGATAGAGAGACGGTTTTTAAGGTTTGCCAAGATTTTGACGAGCTAAGTCCTTTTCTGGAGAACGAGCTGCTGGAGAAGCTAAAAGAAAAGCAGTCTGCAGGCAAATTTTTTGAAAAATTAGATATATAAAAATCCGGCTGCTTTTATAAGCAGTCGGATTTCTTTGAGTTTTAGTTTGATAATCTTTTATAAGGAAATATAGAGCTATTGAGCCAGCAGTATTTTTGTTTATCAAGATACTGAAATTCGATCCATTTTTATTATGAGAGGCCGGGACAAAAGTCCTAGCCTCTCAATTATCTTTGGATTGTCGAGCAAGACGCAGTGGTTGAGTGGGCTCTACTATGCTGATTTCATCAGCTTTTACAGCCCTACTCAACTGTGCGGAGAGTGGACGACGAAAATCAATTCTAACGAATTTCCCGATTTCTGTCCCATCTCTGTGGGAACAGTATAGTTGACATTTTTGAAGAATAAGCGTACAATCAAGAAAATGATTGAGCGCTCACTCAATATGTGAAAGGCAAAGGAGTTCATAAAATGGTTGTTCAAGCAATACAATATAGTCGTTTCGGTGATGAAGAAGTGTTAGATTTGGTGAATATTAAATCTGATTCTTTAGAAGCGAATCAAGTCAGGGTAGAAGTTCATGCTGTTGGTTTAAATCCTATTGATTACAAGACTTTTGAGGGTGCAAAACCACTTAGATTTCTATCTTTTACGGGGAAACTAAGGAATCCCAGTCGTTGGTTTGAGTCGAAAATCATCTCTTTTTCCAAGAGGTGTTGGTAGGGATTTTGCTGGAGTCATCACAGAAATTGGTGAAGGAGTAAATACCTTTGCAGTAGGGGGACAAGGTTTTTGGAACAATGATCAGTGACCCTGGATTGGGAACCAAGAGGGGAGCTTTGGCAACAGAAATTTGTGTCAATGAATCGGAAATCGTATTGAAACCAGATATGATTGATATGAATCATGCTGCTACTATGGGGGTAGCCTCTCTAACAGTGGGAGGTGCTTTTAGAAAAATTGAGTTAAGTTCTAAGGATATTGTAGTTATTTCAGCAGCGGCAGGTGGTATTGGAAGTATTGCAGTACAGTATGCAGTTGCTAAGGGTGCAACGGTTATCGGAATTGCAAGTAAGAAGAATTCAGAATATCTCAAGTCCTTAGGTGCCATACCAGTAGCTTACGAAGAGAATATTCAAAATGCTCTTCTATCAGCAAGTCCAAAGCCGATTACAAAATTCTTGGATTGCTATGGAAGTGATTATGTTAAATTGGCTTTTGGTCTAGGATTGAAAGGGATAGCTATTGGAACGCTAGTACCTTCACCATATGTTATGATAAGAGGAGCTCAGTTCACGGGTCCGAGACATTCCACATATGATGATTTGAACACTCTGGCGGAAATGGTCTCAGATGGGAAGGTTCGGCTGAATATTGATCAAGTGTATGACTTTTCTCTAAAGTCAGTTAGAGAAGCATATCGTAGTCTGAAATTGGGACACACTCGAGGTAAGAAAGTCGTAAAAGTAAGAGAGTAGCAGGGAGGTGCTAGTGATGGAAAGTTTAGAACAAAAAGTATGCCCAGACATTAGAAAATAGCAATTTGAGTTTAAAACAACGTCAAGTACTGTTGTCAAGTCTAAAGTTATTTTCAGAAATTGGTTTTGAAAACACAACAGCCAGTCTTATCGCCAAGGAAGCAGGAGTTTCAGAAGGGACGGTTTTTAGTTACTTTAAGACCAAGGAAGGCATCTTAGAAGCTATTCTGTCAACTTTTCTCGAACAGGTTATTCCAGATGTGATTGCTGATTTTTTTCTGAGAAGAAATTTACAGCAAACCAAGAGAGTTTTCCAGTGTTTTTGAGAAGCATTGTTCGAGATAGACTAGTTTTCATTCAGGAGAATCAAATGCAAGTTAAAATTCTCTTGAGTCGTTCTTTTATTGATAATACTATTGCTAACCAGTTAGGGAATGTTATTGTTCACTCTATTATTAGTCAATTAGCCCAATTCTGAATCAGTTTAAAGAGAAGGGCCTTATCAGAAATTGGTCAAACGAAAGGATCGTTCGCTATATTTTAGCCTTGAGTCTTTCTTATATTCTTCCAATGATGTTGAATGATAATGAGGACCTAGATATAGATGAGACAGTAAATGAAATAGTTGAATGCCTGTCTTTTGCATTAGTAGAAGTAAAATAAATCTTGATTTTAAAGCTACTATTTTAAATAGCGAGCTTTTTGAAGCCAATATAAAAATCCACAATCAGAGAGTTGACCTGCACCCCAAAAAGTTAGACAGAAAAAAATCTAACTTTTGGGGTGTTTTATTATGAAATTGAGTTATGAGGATAAAGTTCAGATCTATGAACTTAGAAAACAAGGATATAGCTTAGAGCAACTTTCAAATAAGTTTGGGATAAACAATTCTAATCTTAGGTACATGATTAAATTGATGGATCGTTACGGAATAGAGTTCGTCAAAAAAGGCAAGAATCGTTACTATTCTCCAGAACTAAAACAAGAAATGATTGATAAAGTCCTACATGAAAAACTGGTCTCAAGATAGAGTTTCTCTCGAATATGCTCTCCCAAATCGTGGTATGCTTCCAAATTGGCTGGCGCAATACAAGAAAAACAGGGTATACTATTGTTGAGAAAACAAGAGGAGACCAGCTAAAAATGGGACGTAAACCAAAGAAGAAACCCGAAGAGATGACAGAGTTAGAACGTCTTCAAGCAGAAAATGAGTACCTGAGAGCGGAGAATGCTATTATAAAAAAGTTGAGGGAACTCCGATTGAAGGAGGAAAAAGAGCTAGAAGAAAAACAGAAATTGTTCAAGGATTAGTAACAGAGTTTCCTTTAGATATCCTTCTAAACATTATAAAGCTTGCTCGTTCAACCTATTATTACCACTTAAATCAGCTGAATCAAATAGATAAAGATCAAGCTATCAAATTGGAAATACAAGACATTTATAATGAGCATAAAGGAAATTATGGCTATCGGAGAGTTACTCTGAACTAAGAAATCGTGGTTTTTGTAGTGAATCATAAGAAGGTCCAACGTCTGATGAAAGTCCTTGGTCTAACAGCTCGGATTCGTCGGAAACGAAAGTATTCTTCATACCAAGGAGAGATTGGCAAGAAAGCAGAGAATCTCATTCCAACGCCAGTTTGAAGCATCAAGGCCAATGGAAAAAGTGCTATACGGATGTGACAGAGTTTGCCATTCCAAATAGCACACAGAAACTCTATTTATCGCCTGTTTTAGACGGCTTTAACAGTGAAATTATTGTTATCATCTTTTCTACTTGCCCAACTTAGAACAAGTGAAAGTCATGTTGGAACAGGCCTTCACAGAGAAACACTATGAAAATACCATTTTACACAGCGACCAAGGCTGGCAATACCAACACGATTCTTATCATCGGTTCCTAGAGAGTAAGGGATTCAAGCATCTATAGTCACGCAAGAGCAACAGCCCAGACAATGGTATGATGGAGTCCTTCTTCGGTATTCTTAAGTCTGAGATGTTTTATGGTTATGAGAAGTCATTTCAGTCGCTTTAACCAATTGGAACAAGCTATTGTGGACTACATTGATTACTACAACAATAAACGAATTAAGATAAAACTAAAAGGACTCAGTCCTGTCAATACAGAACTAAATCCTTCGGATAAATTAATTGTCTAACTTTTTGGGGTCAGTACATCTTAGGACTAGCGTATATTTTATAAATCATTGTCCAGAAATGATGATTTATAAGTATGGGTTGCCTTTTTCAACAAAATGGGTTATATAATAGTAAGTATAGGTATGGAAGATTAATCTTATAATTTATAGTTTTCATTTTAGAGGAGAAAAGATGGCATTAAATTTGTTTGATGTTATTCGTTATGAAGGTGAAGATACAAGGAATATACTTGCTTGGAGACATCCTAAAACGAATATCAAGATAGGAGCAACTGTAATTGTAAACCCTGGTCAGTGTGCTGTATTGTTTTCAAATGGAAGAGCAGTAACTACTTATGATGCTGGTAAACATAAGATTGAAGGATATGATATTCAAGTAGTTTCAGGAATAAAAAACTTTCTAAGTGGAGGTATTTCGTCTGACTCATTGTTTTTGTGGTTTGTGAATATGTATGATTTACAACCGATTGGATGGGGAACTTCTTCTCCTATAATGGTTCGAGATCCAGAAAGTGATATTCCTGTAGAATTGAAAATACATGGGAATTTCATTCCTCGAATTGTAGACTTAGAAGCTTTTATATTAGAATTTATGCCAAGTCACCCCGATATTATAACAGCTCCTATTTTACAAAAACGGTTTAGACAAACTTTTAGTGGGTTGATTAGTTCAGCTATTTCACAAGTAATATACAACCATAAGATTCCAATTCTTGATATTGAGATGCACAGTTTTGATATGTCTGTTGCTTTGTCAGCTATTTTATCCAGCCATTTTTCTAAATATGGAATTAGTATTGAGGAATTTAACATTGAGGCTTTAAAGGTAAATCAGAATAGCAATGGATATAGAGAAATCTTTAAATTCCACAAGCAAATTTTGGAAGCCAAAAGCAAGCAGGCTGGTCGAGATATTGAAGAGTATACTTATCAAGAAGAGAGACAATTTGATCTTTTAGAAGAGGCAGCAAAAAATAATGATTCTGCAGGAAATCTAATGGGAGCAGGCGTGGAAATAGCTATGGGACTTTCCTTGGGAGCTAAATTTAGCAACTTGGTGGATCAGATTGAAGATAGGAATTCATTTGACAAAGATGTGAATCAGCATCAAACTGACCTCAAAGGAGAAACAGGCTTAGCTAAGTTTTGTAGCCAATGCGGGACTGCTTTTTTGGAAGGAGCAAACTTCTGTTCTAATTGCGGGCACGAAAGATAGTTCAAATGATTGGAAAAATCATTTTTATATCAATCTTGTTTAAGCATTATCTTTAATCTTTGATTTTTTGTATTTTCAAATTTACTTTTGTTTTATTTGGGAAGTCTGGTATTGCCAGAATTTCCCTTTTTCTTAGAAATTTGAAAACTATGATTTCTTTGTTTGTATTTTTTAAATCATTCAATTTATGTAATTCTAAGTATGGAAATGTATGAATAAATACAATGATTCCCTGAAAGATATTAGGAAATCTTTTTAAAAAGAGTAAGGGATTACTTAGACAAGTTCTATGACAGGAGGATATTTTTGGATGTACCAAGTATTTCGTTTATTAAGTATACTTTTTTTATGGGATTAACAAGTGCAACATTTTTTTCTTTCACTATGGGCTATAACTCTATTTCTTGAACATGGTAGGCCGATTTTTCTCAATATTGATTCCTATTATTTTTTTCTTTATCAGGTTTCTTTTTTTGTCATCCTTTGCATTTTTATAGCTTTTGGTATTTTAGAAAATATAAAAATTAAAGTCAAAGCTTTGGATGAGATATATAATGGGAAAGCTCTTTATAGAGAATATATAGCAACTAGAGGAGAAGATAGGTGAAACAGTATATTAAGAATAATTGGAAAAAAAGGCTTTCATTGGTTAATTTCAAATATAGTAATACTCTGTTTTTGTAGTTTTATCACTTGCTATCTTTTTCTATAGATGATGAACCAAGAATCTTTATATTGAAAAAAATCTTGATTTTATAATTTTGGCAAAATCTATTGGAATTCCCTGTTGTTATCAGTTTTTTTATTTTTTTATCATTTCAAAATGTTACCTTTTGTGCCAGTTGCTTTTAGTTATTTTTATATTTGTTTCGAGAAACAATTAAAGATTCCTTTTTCCTTGAAGAAATTAAAACAGAAGAATTTACTTCAAATGCTTGTTTTAATCATTTTATCATCATTTTTTGAATATGAAAAATCTAGGGAATGGTCTATTCGATTTTTATTTCTTTTAGTTCCTTGGTATTTGCTTAGTGTGATTTTAATTTTGGTAATGACTTATTGTGAGTCTAGGAGACAAGAAGAAGTCAAGAAACGAAATCAAATACAAGCTTTATTCACTTTATTTGAAAAGCACCAGATTAACAAAAATACATATCCCGTTATTTGTCCATCATGTAGTGGTGAGAATCTGCTTGACCTAGGGCAAGGTAAATCATGTGATTATTGTGGTGCATGGTTATCTAGAAAGGAAATATAAATGAGACGCTATCGTTTAATCATTTCCAAGGTTGTTTATCCTATAGTATCTTTCATATGTATTGTCTCAGGATTGAAATTTTTATCAGTACATTGATAACTACATAAGATGGATTTTTAGGAAAAAAAGAAGGTTTACTTTATGATTTCTACTTTATGTGGCATTTATTAGTAATAATTTTTGTTTGTTTTATTTTTTTCCTATTTTTTTGATTCTATCCTCTTTTTATTCTTAAAAACAGCCACGGATGAAACAATATGACAAAGCTTTGATAACAGTTCTTAAGTTTGAAGAACAAGGTGAAGATGTTATTGAAATTAAGGGAAAAAGAATTGCGAGATGAGTTATCTTATAAATTATCAGCAAAAACGTGTTTATTGTCCTACTTGTTATAAAGCCAACAGATGGAGTAATTGGAACTCAATTGACCTGTGCAACTTGCGGTAAAACTTTTATAGTTTCTTGATTTTAGGATAATTGAAATGATATTATCTTATCAATTTCTTTAACAATAAATTAAGATTGATTGTAGAAACATAGTAAGTTTATTTGCTTTAAATTAAATTTTTATACATGAAAAGCAACAGCTGTTTAGCTGTTGCTTTTGATAACTTTTTAACTCTTAAACAATACCTTGGGCAATTACAGCATTTGCTAGATTTTAGAAGTCAACAACATTTTCTCCTGCAAGGTCATCAGTACCAAGGCCGTTGTTTCAGTAGTTGTTTTAACTGTGTTGAGGGTGTTGGTACTGATGACCTCAACTCGACCAGAGTATACCGACATCTATTCATCTGATAAGAGGGATTTTTATCATCCAGATATTCATAGCTGGGTGGCCGGCAGCGATGAAAGTGGTTCTTGCAGTGGTGTAAAACCATAGTGTTGATAGACGGCCACGGCCGTAGCCAGTTCAGTAGAGGTTTCTAGATAAAGCTGTTCATAACCTGCTAGGCGGGCATCTTGGACTATCTGCTTTATCAGCCGACTGGAATAACCTTTGCCACGACTGTTTTTAGCGACATACAGTTTTTGTAATTCAGCAATCTTATCAGACACAGGTGCAAAGCCACCACAGCCAACGAGATGCCCTTCATCTTCCAGAACAAAGTAAGCTGCCTTCTCTTGCTGTTGATAAAAGTCGGCCAAATGATCTAGATGAGAATCAAAGTAGACAGTTCCTGGTTTGTCAAGCCCGAATTCTTCTAGGCTGGCTCGAATGAGCTGGGCTACAGCTGGATTGTCTCTCACTTCCATTGGCCGTGAAAGTTCATGATTTGTCCTCCGATAGGATGAATCGACTAGTTAAACAATACCTTGGGCAATCATAGCGTTGGCTACATTTTCAAAGGCAGCGATATTGGCACCTGCGAGGTAGTCGGTACCAAGTCCGTAAGTTTCAGCAGTAGTCTTAGCTGTATTGAAGATGTTGGTCATGATGTCTTTGAGACGGCCGTCAACTTCTTCGCGTGTCCATGAGAGGCGAAGGCTGCTTTGACTCATTTCAAGTGCTGATACAGCTACACCACCAGCGTTGGCAGCTTTTGCAGGTCCGTAAAGGATTCCGTTTTCTTTGTAGACTTTAATCGCATCAAGGTCACTAGGCATGTTTGCACCTTCAGACACACAGATAATGCCTTGAGCAACTAAGCGTTTAGCTGCTTCACCATTGATTTCGTTTTGAGTCGCACATGGAAGAGCGATATCGTAGTTATCAGTGTATGTCCAGACAGAACCTTCATGGTAAGTAGCAGTAGATTTTTCAGCAGCGTATTCAGTCAAACGGGCATGACGTTTATTCTTCACATCTGCTAGAAGGTCAAAGTCGATACCATTTTCATCAATGACATACCCATTTGAGTCAGATACAGAGATGACAGTAGCACCAAGTTCAGTTGCTTTTTGAAGTGCATATTGAGCTACGTTACCAGAACCTGAAATAACCACTTTTTTACCAGCAAAGCTGTTACCGTTAGCTTTGAGCATTTCTTCAGTGTAGTAAACCAAACCATAACCAGTTGCTTCTGGGCGAATCAAGCTACCACCGAATCCAAGAGGTTTACCAGTCAAGACACCAGCGTCGAATTGGTTAAGACGTTTGTATTGTCCGTAAAGGTAACCAATCTCACGTCCACCAACACCGATATCTCCGGCTGGGACGTCAAGTGATGGTCCGATGTATTTTTGCAATTCAGTCATGAAGCTTTGGCAGAAGCGCATCACTCAGCATCAGTCTTCCCTTTAGGATCGAAGTCTGATCCCCCTTTACCTCCACCGATTGGAAGTCCAGTCAAGACATTTTTAAAGATTTGTTCAAATCCGAGGAATTTCAAGATTCCTTGGTTTACAGTTGGGTGGAAACGAAGTCCGCCTTTATATGGACCAACAGCTGAGTTGAATTGCACACGGTATCCACGGTTCACTTGGACTTTTCCATCACGGTCAACCCAGGAACACGGAAAAGAAATCACGCTCAGGCTCAGTGATACGTGCCAAGATATTTTCTTCGATATACTCAGGGTGTTTTTCAAATACAGGTTCCAAAGTGCTGAAGAATTCTTCAACCGCCTGGAGAAATTCAGCCTCATGCCCATTACGAGCTTTTACAGTTGCAAACACGCTTTGGATATAGTCTTTAGCAGATGTCATATCGTTCTCCTTTTGTTGTTATATTTTTATTACATGAGCCATTATAGCAGAATTTTTTGAGTGTAAAGAAAAACAGAAATTTTCTAAAAATTCTTTCAATTTACAAAACCGAACGTTTAAGATAGAGATTAGTTTCTCAAAGAGAAAAATCTTAAAGTATGGTATAATATTAGAAATAGAAGGAATCTGGATGATCAGAATCATGGTATCAACGAAAACACAAATAGCTGGCTTTGAGTTTGACAATTGCTTGATGAATGCAGCGGGTGTGGTTTGTATGACGATAGAAGAACTAGAAGGGGTCAAAAATTCAGCAGCAGGTACTTTTGTTACGAAGACTGCGACCTTGGACTTTCGTCAGGGGAATCCTGAACCACGTTATCAGGATGTTCCACTGGTTCTATCAACTCCATGGGATTGCCAAATAATGGCTTAGACTACTATCTGGACTATCTTTTGGACTTGCAGGAAAAAGAGCCAAACCGTACTTTCTTCCTATCTTTAGTTGGCATGTCTCCAGAAGAAACACATGCCATCTTGAAAAAAGTTCAAGAGAGTGAGTTTAAAGGACTGACAGAGTTAAACCTCTCTTGTCCAAACGTTCCAGGAAAACCTCAAATTGCCTATGATTTTGAGACAACAGACCGGATTTTGTCAGAGGTATTTGCCTACTTTACAAAACCTCTTGGGATCAAATTACCACCATATTTTGATATTGTTCACTTTGACCAAGCGGCAGCTATTTTCAACAAATATCCGCTCAAGTTTGTCAACTGTGTTAACTCTATCGGAAACGGCCTTTATATAGAAGACGAGTCGGTCGTGATTCGTCCTAAAAATGGATTTGGTGGCATTGGTGGAGAGTATATCAAACCGACTGCTCTTGCTAATGTGCACGCCTTCTATCAACGCCTCAATCCGCAAATCCAAATCATCGGAACGGGTGGTGTTCTAACGGGTCGTGATGCTTTTGAACATATCCTCTGTGGTGCTAGTATGGTACAAGTAGGAACGACGCTCCACAAAGAAGGTGTCGGTGCTTTTGAACGCATTACCAATGAACTAAAAGCAATCATGGCAGAAAAAGGGTACGAAAACCTAGAAGATTTCCGTGGGAAATTGCGCTATATTGATTAAATGAACTAAAAAGTCAGAAGAAAGGAGAGAAGATGCTAGCCATTGAAGAAAGTCAGAACTTGACTTTATCAAATTTACCGAGTCTGAGCCTATTTACAGGGACAGATCAAGGTCAGTTTGAAGTTATGAAGGATCAGGCGCTGAAACAGATCGGATATGATCCAGCCGACCTAAACTTTTGCCTACTTTGACATGAAAGAAGTAGCCTATAAGGATTTAGAGCTGGAGCTGGTCAGTCTCCCTTTCTTTGCAGATGAGAAAATCGTGATACTTGACCATTTTGTCGATATTACAACAGCCAAGAAAAGGTTTTTAACAGATGATGAACTCAAGTCATTTGAGGAATACCTTGATAATCCTTCCCTGACAACCAAACTCTTGCTATTTGCAGAAGGAAAGCTGGATAGCAAAGACGGTTGGATTAAATTACTAAGCGTGATGCCAAAGTTTTTGATGCAGTAGAAGCCAAGAACAAGAACTCCGTCAGTATTTCCAAAAGTGGAGCCAGACATCAAGGTCTGCAATTTATGGAAAAATCTTTTTGAAAAATCTCTCATCAAGTCTGGTTTTCAATTTGCGAAATCCAGAAAAATCTCCTCTTTTACAGTCTTATAAGTCAGATGGCCTGATTGAGGAGAAGGACATTGTAGAGGCTATTCCTAAGACTCTTCAAGACAATATTTTCGACTTAACTCAGTTTATCTTGGCTAAAAGATTGACCAGGCACGTGACTTGGTTAGAGACTTGACCCTGCAAGGGGAAGACGAAATCAAGCTGATTGCTGTCATGTTAAGACAGTTCGAACTTTTACTCAGGTGAAAATTTTGTCAGAGGCTGGTCAGACGGAATCGCAGATTGTAAGTAGTCTGAGGGACTTATTTTGGGACGCAATCCTAATCCTTATCAAATCAAGTTCGCTCTGAGAGATTCGAGGGGAATTTCCTTGGGGTTTCTCAAGCGAGCGATTTCTTACTTGATTGAAACGGACTACCAGATTAAGACAGGTGTCTATGAAAAAGGTTACTTGTTTGAAAAGGCGCTCTTGCAGATTGCGGCAGAAGCAAATTGAGCAAAAAACTTGAAAAAAGAGGATGATTGCGTTATCATTTTCATATAGAAAGAAAAAGAGGTATTACAGATGGCTATTATCTTACCAGACCTTCCATACGCATACGACGCTTTGGAACCATATATCGATGCTGAAACAATGCACTTGCACCATGACAAGCACCATCAAACCTACGTCAACAATGCCAATGCTGCTCTTGAAAAACACCCTTGAAATCGGTGAAGACCTTGAAGCTTTGCTTGCTGATGTAGAATCTATCCCAGTCGATATCCGTCAAGCGCTTATCAACAACGGTGGTGGACACTTGAACCACGCTCTTTTCTGGGAATTGATGACACCTGAAAAAACAGCTCCATCAGCAGAACTTGCAGCAGCAATCGATGCAACATTTGGTTCATTTGAAGAATTCCAAGCAACCTTCACAGCAGCAGCTACAACTCGCTTTGGTTCTGGATGGGCTTGGTTGGTTGTCAACAAAGAAGGGAAGCTTGAAGTGACTTCAACAGCAAACCAAGACACACCAATCTCAGAAGGTAAAAAGCCAATCTTGGGCTTGGACGTATGGGAACATGCTTACTACGTGAAATACCGTAACGTTCGTCCTGACTACATCAAAGCTTTCTTCTCAGTGATTAACTGGAACAAAGTAGATGAGCTTTACGCAGCAGCTAAATAAAAATATAGAGGGAAGAGTCAATCTTCTCTTTTTTGGTTTATAAGGCAGAAGTCTGACAGAATCGTTAGACTTTTTTCATTTTTATGAGAAACGTGCTAACTGCTAGAAAATATGGTAAAATAGAGTGTTAAGTAATCGTGGAAAAGGAAGACTATGCGTAAAGAAATTGCACCTGAATTATACAACTATAACAAGTTTCCTGGCCCAGAATTTTCAGGTAAATGGGGATAGGGTTGAGACTGAAGGGATCGCTTTTACCTTGGTTGAAAATATCAAGGATACTTTCGATGTGACTGTCTTTAATCAGCGCTTTTCAGAAGTGTTGACCAAATTTGATTATGTCGTGGGGACTGGAGCAATGAACAGCTTCGCCTACGCGGTTTTTACAAAGACGATCGAACAGAGGAAAAAATTGAAAAAATCAGTCGCTTACAAGATTATCTTTTGAGTACTGTAGTTATGGTTGTGCTTGATTTTGTCCTAGAAAACCAAGCACCCTAAGCGTAAATCATTTGACAAGAAAAATGCGTAAAAAAGGAAGAGGAAAACCTTCCTAGAAGAGGAAAGAAACCTTCGCAAAACAAGAGAAAACCAAATGCGGATAAGAGAAATAGACGTCGTCATAAGGACCAAAAAGTCTCAGAAAGAGGACAAGGGACAGCGCCATTTTGTCATTCGTCAGAAATAGATAGAGAATAAGGAAGAGATGAAACCGTCTATTTATAGTTTAACACGTCAAAACCATGCAAGAATGGGTATTAGAACAAGGAGAAAAGAAATTCCGAGCAGATCAAATCTGGGAATGGCTTTACCGTAAACGTGTCCAGTCATTTGAAGAAATGACCAATCTTTCCAAGGATTTGATTGCTAAGCTCAATGAGCAGTTTTGTGGTAAATCCATTGAAACAACGCATCGTGCAAGAGTCGGCTGACGGTACTGTTAAGTATCTTTTCGAGTTGCCAGATGGCATGTTGATTGAGACAGTACTGATGCGTCAACACTACGGACTGTCAGTCTGTGTGACCACTCAAGTCGGCTGTAATATCGGTTGTACCTTCTGTGCCTCTGGTTTGATTAAGAAGCAACGCGACCTTAATAACGGTGAAATTGTAGCGCAGATCATGCTGGTTCAGAAATATTTTGATGAGCGTGGTCAGGACGAGCGTGTTAGTCATATCGTTGTCATGGGAATTGGTGAACCATTTGATAACTACAACAATGTCTTGAATTTCGTCCGTACCATCAATGATGACAAGGGGATGGCTATCGGTGCTCGTCACATCACAGTTTCAACCTCAGGTTTGGCCCATAAAATTCGTGACTTTGCTAATGAAGGTGTACAGGTTAATCTGGCTGTTTCCCTTCACGCACCCAATAATGAATTGCGCTCAAGCATCATGAAAATTAACCGTGCCTTTCCGATTGAAAAGCTCTTTGCTGCTATTGAGTACTATATCGAGACAACCAATCGCCGTGTGACCTTTGAATACATCATGCTGAATGAAGTCAATGATGGAGTTGAACAAGCCTTGGAGTTGGCTGAATTGCTAAAGAACATCAAGAAATTATCTTATGTAAACTTGATTCCTTATAACCCTGTTAGTGAACATGACCAATATAGCCGTAGTCCTAAAGAGCGCGTAATGGCCTTCTATGATACCCTCAAGAAAAAAGGGATTAACTGTGTCGTCCGTCAAGAGCATGGTACAGATATTGATGCGGCTTGTGGACAATTGCGTTCCAATACAATGAAACGTGACCGCCAGAAGGCAGTCGCAGCGGTAAATCCATAAAATGACTAGAAAAAGAGAATTGATCTTAAGATTGGGAGTGGCTATTTACAGCCTTTGCATTGTCTGTTTTTGTTTTACTCCCCAACCTCAACTTCCTACAGGAGTGGAAACTCCAGGTATTCAAACTTTTGGACGCCTGGTTTTTCTTTTAACTCCCTTAAACTCCCTTTGGAAACTGGGTGAAGTGACTAGTTTGGGACAAGTCATTTGGATCTTTTTGCAGAACATTTTGAATGTCTTCTTGCTCTTCCCTCTGATTTTCCAACTTCTCTATCTCTTGCCCTCTCTAAGAAAAACTAAAAGGGTTCTTCTTCTCAGTTTTATACTGAGCTTGGGAATCGAGTGCACACAACTGGTTTTAGACTTTTTCTTTGATTTTAATCGGGTATTTGAGATTGATGATTTATGGACCAATACTTTAGGTGGTTACCTAGCTTGGCTCCTCTATAAACTACTACATAAAAACAAGATAAGGAATTAGAATGAGTATCTTAGAAGTTAAAAATCTGAGTCACGGTTTTGGCGACCGTGCAATTTTTGAAGACGTTTCTTTCCGCCTCCTCAAGGGAGAACATATCGGTTTAGTCGGAGCTAACGGTGAAGGAAAATCAACCTTTATGAGTATCGTGACTGGTAAAATGCTACCAGATGAAGGCAAGGTTGAGTGGTCTAAGTATGTGACCGCTGGCTATCTAGACCAGCACGCTGTGCTAAAAGAAGGCCAAACTGTGCGTGATGTTCTCCGTACAGCCTTTGATGAGCTTTTTAAAGCAGAAACTCGTATCAATGATCTTTATATGGAGATGGCTGAAGAGGGAGCAGATATCGAAGCGCTGATGGAAGAAGTTGGCGAACTCCAAGATCGTTTGGAGAGTCGTGATTTCTATACTTTAGATGCCAGGATTGATGAAGTAGCTCGTGCCCTCGGTGTCATGGACTATGGTATGGATACGGATGTAACCTCCTTGTCAGGTGGACAAAAGAACCAAAGGTACTCTTTGGCTAAACTCCTCCTTGAAAAGCCAGATATCTTGTTACTGGACGAACCAACCAACTACTTGGATGCTGAGCATATTGACTGGCTCAAACGCTATCTCAAAACTATGAGAATGCCTTTGTCCTTATTTCGCACGATATTCCTTTCCTCAACGATGTGATCAATATTGTCTACCATGTGGAGAACCAACAGTTAACTCGCTATTCTGGAGACTATTACCAGTTCCAAGAAGTCTATGCTATGAAGAAATCTCAGTTAGAGGCAGCCTACGAACGCCAACAGAAAGAGATTGCCGACCTTAAGGACTTTGTTGCCCGAAATAAAGCCCGTGTTGCAAACGCGTAATATGGCCATGTCTCGTCAAAAGAAACTCGATAAGATGGATATCATTGAACTCCAAAGCGAGAAGCCAAAACCATCCTTTGATTTCAAACCAGCTCATACACCTGGTCGCTTTTATCTTCAAGCCAAGGACTTGCAGATTGGTTATGACCGTCCACTTACCAAACCCTTAAACCTCACCTTTGAACGCAATCAAAAGGTTGCTATTATCGGGGCAAATGGTATCGGGAAAACAACTCTCTTGAAGTCTCTCTTGGGGATTATTCCACCAATTGCTGGAGAAGTTGAACGTGGCGACTATCTTGAACTTGGTTACTTTGAACAAGAAGTAGAAGGGGGCAATCGTCAAACACCACTAGAAGCAGTTTGGAATGCCTTTCCAGCCCTTAACCAGGCAGAAGTTCGTGCAGCCTTGCTCGTTGTGGTTTGACAACTAAGCATATCGAAAGCCAAATTCAGGTCTTGTCGGGTGGAGAACAAGCCAAGGTGCGTTTCTGTCTCTTGATGAATCGTGAAAATAACGTTTTAGTACTTGACGAGCCGACCAACCACTTGGATGTGGATGCCAAGGATGAACTCAAACGTGCTCTCAAAGAATACAAGGGTCCATTCTCATGGTCTGCCACGAACCAGACTTCTATGAAGGCTGGTGGATCAAATCTGGGACTTTAATAAACTAACTTTAAAAGCACTAAAAAGCCAAGTCATTTATACTTGCCTTTTTGACTAGTAATTTAAATAGCTTTCAACTCAGATTTCTCAATTTTCTTTACCGTAGTGGCAAATAGGACAAGAACGAAGTAACTTTTTACCATAAGGAAAAAGTGGAATCCAGTAGAAGGGTGAACTTTGCGTCCAGTTTCAACAATTTCCCATGTGTCGACATTGTTACAGTGACGCACTCGATAGCAGTTTGTATGTCCCAAATCTTTTTGATAACCTTTAGAACCCCAAAAATAGAATCATATCATCGTCTCCTTATCTGTTGATGCTTGTGTTTTTGCTGAAGTCGTAGTCCTTGACCACTTCGATACTGTCAATGGTGATAGCAGTAGTTGGTTTATCTTTTTCATCTTTTTCAGCCTTGGCAATCTTGTCGACAACATCCATGCCATCAATGACTTGACCAAAAGACAGGATGTTTGCCATCTAGGCTAGGATTTCCGCCTTCTTTATAAGCTTCGATGATTTTTCTTTTGGATACTTGCTAGTAGGGAGTTTAGCAGAAATATCTGTTGAGTTTTTGATTAATGAAGAAATTGGCTACCGTTGGTGTTTGGTTGACCAGTGTTAGCCATGCAAGGGCTCCTCGGATATTGTATAGGTAAGGAGAGATTTCATTTTTGAAACCAGTTCCTTTGTCCTTCGTTTTATCCTTATCATGCCAGATAGATTGACCACCTGTACCCATCTCCCTAGGATCTCCAGTTTGTACCATAAAGCCATCTATGACGCGGTGGAAGGTGATGCCGTTATAGTAGCCTTCCTTAGCGTGAGTAGAGAGTTCTCAACTGCTAGAGTGCTAGTTTTGGAAAGAATTTGATGCGTACATCGCCCTTTGATTTTGTGTGTAAAATGACTTCAGCTTCATCTTCGGCAACTTCTTTAGAAAGTTGAGGAAGTTGGCATTTTTCATTGGTCAAAGCGTCATTCAAATCTTTTGGCAGCTGAGCAGCTGCTTTTGAGCTTTCTTCAGCAGCGAGACTAGAGTCAACATAGTCATCACCACAGGAGACCACGTTGGATACTAGTACATCCAGCAAGGGCAACAGTTGATAGTAAAAGAAGGTTGCTAGTTTTTCATTGTTTTTCCTCTCAAAAATTCATTTCTACCATTGTACCTTAAAAAGAAGTTTGATTTCAAATGTAAAAGATTTTACTAAAAAGTTTCTAGTAGTTGAAAAAAATTAAAAACTCTGTCAAGTTTTTCTTGACACCCTGTCAGAAATCTGCTATAATAGAAAATGTGCTAAATAACTTAGCTATTTCACCGAAAATAAAAATAAAAAGAAAAGAGATTTTAAAAATGGCAGTTAAAATCCGTTTGACTCGTATGGGTTCTAAGGAAAAACCTTTCTACCGTATCAACGTAGCAGATTCACGTTCACCACGTGACGGACGTTTCATCGAAACAGTTGGAACTTACAACCCACTTGTTGCTGAAAAACCAAGTAACTTTGAAAGAAGACCGCGTTCTTGCATGGTTGGCTGATGGAGCTCAACCTTCAGATACAGTTCGCAACATCCTTTCAAAAGAAGGCGTATTGAAAAAATTCCACGATTCTAAATTCTCTAAATAATTCTAAAGTAGGTTGACAGATGGATACGATTGAAAATCTCATTATTGCGATTGTGAAACCTTTGATTTCACAACCTGATGCCTTAACTATCAAGATTGAAGACACACCAGAGTTTTTGGAGTATCACTTGGATCTTGACCAGAGCGATGTTGGTCGTGTTATTGGTCGTAAGGGTCGCACTATCTCAGCGATAAGAACGATTGTCTACTCTGTCCCAACTGAAGACAAGAAAGTAAGAATCGTTATCGATGAAAAATAAAAAGCGGGACAGATGTGTACTGACCCCAAAAGTTAGACAATTAATTTATCCGAAGGATTTAGTTCTGTATTGCACGGGACTGAGTCCTTTTTAGTTTATCTTAATTCGTTTATTGTTGTAGTAATCAATGTAGTCCACAATAGCTTGTTCCAATTGGTTAGCTGACTGAAATGACTCATAACCATAAAAAACATCTCCGATTTCAGAATGCCAAAGAAGGACTCCATCATGCCATTGTCTGGGCTGTTACCTTTACGGGACATAGATGCTTGAATTCCCCTACTCTCTAGGAATCGATGATAAGAATCGTGTTGGTATTGCCAGCCCTGGTCGCTGTGTAAAATGGTATTCTCATAGTGTTTCTCTGTGAAGGCCTGTTCCAACATGACTTTCAATTTGTTCTAAGTTAGGCGAAGTAGAAAGATGATAAGCAATAATTTTCACTGTTAAAATCCATCTAAAACAGGCGATAAATAGAGTTTCTATGTGCTATTTGAATGGCAAATTCTGTCACATCCGTATAGCACTTTTTCCATTGGCTTGATGCTTCAAACTGGCGTTAGATGAGATTCTCTACTCTTGCCAATCTCTCCTTGGTATGAAGAATACTTTCGTTTCCGATGAATCAGAGCTGTTAGACCAAGGACTTTCATCAGACGTTGGACCTTCTTATGATTCACTACAAAACCACGATTTCTTAGTTCAAGAGTAACTCTCCGATAGCCATAATTTCCTTTATGCTCACTATAAATGGTCTGAATTTCGGTTTTTAAGCTCTTTATCTTTATCAAGCCCATCCAGTTACTTCAACTGATAATAGTAAAGTCGAACGAGACTAAACGTGCTGTTTCAAGAAGAAAATCTAGTCGAAAATCCTCCTGAAAACCATTTCTAACTGTCTCTGCCTTTCTCGCTCTAAGGCTTCGTCCCTTTCTCTAACTCTTTAACTTTTTAGGTAGGTTACCTCAGTCCGTAAGCGTTCATTCTCCTCCTGAAGTCGCTCCAGTTCTGTCATCTCTTCCCAAGTTTTCTTCGTTTACGTCCCATTTTAGCTGGTCTCCTCTCGTCAAGAATAGTATACCCGTTTTTCTTTGTATTGCGCCAGTCAATTTTTCAACAACGAGCGATTAGGTAAAAGGCATAATCCAAAGCTACACTTCTTTGCGAACGACCTTCAAGAAGAACTTTATCAATCATTTCTTGTTTTAGTTCTGGAGAATAATAACGATTCTTCCTTTTTAACGATTTCTATTCCATAACAGTCAATTAATGTCACCATATATTTAGGCCAGCAATATCCACTCCAAATCTTTTTTGAAAGCTGTTTGAAGCTTTTGTCCTTGCTTTCTTAGTTCATAGATATGAACTTTATCTTTATACTCAATTTCATATTAGAAATCCCCAAAAAGTTAGAGTTTTCTGTCTAACTTTTGGGGTGCAGGTCAATGTCTCGTTTTTTGTGGAGGCAGAAGATGAAAGATTTAACGTTTGAGGCACTCATAAGATTATTTACTCGAACATTACCAGCAACCTCTATCGTGACCGGTAGTCTCTATCTATGCTATTGTTCGCCCTCGGAGCATCAACTGTCAGTGTCTTTGGTAATCTTGGGACAGTTTTGACCATTCTAGCTGGAGCTCTTATCCTCCACGAGACCAATTTATAGCTACCATGTGATCGTAGCAACTTTGATAATTGCTGGAATTTTTAGGCATGAACCTGATGAGAAAAAAAGTAAAGATTGCTTGAGCAGTCTTTTTCTTTATCTAGATGATGCAGAAAATTCAAAATTTTTAATGAAACTCAAGTTTAGAGAACGATGATTTTAATATAGCATGATAAAATAGATAAAAGAATGATACTAGGATAAAGAGGAGAGAGTGTATAAATGAAGCAAAATGATATAGCTGAAGCTATTGCTTTTTATAACAGAAAATCCGAGACTTTGGTACGTCACATTATACCAGTCTTAGATTGTGATTTGGTTGTTTATCATCGCCCTGGATGCTCAAGTAAAGGACATATTATTTTTTATCATGGAGCTTGTGGTCGTAGTCAGATGTGGGCCCATTAGTATGATGCCTTTGAAGAATTTGACCTCTACTTTGTGAATGTTAGAGGGCAGGGTGAATCACCTATGAAAGTTGGCCTCCCTGACTTAGAAGGTGCTGTTCAAGATGTAGATGCTATTTTGTCCTATTTTCAGCTAGATGAGGTGATATTGGTCGGACATTCTTGGGGAGGAAATCCACTTCAAGAGTACACCTATCGTCATCCAGAACGAGTTCTAGCCTTGGTCATGGTAGATAGTTGGGGACAGCATCGTTACCTATCAGATAAAGAGAGAAATCGCATAAAATATTCTTCTCTTATGTATAAAACGATTCCTCGAAAGGTGATTGCAGATAAGAACTCAAAGATGTGTACAGATAATCCTATCACAAGAGAATTAGTCAAGACGGCCATTATAGAAACTGGACGAGATGTTTTTTTGAACCTTGGAATCACAGGTTTTTTAGCTGTCCATGAGATAGACGGCTATAATGGAAATCCTCCCATGCTATTACTAAGAGGCGAAAACGATTTTCCTAAACACCTAAAGAAGATCTATGATGGTATCATTGCTCTAAATCCCAATGCGCGTCAAGTAACGATTTCAGATAGCAAACATCAGCCTATGAATGACCATCCTGAAGAGTTTAATCAGCTTATTGGTGAATTTTTTGAAGAAGTAGTAGGCCCGTAAGATAGTATCTATCCAACTTGTGAAAATCCTTGGAACGTGATAAAATAAAGGATAGAAATAGATACAGGAGACAAGATGAACTACTTTAATGTTGGGAAAATCGTCAATACGCAGGGGCTACAGGGTGAGATGAGAGTCTTGTCTGTGACGGATTTTGCTGAGGAACGGTTTAAAAAAGGCGCTGAGCTGGCCTTGTTTGATGAAAAAGATCAGTTTGTTCAAACAGTGACCATCGCTAGCCACCGTAAGCATAAGAATTTTGACATTATCAAATTCAAAGACATGTACCATATCAATGCGATTGAAAAATACAAAAGGGTACAGTCTCAAGGTCGCTGAGGAAGACCTAAATGACTTAGATGATGGAGAATTCTACTATCACGAGATTATTGGTTTGGAAGTTTATGAGGGAGACAACTTGATTGGAACCATCAAGGAGATTCTACAACCAGGTGCCAATGATGTCTGGGTGGTCAAGCGAAAAGGCAAGCGTGATTTGCTTTTACCTTATATTCCACCAGTGGTTCTCAATGTTGATATTCCAAACAAGCGGGTCGAGTAGAAATCTTAGAAGGACTAGATGATGAAGATTGATATTTTGACCCTCTTTCCTGAGATGTTTTTCTCCGCTGGAGCACTCAATCGTTGGAAAGGCTCGAGAAAAGAGGGCTCTTGGATATCCAGTATCATAATTTTCGTGAATATGCTGAAAAGGCCCGTCATGTTGACGATGAGCCCTTACGGAGGCGGTCAGGGAATGTTGCTCCGTGCCCAACCTATTTTTCGATGCTTTTGATGCCATTGAAAAAGAAAAATCCCCGTCATTCTTCTCGATCCTGCTGAAACAGTTCGATCAGCCTACGCTGAAGATTTGGCCAAAGAAGAGGAACTGATCTTTATCTGCGGTCACTACGAAGGGTATGACGAGCGCATCAAGACCTTGGTAACCGATGAAATTTCCCTAGGAGATTATGTCTTGACTGGTGGTGAATTAGCAGCCATGACCATGATTGATGCTACGGTTCGCTTGATTCCAGAAGTGATTGGCAAGAGTCTAGTCACCAAGACGATAGTTTTTCTTCAGGACTCCTCGAATATCCCCAATACACGCCCTTATGACTATCGAGGCATGGTGGTGCCAGATGTGCTCATGAGTGGCCACCATGAAAAGATTCGCCAGTGGCGACTTTACGAAAGTCTAAAGAAAACCTACGAGCGCAGACCAGATTTGCTAGAAAACTATCAACTGACAGTAGAAGAAGAAAAAATGCTGGCAGAAATCAAAGAAAACAAAGAATAAAGGAGAATCCTATGCAAGTAATCAAACGTAACGGAGAAGTTGCTGACTTTGATCCAGATAAAATTTTACCAAGCTGTCCTAAAAGCAGCGCAGACAGTTTATGTTTTGACTGATGACTCTACGTCAAAACCTAGCTCAAGTCACTAAAAAGTAGTCTTTGGACTGGAAGAAGCAAAAGTAGAACGTGCGACTATCAGTACGATCCAATCAATGGTTGAAAATCGTTTACTAGGAGCAGGTTACATCACCATTGCAGAGCACTATATCTCTTATCGCTTGCAACGTGATTTGGAGAGAAGTGGTACGGTGACCACATCGCAGTTCACCTTCATTTTGAACAAATCCGTTAAGGAAAAGAGTGGGATGCATGAACATCTCACTCTTTCTTAAATCTATTTTTGAGCTCTCTGGACAGTGGATGGGACAAAACGTAGCCTTTTGATATCAGCGATTCGGATAATACGTGTCACATTTCTGGTAAAAGTCTGACAATAATCTGCTGACGACTGACATCATATTTGACAATGTCACCTGTAAAACTTGTCTCAGTGAGTATGACATGAACAGCTGTTTTTCTGGATGGCCTGTTCAATTGTGCTAATAAGGGAGTTGTTTTTCAGAATAATCTTGTTCATCATGTCCACTGAGAAAGTCTCGTATCTTATATAAGACTCTGCTTTGAATGTAGTACCTCATAGGCATCTCCCTTCTTATCTATCACATTATATAAAATTTTCCTAAAAACTACAAGATTTTTACGAATAGACTATAGAAAGCATATCACAAAAAGGAGTTAAAAATGGCAGAATTTGCATTTGAAATCGAAGAACACTTACTGACCTTGTCCGAAAATGAGAAAGGATGGACAAAAGAACTAAACCGAGTTAGTTTTAATGGAGCGCCAGCAAAGTTTGATATTCGAACTTGGAGCCCCTGATCATACCAAGATGGGCAAAGGAATCCTCTTTCCAATGAAGAATTTCAGGTAATGGTGGATGCCTTTAAAAGGCAATCAGTAAAAGAGCCACGGGACTATTGTCCCAGGCTCATTTTTTTATCTTGAGAAATAAGCGATGTTTTTCAATCGTTCTAGTAGGGGACGACCAATAAAACTAATCGCAATGATCTTACCAAGGTCTGGGAGGATAAAGGGAAGGACACCAACTGCTAGCGCCTTATCAAATGGCATCCCAGCAAGGAAGTGGAGGCTGAGAATACCTCCGACAAAGACGAGGAATCGCCCTAAGAGGTTGGCTAGGAAAATACGAATATAGCCACTGTTTTTATGGATGAGATAAGATGTAAGTCCAGCATAGACAAGGTCGAACCAAAGATAGCCTGCACTTGGACCGACTAAAATGTGGAATCCAGCCCCTCCCCCTGCAAAAACAGGTAAACCAATGGCACCCAGCAAGAGATAGAGAGCAACAGATAGGACTGCTTCTCTGGGTCTAAAAACAGTAGCAATTAGACCGATTGCGAAGTTTTGTAGAGTGAAGGGGACAGGACCGATAGGTAGACTGATTTGTGCCAAAACGGCGATGAGAGCAGCACTCGATAGCAGGGATAGCGTAGATATGAGCTCAAAACTGTTAACCTCTTTTCAAAAATTATAGTAACTATTATACTAAGTCAGAAGAAAAAGTCAACCTATTTTTTATGATTAGGTAACAAATTTGTAACAGCCGATTTTGCATGTAAAAAGAGACCTCTTGAGGTCTCTTTCGATAATTAGCGCATGGTCACAAATTCTTCAGAAGCAGTTGGGTGGATAGCTACTGTAGCATCAAAAGTCTGCCTTGGTTGCTCCCCATTTTTGATGGCAACAGCAAATCCTTGAATCATCTCATCCACTCCGTAACCTAGTCCGTGAAGGCCAACAACTTTTTCATCAGCACCGGCGGTGATGAGTTTGAAGCGAGATTCCTGACGATGGTTTGTTACGGCAGAGTACATAGATGCAAAGCTTGACTTGTAGACTTTAATGTGATCTTGGCCGTATTCTTTGATAGCTTCTTCTTCAGTCAACCCGACAGTTCCGATTGCTGGGTGGGAGAAGACAACAGTAGGGATAGTGGAGTAGTCCATTTTAGCACTTGTTTTTCCCATTAAAGAGACGTTCAGATAGGGTACGTCCTGCCTTGATGGCTACTGGAGTTAGTTCCTTCTCACCAGTCACGTCTCCAAGGGCGTAGATGCCATCTACAACTGTATTTTGATACTCATCAACTTGGATAAATCCTCGTTCGTTGAGTGTAACTCCAGCCTTTTCTAACTCCAACCCGTCTACATTTGGACGGCGGCCGGTAGCCCAGATAACTTGGCTTGCAGTGTGACTAGAGCCGTCTTCAAAATGAATCGTAATGCCTTGCTCTGATTCTTCTAGTTTGACCGGTACCTTATGGGTGTGCAAAGGTAGACCCGTTTTTTCCATTTCATTGACAAGACCTTCAACGATGTAGCTATCAAAACCACGCAAAGGACGGTCGCGACGAACGAACAAATCAGTTTTTACACCGAGTGCATGAAGAACACCTGCTAGCTCAACCGCGATATAGCCAGCGCCAAGAATAGCAGATTCAGGGAGCTGCTCCCAAGCAAAAGACATCGTCTGAGCTACCACCGAGTTCAGCTCCAGGAATAGTTGGGATGTTTGGACGAGGCGCCAGTCGCAATCACGATATGTTTGGCACGAATCAATTCACCATTGACGCTGACGGTGTGGGAATCAACAAAATGAGCACGACCCTCAATCAACTCAACGCCGTTGCGCTTGAAACTTCCATCATAAGACGAGCGGGCACGGTCGATATAGGCTTCACGGTTTTGACGAAGTTTTGCAGAAATCAAATTGAACATCTGAACTCGTAAACCCGTAGTCTGGACCGTAGTGGTGGAAACTTTCAGCGATTTGGGCTCCATACCACATGATTTTTTTAGGAACACAGCCAACGTTGACACAAGTTCCACCCAATTTTTTCTCTTCGATAACAGCTGCTTTAGCTCCGTGTTCACCAGCTCGGTTCATGGTGGCAATTCCACCGCTCCCTCCCCGATGGCGATGATATCGTATTCTCTCATAGAAAACTCCTTATAGCTTTGATAGTCATATTCTATCGTTTTTACTTTTTGAATGCAAAAATCTGCTACGGCATAAGTAAAAAGTTGAAATTACTTGCTAAATATGGAAATAAGATGTATTAGTGTAACTAGTACAATTGATGTACCAGAAAGAAGCTGAAAGTGAGTTTTGGAATGCTTCTCTTTTCTCACGGTACAATCATTGTTCAGAGTGGATAAATTTGATATAATGGGTTTTTAATGGAAAAATATGAAAAGGTGTTTTGGGATGAAGAAAAATACGAAAAAGAAAAATGGCAATTTTACATCTATCGGAACTGCAAAGTGTTGTTATTGTCGGGGACTATAGGGGATTTTACTTTTTAGACAACCTTCTCAGGCTGCTGTTAAAGATGCCACCTCTCATTTGGTTGTTGCCAAAGAAGGAACGGTTGCCTCATCTATTCTCTTATCTGGTACTGTTACTGTAAAATGAACAGTATGTATACTTTGATGCAAGTATGGGTGAGATTGAAGAAATTTTAGTCTCTGTTGGAACAAGGTAAGTGGAGGACAAGCGTTAGTAAAATACAATGACGTTCTGATGCTCATGCGGCATACGATGCTGCTAATCGTGCAGTAGCAAAGATCGATCGTCAAATCAATGAATTGAGAGAATCGCGAAGTAAGGCCTTGACTTACTGTGAAGAATATGGTGGTTCAGATGCTAGCTGCCAGTATCTCCCTTGATTCTCAGATTAAGGATGCTTTGTGATAACCGCGCAGATGCAGAAGCACAAGTTAGCAAAGGCTCGATTAGATGCTACAACTCATTCTAAGTACAATAGAAGGAACAGTTGTAGAGGTAAATCGCGATCTCTCCAAATCTTCTGCAGGTAATGGCAAGGTGCATGATCCATGTAGTGAGCAATGATAATTTTAGCAAGTAAAAGGTGAACTGTCAGAGTACAACCTCGCAGCTTTCAGTTGGACAAGAAGTGACCTTCACATCCAAAGTCTACCCAGATAAAACGTGACAGGGAAGATCGACTATATCGCAACTTATTCAAAAGAATGGTGCTGATGGAAGTAATGGTACAGGTGCATCTAATGTCTGATCAAATATCCATACACTATTGAAGTGACGAGTGATATCGGTGAGTTAAAACAAGGATTTTCTGTTAGTGTGAAGTTAAAAGCGACAGACACTCTCTTCTGTACCATTAACCAGCATCGTAGAAGAAGGTAAAAACTATGTCTGGGTTGTTGACGAAGAGAATAAGGCTAAGAAAATCGAAGTTGTAGGAAAATGCTGACGCAGAAAACCAAGAAATCACTTCTGGTTTGACAATGAGCTAAAGTCATCAGTAATCCAACAACTCCTTGGAAGAAGGAAAAGAGGTGAAGGCTGATGAAGAAACTAATTAGTCTAAAAATATCTAGTAGGAGTTATCGAAATGGAGATCAGGAACTGCAGGTTTTGAAAAATATCAACTTAGAAGTGAATGAGGAGAGTTTGTTGCCATTATGGGACCATCAGGTTCGGGAAAATCTACTCTAATGAATACTATTGGAATGTTGGACACTCCAACTAGTGGTGAGTATTATTTGAGAGGGCAGGAAGTAGCTCGATTAGATGAAAACAGTTGGCCAAAGTCCGTAATCAAGAGATTGGTTTGTCTTTCAAACAATTCTTTCTTTTGTCCAAACTAGATGCCCTTCAGAATGTTGAATTGCCTTTAATATATGCTGGGTTTCAGCTTCAAACGCCGTAAATTGGCAGAGACCTATTTGAAAAAGGTAGATTTGACTGATAGAAGTCACCACTTGCCTTCGGAATTATCTGGTGGACAAAAACAACGGTAGCTATTGCGTGCCCTATGTCAACAATCCTTCGATTATCCTGGCAGATGAACCAACTGGAGCTTTGGATACAAGGACGGGAAGTCAAATCATGGAACTTTTGGTGGAGTTAAATGAAGAAGGAAAGACCATTATTGGTCACCATGAGCCTGAGATTGCAGCTTATGCAAAACGTCAGATTGTAATTCGTGATGAGAGCTATTGCATCTGATAGTAGGGCATTTAGAAGGAGGCGTATTAAGATGGAAAAATCTGAAATTTGCCTTTTCATCGATTATGGCACACAAGATGCGTTCATTTTTGACGATGATTGGGATTATGTATAGGAGTATCTTCAGTAGTTGTCATCATGGCTCTGGGAGACTCTATGTCTCGTCAGGTCAATAAAAATATGACTAAATCTCAGAAAAATATTCAGGTCTTTTTCTCGCCTATTAAAAGTAAGGACGGCTCTTTTACCCAAAAACAGTCTTCTCTAACACTATCTGGTAGAGAGGATACAGCTTATGTTGTCCCACCCAAGACACAGGAAGCATGGGTTAAAGGAAGCCGCCAAACTAAAGGGTGTAGATAGTTACTTTGTGACGAATAGTATAAATGTTACTCTGACTTATAAAGATAAAAAGTTGAGCAGGCTAGTTAACAGGTGGTAATATAGACTTATATGACTGCCACTGAAAATGAAATAATCGCTGGTAGGAGTCTAAGAGAACAAGATTACAGAGATTTTGCAGTGTGATCTTACTTGATGAAGAACTGGCTAACAGTCTTTTTGACTCACCACAGGCAGCTCTTAATCAGATAATCTCAGTTAATAACTTTCATTATCGAGTTATCGGAGTATACACAAGTTCTGAGGCTAAAACTGCAAAGATGTTTGGTATCGGAGGTTTGCCAATTACAACCAATACATCTGTTGCTGTTAATTTTAATATGGATGAAATCTCTAATGTTGTCTTTCGTGTAAATGATACAAGTCTTACTCCGACTTTTGGGACCAGAACTCGCACGCAGAATGACAGAAATATCAGGAGTACATCAAGGAGAATATCAAGTTGCGGATGAAACAGCAACCTTTGAAGAAGTTCAAAAACTCTTTGGATTTATAACCACAATTATCAGTGCCATCGCAGGGATTTCACTCTTTGTTGGTGGAACTGGAGTTATGAACATCATGCTGGTTTCGGTGACAGAACGTACGCGTGAGATTGGTCTGCGGAAGGCTCTCGGAGCTACACGGGCTAATATCTTGGTACAGTTTTTTGATTGAGTCCATGATCTTGACCTTGCTAGGTGGTGTCATCGGTCTTGGGATTGCCGCAGGAATGACCATGTTAGCTGGAGTGCTGCTTCAAAATATGATTGCAGGTATCGAAGTTAGTTTCCCTCCCAATTGTTTCTCTTTAGCTTGGCTGTGTCAGCCAGCGTTGGTATGATTTTTCGGCGTCTTGCCGGCTAATAAAAGCCTCTAAAGCTGATCCAATCGAAGCCCTTCGCTATGAGTAATATAAACAGAGGAAAAACAAGATGGACATTTGTCTATCTTGTTTTTGTATGGAATTTCCTATCGAAAATCACTAAAAATATGATATAATGAAGTGTTAGAAAAACAGGTTTCATTTGCCTGGAAAGGAAATATTATGTCTGAAAAAGAATTTTTATATTACAACACCGATTTACTATCCATCTGGTAAACTTCATATCGAGTTCTGCCTACACAACCATCGCTTGTGATGTTTTAGCACGTTACAAACGCCTTATAGGCTACGATGTCTTTTATTTGACGGGTCTTGATGAGCATGGCCAAAAGATTCAACAAAAAGCAGAAGAAGCTGGTATTACACCACAAGCCTATGTTGATGGAATGGCAGTTGGAGTTAAAAACTCTGGCAATTACTGGATATCTCATACGATAAATTCATCCGTACAACTGATGATTACCATGAAAAAAATAGTGGCTCAGGTCTTTTGAACGCTTGCTTGCTCAAGATGACATCTACTTGGGTGAATACTCTGGCTGGTATTCAGTCTCAGATGAGGAATTCTTTACAGAAAGCCAGCTTGCGGAAGTTTTCCGTGATGAAGCTGGAAATGTAACTGGTGGTATCGCTCCATCGGGTCACGAAGTGGAGTGGGTTTCAGAAGAGTCTTATTTCCTTCGCCTCAGCAAATACCAAGATCGCTTGGTCGAATTTTTCAAATCACATCCTGACTTCATCACTCCAGATGGTCGCCTTAATGAAATGTTACGTAACTTCATTGAGCCAGGTTTGGAAGACTTAGCGGTTTCTCGTACAACCTTTCATGGGGAGTTCCAGTCTCATCAAATCCGAAACACGTTGTCTACGTTTGATTGATGCCCTTCTAACTATGCGACTGCTCTTGGTTACGGTCAAGACGAGCATGTTAACTTGACAAGTTCTGGAACGGAACAGTCTTCCACATGGTTGGAAAAGATATTCTTCGTTTCCACTCTATCTACTGGCCAATCTTGCTCATGATGCTCGATATCAAGTTGCCAGAACGTTTGATTGCTCATGGTTGGTTTGTCATGAAAGACGGCAAGATGTCTAAGTCTAAAGGAAACGTTGTTTACCCTGAAATGTTGGTAGGCGTTATGGACTGGATCACTTGTTACCCTCATGCTAGCCTCCCAGTCGGTTCAGACAGAACCTTTCCTGAAGACTATGTAGGGCGTATCAATTATGAATTGGCAAATGACCTCGGGAACCTCCTCAACCGTACGGTTTCTATGATTAACAAGTACTTTGATGGAAAAGTTCCAGCCTATGTAGAAGGTGTGACTGAATTTGACAATGCTCTTGCTCAAGTAGCAGAGCAATCTATCTCTGACTACCATACACACATGGAAGCAGTTGACTATCCACGTGCCTTGGAAGCAGTATGGACTCTCATTTCTCGTACCAATAAATACATCGATGAGACTGCCCCATGGGTCTTGGCTAGGATGAAGCCCTCCGTGACCAATTAGCAGTGTTCATGAGTCACTTGCAGCCAGCCTTCGTGTTTGTAGCACACTTGATTAAGCCATTTATGATGGGGACAAGTCAGGCAGTCTTGACTCAGCTTGGTCTCGCAGAAGTTTCTAGCCTTGAGAACTTGAATCTAGCAGGCTTCCCATCTGGTGTAACTGTAGTTGCCAAAGGAACTCCAATCTTCCCACGTCTGGATATGGAAGAAGAAATCGTCCTATCAAGAGAACAAATGGAAGGTAACAAACCAGCCGCTGAAAAAGAATGGAATCCAGATGAAGTCGAACTTAAACTCAACAAAGAAGAAAATCAAGTTTGAAGACTTTGACAAGGTTGAAATCCGTGTCGCGAAAGTCAAAGAAGTTTCTAAAGTAGAAGGTTCAGATAAGTTGCTCAATTACGCTTGGATGCTGGTGATGGTGAAGGACCAGTCAAATTCTCTCAGGAATTGCGATACTATCAAACGAGACAAGAATTGGTCGGCAAGAAAGTCAAATCATGCTAACCTCAAACCACGCAAGATGATGAAAAATATGTCAGTCAAGGTATGATTCTCTCAGCTGAACATGATGGCAAATTAACCCTTCTCACAGTTGATCCAGCTGTACCAAACGGAAGTGTGATTGGGTAATAGCGAAAAACCAACGTTAGGCACGTTGGTTTTTCTTGTTATACGAGAGATTTTCTAAAAAGTGGTCTATCTCCTTTTGAGACCTGAGGACAATTACTTTCTCTGGATGGTTTCTTGAACCCACTTGTAGCGTTCCTTAGCGGATTTGCTCCGCCCATCCCAGAGAATCCATCTGATAAATTCCCAGTCAGAAGCGCTCGGGGCAGCCTGCTGCCATACTTTTTCTGACCTTGCCTCGATATGTGAGATACCGTTTAAAGGCTCGAAAGAGACAAGTCCATGGTGAAAAATTTAGGAAGATGATTTGGTCAGCATCTTGCATTCTTTCTTTGTAATAGCACCAAGAGTAGTTTGCCGTCGAGATGCCCAGTCTGGAGTGATTAGTGAGGAAGTTTTTCATCTCGGCTTTCATCCAATCACGATCACTGTCTTGCCAACCTGGTTGAAACTGGAGTGTGTCCATATGCAGTTTAGGAATGGAGTAGTGGTTTGATAACTTCTCAGATAGAGTTGACTTGCCAGCTCCAGAATATCCGATAATTGCTATTTTCATTTTCTACCTTTTTCGTAATGGAGGACAAAAACAGCCTCTATGGACTGTTTCTTATTTAGCAAGTTTAGCTGAAAGACGAGCTTTATCGCGGCTTGCTTTGTTTTTATGAATCAAACCTTTAGTTTCTGCTTTGTCGATAGCTGAGCTAGCAGCACGGAAAAGTTCTTCAGAAGGGTTTGCTTCGAAAGCTTTGATAACGGTACGCATAGCTGATTTTTGAGCTGAGTTTTTCGTTTTGTTTAACGTTCAATTCAGCGCGTTTGATAGCTGATTTAATGTTTGCCAATGTTCTTACCTCCATATTTTACTAACTATACCATTGATATCTAAGCTTAGGTTTTGACAAAGGAAATTATTTTTAGTAAATTTCATCGATTTCATAGTTTTTAGTCTTCAGGAGATGACCTCACGCTGATTCCTTGTTGGTCTCGATATAGTTTTGTAGATTTATGGGAATTAATACTGGTCCAAACCTGATGTGCAAAACCCAACTTCTCAATCGGCATTTGCGTAAAGCGGTGTAGTAGCTGGGATCATTTTGCAGGTAAGCTGAGCAGTTTTAAGAAACGATCCAGATCTGAGCTTTCAATATCTCGGACAGCTGCGTCCACATTAGATGGAGAAATCAAAGAAATCAGTGATGTAAAGGCGCTCATTTTGAGGATGAAAGACATTGATGCATCTCAACAATAACAAAGTCCGCAGCTTTGATGACGCTAGTTTCTCTCGAGGAACGATGTCATACACTTCATGAGAATAGACAGGAATATCGACATCTTGCCCGTTCTTAAGGCGATCAAGGAAATTCAGCAAAGGTTTGCATCATAACTTTTCAGGAAAACCTTTGCGATTTAAGATATCTTGCTCAATCAAGGTTTGATTGGGGATGAAAACCGTCGGTTGTCACCACCCCTACAGTAGCATCTGGGAGAGTCCGTGATAGAAGAATCTGAAGTAAGCGACTCAGTGGTTGATTTCCACAGCAACACTACGAGAAACCCCAATGATAAAAGGCTGGGATTTGCTTTCACGTTGAGGAAAAATCTTTTGAAATGCCAAATCATCCTTGGTCGCTTGTAATACGGATAAGATGGACTAGGGAAGGTAGACGTCCGTTACGTCCTGTAGACCAATCTGGTCATTGAAACTCTCCTGATAGATTCTAACTCTTCCTCTGTCAAGGGAGAGTTGTTTTGCGATGCAATGATTGCCGAGTCTGGCGTAATTTTCAAAAATGAAAAATTCGTTGAGTCATATTCTTTCCTCGTTTGATCCTTAGTATATCATATTTCTAATCTAAAAGAGAATGAAATTCGATATTTTCTCATTCTGATTCTTGAAAGTTGCTATAGGTTGCTCTAAAAGGTCAAAAATAGAGGCACACATACAAAATTCTTTAATTGTTATCATAACAGATTTAGTTTGTCTGTTGAATTTTAGCTTTGTAAACGGTTTTAAAAAACCTTAAAATATGCTAAAATAGACTTATGAGTAAAATGTATTATGCAGAAAATCCAGATGCAGCTCACGATATTCATGAATTGAGAGTAGAGTTGCTGGGACGTAATGACCTGACGGATGCAGGTGTTTTTAGTAAGAAAATGGTTGATTTTGGAAGTCAACTCTTGCTCAAGTGCCTTGAGGTCAACCAAGGAGAAACGGTCCTTGATGTAGGCTGTGGTTACGGTCCTTTGGGCTTGTCCTTGGCTAAGGCTTACGGGGTCCAGCAACCATGGTCGATATCAATAATCGTGCCTTGGCTTTAGCAGCGACAAATGCTGAAAGAAATAAAGTAGCAGCGACGATTTTCCAATCCAATATCTATGAACAAGTTGAAGTTAGAAATTTGACCATGTTATTTCCAATCCTCCCATTCGAGCAGGTAAACAAGTTGTTCATGAGATTATCGAGAGAGAGCGCTGGATTTTCTGGAGGACGGTGGAGACTTAACAATCGTTATCCAGAAAAAGCAGGAGTCGCCCCTAGTGCCAAAACAAGATGGAAGACGTCGTTTGGGCAATTGTGAGGTCGTTAAAAAGATAAGGATACTATGTCCTGAAGTGAAAGCATGAGGCAGTTGATTTTAATCCAAAGAAACGAGATGGTCAAGAACTGTCTAAGTAGATCAAGTGGCTGAGTAGAAGGCTATGTGGCAGGAACTGTTCCAGACTATCAGATGTCTGCCTTTTGCTATGGCTGCTGTATTTCAAAGGAATGGCATCACTGAGAGATTTCTGACCTGACGATGAATATGGTCAAGACAGGACAAAGAGTTTGATTTATCAGCTATTAATGGGATTAAAGTTGACAAGCATTCTACTGGTGATGTAGGTGACAAGGTGACTTTTGATTTTTAGCCTTGCAGCCGTTGGTGTTCCGGTTGCAAAAATGAGTGGTCGTGGTCTAGGACACACTGGGGGACCTTAGAATAGTTAGAAGCGATCGAGGGCTACCGAAGTGGAGCTGAGTCAAGAGGATTTTATTAAACAGGTTCAAGACATTGGTGTATCTCTCGTGGTCAATCAGACCCTCAGCTGGTCAAAGCATGATAAGCTTCTCATGCCCTTCGTGATGTGACCGCAACTGTCGACACGATTCGCTGGATTGCGAGTTCTGTCATGAGCAAGAAAAATTGCTGCTGGGGCAGATGCCATTTTGCCAGATATGACTGTTGGTGAGGGTGCCTTTATGAAGACTGTTGATGAGGCACGCGGGATGGCTCCAAACCATGGTGGATCTCGGTAAGGCCGTTAGTCGAAAGACGGTAGCAGTCACCGATATGAGTCAACCCTTGGGACGAGCGATTGAAATCGTCTGAAATCTTTGAAGCATTGGAAATTTTACAAGGTCAAGGCCGTCAGGATATTACCCACTTTAGTCTGTGAACTAGCTCAAATTATGCTTGGTTTAGCTGATGTTGAGAAAACCGTTGAGGAAACTCGTAAACGCATCTCGAGAATGGGCAAGCACTGGCTGAAGTTTGTGAAGAAAATGGTAGCAGCACATGGTGGTGATTTAGAAAGATCTCATCGCCCAGTTAACGTTGCCCATGTGGTAGATATTCCAGCTCAAGATTCAGGCGTCATTTCATCCCTTCAGCGATGGGAATTTGGGCTCTATGCCATGAGATTAGGAGCTGGTCGAGCAGTCAAGTCTGATGATTTGGACTATGAAAACAGGGATTGTTTTTGAAAAAGTTGAGAACTCCGTCCAAAAAGGAGAAATTGTTGCAAAAAGTTTATACTAAATGGAAAAATTTCTTCTGAACTAGATTCTAGAATTTCAAAAATATGTTAAAAATGAATGATGGAGTGCAATGTTTTACGAGAGATTATTGAAATTATCTCATAAAACCAGGAGAATCCGAATATGAAATTGAATAAATATATCGATCATACGCTTTTGACAAAGATTTAGCTCAAGAACAAATTAATCGTTTGCTATCTGAAGCGCGTGAGTATGATTTTTTGCCAGTGTTTGTGTCAATCCCACATCGGGTAAAACATGCAAAAACAGGGCTTAAAGGCTCAGATGTTAAGGTCTGTACTGTGGTTGGTTTCCCTTTGGGAGCAACAACTTCAACTGTGAAGGCTTTTTGAAACAAAGAAGCTATCCAAAAATGGTGCAGATGAGTTGATATGGGAAGTTATCAATGTCGGTGCCTCCTCAAATCGGGCAATCTTGATTTGAGTTGAGTCAGACATCCGTGCCGTTAGTGTAGCAGTGGCGACAAATTAGTTAAAGTCATTATTGAAGCTTGTTTGTTGACTGATGAAGAAAAGGTTGTGGCCTGCCAGTTGTCACAAAAAGCAGGAGCTGATTTTGTTAAAACATCTACTGGCTTCTCAGCTGGAGGAGCAACTCTGCCAGATGTCAAATGATCGCGTCCAAACAGTGGTGGACCTGATGGTGTTAAAGCTGCCGGTGGAGCTCGTTCTTACGCGGACGCTCTTGCCTTTGCTGGGCAGGTGCTACTCGTGATTGGAACATCCGCTGGTGTAGCAATCTTAAAAAGGAGAATTGGCTGATGGCGACTACTGAGTTGATTGAACTAGCAATTGAAACCAGCAAGAAAGCCTCATGTACCCTATTCTCACTTTCCTATTGGAGCTGTTTTAGTAGCCAAGGACGGTAGGCGTATATACAGGTGTGAACATCGAGAATGCTAGTTATCCTTTTGACTAACTGTGGGGAGCGTACAGCTATCTTCAGCAGTTTCGGAGGGCAACTGGGAATTTTCAGAGTTGATTGTCTACGGACAAACTGAGAAACCCATCTCGCCATGTGGTGCTTGTCGCCAGAGTCATGGTTGAGATTTTTGAACAAGATCTACAAAAAGTGACTCTAGTCGTAAAAAGATAAAACGACGGTCGAGATGACGGTCGGGAATTACTTCCATATTCCTTTGCATCTTACCTAGTAACTCTGTAAAGGCGGTCTGTGACCCTTTTCATTAATTCGCAGCTAAGTTGCATATCTTGTTAGGAGGTTCAGGAATGAACAAGAAACAATGGTTAGCCCTAGGTCTAGTAACTCGTCGCTGCAATCGGACTTGCTGCATGTGGAAACAGTGCGTCTCGCAAAGATTCTTCAGATGCAAAAAACGCGAGTTTAAGCTGCTATCGTTACCTTTGACACAGGTAGTGTTGATGATCATTTAACCAATCTGCATGGGAAGGTCCTACAAGCTTGGGAAAGAAAACGGTCTTTCTAAAAAATGTGATACTTTATTTCCAATCTACAGTGAAGCAGATTTTGCAAACCACTTCAGCCAAAGCTGCTCTAAACGCAGACTGCAAATTAGTGTATGGTGTTGGTTACAAACTTGTCTACAGCTGTTAAAGCTACGTTGCAGATGAAAATGCTGATATCAACTCACGTTATCATTGGACTCTGTTGTTGGTGATAAGAAAGAACGTAGCATCTGCTGTTTTTGCGGATAATGAAGCTGCTTATCTTGCAGGGGTTGCTGCTGCCAAAACTACCAAGACAAACAAAGTTGGTTTCATCGGTGGAGCACGTGGTGAAGTTATCACTCGTTTTGAAAAGATTTGAAGCAGGCGTAAGTCTCGTAAACAAAGACATTTCAGTAGATGTACAATATGCTGGAAGACTTCAACAGCCCAGATAGTGTAGAACTATTGCAGCGACTCAATACGCTGCAGGAGCTGACGTCATTTACCCAAGCTGCTGGTGGCACAGGAGCTGGTGTCTTTCAAAGAAACAAAAGACTTGAACGAGAAGAAAATGAAGACGAAAAAGTTTGGGTTATTGGTGTAGACCGTGACCAAGTTGACGAAGGTAAATACACTTCAAAAGATGGTAAAGGAATCTAACTTCGTATTGGCTTCTACTTTGAAACAAGTTGGCAAAACTGTTCAAGAAATTGCAACTCAAACTGCTGGCGGCAAATTCCCAGGTGGAAAAGTGATTACATTTGGTTTGAAAGATGGTGGTGTTGATTTGACTACTCTAATCTTTCTGAAGATGCTAGCAGTAGAAGATGCTAAAAACTAATTATTGATGGTAGCGTAAAGCACCTGAGAAAATAAGAACCTTCCAGAAGCGGTCCATCCTTCTCTGGGTCGCTGAGGTGTTGAGACATTTTTGTCTCAATAGAACCTCACTAACTTGTTTAGCAGGTCCTACTGAAATAAAAATATAGTTTTTCTAGAAAGGAATATTCGAATGGCACACGAAAAACGTCATTGAGATGCGGAAATTACCAAAATTTCTTTTGGTGAATTTGTCGCAAACGACAAAAATCAACCCTCGAATTGCGTAAAGGTGAAATTCATGCACTCTGGTGAAAATGGAGCTGGGAAATCAACCCTGATGAATATGTTGGCTGGTCTTTTTGGAACCAACGAGCGGAGAAATTGTGGTCAATGGGAAGTCTGAAAAACTAGATTCTCCTTCAAAGGCTGCTTCTCTAGGATCGGGATGGTTCACCAGCACTTCATGCTCGGTAGAAGCTTTCACTGTTGCAGAAAAATATCATTCTTGGTAGCGAAGTAACTAATCAAGGTGTATTGGATTTGAAAAAGGCTAATGCTGATATCCTTGAGTTGTCAGAACGCTCAGCGGCTGCTGCATCCTACAGCAAAAGTGGCAGATATCTCTGTCGGGGGCTCAACAACGGGTTGAAATCTTGAAAGACACTCTATCGTGAGCTGATATTCTGATTTTTTGACGAGCCTACAGCAGTGCTAACTCCTGCTGAAATTTTGGAGTTGATGGATATCATGACCCTTGTTAAAGAAGGAAAATCCATCATCCTCATCACTCACAAACTGGACGAAATTCGTGCAGTGCAGACCGATGTCACAGTTATTCGTCGTGGGAAATCCATTCAAACCGTCAGCATCGAAGGCTACTAATAAAGATTTTGCGGAGATGATGGTTGGGCGCTCAGTTTCGTTCGTAACAGAGAAGGAAGAAGCGCAACCCTAAAAGAAGTGGTTCTTCAAATTTCTGACTTGGTCGTGAATGAAAACCGCGGAGTTCCCTGCAGTCAAAGAGCTATCTATTGATGTTCGTGCAGGCGAAATTGTTGGGATTGCAGAGGATTGATGGTAATGGTCAGAGTGAATTGATTCAGGCTATTACTGGACTTCGCAAAGTTAAATCAGGTAGTATTAAAATTAAGGACAAGAAGTTGTTGGCCTTTCCTCACGTAAGATTACTGAAATGAATGTCAGCCACGTTCCTGAGGATGATCGTCATGTGATGGTCTTGTTCTCGAAATGATAGCTTTCGAAAACATCGCACTTCAAACTTACTACAAAAGAACCACTTAGCAAAAACGGTGTGTTGAATTACAATCAGATCAATTCATATGCCCGCAAGTTGATGGAAGAATTTGATGTTCGTGCAGCCAATGAGATTGTTCCAGCAAGTGCTCTATCAGGAGGAAATCAACAAAAAGGCCATTATTGCTCGTGAAGTCGATCGGAATCCAGATTTGTTAATCGTGTAGCCAACCGACACGCTGATTGGACGTTGGTGCGATTGAGTACATTCATAAACGTTTGATTGGTGAACGTGATAGAGGAAAAGCCGTCCTCGTTGTTAGCTTCGAATTAGATGAAATTCTAAACCTATCAGACCGGATTGCTGTTATTCATGATGGAAAAATCCAAGGTATTGTGAAGCTATCTGAGACCAACAAAACAAGAGCTTGGTGTCTTGATGGCTGGTGGTGAATTGAAAAGGAGAAAGAGTGATGTCTAAAAATTACAATCAAATTTCGGTTCCTTTGATTTCTGTAATCCTAAGGATCATCCTCAGAGCCGTCATTATATGGATCTTTGGTTATGATGCTCTTTTTGAGGTTATGAAGAACTCTTCAAGACAGCTTTTGGTTCTATTAAAAATGTGGGTGAAATTTTTCCGCGCTATGGGACCACTGGGTTTTGATTGCTCTAGGATTTGCAATAGCTAGCCGAGCTGGATTTTTAATGTTGGCTTACCAGGACAAGCCTTGGCTGGTTGGATTGCAGCAGTATGGTTCGCTTTATCTTCCAAGATATCCCTCGTATCTTAATGATTCCTTTGACAGTCCTTGTGCTGCAATTGCAGGAGGTTTCGTTGGATTTGATTCCAGGTATCTTTGCGAGCATTTTTAGGAACGAGTGAAGTCATTGTTACCATTATGATGAACTTCATCGTCCTGTTTGCTGGGAATGAAAATCGCTCGGAACTCCCTAAAAACTTCATGGTCGATTCTGAGTCCAGTATCACAGTAGGGGCAAATGCAAGTTATCGTCTAGGTTTTTCTGACTGAATGTAACCAAGTCAAGGATGAATATTGGTATCTTTTATCACCTTGATTGCTGTTGCAGTGGTTTGGTTCATTATTAAGAAAACAACACTTGGTTTTGAAATCCGTTCCGTTGGTCTTAACCAGAATGCTTCAGATTATGCAGGGATGTCAGCTAAACGAATCATCATTCTTTTCCATGGTGATTTCAGGTGCTCTCTGTGCAGGATCGGTGGAGCAGTAGAAGAGGATTGGTACCTTCCAGAACATTTATGTTCAACCTGGTTCCTTGGCTATTGGATTTAATGGGATGCGCAGTGGCCCTCCTTGCAATTCTCCTATTGGGATTGTCTTTGCTGCCTTCTTGCTTGGAACCTTGCAAACAGGTGCTCCAGGTATGACCACAGCGACCATTCCACCAGAACTTGTCAATATTGTGACAGCTTCGATCATCTTCTTTGTAAGTGCTCACTACATTATCGAAAAATACATCAAGCCTAAAACACAAATGAAAGGAGTAGAGTAAGGATGAATACTGTTGCTATACTAACAATTCTTGTATCGAATATGCTGGTCTATGCTGCTCTCTCATTTTCACTAGTATCGGAGGATCCCTACCCGAACATGCTGGTGTCGTTAATGTCGGTTTGGAAAGGTATCATGGTTATGGGAGCTTTTTACGGGAGTCGTATTTAACTTGACTTTTGCTGGTTCTCTTGGAGGCATGACAATCTGGTTATCTCTCCTTGCAGGTGGTTTGGTTGGTCTCATTTTCTCTGCCATCCATGCGGTAGCGACTATTAACTTCCGTGCTGACCATGTGGTGAGTGGTACGGTATTGAACTTGTTGGCTCCTGCCTTAGCCGTCTTCTTGGTAAAAGCCATCTACGGAAAAGGTCAAACCAACAATATCGATTTGTCATTTAGTAAATTTGATTTTCCTTTCTTGTCTGATATCCCTGTCATTGGAGATATCTTCTTCAAGAACACAAGCTTAATGGATATGTCGCAATTGGATTTTTCATTTGTATCATGGTTTATCATGTTTTAAAAACGAAGTTTGGTCTTCGCCTTCGCTCAGTTGGAGAACATCCACAAGCTGCGGATACCCTTAGGATTAATGTTTACCTCATGCGTTACTATGGTGTGCTCATCTCTGGATTTTTAGGAGGAGTTGGAGGTGCCTTGTATGCACAATCTGCATCTGTCAATTTCTCTGCAACAACCATCGTCGGTCCAGGGTTCATTGCTCTTGCGGCCATGATTTTTGGTAAATGGAATCCTGTTGGTGCTATAGCTTTCAAGTCTTTTCTTTGGACTTTCACAAAGTTTGGCAGTTATCGGTTCTCAATTGCCTTTCCTACAAGGAGTGCCAGCGGTTTACCTAAATCGCCCTTATGTCTTGACTATTCTTGTCTTGGCAGCCTTCTTTGGAAAAGCAGTTGCACCTAAGGCAGACGGTATCAACTACATAAAGTCAAAATAAGCATACAAAAAAACGTCAGTTCAATGTACTGACCCCAAAAAGTTAGACAAATAATTATTGAAAGGATTTAGTTCTGTATTGCACAGGACTGAGTCCTTTTAGTTTGACTTTAATTCGTTTATTGTTGTAGTAATCAATATAGTCTACAATAGCTTGTTCCAATTGCTTAAGCGACTGAAACGACTTCTCATAACCATAAAAACATCTCAGACTTAAGAATACCAAAGAAGGACTCCATCATACCATTGTCTCGGGCTGTTGCCCTTTGCGTGACATAGATGCTTGAATTCCCTCACTCTCTAGAATCGATGATAAGAATCGTGTTGGTATTGCCAGCCCTGGTCACTATGGAGAATCGTATTCTCATAATGTTTCTCCGTGAAGGCCTGTTCCAACATGACTTTCACTTGTTCCTAAGTTAGGGCAGTAGAAAGATGATAAGCAATAATTTCGCTGTTAAAACCATCTAAAACAGGCGATAAATAGAGTTTCTGTGTGCTATTTGGAATGGCAAACTCTGTCACATCCGTATAGCACTTTTCCATTGGTTTCGCTGCTTCAAACCGGCGTTGAATGAGATTTTCTTTTCTTGCCAATCCTCCTTGGTAGGAAGAATACTTTCGTTTCCGACGAATTCGGGCACTTAAACCAAGAATCTTCATCAGACGTTGGACCTTCTTATGATTCACTGTAAAGCCACGATTTCTTAGTTCAATAGTAACTCTCCGATAGCCATAATTTCCTTTATGCTCACTATAAATGGCCTGAATTTCGGTTTTAAGCTCTTTATCTTTATCAAGCCCATCCAGTTGCTTCAACTGATAATAGTAAGTCGAGCGAGCTAAACGTGCTGTTTCAAGAAGAAAATCTAGTCGAAAATCCTCCTGAAACCATTTCTCTAACTGTCTCTGCCTTTCTGCTCTAGGGCTTCCTCCCTTTCCTCTAATTCTTTTAACTTTTTAGGTAGGCCACCCTCAGTCCGTAAGCGTTCATTCTCCTCCTGAAGTCGCTCCAGTTCTGTCATCTCTTCCCAAGTTTTCTTCCGTTTGCGTCCCATTTTAGCTGGTCTCCTCTTGTTTTTCTCAAGAATAGTATACCCAGTTTTTCCTGTATTGCGCCAGCCAATTTGGAAGCATTCCTTGGTTTGGGAGAGCATAATCAAGACTGACACTTCTTTTGCGAACGACCTTCAAGAAGAACTTTCTCAACCATTTCTTGTTTTAATTCAGGGGAATAGTGACGATTCTTCCCTTTTTTGACGAACTCCATTCCATAACGGTCAATCAATCTCATCATGTATCTTAGGCCAGCAACATCCACTCCAAATCTTTTTGAAAGCTGCTTGAAGCTTTGTCCTTGTTTTCTTAGTTCATAGATTTGAACTTTATCCTCATAACTCAATTTCATAATGAAAAACACCCCAAAAGTTAGATTTTTTTCTGTCTAACTTTTGGGGTGCAGCTCACTAAACTGGCGTTTTATTTTTAGGATTTTGATGTGTCAAGTTTAGTCCCTCTAGGAACGAGGTTTTCAGTTTTGTTTTTGATGCGTGTGATATTATCCTTGTGACGAATGATAATCAAGCTAGCAAGAGCTAAAATAATTACGATAAAAAGAAGGTCATAGCTACTTAAGATAAACCCAAATAGTGGGAAAATCAGAACTCCAATTACAGCAGCAATAGAAGCAACAACGCTAGATAGTGAAATCATACTACCTAGATAGAGGGTTCCAAAGAATACGATTGCCAGGTAGAGACAGAAGACAGGCGCAAATCCGAAAATAACTCCAGCGCTAGTTGCGACAGCCTTGCCCCCTTTAAACCCTGCAAAGATAGGAAAGGTATGTCCAATCACAGCCAAAAGTCCAAATACAAGTGGTGATACACCTTGTTGGTGGAAAAGAATAGGAAGGAGGGTGGCCAAGGTTCCTTTAAAGAAGTCAATCACAAAGGTTGCCATACCTGCCTTCTTACCTAAAATACGGAAAGTATTGGTCGTTCCAGTATTTCCAGAACCGTGTTCACGCAGATTTGTTTGAAAGAAAGCTTGTCCAATCCAGAGACCAGACGGAATCGAACCTAGCAAATAAGCTAGTATTAATAATACAAATGTCATCATAGACCTATTATACCATGAAATACTGTGGAAAGTCAGAGAAATATCTTGTGAAATTGTGACAGCTGAATGGGAAAAATTTTGCAAAATCCCCCAGAAAAACCTGTAAAATAGTAAAGATGAACAAATAGGAGGTTCCTTGTGTCAAAAAGGAAATCAATATTAACAATTATAATGATGACGCCATTCAGGTGCTAGAAGGGTTGGATGCGGTCCGTAAACGTCCGGGGATGTATATCGGATCGACAGACGGTGCTGGTCTCCATCACTTGGTCTGGGAAATCGTGGATAATGCAGTCGATGAAGCCTTGTCAGGATTTGGTGATCGTATTGATGTAACTATTAATAAAGACGGCAGTCTAACCGTTCAAGACCATGGTCGTGGGATGCCAACTGGTATGCATGCCATGGGTATCCCAACCGTTGAAGTTATTTTCACCATTCTCCACGCCGGAGGAAAATTCGGTCAAGGCGGCTACAAAACATCTGGTGGTCTTCACGGGGTTGGATCTTCTGTCGTCAATGCCCTATCTAGCTGGTTGGAAGTTGAAATCACCCGTGATGGTGCAGTATATAGACAGCGTTTTGAAAATGGTGGTAAGCCAGTAACAACTCTTCAAAAGGTTGGGACAGCAGCTAAGTCTAAGACAGGTACTAAGGTTACCTTCATGCCTGATGCGACTATCTTTTCTACGACAGACTTCAAGTACAATACCATTTCAGAACGCCTCAATGAGTCTGCCTTTCTGTTAAAAAATGTGACCTTGTCTCTGACTGACAAACGAACAGACGAAGCAATCGAGTTTCACTATGAAAATGGGGTTCAGGACTTTGTTTCCTATCTGAATGAAGACAAGGAAACCTTGACGCCAGTTCTTTACTTCGAAGGCGAAGAAAATGGCTTCCAAGTGGAAGTAGCCCTCCAGTACAATGATGGATTTTCAGATAATATCTTGTCCTTTGTCAATAACGTTCGCACCAAGGATGGGGGAACGCACGAGACAGGACTCAAATCTGCTATCACTAAGGTCATGAATGACTATGCGCGTAAGACAGGTCTTCTCAAGGAAAAAGATAAAAACCTTGAAGGTTCAGACTATCGTGAGGACTAGCGGCCGTTCTTTCTATCCTAGTTCCTGAAGAACACCTCCAGTTTGAAGGACAGACCAAGGACAAACTTGGAAGTCCACTAGCTCGCCCGATTGTGGATGGAATTGTAGCTGACAAGTTGACCTTCTTTCTAATGGAAAATGGGGAGCTGGCTTCAAATCTCATTCGCAAGGCTATCAAGGCGCGTGACGCTCGCGAAGCGGCGCGTAAAGCGCGTGATGAGAGTCGAAATGGTAAGAAAAATAAGAAAAGACAAGGGATTGCTGTCGGGTAAATTGACTCCAGCCCAGTCTAAGAATCCTGCTAAGAACGAACTCTATCTGGTCGAGGGTGACTCTGCCGGTGGATCTGCCAAGCAAGGTCGTGACCGTAAATTCCAAGCTATCTTGCCCCTTCGTGGTAAGGTGATTAATACAGCCAAGGCCAAGATGGTGGATATTCTCAAAAATGAAGAAATCAATACCATGATTTATACCATCGGTGCTGGTGTTGGTGCAGACTTCTCTCTTGAAGATGCCAACTATGACAAGATTATTATCATGACCGATGCGGATACCGATGGTGCCCATATCCAGACCTTGCTCTTGACATTTTTCTACCGCTACATGCGTCCGCTAGTTGAGGCAGGACATGTCTATATCGCCCTTCCGCCTCTTTACAAGATGTCCAAAGGCAAAGGCAAGAAAGAAGAAGTGGCCTATGCTTGGACGGACGGAGAGCTAGAAGAACTCCGCAAGCAATTTGGCAAAGGAGCCACCCTCCAACGCTACAAAGGTCTTGGTGAGATGAATGCGGACCAGCTCTGGGAAACAACTATGAATCCAGAAACTCGTACCCTCATCCGTGTTACGATTGAAGACCTAGCACGCGCCGAACGCCGCGTAAACGTCCTCATGGGAGACAAGGTCGAACCACGCCGTAAGTGGATTGAGGATAATGTCAAGTTTACGTTGGAAGAAGCGACAGTGTTTTTAAGGAGTATGAATAATGGATAGTTCAGGACATTCGATCTTTTGAAGTTACTTGGGTTTGATTTTTCTTAGTTTCTTTACCCCTCAGCTATTCTTGCATGCTACATCAATAACCGGAAAAAGTTTCCAAGGATTATATGTACCGATTGTATTTACTTTTATTTATGATCTTGATGCTTTTTATTCAATATGGATTCCTCAGAATCCGGTGCTTTCGGTAGCATCTGCTATCATGCTTTTTTATTGGTTTTCCTTTGATAGCGGGAGCCTTAGTCTCACACACTTATTCGATTGTGTTATGTCTATCCGGAGAAACGGTGGAAGGCTTTTTGATTTTTTTCTGTCCTATATTTTATCTCCCTTATCTGTCGGTATTCTGGGATGGTATGTAGTAAATTTAGTTCAGATCCATTTGTTGACATTCTTGGTAATGATTTTTGATGATTCTAGTTTCCTATCTTCCTCCTCTCTATCTCCATTACACCAAACGAAATCAGTAAGTCACGGAATACTTTTTGCTTGGGTATAGTGATTAATTGCTTAGCTACTGTCAGAGAAGGCTAATTGTTTTACAATTTATTTTATAATGAAAAATTTCAAACAGCTCTAAGTGATGAAGGAGTGAAAGATGAGAACTGATCAGGAGATTCTTGGACTGATTTTTAGGGACAGTTAAAACTTTTAAAAGTTGACGCTGGTAAGAACTCAAGTATCTCCTCCTCAATAATCTGACGGATGACCTTACTCAAACCCGTTTCTTTAAAGGGTGTGGATGCTTCATATTATTACGAAGGGATAACCTTTACCAGAGAGGGAGTTATAAAGTTCAAGTAAAAGGTGATGATTATCTTTTTTAGGTAAACAATCGCTAAAAACTATTGGAGGTGCAGTATTGATTACGTTATTAATGTTACCTTTTTCCTTGTTCTCCTAGCCATTTTTGGAATTATATATGACTTAATGACCAATAAAAGGTAGAAAAGAGTGTGCTCGCACAGTATCTTTGTTTATATTGAACATCCTCACTATTGGTATCTGTCTATTAGATCTACCCATGGAAAGTAAACCATACTCAGGAACAGGGTTTATCTTATTTTATGCACTTGCCTTCACACCTTTGATGATTGTTTTTCACTATATACCCTCTATAGGATTGGAAAACATTATAGGTATTTTTAAGAGTAAGTTTGTTATAATACTCCTATTCAATGCTATTTTTACTTTTTCCTTCTTTTCATTAGTAAATACTTTTTGTATTATGGAGAAGCTTTCAAATATATCATAGAAACGATATGAATTTGTTTTATTTTATTTTTAATCGTTTTGGGGATTTGTTCAACTATCCAATTCATTGTAGGCGAACTTGAGATGAAAAGAATACGAGGCATCCAAAAACAAGAGGAGCAAGACGGCAATGAAGAATAATTCTATAAAAGATATGTGCAGACAACATAGAAGTGAAGCGCAAATGCTAAGATTGATTTCACAGACTGCCGAAACTTTGCAAGTTGAGGCTGTCGCTATGTCTGGTTCACGAACTGATACAAAAGCGCCAAAAGATGAGTTTCAGGATTACGACGTGGTCTATGTCGTGGACGACTTAGATAATCTGACGAGTGACCTTTCTTGGTTGGATCCCTTTGGCAAGCGTATCATTGAGCAGCATAATGTCCTAGGCAACCGTCGACTTTATCTGATGCTATTTGAAGATGGAAATCGGATTGATTTGACCCTCTGTCCTACGGAGTATCTTCAAAGAGTGGGTGGATAGTGAAGCAGGGTTCACCGTTTTAGAAGATAAGAAGGGTTTATTTGAACCTTACTTTCCAAGTCCTCAACGTTTTCTGGACAAGCCCAGCTAGTGCGATTGATTTTGAAAAAGCTGTAATGAATTTTTGGTGGGTATCAGCCTACGTGGTTAAAGGGATTTGTCGCAATCAGATCATCTACGCGACTGACCATCTCTACGGTATTTGTCAACAAGAACTCTTGAAGGTCTTGGCTTGGCAGGTCGCAAGTGATAAGGGGACTGTCGACGTCGGCAAGAACTACAAGTACCTCTTTAACTATTTGCCTGCTGAGAAAGAGAAGGGATTCTCAGCTCTCCTTGATTTTTTCAAGTAAAGAGAAAATCACTCAGTCTTTGTTTGCTACGATGCAACTTTTTCCACCAAGAGGCTCAATCCCTTGCTCACAAGATGGGTTTTGACTACAAGAAGGACGTGGCTGAGAAGATGATTGAGTATGCTGAGGAAAGAGTGAAGAAGTTTGGGAATAACTAGAAAAATGAAAAAGCGAGAGGAGAAGACTCATGATTGAAAAAGTGGAACGCCTCATTACAGAGATTAATCGTATTCATCTAGAATATTCTAAAGATTATTTTTGAAACAGGTAAAGTGGAGAAAATCAATCTCAAGCATACCTTTTTCAAAAGTCCCGACTAAAAGCGATTTTTGGCCTACCGTCTGAATTTACATGAGTCAATTAATGACTATCTGATGAAAGCGGATGTCCAAGATATTGCCCTATGTTTATCGTGTCAAAACTTCTGAGTCTATTTTAGATAAAATTACACGTTTTTTTCCGAGCGTCAAGAGGGCTATCCTGTGAATTCCATTCTTAATGATATTTTTTGGTGCTCATGTGATTTTTAAGTTCTAAAGAGATAGCTCAAGTCATGGATAAAATTAGATGATTGGCAAGAGATGTACGGACTAAAAAAATTGGTATTTACGTGATAAAGATGGCTATGTCGGTATTCATATCTATTTTAAAAAAATAAAAGTAATTTTTACTACCCATGGGAACTCCAACTTTGGGATAAGAAAAGATGTAGATGTAATATCGCCAGTCATATCAAGTATAAACGAGGATTTGTGGAGTAGATATTTCAAGTGGAAATGATGATACAGGAATTGGGTGAAACTCACTTACCATATATATCCCTTTTTCCATAAAACCTATTCTATATTCTTTGAAAGGAGTTGAACACGCCCTAAATACTGTGTGAAAAAGATAAATTCTCTTGTGAGCATCGCTCACTGCAAGAGTTTCCTATTTTCACTTTGCATTTTACGGGCTTAGTATCCTATGTCTAACATTCAAAACATGTCCCTTGAGGATATCATGGGAGAGCGCTTTGGTCGCTACTCCAAGTACATCATTCAAGACCGGGCTTTGCCAGATATTCGTGATGGATTGAAGCCGGTTCAGCGTCGCATTCTTTATTCGATGAATAAGGATGGCAATACTTTTGACAAGAGCTACCGTAAGTCTGCCAAGTCTGTCGGGAACATCATGGGGAATTTCCACCCACACGGTGATAGTTCTATCTATGATGCCATGGTTCGTATGTCACAGGACTGGAAGAACCGTGAGATTCTAGTTGAAATGCACGGTAATAATGGTTCTATGGATGGAGATCCGCCTGCGGCAATGCGTTATACCGAGGCGCGTTTGTCTGAGATTGCTGGTTACCTTCTTCAAGATATCGAGAAAAAGACAGTTCCCTTTGCTTGGAACTTTGACGATACCGAGAAAGAGCCAACTGTTTTGCCAGCAGCCTTTTCCCAACCCTTTTGGTCAATGGATCTACTGGGATTTCAGCTGGATATGCCACAGATATTCCACCACATAATTTGGCAGAAGTTATCGATGCTACAGTATACATGATTGATCACCCAACTGCCAAGATTGAGAAGCTCATGGAATTTTTGCCTGGACCAGATTTCCCTACAGGAGCCATCATCCAAGGCCGTGACGAAATCAAAAAAGGCTTATGAAACTGGGAAAGGGCGCGTGGTCGTTCGTTCCAAGACTGAGATTGAAAAGCTAAAAGGTGGTAAGGAACAAATCGTTATTACTGAGATTCCTTATGAAATCAATAAAGCCAATCTGGTTAAGAAAATCGATGATGTTCGTGTCAATAACAAGGTAGCAGGGATTGCTGAGGTTCGTGATGAGTCTGACCGTGACGGTCTTCGTATCGCTATCGAACTTAAGAAAGATGCCAATACGGAGCTGGTTCTTAACTATCTCTTCAAATACACCGACTTACAAATCAACTACAACTTTAACATGGTGGCGATTGACAATTTCACGCCTCGTCAGGTCGGGATTGTCCCAATCTTGTCTAGCTATATCGCCCACCGTCGTGAAGTGATTTTGGCGCGTTCCCGCTTTGACAAGGAAAAGGCTGAGAAACGTCTCCATATCGTCGAAGGTTTGATTCGTGTGATTTCGATTTTGGATGAAGTCATTGCTCTTATCCGTGCCTCTGAGAATAAGGCTGACGCTAAGGAAAATCTCAAGGTCAGCTATGAATTCACAGAGGAGCAGGCTGAGGCTATCGTTACCTTGCAACTGTATCGATTGACCAATACAGACGTGGTTGTCTTGCAGGAAGAAGAAGCAGAACTTCGTGAGAAGATTGCTATGCTTGCGGCTATCATCGGTGACGAACGGACTATGTACAACCTCATGAAGAAAGAGCTTCGTGAGGTCAAGAAGAAATTTGCGACCCTCGTTTGAGTAGCTTAGAAGATACTGCGAAAGCAATCGAGATTGATACAGCTAGTCTTATCGCTGAGGAAGATACCTATGTCAGCGTGACCAAGGCAGGTTACATCAAACGTACCAGTCCACGTTCCTTTGCGGCTTCCACTCTGGAAGAAATTGGCAAACGTGACGATGATCGTTTGATCTTTGTACAATCTGCCAAGACAACCCAGCATCTTTTGATGTTCACGACTCTTGGGAATGTCATTTATCGACCAATCCACGAATTGGCAGATATTCGTTGGAAGGATATCGGAGAGCATCTGAGCCAGACTATTACAAACTTCGAAACTAACGAAGAAATCCTTTATGCAGAAGTCGTGGATCAGTTTGAGGATGCTACAACCTACTTTGCTGCAACTCGTCTTGGTCAAATCAAACGCGTAGAACGCAAAGAATTCTCTCCATGGCGAACCTATAAGTCGAAGTCTGTCAAGTATGCCAAACTCAAAGACGAGACAGACCAGATTGTAGCCGTGGCTCCGATCAAAACTGGATGATGTTCTCTTGATTAGTCAAAACGGTTATGCCCTCCGTTTCAATATCGAAGAGGTTCCGGTTGTCGGAGCCAAGGCTGCGGGTGTCAAGGCCATGAACCTGAAAGCAGATGATGCGCTTCAGGCAGCCTTTATCTGTAACACCTCATCCTTCTACCTCTTGACCCAACGTGGTAGCTTGAAACGTGTCTCTATCGACGAAATTCCAGCAACCAGCCGTGCCAAACGAGGTCTACAAGTCTTGCGTGAGTTGAAAAACAAACCACATCGAGTATTCTTGGCAGGAGCAGTTGCAGAACAAGGCTTCATCGGTAATCTCTTTAGTACCGAAGTGGAAGAAAATGACCAAACGTTACTTGTCCAATCTAACAAGGGAACAATCTATGAGAGTCGATTGCAAGATTTGAACTTGTCAGAACGAACTAGCAATGGAAGCTTTATCTCAGACACCATTTCAGATGAGGAAGCTTTTCGATGCTTACCTCAAAGAAGTCTTTAAAGAGGACAAAACAAATTCGTAAAAAGAATCAGTCCAGAGGGCTGATTTCTTTGTGTTGAAAAATTTTTCTGAAAAATTGCAAATAATACTTGAAATTTTTACTAGAAAAAGTGTAGAATAGAACACATAGTTTGAATAGTATAAAAGGAGAAACACATGACAGTTGCAATTGATTGGGAAAATCTTGGCTTTGCTTATATGAAATTACCTTACCGTTATATCGCTCACTACAAAAATGGTCAATGGGATCAAGGAGAATTGACAGAGGATGCAACCTTGCATATTTCAGAGTCTTCTCCAAGTCTCCACTATGGACAGCAAGCATTTGAGGGATTGAAAGCCTATCGTACTAAGGATGACAGTATCCAACTCTTTCGTCCAGATGAAAATGCCAAGCGTCTGCAACGTACTTGCGACCGTCTCTTGATGCCTCAAGTTTCGACAGAAATGTTTGTGGAAGCCTGTAAAGCGGTTGTGCGTGCAAATGAAGAATACGTACCCCCATATGGAACAGGTGGAACCCTTTATCTTCGTCCACTTTTGATTGGTGTTGGAGATATTATTGGGGTGAAACCTGCAGAGGAGTATATTTTCACCATCTTTGCTATGCCAGTTGGCAACTACTTCAAAGGCGGCTTGGTTCCAACTAATTTCTTGATTCAAGATGAATTTGACCGTGCAGCGCCAAATGGTACAGGAGCTGCCAAGGTAGGCGGTAACTATGCTGCAAGTCTCTTGCCAGGTAAAATGGCAAAATCACGTCATTTCTCAGATGTTATCTATCTAGATCCAGCTACCCACACCAAGATTGAGGAAGTCGGTTCAGCTAACTTCTTTGGCATTACGGCAGAAAATGAATTTGTAACGCCTTTAAGTCCATCAATCTTGCCATCTATTACCAAGTACTCTTTGCTTTATTTGGCAGAACACCGCTTGGGCTTGACACCAATCGAAGGTGATGTTCCGATTGACAATTTGGATCGTTTTGTAGAGGCAGGTGCTTGTGGAACAGCAGCAGTTATCTCTCCAATTGGGGGCATCCAACACGGTGATGATTTCCATGTATTCTATAGCGAAAAAGAAGTAGGTCCTGTTACACGCAAACTCTACGATGAATTGACTGGTATCCAATTTGGTGATGTGGACGCACCAGAGGGATGGATTGTCAAAGTGGATTAAAAGACTAAGTAAAGAGGAACTCCATAGCAGTTGTAAGGGCTGAAATGGAGTTTTTTCTTGCTAGTTTGAGCATTTTCTTGTACAATAGAAAAAGTGAAAAGAGGTAAAGTATGAGTAAAAAAGATAAGAAAATTGAAATTCAATTAACAGATGCAAAAGTGACTGTTGGAAAAGACAGTTATGAAGGTTACGTTTTTGACGATCGGGAAAAGGTCATTAGTGAAATTGCCGAATTAGATAGCCAATTTGCCATCATAAAGAATGGAAATGTCGATAGTTTTTATAAAAAAACTTGAAAAAGCTGTGGAAATTTTTGATTGAAAACTATAATTTGACAAAATAATACTTGTTTTTATTGAAAATTTCATGATATAATAGTTCTCGTTAAACATTGGAGAGATAGCGAAGAGGCTAAACGCGGCGGACTGTAAATCCGCTCCTTCAGGGTTCGGGGTTCGAATCCCTCTCTCCATTTGTCAATGGGGTATAGCCAAGTGGTAAGGCAAGGGACTTTGACTCCCTCATGCGTTGGTTCGAATCCAGCTACCCCAGTTCTTAGGTAATAAATTCAAGATAAAAAGAAAAAAATATCTTAGGGTATTTTTATTTTTATAATTGAAAGACGTGAACGATATGAACATGTCCTTGCGGGTGCTTAGGAAAAAATTATAAGTATGTCGATTTAGAAAAACTTGATTGTTGGAGGATTTTTTAGATGAACGAATTTGAAGATTTGCTAAATAGCGTTAGCTAAGTTGAGCCTGGTGATGTTGTTAGTGCTGAAGTATTGACAGTTGATGCGACTCAAGCTAACGTTGCAATCTCTGGGACTGGTGTTGAAGGTGTCTTGACTCTTCGCGAATTGACAAACGATCGCGATGCAGATATCAATGACTTTGTTAAAGTAGGAGAAGTATTGGATGTTCTTGTACTTCGTCAAGTAGTTGGTAAAAGATACTGATACAGTTACATACCTTGTATCTAAAAACGCCTTGAAGCTCGCAAAAGCATGGGACAAACTTGTTGGACGCGAAGAAGAAGTTGTTACTGTTAAAGGAACTCGTGCCGTTAAAGGTGGACTTTCAGTAGAATTTGAAGGTGTTCGTGGATTTATCCCAGCTTCAATGTTGATACTCGTTTCGTACGTAACACTGAGCGTTTCGTAGGTCAAGAATTTGATGCTAAAATCAAAGAAGTTGACCCTAAAAGAAAACCGCTTCATCCTTTCACGTCGTGAAGTTGTTGAAGCAGCCACTGCAGCAGCTCGTGCTGAAGTATTCGGTAAATTGGCTGTTGGTGATGTAGTAACTGGTAAAGTTGCTCGTATCACAAGCTTTGGTGCTTTCATCGACCTTGGTGGTGTTGACGGATTAGTTCACTTGACTGAATTGTCACATGAACGTAACGTTTCACCCAAATCAGTTGTAACTGTTGGTGAAGAAATCGAAGTGAAGATCCTCGATCTAACGAAGAAGAAGGACGCGTATCACTTTCACTTAAAAGCAACAACACCTGGACCATGGGATGGCGTTGAGCAAAAATTGGCTAAAAGGTGATGTAGTCGAAGGAACAGTTAAACGTTTGACTGACTTCGGTGCATTTGTTGAAGTATTGCCAGGTATCGATGGACTTGTTCACGTATCACAAATTTCACACAAACGTATCGAAAATCCAAAAGAAGCTCTTACTGTTGGTCAAGAAGTTACTGTTAAAAGTCCTTGATGTTAACGCTGACGCAGAACGTGTATCACTTTCTATCAAAGCTCTTGAAGAACGTCCAGCTCAAAGAAGAAGGACAAAAAGAAGAGAAACGCGCTGCTCGTCCACGTCGTCCAAAAACGTCAAGAAAAACGTGATTTTCGAACTTCCAGAAACACAAAACAGGATTCTCAATGGCTGACTTGTTCGGTGATATCGAACTTTAATCAAAATTGATAATCGCAAAATCCTTTGTTTAAAACAAGGGATTTTTCTTTTGTCTCTTTCTCATTTTTGATATAATAGTTCTATGTTAGATTCAGAAAAACAATCACAATATCAACTGTTAAATGAGGAACTCTCTTATTTACTAGAAGGTGAGACCAATGTTCTTGCCAATCTTTCAAATGCTAGTGCCCTCCTAAAAATCTCGCTTTCCCAATACTGTATTTTCAGGTTTTTATCTATTTGATGGAAATGAGTTGGTTTTAGGTCCTTTTCAGGGTGGTGTTTCTTGCATTCGTATCCCACTTGGAAAGGGCGTGTGGAGAAGCTGCTGAGTTTCAGGAGACTGTTTTAGTAGGGGATGTGAGCACCTATCCAAACTACATTTCTTGCGATAGTAAGTCCAAGAGTGAAATCGTAGTTCCTATGCTCAAGAATGGAAGATTAGTCGGAGTCTTAGACTTGGACTCTTCTCTTATTGATGATTACAATGCTATTGATCGTGATTATTTGGAACAATTTGTCGCTATTTTGCTTGAGAAGACAGAATGGGACTTTACGATGTTTGAGGAGAAAGCCTAATGTATCAAGCACTTTATCGAAAATATAGAAGCCAGACTTTCTCACAACTAGTAGGACAAGAGGTTGTGGCAAAAACACTAAGGCAAGCGGTTGAGCAGGAAAAGATTAGTCACGCTTATCTTTTCTCAGGTCCTCGTGGAACTGGGAAAACCAGCGTTGCTAAGATTTTTGCCAAGGCTATGAACTGTCCAAACCAGGTAGACGGAGAACCATGTAATAACTGTTATATCTGTCAGGCAGTGACTGAAGGTAGCCTAGAAGATGTTATCGAAATGGATGCGGCTTCGAATAACGGAGTTGATGAAATCCGAGAAATTCGCGATAAATCCACCTATGCTCCTAGCTTGGCTCGTTATAAGGTCTACATTATCGACGAGGTTCATATGTTGTCTACGGGAGCCTTTAATGCGCTTTTGAAGACCCTAGAAGAGCCAACTCAGAATGTTGTATTTATCTTGGCGACAACTGAATTACATAAGATTCCAGCAACCATTTTATCGCGTGTTCAACGTTTTGAGTTTAAATCGATTAGAACGCAAGATATTAAGGACCATATCCAAACTATTTTGTCAAAAGAAAATATCAGTTCTGAACCAGATGCTGTGGAAATCATTGCCAGACGGGCTGAAGGTGGAATGCGGGATGCCTTGTCTATTCTGGACCAAGCCTTGAGTTTAACACAGGGAAATGAGCTCACGACAGCTATCTCTGCGGAGATTACAGGCACCATTAGTCTATCAGCACTTGATGACTATGTAGCCGCCTTGTCTCAGCAGGATGTTTCAAAAGCGCTTGATTCTTTGAATCTTTTGTTTGAAAATGGCAAGAGCATGACTCGTTTTGTGACGGATCTCTTGCAGTATTTGCGTGATCTACTAGTTGTTCAGACAGGTGGCGAAAATACTCATCATAGTCCAGTTTTTATGGACAATCTAGCTCTTTCCCAAGAAAGTCTCTTTGAAATGATTCGAATAGCGACTGTGAGCTTGGCAGATATGAAAGCTAGCCTGCAACCTAAGATTTATGCTGAGATGATGACCATTCGTTTAGCTGAGGTTAAGCCTGAACCAGTGCTTTCAGAAGCTGTTGAAAGTGAGATTTCTGCACTAAGACAGGAAGTCGCTCGCCTCAAACAAGAACTTGCCAATGTTGGTACAGCTTCTAAACAAGTGGCGCCAGTTCCTAGTCGTCCAGCCACTTCCAAGACAGTCTATCGAGTGGATCGCAACAAAGTTCAGGCTATCCTACAAGAAGCTGTTGAAAATCCTGATTTGGCACGGCAAAACTTGATTCGCCTCCAGAACGCATGGGGAGAAGTGATTGAAAGTTTAGCTGGACCTGATAAGGCTCTTCTCGTTGGTTCTCAACCAGTTGCAGCCAACGAACACCATGCTATTTTAGCTTTTGAGTCTAATTTCAATGCTGGGCAAACCATGAAAAGAGATAATCTTAATACCATGTTTGGCAATATTCTCAGCCAAGCAGCTGGATTTTCCCCTGAGATTCTGGCTATTTCCCTAGAGGAATGGAAAGAGGTTCGAGCAGCCTTTTCCGCTAAAAACAAGTCTTCTCAAGCAGATCAAGAGATAGAAGAAGAGAGTCTGATTCCGGAAGGATTTGAATTTTTGGCTGATAAAGTCATGGTCGAAGAAGACTAAAAGTGGATTTCATGGTACAATAATCCTATGACTAGACAACAATTTATCGTGATAGCACTATTTACTGCTGCTGAGACTTATTTTTTCAATGAAGCATGGATGACGGGTCGCTATTTCATGGCAGCCTTTTGGGCCATTCTTCTTTTTCGAAATTTTAGGTTAAGTTATGTAATGGGGAAAATAGTAGATGCCATTGATCAGCACCTAAACCGCAAGGATTAGTCAGTAGCTTCTAAACAAAATCAAAGCCTTTTAGGCTTTTTTTTGTTATACTAGTAGAGTATATTTATGGACCTTTTCTTGTATTTTTTAGAGAAATGTAAGTGATTTCTCTAATGATAAAGGAAGTAGGCCAGAAAAAGAAAGGAACTATCATGTCAGTATTAGAGATCAAAGATCTTCACGTTGAGATTGAAGGAAAAGAAATTTTGAAGAGGGTTAACCTGACCCTGAAAACAGGAGAAATCGCAGCTATCATGGGACCAAATGGTACTGGTAAATCGACTCTTTCTGCAGCTATTATGGGGAACCCTAACTATGAGGTTACCAAAGGTGAGGTCTTGTTTGATGGCGTAAACATCCTTGAGTTGGAAGTAGACGAGCGCGCTCGTATGGGACTTTTTCCTTGCTATGCAATACCCATCAGAAATCCCAGGAATTACCAATGCTGAGTTTCTTCGTGCAGCTATGAATGCTGGCAAAGAAGATGATGAAAAAGATTTCAGTTCGTGAATTTATTACTAAACTAGACGAGAAAATGGAATTGCTCAACATGAAAGAAGAAATGGCAGAGCGTTACCTCAACGAAGGTTTCTCAGGTGGTGAGAAAAAACGTAATGAAATTCTTCAACTCTTGATGTTGGAACCAACTTTTGCCCTTTTGGATGAGATTGACTCAGGTCTTGATATTGATGCCCTTAAAGTTGTTTCTAAAGGTGTTAATGCCATGCGTGGTGAAGGCTTTGGTGCCATGATTATCACTCACTACCAACGTCTCTTGAACTACATCACACCAGACGTGGTACACGTGATGATGGAAGGTCGTGTTGTCCTTTCTGGTGGTCCAGAATTGGCTGCCCGTTTGGAACGTGAAGGATACGCAAAACTAGCTGAAGAACTTGGCTACGACTACAAGGAAGAATTGTAATTCCCTCGTATCTTTTAGGAGAAGTAAATGACTAAAGAAACTATTAAACTTTTTCAGAAATGCATGCTGAACCAAGCTGGTTAGCTGACCTCCGTCAAAAAGCTTTTGATAAGATTGAGAGTTTGGGATTACCAGTTATTGAGCGTGTCAAATTCCACCGTTGGAATCTGGGGGATGGAACCATCACAGAAAGTGAATCTTCAGCAAATGTTCCTGACTTCACGGCTTTAGATAACCACTTGAAGTTGGTGCAAGTAGGAACGCAAACTGTTTTTGAGCAAACTCCAGTTGAGTTAGCTGAACAAGGAGTAGTCTTTACAGACTTTCACTCAGCTTTAGAAGAAATTCCAGAACTTATTGAGGAATTCTTCATGTCATCTGTTAAATACGATGATGATAAATTAGCAGCCTACCACACAGCTTATTTCAATAGTGGTGCTGTTCTTTATATTCCAGATAATGTTGAGATTACAGAGCCAATCGAAGGAATTTTCTACCAAGACAGTGATAGCGATGTGCCATTTAACAAGCATATCCTGATTATCGCTGGTAAAAATTCTAAGATTAGTTATCTGGAGCGTTTAGAGTCACGTGGTGAAGGTAGTGCCAAGGCAACTGCCAATATTACTGTAGAAGTCATCGCCCGCTCTGGCGCTCAAGTGAAATTTGCGGCCATTGACCGTTTAGGTGAAAATGTCACTGCCTACATTAGCCGTCGTGGTAAGCTAGGCAACGATGCAAGCATTGACTGGGCAATCGGTGTCATGAACGAAGGAAATGTCGTTGCGGACTTTGATAGCGACTTGATTGGAAATGGTAGCCATGCTGACCTTAAAGTCGTAGCTCTTTCAAGTGGACGTCAGGTTCAAGGAATTGATACTCGAGTGACTAACTACGGATGTAACTCAATCGGAAATATCCTCCAACATGGGGTTATTCTTGAAAGCTACCTTGACCTTCAATGGTATTGGCCACATTATCAAGGGTGCCAAGGGAGCAGATGCGCAGCAAGAGAGTCGTGTTCTTATGCTTTCAGACCAAGCACGTTCAGATGCCAACCCAATTCTTTTGATTGATGAAAATGACGTTACTGCAGGTCACGCAGCTTCTATCGGTCAGGTGGATCCAGAAGATATGTACTACCTCATGAGCCGTGGCTTGGATAAGGCGACTGCTGAGCGTTTGGTTGTTCGCGGTTTCCTTGGCTCCGTAATTGTTGAGATTCCAGTCAAAGAAGTTCGTGACGAAATGATTGCAACTATCGAAGAAAAATTGTCAAAACGCTAAGGGGAAGGCTATGTTAGATGTAGAAGCGATTCGCAAGGATTTTCCAATTTTAGACCAGATTGTCAACGATGAACCTCTGGTCTATCTGGACAATGCTGCGACGACACAGAAACCACTAGCAATTCTGGGAAACAATCAACCGCTACTATGAGCAGGACAATGCCAATGTTCACCGTGGTGTTCATACCTTGGCAGAGCGTGCGACAGCATCCTATGAAGCTGCTCGTGAAACCATTCGTAAGTTTATCAATGCAGGCTCTACAAAGGAAGTTCTCTTTACCAGAGGAACGACAACCAGTCTTAACTGGGTAGCACGCTTTGCTGAGGAAATTCTGACTGAAGGAGATCAGGTCTTGATTTCCGTCATGGAACACCATTCCAATATCATTCCTTGGCAGGAGGCCTGTCGCAAGGCTGGGGCAGAGCTTGTTTATGTCTATCTCAAAGATGGAGCTCTGGATATGGATGACTTGCGATCTAAATTGACTGATAAAGTCAAGTTTGTCTCCCTAGCTCATGCTTCAAATGTTCTTGGTGTGGTCAATCCGATCAAGGAAATTACTCAATTAGCCCACCAAGTTGGAGCCATCATAGTGGTGGATGGTGCCCAGTCTACACCTCATATGAAGATTGATGTCCAGGCCTTGGATGTGGACTTCTTTGCCTTTTCAGGTCACAAGATGGCTGGTCCTACTGGTATCGGTGTTCTTTATGGCAAAGAAAAGTATTTGGAACAAATGTCACCAGTTGAATTTGGCGGCGAGATGATTGATTTCGTCTATGAGCAATCTGCTAGTTGGAAGGAATTGCCTTGGAAATTTGAGGCTGGAACGCCAAATATGGCAGGAGCTATTGGACTTGCAGCAGCAGTGGATTATCTAGAAAAGATTGGTATGGATGCCATTGAAGCTCATGAACAAGAACTGATTGCATACGTCTTTCCAAAATTGCAGGCCATTGAAGGTTTGACTATTTATGGTTCGCAGGATTTGGCTCAACGTTCAGGTGTTATTGCCTTTAACCCTAGCGATCTTCATCCCCATGACCTAGCTACAGCACTGGATTATGAAGGAGTGGCTGTTCGCGCTGGTCATCATTGCGCCCAACCTTTGCTCCAATATTTGGACGTCCCAGCAACAGCTCGCGCAAGTTTTTATATCTACAATACTAAGGCAGATTGCGACAAACTAGTCGATGCCTTACAAAAGACAAAGGAGTTTTTTTCAATGGCACTTTCTAAACTAGATAGCCTTTTATATGGCAGTGGTAGCAGACCATTCGAAAAATCCGCATCACCAAGGGAAATTAGAAGATGCTGAGCAAATCAGTCTTAATAATCCAACCTGTGGGGATGTTATCAATCTCTCTGTCAAGTTTGATGCAGAGGATCGTTTGGAAGATATTGCTTTTCTAAACTCGGGTTGCACCATCTCAACTGCCTCTGCAAGCATGATGACAGATGCCGTTTTAGGAAAAACCAAACAAGAAATTTTAGAACTTGCGACTATTTTTTCTGAAATGGTTCAAGGGCAGAAAGATGAACGCCAAGACCAACTTGGTGATGCAGCCTTCTTATCAGGTGTTGCCAAATTCCCTCAAAGAATCAAGTGTGCAACCCTAGCTTGGAACGCTCTTAAGAAGACAATTGAAAATCAAGATAACAGATAAGACAAGTTTCTTTTGTCTTATAAATCAGTAGAAATGAAGAATGAAAGAAAGGATATTATGGTTGAAGAAAGTAGAACCAAAAACCAATTGACCTTGGTGAATATAAATTTGGTTTCCATGATGATGTAGAGCCTGTCCTATCGACAGGAAAAGGACTCAACGAAGGTGTTATTCGTGAATTATCTGCTGCCAAGGGTGAGCCTGAGTGGATGTTGGAGTTCCGTTTGAAGTCTTATGAAACCTTCAAGAAAATGCCCATGCAAACTTGGGGAGCAGACTTGTCAGAGATTGACTTTGATGATTTGATCTACTACCAAAAACCATCTGACAAACCAGCCCGTTCTTGGGATGAAGTTCCTGAAAAAATCAAAGAAACCTTTGAACGTATCGGAATTCCAGAAGCTGAGCGTGCCTATCTAGCTGGAGCTTCTGCCCAGTATGAGTCAGAAGTGGTTTACCACAACATGAAGGAAGAATTTGAGAAGTTAGGTATCATCTTTACAGATACGGATTCTGCCCTCAAGGAATACCCAGACTTGTTTAAACAATACTTTGCGAAGTTGGTCCCGCCGACAGATAATAAGTTGGCAGCCCTTAACTCAGCAGTATGGTCTGGTGGAACCTTTATCTACGTACCGAAAGGGGTCAAGGTAGACATTCCGCTTCAAACCTACTTCCGTATCAACAACGAAAATACTGGACAGTTCGAACGTACCTTAATCATCGTTGATGAGGGAGCAAGCGTCCACTACGTAGAAGGATGTACAGCACCAACTTATTCTAGCAACAGCTTGCACGCAGCCATTGTAGAAATCTTTGCCTTAGACGGAGCTTATATGCGTTATACGACCATCCAAAACTGGTCTGATAACGTCTATAACTTGGTAACCAAACGTGCCAAGGCATTGAAAGATGCGACTGTTGAGTGGATTGATGGAAACTTGGGTGCTAAAACGACTATGAAATATCCATCTGTTTACCTTGATGGAGAAGGAGCCCGTGGTACTATGCTTTCTATCGCCTTTGCTAATGCTGGGCAACACCAAGACACGGGAGCTAAGATGATTCACAATGCTCCACATACCAGCTCGTCTATCGTGTCTAAAATCCATCGCTAAAGGCGGAGGAAAGGTTGACTATCGTGGACAAGTAACCTTTAATAAAAATTCTAAGAAATCTGTTTCTCACATCGAGTGTGATACCATTATCATGGATGACTTGTCAGCATCTGATACCATTCCATTTAATGAAATCCATAACTCGCAAGTTGCTTTGGAACACGAAGCCAAAGTATCTAAGATTTCAGAAGAACAACTCTATTACCCTCATGAGTCGTGGTTTGTCAGAATCCGAGGCAACTGAGATGATTGTCATGGGATTTGTAGAGCCCTTCACAAAAGAACTTCCAATGGAATACGCAGTTGAGCTCAACCGCTTGATTAGCTATGAAATGGAAGGCTCTGTTGGGTAAAAGATAAAGGAGAAGCAAATGGGATTCTTAAAAAAATTATTTGGTAATGTTGAAAAAGCGAATAAAGGCGAGATTCCTGCCGAGGAAATTGTTCCACCCTTTACAATTGATCTAGCTGAAGAAGCAGATGATTATTGGAGACAAATGGAACAAAATCTCTTGATAAACGCTGTAAAAAGGCGTTGGTGGTCCTGAGGCCGTGGAACGTGCTTTTTGTTCTTACTAATTTCAAAGAAAATCAAGAAACCTTTGAGCTCTTTTTATCAGGTAAATGGTCAACTTCTTTCATGGATAGAGATGGATGCGACTGTTGTTGATAAAATCAGCAATCAACTCCTTCCACAAGCGGCAGAAGTAGCGCGTGCAGTAAATGAAAATTATGAAGAGGCAAATGTACCAGTAATCCAGTACGCTATGCTTCAGTTTGAAACTGCAACCATGGCTTGGTTTGGTCGGAAGCTCACAACAGCTTCTCCCGAAGCACAACTGACTTTTGAAGAATTGGTATCTGGTTAGGCGCTATTTTGGAACAAGAAGTTCCAAATCGTTCTTTAGATAGTGATCGCCCGTTCCCTTACTTTGAAGTTTAAGATTCCCAAATCCCCAAAAAACTTCCAATGGAATACGCAGTTGAGCTCAACCGCTTGATTAGCTATGAAATGGAAGGATCAGTTGGGTAAGAATATGCAGAATCTGAACAGGAAGTCTTCCTGTTCAGAATTTTTCAAAAAGACCTAATAAATATTCACAAATATACTTTTATGTGGTAAAATAAAACAATTACAATTTGTGGAGATGGAGTATGAATATTTTTAGAACCAAGGATGTTAGTCTGGGACGAACGGAAATGCGTCGCCATTTGAAATTATGGGATTTGATTTTACTAGGAATTGGTGCCATGGTAGGAACAGGAATTTTCACCATTACAGGAACAGCAGCGGCTACACTAGCTGGTCCATCACTAGTGGTTTCCATTGTGATTTCTGCCCTATGTGTTTCTTTATCAGCCCTGCTGAATTTGCCTCTCGTGTGCCTGCAACAGGAGGTGCTTATAGTTATCTCTATGCTATCTTAGGCGAATTGCCAGCCTGGATTGCCGGTTGGTTGACCATCATGGAATTCATGACAGCTGTTTCAGGTGTGGCATCTGGCTGGGCAGCTTACTTCAAGGGCTTGCTCAGTAATTATGGTATCTCCATGCCCCAAGCTTTGAATGGCACTTTTAACCCTGAACAAGGAACCTATATCGACCTTTTACCCTATTTTTAGTGCTTGCTTTGGTAACGGGACTAGTCTTATTGAATTCCAAGGCAGCCTTGCGCTTTAATTCGCTTCTAGTGGTCTTGAAATTCTCTGCTCTGGCTCTGTTCATCCTAGTTGGGATTTGGCATATCAAACCTGAAAAATTGGACGAATTTTGCTCCCTTTGGCTTTGGTCAAATTTATGGTGGGAGTACTGGAATAATGGCAGGTGCATCTTTGATGTTCTTTGGTTTTCTCGGTTTTGAGTCGATTTCTATGGCAGTTGATGAAATTCAAAGTCCGCAAAAGAATGTTCCTCGAGGAATCGTACTTTCTCTGACAATCGTCACCATTCTCTATGCTTTGGTAACCTTAGTATTGACAGGGATTGTTCACTACAGTAAGCTCAATGTGGACGATGCAGTAGCCTTTTTCATTACGGAGTATTAGTATCGGTTGGGCGGCCAACTATGTTTCGCTTGTAGCCATTCTAACCCTGATAACCGTATGTATCTCCATGACTTATGCTTTGTCTCGAATGATATATAGCTTAGCACGTGATGGACTTTTACCTCGAAGTTTTAAACAGCTAAGTAAAACTAGCCGAGTTCCAAAGAATGCGACCATCTTAACAGGAGTTGCTTCAGCCATTGCAGCAGGAGTCTTTCCCGCTAGCCAGTATCGCTGCCTTTTTAAATATCTGTACGCTAGCTTATCTCATTTTGCTTGCCTACGGTATTATCAAGCTCAGAAAGGATAAGGGCATGCCAAAAGAAGGAGAATTCAAAACTCCTTTAGTGCCGCTTTTGCCAATCCTTTCCATTCTTATCTGTGTTTCCTTTATGCTTCAATATAGTCTAGATACCTGGATTGCCTTTGGAATTGCTCTTCTAGTTGGTCTAATCATTTACTTTACTTACGGGTTCCGTCATTCAACCCTCGCAGAAGAAGAATAAAAGCTGGGAATTTGAACTGCACCCCAAAAGTTAGACAGAAAAATCTAACTTTTGGGGTGTTTTATTATGAAATTGAGTTATGAGGATAAAGTTCAGATCTATGAACTTAGAAAACAAGGATATAGCTTAGAGCAACTTTCAAATAAGTTTGGGATAAAACAATTCTAATCTTAGGTACATGATTAAATTGATGGATCGTTACGGAATAGAGTTCGTCAAAAAAAGGCAAGAATCGTTTCTATTCTCCAGAACTAAAACAAGAAATGATTGATAAAATCCTACATGAAAACTGGTCTCAAGATAGAGTTTCTCTCGAATATGCTCTCCCAAATCGTGGTATGCTTCCAAATTGGCTGGCGCAATACAAGAAAAACGGGTATACTATTGTTGAGAAAACAAGAGGGAGACCAGCTAAAATGGGACGTAAACCAAAGAAGAAACCCGAAGAGATGACAGAGTTAGAACGTCTTCAAGCAGAAAATGAGTACCTGAGAGCGGAGAATGCTATTCTAAAAAAGTTGAGGGAACTCCGATTGAAGGAGGAAAAAGAGCTAGAAGAAAAACAGAAATTGTTCAAGGATTAGTAACAGAGTTTTCCTTTTAGATATCCTTCTAAAACATTATAAAGCTTGCTCGTTCAACCTATTATTACCACTTAAATCAGCTGAATCAAGTAGATAAAAGATCAAGCTATCAAATTGGAAATACAAGACATTTATAATGAGCATAAAAGGAAATTATGGCTATCGGAGAGTTACTCTTGAACTAAGAAATCGTGGTTTTTGTAGTGAATCATAAGAAGGTCCAACGTCTGATGAAAGTCCTTGGTCTAACAGCTCGGATTCGTCGGAAACGAAAGTATTCTTCATACCAAGGAGAGATTGGCAAGAAAGCAGAGAATCTCATTCAACGCCAGTTTGAAGCATCAAGGCCAATGGAAAAGTGCTATACGGATGTGACAGAGTTTGCCATTCCAAATAGCACACAGAAACTCTATTTATCGCCTGTTTTAGACGGCTTTAACAGTGAAATTATTGCTTATCATCTTTCTACTTCGCCCAACTTAGAGCAAGTAAAAATGATGTTGGAACAGGCATTTACAGAGAAACACTATGAAAAATACCATTTTTACACAGCGACCAAGGCTGGCAATACCAACACGATTCTTATCATCGGTTCCTAGAGAGTAAGGGGATTCAAGCATCTATGTCCCGTAAAGGTAACAGCCCAGACAATGGCATGATGGAGTCCTTCTTTGGCATTCTGAAATCGGAGATGTTTTATGGTTATGAGAAGTCATTTCAGTCGCTTAACCAATTGGAACAAGCTATTGTGGACTACATTGATTACTACAACAATAAACGAATTAAGATAAAACTAAAAGGACTCAGTCCTGTGCAATACAGAACTAAATCCTTCGGATAAATTAATTGTCTAACTTTTTGGGGTCAGTACAATTCCCAGCTTTTTAATCTTTCACATAAGTAAAACCTTCACCGAGAATTTCATGAGCCTCAGTGATAGTGATAAAGGCTTGAGGATCGATTTGGTGAATCATATCCTTCATTTTTACGATTTCATTTCGACCGACGATACAGTAGATAATTTTTAAATCCTTTTTGCTGTAGTAGCCTTGACCAGATATAAAGGTAACGCCACGTCCGAGTTCATCGTTAATCTCTTTGGCCAATTGATCAGGATATTGGGTAATAATCATAAATCCTTTACCAGCATAACCTCCTTCGCCTATCAAGTCGATAACACGGGCGATGATAAAGTCAAACAAGAGGGTATAGGTGACCAAACGAAGGTCCTGGAAGATGATTAAAATCAACATTAGTATAAAAAAGTCAATCCCAAAGAGCAATTTCCCAATCGAAATATTGGTGTATTTGTTGAGGATACGAGCGACAATATCTGAACCACCAGTGGTCCCACCAGCATTAAAGATTATTCCTAATCCAATTCCTAATAAAACCCCTGAGACCAAAGCGACAATGATGAGATCTCCTTGCAAGTCGATGTGTAAAGGAATGCGCTCAAAGATTGCCAGCCAAACGGAAAGAGAAATAGATCCTAAAAGGCTGGAATAGAGGGTCTTAGGCCCAAATATCTTCCAAGCCAGGATAAATAAAGGGATATTAATCAAGAGGTTCATCAGTGAGACAGGGATTTTAAAAAGATAGTAGGTAATCAAGGTAATCCCTGTCGCACCACCCTCAAATAGATGATAGGGAACTACAAAGTAGGTAAGACCAAAGGCATAAATAGCTGCCCCTAGTATGATAGTGATAATAGGCTGAACTTTTCGGATCATGATTCTCCCTCGTATTTTCTATAGATAGATTATACCAAATTTTTCAAGCGTTTTTAATTGGATCTCTTATGATTTTTTTGCAATTTTTTGATATAATAAAGGTGATAAATCACTATCTTATTGAGAAGAATAGAAAGATTGAAGATATGACACAAGTAAAAATTGTAACTGATTCCTCTGTTACTATTGAGCCAGAACTCTTGAAAGAGTTGAATATTACAGTTGTTCCTTTATCTGTGATGATTGATGGTATCCTTTATTCTGATGCAGATTTGAAAGAGGAGAATTCCTTCATCTTATGCAAGAGAGTAAAAATCTGCCTAAAACCAGTCAGCCTCCAGTGGGAGTATTTGCTGAGGTCTTTGAAGAACTAGGTAAAGACGGCAGTCAGATACTCGCTATTCACATGTCCCATGCCTTGTCTGGAACTGTTGAAGCTGCTCGCCAAGGGGCAAGTCTCTCAACTGCTGATGTGACGGTTATTGATAGTTCTTTTACAGATCAAGCTATGAAGTTTCAAGTTGTTGAAGCTGCTAAACTTGCTAAAGAGGGTAAAGATTTAGAAAACAATCTTAGCTCATGTAGAGGACGTCAAAAATCATACAGAACTCTATATCGGTGTTTCAACATTAGAAAACCCTAGTTAAAGGGTGGACGTATCGGACGTGTGACCGGTTTGCTAAGCTCTCTTTTGAATATCCGAGTTGTGATGCAAATGAAGAATCATGAACTCCAGCCTATTGTAAAGGGGCGTGGTGCTAAGACATTTAAAAAATGGCTTGATGAACTATGCAGAGACCTCTCTCATAAATCTGTTGCAGAAATTGGAATATCCTACGCTGGTACTAATGAATGGGCCAATGAGATGAAAAATGTTTTACAAACCTATGTCGAAAAAAACCAATCTCAGTACTAGAAACAGGCTCTATCATTCAGACACATACAGGCGAAAAATGCATGGGCTATCTTAGTTCGATATCATTCCTAAAAATGAGAAAAATCGTTAGAAATAGCGTTTTTTTGACTTGACCTGTGGGCATTTTAGGATATGATTATATTTGTTAATTAGAAATTATTTGGAGGAATTATTAACATGGCAAACAAACAAGATTTGATCGCTAAAGTAGCAGAAGCTACAGAATTGACTAAGAAAGATTCAGCAGCAGCAGTTGACGCTGTATTCGCAGCAGTAACTGAATACCTTGCAGCTGGTGAAAAAGTTCAATTGATTGGTTTTGGTAACTTTTGAGTTCGTGAGCGTGCTGCACGTAAAGGTCGCAACCCACAAACTGGTAAAGAAATCAAAATCGCGGCTTCTAAAGTTCCAGCATTCAAAGCTGGTAAAGCTCTTAAAGACGCTGTTAAATAATGAATTTAGAAAAAGCCTGTCATATCAAGCATTTGAGCTTGTGTGACAGGCTTTTTAATGGCTCTTTGTCAACTGTAGTGGGTTACCAAAAAGTCATTTTTATTGAAACACACGATAAACGTAAGGATTTTCTGGTTTATCTACTTTTGTGAAACTCTCAACTTCCAGTGTTGGGAGTTTTTGTTTGAGTTCTTTATGGTAGTGGAGGGTCAGGGTTCCTCTAGCGGTAATCCAGGTATTATCAGGATACTGGCGTGAGTTTCCCTTGGTCAAGAGTCCATATACACCAGAGTCCGCGATACAGTGGATGATCCCAAAAGCGAAAGAGGAACTGGCTATCTGGATGGCTAGGATCGTTATAGACAAAGCCTGTAAACTCGATTTTCTTTCCTTCAAACTCTTGCGGATAGTCATAGAGAACTTCCATGACCTCCATATAGTTTTCGTCTGTGACTTGAATGATTGACAGGGAGAGGTATTTATCAGCTGTTGTCCGCATTTCCTTTTCATAAGCAGATTTGGAAAAATAGGTACTGGTATCGGGTTTGAGGTATTGACTGGATGTACCTTCGCTTGCCTGAATAGCTGTGTCAATTCCTTCAGCAAGCGGGAAATGATAGCCTTTGGCAGATACGGTTCTCGAGTCCAAACTTACTGTCGGAAAGGCAACTCCAATCAAGAGAGGTAGTGACAGTAACAGGATGCTGATTCGTCTAGCTCGACGACCTTTCCATATGGCTGGGAGAGTTGATTTTCTTAATCCAGATGTAGAATTGGACCAGAGCCAACAGAAGAGAAAGGACCATGGAGATATAGACTAGATAGGAATAGTGGAGGTTGATGTAGTGGCTGAGCTTGCCAGATAGCTTGAGGTAAAGGGTCAGAGCAAAATAGCCCAGTAGAATGAAAAATCGGATCATAGCATCACCCCTATCATGTAAGAATAAAGTAAGACAAGCAGAGTCACCATGCCCATAAATTGCCAGATGAAGCGCGTTTTGAAGGAATTTTCATCATGAGGAGATTTTTGATATCAAGGATAGGGCCGATGACCAGAAAAGCAAGGACTGGTGCTAGGCCAAAGCTCGAGAGGAGAGAAGCACCGATAAAGGCGTCCGCCTCGCTACAAAGCGAGAGGAGAAAGGCTAGAAACATGAGCAAGAGAATCGCAAGGACTGGACTAGCACTGATTGAGGTCAGGATCCGAGTCGGGACATAGACCTGAACGATAGCCGCAAAAGAGACAGCCAAAGACCAAAGTAGCGCCCCATATCGAAAAACTCATCAATAGCTTGCACAAAAAGACCTGAAAGTACCTTTTCTAGCTAGGAGTTTCAAAGTGTGAGAAAAGTCATGTTCATGACAAGTGATATGATTCTCTTTTTGAATGGGTTCCTTCCAGAAAAATCCTAGAAAAACTCCCAGACACCAAAGCAATCACAATGGCTCCCAGCGCTCGCAAAAAGGCAAAGCTTTATTGAATTGCCAAAGGCAGAATAAGTAGCAAAAAGGACGATAGGATTGATGATGGGAGCAGTCACCAGAAAGGGAACAGCCGTGTAGCTGGGAACTTTCTTTTTCCAGAAAAACGATTGATAATCGGGAACGATTCCACACTCGCAGGATGGAAAGAGAAAGCCGATGAAGGTACCAAAAAAAAATCCTCCCCAACGATTGCGAGGAAGAAACTCATAAACTTTATCAGGCGTGATATAGACCTCAATCCAGCCCGAAATGAGACTCCCAATCAGAACAAAAGGAAGGGCTTCAATGATGATGGAGAGAAAAATAGCTCCCGCTTGTAATACACTAGGAGGAAGAGATTTGGAAAATCGTCATCTATTTTTTCTTCTCAACTTTTTCTTTTTTATCTTTATCATCTGGAAAAGTGACCTGAGTGAGATCAGGAAGTTTGGCAAACTCTTCAAACATCTTGTCCAAGTCATCAGTTTTCGTAAATTTAACAGCCATGTGCTACCTCTTTTCTAAATTCTACCTCTATTATACTATTATTTTTGCGGAAAAGGGATTATTTTTATTTTGATAATCAAAGAGGTAAAAACAGGTAAGGTGAAACAAGCCCTTTGTCCCATTATGGTATAATAGGTTTATGGATAAAAAATATGAAAAAATCTCCCAAGATTTGGGTGTAACGTTAAAGCAAATCGATACCGTTCTAAGTTTGACGGCTGAAGGGGCGACGATTCCCTTCATCGCGCGTTATCGGAAGGACATGACTGGTAGTCTGGATGAGGTGGCGATTAAGGCCATTATCGACATGGATAAAAGCCTGACTAATCTCAATGACCGCAAGGAAGCTGTCTTGGCTAAGATTCAAGAACAAGGAAAGCTAACTAAGGAATTGGAAGAAGCTATCTTAGCTGCCGAAAAACTAGCAGATGTAGAAGAACTCTATCTTCCTTACAAGGAAAAGCGTCGGACCAAGGCAACTATTGCTCGAGAAGCTGGACTCTTCCCTCTCGCACGCTTGATTTTACAAAACGTAGCTGACTTAGAGAAAGAGGCCGAAAAGTTTGTCTGTGAAGGATTTGCGACTGGTCAAGAAACCTTAGCTGGAGCAGTTGATATCTTGGTAGAAGCCTTATCAGAAGATGTCAATTTGCGCTCTCTGACCTATCAGGAAGTACTGAGACACTCTAAAATCACTTCGCAAGTCAAGGATGAAAGTCTTGATGAAAAACAAGTTTTTCAGATTTATTATGATTTCTCAGAGACTGTTGGCAAACATGCAGGGCTATCGAACCTTGGCCCTCAACCGTGGGGAAAAACTAGGCATCTTGAAAGTTGGCTTTGAACATGCAACGGATCGTATTCTAGCTTTCTTTGCTGCTCGTTTCAAGGTGAAAAACGCCTATATTGATGAAGTTATCCAGCAATCTGTTAAGAAAAAAGTCTTGCCTGCTATCGAGCGACGTATTCGGACAGAATTAACTGAAAAGGCGGAAGAAGGGGCTATCCAACTCTTTTCGGACAACCTGCGCAATCTCCTCTTGGTTGCTCCACTGAAAGGGCGCGTGGTTCTAGGATTTGACCCTGCCTTTCGTACTGGTGCCAAGCTGGCTGTCGTTGATGCGACGGGGAAAATGCTGACGACCCAAGTCATCTATCCTGTCAAGCCAGCCTCAGCTCGTCAAATTGAAGAAGCCAAGCGAGACTTAGCCGACCTGATTGGTCAGTACAGTGTGAAATTATTGCCATTGGAAATGGAACGGCCAGTCGGGAAAGCGAAGCCTTTGTGGCGGAAGTTCTTAAAGATTTTCCAGAAGTCAGCTATGTTATCGTCAATGAAAGTGGCGCTTCGGTCTACTCTGCCAGTGAACTTGCTCGTCAGGAGTTCCCAGACTTGACCGTTGAAAAGCGCTCTGCCATTTCTATCGCCCGTCGTTTGCAAGATCCCACTTGCAGAATTGGTTAAAATCGATCCTAAGTCAATCGGTGTCGGACAGTATCAGCACGACGTCAGTCAGAAGAAACTGTCTGAAAGTCTGGACTTTGTCGTCGATACCGTGGTCAAACCAAGTTGGTGTCAATGTCAACACAGCCAGCCCAGCTCTTCTTTCACACGTAGCTGGTCTAAATAAAACCATCTCTGAAAATATCGTCAAATACCGTGAAGAAGAAGGAAAAATCACTTCACGCGCTCAAATTAAGAAGGTTCCTCGTCTAGGCGCCAAAGCCTTTGAGCAGGCTGCTGGTTTCCTCCGTATCCCTGAAAGTAGCAATATCCTCGATAATACAGGAGTTCACCCAGAAAACTATGCTGCTGTCAAGGAGCTTTTCAAACGCTTGGATATCAAGGACCCTTAACGAAGAAGCCCAAAATAAGCTTAAGTCCCTTTCAGTCAAGGAAATGGCGCAAGAGCTAGACCTTGGCCCAGAAACTCTTAAAGATATTATTGCAGACCTTCTCAAACCAGGTCGTGATTTCCGTGACTCTTTTGATGCTCCAGTTCTCCGTCAAGATGTACTGGATATCAAGGACCTTGTGGTTGGTCAGAAGCTAGAAGGTGTGGTGCGTAATGTCGTTGACTTTGGTGCCTTCGTTGATATCGGGATTCATGAGGACGGCTTGATTCATATTTCGCATATGAGTCGCAAAGTTTATCAAACATCCCAGCCAAGTGGTGTCAGTCGGAGATTTGGTAACGGTTTGGGTCAAGAAAATCGATACTGAACGTGAAAAAGGTCAATCTGTCGCTCCTAGCTCCAGATGAATCTAACTGAGTACGTTAAATCTGTTTCCCTCGAAGACTTTGATAGACCTTTCACGCACCAAGCCCAGTGGAATTCTCGTCTGCGAACGACAGGTGGACGATTTTTCCCCAAGGATGGGCATTTGGATTTTAATCCCAAGGTTTATAAAGAACTAGGTTTGGAAGTCTTTCGCAAAATCGTGCGCCATGAACTCTGTCACTATCATCTTTATTTTGAGAAAAAGGGTTATCGCCACAAGGACCGAGATTTTAAGGAACTTTTGAAAGAAGTGGATGGACTGCGCTTTGTTCCCCCTTTGAAAGACAAAAGTACCTACCTAGTCTATCAGTGCCAATCTTGTCAGCAAAGCTATCAACGTAGGAGGAGAATTGACACAAAACGCTATCGCTGTGGCGTCTGCCGAGGTAAACTCGTCATCTTAAATCGGCCTAAGGACTGATGTTCTTGGTCTCGTTTTATGCTATACTACTTGTAAGAATACCGAAAGAGGAAATAATCATGAATACAAAATTTTATAAAATGAGACGAAATCGTATGGTGTCAGGAGTTTTAGCTGGTCTATCAGACAAGTGGAAATTTTGATGTAACCCTAGTCCGCTTTCTCTTCGCCATTTTTACCGTTGCAAATTTTTGGAATTGGTGTGATAATCTACATCATCCTTGCCTCTATCCTACCAACTAAAGGAAGACATTGAAGCCGAAAATGTACGGAACAGGACCACGAAAAACGCAAAGGAAGCCCAAGCCATTGAAGACAATGATGGCTGGTTTTGGTGAGATTTAACAGGGAAAATTTATTATTTGCACTATGTTACTTAAAAGAAGTAGCATAAATGACTGAAAATCCCTTGTGGTTATTTAGCCACAAGGGATTTTGATATTTAAGTATATTCTTTTCCATCTTGAGAGAGATGAATTACCTGATCAGCCATTTTCCAAATACTAGGATTGTGAGTTGCGATGATAATTGTTCTATTAGCATTACGAAGTTCAAGGAGAATTTCCATAATTTCCTTGGAATTTTTGGGGTCTAGCGAGGCGGTAGGCTCATCAGCTAGAATTAAGGGAGGGTCTTTCAGGATAATCTTAGCAAGTGCTACGCGTTGAGCTTCACCACCAGATAATTCATAGATGTTTTTGGTTGAGACTTAGATAATCCAGTCTGACAGCTTGCAGTGCTTGAAGAAGAAGTCTCTCTTTTCCTTGTTTTTTGTTCTTCTTTTTACCAATCAGTCCTAGCTCAAGGTTTTCTCGGATGGTCTGACTTTCTAATAGTCCAAAATTCTGGAAGAGATAACCTAGCTCGTTACGATAAAATTCCTCATTTTTTTAGTGAAGTCAAAGACTTTCCTTTTGTAAACTATTTCTCCTTTGTCGAAAGTCTCTAGTTTTGCAAGCATATTGAGCAAAGTGGTTTTTCCACAACCACTGTCTCCTATCAAAGCATACACCATACCACTTTGAAAATTCAGATTCAAGTCTGAAAAAATAATACGAGAACCAAATTGTTTCCAAATATGTTGTAATTCAATCATACTATCCTCCTTTGATAATGCTAACATAGGTTTTTAGCTTTTCCTTCTTATCAAAGATCTTCAATAGAAGAACGGCTAAACTTAAAAAGCTGAAAAATAGGATCAGGGTAATCCAGATATTCTTAGAAATAATGAAAGCTAGACCACTTCCGAGAAAGAGAGCTATTATTTGAGAAGTGATATATCTACTATGTAATTCAAAGAAATAATAGCCTGCTATTTTTTTCAAGAATATGGTTTTCTGAAAGGCTTCAAAATAGAGCAGATTTAAACTTGTAAAACAGCAAAAATTGAAGTCAAAATAGCAAAACATAGCACTCGCTAAAGTTACTAAAAATTTCGATTTTAATTTTTTTGATTTAACTGGAGATAGGTTTCCCTAGCAGAGCGATAGCCTTGAGACCATATGATCAAGTTGATAGTGTTTCAAAAAGTTCTTGTGTTTGGTGGAGGTCTGTAAAATAGAGATATTCTAGATTTGTAAACCAGAAGATGGAAGAAGTCTTTGCCAAGTGCTTTAGGAGAAAGCACAAGAAAGATGGGATTTGATAACCATTGATCATAAGCAATATGGGCTGGTATTATAGAGAAATACATCATTTTTTTGATTGGTATAAGCTATACTAACTTCGACGTCTATGCTTTGTATCACTACTGTATAATCGATTGGTTAAATCTTCTTGTATGTTTTGATTTTTATTCTTTTCTCATTTTTTTGTTCTTGGGGTAGTATGCAAGAACCTGTCCATCTTTTTGAGATTATTGATTTTTTGAAAGGTTTCTGATGTTAACTCCATATCTTCTTTTTGAAGTAGCTCAGGTGTTACATAGAGAATATTTTTTTCCTTCCAAGTCATAGGGATTTTGTTCAGAATCATTATGAGTTGAAAGAGTGTTTTATAGCTTGAATAGCGAGATTATGTTTTGACTAGAAAGGCATTTCCATTTTCTAAAGAATATTGAATAAAGTCAAACCATTTATTAGCATTCATTTCTGAGTTCATCTATATTTTTTTCATTTGACTTGAACGACCCTGTTTGAAGAGTAACAACATTGGAGCGTTGTTCCCAAGTAGCTTGTCCAGCCTCATTTTTCATAAATATATGATGATAAATGGACAAGCGCCCAAATCCTACAATAACTAATAAGATAGACAGAGCTTGACCAAAGTAAAGAATACGTAAAATTGACTTGATTGGTAATTTTCCCTTTGATGATAGAGAGGAGATGGACTTTTTTTAAAGAAATGGTAAAAAGAAAGGCAATTAGAAGACTAAGTAAGAGAAGTAGGCTATTGTAAAGAATAAAAAGTATTCCTAGAAAAGTCTGAACTTCATAAGGATATCCCAAGGAAATGAGCAAGATACATGCTATCAGCAAAGCAGGTAGACCAAAAAGAAGGATATCAAGTCCGTCTCTTGCGAGAGAACGAAAGAAGAGATGGCTCAGCCGCTCTCCAGAAATCAATCTAATCCCTGACTGAGAGAGAGATTGAATCTGACCGATAACAATTAAAGCTAAGAAAGTCAGCAAAAAGATTAACATACTGGTGAGCTGATTAGGTTGGGTAAACATGGCCAGTACGAAGGATACTCTATCATTTTCAAATGCATTCGCTTTTTCTAGTCCAAGTTCTTTCAGATGAGTAGCCAATTCTTGACTAGTTAGGGATCCGCTGATAATATTGTAGTTGTTGAGAAGATCGCTCTTGTGAATGCTTTCTTGACTTGCTGGAGGCATCCAGTCTGGGAGTTGCCCATCTCCAAAAGCTTCGTAGAAAGTTCTTGATTTTTCCATCACTATCTACTTCCCAAAATGGTTCTTGCGATAAGACTATTATGTTCTTTAGCAAGACTATTTAATTTTTTTCCTTAACGGTAGAATAATCTGCTTGCCCGCTTAATACTGCTGCACCTGGGAACAGGATTTGTGGAAGAGAGTCTTTCCAAAAGGACAGAGTGGCAATGAGGAAGAAAGTTAAAAGAAGATTGCTGATGAAGAGAAAAACACGTTTCATAGGAACCTCTTTCTAAAAAAGAGGGAGCTGAACCTCCCTTCTTATAGCAGTGATACGAATGATAGTTTAGCACCTTTAAAAAAATAATTAGCAGAAAGTCAATTCTTTTTACAAGATGTTAAAGAAAGCCTTTTTCATAACTTTAATTTTACTATTATTTTTAAGAATAAAACAAGCAATGACAGGACTTCTTATAGTAGCCATTTTAAAAAAATTCTCAATCTTACAAAAATGTAAGATTAAAGTCTCTTTTGTAAGGTTAGGTTATGGCAAGCCGTCTTTTTTTGCGATAAACTAGACTCATAAAGAACAAAGGAGTAAAACCATGAAAAGAATCTTACAAAAGAAAAAGAAGAAAACCAAGTCAAAAAGATATCGAGCGTGTTCAACTGGGATGCGCTATGATGCAAGCACAGTTTCAATTGATGGGATATTAAGAAGGAGAAAAATCATGACACTTTTTAGATGTAAAACACGTTCAAAAAAATCTACAAAAACACGTTTTCAGGGCAACCAAGTAGAGGCCCTCAAGGACATTCACTTTACTGTGGAAAAGGGTGACTACGTTGCTATCATGGGAGAGTCTGGCTCAGGGAAGTCTACCCTACTCAACATCCTAGCTATGCTTGACAAACCAACTCGCGGGTCAGGTTTACCTAAACGGAACAGACACAGCAACCATTAAAAAAATTCTCAGGCTTCGAGCTTCCGTCGTGAGAAGTTAGGCTTCGTCTTCCAAGACTTTAACCTGCTAGATACCTTGTCTGTTAAGGACAATATCTTGCTTCCGCTAGTTTTATCTCGAAAACCCATCACTGAGATGATGAAAAAATTGGTAGTGACAGCTGAAAATTTGGGTATCAACCAATTGCAAGAGAAGTACCCTTACGAGATCTCTGGTGGTCAAAAACAGCGGGTTGCAGTAGCACGCGCCATCATCACAGAACCTGAAATTCTCCTTGCGGATGAGCCAACAGGTGCCCTTGACTCCAAGTCATCTGCAGCTCTTCTAGATGTTTTTGATGAAATCAATGAGCGTGGCCAAACCATTCTCATGGTAACCCACTCAACAGCGGCAGCTAGCAGGGCCAAGCGCGTTCTCTTTATCAAGGACGGTATTCTTTACAACCAAATCTACCGTGGAGACAAGACAGAACGTCAGATGTTCCAAGAAATCTCTGATACTTTGACTGTTATGGCAAGCGAGGTGAATTAGTATGTTTCGATTGACCAATAAGTTAGCGGTTTCGAACTTAATCAAAAACCGCAAACTCTACTATCCCTTTGCCCTTGCTGTTCTCTTAGCAGTGACCATCACCTATCTCTTTTACTCATTGTCACTTAATCCTAACATTGGCAAGATCCGAGGGGGAGAAACTATCTCTATGACCCTCGCTCTCGGTATGGTGGTTGTTACCATCGCTTCTGGGATTATTGTCCTCTATGCCAATAGTTTTGTTATGAAGAACCGCTCCAAGGAACTAGGTGTATATGGTATGCTGGGTCTCGAAAAGCGCCATTTGATCAGTATGGTTTTTAAGGAGCTTCTTATTTTTGGTTCCTTAACCTTGACAGCTGGTCTCGGTCTAGGAGCTCTCTTTGATAAGCTAATCTTTGCCCTTCTTCTGAAGCTGATGAAAATGAAAGTGGAGCTCGTTTCGACCTTCCAACCAATTGTCTTTATCCTAGTTCTCATCGTTTTTGGGGCTATCTTCCTGGGTTTGATTTTTATCAATGCTTTTCGTATTGCACGCATGAATGCCCTTCAGCTCTCTCGTGAAAAAGCCAGTGGTGAGAAAAAAGGACGTTTCTTAGGTCTTCAAACCATTCTAGGTTTGATTAGTATGGGAGCTGGCTATTTCCTAGCAGTTACCGTTGAAAATCCACTTAATGCTGTGCTGATTTTCTTTGTAGCGGTCTTACTGGTAATCTTTGGTACCTATCTCTTGTTCAATGCAGGGATTACAGTATTCCTACAAATCTTGAAGAAAAAAACAAGCGTTACTATTACCAACCCTAACAACATGATTTCTGTATCCAATCTCATTTTTCGTATGAAGAAAAATGCGGTTGGTCTGGCAACGATTGCTATTCTTTCAACCATGGTCTTGGTGACTATGTCTGCTGCAACGAGTATCTTTAAAGGCTCTGAAATTTTCAAGAAAGTCATGAATCCACATGATTTTGGAATTACAGGACAGAATGTTGAAAAAGAAGACATAAATAAACTCCTAGACCAGTATGCTAGTGATAAGGGATTGACTGTTACAAAGAAAGAAGTCCTTACATACAGTAGCTTTGGTGTAGCAAACCAAGAAGGTACGAAATTAACCATTTTTGAGAAAGGTCAAAATCGTGTTCAACCGAAAACCGTTTTTATGGTCTTTGACCAAAAAGATTACGAGAATATGACGGGTCAGAAACTTGCACTTTCAGGAAAGGAAGTTGGATTGTTTACTAAAAACAAAGAACTTCAAGGACAGAAAGAACTGACTCTAAATGACCAGACCTATACAATAAAGGAAGAAATCAAAAAAGATTTTATTCTTGAACATGTCCCAAATCAGTACAATATTCTAACTTCGGACTATAACTATCTGGTTGTTCCTGACTTGAAAGCCTTTCTTGACCAGTATCCTAATTCTTCCATTTTTAATCAATACTACGGTGGTATGAACGTAACGGCTAGCGAGGAAGAACAGCTCAAACTTGCCGACGACTATGCAAAATTCCTTAATAACTTTAATAGAGAACTAAATAAAGAGGGAAGTTATGTATATGGTAGCAATCTAGCAGATAGTAGTGCGCAGATGAGTGCTCTCTTTGGTGGGGTCTTCTTTATCGGTATCTTTCCTCTCCATCATCTTTATGGTGGGAACAGTTCTTGTCATCTACTACAAACAAATCTCTGAAGGCTATGAAGACCGTGAACGCTTCATCATTTTGCAAAAAGTCGGTCTCGATCAAAAGCAAATCAAGCAAACCATCAACAAACAGGTCCTAACTGTTTTCTTCCTCCCATTGCTATTTGCCTTCCTACACCTTGCCTTTGCCTATCATATGCTTAGCCTGATCCTAAAAGTCATTGGGGTGCTCGATGCGACCATGATGTTGACCGTTACATTGTCCATCTGTGCCATCTTCCTCATCGTCTACGTTTTGATCTTTATGATTACCTCAAGAAGCTATCGCAAGATTGTGCAAATGTAAAAAAAGATACCTCGATATTTATCGAGGTATTTCTTTTATCTTAAATGCTAAAGAGTTGTCCAAAAAGATAAGTTACACCCATAGTCAGAAGTCCGATACAGAGGTTACGGATCATAGCAGTTTTCGTAGGAGCTTTGCCTAGTTTAGCACTGGTATAGCCAGTGACGAGAAGGGAAAGAGCAACGATAAAAACAGTAGCAGGAATGCGATAGTCACTTGGAAAGACTGTGATCGAAAGCATAGGAGGAAGACTTCCCAGTACAAAGGCGATAAAGCTAGAGATAGCAGCATGCCAAGGGATTGGTAAACTCTTCGTACTCGATTCCATACTTTTCTTCGACCAAGGCTTTGAGTGGATTTTTCAAAAAGGCCTTGTTGGTCAAGAGTTGGGCGGACGTTTCACACTCACCGTTTTGAAGGTAAGCAGCATAGAGGGATTGTTTTGCAGATTCGATGTCTTTGTCCAAGAGTAATTGCTCTCTAGCGACAGCGGCTTCTTCCGTGTCTTTCTGAGTGGATACAGAGACATATTCGCCACCTGCCATAGAAAAAGCACCAGCTAGGATAGCGGCTAGTCCAGATAAAAAGATAATCCAGATATTGCTTGTCGCACTGGCAACCCCGATAACGACTCCAGCGATGGAAATAATCCCATCATTGGCACCAAGAACACCCGCTCGTAGGATATTGAGTCGTCCTGCAAAAGTTTGCATCAATTTCATGTTTTCATTTCTGTCATAGTCATCTCCTTTCTCTCCATTATAGAGAAAAGAGTAGGGGAATACAAACTTTTTTAAACTATCTGAAAAAGTTCTACAATTCTAATCTTTAAGTCCTTTGAAGTTTCTCCGAAAAAGACGTAGTGCTATCCTACTGTACTGGACCTTTTTTAAACTTATCTATGGTATAATAGAAGATAGATTTATCAATTGGAGAATGAAAGGATTTTATGATTAAACTTGTAGCAACCGATATGGATGGAACCTTTCTAGACGGAGAGGGTCGGTTTGATATGGAACGCCTCAAAAACGTACTTGTTTCCTACAAGGAAAAAGGGGAATTTATTTTGCTAGTGGCTTCGGGTCGCGGTATCTTGTCCCTGAAAAAAGCTATTTGCGGATGTGCGTGATGAAGTGATTTTTTTATAGCTGAAAATGGGAGTTATGTTGAGTTTCATGGAGAGAATATGTACGAGGCTACTATGTCTCGCGACTTTTACTTGAGCACTTTTGAAGCTTTAAAGAAATCGCCTTATTTTGATGAAAGAAAAATGCTCTTGACTGGGAAAAAAGCTTGTTATGTGTTGGATACAGTCGATGAGACCTATCTCAAAGATTAGTCGTCACTACAATGAGAATATTCAAAAAAAGTAGCGACGTTTGGAAGATATCAGAGGATGAGATTTTTAAATTCACTACTAACTTTACTGAAGAAACGATAGAAGCTGGAGAGGCCTGGGTCAACGAAAATGTTCCTGGTGTGAAAGCCATGACAACAGGTTTTGAATCCATCGATATTGTCTTGGACTACGTTGATAAGGGTGTGGCTATTGTTGAGTTGGCAAAAAAACTTGGTCTAACCATGGATCAGGTCATGGCGTTTGGAGATAATCTCAATGACCTTCACATGATGCAGGTTGTCGGGCACCCAATCGCTCCTGAAAATGCGCGACCAGAGATTTTTAGAATTAGCAGAGACAGTGATTGGCCACCATAAGGACCAATCAGTGATGACTTATATGGAGGGCTTGTAATGGCAGATATTAAATTGATTGCACTTGATTTGGATGGCACCTTGCTGACAACGGATAAAAAGCTGACAGATCGTACCAAGGCGGTCCTCAAAGCTGCGCGTGATCGTGGCATCAAGGTCGTACTGACAACGGGGTCGTCCTCTGAAGGCTATGGATTTCTTTCTCCATGAGCTAGGGACTGATGGTCAGGAGGACGAGTACACCATCACCTTTAATGGTGGTCTGGTACAGAAAAATACAGGAGAGATTCTCGATAAAACAGTCTTTTCAATCGACGATGTGGCACGATTGTACGAGGAAACTGAAAAACTCGGACTTCCGTTAGATGCCATTTCAGAAGGAACAGTCTATCAAATCCAGTCGGATCAAGAAAGTCTCTATGCTAAGTTCAACCCAGCCCTGACTTTCGTACCTGTCGCTTTTGAAGATCTATCTAGTCAGATGACGTATAATAAATGTGTGACTGCTTTTGCCCAAGAACCTTTGGATGCAGCGATTCAACAGATTTCTCCAGAATTGTTTGACCAATACGAAATCTTCAAATCGCGTGAACTCTTATTGGAATGGTCGCCGAAAAACGTCCACAAGGCAACAGGTTTAGCGAAATTAATTAAACACTTGGGAATCGACCAAAGTCAAGTGATGGCTTGTGGGGACGAGGCCAATGACCTTTCTATGATTGAGTGGGCAGGGTCTGGGAGTTGCCATGCAAAATGCAGTTCCAGCAGTTAAGGCAGTTGCTAATGTGATTACCCCGATGACCAACGACGAGGAAGCTGTTGCCTGGGCTATCGAAGAATACGTGCTAAAGGAGAATTAGAATATGGGATTATTTGACCGTTTATTCGGGAAAAAAGAAGAGCCGAAAATCGAAGATATTGTAAAAGAAGCTCTGGAAAATCTTGATTTGTCAGAAGAGGTTGAAGAAAACCAAACGGCAGTCGAAGAAACTTCTCAGGAAGAGACAGCAAGAGACAAAGTGGAAGAAACACCTGCTCAAGAAGAAATTCCTCAGGTCTCGACAGAAGAAGTTATTGAACCAGATACAGTCGAGGAAACTGCTCAGGAAGAGCTTGAGCTAGAATCTGATGAACTGGAACAATTCCCAAGAGCCGGAAGAAGTTTTTAGAAGAAGAGAGCCAAGAAACTCTAGAAACTGAAGAAGAGCTAGCGTCTGAAGTAGTAGAAGAAGAATTCCTCAGGTTGAAGAAACCGTTCAGGAAAAAAATATGACCGCAGTCTCAAGAAAACGCGTACGGGATTCGAGCTCGCTTTGAATGCCTTCTTTGCTAACTTCCGTTCTGTCGATGAAGACTTCTTCGAAGAATTGGAAGAACTGCTCATTATGAGTGACGTCGGTGTGCAGGTCGCTTCGAATCTAACAGAAGAACTACGCTATGAAGCCAAATTAGAAAACGCTAAGAAACCTGACGCACTCCGCCGTGTCATTATCGAGAAATTGGTTGAGCTCTACGAAAAGGATGGCAATTACGATGAACAAATCCATTTCCAAGAAGGCTTGACAGTTATGCTCTTTGTTGGTGTTAACGGTGTTGGGAAGACAACTTCTATTGGGAAATTAGCTCATCGTTACAAACAAGCAGGCAAGAAAGTCATGCTGGTTGCTGCGGATACCTTCCGTGCTGGAGCTGTTGCCCAGTTAGCAGAATGGGGCCGCCGTGTAGATGTTCCTGTTGTAACTGGTCCTGAGAAAGCCGATCCAGCCAGCGTTGTCTTTGATGGGATGGAGCGTGCTGTAGAAGAAGGAATTGATATTCTCATGATTGATACAGCAGGTCGCCTGCAAAACAAGGACAACCTCATGGCCGAGTTGGAAAAGATTGGTCGCATTATCAAAGCGTGTCGTTCCAGAGGCACCCTCATGAAACCTTCCTGGCACTCGATGCTTCAACTGGACAGAACGCCTTGGTACAAGCTAAAGGAATTTTTCTAAGATAACACCATTGACTGGTATTGTTTTGACAAAAGATTGATGGAACTGCCCGAGGTGGTGTTGTTCTGGCAATTCGAGAAGAACTCAATATCCCTGTAAAATTGATTGGTTTTCGGTGAAAAAATCGATGATATCGGGTGAATTTAACTCAGAAAACTTTATGAAGGGTCTCTTAGAAGGCTTGATTTAATACAAAATAAATATCCTGCAAGTCATCTTGCAGGATATTTTTGTTATTCTAAACGGCCATCTTCACGATAGGCGATATCTGGGTTGCCAGGTCCATTTGGCTCCATACTTCTCAAGTAAGTCAAAAGCTTGCTTGAGGTCCCATACTTCCGGCTTTATAGTCATGAAGTGGGGCACCATTTTCAGCCCAGAGCTCTTCGATACGGTCAATCAATTTCCAAGAAGCACTTACCTCATCCCAGTGGCTAAAGTTGGTAGAGTTGTTGTTCAAGACATCGTAGATTAATTTCTCGTATGGATCTGGTGAAGCCCCAGTAGCAGTAGCATCTGTACGATAATCCAGAGAGCTTGGCGCCAGATTAAATTCTTCCCCAACTTGTTTCCCATTTGAGGCTGAGAGAGAAGCCCTCTGTTGGCTGGATATAGATGGTCAAAATATTTGGAGCCAATGGTTCTCCGAAGATAGAGTCCATTTGCTTAAAGACGATATTGACATGAGTCCCTTTTTCAGTCAGGCGTTTCCCTGTACGGAAGAAGAAGGGAACACCACGGAAACGATCGCTGTCTACAAAGAAGGCACCAGATGCAAAGGTTTCTGTTGTAGATTCTGGGTCGACATTTGGCTCGCTACGATAGGAAATGTATTTCATGCCATCGATTTTACCAGAGCGATACTGACCACGGATAAACTGTTCTTTCAATTCTTCCTCAGTTGGATGATAGAGGTTTTTAAAGACCTTTATCTTTTCAGCACGAATCTCATCCTTTGTAAGCTAGCTGGTTTGTCCATGGCTAGAAGAGAGAGGAGTTGGAGAGTATGGTTTTGCACCATATCACGAAGGGCACCAGATTGATCATAGTAGCCACCGCGTTCTTCAACACCCAAGCGTTCCGCAAAGGTAATCTGTACATTATCAATGTGCTCACGGTTCCAAACATTCTCAAAGATCATGTTGGCAAAACGAACAGCAAAGATACTCTGAATCATCTCTTTACCTAGGTAATGGTCGATACGGTAGATTTGCTCCTCATCAAAGGCAGCAAGGAGATCTTCATTGAGTTTGCTAGCTGTTTCGTAGTCTGTACCAAATGGTTTCTCAACGATCAAGCGCTCAAAACCTTTGCCATCAACAATGTTTTCAGATTTGAGGTGTTTGGCAATGGTTCCGAAGAACTGAGGTGCCATAGACAAGAAGAAGAGCTTATTGTGTTCAGCTTGGTATTTTTCGTTAAGTTCAGCTTGTAATTGACGCAAAGCAATGTAATGTTCCGTATCATTCACATCATGGCTTTGATAGTAGAAGTGGCTGGCAAATTCTTGGGCTTGCTCGGTACTATCTGCCAAATCAAGGATGGACTCGACAACTACAGATTCAAAATATTCCTTACTCCAAGGTCTACGAGCTGTTCCGATAACTGCAAAATGCTCAGAGAGATTGCCTGATTTATAGAGTCTGAAAAGGGAAGGGTAGAGTTTGCGTTTAGCTAAATCTCCACTCGCACCGAAAATTGTAACAATAACCTTTGATGACATCTAGCTACCTAATTTCTATATTTTTTCCTAGTTGGACTAGGGATGAGATTTTCTCATTGTCATAGTTTTTTTATTTTTATCATAATTTTCAAAAATCAAAAAAATCCAATACGCAATTAAAAAGTGTAAGGAGAACCTCACAGTTTTGTTTTATACATTTAAGACCTTGTCCAAAAACTCTTTTAGACGAGGGTGTTGCGGGTTATCAAAGATTTGATCTGGTGTCCCATCTTCTAGAAATTCTCCATCCGCTGTGAAGATAACACGATTGGCTACCTGACGTGCAAATCCCATCTCATGAGTCACGATAATCATGGTCATGCCTTGCTCCGCTAATTCCTTCATAACGTTTAGTACATCTCCCGACCATTTCAGGGTCAAGAGCAGAAGTTGGCTCATCAAAGAGCATGATATCTGGATTCATGGCTAGTCCACGAGCGATGGCCACACGCTGTTTTTGCCCCCCTGAGAGGCTATCTGGGTTGGCATTTGCCTTATCAGCAAGGCCAACCTTTTCAAGCAACTCCATCCCTAATTTCTCAGCTTCTTCTTTGGTCATCCGTTTGTGTTCAATAGGAGCAAAAGTGATATTCTCTAGGACGGACATGTGAGGGAAGAGATTGAAGTGTTGGAAAACCATTCCGACGTTTTCACGGACATGGTCGACATTGGTTGATTTCTCAGTCAAATCATAACCATTCACAGTGATGTGGCCACTCGTTACCTCCTCGAGAAGGTTAAGGCTACGTAGGAATGTGGATTTACCAGAACCAGAAGGACCGATGATACAGACAACATCTCCTTCATAGAATTTAGTAGTAATGCCTTTTAAAACTTCATTTTTTCCATAATACTTATGCAAATCATTTACATCAATTTTTAGTTTTGCCATTAACGAATCCTCTTTTCTAAGCGTTTCGCTAGTCTAGTCAAAAGCGTGATAATTACAAGATAGAAGATAGCAAGGATTGCATACATCTTGAAACTTTGGTAGTTACGGGCGATGATGATCTTACCAGTTTGGAAGAGTTCTACCAGACCGATAGCTGACACGATAGTTGTATCTTTCAACGCAATAACGAACTGGTTGACAAAGTTCGGCAACATCAATTTAGTTGCTTGTGGCAAGATAATCTTCCGCATGGTTTTTCCATAAGAGATACCAAGACTGCGACTGGCCTCCATTTGCCCAACTGGAACAGCTTGGATCCCACCACGAACAATTTCAGCGATATAAGCTGCCGCATTGAGCGAAAAGGGCAATGGTACCAGCTACAAAGTCGTTGATTGGACTTTGCTGACCTGTGATAGATTCGATGAAGTTTGGAATTCCCCAGAAGATGAAAGCTGCTAGAATCATCAAAGGAATACCACGAATGACATCAACAAAAATCTCTGAAATGACTCTGAGTGATTTGTATGGACTAACGCTGAACATACCAAAGATAATCCCAATCACGATGGCAATCGCAAACGAGATAAGTGCTAAAGCGAGAGTGATTCCAAGCCCGCTAAGGAGTTGCTTGTAGTTGTTTTGAAGCAAGCCCCAGATAGTGGTTTCGTCAACTGTACTTGTAGAAGCAGTTGTTTCTCCACTAGCTAAATATTTGTCGAGAATTTTTGGAATTCTCCATTAGCTTTGAGGTTGGCAAGTCCCTTATTAAACATTTGGATCAACTCTGGATTGCTGCCTTTCTTGACTGCAAACGCTGTTTCGCCGATTGGAGTCCCAGCGATCGGCGTTTTCAATTTTTGACCTTGGCTGATCGAATATTTGAGAACAGGCTCATCATCCATCACGGCATCGATAGCCCCAGTGTTTAGACTGTCATACATTGATGCACCATCTGCAAAGGTTTTAATCTTGTAACCGTATTTGCTTTGGTTCTCCGTAAGGAATGTTTGAGAAGCCGTCCCGTTCTTCACACCAACTGTTTTATCCTTGAGGTCTTCATAAGAAGCGATAGTACTTGATTCCTTTACACCGAGAATGGTATTAGCAGTGTAGTAGGAATCTGAGAAGTCAAACGTTGCCTTTACGAGCATCCGTAACAGACATACCAGCAATAATACCATCAGCTTGTCCAGCCTGAACAGCACTGATCGCTGCATCAAAACCTGCTGGTAATCTCAATTTCAAAACCTTGATCTTTTGCAATAGCTTTAATCAAGTCCATATCAATACCAGTGTACTCATTGCTTTGAATTTTTGAAATACGAAGGGAGCGAAAGATGAATCACTTGCAATGATATACTTTTGATTTAACAGTGTCAGCTTTTTGCTATTCCTAGTGAGAAAATGGGAAATAAAATGAGCAAACATGCTAGGATTTTTCTTCATTTTTAGTCTCCTTTCTGAATATTTTTAATTATAACAGAAAAAGCCAGAAGGCAAATTTTAATGGTTTTTATGTAAGAAGATATAACATATACTTAACAAGAATCGAAAATTGAGAAACAGAAAGTCTATCCTTTTTATGGTAAAATAGAAGGAGTACTTAGAAAGGAGAAAAAGATGATTGTTAAGTTTGACAGAGGCCTGCTTAAGGTTCAAATTGCATGGGGGCTGTTTTTATTCTCTCAGTTCATTGTGCTTGATTATTCCTTACCTTTTAAATGATTTTTGGTATGAGAATTATTTTGCAAAATCTTTTTCCTTTTTCCTTCTTCTGCTTCCACTATATACCGGTATTTCAGCGGTAGATGGAATCATGAATTTTAGAAAAACAAAGAAATTGATAGAAGTAGATGAGCAGACCTTCACCTATTATGGGAACCTTTTTGGCCGAAAAACCTTTGAAATTCCCTTATCTGATATCGACCTTGTCATGAAAGATTGGTCAAGTCCCATAGCCGATATCAAGCGTTCATCATCCTTTCTTTATTTTTTTGAAGCGGATTGAATACTTTTTTTGACTACCGATCCGAATTGGATGATAAAAAGATACCGGGTTCTGATGATACTATTCAAAGATAGTAAGACTGCCATCAAATTCGATAAAAAACTTGGTTTTCAGTTGCCAAAGAAAAGAAAATATGTTGCAAAAGAACCAAATCATACGAATTCGCGTGGATAGAGGAGAGAGGTTTTCTCAGACCAAGAAATGAATGACTATATAAACGAAAAGGAACGGTCATGATAGATAGAAAAGTAAATAACAAATTTAAACTCGTCTCCAAATACCAACCATCGGGAGACCAACCCCAAGCGATCGAGCAGTTGGTTGATAATATAGAGGGTGGAGAGAAGGCTCAAATTCTCATGAGGGGCGACTGGTACTGGGAAGACCTATACCATGAGTCAGGTCATTTCCAAAGTCAATAAACCAACTCTGGTTATTGCTCACAACAAAACCCTAGCTGGTCAGCTCTATGGGGAGTTTAAGGAATTTTTCCCTGAAAATGCTGTTGAGTACTTTGTGTCCTACTATGACTATTACCAACCAGAGGCCTATGTACCTTCTAGTGATACTTATATTGAAAAAGGATAGCTCTGTTAATGATGAGATTGACAAGCTTCGCCACTCAGCAACTTCAGCCCTTCTGGAGCGTAATGATGTCATCGTTGAGGCTTCTGTCTCTTGTATCTATGGTTTGGGGTCGCCCAAGGAATACGCTGATAGTGTCGTTAGTCTGCGTCCAGGTCTTGAGATTTCTCGTGATAAACTTTTGAATGACTTGGTTGATATCCAGTTTGAACGTAATGATATTGATTTTCAACGCGGAAGATTTCGTGTGCGTGGGGATGTGGTGGAAATTTTCCCAGCTTCACGTGATGAACACGCTTTTCGAGTAGAGTTCTTCGGAGATGAAATTGACCGTATCCGAGAAGTTGAGGCTCTGACGGGTCAGGTATTGGGAGAAGTGGATCATCTGGCGATTTTCCCTGCCACTCACTTTGTGACCAATGACGACCATATGGAAGTTGCCATTGCCAAGATTCAGGCCGAGTTGGAGGAGCAGTTAGCTGTCTTTGAGAAGGAAGGAAAACTGCTTGAAGCCCAGCGTTTAAAACAGCGGACAGAGTATGATATCGAAATGCTACGCGAGATGGGCTATACCAACGGAGTTGAGAACTACTCACGCCACATGGATGGACGGAGCGAAGGGGAGCCTCCTTATACATTACTTGACTTCTTCCCAGATGATTTCTTAATCATGATTGACGAGAGCCACATGACTATGGGGCAGATCAAGGGTATGTATAATGGAGACCGTTCTCGTAAGGAAATGCTAGTAAATTATGGTTTCCGCTTGCCGTCTGCTTTGGACAATCGTCCTCTACGCCGGGAGGAGTTTGAAAGTCATGTCCATCAGATTGTTTACGTTTCAGCGACACCTGGTGACTATGAAAATGAACAGACCGAGACAGTAATTGAGCAAATCATTCGACCGACAGGTCTTTTGGATCCCGAAGTGGAAGTTCGTCCGACTATGGGACAGATTGATGACCTTTTGGGTGAAATTAATGCCCGTGTTGAAAAGAACGAACGAACTTTTATAACAACTTTGACCAAGAAAATGGCTGAAGACTTAACGGACTATTTCAAGGAAATGGGTATCAAGGTCAAGTACATGCACTCGGATATCAAGACCTTGGAACGGACGGAGATTATCCGTGACCTGCGCTTGGGTGTATTTGATGTCTTAGTCGGAATCAACCTACTCCGTGAAGGGATTGACGTTCCTGAAGTAAGCTTGGTTGCCATTCTCGATGCTGACAAGGAAGGTTTCCTTCGTAACGAACGAGGCCTTATCCAGACTATTGGTCGTGCTGCTCGTAACAGTGAAGGGCATGTCATCATGTATGCGGATACGATGACCCAGTCTATGCAACGAGCTATCGATGAAACAGCCCGTCGTCGGAAAATCCAGATGGCTTATAATGAAGAGCATGGTATCGTGCCACAGACAATCAAGAAAGAGATTCGTGACCTAATCGCCGTGACCAAGGCAGTTGCTAAGGAAGAGGACAAGGAAGTCGATATCAACAGCCTCAACAGACAAGAACGCAAAAGACCTTGTCAAGAAACTAGAGAAACAAATGCAAGAAGCCGTCGAAGTGCTTGACTTTTGAACTGGCAGCTCAGATCCGTGATATGATGTTGGAAATCAAGGCGTTGGATTAGATAGGATAGAATGAATGACAAATACAGAAAATAATAAATTTCCACGCTGGGGTAAATATCCAAAAATAATCCTAAATTTAATTATGTTAGGGCCAAACTCGATGTTAAAATTATTCCTGAGATTTCTGATGAAGATTTTAGAGCACTATCTGACTTTCCTTTGATTTATATTTATATATCCCCTATTCAAAGTGATGGAAGAAGGTATTATTATATAGGCCAGACTATTGATGTGAGTAGAAGGACTGAGGAGCATGGTAAGAAAATGAGAGATATGTAATAAAAGAAGATAAAAAAAGAATTAAATAAAAAAAGTATGATAAACGATTTGAGTCTTTTAAAGGTGGGGACTATATAGCTTTTTATGGGGAGAATATATCTCAAAACTTAAACTATATTGAAAAAGTTTTAATTCTAACTTTTTATTGAAGAATTTAATTTTTAAATTTTGTAAACATGAATAAAGACTGGTGATTACGTTGGTAAATTACTTGCAAAACAAAGATAGAGGTAATGAGTCAGGAAAAATCAATCTTCAGAGAAGAAGTTGAAGAAAAATGTAATCAACAATATTCTTAATTTTTTTAAAGAAGAGTAAATTTATTGATGATAAACTTAATTTAGAGAGGGTTACTTCAAGTTTGTTTGCGGAAAGTCCCTTCTTTGAACTTACAGAAAATCAAAATTCTATTTTTAAAATGAGATTTTAGAATCAAGTGATAAGCACATCCATCTTATTAAAGGTGGAGCTGGAACAGGAAAAACTGTACTATTATTACATCTTATAGCTCATTTAAAAATTAAAAGACCTAATTCTCAAATTGCTATATTTGTAAGGAATATACACAGAGATAGATTTTAAAAAAATTTTAACTAGTTACGGATTGAAACCGGACGAGAACGATATTGATATAGTTACCTTTTAATCAATTAACAGAACCCAAAAAAAGAAGTATGATTATATAATTATTGATGAAGCTCAGAGAACAACTAGAATAACTAAGGATTTAATCTATCCTACAGGTGCAAAGTCTGATACAGATCTTTTGAAAAAAATTAATGGAATTCCTAATAATAAAAAGATTAACGAAGGAAGAGTTTAAAAACTACCGTGTCCATCTGTTTTAGATTATATCAAAAAGAAATTTGAGGATTCACAATTAATAATTTCTTATAATAATACTCAATGTTTAAGAAAAAGGTGATAATAAATATGTTGAAGAAACTTTTAAAGATGTACAGAGTATGTTAATAATACTCCTGAATTAGAAACTCAGCTCAGAATTTTTAAAAAAATAATGATAGTAAATTTGCAAATAAGTTTATAACATTTATAAAAATCTGTTGGGAATAGAATCTCGAGAAGGTTTGGATGACCGCTTTGTTTCTAAATATAAAGATTTAGGAGAAAAAGGGTATTTTAAAATAGCAAGAAATACAGAGGATTGGGCGCAATATATAACAGATAAGCAGTCAAGATTTTCCGAAAAATCATTACGGTTAGCTGGCTATCTGTAAACCATAAAAAGGATAAAGTATTTTTAAAAGTTGAATCTACTGGGAAAGTGTTGAAATGGAGTAAGAATGGGAAAAAGTATAGAGAATATGCAAAACAAAACAAAAAGAAGTGGGAAATGTTTATAATATCCATGGTTTTGATGTAGATTTACATCAGTCTATATTGGTAAAGATATCTATTTAGATGAGAAAGAAAAAAATGTATTAAAGTGGATAAAGATAATTCTTTCGATACTGCTACTAAAAAGGTGTTGATCAAATTGATGAATTTGTAAAAAAATGCTTATTATATTTTATTGACGAGAGCTGTGTACGGTCAAATGGTTTTACGTTGAAGATGATAAATTAAGAGAGTTTTTTACTCAAAATATTTCCGGCTGACAAAAATTAATTGATTGTGAAATAGTATTTTAATATTTAACAAATGCAAGAAGCCGTCAAGTGCTTGACTTTGAACTGGCAGCTCAGATACGTGATATGATGTTGGAAGTCAAGGCTTTGGATTAGAAAAATGAATTTTAAATATGTTTAACTAGGAGAATGTAGTAATGAAAAAAAGCGTTAGTGTTGAATTTCAGTTTTATCGCAATTATCCTCTCAGCCTGTTTTCTGAGTTTTTGTAGTCATTTTATTAGTTACCTTTCATACTACTTTTCAGGACCATCTAAATCTGAAATTGAGAGTGTAACAAGAAGCACCTTAAAGTTATATGGTTTTTGAAGGAGATGTAAAGGTTACTAAATATTCTAGATACAGATGGCCTTCTGTAGAGTATGAAATTGAATACGATTATAGTGAAGAAGTTAATGGTAGGAAAGTCACTGTCAGTGATAGTTTGATATTTGATCCTAAATCTTCCAGTACTTCTAGAAAAACGTATGAAGCACTGGCATACGATGGAACTATTGAAACGATGTTACATCAATTTTCACATATAGCGGATCAGCTACTCAACCAGAATCCTGTCAGTGTTTCTAACAAAGAAAAGGTAGAGAGTTTTTTCAAGCAATATGAAAATCCCAATTTGGAATTCGTAAGTAGTTACTGGAGTGTCGATACTGAATCTGACAATATCCAAGACTATTATGCTCTCATCGAAAAGAACCATAAGGAAGGGAAAGCTTTTCAAGGTTTATATGACCTCCCTATTGATGAATTTTTGGAAAAAGGAATTATTAAAGGAAGTGTTAGATATAAAGACACTGTTTTAGAAGAGGGTGAGAAAGATTATTTTGATGGTGAAGGCGGACTGACAGGATTTATTTCAAATGGGATAGATAATGCTGAGTTGCCAGATGCCTTTTATGAGGTTTCTTATTACTATGGTGCTAAAGGATATCGTTCAGGTAGTGGTGTTTCTTTAAAGATTAAAAATCATAAACTGATAAGTTACGAAGAGAACAGAACTGGTTAGTTTTTAGTTGATATGATTAAACTTTTAAGTTTATACCTCTTAAAAAGAAAACAGAATATCAATCTCTTTGAGCAATCGAAAAACGAAAGATTAAAACGAATGAAAAAGAAAGTCACGGCACAGAGCAAATCAAAAATACCATAAACCAAATCAAAAATGAGCTGGCTAGATAAAAGTAAAATTGTGGTTGTTACAGCATTCAAAAATAGCTTTTTTATTAGATAGTAGTATATTTTCTTCTCAGCTTTTTGGGATAATCTATTTGTTGTTTTGGAACAAGTCTTGTTCCAAAAACCCTATCAAAACATCAATTATGTCTTTCCCCTATTTATGAATCTTTTTCTTCTTAGTGAATATGTTTTTATCACGGTGTTTTTAGAGATAATTTTGATGGAATGCTTACTGCAAAAAGATTTTGCAGTTCCATTCTTGATACCTAAATGGATTAGGTTTGTTGTTTCACTCATTTTTCGGAATAATGGGTAGAAATAGAAAGACTATTCCTCCCTTGCTAACTTTAGATCACCGCTATATTTGGTTCCCAATTCTTACTTATATAACCTTCTTCCTAGTGGCCACTTTGATCATTTTAATTTCCAAATATGTTAAAAAGAAAAGGAGTTAATTATGAGAAAAACATCTAACTATATTTAGGATTCTTTACCTTATGTTCCTGGTATTTGCCCTAATTCATTTAATCTTAGTTTTATTTGGTTTAGCTTTTACACCAATTTTTGTGGAATATCTGGTTCTTTTGGTCTCAGTCTAACTTTGTTTATTCATCCATGGACTATCTTCTATAAAACGAGAATCTTTCAATGGTATCATCTGATTTTTCAAGCTCTCAGCGGCTTCTTTTGCTCTCATTATCTGGTCTCTGACATTTTTCTTTTTCTATGGTTCCAGATTCATCTATGCCGATCAATCTAGACTACAATGTGAATAAGGAAAAATGAAATCAGAATCATCAGAGGATTTTTGCTCCATGAAATTCATGAATATCACGACTTAGTGAATCCTTTTGATTATGAAGTCTGAGTTAAGTATGTAGAAAAAGATTAAATATTAGAAAGTAAGTATTATGTCTCGAGCACAATTAACCATTTTAACAAATATTTGTCTGATTGAAGACCTTGAAAAGCAACGCGTGGTTATGCAATATCGCTCTCCCGAAAACAATCGCTGGTCTGGCTATGCCTTTCCAGGAGGACATGTTGAGAATGGCGAGTCCTTTGCCGAGTCTGTCATTCGTGAGATTTATGAAGAAACAGGTCTAACGATTCAGAATCCACAACTAGTCGGCATTAAAAACTGGCCCTTAGATACAGGTGGGCGCTACATCGTTGTTTGTTATAAGGCGACAGAGTTTACTGGGAATCTCCAATCCTCAGAGGAAGGAGAAGTATCTTGGGTGAAAAAAGACCAGATTCCAAACTTGGATCTGGCCTATGATATGTTGCCTCTGATGGAAATGATGGAAGCACCTGACAAGTCGGAATTTTTCTACCGTCATCGTAAAGATGACGGATGGGAAAAGGAAACCTTCTAGTCCTTTACCAAATAACCTAGCTGATCCAAGGCCTGCTCGATATAGAGAAGGTCTTGTTGTGTTTCTGCTTCGACAAGGTGGTAATGGATGCCGTCTGTCAATTCAGAAAGGGGTCTAAAGTCAGACTTCTCGACTTGCTCTAGAAAATGCTGAACATCTCGGCGACAGGTGAGTTTGAGCAGGGTTTCAATTTCTCCATAAACTGGATGGTCAATCAAAGTATTCTGTACACGTCCGCCATTATCTACAATGGCTAGGAGTTCCTGCCCAATTTCTTCCATCTCATGTTTGACCTTGAAAAGTTTGTGAACGTAAGGACTGGCATCATTTTCTTTGTAGATATAACCGCGATTAGTGGATAGGATAGGAGCTCCATCTGCTCGGAGAATAGCGATGTCCTCAGTACAATGACTTGGCGCGTAACATGAAAGTGTTCGGCCAAGGTCTGACCATTGAGAGCTTTTGGCGCCTCTTTTAACAGTTTGAGAAGAGCTTGTTTGCGATCCTTTGTCATAGTTTTTCCTTTTAGCGACGTTTTCGAAGCACTTTATAGACAGCTAGTGCTAATGTATAGTCTACCATACTATGGACGATTGTTCCAAAACCAACTAGGACAAAGAGAACATAAAACATATTTTCAACATTTGTCCCTGAAGTAGCATAGAAGATGATACAAGCTACCACTTCAGCGATAGCATGAACAACACCCAAAACAAAGTTAAAAAAATCCAAGATGCCTTTGGTTTTATCCAATGTTTCAGGGAATTTCTTTAGGGCACAAAGCTCCCAAAATACCAAAAACGATGTGAGAAAAAGCGCGCAGGACGATAACCATGGGATAGCCTGCCATTAGGAAGCCGAGACTAGATGCAATAATCACAAAACCAGCCATCAAAGGCGAAAGAAACATGGCGATAAAGATGGCGATATGACTTCCCAAGGTGTAAGAAGCCGGTGGGATGACGATTTTAAAAGGCATAATGATTGGAATCAAAAATCGCTATTGCAGTGAGTAGGGCAGTCATAGTCATAAACTGCGTTTTTCGTATATCCATAAGAACCTCCATTTATCTGTATATACACAAGTATAGTACAATAAATCACCAATCAAGTCAAGAAGCTTTATTGATTTTTCAGGAAAATTTGGTTAAAATATGGTAAAGAATTTTTTGTTTTAGGAGAAAATGTGATGATACTTGTTGTTTACCTCGTTGTGGTAATCGTGATGATGTCAAAACTGAAAAAGAAGGAAAGTTGTTTTCAGGTTGGACTCGTTTCATAGTGTATAGTTTATTGGTCCTTTCACTAATCTCTCTATTAGCAGGTACCCTGGCTCTTTCACTTTTGGACCATCCCTTATTAGGTATTTTCTTGATGGCTGCTATACTAAAAATTTCCTATTTCGTCAGATTGGTGATTGCATTTGGTTTGATTTTTCTATCACTAACCCTATATTTGGATAGCCAGAAAAGCCAGCAACCTACCTCTCTTTCGTATCATCTCCTGCGCTTTGGCTTTCATATTCTATTGATGTTTCTCATGTTTTAAATGCTTAACTCCACCTTCAGGATGAAAGTGGAGTTGTTTTTTTATTTCTTCAAGGTTTCGAGACGTGGGACAATTGCTACTGTTAGAACGGCAGAAATGACAAGCTCGGCAATTGAGTTTGTAGAAATAACGGTTGCCAGGAGTTTTTGGATATTGCCATCGAAGACATTTCCAAAAAGGAAGAAGATTCCCCCAAGTACAAAAGACTGTATTTGTAAGTGAACCGAGAGCTCCGGCAATGATGAGACCCGTTCTATTCTTTAATAATCTATAAACCAAGTAAGGTGTCAGACCAATCAAAATGCGAGGTACAATAGCTATAATCGCTGAATAGATATTTCCGTTTGGTACAAAAGGTGAGAATAGGTAGCTGGTTGGAAGGATTGTAATCGTGTTAACCGTCAAGCTAAGTAATCCCATCAAGAAACCAAGTGTAATACCAACTCGTGGACCGTAAATAATACTTGCAATAATGACAGGAATATGCACGATAGTTGGTTTGATTGGGAATGGGAATAGATTAAATAAGAGAGAGCTCAGAAAGTGAATGACTAACATGGTCGCAAAAAAGATAGCAATCGGAGCAATATTAGAGCGTTTTTTCATTGAGTGTTTCCTTTATTCTTTCTAAAATAATATCCAGGTCTGCCAAAGCTCCCTTCCGTGGTCTCCACAAGCTAGCAGGGATTCTTTAGGAGCAATCAGCTGATAACCGTAGTTTTCTAATGTTTTTAAATTAGCCTGAGTTGCCGGATGGTCATACATTTTTGTGTTCATGGCTGGTGCGACTAGCTTTTTGACGTGGTCTGGCAGGGCAAGAGCCGTACTAGTCACCATGTTATCCGCAAAGCCATGTGCTAGTTTTGCAATGGTGTTAGCTGTAGCAGGGACGACGATAAAAAGGTCGGTTTCTTTTCCTCTTTCGATATGATTGACTTGATCAGGATAGGGTTCCTTCATGACATCAAGGTGGACAGGATTCTGCGAGAGCACCTGCAGTGTCAAAGGCTGGATAAACCTCTCGCTGCCTCAGTCATTAGGACAGTGACATCATGGCCTTGTTTTTCAAAGAACTGACTAAATCAGCTGCTTTATAGGAGGCGATGGAGCCTGTCACTGCAGATCAGAATGTTTGCCATGGCTTTCCTTTCTATGAATCGTATGCATGAATTTTCTCAAGGAGGAGGCTTGCAATTTCCTCTTTGGTTTGAACCGTTTGAAGATGACCATTCTCAACAAAGATTGCCCGATGCTGATTTGCTGAGATTTGAGTAAGGTCATTCGCTATGATCAAGTCTGCCTGGTTCTTGACAAGACTCTTTCTAGCAATCTCAATGAGATAATCCTCAGAGACATCAACCAGCAGTTTAAAACCAATCAGATGAATAGCAGGATTCCATTCCTTGACTAGAGAGATGATCTTGGGTGTTTTTTTAAGGAACAAAATCTGAACCTCATCATTTGAGGAAATCTTAGTTTGATGATTCTGCTTGCTTAAAAAGTCTTCTAAATTAGAGCTATCCTGAACTTCCTCCAACCCTGTCATATAAACAGGACTGTAGTCGGATACAGCCATAGAATGAATCAAGACCTGATAATCTTGAACACGCTCTTTCATCTCTAAAAGGAGATCATTCGTGTTTTTGATTTCTAGAATGGTTAGATGGGGATGAGGTTCTGGTTTAAGAGCATTACGAGTAGTAATCAGACAAACCTCATGACAGCAGCAAGCAAGGTTTCTGTGATGATTTTCCCCAAGCGACCTGTAGAATGGTTAGTAATAGAGCGGACACTATCGATAGCTTCACTGGTACCGCCCGATGTAACTAAAATTTTCATAGGACTATTGTACACAAAAATAAACAGTAAGTAAAAATGAAAGCGATAAAAATTTTGCTAAAACAAAGCTACACTATAGTTTATAACTATAAAGCCATATAAAATTTTTAAAAAGAGCCCTAAAAATCTTGAAAATTCAGGATATTTACGAACGTTTAGAGAGTTTATGGATGTTAAAAAGTCTTGTTTTGTGTTATAATGAATTATCACATTAGAGGTTAGAGGAGTTTTGAATGAAAACAGATATTGAAATCGCACAGAGTATTGAGTTGAAACCAATCGTTGATGTTGTTGAGAAACTTGGTATTTTTTACGACGATTTGGAATTGTACGGGAAGTATAAGGCTAAACTCAGCTTTGATAAAATTCGTGCAGTTGAGAGCAATCCAGTTGGGAAATTGATCTTGGTTACTGCCATCAATCCAACACCAGCAGGTGAAGGAAAATCAACTATTACCATTGGTCTTGCGGATGCCTTGAACAAGATTGGCAAGAAAACTATGATTGCCATCCGCGAACCATCTCTTGGTCCAGTCATGGGGATTAAGGGTGGTGCAGCCGGTGGTGGTTATGCCCAAGTATTGCCAATGGAGGACATCAATCTTCACTTTACCGGGGATATGCATGCCATTACAACTGCTAACAATGCCCTTTCTGCCTTGATTGACAATCACCTGCATCAAGGAAATGAGCTGGGAATTGACCAACGTCGTATTCTCTGGAAACGTGTGGTGGACTTGAACGATCGCGCTCTTCGCCATGTGACTGTTGGTCTTGGCGGTCCTCTAAATGGTATTCCACGTGAGGATGGTTTTGATATTACAGTTGCTTCTGAAATCATGGCGATTTTGTGCTTGGCGACGGACATCGAGGACTTGAAACGTCGTTTGGCTAATATCGTTATTGGCTATCGCTATGACCGTACCCCTGTTTCTGTAGGTGATTTGAAGGTTGAAGGTGCCTTGGCTTTGATCTTGAAAGATGCCATTAAACCGAACTTGGTTCAGACAATTTATGGTACACCTGCCTTTGTACATGGTGGTCCATTTGCCAACATTGCTCATGGATGTAACTCTGTTTTAGCAACAAGCACAGCCCTTCGCTTGGCTGATTATACTGTCACAGAAGCTGGTTTCGGTGCAGACCTTGGCGCTGAGAAATTCCTTGATATCAAGACACCAAACTTGACAACTTCTCCAGATGCGGTAGTCATTGTTGCAACCCTCCGTGCCCTTAAGATGAATGGTGGGGTGGCTAAAGATGCTTTGACAGAAGAAAACGTTGAAGCGGTTCGTGCAGGTTTTGCTAACTTGAAACGCCACGTTGAGAACATCCGTAAATTTGGAGTACCTGCAGTCGTCGCGATTAACGAATTTGTTTCTGATACTGAAGCTGAAATCGCAGCCTTGAAAGAACTCTGTGCTTCTATTGATGTGCCAGTTGAACTAGCAAGTGTCTGGGCTGATGGCGCAGAAGGTGGAGTAGCGCTTGCTGAAACGGTTGTTAAGACTATCGTTGAAAATCCAGCTAACTATAAACGTTTGTATGACAAATGACCTTTCTGTTCAAGAAAAGATTGAAAAGATTGTTACTGAAATCTACCGTGGTAGCAAAGTGAACTTTGAGAAGAAAGCTCAAACGCAAATCGCTCAAATCGTTCAGAATGGTTGGGACAAATTGCCAATCTGTATGGCTAAAACTCAGTATAGTTTTTCTGACAATCCAAATGCACTTGGAGCTCCAGAAAACTTTGAAAATTACCATTCGTGAATTGGTACCAAAATTGGGTGCAGGCTTCATCGTTGCCTTAACAGGTGATGTTATGACTATGCCTGGTCTTCCAAAACGACCAGCAGCTCTTAATATGGATGTTGAAAGTGACGGAACCGTTCTAGGATTATTCTAATATATTGAGAGATATAGAATTATGGGAAAAATTTGAAAAGAAATATTGTCACAATTTGATTCAACTAAAAATAATTACGAGAGACTTTTTAGAATATATTGAAGCCACAATTAAAAAGTCTTATGGAAAAATGAAAAATACAAAATCCATGAAATTAAAAGGCAGGATTAAAAGATAGAGAAAGTTTAAGCAAAATTGAAACTAAAGACTATAAATATTCCAGTTTGTCAGAAATAACTGATATTTGTGGAATTAGAATTATCACATATTTTTCTGACGATGTAGATAAAATTGCTTCTTTACTTGAAGAGGAATTTGATTTAGATCAGGACAATTCTATTGATAAAAACGAAAAACTCAAGATCCTACTAAATTTGGCTATGTATCTTTTACACTATATTTTAAAATTAGGAGGAAGTAGAGCAGAATTAACTGAAAATATTAATTATAAAGAATTAAAATTTGAAGTTCAGATAAGGACTATTTTTGCAGCATGCTTTAGGGCGGGAGATAGAACATGACTTTGGATATAAATCTGATCAGGATGTTCCTGAAAAATTAGAAGAAGATTTTTCAAGATTAGCTGGTTTAATTGAGTTAGCTGACGATGAATTCATGGAAATTAAACGATATGAAAAGGAATATACTAATAGAGTTGAAGAAGGATTCAAAGAGAATTCTAAAAAGTATAAAAATTGATTCTATAAGTATTTCAGCCTTATTAGAAAGTGAATCTTATATCAATTTTATTGAAGAAAATTATGATCGACATAATATAGAAATTAGGTATCCTGGTGGAAAATTTAAAGATGATAGAATTTCTAAAATTGTCAATTATTGTGAACAATTAGGTATTGAAACGATTGATGAATTGGAAAGTAAGTTCAAAAGTGAATTTCCAAATTACTTTAGTAGATGGATTGAAGAAAAATAACTATTTTTTTATACTTGGAATATTACACCTTTACTAGAGGTTCTTTATGATTTAAATAATTCAAATAGATAATCACGTTAAGTATTATAAGAAGTCCCATCTATATTCGGATGGGATTTTGCTATTTGTCTAGTCTCTGTAAAGTTTCTATTTTCCCTGATTTTTGATATAATAGAAACATTGACTTCAAGAGTAAGGAAGAGAAAATGAACGCATTATTGAATGGAATGAATGACCGTCAGGCTGAGGCGGTGCAAACGACAGAAGGCCCCTTGTTGATCATGGCGGGGGCTGGTTCTGGGAAGACTCGTGTTTTAACTCACAGAATCGCCTACTTGATTGATGAAAAGATGGTCAATCCTTGGAATATCATGGCAATTACGTTTACCAATAAGGCTGCGCGTGAGATGAAGGAGCGTGCCTATGGGCTCAATCCAGCTACTCAGGACTGTTTGATTGCGACCTTTCACTCCATGTGTGTTCGTATTTTGCGTCGTGATGCGGATCATATTGGCTACAATCGTAATTTCACCATTGTCGATCCAGGAGAACAGCGAACTCTCATGAAACGCATTCTCAAGCAGTTGAATTTGGATCCTAAAAAATGGAATGAACGGACCATTTTGGGATCCATTTCCAATGCTAAGAATGACCTGATTGATGATGTCGCATATGCTGCTCAAGCTGGTGATATGTATACGCAAATCGTGGCTCAGTGTTACACAGCCTATCAAAAAGAGCTTCGTCAGTCAGAGTCTGTTGACTTTGATGATTTAATCATGTTGACTCTGCGTCTTTTTGATCAAAATCCTGATGTTTTGACCTACTACCAGCAAAAATTCCAATATATCCACGTTGATGAGTACCAAGATACCAACCATGCCCAGTATCAATTGGTCAAACTCTTGGCTTCACGCTTTAAAAACATCTGCGTGGTCGGTGATGCAGACCAATCTATCTATGGTTGGCGTGGGGCTGATATGCAGAATATCTTGGATTTTGAGAAAGATTATCCTAAAGCCAAGGTCGTTTTGTTGGAGGAGAATTACCGCTCAACCAAAACCATTCTCCAAGCTGCCAACGACGTCATCAAAAACAATCAAAATCGTCGACCTAAGAATCTCTGGACCCAGAATGCTGATGGGGAGCAAATTGTTTATTATCGCGCAAATGACGAACAAGATGAGGCTGTTTTTTTGTAGCCAAAAACCATCGATGAACTTGGTCGAACTCAAAACTTCCTCCACAAGGATTTTGCAGTTCTTTATCGGACTAATGCTCAATCCCGTACCATTGAGGAAGCCCTGCTCAAGTCCAATATTCCTTATACTATGGTTGGTGGGACTAAGTTCTACAGCCGTAAGGAAATCCGTGATATTATCGCCTACCTTAATCTTATTGCTAATTTGAGTGACAATATCAGTTTTGAGCGCATTATCAACGAGCCTAAACGTGGAATCGGTCCAGGAACCGTTGAGAAAATCCCGTGATTTTGCGAATTTGCAAGACATGTCCATGCTAGATGCTTCAGCCAATATCATGTTATCTGGCATCAAGGGGAAGGCAGCCCAGTCTATCTGGGATTTTGCCAATATGATACTTGATTTACGGGAACAACTGGACCGATTAACCATTACAGAGTTGGTTGAGGCAGTTCTTGAAAAAACAGGTTATGTCGAGATTCTTAATGCTCAGGCAACCTTGGAAAGCAAGGCTCGGGTTGAGAATATCGAAGAGTTCCTATCTGTTACCAAAAACTTTGACGACAATCCTGATAGCCAGGAAGAAGAAACTGGTTTGAACAAACTCAGTCGTTTCTTGAATGACTTGGCTTTGATTGCAGACACAGATTCAGGCAGTCAGGAAACATCAGAAGTGACCCTGATGACCTTACACGCTGCCAAGGGACTTGAGTTCCCAGTTGTCTTTCTTATCGGGATGGAAGAAAATGTCTTTCCGCTTAGCCGTGCAGCTGAAGATTCAGATGAGCTAGAAGAAGAACGCCGTTTGGCCTATGTTGGTATCACGCGCGCAGAAAAGATTCTCTATCTGACCAATGCAAATTCTCGTCTGCTTTTTGGTCGTACCAATTATAATCGTCCAACACGTTTCATCAATGAAATCAGTTCGGACCTGCTTGAGTATCAAGGTTTGGCTCGACCAGCGAATACTAGCTTTAAGGCTTCTTATAGCAGTGGTGGGATTGCTTTCGGTCAAGGAATGAGTTTGGCCCAGGCGCTTCAAGAACGAAAAACGCAAGGCTGTACCAAGCTCTATCCAGTCAAGTGGTCTTCCATTTGGACAGTTAGCAGCCGGAAATAAAAAGATTCGACTGATACAAGTTGGTCTATTGGGGACATTGCTCTTCACAAGAAATGGGGAGAGGGAACGGTCCTTGAAGTTTCAGGTAGCGGCGCTACGCAGGAATTGAAAATCAATTTCCCAGAAGTGGGTCTGAAAAAACTCCTAGCCAGTGTTGCCCCAATTGGGAAAAAAATCTAATTTTTCATCCTTCTCACGAATAATAAAGTGAGGAGGATTTTTATGTACAGTATTTCATTCCAAGAAGATTCACTCTTGCCTAGAGAAAGACTAGTTAAAGAAGGAGTAGAGGCTTTTGAGCAATCAAGAATTGCTAGCAATTCTGCTCAGAACAGGAACACGTCAGGTCAACGTTTTTGAAATTTCTCAGAAAATCTTGAACAGTTTGACCAGTCTAACTGATTTGAAAAATGACCCTTGCAGGAATTGCAGAGTCTGTCTGGTATTGGACGGATTAAGGCCATTGAATTACAAGCAGTGATTGAACTGGGGCATCGTATTCACAAACATGAAACCCTTTGAGATGGAAAGTATTCTCAGTAGTCAAAAACCAGCCAAGAAAATGCAACAGGAACTTGGCGACAAAAAACAAGAGCACCTAGTGGCGCTCTATCTCAATACTCAAAATCAAATCATCCATCAGCAAACTATTTTTATTGGCTCCGCGACACGAAGCATTGCAGAACCAAGGGAAATTCTTCACTATGCTTTGAAGCATATGGCCACCTCTGTGATTCTCGTTCACAATCATCCATCCGGCGCTGTATCTCCTAGTCGAAACGACGACCATGTCACTAAACTAGTCAAGGAAGCCTGCGAACTGATGGGAATTGTTTTTGAACCATCTGATTGTCTCTCACTCGGATTACTTTAGTTACCGTGAAAAGACGGATCTGATTTAAGATTACACACGATCTTACTCAATCACTTTTTAGAACATAGGAATCTACTTCGCCATATTGATAACAGGAAGAGGTTTTATCGTGGGCACAAGTATATTTTCTTGAACAATAAAGTCGACTAATCGCATTGAAATCTTCGATTTTATAATATCTTTTTATGAATGAGAATATCTCTGTAAAAAGTAAAGACTTGAACGAAATTTACTTTTTAGTTTGGCATCTGCCTTTTACAAAATCGTTTTTGCCTTTTTAGACATTTCTTTCAGCTGTTTTTTCTTTTTCTTTTTGAGATAGTTTATCGAAATTCTCTTTATTCTCAGAAAAAGATTGGTAACTTTCCGCTGTCACAGTCTATAGAGATTAGAAAGATGAAAGCAAACCTTTATTTCTTTTTCATTGTTTGATAAGAAAAGATTAGCTTTTTTCTTATAAGATATGAAAACATTAGCTTCTATATCTCAAAAATCTCATGAGTAGAAGGTGTTTTAATTTCATTCATGATTTAATAACCTATTTATAAGTCCTAGAGTTCGTTAACAACATAGTCAAATAGCGTTTTTATCTTTGGGGCGATTTTCAAATAAAAATTCAGGATGCCATTGAACACCAAGATAAGGGAAACCGTCCGTAGTTGTCACAGCTTCAATTATTCCATCTTTGCGATCATGTGCTACAACCTTAAGATTTGAAGCTGTATCTTTAATGCTCTGGTGATGGAAGGAGTTGATATGAGAGATTTTCCACAGATCTCTCGGAGAATGGTATCAGGTTCCGTTACGAGGTGCTGTGTTGTGTATTCGGCTGAACAGTCCTGCCAACGATCTTCAATATCTTGGTGAAGTGTGCCCCCATAGCAACATTGAAAAGTTGAGTACCCCTGACAAACAGAGAAAATTGGTTTCTTTTGCTTAATCGCTTCTTTGATAAGTGCTAGTTCAAAAATATCTCTTTGAAGGTGGTAGTCATCACTATCAATAGCCTTTGATTCACCATAGTATTTTGGATCAACATTTTGCCCACCCGTTAGGATGAGCTTTATCAATGATACTGATGTAATAGGCAGCTATTTCTCGATCACCAATCGGTAGGATGATTGGAATTCCGCCAGCGTCCTTGACTCCTTCAACAAAGCTCTTTTGCTGCATAGCTCATCATGATGTCATCATCTGGATGAGCTTTTTCATTTCCTGTAATCCCAATAACTGGTTTTTTCATAAATGCTTTCGCTTTCTAATCCTCTTTACGCATAAAATAGAGGAGGGTTTGGAGTTCGCTTGTCAAATCGACATACTGAACGACCACATCTTTTGGGAGGTGAAGGTGAACAGGAGAAAAGCTGAGAATACCTTTTATACCTGCATCGACCAAAAGATTGGCAACTTCTTGTGATTGAACACTTGGAACTGTTAGGATAGCAGTTTTGACATCTGCTTCTTTGATTTTTTCTTTAATCTGTGAGATACCATAGATTGGAATCCCATCAGGTGTCTGGCTTCCAACTTCTGGATGGTCATCTAGGTCAAAGCCCATGATAATTTTCATCTTGTTACGCTCGTGAAAGCGGTAGTGGAGAAGGGCATGTCCCATATTTCCAATCCCAACCAACATAACATTTGTAATTGAGTTATCATTTAGGAGATCAGCAAAAATTCATCAATTTTTTGACATCGTAACCAAAACCACGACGACCTAGTTCACCAAAATAGGAAAAATCCCGACGAACGGTCGCAGAATCGATACCGATAGCCTCTGCAATTTGCTTGGAGTTGACACGTTTCGATTTTCTGCATGAAATCTCTAAAAATTGATAGTAAAGTGAGAGTCTTTTTGCTGTTGCTTTTTGGAATAGCAGACTGTTTATCTTTTCACAAAATCACAACCTTTCTATTCTTCTATTTTTATAGAAACATTGTGAAAAATCAACAAAACAAGAAAAACTAAGAAATTTCTTAGTTTTTATCTGAAAAATGATCTTGTGATAGAAAAACGGTAAAGATCGCCAACCAATCCTTGATAAATCACCTTATCATTCAGCGTTAAGGAGCTGATTAGGAGAGTATCAGGTAGGGTCACACAGCCAGATAGAGATAACATGAGCTCTTCGTAATCCTTATATTCAAGTGTACGTTCTACGTGATAGTTATCTTGATAGGTAAGTCGATACATAGTCAATTATCTTTCTTCTTTAGTGAAGATACCGCGTTCTACAAGGCTGTCCATGAGGAAGTAGAATTTTTTTCCTGATGAATGTGGTGGTCTTCTGATTTAAAAGATATTGACCAAACGAAGGCCAGACTTGTCAGTAATGTTGAGTTTAGCACCTGTAAGGTCTTTGTTGATGATGATTTTTAGCTTGAAGCCTTCACCACTGTTAGGTACTTTTTTTCAAGTAGACGAGTCAGTTCGTAGTTTCCAACTTTTGTTTCAAAGAAAGTATTGTCTTTGAGTGTGAACTTTTTAACAGTTGGACTAAGTGTGTAGTCGTAGCGGCAGTTTTGTAGTTTAATGGTTTTTTCGAATGCCATTAGTTTAATCTCCAATAATATTTTTTAAGGTTTGTGCGAGTTGTTTCAGTTCTTCCTCAGTATTGAGAGGAGAGAGACTGATACGGACAGATTCTTTTAAACGAGGCGAATCGGGTCCATAGAAAGCTTCGAGTACATGACTGGTTTGCACAATACCAGCAGTACAAGCGGAACCAGTGAAATTGATATTCCTCAAGATCTAACCGAAGTAAAAGCAAATCATTTTTCTGACCAGGAAAACCGATATTTAAAACATAAGGCAGTTGGTTGCGACTTTCATTGAGATAGTAGTCTAAATCGGCAATCTCTTCTAGAAAAACTGTTTTAAGGGAACTTAGTTTTTGGTAATAATCAACTTGATAATCCAGATCTTCTTTGAGAGCAGCAACCATACCTACAATGGCTGCAAGGTTTTCTGTTCCAGCCCGTTTTTTTTGCTCTTGGTCCCCACTGTGAAAGTAGGGAATCAAAGTCCATAGATGAAGCGTAGAGGAAACCAACTCCTTTTGGACCATGGAACTTGTGAGCAGAAGCACTGAGGAAATCAATTCCTAATTCCTCAGGATGGATAGGAATTTTCCCGATGGCTTGTACAGCATCTACATGATAAGCAGCAGGATGGTCTTTTAAAATATGTCCAATCTCAGCAATAGGCAAGAGACTCCCAGTTTCATTATTAGCATACATGGTTGAAACGAGGATGGTATCGTCACGTAAAGCTTCTTGAATCTGTTGGGCAGTGATTTCTTGATTTACTGGTTGGATAACTGTCGCTTCAAAGCCAAAAATGTTGAACCAGATAATCAATGGTCTCAAGGACAGAATGGTGTTCAATAGCTGTAGTGATGATATGTTTGCCACGTTCCTGATGACGGAGACAATAGCCAATGATAGCTGTATTGTTACTTTCTGTACCACCAGACGTGAAAAAGATATGTTGAGGTTTGGTTCCAGTAAGTGAGCCAAGTCCTGACGAGCTTCACGGAGCAGTTTTACCAGCATGACGACCATGACTGTGAATACTTGAAGGATTACCATGGGTTTCTTGCATAACCTTGGTCATTTCTGCGATAGCTACAGCTGACATAGGTGTAGTTGCAGCATTGTCCAAATAAATCAAAGAATCACCTTATTTCTTTTTGTTGTAAGCAAAGAGTGGGCTGACTGGTTTTCTTTCATGGATGCGGACGATAGCATCTCCGATTAATTCGCTAGCAGTAATGTAACATACATTTTCTGGAGTTCTTTCTTTGGTTGCTACGGAGTCTGTCACAAGGATTTCTTTGATGTTTGTAGCATCAAGAAGATCTGCTGCCCCTTCAACAAATAAACCGTGACTAGATACTGCATAAATCTCTGTTGCACCTTCACGTTCAACGATTTTGGCTGCTTCAGAGAAGGTGCGACCAGTATTTAGGATATCGTCAATCAAGATAGCCTTTTTGCCTTCAACATCCCCAATGATATAGCCTTCGTTACGATCAGAATCGTCTTGGGCGTAGTCAATGATAGCGATAGGAGCATCAAGGTATTCAGCCAAACTACGTGCACGTTTAACACCAGAGTTCTTTGGACTAACAACAACAACATCAGAGCCAAGAAGTCCTTTATCACAGTAGTGCTTAGCAAATAGAGGAACAGTATAAAGATTGTCTACCGGAATATCAAAGAAACCTTGGACCTGAACAGCGTGGAGGTCCAGCGTTAGAACACGACTTACACCAGCTTTGACAAGCATATTGGCAACCAGTTTTGCAGTGAGGGGTTCGCGAGAAGAAGCGATACGATCCTGACGCGCATAACCAAAGTAAGGAAGGACAACGTTGATACTATGAGCACTTGCACGTACACAAGCATCAACCATGATTAACAACTCCATCAAGTGGTTGCTAACGGGGTAGCTGGTTGATTGGATGATGTAGACATCGTAACCACGGACACTCTCTTCAATGTTGACCTGATTTCACCATCAGAAAAATTGGCGAGAAGATAATTTTCCGAGAGGTACCTCAACTGTTTCCGCGAGTTTTTGTGCAATTTCATGATTGGAATTAAGTGCAAAAAGTTTCATGTTGTTTCTATCTGACATTATGGACCGTCCTCTGTAAACTCTAAATATTTTTATCTTCATTATTTTTACCAAAAATGGAGATTATTTCAGCATTTTTCATGCTTTTAATAAAACGAATTAATTTTGAAGGAGCTTTTTGGTAAGTGATACCATTTTCTGAAAGAAATTGCTGAAAATCGACCTTTTCCTTGTTCACAATCAGTGACTTCTAGCTCCAGTTCGTAGTCTGTACGATCAAAGTAGTGACTTTCATCTAGTGCCATTAGACCAATCGACGTTTCCATTTCGTAACGAATAGTTGCAAGACAACCCAGAACAAACCAATCATGACTTTTCAATACCAATCTTAGTGAGCTTCTCTAGAACGAGTCCTTGAGGAAGTGTTTTGTTTTTCTAAGTAAGATTCAGCCTCTGGAAGATTCAGTTTCTGATTGTATTCCATATTTCCTACAGTTTGTGGCACTTTCAAGGTCAACTCCGCCCAATCTGAAAAGGTGCGAATGCGCATGGCAACCTTTTTCACGCAATTGGAAATCAGGTGTATCAATGTAGTAGTTTTTCTGTAGGACGGGTTGGATATGGGAAAACTGTTCTTTTAAATGATCGTAATCCTCTTTTTTCAGTAGTGTTTTCAGTTCAATTTCTAAATGTTTCATTTTTTTAACCTTTTCTATATCTTTGAAAGCGATTTATGGTATAATGGACAATGTATTTATTGTATACGAATGTACTGAAAAAATCAAAGATTTTCGACAGGGCAATCAAACATTACAAGGGAGAAAATATGACCATAGAATGGGAAGAATTTTTAGATCCTTACATTCAAGCTGTTGGTGAATTGAAGATTAAGCTCGTGGAATTCGAAAACAATATCGTAAACAAAACAAGCACTCTCCGATTGAGTTTGTTACTGGACGGGTGAAGCCGATTGAAAGTATCAAAGAAAAAATGGCTCGTCGAGGAATTACTTATGCAACTCTGGAAAATGACCTGCAAGATATCGCAGGGCTGCGTGTCATGGTTCAATTTGTAGATGATGTTCAGGAGGTTGTTGCACATTTTACGCAAACGCCATGATATGAGAGTCGTTCAGGAACGGGATTATATCACCCATCGGAAGGCTTCGGGCTATCGCTCCTATCATGTGGTGGTAGAGTATACAGTTGACACCATCAGTGGTGTTAAGACGATTCTGACTGAAATTCAAATCCGGACCTTGGCTATGAATTTCACTACCATTGAGCATCTCGCTCAATTATAAGTATCAGGGATTTTCCAGAGGAGATCAAGAAACGCTTGGAGATTACAGCTAGAATTTCCCATCAATTGGATGAAGAAATGGGTAAGATTCGAGATGACATTCAGGAAGCGCAGGCGCTCTTTCGATCCTTTGAGTAGAAAACTAAACGACGGTGTAGGAAATAGTGACGATACAGATGAAGAATACAGGTAAGCGAGTTGATCTCATAGCTAACTAGAAAGCCACAGAGTCAGAAGGTTTTACATAAACTGAGAGAAAAACTCAAAAAACAGCATTTTATAATTAATGATAAATCCCGACATCGTCATTTCGATTGGCGGGGATGGGATGCTTTTGTCTGCCTTTCATAAGTATGAGAATCAGTTAGACAAGGTTCGATTTGTTGGCGTCCATACTGGACATTTAGGCTTTTACACGGATTATCGTGACTTCGAGTTGGACCAGTTGGTTAGCAATCTCCAACTGGATACTGGTGCCAAGGTTTCTTATCCAGTCTTGAATGTCAAGGTGACACTTGAAAACGGAGAAGTTAAGACCTTCCGTGCACTAAACGAAGCCAGCATTCGTCGATCGGATCGCACCATGGTTGCGGATATCTATTAATCATGTTCCGTTCGAGCGATTTCGAGGAGATGGCGTGACTGTTTCAACGCCGACTGGAAGCACTGCTCATAATAAATCCTTGGGGGGAGCTGTCTTGCATCCTACCATTGAGGCCTTGCAGCTGACAGAAATAGCGAGTCTCAATAACCGAGTTTATCGAACACTTGGTTCGTCGATAATCGTTCCGAAGAAAGATAAAATCGAGCTTTTACCAACTCGTAATGACTATCACACGTTATCGGTTGACAATAGTATCTATTCTTTCCGAAATATAGAAAGGATTGAGTACCAAATCGACCATCACAAGATTCACTTCGTAGCGACTCCAAGTCACACTAGTTTCTGGAATCGTGTCAAAGATGCCTTCATCGGAGAGGTGGACGAATGAGGTCTCGAATTTACCGCAGATGAACATGTCAAGGTCAAAACCTTTCTCAAGAAACACGAGGTTTCTAAAGGACTGTTGGCTAAGATTAAATTTCGAGGTGGGGCTATCCTAGTCAACGATCAACCCTCAGAATGCGACTTATCTCTTAGATATTGGAGATAGGGTGACCATCGACATCCCTGCAGAGAAAGGCTTTTGAAACACTTGAAGCCTACTGATCGTCCCTCTAGATATCTTGTATGAGGATGACCACTTTTTGGTTTTTGAATAAGCCTTTATGGAGTAGCTTCTATTCCTAGTGTCAATCATTCCAATACCATTGCCAATTTTATCAAGGGTTACTATGTCAAGCGGGAATATGAAAACCAGCAGGTTCATATCGTGACCAGGCTTGATAGAGACATCTGGTTTGATGCTCTTTGCTAAACACGGTTATGCTCATGCACGATTAGACAAGCAACTACAACGCAAGTCTATCAAAAACGTTATTTCGCTTTGGTTAAGGGAGATGGTTTTTTGGAGCCAGAAGGGGAGATTATCGCCCCGATTGCGCGTGATGTGGACTCCATTATCACGAGACGGGTCGCCAAGGGTGGAAAATACGCCCATACATCTTACAAAGTTGTAGCTTCTTATGGAGACATTCATTTGGTCGATATTCGATTGCATACTGGACGAACTCATCAGATCCGAGTGCATTTTTCTCATATTGGCTTCCCTTTGTTGGGAGATGATCTCTATGGTGGCAGCCTAGAAGATGGTATTCAACGCCAGGCCCTGCATTGCCATTCCTTATCCTTTTATCATCCCTTCTTAGGGCATCAGCTGGAGTTGGAAAGCCCTTTGCCAGATGATTTTAACAATCTTATCACTCAGTTATCAACTAATACTCTTTAAAATCTATTTTGAGTATAATTTAATTTCTTAAAGGAGAAAACTCATGGAAGTTTTTGAAAGTCTCAAAGCCAATCTTGTTGGCAAAAATGCTCGTATCGTTCTCCCTGAAGGGGAAGAACCTCGTATTCTTCAAGCGACCAAACGCTTGGTAAAAAGAAACAGAAGTTGTTCCTGTTTTGCTGGGAGAACCCAGAAAAATTAAAATTTATCTTGAAATCGAAGGGATTATGGATGGTTATGAAGTGATTGACCCTCAACAGTATCCTCAATTTGAAGAAATGGTAACTACCTTGGTTGAACGCCGTAAAGGCAAAATGACTGAAGAAGATGCTCGTAAGATTTTGAGTGAAGACGTCAACTATTTTGGTGTTATGCTCGTTCACATGGGCTTGGTTGATGGGATGGTATCAGGTGCGATTCATTCAACTGCCTCAACAGTTCGCCCGGCCCTTCAAATTATCAAAACTCGTCCAAATGTAACCCGTACTTCAGGTGCCTTTCCTCATGGTTCGTGGTACAGAACGCTACCTCTTTGGTGACTGTGCTATCAATATCAATCCAGATGCAGAAGCCTTGGCTGAAATCGCTGTTAACTCAGCAATCACAGCTAAGATGTTTGGCATTGAACCTAAAATCGCTATGCTGAGCTACTCTACTAAAGGTTCAGGGTTCGGCGAAAGTGTTGATAAGGTAGTGGAAGCGACTAAAATTGCTCATGATTTGCGTCCTGACCTTGAGATTGATGGTGAGTTGCAATTTGATGCTGCCTTTTGTTCCCGAAACTGCAGCTCTAAAAGCTACTGAAGTACGGTAGCTGGTCAAGCAAATGTCTTTATCTTCCCAGGAATCGAAGCGGGGAATATCGGTTACAAGATGGCGGAACGTCTTGGTGGATTTGCGGCTGTAGGTCCTGTTCTGCAAGGTTTGAATAAGCCAGTAAACGACCTTTCTCGTGGATGTAACTCTGATGATGTTTACAAGTTAACCCTTATCACAGCAGCTCAAGCAGTTCATCAATAAGAAAAAAGCCTCTTTCCTTTGTACTGACCCCAAAAAGTTAGACAATTAATTTATCCGAAGGATTTAGTTCTGTATTGCACAGGACTAAGTCCTTTTAGTTTGACTTTAATTCGTTTATTGTTGTAGTAATCAATGTAGTCTACAATAGCTTGTTCCAATTGTTCAAGTGATTTAAACGACTTCTCATAACCATAAAAACATCTCAGACTTAAGAATACCAAAGAAGGACTCCATCATACCATTGTCTGGGCTGTTGCCCTTGCGTGACATGGATGCTTGAATTCCCTTACTCTCTAGGAATCGATGATAAGAATCGTGTTGGTATTGCCAGCCTTGGTCGCTGTGTAAAATAGTATTCTCATAGTGTTTCTCGTGAAGGCCTGTTCCAACATGACTTTCACTTGTTCTAAGTTGGGCGAAGTAGAAAGATGATAAGCAATAATTTCGCTGTTAAAGCCATCTAAAAACAGGCGATAAATAGAGTTTCTGTGTGCTATTTGGAATGGCAAACTCGGTCACATCCGTATAGCACTTTTTCCATTGGCCTTGATGCTTCAAACTGGCGCTGAAATGAGATTCTCTGCTTTCTTGCCAATCTCTCCTTGGTATGAAGAATACTTTCGTTTCCGACGAATCCGAGCTGTTAAACCAAGTATTTTCATTAGACGTTGAACCTTTTTATGATTCACTGTAAATCCGCGATTTCTTAGTTCAAGAGTAACTCTACGAAAGCCGTAATTTCTTATGTTCATTATAAATGTCTTGTATTTCCAATTTGATAGCTCGATTTTTATCTACTTGATTCAACTGATTCAAGTGGTAATAATAGGTTGAACGAGCAAGCTTTTATAATGTTTAGATGATTCTAAAGGAAACTCTGTTACTAATCCTTGAACAATTTCTGTTTTTCTTCTAGCTCTTTTCCTCCTTCAATCGGAGTTCCTCAACTTTTTAGAATAGCATTCTACGCTCTCAGGTACTCATTTTCTGCTTGGAAGATGTTCTAACTCTGTCATCTCTTCGGGTTTCTTCTTTTGGTTTACGTCCCATTTTTAGCTGGTCTCCCCTCTTGTTTTTCTCAACAATAGTATACCCGTTTTTCTTTGTATTGCGCCAGCCAATTTGAAGCATACCACGATTTGGGAGAGCATATTCGAGAGAAACTCTATCTTGAGACCAGTTTTCATGTAGGACTTTATCAATCATTTCTTGTTTTAGTTCTGGAGAATAGTAACGATTCTTGCCTTTTTTGACGAACTCTATTCCGAACGATCCATCAATTTAATCATGTACCTAAGATTAGAATTGTTTATCCCAAACTTATTTGAAAGTTGCTCTAGTTATATCCTTGTTTTCTAAGTTCATAGATCTGAACTTTATCCTCATAACTCAATTTCATAATAAAACACCCCAAAAGTTAGATTTTTTCTGTCTAACTTTTGGGGTGCAGTTCACTTTGGGAAGAGGCTTTTTAGCGCTAAGAAAAGGACAGTTAGAAGCTTCTATGTTATACTAGATATATGTTAGATTTGAAAGAATACAGTGTTGACATGTGGCCAGAAGAGAAGATTTTCTCTTTCCGTGAGAAACTCCTCAACTGGTACGATGAAAACAAACGGGATTTACCATGGCGTAGAAGTAAAAATCCTTATCATATCTGGGTTTCTGAAATTATGCTCCAGCAGACTAGAGTAGATACGGTCATTCCCTACTACGAACGATTCTTGGACTGGTTTCCAACTGTTGAAAGTTTGGCAAAAGCGCCTGAGGAGCGTTTGTTGAAAGCATGGGAGGGGTTAGGTTATTATTCTAGGGTGCGTAATATGCAGGCTGCGGCTCAGCAAATTATGGTTGACTTTGAAGGACATTTCCAAACACTTACGAAGAAATTTCTAGCTTGAAAGGATTGGCCCCTATACTGCAGGAGCTATTTCTAGTATCGCTTTTAATCTACCCGAGCCAGCAGTTGATGGCAATGTCATGCGGGTTCTGTCTCGCTTGTTTGAGGTCAATCATGATATCGGAATTCCTAGCAATCGAAAGATTTTCCAAGCTATGATGGAAATCTTGATCGATCCAGAGCAGCCAGGAGACTTTAATCAAGCCTTGATGGACTTGGGCTCTGATATAGAGGCTCCAGTTAATCCTCGACCAGAAGAAAGTCCTGTTAAGGAATTTAGTGCAGCGTATCAGAATGGAACTATGGATCGTTATCCGATTAAAGAACCCAAGAAAAAGCCTCTTCCAATCTATCTCAAGGCCTTGGTTGTGCGCAATGATCGAGGTCAATATCTACTTGAAAAACGAAAGTGAGAAACTGCTAGTTGGTTTTTGGCATTTTCCTTGATAGAAGTAGAGGAGTTTTACAGGAAGAGGAACAGCTGAATCTATTTGCTCAGGTTGCTGAAAACGTTGCTTTTTCGGTCCAACACCCCCAAGAAAGTTTTTGAGCAGGATTATGATTTAGAAGTTAATTGGTCCCATCAAGCTTTTGAACAAGTCAAGCATGTCTTTAGTCATCGTAAATGGCATATTCAAATCCTAGCAGGTCAGGTGACAGAATCAAAACAGTTTTCTGATAGAGAAATTCGTTGGATTTCCCCTCAGGAGTTTTCTGACTACCCACTCGCTAAAACCTCAACAAAAGATTTGGCAGGCTTATAAAATAGCTCTTGAAGATGAGGGTTGACAGTAGCCATTTGTGCTCTTTTGCATTTTTGTTATAATAGATAGAGAAAAAGGTGAACATATGAAAAAAATATTAGTTGTAGATGATGAGAAACCAATCTCAGATATTATTAAGTCTCAATATGACCAAGGAAGGTTATGAGGTTGTAACAGCCTTTTAATGGTCGTGAGGCAATCGAGCTATTTGAAGCGGAGCAACCTGATATTATCTCTAGACTTGATGCTACCTGAAATCGATGGTTTAGAAGTGGCCAAAGCCATTCGTAAGACGAGTAGTGTGCCTATCATTATGCTTCAGCTAAGGATAGTGAATTTGACAAGTTATCGGTTTAGAGCTAGGAGCAGATGATTATGTGACCGCCATTTTCAAACCGTGAGTTGCAGTGCGTGTCAAGGCTTTACTCGTCGTACAGACCTTTTCTTCAGATAGATCAAGAGTCTGATGAAAAGAAATCCCAACCCCCATAGATATTGGCGATTTGGAAATTCTGCCCTGATGCTTACGTACAAAAAATATGGCGAGGAATTAGATTTGACCCACCGTGAGTTTGAGCTTTTATATCACCTAGCTTCCATATTGGTCAAGTGATTACGCGAACACTGCTTGAGACTGTTTGGGGTTATGATTATTTTGGTGATGTTCGCACAGTGGATGTGACCATCCGACGTTTGCGTGAAAAGATTGAAGATACTCCAAGCCGTCCAGAGTATATCCTCACCCGTCGTGGTGTTGGCTAATATATGAGAAATAATGATTGAAGCAATTAAACAAAGTATTCTGAACAGAGATTTTATCTTTATCTTGATTTTAGTCGGCTTTATCTTGGTGGTTACCTTACTATTGCTAGAAAATCGCCGAGATAATAAACGCTTAAAAGAGATAAATCAAAAGGTTAAGGATTTGATTGCAGGGGATTATTCTCGAGTTTTGGATACGCAAGGAAGCCTGAAATTACCAACATCACCCTAATAATCTAAATGATTTGTCTGAGGTTATTCGTTTAACGCAGGAGAATCTGGAGCAAGAATCAAAAAGGCTTAACAGTATTCTTCTTATATGACAGATGGAGTTCTTGCGACCAATCGTCGTGGCCAGATTACCATGATTAACGACATGGCTAAGAAACAGCTAGGTGTGCAGAAAGAAGATGTCCTCAACAAAAGTATTCTAGAATTACTTAAACTAGAAGATGAGTATGAACTGCGTGACCTGATTACACAGATTCCTGAGTTGATGATTGACTCTCAGGATGCCAATGGTGAATACCTAAGCCTCGTGTACGTTTCGCCCTGGTTCGCCGTGAGTCAGGTTTCATCTCTGGTTTCTGGTTGCTGTTTTCACATGATACAACCGAGCAGGAGAAGGAAGAACGATGGAGACTCTTTCGTTTCAAACGTGAGTCATGAGTTGAGAACCCTTTGACCAGTCGTTAAATCTTATCTTGAAGCCTTGGACGAGGGAGCTTTGGCATGACCCTGTAGCCCTCGATTTTATCAAGGTTTCGCTCGATGAAACCAACCGTATGATGCGGATGGTGACGTGATCTCTTAGCATCTCTCGCATTGATAATGCGACCACTGACTGGATGTGGAGTTGATTAACTTTACGGCATTTATCACCTTTATTCTCAACCGCTTTGATAAGATGAGAAGTCAGGATGACGAGAAAAAATATGAGTTGGTTAGAGATTACTCAATTAACTCAGTTTGGATTGAGATTGATACCGATAAAATGACCCAAGTGATTGATAATATTCTCAATAATGCTATCAAGTACTCACCAGATGGTGAAAATCACTGTCAGCATGAAAACCACTGACGATCGAGATGATTTTATCCATCAAAGACCAAGGTCTAGGTATTCCAAAACAAGATTTACCGAAGATTTTTCGATCGCTTTTACCGTGTAGATCGTGCAAGAAGTCGTGCCCAAGGTGGAACTGGTCTAGGCCTAGCCATCGCCAAAGAAATCATCAAACAGCACAATGGCTTTATTTGGGCCAAAAGTGAATACGGTGGATCAACCTTTACCATTGTGTCCCTTATGATAAGGATGCCGTAAAAGAAGAAATATGGGAGGACGAAATAGAAGACTAGAATGAGTGAAATAGGCTTTAAATACAGTATTTTAGCATCAGGTTCCAGTGGAAATTCCTTTTATCTGGAAACGCCAAAAAAGAAAATTTTAGTGGATGCAGGCTTGTCGGGTAAGAAAATTACCAGTCTCTTGAGTGAAATCAATCGTAAACCTGAAGATTTGGATGCGATTTTGATTACGCATGAGCATTCAGACCATATCCACGGAGTTGGTGTATTGGCTCGCAAATATGGTATGGACCTTTACGCCAATGAAAAGACTTGGCAGGCTATGGAAAATAGCAAGTACCTCGGTAAAGTGGATTCATCGCAGAAACACATTTTTGAAATGGGAAAAACCAAAACTTTTGGTGATATCGACATCGAGAGTTTTTGGGGTTAGCTGCGATGCTGCAGCACCCCAGTTTTATCGCTTTATGAAAGACGACAAGAGTTTTTGTCATGTTGACCGATACAGGTTATGTTAGTGATCGTATGGCAGGAATTGTCGAGAATGCTGACGGTTATCTTATCGAGTCCAACCACGATGTGGAGATTTTACGAGCAGGTTCTTACGCTTGGCGACTCAAACAGCGAATCCTCTCGATCTCGGTCACCTTTCTAACGAAGATGGTGCTGAGGCTATGATTCGTACCATGGAAATCGTACCAAGAAGATCTACCTTGGTCACTTGTCCAAAGAGAACAATATAAAGGAGCTGGCTCATATGACCATGGTCAATCAGCTAGCTCAAGCTGATCTGGGAGTCGGAGTTGACTTTAAGGTTTACGACACTTCTCCAGATACCGCAACACCATTGACAGATATATAAAAGAAGGCGAGTGCCTCTTTGTTGTATTTTTACAATCCTGCGAATTCTTTTGATTTCTTTAGTGCTGACATTGATGAGTCGCAACGGACAGTGATTTGGCCATCAGCAACATGAACAAATCCCGGAACAGTTGGGATACCATAGCGTGAACGGAAATCTTGCAAAGCATTGAGTTGGCTTGGTTCTTCACTATTGATAAAGTAGATGTGAGCTTGGTTTCAGCTACGACACCCTGCTAATGTACCAGCAAAATTTACGGCAGTAAGGGCAAGTTTTACGACCGATAAAGAAGGTTGCAGTTTTCTTTTTATCAAGAGCTTGCTGCACGCGCAACTGTAGTGACTTCAAGGTCTTTTGATATTATCTAAAAATTGTTCCATGAGATTACCTCGCTTTCATTGATATGTCTAGTATGCCATAAAGTTTCTAAAATTGCTTAGATTTGATACGAAAAAGATGAGATTAGTTTGTCTCATCTTTTATAGGATTTTTATTTTACAAAAGCATTGATTTCTGCTTCGATGTTAGCAATCTTAGCTTGTGATTCTTCGTTTGTTTCCTACAACTGCAATGTAGAACTTGATTTTTGGTTCTGTCCCTGAAGGGCGAACGGCAATCCATGAACCGTCAGCAAGTGTGTATTTCAAAACATCACTTGGAGGAGTTGTCAAGTTTGTAACAGTTCCGTCAGCAGCAGTAGCTGTTTGAGCTTTGAAGTCTTCTACGACAGTGATAGCTGTTGCATTCCATTCTTTTGGAGCATTGTTGCGGAATTTAGCCATAATCGCTTTGATTTGTTCAGCCCCATCGACACCCTGAAAGGGTAACAGAGATAGTCTTTTTCTGCGTAGTAGCCCGTACTTTTGTAGATTTCTTCGATGCCGTCAGCAAGAGTCAAACCACGTGAACGGTAGTAGGCAGCAAGTTCAGCAACGACAAGAACGGCTTGGATAGCGTCTTTATCACGTACGAATGGTTTAATCAAGTAACCGAAGCTTTCTTCAAATCCCATCATATAAGTGTGGTTGTGTTTTTCTTCAAATTCTTGAATTTTTTCCGCGATAAATTTGAAACCAGTCAAGACGTTGAACATGGTCAGCCGTAGCTCTCAGCAATCTTTTCGTTACCAGTCAGTTGATACGATAGAGTTTGCAGAGAGCTGCATTTTCAGGAAGAGTTCCAGCGTTTTTTGTGGGCTTCCAAGATGTACTTAGCCATGATGGCTCTGATTTGGTTACCTGAAAGGTTGAGGTAGCTACCATCTTTTGAAGAACTTCCACACCAACACGGTCTGCGTCTGGGGTCAGCTGCGACAAGAACATCTGCACCAACTTGACGACCAAGTTCTTCAGCAAGGGCAAAGGCTGCTTGGCTTTCTGGGTTTGGAGATTTCACAGTTGAGAAGTCAGGGTCAGCTGTTGCTTGTGCTTCAACGACTTGAACTGAGTCAAATCCTGCTTGGGCAAGAGCACGACGAGCCAACATTTCACCAGTACCATGAAGTGGTGTGTAGACAATCTTCATGTCTTTACCAAATTCTTCAATCAAGGCTGGCTGATGTTAACGTCCTTCACTTCTTTGAGGTATTCTACATCGACAGCTTCGCCGATGACTTCAATCAAGCCAGAAGCTTTTTCAGCTTCCACATCAGCAACTTCCACAGCAAATGGATTTTCGATTGCACGGATATAAGTAGTCAAAGCGTCTGCATCGTGTGGAGGCATTTGTCCACCGTCTTCACCGTAAACCTTGTAAACCGTTAAATGGTGCAGGGTTGTGGCTGGCGATATCATAATACCTCGCGAAACAGTTGAGGTGACGAACTGCAAATGAGAGTTCTGGAGTCGGACGAAGGCTTTCAAAAACGTAAGATTTGATACCGTGTTTTGCAAGAACCGCAGCAGATTCAAAAGGCAAATTCTGGTGAGAAGTGACGGCTATCGTAGGCGATTGCAACACCACGTTCTTTTTCGTTTCCACCTTTTGACTCAATCAAACGAGCCAAACCTTCAGTCGCTTGGCGGACAACGTAGATGTTGATACGGTTTGTACCCGCACCGATTAAACCACGCATACCAGCAGTACCAAATTCAAGATTGGTATAGAAGGCATCTTCCTTGTTTTTCGTCCATATTGTTTAAGTCTTGACGAAGATAGTCTGTAAATCAGCAAAATCGCCATTTTTGATAATTTTCTTGGTAAGTCATTGAGCGTCTCCTTTATTGTAAATTGTTTTTAATCGGTCTCATTATACTCATGATTTAGGATTTTAGTAAAAACGTTAGCATAGGCGCTATTATTCGAATCGAGCATTTTTCGATCTCACTGTAAAATAAGGAAAACTAGATTTTAAACGAATCAGTTTCAAATTGAATTCCTAATAAGTTTAGAAGGATATTTAGAAAAATTTTCAAAGAATAAATGTGACTTTCTACTGATTTTCCTAGGAGGATACTTGCATACATCAAATAATTTTTGAAAAATTTATGCTAAAATTTATAATTTTAAGATTTTTTAAATGTTCGATTTTGTTTTGAATTTTACTATCTCTATGGTAGAATATAATAAATAATAAAAGGAGATATTCTATTATGATTTTAAATATTCTGCTTTTGTTGGTATCAGCTTTAGCACTTGTTGCTTGTGATCAACAAAGAAAGCAAGCGACAATGGTACAGCTTCAAACTCTAACTTTGAAGTGTCAGTAAAAAGACGGTATGTTTGTATTGCCCTAAAGATGAAGATTCATCATCAACCTCACCTTGCTCTTCAAGTAGAAATCAAGAACAATCGCGATAAACAGTTTAGTTTTACTAGCCAAGATATCACGCTATACAATGAAAAGGATGAAAAATTACAACCAATTCAAGTTTATGAAAGTGAAAGTAAACCAAATTTATGTCATATGGAGACAAACCTTTCTAAAGGAAAGAGGTTGTGGTTATGTAGTGTATGAAGTCGACAAGAATGCTAAGTATGAACTTCATTTTGCCCTCAGCTTCTACGAAGATATTAAAGAAAAACCTCTAAGAAAAATAATGACGAAGCTATCCAAGTCGATCCGAAAGTAAGCACTGAAGATCATATTGATGAAGCTAAAGATGTAATGAAAAATACGTCGATGCAGTTTACCTTTAATGGAGAAAGTTCTGGTGGTGGAACAAACCTAGTGCTACTGATAGTAAGTCGCAAGTTGTTGCACTTGCCGATGATAAAAATCTTCTGATAATAGTGCTGAATTCACAAACGATGCGAAAGCCGATAAAGAAGAGTTTATCAGAGTTTACAGAATCATTCGGAAAAGGCTTCCATAACTACAAACCGTCCGATTCAGGAACTTAGAACATATCTGCAGATGCTTACATCAAAACAATGCTAAGAGAGCAAAAGTTGACTACAAGTGAAGACATATTTGCCAGATTATGCTGTTGTTTATGTTAGACCAGAAACAATTGACTTGATAACTTAAATGTTCATGAATTGAGCCGTAAATTCTACGAAGAAAACAAAGGTAAATATAGCAACTACTAGAAGCTATGAAAGCTGGTGAAAAATACATTTTAGAAAATGCACGGAGTCAATTTGATTCAACTCTAGATACTAGTGATAACATGAAAAAGAGGGTTATGAAATTAAAATGACTAAGAAAGATGGGAAATGGACCATCGATACCTCTTCTAAAAACTATGAATTGAAAGATATGGCTCGCACATTCCGTGGAGGCATTGATACTAAGATGAAAAGGTTCGAGTTTATGACTCGAACTTTTTCGTGCAATTGTGCAAAAAGGAAAAGATAGTAAAATAGATATATGATTATTTTACAGGCTAATAAAATTGAACGTTCTTTGCAGGAGAGGTTCTTTGATAATATTAACCTACAAGTTGATGAACGTATCGGATAGCCCTTGTTGGGAAAAATGGTGCTGGTAAGTCTCACCCTTTTGAAGATTTTTGTTGGAGAAGAGGACAACTAGTGGAGAAATCAATAAGAAAAAGATATTTCTCTCTTACCTAGCACAAGATAGCCGTTTTGAGTCTGAGAATACCATTTGCGATGAAATGCTCTATGTTTTTGATGACCTGCGTCGGACGAGAAACAATTGTGTCAGATGGAATTGGAAATGGGTGAAAAATCTATGCTGAGTTGGAAAACTGATGTCAGATTATGACCGTTTGTCGAGAATTTTGCCATGGCAGGTGGCTTCACCTACGAAGCAGACATTCGAGCGATTTTTAAATGGTTTTCAAGTTTGATGAGACTATGTGGCAGATGAAAAATTGCTGAACTTTCAGGTGGTCAAAACACTCGTCTGGCACTGGCAAAAATGTCCTGAAAAGCCCAATCTCTTGGTATTGGACGAGCCAACTAACCACTTGGATATTGAAACCATTGCCTGGCTAGAGAATTACTTGGTAAACTATAGCGGCGCACTCATTATTGTCAGTCACGACCGTTATTTCTGGATAAGGTTGCAAATCGATTACGCTGGATTTGACCAAGCATTCTTTGGATCAGCTATGTGGGCAATTACCTCGTTTTGTCGAGTTGAAGGAGCAAAAAGCTAGCTACTGGAAGCAAAAATTATGAAAAGCAGCAGAAGGAGATCGCTGCTCTGGAAGACTTTTGTCAATCGCAATCTAGTCCGAGCTTCACGACCAAACGTGCCCAATCTCGACGCAAACAACTGGAAAAATGGAACGTTTGGACAAGCCTGAAAGTTGGAGAAGAAATCAGCCAATATGACCTTCCAGTCTGAAAAACGTCGGGTAATGTTGTTTTGACTGTTGAAGATGCGTATTGGCTATGACGGAGTAAAATTTTTATCTCAACCAATCAACCTAGACCTTCGTAAAATGAATGCTGTTGCCATCGCTGGACCAAATGGCATCGGGAAGTCAACTTTTATCAAGTCTATTATGCATCAGATTCCCCTTTATCAAAGGCGAGAAGCGTTTGGAGCAAATGTTGAGCTTGGTTACTATGACCAGACTCAAAGTAAGTTAACACCTAGTAATACTGTTCTGGATGAACTCTGAATGATTTTTAAATTGACACCAGAAGTTGAACCGTAACCGCCTTGAGTGCCTTCTCTCTCTGGTGATGATGCCAAAAATCAGTCAGATGCTGTCTGTGGTGAACGCGCTCGTTTGTTACTTAAGACTGTCTATGGAAAACAACAACTTCCTGATACTGATGATCGACCAACCACTTGGATATTGATAGTAAGAAGTGCTAGAAAAATGCCTCGATCGACTTTTGATGGAACCCTTTCTTTCGTCAGTCACGATCGTTACTTTATCAATCGTGTGGCAACTCATGTACT